>Ga0209344_10000015_pt1 | contig 479015 bp, 421 predicted proteins | sample Cruoilmetagenom6_FD_187293 | JGI IMG/M metagenome (GOLD analysis project Ga0209344, IMG submission 187293) | Oil polluted marine microbial communities from Coal Oil Point, Santa Barbara, California, USA - Santa Barbara Oil Seep Sample 6 (SPAdes)... | ecosystem: Environmental > Aquatic >... | reverse complement strand
TAACTTCAGTCTTAGAAACAACTTCACTTAAGCCAGCGGAAATTAATAGTTTTTGCCCAGGGTAGATTAAGTTCGCACTTTTCAATTTCTTATTGAGTTTAAGAATTGTTTTATAAGCACTCGTACGACCCAGCTCACGCTTGGCAATCCGTCCAAGTGAGTCACCCCGTTTCACAACATAATATTTAGGCGCAGGCTTCTTCTCACTTGCCGTACTATCTTTGCTTAATTGTTCTTTGGAAACGGCCTTAATTTTTCCCTTTTCAGAAGGCTTAACATCAGCTGCCTTCTTCTCTGTTTTAGCAACCTTTTTAGCCGTATTTTTCAAGTCAGCCTTCTTATCAAGAACAGCAACCTTAACTTCACCCGTCTTTTTAGTAGGTGCGAGCTTCTTCTCACCAATTTTACGAACTGGCAATGGCGTTCTAGCAGCAAGAGCCTTATTCTTTTTTATGGCTCTGGCTTCCGCCTTAGTGAGTTTCTTAGTCTCACCATCAGTTTGCTTGTCTTTCTTCAACTTAGTGCGCAAAGTTGCCAATGCCTTATCACCAAGTTCAATACCAATACCATTTTTATCATAGCCTTTAGGCGCTTTACCTTTTTTCGTCTGTTTAAAAGGTAAAGTTTTTCGGGCCATTGCTATGCCACTTTTGCTCATCTGTTGAGCTTGTAGAATGTGAGGTCCTCTTGGTATATAAAGTTCCTTAGTGAAAATCCAATTACCTGAATTATCAGCAATAACATCACCTAAATAGCGTACACCAACATAAAGAGATAATTTAGCATCTGCTTGAGAACGACCAGTAACAACAATTTGCCCCTGCCCTTTTTTAGCATTGATAAATTTATAATCCACGTCTTCAACCATCAGATTCTTAATGGCCTCAAAACGAACTTTATCAACACGGGAAACAAGTTCCTTCTCACCTTGTTTCTCTTCGGTGCCAGCTACATCTTTTTTAGGGTCAGTTAAAAGGTTTATGATGGTCTTCATTAAACCACCTGTTTTAGAAGACTTCTCTTCCTTGGTCACTTCAGCAACAACAAGCTTACCCTTTTCATCATATATTTTCGCACCTGAATAATCATCAAGCTGAGAAGATACAAAAAGTCTGCCCTCCTCAGATTTTTTATCAGTTTCTTTCTTTGAAGAAACATTCTTCTCTTTAGATAGATTCTTAGGCACAACAACTGCAACTTTTGATTCCGCAGTATCTTGAGCACTCTTCTTCAGTTTAACAGCGTCTTTAGCTTTAGTGCCTACATTATCAATCACAGGCGTTTCGGCCACTTTAATTGATTGAGCCACATCATCACCGCCTGGTGTTACACCAGTAGGTATTTCCCATTTTTTAGGCGCTGCAACGGCCCCTTTAACATTGTTGCCAATAGAAGTAACTTTTTCAGAGATCTTATTGCCAGCCTCAGCAGCAGCCTCAGCTACACTATCAAGCCCACGCTCAATTTGCCCAACAACACTATATTCAGGTGTCACACCAGTAGGAACAGTCCAAATCGGTTTGGCTTTCGCTATCTCTTTGCTAACAGTCTTAGCTTTTGTCTTAACGGCAGCAGCTGGTGCCTCTTTCTCAGTCTCAACCGATTTCTTATCGGCACTTTTTTGCACTTTTTTAGCGTTAGCATTTTCAGCCAATTTAATTTCTTGAGGTTGATGCTTGTTTACTGCCACAACAACTCTGTCTTTCGAAAGACGAGAATTATCTTTCCCACTTCTTGCAACATTATGATCAACGTCTGAAGAATTATCATCCGAAGATGTGATAATGCTCAAACGAGATTCAACTTTGCTCTCTATCCGGTCTTCTTTTAATAGGGCCCGCTCATCAACAACTTCCGTCATCACTTGTTTTTTAGTTGAAGCAATTTCAATACGTTTTCTAGCAATTGCAATCGGCGCGTAACGGTCACGTCCCTCATCATCAGAAATCCGTGTCTCTTCTTTATCAGTTGAAACCCGGCTTTGATCTTTTCCTAAAGAAGCAACATCTTTCTCTTTAGTCACAACTTCTTTTTTAAGAGACTTCACTGGAGTTTCCAAAGCCACTTGTTTGTCTGAAACTTTATTAACATCAACTGGAGTGACGTCGCCACCTTTGCTAACTACACTTTCATGAGAAGCGAGAGTTTCTTTTGTTTTCTCGGTTATGCTCGTGACTTTTGCAACAGAAACATCCTTCTGAATGGAAGTGTCTTTCTGAGTAGCTTTGATTTTCTCAGCTACAACAACATCAGCTTTAGATGCATCAATCTTTTTAATCTCTTTTACAGAAGGTGATTTCAAGATTTTAGCATCAGCTATTTTAATACGTTTGGAAAACTCTTCATTCGCCGCCCGAGCCAATTCGTCAGCCTTAGCCAATGTCTCGTCTATCGAGGTCTGGGTCTGGTCTATTTGTGTCTTGCTTAATTTAGCCGGGTCCAGCTTAGCCTGCTCTAGTTGAGCATTAACAGTCTTACCCTTAGCTTTTTCAGCTGTGCCAATTTCCGTTTGAGATTGAACTAGTTTCGTCTTATCTGGGCTATTTTGAGCCAATTGACGGGCCATTGTATTTTTTTGCCAGGCATTAACCACAAACCCTGCCCACAAAAATGTAACAAAAATAGCCAAAACCGTCGATAATAACCGAACGACACTCATAACTAGTACCTTTCAAACTCAATACTTGTGAAACGACTTAATAAAAAATGTAGTCACCCTCATTTTATACAATTTAACGGGGCTTTCCAACAACATAAAAACAACACTTGAAACATAAAATAATTCAAGAGAATCAGGCCACTATGTAAAAGTGTTGCATCTAGAAGACATATATTGTTGCGACAGATATAGTTCAGCAACGGCTTAAAAGCAAGTTTTAGCCCTTTTTCGTTTCTGCAAAGTGTCTTAAGAAACAAATAATTTCATCAAACTGTAAGATGAAAAACACAGAAAACTCAAAATTAAAATAAAGGTCATTACAAGCAAAATTATGACAAAAACGATACAAACACCCGAAACAAGCCCCCATTCACACTCAAAATCGATAAAATCAATCTGTGTTTTTTGCGGATCTGGAGAAGGCCTTAATCCAGAATTTAAAATTGCAACCCACACCCTTGGGCATCTTTTTGCCCAAAACAATATCGAATTAATCTATGGCGGCGGTGACACGGGGCTAATGGGCACCATTTCTAACGCCGTCAAAGAAAAAGGCGGCAAATCCACCGGTATAATCCCAGAATTCCTTCTAAAATATCAAAATGAAAATTCTGAGACAACCGGACTAATCGTCACAAAGGACATGCATACAAGAAAAGCTAAGATGTACGAGCTAGCCGATGCATTCATCGCCTTACCTGGTGGCATCGGAACTTTAGAGGAATTAGTTGAAACCATGACATGGGCACAGTTGGGCACTCACCAAAAGCCTATAGCCCTTCTAAACACTTCAAATTTCTGGGAACCGTTTCTATCTCTCATAGAACATATGAAAAATGAAAACTTTATCAGGTCTGGTCTCGAAGTTAATTTTCAAGTTGTCGGTCAGCCAGAACTAATCATCAATGAATTAATATTACGAAAAAGCGCACTTATAAAAGACATCTCATAAATTTAAGAAATCACGGCGCCATCACGTAACAATTTATAATTGATAGAATCCACCAACGCCTCAAACGAAGCATCGACAATATTGGTCGAGACACCAACTGTATGCCAGCGCTTACCTTCACTATCTGCACTTTCAATAAGCACACGAGTGATCGCATCTGTACCACCAGTTAAAATCCGCACCTTGTAATCAACAAGCTGCAAATCAGTGATAAACGGCTGATAAGGTCCAAGGTCTTTTCGAAGCGCCTGATCAAGAGCATGAACCGGACCATTTCCTTCACCTACATGAGCATGGGTCTTATCATTAACCGTCACCTTCACCATTGCTTCAGAAACTGTGATGATCTCACCACTGGAATTATACCGCCGCTCAACCATAACTCTAAAACTATCAACAGAGAAAAATCGAGGAACTTCCCCCAAATGCCGGCGAGCTAAAAGCTCAAATGATGCATCTGCGCCATCATAAACATACCCGACACTAGAGCGTGCCTTCACATCTTTTAGTAACTCATCAACACGAACATCATCATGATCAACAAGAATATCCAAACGCTCAAGTTCAGCTAAAATATTTGATTTACCAGCTTGGCCTGAAACTAATAATTTCCGAGTATTGCCAACAAGCTCAGGTTCAACGTGCTCGTAAGTCGAAGGATCTTTCGTAACAGCAGAAACATGAATTCCACCTTTATGAGCAAAAGCTGAACTCCCAACATAAGGTTGCGAATGATCAGGTGCCCGGTTTAATACCTCATCAAGCAAACGAGATGCATGTGTAATCGTGCGCAATTGCTGGGCTGTAATCCCAGTTTTATAATGATTTGCAAAATCAGGTTTCAATAAAAGAGTTGGAATGATCGAAGTCAGGTTCGCATTCCCGCAGCGCTCGCCCAAACCATTGAGTGTGCCTTGCACTTGGCGGGCACCAGCTTGTATAGCTGCCAAAGAATTCGCAACTGCATTTCCTGTATCATTGTGCGCGTGAATGCCAATATGATCACCAGGTATAACTTTGGTAACAGCTCCGACAATTTCTAACACTTCATGAGGCAAAGTCCCCCCATTCGTGTCACATAAAACAACCCAGCGGGCGCCAGCTTCATATGCTGTCTTCACACAGGAAAGTGCATATTCAGGATTTGATTTGTAGCCATCAAAGAAATGCTCGCAATCAATTAAAGCCTCACGAGCACTTTCACTAACGGCCTTAACACTGTCTGTAATTGTCGATAAGTTCTCTTCATTTGTAACACCAAGAGCCACCCGCACATGATAATCCCATGATTTGGCAACAAGACAAATCGCATCAACTTTCGCATCAAGAATAGCATTAAACCCGGCATCATTTGAAATCGAACGCCCCACTCGCTTGGTCATTCCAAAGGCAGTGTTTTTAGCTGTTTTAAAATCACGCGGGGTTTCAAAGTAACCACTGTCAGTTGGGTTAGCTCCCGGATAGCCGCCCTCAATATAATCAAGCCCTAAACTATCCAAAGCTTCAGCAATTAAAATCTTATCTTCAAGAGAAAATTCAACCCCTTGCGTCTGAGCCCCATCTCGCAAGGTAGTATCAAATAAATAAATTCGCTCACGTGTTTCAGCCACAGCCAAATCCCTAACCCTCAATAACTATAACAAGCAAGCCATATCCATAAGGAGCTAGTAGCCCCAATGCAAGCCATTCCTGTGAAATGTCTGGAAAACAGGTTAATAGTAAGAAAATCTCGATATTTAGTATTGACTGACAAAAACCATCAAAACATTTTTTGATAACCTTACATCAGCCACTAAACACTAGATAAAAAAAACTAACAACACGATGAAGGAGCATTACTTTCTTCAAGCAATGGGACATGGCGAAGTCCAAGCGCACAAGATCAGCCCGAACGAAGCGTAGCGAGCACGGATAAGCTGATCGCAAGAAAATGCCACACCTCGTAGAATAGCCCTGAGAGAGAAAAGAAAAAACTATCTATCCGAAGAAGGAGCTTAGCCCACTTCGAGCGAAGGGACATGGCAGCAGAGCTGCCCGGCGCTTAGCGCCGCCTCTCGGAGTCCCCGCCGCTTCAGCGGCGGAATAGCACGTGAGAGAAAAAAAACCTCCCCCCACTTAACTCTTCACTTCCCAGTCCGTAAAACCGTCCCCGTCCATAAGAACAATATTCTTAGATACTAATTCATCACGCAACCGATCAGCTTCAGCCCAGTCTTTATTCTCACGGGCTTCAAGGCGCGCTGCTATCAAAGCTTCAATTTCTTCTTCATTAACTTCGAGTTTTGGAGCGCGCAGCGCAGCCCATTCTTCAACAGTATGAGTTAAAAGCCCCATTAAGTTTGCTGAAACTTTCAGTGCCACAGGATTATCTTTTAATTGATGCAAAATAGAAATCGCTTTGGGTGTATTCAAATCATCTGCAAGTGCTGAAAGCAATCCTTCATCAAGAAGTTCACCCGAAGTCTCAACGTCACTTGCTTCACCATCTGGCAAAACACCATACCACCCATCAAGAGTTTTCTGAGCAGCTTTTAGATTAGCTTCTGTCCAATTAATGGGTTGACGGTAATGGGTCATCACCATAGCAAGACGAGCAACTTCACCAGGCCATTTTTGTAAAACCTCATTCACGGTGATGAAATTGCCAAGGCTCTTGGACATCTTCTCACCTTCAACTTGCAAATAGCCATTATGCATCCAGACGTTAGCCATTTTGTCAGTTCCATGAGCACAACAACTTTGAGCAATTTCATTTTCATGATGAGGAAAAACCAAATCAACGCCGCCACCATGAATGTCAAACACTTCACCAAGATGCGCCTTTGCCATAGCTGAACACTCAATATGCCACCCAGGACGACCACGTCCATTTTCAGAGGATCCTTCACCTGTCCAAGGGCTATCCCACCCAGGCTCTTCATCTTGTGAAGGCTTCCAAAGCACAAAATCCATCGGATCTTTTTTATAAGGTGCAACTTCAACGCGGGCACCAGCCTGCATTTCATCAACTGAGCGGTTTGAAAGCTCCCCATACCCCTTCATTGCCGGCACATGGAAAAGCACATGACCAGCAGCTTCATAAGCAAAGCCCTTTTCAATCAAAACCGTGATAAGAGCCTGCATCTCAGCAATGTGTTCAGTAGCGCGCGGCTGCACATCTGGTCTGTAGCAATGAAGCGCTGTCATATCTGCTTGAAATTGTTCGTTGGTCCGCTCTGTTAATTCACGGATATCAATACCCTCTTCAGCAGCGCGGGCATTAATCTTATCATCCACGTCCGTGATATTACGAACATAAGTTACATGGCTCTCACCATACACATGACGAAGAAGACGATTCAAAACATCAAATACTATAACTGGACGAGCATTCCCTATATGCGCATAATCATAAACAGTCGGACCACAGACATAGAGCCCAACCACAGGTTTTCCATCATCAGGTGATGTATGAAGAGGTTCTAAAACCTGTTTTTGTTTAGAAAGCGTATTGTAAAGTGTAATGGTCACACCAGAACTCCGTTATAAAAATATGTAATTTGATTGCCACTTAATTTGATTGCCACTTAGTTTGCAAATATTTAGAAGCCAAGCAGCTCAAAGCCTATACCTCACCTAAATGAGACGCTTGACTATATAACAAAGTTCAAAAGAAAGTGGTGAATAAAATGAAACTAATTAAAATGCTTTCAAAGCAGAGATTAGCAAAGCTTTCGCATCTAGTACCCGTTGCATTTCCCCAGTTGCTCGGCCAATCATCAATGAACCTTGCATAGATGATAAAATCCAGCCAGAAAGCACTCTGGCATCAGCCTCAGCATTAACCAGTGAAGCCTGTTGCAATTTTTTGATGATAGATAAAATCCAGGACAATTGATCAGCAAAAAAACCATCAACTTCTCCTTGGACCGCCTCTGGTAAAACAGGATATTCCCCTGCCAAAGAACCGCAGAGACAAATTTTATTCGGTTCTTCTTCAAAAATCAGATAAGCATGGAAATAATCATCAAGCAGTCCCCAGTAATCAGCACCACGAGACTTCTCAGATGCCGTAATAACCTCTTGAACTTCTGCGCGATACCGATGAACCACAGCCCGGGCTAAATCTCCTTTTGAGGGGAAATAATAGTGAATACTCGCTTTGCGAATTCCAACTTCATCCGAAATATCTTGATAGCTAATGGCACTATAGCCACGCGATTGCAATAATCCCATAGCGCTATCAAGTATGCGGTCTTGCGTTCCACTCATAAATAAAATAAAGCCCTTAGCTAGTTAAAAAGAAGAGGTGAAAATAACCACTCTCCTCTCATTTATAATTTATAAGTCCAACATTCATTGATTAGGGTCAAGAGAGGACACCGTATTTAGTTGATATTCCTCGCCTAAAATATAGTTAATACACACGAAAAAACCTTAATTAGCCCCCATTTTTGATGTAAAATAAGCGCGAGCAGGTCAGTTAAGTTAATTCACATCTCTTTAGAATAACCAAATGTGCATTAATATTTGCTAATTTAGGTGAACAAAGCAAGTCTATCAAAGTTGAATATATGAACCATTTTAAACGGCTCAAAACAAATCTTTCTCAATGAAACCTAATTTAAGCCATTGAAAAACAGTTTTTTTACAAACTAGTGATAGTACGACATAGAAATAATACCCGGGATCATCAAATGGCAAGAGCGAGCTTTTCAAAAAAGATAAACTCCATCAGCACCTTAAAATTCACAAGTCTTGCGGCAATTTTTGCAAGTTTATTTTTTTATTTTCCTGCCAATGCGCAACAGCGCAGTCCGGATCATCAAAGATATTGTTTAAGGTTAGAAGCCCAGCTCGCCAAAACTTACCAAAAAAATCAAGGGGCGAGTGTTAATCGAGCAAAGCTAAAATTAAACATTCGCAATGTTGAACGCACCTACCATCGCTTAAATTATGACGCAGATAGACGAAACTGCTATTCGCAATTTCTTTTTTCAAAAGAATTGCGCAGAACGCCGCGTTGTCTCCGCATTCATAAAAAAATCATTAATGCAAAACGGCAACTAAAGTCTCTAAATAGACGATTAGAAAACCTCTTACACTCTGGCAGCAACAAACAAACCATGAGATCTGACCTCATTCGAACCCTAGCTCGCAATAAATGCGGCCGCCAATATGAAAGAGAAGACCGAAAAAGAAATTCATTCAGCAACTGGTTTGATGATGGTTTCTTCGGTGGTAACACTCAAGAACCAGAATATAATCCGCAAGATAGGTTTCGCTTCACCACACACCGTACACTCTGTGTCCGTCTGTGTGATGGCTATTATTTCCCAATGAGCTTTGCCACAACGACAAATCGCTTCAGTACAGATGAACTAACCTGCCAATCAAAATGTGCAGCACCAGCAAAATTATTCACCTATCCAAATCCAGGTGGCAACCCGCAGCAAATGTATTCTATCAGTGGTACCCCGTATGGAGACCTGAAGAACGCATGGAAATTTAAAAAAGAATTTGTAAAAGGCTGTTCTTGCAAAGCTGCAGAATACAATCCCATCCTCCTGGAAGCAAAACCGGAAACAGCAAAAGAAGAAGACACCCCTAAAGAGACAGACAAAACCTCAAAAGACGGAGTTACAAAAAAAGAAGAGGCCAAAAATTCTGAGGAACAATCCACCTCCAAAAATGGAAACCCACCAGTACTAAAAAAGACAGTAAAACTGCAAAAAGCTGAAAAGTAACAAGAAATAAGGCTGCACAGTTAAATTGCACGCAAAGCCACAACCACATGAAATTTAACAATCTAATGCCATCCACCTGAAGTTTTAAGGCTCTGTGGACAACCACAGTGTGGTCAATATTGAGCACACTCTTGTCAAGATATCGTCATGGCCGCGCTCTATATTACTCATAGTTCATGAGTACTTGGAGGGCAATATCATGTTTAGTTTAGTAAAACGTCCGATAGAAATAGACGACCTCACAGAGGTCCGTTACCTACATAGTTCTGCTTTTAGAATGTGTGGCGCAGAACATCACACCGAAGAAGAAATCAACGCATATTTATCACGCATTAATTCAGTCGAATACATCCGAGAATGTACAAATTGTAACCTGGTTGGCTTATGGCACAATCACATTCTCATCGGTACAGCAGGGTGGTGCCCATCAACGGATAATCGAACAACCGCCCGAATGCGCAAAATATATATCCATAGTTTTTATGTTGGCTTAGGGCTTGGCCGCATGATGGTCGAAAACACTGAAAACAGAGCAAGTAACGCAGGGTTCGATGAATATAGCGTAAGAACAAATTTAAGCGCTGCAGCATTCTTTGAAAGCATCGGCTATGCAACCAGTTCTCATGGAGCTCTAAACACACCCATCGGGCCGGATATTCCGATCACCTATATGCGAAAAACAAAATCAAAACAAATTCCTTCAAACAATAATCCGCAAACTATAAACCCAACCGTTCCAGAAAACATCCCGGCCTATCAACAACAAAAAATTAAAGTCACGGGTTAAAAATAATTTTGAGAAGTGCAAAGCAAAAAAGAGAGGCCATTGACCTCTCTTTTTTATTTTATTTAGTGATGGATTATACAGTCTCACCCTTCAAGCGACCAGCTGCTCTATCCGGCCCAATTAAAGGAAGCAGAGCTTTTAACTCAGGACCATGTGATTGCCCGGTTAATACCAAACGAAGTGGTTGAAACAAAGCCTTCCCCTTAGCGCCAGTAGCCTCTTTAACCGCCTTAGTGAACGTACCCCAGCTTGTGTCATCATAAGGTCCATCCGGCAAAACACTCAAAGCCTTCGAGCAAAACTCTGCATCGGCAATCTCTGGCTCAATCGGCCCATTAACAACTTGCCACCAAAGTTTAACGTCTTCAAATTTTTCAAGATTACCGCGCACAGCATCCCAAAAAGCTTCAGCTCCCTCAATTCCTAATTGGGCCAGACGGTCAGATACAACTAAAAAATCCATTTCGTGCAGCAGCTTAGCGTTAATCAACTCTAGCTCAGCCACATCAAATTTTGCCGGAGAGCGGCTTAATTTTTCAAAAGCAAACTCCTTGAAAATAGTTTCAGTTGTTTGATGAGGAACAATCGGATTTGAAGATCCAATGCTCGCTGCATGGCTTACAACTGCCATCGCCTCAATTCCATCTTCACGAAACGAGGAGATAGACAAACTCCCTAATCGCTTAGAGAGCCCCTCCCCCTCTTTACCAACTAGTAAATTATGATGCGCAAATACGGGCGCTGTTGCCCCAAGAGCTTCAAAAATCTGAATTTGTGCCCCAGTATTTGCAACATGATCTTCACCGCGAATAACATGGCTAACTTTAAATTCAATATCATCAATCACGCTAGGCAAGGTGTAGAGATAACTCCCGTCGCCGCGAATAAGAATTGGATCAGAAAGCGATGACGCTTCAATAGATTGTTCTCCGCGCACAAGGTCAGTCCAAACAACCGAACGGTCTTCAAGCTTAAAGCGCCAATGCGGTGTACGCCCTTCACCTTCCAATTCAGCACGCTCCTCATCACTCAACTCTAAAGCCGCTCTATCATAGACAGGCGGTAACCCACGTGACATTTGCCGCTTGCGCTTGCGATCTAATTCATCAGCTGTCTCATAACAAGGGTAAAGCCGTCCCTCTGCCTTTAATTTCTCAGCAACGGCATCATATTTATCAAACCGTGTTGATTGCCGAGCCTCAAAGTCCCAGTTTAATCCAAGCCAGGTAAGGTCAGCTTTAATACCGTCCACATATTCTTCTTTAGAGCGCTCTAAATCCGTATCATCAATCCGCAACATAAATTGCCCAGCTTCTGCACGAGCATAAAGCCAGTTAATCAATGCAGGCCGTAAGTTACCAATATGAATTTTCCCTGTAGGGCTTGGCGCAAAGCGCGTAATCACAGTCATTTTATTCTCAATTCTTTCAAACTAAAGCTAGGTTTCAATAAGCGGCCTCAAAACCGAAGAACGCCAAACTCTATTGATCTCTATATTTATTCGTAATCGGGTAGCGCCGTCCGCGCCCAAAATTTTTCGATGAGATTTTAACACCTGGTGCCGCTTGACGGCGTTTATACTCAGCTAAATAAACCAAATGCTCAATGCGTTTCACAACACTTGCCTCATAGCCACCTTTCTCAATAATTTGAGAAACCGGCATTTCTTTTTCAATCAAACATTCCAAAATATCGTCAAGTTCATCATACGGTGGCAAACTATCTTGATCAGTTTGGTTTTCTCGCAATTCAGCAGTAGGCGCTTTTGTAATGATATTTTCCGGAATGACAACACCGCTCGGCCCTAAACACCCTTCAGGTAAAACTTTGTTTCGTAGAGCAGAGAGCTCATAAACTTTTGTTTTATAAAGGTCTTTAATCGGGTTAAAGCCACCATTCATATCACCATACAAAGTCGCATACCCAACAGAAACTTCAGATTTATTCCCTGTCGTCACCAGCATATCACCTGATTTGTTAGAAAGCGCCATCAACACAACACCCCGCAAACGAGATTGTATATTCTCTTCCGTCACCCCACCAATACCATCAGGCATAACAGGAGCAATCACACCGCTCACAGCCTCAACAGCAGAGACAATCGGCAAAATCTCATAGTGAACACCCAAGTTCTTCGCACATTCAGCCGCATCATCAAGGCTATCTTGCGCCGTGTAATGATAGGGAAGCATCACACAATGTACCCGCTCAGCCCCCAAGGCATCAACGGCCATCGCAGCACAAAGAGCACTGTCTATACCGCCAGATAATCCTAGCACAACGCCTTTAAAACCATTTTTATTCACATAGTCGCGCAAACCAACAACGCAAGCCGTATAAGCTGAAATATCCCCCTCATCAATCGGGTGGATTTCACCTTCAATGACACGCCAACTCTCAGTACTGCGCTCAAATTCAACAAGTCCAATATGGTCTTGAAATCTAGGAAATTGTGCACCAAGTGTGCAATCGCCATTCAATACTAGCGTATCACCATCAAACACCAACTCATCCTGGCCACCAACCTGGTTTACGTAAATCAAAGGAAGTTTCGTCTCAGCAACCCGAGCAACCGCAATGTTCATTCTAATGTCATGTTTATCAAGACGGTAAGGTGAGCCATGAATAGAAACCAGAATTTCAGCACCTGTTTCTTCTAAACATTCAGGAACTTCACTAGTCCATATATCTTCACAGATAGGGACACCTAAGCGCACACCTTTAAAATTAATCGGCCCTGGCAAAGGTCCTGCCTCGAAAACACGTTTTTCGTCAAAAACACCATAATTAGGTAAATCAACTTTATAGCGAGTTGTAGAAATCTCTCCGTCTTCAAGCAGGAGCACAGCATTATAGAGAGAAGCATCCTCTCCAATCTCCTCTAACCAAGGCGCACCAACTAAGATTGCTGGCCCATCACTGGTCACTTTAGCAAGCTCAAGCGCAGCAAGCTTCACAGCCTCTTGAAAAGAAGGTCTCAACACCAAATCTTCTGGTGGATATCCGGTAATGAAAAGTTCAGGCAACACCAACATATCCGCACCAAGCTTCTTAGCTTTAGCATGCGCATTCATTGCAAGAGCCACATTCCCTGCCAAATCCCCCAAAACAGGGTTAAGCTGTCCCAATGCAAATTTTAAACGGTCAGTCATCTATGCCCCGTCCTGTATCTTAAATACGTGTCATCTAAAAGATGTTTATATAGCAAACTCTTAGTCCAGACAAAAATAAACCGCGCACAAAAAAGAAATGTAATTCCTAAATCCATGCGCGGTCTACAATACTTTTATTTAAGCTGTTTTTGCTTCTGAAACACGGTTGCCGTGACGGTCTTTCTTCATGCGTTCAGCAATAAGGAAAGCAAGCTCCAAAGCCTGGTCTGCATTAAGGCGTGGATCACAATGAGTATGATAGCGTGCTGATAAATCAGCTTCTTTCACAGTTTTTGCGCCGCCAATACATTCAGTCACGTTTTGACCAGTCATCTCAACATGAACACCGCCAGCATGAACCCGCTCTGCCTGACAAATATCAAAGAAGCTCTCAACTTCACTTAACACCAAATCAAATGGCCGTGTTTTATAACCTGTTGACGCTTTGATCGTATTGCCATGCATCGGATCACAAGACCAAACAACCTTGCGTCCTTCTTCTTGAACTTTACGAACAAGACGCGGCAAATGATTTTGCACATCATCAGCACCAAAACGGCAGATCAACGTTAAACGTCCAGCTTCATCTTCAGGGTTCAGCGTATCAATCAAACGCATCAAATCATCTTCAGAAATAGAAGGACCACATTTCAAACCAATTGGGTTTTTAATACCGCGAAGAAACTCAACATGAGCATGATCAACCTGGCGAGTTCTGTCACCAATCCAGATAAAGTGACCTGAAGTCGCGTATGTTTCACCTGAAGTTGAATCAACACGAGCAAACGCTTCTTCATAGCCAAGCAACAAGGCTTCATGACTTGTGAAAAAGTTAGTAGCTGTTAGCTGGCGCGTATTGTCTGAATTAATCCCACACGCTTTCATGAAATCTAATGTTTCAGTAATACGAGTGGCAATTTCACCAAACCGTTCAGCCGCCGGGCTATTTTCTAAAAAGCCCAAAGTCCATCTGTGCACATGCTCAAGGTTCGCATAACCACCCTGCGCAAACGCACGCAAAAGATTAAGTGTTGCAGCAGACTGGCGATAAGCTTTCAGCTGACGGCGCGGATCCGGAATACGATCCTCCTCAGTGAAGTCGATACCATTAATAATGTCACCACGATAAGACGGCAGTTCAACACCATCTTTAGATTCCATGGGCGCTGAGCGAGGTTTCGCAAATTGCCCGGCAATTCTACCAACTTTCACAACAGGCACAGAACCAGCATAAGTTAAAACCACAGCCATTTGCAGCATAACTCTAAAAAAGTCGCGAATATTGTCTCCATGGTGCTCACTAAAACTTTCAGCGCAATCTCCACCTTGCAGCAAAAAGCCCTCACCTGCAGCAACACGTCCTAAACGCGCCTTAAGGTCACGCGCTTCACCAGCAAAAACCAAAGGAGGAAATGAACTAAGAGTTTGCTCAACTTCTTTAAGTTCATCCATATTTGGATAATCAGGCACCTGCAATATTGGCTTAGACCGCCAGCTATTTGGGCTCCAGTTCTGGCTTGAAGACTCTGCCATAACAATAAACACTCCCTATCAAAAAGGTAAAAAGACGTAAGATAAATAGTCAAAAAATAAAGTCAGAAGACTTAATAACGTATTCCCTTATGAGCAAAATTCTATAAAGAACCAACCATATGAATACGATTTGATAATTTTAAGGGAAACCCCTCTTTAAAGAAAGCGGTTATAGGCCATTCCGGATAGATTTGCCAATCGAAAATGATAAAAACAGCATTTTAAGGGTTTAGCCCTAGCTTATAAAGCAGCCATCATCCCGCCATCAACTGTAATTCCTGAGCCAGTCATATATGAGGCATCATCAGACGCTAAGAACAAAGCCGCTTTCGCAATTTCCTCTGGTTCACCAAAACGCCCCATCGGGGTGCGCGCTAAAATCTGCTCTTTCACAAATGGGTTTCGAACAAACCGGCTCGTCAAATTAGTGGCCACAAATCCTGGGCAAAGATAATTAACTCTGATGTTATAAGGTGCATATTCAACAGCAAGTCCACGAGAAAGAGATGCCATAGCAGCTTTGGTTGCTGAATAAGCACTCATTTGCCGTGTTGAACGTGAGCCCATAACTGAAGCTAGATTAACAATCGCCGCATGGTCTGATCCGCGAAGCAAATCCAAACCATCTCGCGCAAAACGAGCACCACCAACCAGGTTCACCTGTAAAACCAGGTTCCATTCTTCATCAGTCATATGGCGCAAATCAGTACGCACATTCATTCCAGCATTATTTACAATAATATCAAGCTTGCCAGAATGATCAGTAATTTGTTGAATGGCCCCCTTAACTGAAGGACCATCAGTAACATCAGCGATAACTTCAAGAGCTTGCCCACCAGAATTTTTAATTTGCCCGGCAACATCCTGAGCTTTTTCAGGATCAATATCAATCACATAGACAAAAGCCCCTTCAGAGGCAAAACTGTGGGCAATCGCCGCCCCAATGCCAGAACCAGCACCCGTAACCAACGCATAACGATCATTAAAACGGTTCATAATCACTCTCATAAATAGATAAATTTTCAGGCTGTTTTACGCCCAAAGGGCGAGGCCGTAAACTCATAAATTAATTGTTTTTGGCGCCTCACAAGTCGTGACCGGCTAAAAAAACAGCGAAATACGGGGTCATTGCTCCGTATAAGTTGTTCAAGGGCGCCAAACGCGACTTGTGAGAGCGTCCGTAGGATAAGGCCAATTTGGTTCTTATCAAAAGCAGTTAATTTATGAGTTTACGTCCTAAATAGGCCAGCTTTTTTCAAAGCCAGCCTACAAGTACATGTTAAAGATGAAATAGATTTTCTCTCAATTGGTTAATAAAACCCAAGTAAGAGATAAAAATCAAAGACCTTAAGGCCGGGAGTATGACTTATCTTTCATAGTCACCAACTCTTCAGCCGCTGAAGGGTGCAAAGCAACCGTCGCATCAAAATCAGCCTTCGTCGCACCCATTTTCAAAGCAATACCCAGCGCTTGCGTCATTTCACCAGAATCTGGCCCTAAAATGTGCACACCAAGCACCTTCTGGCTTGCCTGATCGACAATTATTTTCATCAAGGTCCGCTCAACGCGGTTAGAGATCGTATTTCTCATTGGGTTAAATTGACTTTTATAAACATCAATCGCCCCATATTGCTCAAGCGCTTGTTCTTCAGTTAAACCAACTGTGCCAACTTCTGGCTGTGAAAACACAGCTGTTGGAATTTGGCTATGATCAACTTTGCTAGGGTTGTCTTTAAAAACGGTCTCAACAAAAGCCGCCCCTTCACGAATTGCAATCGGTGTTAAATTAACCCGGTCTGTCACATCACCAACCGCATAGATAGACGGAACCGAACTTTGTGAGAACTCATCAACTTCAATTTTACCATTGCGCCCTAATGCAACACCAGCCGCCTCAAGCCCAAGCCCTTTGGTTAATGGCACACGCCCTGTTGCAAACATAACAAGACCAGTTTCAAGCGTCGACCCATCTTCAAAATGTAGAACAAGACCATCATTAGTGTCTTTGGTATTTGTCTTTTCTATCTTTTTAGGAGACGCATTCAAGCGAACATCAACACCGCGTGACTGCATCGCTTCGGTCAATCCATCCCGAACATCTTCATCAAACCCGCGCAGCACCGAAGGTCCACGATAAGCAAGAGTTGTTTTAGAGCCAAGTCCATTAAGAATAGAAGCAAACTCAACAGCAATATATCCACCACCAATTACCGTTACATGTGATGGCAAAGTTTTAAGGTCAAAGACTTCATTTGATGTAATGCCGAGTTCAGCCCCTTCAATTTCTGGTTTAAAAGGAGTACCACCAACTGCAACAAGAATAGTCTTAGCGCTTATCGTCCGGCCTTCATTCACTAATTTGATTTCATTTGGCCCAGTAACAACAGCTCTGTCTTCAAAGGCTGTAACACCAGCTTTACCTAAATTTGTCAGATAAATCTGGCTAAGACGGCTAATTTCTTTATCTTTAGCAGCTCTGAGCTTCGTCCAATCAAAGCCTTTAGGCTCAACATCCCAGCCAAAGCCACGCGCATCTTCAAATTCCCCGTGAAACCGAGACGCATAAACAAATAGCTTTTTCGGAACACAGCCCCTGATCACACAAGTCCCGCCATAGCGATATTCTTCAGCAACAGCAACTTTAGCACCAGTCTGCGAAGCAAGCCTTGCAGCACGCACACCACCAGAACCACCACCAATTACAAACAAATCATAGTCAAAAGACTGCTCTGTCGTCATCTAGCTATATTCCTCTTAAACAGTTTCATCTTCATCATCAAACGGCGCTTCATAAACGGTCACACCGTCGGCGCCTCCAACAATGGCACGCTCGGTTATTCCAAGGAACAAACCGGATTCGATAACACCAGGAATAAGAGACAGACAATCAGCTAACTCTTCTGGATCAGGGATAACTCCAAAGTGACAATCAATAATATAATGACCACCATCCGTCTTAAAAAATTCACCCTCAGATGTCTCTCTTACCTGCAGTTCTTGTTTTAAATCAAGTTCAGCACAAAGCACAGAAATCATCTCAAAAGTCGAGCGCAGACCAAATCCATCAACTTCTACAGGCAATGGAAATGCACCGAGTTGATCAACAACCTTGCTTTCATCAGCAATAATAATTAATCGTTCAGACGCCATTGCGACAATTTTCTCACGCAAATGAGCACCGCCCCCACCTTTTATAAGGCGCAGTTCTTGATCAAGCTCATCAGCACCGTCTACGGTCACATCAAGAAAAGGTTCTTCATCAAGTGTCGCCAATTGAATGCCTAAATTTCCAGCTTGAATTTCACTGGCCCGTGACGTTGGCACACAAACAACATCCAATCCATCTTTCACCCGCTCACCAAGCAAGTCAATAAAGATGGCGGCGGTTGAGCCAGTTCCTAAGCCCACCTTCATGCCATCTTCAATAAGCTCAAGCGCCGCTTTTGCAGCATTTAATTTATAATCGTCAGAACCCATACCACATCTCCAAATAAAAGCTTGATCCCAATAAAAGTTTGGCCTCACTATGCATTTTGTTGCAGCACAATGTCACTAGTGGGCATTCATTGCCAGTAATAATTTAAGTCACGAATTGAGAATTACAACAAAAACGAAAGTCTCGTTGTTTCGGGGGGTACCACTAAGAGGAGTTTAAAGCTCTAAAATCAGCCATAAGCCCTAAAATGATGACCAATACCAACGCCAACCCGTCTAATTAAATCATAACTTTCAACCATCGGGTCAATCAATCGGTCATTTAAGTCCTCAAAATCAGAACCCTCATCAACCATATAGCTCGCCTCTTCAACAATATCATATTCAGAGCGCGACGGTTTAGCTCGCGGGTAAGCCTCTCGCAATGGCGCCAAAGCATCATCAATCCGCAAAGACAAAACCATCCTCATAATATCTTTATGAGTCAAATCATTGCGCGCTGCCAATACAGGCAAACGACCACCAAGCAAATAAATATGCATAATCAAAGCTATACGAAGTGCATGGAGCATATCACTCTCAATCACTTCATCCCGCTCATGCCCATCAGCTTGCCCCTGCCACTCATCAAGGCCAAGTTCCTTAAACAGATCATGTAAATAAACATCATCTTCCCGCAAGTAAGTCGCCAAATGCATAAAGCGATCATGCCGCTCATCACCGCGCAAAAGCCCTGCTAATAATAAACACGGCACCTTTAACGGCGTCTCCATATTCTCAATTGGCCGCGTCACCCAAAATGCATCATTAAAAATAGACGCATATGCCACCAGAGTTTTCACACTGGAAAGTTGCCGCGCTCTGGCAATCATACCAATTAAACTTCGTGCTCTTGCTGAATTTTGGTAGATATTTGCAAATTGTTCTTTGTCATAGAGCAAAGCTGTACCAAATCCACTAATGACATTCGCCACAAAACCAAATTGCTGAAGCACACCATTATGGGGAATGGCCCTCATTTTAGCCGCTGCCACGCGATTATCTTGCCGGCCATCAAACTGGCGTTTCGTTTGGCGAGAGCCGGTTTTAAATAATAAATTCGTCTCTAAAGCACCAAGACTTGATTGATAGTCTTTATTCTCAAATAATTTGGTTTGGTATGTTTTCACATGCTCAAACAAATCCTCGTTAAAATCAGGATTGTCATAGAGCACATCAGAAAAATTGCCGCCCTCAATATGGTGCGAGCGAACAAATTCTAACATCGTTGCTTTAGCTAAAGTCTCTGAGCCAAAAAACACATAGCCGTCACCACCCTGAAAACTAATCTCATGATGCAATCTCAATTCTTTTTCATCATAAGCATTGCGCACATAAGGAGTGAGCACATAATCAAACCTATCTTTAAGTGATGAAGGATGCGCACCCCGCCCCATAGATTCGCCGTGTGTGTTAAAAATCAAAACTTCAATGTGACCAAGATTGGCATTATTTAAAATAGAGGCAATCCGGCGCTGCAACTTCTCAATAGCAAGCGTCGCTGGGATCTGCCCCATAAACCTCCCTGCATCAGAAAATCCAGTTTGAATAGAAATCCTCCCGCGTTTTAGAACATAGTCTCGATAAGACTTAAGCTTAAGCAAACCTTTAATAATCTCGGCACCGCGCTCCATAGCACGCTCTGTTTCAAACAGCGGGGAAATATCAACACGATCCTCAATGCCAAAAAGTTTCGCAAAATAAAGTGCTGATAAAACAGTAAGAGAATGCTCACATTCAGCAATCAATAATCTAATAGGCGCATCCCCATCAATATATTTCAAAATCTGCGAAATAACGATAAACTGACGAACGGCTGTCGAGCGCTCTAACGCAAGGCATTTAAAATTAACGGTCTTAGTCTCATCGTTTAAAATCATCTCATCTAATTTAGAAAGACTAACCAAACTTGACACATCAACAGAACCGCCCCCAAGTGGCTTTCTGATAGCATTATGCAATTGCATCGCATTAATACGAATATGGATATGGGATGTTGTTAACCCAGCGCTTAAAAGCTCAGTTTTTAATTCAGTTAAAACAAACAATGTTTCATCGGAAGAACTCGCCTCAATCGCTTGGCAAACAAGATCAACAAGAGAGCTCAAAGAAGATAGAAGCGGACGATCAGCTTTGCTAGCTCCACTAAATATCCCAGAGGAAAGTGGCTCACCATCACCCCCCACGTCACCTGTCAAAAAATTAGCCGCCTTGCTAATGTCCGCTGGTGTCGGCTCGTCAACAGAAAACAGAATTAATGAGTGCTCAAGCGAACCAACTTCTTTTTGTATCATTTTGTAAGCAGCTTGCAAAAAAGACGCTGACTGCTTTTCTGTTTCCTGAAGCTTATAAAGACATGTCTCAATTGAACTAGAATGCTGTTGAAGTTGATCGCGTTTTTCTTTCAAGCGAAAACAAAGGCTATCATACCATCGGATATCTGTGCGGCCATCTAAGTCATAACCAACCCAGCTATTCAAATTGAATATTGAAGGAAGTAACTCGGTCCATTTCTCAGGATAAAGCCGCCTCGCCTCTTCTAAAACGATCTTATGAAATTCACGCCTAGCACATCCCGCATTTTTTAAAGCCGTTTGAGCTTGGCGTTGTTCTGAACTTAAATCCAAATCTTGATCCGGGCGATGTTTCAATTCATCTAATCTATTTTTAAAGTCAGCTTGCAGCGCTAGCTCAGGAGCTTCAATTAACTCAATCAAAAACTCCCTCATAGCTTGAGGCATTGAAAAAGTCGGGTGAGCCGTAAAAACAATCCCCTTACGCGGGCGCTCAAACTCAGCCTTAAAATCTTCAAACGAAATGAGCTTACCATCTTTATGAGCTATTTCATGAACATAGCCCCGGAAACGAATTAAATCATTTCCTGCATCTTCAATATTCTTCTCACCAATATAAGTACGCATATTTTCCGCACGGCTCATTAACGCCCTGTCAGATAAAATCTTAATCATAGAAGAAAAATCATCAAGAGAAAGGCGTCCCACCTCAAGCTCTCTCGAAAGTTCGAAAGCCAGTTGTTTCACTGGGTTAAATTGCGGCTCATTCGCAATCCTTTTCCAATATTTATCAAGCCGCCCTCCGAGATCAGATAACTTGTCTTTATATTGCTCTTCCAAACAAAGAGCTCCACGGTCTGTTTTTTTTGAATTCGAAACAGTCTTCAGGTCACCTGTATTTTTCTCATTCATTTTCAGTTCTGAGTTCACAGCTTGCGCTCCAATTTTCTAAGCATTCCTTTTAGAACGCATATCTTAAATCAATCGATTTCAACTTGATAAATCCGTCCCCTTGCTCTATCCCAAAATCATCTAAAAAACATATGGATACAATGTCGCATATTGCCGCTTACACATATTACTGCTTACTTTGTGATTAGCTGATAAACAAAGTTAATAAACCAGCCATTCTGGTATAAGTAATGCCTATATAACCAGAATGATGTAACAAGCATGACGTATGTGAATAGAAGCCATTCTTCAAAGAAACAGTCAAAAAGAGACAAACAATGACCTCTACCAAACTCACAATCTGTTTTGACCTGGATGGTACCTTAGTAAATTCAGCCCCAGACCTGTTTGCAGCCCTCGATCATGCTCTCCTATCAAAAGGCTATGATAAAAACTCACTATCTGCAGAGGCAAAGATCCGACCCATAATAGGCCACGGCGCAAAAGCAATGATCAAACGCGCATTAAGTCTTAAAAACGTTCAATTAAACGATATAGAAATTGATGAGCTTTGGCATATTCTAATAGACCATTACACGATCCACAGCGCAGATCAGTCACACCCTTACGAAGGAACGATTAAAGCTCTAGAAGAATTACATGATGAAGGTCATATTCTGGCAGTCTGTACAAACAAGACAATTGATCTCACAATGCCCTTGCTTGAAAAACTTGATTTAACAAAACACTTTAAAGCCATAACGGGCGCGGATAGTTTTCCCTTTAAAAAACCGGATGCTCGTCATCTCTTTGAAACAATCAATCAGGCTGGCGGTAATGCTAAAGCTGCTGTAATGATTGGCGATAGTAAAACTGATATCCTCACAGCTTCAAATGCTAGCATTCCTTCTGTTGGTGTAACCTGGGGATATACAGATGTACCAATGCCAGATCTAAACCCAACCCACCTCATCAATCATTTCGATGAACTCACCAATGTAATAGAAAAAATTACTCCCTAGTGCATATCGGCATTAAGTAGATGAAAGAAATTCCTCATCATGTGAAGAAGGAGTACAGCCCTCCCTCAGGGCAATCGGACATGGTGGAGCGCGTTGCGCAGCCCATCGCGTTGCGGCGCACCTCGTAGGCCCGAGCGTAGCGAAGAATAGCCGTGAGAGATAACAGAGATTTAACGTAATCTCGAATGATCAACCAAAGCATAACTTAAAATTTTATACGCCAACTTAGCTGCTAAAAAGTCACATGCATGCAACCCAGGCCGCGGGGCTAACTCAACCACATCCCCGCCAACAATAGTCCCCACATCAGCTGCAGCTCTTAAAACATCTAACGCTTGGTACCAATCTAAACCACCAGGCTCTGGCGTACCTGTCGCAGGCATAAGGCTACTGTCAAAACAATCAAGGTCAAAAGTTACATAAATAGACTTACCCTTAAGCGGTTCAACAATATCTTCAATGCACCACTTTTTCGCTTCACTTGCCCAGTGCAAAGTAATTCTCTCTCTATTCGCTTCCAGAAACGATATTTCTTCTTTCGAAATATTCCGCAAGCCAACACCAACCAAAGAAACAGACTTGTAATCCAACACCCGTCGCATCGCAGCCGCATGAGAAAAATGCTGGCCTTCATATCCATCGCGCAAATCGGCATGGGCATCAAATTGCAGCACAACCAAATCATCGTAAACGTCAACAAATGGCCGAATAGCCCCGGCCGTTAAACTATGCTCCCCGCCAATTACTAGAGGAAACTTACCCTCATTCATCACTTCACGAACCATCAAAGAAATTTGCTTCAAGGCTGTCTCAAGTGAACCCGCAATTGGTTGAGGCTGTAACGTTGCAACTTCATACTCAGATATAATCTCGGCCCAATATTCTTCATCAAATAACTCAACCTCTTTGCTCGCCGCTAAAATAGCCTCTGGCCCAAAAGACGTTCCCCCTTGAAAAGAAACAGATTGCTCAAGACCAAAAGGAATGACGACAGCTTTGGCTAAATGAGGTTTAGAAGACCCAGGTCGAATAGGGTCAAGAAAAGCCAAATCAGCTGGCATATATTTAAATTGCCGCATAGCATCTCTCCGAAAAATAATTACCCAGCTTTTTAAGAAATAAGTTTAATAACATTTTCCACCTGAGCGTCAGGTTGAAAATTTGAGACCATCACATCATCTTCAAGGAAAATCTCTTCATAACATCCAAACCCATTAAAACCAGACGCCATAACACCACCATAAGCCCCCGTTTTATGAATCTCGAGATAGTCACCTTCCTTAACACATCTCGGCAAGAAAAACGGTCCTTTCATATGGTCAGCCGCATCGCATGTTGGTCCCCAAAGTTGAAAACCAGTAAGCTCACTATCATGTGCATTTGTCCGTTCACAAACACCCTCATGATGAGAGATCAAGTGCAATGGGAAAATCCAATCACAATTCGCCGCATCATATAAAACACCATAGCCACCATCATTAATAAAAAGCTCATTGTCTCGGCGCCCATCAACCCTCACAATCAAACTTTCAGCTTCAGCAACCAAAGCACGACCAGGTTCAGCAAAAACTTCGCCCCCCGGCACCATCGGCATAGCATCTAAAGATTGTTCTATATTCGACATGTAAGACGAAAGATCAACCGGGTCACCATCTTTATAAAAAATAGGAAAGCCCCCACCGACATTCAGCAACTCAGCAAGCACACCAGCACGGCGCACCAAATCACCCGCATAGCGAATGGCTTCACCAAAACGCTCTGCCTGCATGGCTTGGCTCCCTACATGGAACGTCACACCAAGCCGTTCAGCCTTTTGCCTAACAAGTTTCAAAAGCTCAATAGCATCCGAGCCTTCAGCACCGTATTTTTTCCCCAAAGGCAAAACCGAGCCACTATCATCACAATGAAGGCGAACAAAAATTGTTAAATCCTTGGCTTGCTCCGTAACTGTCAGAATTTTTTCAAGTTCATCAACATGATCAATTGAAAAACAGCGCACCCCATAATCATAATAAGCAGAACGAATGTGAGCTCGTGACTTCACAGGGTTCATATAAAACAAATTCGCATTGGGTACGCTGTGGTAAATCAAATCAACTTCCGTCAAGCTCGCCACATCAAAATTCTGTACGCCATTTTGCGCAACCAATTGAACCACGTCAGGCGTCATATTCGCTTTTACAGCATAAATAAGTTGACCCGAAAAATGAGATTGAAACCATGTCACCGCCCGCTCAATAGCATGAGGGCGAAAACAACGAACAGGATCAATAGGGCGTCGTTGTTTTAAATATTGTTCTGCTGAAAAATAAGTGGGTCCCATGAACTTTACACTTTCTTCAAAACATGGACACAAGTATCAGCATTCATCACCTGATCAAGCAATTCAAGCCCATCTTGCTCCGCCAAACATTGAAAGTCAGCCACGGCTCCAGGGTCCGTCGTCTTCACTTCAAGCACCATCCCAGTCTCTAACGACCGCAAAGCTTTTTGAGTTTTTAAAACGGGTAGCGGGCATAATAACCCACTCATATCCAATTTGGTTGTATCCATACATACCATCTCTAAAAAGGGATCTGCAAAAAAGATGTGTCATTCCAACAAATCAAAACAACGAATAAAGTGACAATAAAAGAAGAGGATATTGCTCTTAAAGCCAAAAAAAAATCAAGAGATATTTTCATACACTAAACTGAAAATATCTGAGTTCAAGACCGATTAAACAAAAAGAAAAACCCTCATTGATTGGTCCAATCAACAAGGGTCTTACTAAATTAACTGTGTTTTTCAGTTAGCTATTATTTCTTAACACTAGCTACTTATTTCGAGGCGCAGGCTTTGTATCCTGTTACAAGGTCTCCATATGCAGCTTTAAAGGCACCCTGGCCAGCTTTTGCGGCAGCAGCACCTTTTGTGCTAGCTTTTTGCAACAGAGCCGCGCAATCAACTAAATTTTTAGAGGCTTTAGACGCTTCATTCGTTTGAAAGGCAACAACAGCCTTTTGAATGTTTTTCATCTCTTTATGTGCTTTTGCAGGATTAAAAGGGACTTTTCCACTCGCCATCTGACCAGAAATCTTCATAGATTTATTAACGGCCTCTAGAAAAGCACTTTGCTCGCCAGCAGCTTGTGCTGTTGCAACTCCACCAAACAGTGCCATAACAGCAAAAATTAGGGTTAGCTTCTTCATCACGCTCTCCTTTATGCACTTTGCACCATTGTAAAAAATAATCATCAATTAACTGTCCAACTTTCAACTCTTCAAAATGCTTATAGCATCTTTTAAAACCAACAACATCAAAGACTTTAAAACAGGGGCATCAAAATAATCTAAATTCTGCCTTTATAAAATTTATGACCATTCGGCAAAAAAATACAGTGATTATATTCCGTCCTATTTTGATGGTTTTTATTTATACCTTAAATATAAGCATCAAAAAAAATCTCGCAACGTTATAAGTATAATGCGCCCCTCCTGCTGAACCAAAGCTGAACGAGTTATTCAGTAAGTCCATAAAAATCAAGAGTGAAACTTAACCAAATATACAACCCTTGATTGTAAGAAGAGGTTGCTGATCCCCTCTTTCAATCGAAACCGATATAAATGAATAGGGAGTTCAGTGAAATCTAAGACGGCAAGTGCTCCACACACTTGTCGTCTTAATCCATTTACTCAGTAAATAATTTTCTCAAGCCATTAACTGAATTGAAACCACACAAGGATACACTACCTATAGTAGTAAACGACCATTAAGAGCAACCGAGACATGACGCAAAATAAAGAGCGGTATTTTATATCTTATGCCCCATCACCTAAATCTGAAATTTGGGCACTCGGATCAGCCTGGTTTGCCTTTAATTCTGCAACTAATGAAATTCCAGCAAAATCATTTACGCTAGGGCTTCCTCCGGAAATTCACTTAAAAACTGTAATTCCTGCTAGAAAAACTGGGTTTAACGCCATTTTAGTAGCCCCATTTAACTTAAGAGTTGGGGTTTCCGAAGAAAATCTCTGTGAAAAACTCACAAATTTTAGTGAATCACTCAGTCCGTTCCGAACATGCCTAATGAAGGTGAAATCGACGGGAAATAAAATTGGTATTGAACCACTCAGTTTAGACAATAACATCCAGGATTTGGCGAACATAACCGTGAGACATTTTAATCATTTTAGAGACATCCCCCCTGAAAAACCCATCAATCCAAAATTAAAAGAAATCCTTACAGAGAGACAAATAGATAATCTGACAAAATGGGGCTATCCATATTATTTTGAAGATTTCAAGTTCATCATGCCTTTAACAGGAGCCGTCCCCTTACCCATGATTGAATTACTGACTAAAAACCTTCAAAACATTTTTTCAAAGCAATTGAGCCAAGGTTTAAATGTAGAAAGCTTAACTCTCTTTAAACAAGAGAATAATCAAAAACCGGCTAGAATGATCAGACGCTTCCCACTTCTGAAAAACGAAGTTGAAAAGACTATTCAGAAAATTGTCTCTATTTAAAACTTACAACACAATAAATTACTCTCAGTAAGTTTACCGCATATTTTCATGGCTTTTGGCATTTGCAATCCCCCTCCTGGGACTAAACAAGTAATATTATTGTCAAATCAGCATCCCGTCATGCCTCTTTATTAAATCTCACTTCTTTAAGAGCACAATTCCCTCCCATTGATTTTCTCAAGATTTCACCTTAGATGTACCCCATAACAAAACTACAAAAGCCGGTTATAGTCTAAGCTAGAAGCTCCTCAATCAAAAGATTGCCCTTGATCATGACAACAAAAACAAATTTCAAAGCAGATGCTCATAAAAACATCCAACATATTTTCATAAAAGATTTAGAGCTGATGGCCGTAATCGGGGTTTATGATCATGAAAAAAACAACCGCCAACGAGTTGTCGCAAACATAGACATAACCGTTCAAGAAAATCCCAATGCAGCTGATGAAATTAACGAGGTTGTTTGCTATCATAAAGTGGTGAAAAAAATACAAGCCATCTGTAAAGATGGCCATGTTCATTTATTAGAAACTTTAGCAGAAACAATCGCTGAGAGTTGCTTAGAAGACAATCGGATTTTAGCCATACGTGTTAAATTAGAAAAACCTGAAGCCTTGAGAGAAGCTGCAAGTGTCGGTGTTGAAATCGAACGTCTACAAACTATTTAATTCAATCGAGAGCAAAAATTGGCGGAACAAGACAAACCGATAAGCATTGATACAAAAGCAACAGAGCCCAAAAGCGGCACAGAAGTTATCAAAGCTTATTTAAAAAACCTAAGCACCTCAGCCGGCGTTTATCGTATGTTAGATAAAAACGGCACAATTCTCTATGTCGGCAAAGCTAACAATCTAAAAAACCGTGTCACCAGCTATACAAGGTTGAAAGGGCAATCCAACCGCATAGCAAGAATGATCCGCGCCACAACTGAAATGGAATTCATCCTAACCAACACTGAATCAGAAGCTCTTTTACTTGAAGCCACACTGATCAAAAAGATGAAGCCCAGATATAACGTGCTGCTTAGAGATGACAAATCCTTCCCTTCTATTCTCATTCGCACAGATCATGAAGCCCCCCAATTAGTAAAACACCGCGGCGCTAGAAAACAAAAGGGCGAATATTTCGGCCCCTTTGCCTCAGCTGGCTCTGTCAACCGCACCCTCAACACTCTCCAGCAACTCTTTCTTTTAAGAGATTGCACAGACAGCCAGTATGAGAGCCGCACTCGCCCTTGTTTACAATATCAAATCAAACGATGCTCGGCACCATGCACAGGGAAAATCGAAATAGAAGAATATAAATCTCTGGTAAACGACGCCAAAGATTTCTTGCGCGGTAAAAGCAGTCATATTCAAAAAAACTTACAAGTAAAAATGCAGGAAGCAAGCAAAGCCCTAAAATTTGAGGAAGCTGCATTTTACAGAGACCGCATCAGCGCGTTGACACAAGTTCAAAGCCATCAATCCATCTTACCCACAGGCTTTGAAGAAGGAGATGTATTTGCCATCCACACAGAAGGAGGCAGTGCCTGTATTCAGGTCTTTTTCATTCGCACGGGTCAAAACTGGGGCAATCATGCCTACTATCCAAGAATAGACAAAAGCCACTCAACATCTGAAATCTTAGAAAGTTTTATAGCTCAGTTTTATGATAACAAACCGGTTCCAAAATTAATTCTCACTTCAGAAGAAATTGAGAATGAAAGTCTATTGGCTGAAGCTCTCTCCACCAAGGCAGAGAGAACCATTAAAGTCATGTTACCAAAGCGTGGATCAAAAGCTGAGTTAATGAACCACGCCCATATAAACGCTAAAGAAGCATTAGCTAGAAAACTAGCTGAGAGTTCAGCGCAAAGCCGCCACCTCGAAGCTCTCAAAAACCTATTCAATCTTGAAGAACGCCCAAGAAGAATAGAAATTTATGACAACAGCCACATTCAAGGCTCAAGCCCAATTGGTGCCATGGTCGTCACTGGTCCTGAAGGGTTAATCAAAAATCAATACCGCAAATTCAATTTCAAACCCGAAGAAATTAGCGGCGGCGATGATTTTGAAATGATGCGCATCATGCTTCGCAGACGTCTAAAAGCACTCGTCAAAGATCATGGAACGAAAAAATATGAAGACGAAGAAGCATTAAGCGCTTCAACAGATCAAACAAACACACAAGACGAAACACCCCACTGGCCTGATATCCTATTAATAGATGGCGGAAAAGGCCAGCTCTCATCAGTCATGGAAATCATCAACGAACTAGAGGTAAAAGATATAAAAGTGGTGGCCATTTCAAAAGGCCCTGACCGAAATGCCGGCCACGAACAATTCCACATGACAAATCAACCTTCTTTCATGATGGAACTAAAAGACCCAACCCTTTATTACTTGCAAAGACTACGTGATGAAGCCCACCGTTTTGCCATCGGCACACATAGAACAAGACGCAAAAAACAAATGGGAACAAATCCACTAGATGAAATTTCAGGCATTGGCCCTGGCCGCAAAAAAGCCCTGCTTTCTCACTTTGGCTCTGCTAAAGCCGTAAGCCGTGCTGGACTAAAAGATTTAAAAGCGGTTGATGGTATTAGCGCCCAAATCGCAGAAATCATTTATGATCATTTTCACGAATAATTCACAAAAAACCCTTGCTATAACAATTTATCTGATGAAATTACCCCTTAACCAAAGGGACGCACCATCAAACCATTGACTGATCAGGCCTCGCATGGTTTTTAAGGATTATGGAACACTCAATGCAAAATGATAGAAACAAAAGAAACAAAATGGTTTGGAATTTACCAAATATCCTAACCTACGGTCGGATCGTTGCTGTCCCTGCCTTTGTTACCTGTTTTTACTTCACCGGAGATGTCCCAAGAGCCATCGCCCTTGGCCTGTTTATCGTAGCCAGCCTTACAGACTTTCTAGATGGTTATTTAGCAAGAGCCTGGTCACAACAATCAAAACTTGGCCAAATGTTAGACCCAATAGCAGACAAATTATTAGTCGGCGCAGCTCTCATCATGCTTGTATATGATAGAACAATCTATGATCTTTCAGTCATCGCAGCAGTTATCATTCTAAGCAGAGAAATCTTGGTTTCAGGTCTTAGAGAATTCTTGGGCCAACTCTCAGTCAGTGTGCCTGTCACGAACATCGCAAAATTCAAAACCGCAGCACAACTATGCGCTCTGGGCTTCCTCATAATGGCCCCATTAGTCGGCAACATGTTCGGCAAGGATGGCTATCTTATATTAATCTTAGGAGACAGCCTTTTATGGTGCGCTGCAATTTTAACACTCTATACCGGCTTCGATTATTTGCGTGTTGGTATTAAATATCTCATTGAAGAAGACATGAAAGATTAATCTCATGAAGATTTTATATTTTGCGTGGGTACGTGAGAAAATTGGCAAATCACAAGAAGAACTTGAAATTCCAAACTCTGTGAACACAGTCGCTGATTTAATTTCATGGTTAGAGACCAAAGGCCCCGAGTATCAAGCCGCTTTTAAAAATAAAGAAACCATCAACTCAGCCATCAATCAATCTCACGTTGACCACCAAACACCTTTAAACAATGCAAGTGAAATAGCCTTTTTCCCGCCTGTCACTGGCGGTTAGAACTCGTCACCTAAAATTGGCGAGCGGTTTTAGAATTGTCCGGTTACTTATGGGCAACTGAAAAGCAAAGTTGCTTGTAACTGTTTCACGTAGGGATGCTTTGTCGTCATCTGAAACACAAAAAAAGCAGTCTGAAGCGCAACTAAAGCCAACAATTGCTCGTGCCGGTTGCTAGTGGGCAACTGAAGGCACACTAAAAAGAGTAACCTGGAGAGAGCACTAAAAATGACAATTCGCATCCAAACAGAAGATTTCGACATAACAAAAGAAATCAACTTACTAAAAAAAGAACGCAGCAAATGCGGCAAAGAGGATGTCGGTGCTATTGTCACTTTCACGGGCACAGTCAGAGATATGGCAGGTAAAACACCCATCAGTTCAATGAGCCTTGAGCACTACCCAGGCATGACAGAAAAACAACTCGAAGCGATCGCTGAAGAAGCAAATAAGAGATGGCCGCTATTAGGCACAACAATCATTCATCGCATCGGCGAATTACTTCCTGGCGACAACATCGTCCTCGTCATCGCTCTCTCTTCTCATAGGCACGCTGCCTTTGAAGCTGCTGATTTCTTGATGGACTTCCTTAAAAGCAAAGCGCCTTTCTGGAAAAAAGAACAACCACTAGCAGGCGAAGCCAATTGGGTCGATGCCAGAGATAGTGACAAGAAATCACTTTCCAGATGGGAAAAGTAATACATCTTTTTGCAAAGTAAAATTTATATTCCTGCAAAGTTTGCATTGATAAAAACGTCAGATAACTCTTAAACTTCACAAAGCCCTGAATTAATGAATATACTGCTCTTTGAAATCATAAGGAGAGTTCTGTGAAACGACGCGATTTTCTCATAACTGCTGGCGCATCTTTCTTCGCTGGAGGAATTGCAAGCCTCGGTCTAAGAGCAAACGCAGCCCCATTCGTTACAGACCTAAAACTCCAAAAAACAAGCTTTCTGTTACAAAACCAGCCAACTCAAAACATGGTCAGCCTTTCTCAAAATGCGCCCCCACCTGTCATCTACGGCCAGCAAGGCAAACCAATGCATCTAAATTTATTGAATAATTTAGATGAATATACAGCCATGCATTGGCATGGCCTTAGAATACCCAACAAGATGGATGGTGTTCCTTACCTCACTCAACTACCAATTGCCAGTAACGAAACTTTCCGTTACGAATTCACACCACCTGATGCCGGGACGTACTGGTATCACCCACACTGTATGACAATGACACAAATGGCTAGCGGTTTAACTGGGGTGATGGTCATAAAAGAAAAAATCGATATTGGGTTTGATAGCGAAGAAATTATCAACTTAAGAGATTTCCGGCTAGATAAATCAGATCAATTAAAGAAACCATATACGCTAAGAGGTGCCGCCCGCGCAGGAACTTTCGGCAATGTAATGACAGCCAATTGGCTCAGATCCCCAGTTTACAATCATAAGTCTGGCAGCCTTGTTCGCTTACGCATAGCCAATACAGACACCACTCGTATTTACTCAATTTATCTAACAAGCTCTGAAGGTCAAATTATTGCTTGGGATGGACACCCAACCGAGCACCAAATTCCTATGCCAACTGAGCAACAACCTCTTCTCTTAGGTCCGGGCCAAAGAGTAGATATCGCCTGCAAAATGCCGGAAATTGAAGGGCAAGAAATAAATTTAATCGCAAAGGTAAGAGGACATAAAAAACTTATGTCATCTTTGCTTTCAATTGGCCCGGATCAAAAGCGAAATTTAAAAGAACTAACACCTCTACCCAAAAACCCACTTGCCAAACCGGACTTAAAATCCGCCAAAATCCATGAACTTATTTTCGGCTGGTCACCAGAAGGCACAGAGCCAAATAACGGTTTTTGCGGATCACTTGGTAAAACATTCTGGTCAATTAATCGCGTCCCTTGGCCAGGCGATAATGCATCAAACACCAGTCCGGTCGCAACACTAAAACTCGGCAACAGTTACATACTAAGGTTACGCAACTCATCTCCTAACTTACACCCCATCCATCTTCATGGTTTAGCCTTCAAACCACTAAGGTCAAATAAACGCAAAATCTTGCCCAATTGGACAGACACATTCTTGCTTTTAAAAAATGAAGTCGTCGATATCGCCCTTGTCGCTGACAACCCAGGCGACTGGGCCTTTCACTGTCATGTCATAGAACATCAAAAGACCGGCTTGTCAGGCTACATCCGAGTAACTTGAAAACTAGCCCTTTTTCTCTCTTTTCCGTGACTGAGTATCACGCCCGCGTGAGTATCAATCACGAAACTCATTGATTTCCACAGCGCTTATCAAACAACTTCACCAGCGCGTGAACTGCTCTTTTATTCCCACCAACTATAGATCATATTCTAAATTCAACAAATGATGATTACTCATTGAATGAATATTGGAGATTAATTATGAAAAACTTTTACGCTTTATCAGTCGTCTTTTTATTAGCCGTAACTTTAATTAGTAGCGCTCTTGCCGCAACATCACAAAGCCGAGTGAGCAATGACTTATCTCACTACAATTCTGCCCAACAATCATTTTTACTCTAATGATTAGAAAAAAGACAATCACTGGATGCAAAGAATAAATGCAAAGCAAACATCGAACAGCAAAGCTAACCACCTAACCCACTTGACTTGACAACACCATCCTTTTAAATTGGTTACCACGATAACCAATCGAAAAAAGGGTATCATTCATGTCAAAATCATTATTCATTTTCGCAGAAATAAAACCAAAACCAGAGCACTATGCTGAGGCAAAAGAAGCAATACTCGGGGTTCTTAATCTAACTCGTGACGAAAAAGGCTGTCGTTCATTTGATCTATTCAATTCCCCAGATCAAAGCACATTGTATCTATATGAGGAGTGGGATGATCAAAACGCCCTTGATGAACATTACAACAAACCTTACACAGCCGAGGTTTTCAAATCTTATGAAAATTGGTTAGCACAACCTCCCCGTATATTACCGATGGATAGTGCGGAGTAGAGATATGTTTTTTCTAAAAGAATTACCCACCAGCCGCATGATCGATGGGTATGTTGCAACTACAGGTGTCGGTAGTAGTGATACGATAGCCCAAGCCCTATCCATGATGAGAGAGGCCAGTCAATTAATCCGTCATTTAGATGCTTATTTTAGTTCACAAGATCTATCACAATTAAAATTCCTCATCCTCGTCGTGATAGATCGTGAAATAGAAAAAGATAGTTTGCGTCAAAGCGAAATCAATCAACGTTTAGACGTTTCCAAACCAGTACTAAACCGTTCAGTAAGCTCATTAATAGAAATCGGGTTACTCAAACGTACAGAAGATAAGGAAGATTTTCGCGCACATAGATTAGCACTGACTAAGAAAGGAAAAACCACACTCACCAAAATCATGCCTGGTTATTTTGAAATTATTACAGATTTCATGTGTAAAAAAAAACATGAAGAAGCTTCTATGCCAGTTCTTTACTGAAGTCTTGGTCTAAATTTATTTATTTTCATTTATCCGAATAAATAAAACAAGCGCTATAGAAAAACAGAAAGCTAAAACACCACCATAAAAAATAGTATTATCATCATAGCCATTAGTTTCAAGAAACCAGATAGTGCCCAAACTAATACCAGCTAAGATAAAAACATCTGTTTTCAAACGCAGAGGTGAGAAAAAGTAAATTCGGTGTTTTCTCTTTTCTTTCATGTCTTGTCTTTCTGATCCAGATCATCAAATAAGATATGGTCAAGACTGACACATTATTACAAGATCACATATTAGCTTTTATGTAATACTATTAAGCTCTCACCAGCGTCATATAATCATCAAGTAAATTTTTGCTGATCTCACCTGGTGTAAAACGATAGTCACCGATTTCGGAAACTGGCGTCACTTCAGCAGCAGATCCTGTGATAAAACATTCAGAAAAATCTGCCATTTCTTCAGGCTTAATCTGTCGCTCAATCACTTCAATACCGCGTTTCTTCGCTAAGCCAATAACCGTCCGACGGGTAATACCATCAAGAAACACATCAGCAGTTGGCGTGTGCAACACTCCATCCTTGATAAAGAATACATTCGCACCTGTTGCTTCAGCAACAAGTCCGCGCCAATCAAGCATCAAGGCATCTGCATACCCTTCTTTCTCAGCTCTATGTTTTTCAACTGTACAAATCATATAAAGGCCTGCCGCTTTAGCTCGAGAAGGTGCCGTGCGCGGATCAGGGCGGCAATAATCAGCCATACGCAAGCGAATACCTTTCATCCGCTCAGCTGGGTCAAAATATGAGCCCCACTCCCAGGCCGCAATCGCAAGATTAATTTTGTTATTTTGTGCAGCAACACCCATTTGCTCAGAACCACGCCAAGCAATCGGGCGCATATAGCCTTCAGTGAGATTTTGGATTTTCATAACTTCGTTACAAGCTGTATCAATCTCAGCAACCGAAAAAGGAATTTCAAAATCAAGAATTTCGGCAGATTTTCGTAACCGTTCACTATGCTCCGTGAGTTTGAAAATTTTACCACTATAAATGCGCTGCCCTTCAAAAACAGAACTGCCATAATGCAAACCATGACTAAGCACATGAATTTTAGCGTCAGCCCAAGGGACCATTTCCCCATTAAACCAAATGTGACCTTCCAATTGATCAAACGCTAAATCTGCCATCTGTCAGTTCCTTAAAGTTAAAAGGCTCTCAAATTATTCAAAATTTGAGGTCTTTAATGAAATATAATTTCAATGAAAACAAAAACAATTACACGAAACACTTGCAAGATTTATCAATATGAGCAAAATATGTCAACAACACTGACATAAATTCACTTTGATAAATTAGAAATGCAACTGAAGATGCCTTCAAAAAACACAACCATAAGTGATCAATCGATAGAGATGAGCAATAATCATACGATTGAACCAGATCATACAATCAGTTTAAGAGAAGAGAACATGCTCTCTTTGATCGAATTATTCTTCTTTGCATATCGAGATTTCACTGAAGAAGGCGATGAAATTCTAGACACTTTTGGTTTTGGCCGTGCTCATCACAGGGTTATTCATTTCGTCCATCACTATCCTGGCCTTCGCGTCGCAGATCTTTTAAGTATTTTAAAAATCACCAAACAAAGTCTGGCCCGTGTTCTAAAACAATTAGTCGAGCAAGATTTCATTTGCCAAAAAGAAGGGAGCAAAGACCGTAGAGAAAGGTTGCTCTACACCACAGAAAAAGGCAATCAACTCGCAGAACAACTAGCCGATCCGCAAATTGAACGGTTTGAAAAAACAATGAGTAGCTTTTCAAAAAAAGAACAACAAACAATAGAAGAATTTCTCTTTGCCCTCATCCGCAAAAACAATCGCGAGGATGTAATTTCACTAATGGCACAAAATGGCCACTTTCCAACGAGAAAACCTTAAACCTTAAAGTCACAAAAGAGCTGACAACAGATTAAATTACGTCCAAGATCTCAACCATGAAAACCAACATTATAATATGAAAGCCAACATCATAATACGAAAGAGAGTAAGTGAGCACAAATGCAAAGCTTAACAGAAGACACCCCTCATATTCTCCTTGTTGATGATGATGAGCGCATCAGAGAGCTTTTATGTCGATATTTACGTAAAGAAAATATGCGGGTCACAACAGCACATGATGCAGCAGCAGCACGGCAAAATCTTGAAGGGTTACATTTTGACCTACTTATTCTTGATGTCATGATGCCTGGCGAATCCGGCCTCGAGTTAGCCCGTGACCTAAAATCAAAAATGGAAACCCCCATCATTATGCTTACAGCAAAAGCTGAGGCAGAAAACCGCATTGAAGGTTTGGAAATAGGCGTAGATGATTATATGCCTAAACCTTTTGAACCTCGCGAATTAATGTTACGCATTCAAAATATATTGAAACGGCGCGCTCAAAAAGTAACCCAAAAAGAAATACATATGGGCCAATACACCTTTCACATTGAAAGAGGCGAGCTACAAAGAGAAGATACCTCAATCAAGCTCACAGAACGCGAAAGAGATTTAATGCGACTTTTCGCCAACAGAGCCGGCACACCAATTCCTCGCCATGAATTGGCAAGTGAAGAAGCTGGTGGAAACGAGCGAGCTGTAGATGTTCAAATTAACCGCCTTCGGCGTAAAATCGAGACAGACCCGGCTAACCCGGTTTATTTACAAACAGTCCGCGGAAAAGGGTATATCCTACATACCGACTAACTAAGCCCAATATTAAACAAAGCCCAGTATTAAATAAGCCGAGTGGAGAGGTTAAATTTGTGGCAATAAAAGATGAGCACGATCAAAATTTCCAAGAAGAGATCAAACAAAAAAACGGTCTAAGCTCATCTCAAGGGCAACAATGGCTCATGCAAAAATGGAAAACCCTCAAAACCAAAATTAAAACAAGCAGATTAAATAGGTGGAGCCTCTCACCCTGGCTTCCAAAAGGCCTGTACGCCCGTACAATTCTCATCATCGCGATGCCGCTCATACTTTTACAAACGATTTTACTTTTTGTATTCATGGAGCGCCACTGGGATAATATCACGCGCAGGCTTTCTGCAGCCACGGCTAGAGACGTCGCAGCAATTATAGAAATCTACAATCGCTACCCACAAGATAAAGATCATCAAAAATTAATCGACATAGCTCGAAATAAAATGAGCCTTTCTTTTCAGGTACTCCCCAAAAGCAAACTCCCTCAAAAAACCGAACGCCCGTTTTATTCCATACTAGATCGTCGTTTAACCAAAGAATTAAGACGCCTGATTGATCGCCCTATTTGGGTTGATACAGTCGGTCAATCTAAATTTGTCGAAATTCGTGTGGCACTAGAGAAATCTACTTTAAAGTTTCTGGCCTATCGCAACCATACTTACGCATCCAATTCTCACATCTTTGTCCTCTGGATGATCGGCTCATCAACAGTCCTCTTAGGCATTGCTCTCTTATTCCTGCGCAACCAAATCAGGCCTATTCTAAAACTCTCAGAAGCTGCAGAAAGCTTTGGTAAAGGCAGACCCTTACCCGACAGTTTCAGTCCAAGAGGTGCAAAAGAAGTCCGGCAAGCCTCAATTGCATTTATAGAAATGCGCGATCGTATTAACCGCCATGTCGAGCAAAGAACAACAATCCTTGCCGGCGTTAGTCACGACCTTCGAACCATTCTTACTAGAATGAAATTACAACTGGCGTTCCTGGATGATGAAGAAGAAATTAGAGCCTTGCAAAAAGATGTCGATGAAATGCAATCCATGCTCGAAGATTATATGGCATTTGCAAAGGGTGACAGTTCTGAAGAAACCAAGTTAACAGATGTAGGAGAAATCTTAGGCGAGATACACTCCCACGCAAAACTATCTAAAGATGATATCAAACTACGAGTACTACCAAAATCGATTATGCTGCCCTTGCGCCGTAATAGTTTTAAGAGAGCAATCAACAATCTCGTCACAAACGCAATGCGCTATGCAGACACCGTAAATATAAATGCCTCTAAGGGGCGCAAATGGTTAATCATTACAATCGATGATAACGGCCCTGGTATTCCAAAAGAAAAACGCGAAGAAGTGTTTAATGCCTTTTTACGCCTCGATGATTCAAGAAACCAAAACGAAGGTAACACAGGGCTTGGTCTCTCAATCGCAAGAGACATTATTCGCGGTCATGGTGGAGATATCAGATTAGAAGAAAGCGCTCTCGGTGGTCTACGAGCAAAAGTGCGCGTACCTATTTAAAGGCAAAAAAACATAATTTAATAATTTTAGTTAAGAGAAAATGAGAAATAGGATTAGTCCCTAGTCTCTAACCACTAAGTTCTTTCGAGCGTTTTGCAGCCGCCTCAATCGCAGCATCGATCAGTGGGGCTAACCCCTCATCATTCATCAACACATCAAGCGCAGCCGCAGTCGTCCCGCCTTTAGACGTCACATTCTCACGTAGCTGAGATGGAGGCGTATCAAATAGAGCCATCATAGACCCAGCGCCATCAATTGTAGCTTTCGAGAGTGTCATCGCCAATTCAGCTGAAAGCCCTTGGCGCTCCCCAGCTTTAGCCAGGCATTCAGCTAACCAAAAGATGTAAGCTGGCCCAGAACCAGAAACAGCAGTGACGGCATCCATTTGGCTCTCATCGTCAAGCCAGGCAACAGTGCCAGTACCAGAAACAAGCTCATTAATTTGAGTCCGTTGGTCTTCAGTAACAAATTCATTTGCAATAAGAGCCGTCATACCATTTTGCACCATAACGGGTGTATTCGGCATGGCGCGAACAATCGCAGTATTGCTGGGTAAATGCTTTGCAATGTCGTTCAAGGTTTTTCCAGCTGCAATGGAATAAATCAAAGTATCAGATGAAATGCGCGTCGCTAAGTCTTGCAACACGACATCCATAACCTGAGGCTTCACACCAACCATCACTAGCTTTGGTGATGTAGATAATTCCTGGCGAGCTTGAGGCACAACATCATATTTAGCCAATAAATCTAAAACATCTTCAGGAGAACCAGGGTCTTCCACAAAGAGCGTTTCCGGATCTAATCCTTCACGGCCATTTTTAGGCTCAAGCCAGGCGCTTAAAATAGCTCCAGCCATCTTCCCAGCGCCAACAACTAGCACAGGATTAAAAGTAGTAGTACCCGTTAGATCATCATCCAGTATCGACATCATATATTATGCATGACCTTTAGTTGCAAACATAGTTGATGCCAAAGCTTCTGGTGCAGATTTGCCAGCCCATACAACATATTGAAACGCTTGGTAATAGCTCTCACTAGCTTCTAGCCCGGAAGCGATCAAAGCTTCACACTGCTCAACGGTTAGCTCAGCTTTATTCAACATCAAACCATGACGGAATAGAAGAAGCCCATCTTGCGGCCAAATATCAAAATGACCAAGCCACAGCTGCTCATTAACAAGAGCAATCAAGCGATACACTTCAGCAATGCGTGCTTCAGGGACACGCATTTCAAAAGCGCAAGCCAAATGTAAAGCCTCTAAATCATCTCTCCAGTTCAACGAAACATGATAATCAACCCAAGACCCTTCAACATTCAAGGTCAGTTCATCATCAGTTGTGCGCTCAAATGGCCAATCATGAATTGCAGCTAACTTCTCAACCATATCCACGGGATTATTGGTGCGATCAAAACTTGGTTCAATTGAAGCCATAAAATTTCCTTTAATTGCCGGCAAAGAACAGAGGGGCAAAAATCTAACACCTCTTATTGCACCCAATTCACATGAAATTCATACCTTATGAAAAAATCCCATATGAAACGGAGCAAACTTAACCAGCGGTTCTGAGTGCTTAACTCGCTTCTGGGATTTAGCTAATCAATCCTTCCCCTGAGTCGCAAGGGCGAGAGTACTCTGTCCACGTTAATTATATTGAAATTACACAGAGAGAATGCGGCATGACCATGTCACTGATTTTCTTACTGTTAATAAGCATCTGTTTCCACAGGTAGTGCTGTTGACAAAAACAGCAAATCATCAATTTGAAATGAGATTTAACAAAATGAGGTAAAATACTACAAACCATAGAAAAAACTGAACAGCGTCCGATTCTTACTAAAACAGACCGCGAATATCAGCCGCAAAATACATAATTAATATACCGGCAATGAAATAAACAACATCCCCAAGCAAACCATACTTAAATCGATAAGATAATGGCGGATAAAAGGCATGTTCCAGGCTTTTATGAATGCGAATAGATTTATAGGTCGTATAGGAAAAGCTGCAAATCATCTGAATCGCCTTCAAAACCAAAAACAACCCTAGAAACATCAAAACATTAGTAAACAAATCCATCAGAAACCCTCATAAAAAACGCAATACACTACTTTTAAAGCCTTCCCTCTTTTTAAAAGAGTGATATCTCTCAAATAAGGCCAAATTCAAAAAACCTCATATTTGAGCTTTTGCAAAGTAATTTCTCACTTGTATATTAACGCCCTACCTGCTACCCCGCTGAAATGACAAAAATAGACCCAATCCATATTATAGGCGGCGGCCTAGCCGGCTCTGAAGCCGCCTGGCAAGCTGCAAACGCAAGCGTTCCTGTAATCCTGCATGAAATGCGCCCAACAGTTAAAACAGACGCTCATCAAGGAGAGGGGCTGGCAGAACTTGTCTGTTCAAACTCCTTTCGCTCTGATGACGCAGAAAATAACGCAGTGGGACTCCTACATGAAGAAATGCGCCAACTTAATTCCATCATCATGGACAGCGGAGATAAGCATAAACTCCCTGCTGGCGGCGCGTTAGCAGTAGATAGAGATCATTTCTCAGATGAAGTCACCAAAGCTCTCGAAGCTCACGACCTCATCACCATTGAGCGTAGTGAAGTTGCTAGCGTACCTCCCTCGGAATGGGATAATGTCATCATAGCAACAGGCCCCCTCACATCAGAAAGCCTGAGTAAAGCCATCATGGATTTAAGCGGCGCTGATAGCCTTGCCTTCTTTGATGCAATCGCCCCCATCATCCACAAAGACAGCATAAACTTTGATAAAGTCTGGATGCAATCTCGTTATGATAAAGTCGGCCCCGGCGGCACCGGCGCTGACTACATCAACTGCGCCATGGATGAGCAAGAATATAACGCCTTCATTGATGCACTTTTAGCTGGTGATAAAACTAACTTTAAAGAATGGGAAACCAACACCCCCTATTTTGATGGCTGCCTTCCTATTGAAGTCATGGCTGAACGGGGAAGAGAAACTTTGCGCCATGGTCCAATGAAACCCGTTGGCCTCACAAACCCGCACAAAGAAGAAAAGTCATACGCCATCGTACAACTTCGCCAAGATAATGCCCTTGGTACATTGTGGAACATGGTTGGCTTCCAAACCAAATTAAAATATGGCGAGCAAGCCAAAATTTTCAGCACAATACCTGGTCTTGAAAATGCAGTTTTTGCTCGTCTTGGCGGCTTGCATAGAAACACATTTCTAAACAGCCCCGAAGTTCTCGACAATCAACTTCGTTTAAAGACAGACAAACGTCTTCGCTTTGCTGGCCAAATTACTGGTGTAGAAGGTTATGTAGAAAGCGCAGCAACAGGCCTCATCGCAGGCAGATTAGCAGCGGCTGAAAGACTTGGTATAGAGCTAACACCACCATCAATCGAGACTGCACACGGCGCGCTGATTAATCACATCACCGGTGGCCACCTAAGTTCAGACTTCTCTGGCGGTTTAAAAAGCTTCCAACCAATGAACATCAACTTCGGTTTGATCCCACCAATAACTGAAATCCCCAAAACCGATGAAGATGGCAAACGATTGCGTGGTAAAGAAAAAACTCGAGCTAAAAAACGCATCATGTCAAAACGAGCTCTTTCAGCACTTATCAAATGGGGTGATGAAAACCCTGTGGTGGCTCAATAAATACGTTTCAGAAAAAAAAGGAGGTCTCACTTTATGGGAGACCTCCTTTTTTTACAATCTAGAAAATTCAACTATTATTCAAAAACACTTGCAGCATTCTCAACATGAAGAGAAAATTTTATATACGTCATAGCTTTATATTCAGATGTCTCTTTATCTTCCGAATAATTAAAATTCATAACATAAAGCCTGAGCTTCTCAGCACTGGTTGGCAAACCATCTACGACAAAACTTTTTAGGTTTTTACGTTTCTTTTTCTTCAAATTTTCATTCACCAGGCCTGATGCCCTCTTATATATTTCTTGAAGTGAAAATCTCCCAATGGCTTCAGTAACATCTCCCTGCCCTTTTAAAACAATCAGTTCCTGCTCCTTAATCTGAAAAGATAACCGAACATCACGCCCGTCTAATTGAACCATCTGGTCACGGTGATAATTCAGGGCAGTACGAGATTTAGAAAGAGTGATTGGTCCAAACACCATCCCCTTTGATGGAATAGCTAATGAATAAGGTCCTGAGGCATAAAATGTACGATTAGTAACTTGATTACCCATAGCTACGTTTTTTCTAAAGCCAAGCTTCTCGTCAATCTTAGCTATAATCGGGTTATTCCAGGAGGCTTTTCGTCTCTCAAAATAATTAAAATTAGCCCCCTTGGAAGGCCGGTCAGTTTCAGACAAAAGAACACGTAAAAAATCAGCACGTTGCTCTTTTCTAAAAAAGCGGAGGAGGTTACGAATTTTCCTTTTTGCCTTGCGCCCCTCGTCAGTTGAAGCATTAAAAGCTTTTTTAATAACTCCATTTTCAAGCACGTCCGCCTTTTGCAATACAGAAACAAGCTTCTGCTTTTGCGAATAAATCGAAACCGTCTCGGCCCCCCAGGGTCCAAAACTTGAAATCCCCAAAATCACAGTTGCTAAAAAAAGAATGACTCTAAGGTCAAATTCCCGCCCTTTAATCTGAACGTATAGCCCATAAAGAATAAGTGCCAGAGACCAGAAGAAAAATGCAAAAAGGAAATACCGCTTCGGCGTCATGCCATATTCAGCAACCCGAATAGAATGAGCAACAAACAACAACGCCATAGGAATGATTAAAAACAAAAACCAATATTTATGGAAAAACCGAACCAATGCACCACCAACATTGCGCGTTGGAAACGCCATCAAATAGGTACCTATCCCTAAAATAATCACAGCCAAACCATACCAGCCGATTTGCCCTTTTGGAAAAACACCAGAAAGACCAACCTTCACAGCAAGCCCATGAAACAACAGAACGAACATAAAGAAAAAAGGAACAAACACATATTTTACAAAAAGCCCTGTCACCTTAGACATAAGTTCCGTCGGAAGGGTTTCCTCAACTTCCACTTCATAATCTTGCGGTAGCATTGAGAGCCAAAAAACAGGCGTAATAAAGAACGAACAAATTTGAAAAATATATTTATACAAATCCCCGGGAACTCGCGTATTAAATAAAGCCCCATATACAGCAAACAAAAGCGAGAAAAGCCCCGCAATTATCATCCCTCCAATAACCGCAATCACCAGCGTAAACCAAAATTCATGATTAAAAAGCCAATAGGCCCTGTTGTTTTTTGGTGAGAAAAAATAAGCAACTGAGCTAGCACCAAGCATCGTTGCGACAGCAAGCATCATATGATGCAATCCAATAAAATCAGCAAAATAAAACAGACCAACAACAACGCTGCCAATGACTAAGGAAACAATGTATGCATACCAACTGGCCACTTTGCGCTGCTCAGCTACAAAAATAGCGCCAACAAAAACAAAAAAGAGGCTAATCAATCCGAAGTAAAAATTAGGAGTTAAATTCAGCGTCCTATCAAAAGACACCATTAAGATGGTAAGGAGCCCTGCTGTTAAAACGGCGAGTGGAAAACGTTTAAAAACCAAAAATACATTTGGCAAAATTGAGCCTGCAAAAGAAGACACACCAGACATAAACAACTCCCTCAACCAATTTAAAGATAATCAGCCCATTTCTTCAATCGACTACTGTATCTCCTTCAAACCCACTCTACCCTCTCCACAAAGAGGTTCAATCATTTACTGTCCATATTTCTTCAAAACCGAAGACGCAGCCTTTGTTAATGCATCGGCAATAACAGCCTGCCCTTCAGCAGTTGGATGGAACGCTCCTGAATATGTTCCAGCAACCAACACCTGCAAAGGCCGTAACTTCTTGAATTTCCTCATAATAGCCCCAGATAAATGCAGATGGCCAGTTAAATATGCATCATTAGGTGTGCGAAACCACCGTTCACGAGACGCATAAGGCACATAATCGGCCGGGTTATAATGGGTCCATTTCCCATTTTCCCAAAATGGAAGCTCTAACTTTTCAGCAATTTCTTCTTTACGTTCTTCGTTTCGCGCACAAATCCCATGGCTCGTAAACGCATCACGGTGTTCATCAACAAAGGTCCATTTAAATCGTTTCGCCTCACGTCGCATGGCCTTATTCAAGCCTTCAGCAAAGCTCTCAGCTTCACTTGCTTTTTGACTAGAGAGAGAAAATAGTGGGGAGACATCCATGCCCAAAGCCCCATCATCACACACCCGCTGGCCCTTGTCCCGAAAGGTCATATTAGGATAAGCAGTGAGAAGCACGCGGTCAGGTTGCCCCCATGAAACAAGCAACACATTATGGATCGCTCTACGCAAAGCCTTATAGCGTAGTTTCAATTCTTTTAAACGCTCTTTAGCTTGGTTATGATTGAGAATAGCACCCATCCAACCGCCAACGGTTTTCAACTGCAAACTATCTTTCACAACAACATTAGCCACCAAACTAGAAAAGTTCACATCATTTCCGCCAATCGAGACCATCAACAAATCAATCCGGCGTGCATTTTTACGCGCACATCGTTTCACAGGTAAATCATGTAATATCTCTAACTTACCATCCACCCCAAAGGCACGCGCATATTGCTTGTTTTCCACCCGGCGAGATCCACATTGAGCTTCAGCAACCGCGCTAATTTGAGATAATTTCGGCGGTGTTTCTGACCATTCATTTCCTTTAAACCTCAAAAACAATCCATGAGTAATCTGCGCACCAGCACAAGCAAAGCCCGCAAAAGTCACAGCTCGTTTCGGGTTTTCTAACGCAAGTTGCAAACTCGCGCGCATTTGATGAGAATATAAAGACCGATGACAAGATTGTCCCTGCCAGCGGGCTTTGTATTTCATAAAATTACGATCAGCTAATTCACGCCATTTTCCAACTCGGGTCGGATAAGCTTTTTTAGTAAAACGCTTTTTAGTTTTTTCCTGATAGACAACAGATCGTGTTCGTGAAAAACGAACAGGCACATCAGGGTTCCCTTCACCAGAAGCAAAACTATCTCCAATGCCCACAATAAAAACATCTTTGATTTTGATTTTTTCTTTTAAAACCGTCCCATCAGAAGCTTTCACGTCTATTGTCGCACCCGTTGGATAAGGAACATCAAATTCTGCTCGTTGATCACAAGGCGCCTTAACCGTTTTTATGCGTTTTCTCTTGCCCTTAAAATACATCATTGACCAACGGCAAGAAAGTTCAGCACGCGTCTTACCTTCTCCGCTCTCATAATCTCTTTGAAATTTTAACCAAATTCTATGAGATTTAGGGTGAAGGTAATTTTTATTCTTTCCCGCACATTTCTGATAGCTTGCCTTCTTACGAGACCAACAAGTCTTATCATAAACTGTCTTCGCCCAGCCTGTCGGATTTTCAGCAGCTAACCTGCGCTCGACACTCAATATAGGCGTCTTGCGTTCCTCATCGCTGAGTTGATCAAAAACTGTTCGATGGACACCAGTATGTTCCGGCCTGTTAAATAAACGAAATGGATTTAACAATTCCCATTCTATTTGAGCAGTTTGCTTTAAAGGTTGAGTTTGAGCCAAAACAGCTCCATTAAAAAAAACACAACTGAAACAAAACAATACAACAGGAAAAACACGAGAAAGAAGAGACATACCACATCCTTGAATTGTTAATTCTATTCTATTTTTCTAGATCCTAATTATGACAAGCAAAAGGTCAGGCAGTTTAGGCAAACAACTCACTAAATCATTCCGCCCTAATAATGTAGCCACCAATTTTAAGAATAGCACAGTCGCTTTATCGCAGATGCAGCCCGGTTGCTCGTTGTGGATGCTTTGTGGGCATCTAAAGCACAAAAAAAGATAAGCCTATCGTTTAAAGTAAAGTGTAAAAAAGACTTTCAAAGGATTTAAAGTTGTAATCCCAGCCTCACCATTCTCACGATCTCTCAAAGCTGAAGTGACCAAGGGCGGAACCAACAACCAACGAGCAAGCAAAGCCTTTTTCTCAGATGGTACTTTCTTCATATGCGTCTTAATATCCCAGCTCCCAATCATAAGACCATCAAGCAGCTCATTCATGACCTTTGTTTTAGCTAACCGTTTAACATCATGACTAGCTCCATCATCTTCTTTTTCTTCAGAGCTTTCCTTCTTCACTAAAAAGTTCTCATGAAACAAATCATGAAGGCTCATAACGTCCTGCGGCAAGGGCATGATATCTCGGTGTAAATAACCATTTAATTCAGCCAATAAAGTCGCAGCACCAAATGCTTTGCCCGCTTCAGAGCAAACAACATCCTGGCCTTTGAACTGACCATCAGTCAGGATCAAACCAGCTCTCAAAAAACTGCCATACCGTTGGTCCAATATTGAATGCAATTCAGCCTTCGTTTTAATCGGCTCGTTTTGAATTTCAAAACCAAAGCTATCAACAATTGCAATCAGTTCTTTAAATAACGGGTCACCAGATTTCTTAAAATAAGGAGCTAGGCCATCAGCAACCGGATGCCCAACACTCTCACTTCTAAGCAGCTTTAACAATTGATCACGCCACCATTGCAAACGAATTTCACCAAGCAATGGTTCATTCACCTTTATCGATATTTGCTCAACATCCATGAAAAACCCAAAGAGCCAGGTTAATGCTGCTCGGTTTTTCAAAGGAGAAAATCGAACACTCAAATAACCCGCATAGTCACGATGCTTTAATCGTAAAATGATCGCTTCTAATTCATTTTGAATTTCGTCTTGAGGAAACACTATTAAAACAACCTTTTTTAGTTGCGCTTCAGTTGCCTACAAGCAACCGCGCTGTTAATTGCACTTCAGTTACCAGCAAGACAACCGCGTTAATCAACCGCAATAAACGCAGCTGCAACTTTGCGTCCTTCAGAAATTAAAACATTATATGTCCGCGCAGCAGCTCCCGTGTCCATAACTTCAAGTCCAAGTCCAGCACTCTGAAACGAACTTCGCAGCTCTTTAGACGGAAATCGTTGCTCATCTCCAGTGCCAAAAATTAAAAACTCATGGGCTTCAGCCTCATGAAACACCGCTTGAAAAACATTAGGATGCACATCATCAAATTCAGTCACATCCCATCCATAAATACCGCTCTGTAGAATGAGCAAAGACCCGACATGGCTCATATCCCCAAAGCGAAACCCACCATTGCCATACGCCTCTAATTCTAACGGCTCAGGGTAATAAGCATCATGTTTCATCTCGTAACTTTCATAAGTTAACTCGCGCAAAGTTTCTCTTTAAACAATTGAGGCCGCTCTAACAAAGAAACAACCAATGATTGACGCAGTCCGTATTGCTTTTTGTCTTTTATATCAATATTTAAAGCAAAAAAGAAAACCTTTTGCTGAGCTTTTGCCCATCCAATCCACCAACCAATATGAGGCTTGTTTTTTAGAAAAGCCAATCCAGTTTTTCCTCGTATTTCAAAACACTTGTGTTTAGTAACAGGTAAAATGTCGCGAACAAAAGCTTGCCCCTTTATTGAAGCATCTAATTGCCCCTTATAAAGCTTTTCAAGCAATTGAACTTGTTCATCTACAGAGATACGCAAGCCCCCAGATAACCAGAAATTACTAATTCCACCATCAATATTAGCATTCCCATAGTTTAAACGATCCAGCCAATATTTCATTTTTGTAGGACCAATAGATTTAGCAATCTTTTTATAAACAGGAACAGCTGAAACTTTAATCGCCTCTTTAAACGTTAAATCTTTCTCCCAGGCCTTCAACCACTGCGGCTTACCATCCCATTTAAACAAATCATCAGCCGTCTTCACCACACCTGTTTCATAAGCAATCAAACTATGAATAATTTTAAAAGTCGAAGCAGGTATCAAACGCTTCTGAGCTCTTTCTTCATTAAAAACATGTCGTCGCTCACCGTTCAGCACCTTAAAAACAACCGTCCCCCGCACACCGGCTTTATCAAAAACCTCTCTCCATTCTGGATGAGTAACAGTATCAAGGGGCTGTGCAATAAGCGGTGTAGTAGGAAGCAAAACTAAAATCAAAACTATAAGTCTAAAGACAATCTTCATTTAGAAAAGAACCTCGTTTGAGAAAATTAGATAGAAGTGAGGGATATCATACAAAACAAAGCGACAAAGAAATGGCTTTCAATACAGGTCTAACTCGTGCGACAAACACAAGCGATCACAAAAAAAGGCGCTGAAAACAGCGCCTTTTAAAACAATTTTTTAAGTCTTATTTTGCAGTGCTAGGTTCTTTATATTTAGCACCACCAAGGCCACTCCAGTCACGTTTAACACCAACAAGCAAAAGAACTGGTGATGCGATAAAGATCGAGGAATAAGTACCAACCACAACCCCCCAAATCATCGCAAAAACAAATCCACGGATCACCTCACCACCGAAAACAAACAATGAAACAAGAGCAATCAATGTTGTCACAGATGTTAAAATCGTCCGTGAAAGTGTTTCATTAATCGAAACGTCAAGTAATTCATTCAGTGGCATCTTTTTAAATTTACGCAAATTCTCACGCACACGGTCATAAACAACCACCGTATCGTTGAGTGAGTAACCAACAATCGTCAGCAAAGCCGCGATGATAGAAAGAGTAAATTCAAGTTGCAACAGTGAGAAAATACCAATGGTGAGCACAATATCATGCACAAGCGCAATAACCGCACCAAGTGAAAACTGCCACTCAAACCGAAGCCAAATATAAATCAGCACAACAAAAATAGCCGTGATCACCGCAATAATACCAGCTCTGGTTAGCTCACCAGAAACAGTAGGGCCAATCACTTCAGTGTTGCGAAATTCAAACCCATCACCGAGTGCTACCTTGATTTTATCAAGTGCTTTTTGGTTCGCTTCTTCACCACCAGATTGCAGCTCAATCCGCACCAAAACATCTCGAGGGTCATTAAATTGCTGAATTTGAACATCACCAAAACCAAGTCCCCCAACTTGTCTGCGCACATCAGCAATGTTAGCCGGTCCAGCTTTATGTCGAACTTCAATCGAAGTACCGCCAAGAAAGTCAATACCGTAGTTCAAACCTTTGGTTGAAAATAATGCAATAGATGCAAGCATCGCTAGTCCGGAAAGGATGAAAGCAATGTTTCGCATTGAAACAAACGGAATTTTTGTACCATGAGGGACAAAATCAATACCTTTAAACGCCATAGAACTAATCCCCCTATATTGGCATATCAACAGTTTTAGATCTCTGTGAGCGCAACCACCAGGCAATCAGCCATCTGGTTAATACAAATGCGGTAAACACAGATGTAAAAATACCAATTGATAAAGTCACAGCAAAACCACTTACCGGTCCAGAACCAAGCCAAAAGAGAATAATCGCCGCCAAGAATGTAGTGATATTCGCATCCAAGATGGTTGAAAGAGCTCTAGAATAACCTGATTCAATAGCACTAATCGCTGTTTTACCAGCCCGCAGTTCTTCACGTATCCGCTCAAAAATGAGCACGTTCGCATCAACCGCCATACCCATGGTAAGAACGATACCCGCAATACCAGGTAAAGTTAAAGTAGCTTGCAGTAGTGAGAGTGCACCGATAATCATCGAAATATTAATCAATAGAGCAATGTTTGCATAAAGACCAAACGTGCCATACGCCATCAGAATGAATGCAACAACCCCAACAAGACCAATAATTGCAGCCAACTTACCAGCAGCAATAGAGTCAGCACCAAGGCTCGCATCAACAGTCCGCTCTTCTAGAATAGTCAACGGTGCTTCCAAAGAACCAGAGCGTAATAAAATCGCCAGGTCATCAGCAGTTGAAACTGTAAAGTTTCCTGAAATTTGTCCAGAACCACCAGTAATTGCTTCCTGAATGGTTGGTGCAGAAATCACTTCACCGTCCAATACAATCGCAAATGGGCGCCCAACGTTTGCCGCTGTCACATCACCAAAGCGCACAGCACCTCGTGAGTTCAATCTAAAAGAAACAACAGGCCGGCTAGATTGCGGGCTAATCTCTTGCCGCGCATTTGCCAAATCAGCACCCGTAATCAAAGGCTCATCTTCCAGAATATAGTGTGTGGAATATTGATCTTTTGACGGGAAGATAGTAGTTCCCGGCTCAGTTAGCCCATCAGCCGCTTCTTCAGCATTTGCAGGCCGAACCACCAAATGGAAAGAAAGAACCGCCGCTTGTTTAACAACGGCCTTCAACTTATCCGCATCATCATAACCAGGAACTTGTAATAAAATCCGGTCTTCACCTTGACGTTGAATAGAAGGCTCAGTCGTGCCCAAAGCATCAACCCGGCGTCTCAAAACTTCAATAGCAGAATCAAGAGAAGTAGATATTTTCGCTGTAATTGCTGGCTCAGAAGGCTTCACAACAATTCGGCCATCATCCGTTTTCTCAACATCTACATTATTACCTGGCACCGTGCCAAAAGATGTAGATGGCAACGGTTGAATAAGCGTACGTACCGCTTGGTAAGCTTTTTCCAAATCAGCCGGATCAGAAGGCTTAAATTCAACCCGATCTTTTTTCGCACTTAAATCACGATAGCGAATAGCACCTGTCCGAGCCGCTCCATCACGTTTGCCACGCAATACTGTCCGCACATTACCACGCAAAACCTTAATTTGCTTTTCAATCAGGAGGTCTTTATCCATTTTTAAAAGCAAATGGGAACCACCACGCAAATCCAGACCAAGGTTCAGTCTTAAATTCTGAACAAATTGCGGATAACTAGCCAAATCTTTTTCAGGGATAAGGTTGGGAGCTGCGCATAGCACACCCAAAAGGGCAAAGCCCCAAACTATAAATGTTTTCCATCGAGAAAAATGCAGCATGGAAAATGCCTTTCACACCAAAGAGCACAGGAGAGAACAAGTAAAAAACAGAATGAACCACCCGTGCAAAATCTATTATTATTTTTCGTTAACAGGTTCCGTTTTCACGCGAAGCTTCGCAACAGATCCACGCGCAACTCGAACCTTAATCCCGTCAGCAATTTCAACCTGAAATTCATCATCACCAACAACCTTGGTAATTTTGCCAATCAAGCCACCATTAGTTACGATATTGTCGCCGCGCCGCAAATTATCAATCATCTCGCGATGTTTCTTCATCTGAGTTTGCTGCGGTCTGATAATAAGGAAATACCAAATTGCGATTAACGGTAAAAACAGCATTACCGTCCCTAAAATATCGCCTGTACCACCGCCGTTCGTGGCTGACTGTGCGAATGCAGGAGTTATCAGCATAAAATTCTATTCCCTTTATTAATCTTCGATAAACTTTTTAACACAAGCTGAAGCCATTAAAACAGTCCTCTGGTCAGCGAAAACTGAATATAACCTCTTGAGCTTCCATTGCAAGGGAAGCATGAAGTTCTATACTGCGAAATCAATGAAAAATCTCAAAAAATGTCTCTATATGATGAATACTGAACCAATTGATGGAGCAATTAGTCCTTAAGATGAGTAAAACGCGATGACAAAACGACAAAATATAGCTGAGGATCTATCCCGCATTGCAGATGCGTTAGAGCGCTTAAGCCCAAAACCATCACAAATTCCCACTTTTTCATATAAAAATGGCGAAGCAAAAGGGTATTTATGGGAAGGTGACACCAAGTCATTCACCCCCATTAAGCAAATTAACTATATCGACCTAAATCTACTCATCGGCATTGATGATCAAAAGCAAAAGCTCCTCAACAACACAAAAGCCTTCGCAAAAAGGCTCCCCGCTAACAACGCGCTTCTTTGGGGTGCAAGAGGGATGGGGAAAAGCTCGCTCATCAAATCAATTCACAACGAAATATCAAAAGAAAACTTAGAACACCCACTCATCCTCATCGAAATCTTGCGAGAAGATATCACCACCCTCAATGAATGCTTGAGGATATTAAAAAACCAAGATGCTCAATTTATATTATTCTGTGATGATTTATCCTTCGAGCCAAACGATGCCACATACAAATCTTTAAAAGCCATACTGGAAGGTGGCATTTCTGGACGGCCTTCAAACGTCATCTTTTATGCAACATCAAACCAACGCCATCTGTTAGCACGCGACCAAAGCGAATATAATCAAAAAGATTACATCCATAATAACGATCTCTCAAACGAGAAAATCTCCCTGTCAGACCGCTTTGGCCTATGGCTTGGTTTTTATAATTGCGACAAAACCCACTACGACGAAATCGTAAAAACATACGCGAAAGATCTTGAAATAAAATTGGATGAAGATGAACTCATCAAAAGAGCCCACCTCTGGACAATAGAGCGCGGCAGCCGCTCCGGCCGCGTCGCTAGACAATTCATCGAGCATTTATTAGGAGAAATCGGAGGGAAGTAAACTATCATTGGATAAATTGTTTTCCCGACACAGAAACACTCATAATTGGACTTCTTAATTTAAACGATCTAATCAGGGGCCTACATTTGAAAAACATTTGTTTTGTTGCTTTAATCGACAAATTAGGTTAATATCATTTACATGTCGCGTTGTAGATGAATAAATCAGCGACGAAATATTCTCGACTTTGATTTTAGTGATCCCTGCCTGGAATAGTCCCATGTGGCGCATAAACCAAGGCAGCTTCTCTACTCAAGCTCCCCCTGTATGAAAGACCCGTTGATAACTGGCAACTAGCCTTTTTTAGACAACGGATAAAGAAATTCTTTTGAAAAAATTTGACGACCTCGGCTTGGCCGAGCCTATACTTAAAGCCATATCCCTTGAAGGGTACTCCAATCCCACCCCAATTCAAACTAAAGCCATTCCTCCGCTGCTTACTGGGCAGGATGTTTTGGAAATTGCGCAAACTGGATCAACTAAATCTGCCGCCTGACGGTAGCAATTAATTCCGTCAATCAAGGCGGACAACAGTCATTGAAAGGAAAACACTATGACTACAGGAACAGTAAAATTCTATAACAGCCAAAAAGGCTTCGGCTTCATCGAACCACAAGATGGCGATAAAGATGTGTTTGTACACGCAACAGCGCTTGAAAATGCTGGAATTAGCACACTGACAGAAGGTCAGAAAGTATCTTTTGATACTCAAACTGATACAAAAAGCGGCAAGATTGCTGTCGGAACTATAGAACTTCTTTAAATACATTTTAATTATGTATCTAATATTTTACAAAATAAAAGGGCGGAATGAAATTTCCGCCCTTTTTAATATTCAAATATATTAACGCCAACTTGAAGCCCCAAATTGAAGTCACTTTTTTCAAAACAACCAGTCAAAGCTCAGTTGTAATCCTCTTGTTTTTACCAGGCTATTTCTTCGCTTTCAATTTCTTCAGACAATCAACACCATCTTGCGGAAGCATCATATCAAGGCACTTCTGTCGCTTACTTTTGCGTGCCTGATTAGCGCGAGATCCGGTCTCAAACTTTTCAACAGAATGAAGGTCATTAGTTTGCATCTTTACTTTAGCTCCAGCCAACACAGGAGCTGGAAGAACAATCACTAAAACCATTAGTGCAAATAATTTCTTATACATCACGAATTCCTTTTACTTATGTTACCTCCATAAGTCGTTCGAACACGATGCTTGGTTCATTCATTTTCGTAAATCTGAGATCACGTAAAAAACAAATCCCGCCTTTCTAGTTGCATATAGGTGCAGTTGCTAGCGGACAACCGAAGGAGCGTCAAAAAAATATAGACGAGAGAGAGAGAAAACAAAACCCAACAATACGCAGAAGAAGCTCAGCCCTTTAGGGCTGAGGGCCATAACGCCAAAGGCGTCCGGTGCACAGGATCAGCATGAGCTGGGCTTTAGCAAGCACAGAAAGCTAGTTGCAAAAAACACCGCCCCTCGGGGTGCCCACAGCTTAGCCGCAAAATAGAAAGTAAGAGAAAGAAAAACCCCTTACCTCATAGCCAAGTATTTCATTGGGTTTACAGGCTTCGAGCCTTTGCGAAGTTCAAAGTGCAATTGTGGTTGGTTCACGGTTCCAGATTTACCTGACTTAGCAATCAATTGCCCACGAGAAACCTTATCACCGCGCTTCACAAGCAACTTGCTGTTGTGCGCGTAAGCACTAACCCAGTTGTTCTTATGGCGTACCAAAATCAAGTTCCCATAACCTTTAAGCTCATTGCCAGCATAAGCAACAGTGCCACTTTCAGCAGCCTTCACTTTTGTGCCAACCGGTACAGAAAGGTTCACACCATCATTGATGGTTCCGCTTTTTTGACGACCAAATTTAGAAACAATCCGTCCACCAACTGGCCACATAAACCGATGCGGCCCTGAAAGCCGTTTAGAAACACCAGCATCAACTGATTTAATCTTGTTTTTGGCGGCCACTTTCTTGCGAATAGGAACAGGAGTTTTTGAAGGTTTTTGAGCAAGTTTCGAAATACCCGCATTTCTATCAATAGACGCAACCCGAACAGGTTTCTTCTGAGCTTGCTTTCCAGGAATAACTAACTCTTGGCCGAGCTTCACCTGCCCAACATTATCAAGTCCGTTGGCATCCGCTAAGTCTTGAGGAGAAACACCTGAGCGCCGTGCAATGCTATATACGGTATCACCGCTTTTCACCCGGTATCTATCACCCGCCTTAAGGGCAGTAACAACAGATTTTTTCTCAACTGGCTTTTGAGAAATTTCACCGACATTTCGTTGGCTCACACCCGGAATACGTAATCGTTGCCCTAGCTTAATGCCAGATCCATCAATGTTGTTTTCCAGGCTGATGTCTTGTTGCTTCACGTTATAGCGTTTGGAAATATTATAAAGCGTATCACCTTGAACAACACGGTGCTCAACATATTTGTTCTGTACAGCCGGTTGACGTAGTGCCTGCTGTTGGCGTGGCTGTTGATAATCGCTTTCTTTGCGCGCATTTTGCGGCACATAACGATAAGTCGTCACCTTGCGTGTTGGATGATCTCGCGTTTCTTCACGGCGATTAGATTGCTGAATATCAGGCAATGTCTCACGCTGTACAGAATTCTGATCATAACCATTTTTGCTCTGGAAACGATTATCATAAGCGCGCCGGCTATCAGGCGTACTCTTTGTGTCATAGACATCGCGATCAGAATAATCTTTGTAGATCTTCTTAGGCTGATATCCATCTTTCGAATTATTAAATCTGTTTTGGCTGTATTTATTCTCAGCATATTGTTTTTGAGAATATTGCTGGCGATAATCATTATAATTATTACGCCCATAATCATTAGTGCGCGTATTATTATACTGGTTCTGGCTAGAACTATAACGGTCAGCTGGTTTCTGATAATCAGATTGCTTAAAATCTCTATTGTACTGAGATTGACGATAATCTGGTTGCGCATAAGATCTATCGCTAGATTGATCACGCTGCACTCTATTACCGTCTATGGGGGTGTCTTCAGAAATACCGCTTTGTTTCATACCCAAACTTGGGGCATCAAACCGGGTCATATTCGAACTACATGCCGGTAAAACCAGACACATAGCCACAATAATTGTTAAACGCGTTACTATACTCACAACAGGCCTCTATCACGCATACTAAAAAAAAGTGGAACTGCCCACTTCTAACATAGTTAAATTTAAGCCCGGAAAAGATTAACAAAACCTTAATAGTTACAATTTGAGCTATTAACCTCAATAGATATGGTTAAGATTTTCTTAATATCGCGGCCTTAAAAACCAACAAGATGCATCATATAGCAATTGAAACCAATTGAAGTTCAATCAGCTTGCCCACCAACAAACCTTTAAGAGCAGCCAGAAAACCACTCAAGTTTGCACAATTACCCCATTTCACCAACCCATCCCAAAAGGCATAATAAAACAGCATCAAAACATAAGTTTACTCATGAATGTGATTTAAAAGCGGCAGAATGCGAAGAAAACCAGTAAAGGGCTATAACCCTCAGACATCATTGAATTTTTGCGCAAGCGCATGACAACTTTCATGATGCGTTAGATTGAGATGTAACGGTGTGATTGAGATATAATCATTATAAACCGCCCAAAGATCCGTGCCCTTAGCTGGGTTTGAAAGCTTTCTTTCAAAATCAAACCAGAAATAATCACGCCCTCGAGGGTCTAGTCTGCTGTCAATACGAAGTAATCCTTGGTCCCTCTTACCCTGTACGGTAATCAGTGTCCCTTTTACATCTTCAGGCGTACAATCAGGAAAGTTAATATTCAAAGGAATATCCGCACTTATCCCCCCCTCTACAAGGGTAGAAATTAACGAAGCTGCCTGGGTTTTAGGCGTATCCCAATACATAGACTGAGGTGATTTAATTCCAGTCGCCAAACTAAAAGCTATGGAAGGAATACCAAGTAAAGACCCTTCAAATGCCCCTGCTATGGTCCCAGAATAAGTTACATCATCAGCAATATTCTGCCCATGATTAATACCAGATAAAACAAGATCTGGCGGCGTACTCCCTAAAAATTTACGCACCCCCATAATCACACAATCAGTCGGTGTCCCTTGTATGGAAAATACTTTTTCACCATGTTGTGTATGGCGCAAAGGCTCATGCAAAGTCAGCGAATGAGATACACCGCTATTATCAAGAGCCGGCGCCACAACCCACACATCATCTGAAAGCTCACGGGCAATGCCTTCTAAAACTTTAATTCCTGTAGCATCAATTCCATCATCATTCGTTACAAGAATTCGCATAAAGACAAACACTCCGTTTAGGGCTGGTTAATTTCACGTCTATAAGAACATCACCTAAATTAGCCCCCCCCTAAGTTAGACCTACCTAAATTTAACTTGGGTCTTATAGAACTTTTATGGCATTTTCTTCAAAACAACAAAAAGTCGTTACATAAGGTGATCAGCAAATTAATCTGCCTTGATGATCTCTATTCCACCCATATAAGGTTTTAGGACCTCAGGAACAACCACACTACCATCAGCTTGTTGGTAATTTTCTAAGACTGCCACCATAGTTCGCCCAACAGCAAGACCTGAGCCGTTTAACGTGTGTACAAAGTGCCCACCCTTTTCACCTTCAACACGATAACGAGTATTCATACGCCGCGCTTGAAAATCACCACAAACAGAGCAACTTGAAATTTCCCGGTACATATTCTGCCCCGGCAACCAAACCTCAAGGTCATAAGTACGCCTAGCCCCAAAGCCCATATCTCCGGTGCAAAGTTTCATAACCCGGTATGAAAGTCCAAGACGTTTCAAAATTTCTTCAGCACAACCGGTCATTCGCTCAAGTTCTTCATCAGAATTTTCAGGCTTTGTAACCGAAACCATCTCAACTTTCATAAACTGATGTTGACGGATCATCCCCCTAGTATCACGGCCAGCTGATCCAGCCTCAGACCGAAAACAAGGTGTAAAGGCAGTAAACCGTCGCGGCAAATACCCCTCATCAATAATGCTATCAGCCACAATATTTGTAAGTGGCACTTCAGCGGTTGGAATAAGGTAATGATCACCTGTTGTTTTAAAAAGATCCTCTTCAAACTTCGGCAATTGCCCAGTTCCATAAAGCGCATTTGCCTTCACCAAAGTTGGCGGAGAAACTTCAGTATAGCCATGCTCACCGGTTTGCAAATCAAGCATAAATTGAGCCAGCGCACGCTCTAATCTAGCTAAAGCACCAGATAATACAACAAACCGACTACCTGACATCTTCGCAGCCGTTTCAAAATCCATCAAACCCAGCGCTTCGCCAATGTCAAAATGCTCTTTTGGCTCAAAATCAAATGAAGGTTGCTCGCCTACTGTGCGAACGAGTTCATTGTCATCTTCATCATTACCAACAGGCACATCATCATGTGGCAAGTTAGGAATGGAAGACAAAAGCGCATCTATCCGCTCATCAATCTCACGCTCAGTTTCTTCACCATTTTGAATAAATTCTTTAATCTTCGCAACTTCAGCAATGGCCGCCGCCGCCGCGGCTTCATCACCGCTAGCTTTCGCCTTACCAATTTCTTTAGACGCAGTATTCCTCTTTGCTTGCGCATCTTGCAAGGCTTTCAAATGGTCACGGCGTTCTTCATCAATCTTCAAGATATCTATTGAGAGCGGCGCAGCCCCGCGCTTTGCTAGCCCCGCATCAAAGGCTTCACTATTTTCACGGATCCACTTTAGATCAAACATAAACCACCCCTATAAAAAATGGCGACACGCGCCCTCAAAATTCAATAACTAGAGTTCACTAGCCAAAAGCTCATTAACAATGACAAAGAAAAATAACAATCAAATTGATAACGCTTAAACCACGCTAACTAATCAATCCACTAACTATCACAAGGAAACTCATTAGAAAAGTTGAGAAAAATGCCAACAAAACATCTCAGCAAAAAAACAAATGTAAAATTGCTATATAAATTAAGTTTTATTGGCTTTTTCGCATGTCAGGAGCACAAGGAAACACAATGAGAGGTCAATAAACCTAATCTCGTGCAGCCTCTTTTTGGTCACGCTTCTTTTCAACCAACATAACCATCCAAATGGAAAATTCATAAAGAAGGTAAGTCGGCAAAGCTAAACCAAGTTGGCTCATCGGATCTGGTGGTGTTAGCAATGCAGCAGCGGCAAACACTGCCACAACGGCATAACGGCGCTTCGCTTTTAACCACTCAGAAGTAACCAGCCCAGCTTTCCCAAGCAAAGTCAAAACAACTGGCAATTGAAAACAAAGCCCAAAAGCCATGATCAGCGCCATAATAAAGGAGAAATATTCGCTCACCCGCGCCACAAGTTTAATCTGCACACCAGTATCACCAGCCTGCTGAGTTGAAAGGAAAAACGACAAAGCCAAAGGCATCACAATGTAATAAACAATGGAAGCCCCAATGAGAAACAAAACAGGTGTAGCAATCAAATAAGGTACGAACGCATGCCGCTCATTTGCATAAAGACCAGGCGCAATAAATTTATAAATCTGTAAGGCAATAAGGGGAAAAGAAATAACAAAAGCACCAAACAATGACATCTTTAATTGTGTAAAGAAAAATTCATGAGGCGCTGTAAATTGCATATCAATAATTTGATCCGGCCCAACAGCTCTTTCATAAGGGCCAAGCAAGAAATTATAGATCGTTGAAGCAAAATAAAAACAGAACACAAAGGCGATAGCCATCGCCACAAGAGACCATAAAAGCCGTGTTCTAAGCTCAACCAAATGAGCAATCAGAGGAGCTTTGCTATCCTCAACACTATCAACACTCATGAAACTTGTTTCTCCTGAGCAAGGTCTTGATCTTTGCTTAAACGCTCAGGTGCAACCTCTGAACCACTTGAAGCATCACTGTCTAAAGCACCAATAGCATCTGCCTCACCTTTGGTTGCTTCCATTTCTTCCACAGTGCGAATGGGGTTTTCGGTGCGTTTTTTCTCATCTTCGAGAATTTGTTCATTCCATTTATCAAGATCAAAGTCATCAACGGTTTCATCACCAACCATGTCACCCATAATCTTATTCGGATCTAAGTCTTCCTGGATTCCTTTAACACTGGCTTTCAACTCACCAAGTTCACCCTCGTCCATGGCATCTTCAAATTGGCGTTGAAAAGAACCCGCGGTATGTTTAGCCTTGCGGATTAATTGCCCAATACGTTTCATCATCGCTGGCAACTCTTTTGGGCCAACCACAATCAGCGCTACAAGCCCAACGACAAGTAATTCACTCCAGCCAATATCAAACATGGAAAGTTACTCCATTTAGATCAGCAAAAAAGCTGAACGTGTTTTTGCGATTTATCTAACGTAATATTTATCTATCGAATAGAAGACTGATCAACCACAAACAGAAAACATCTCGCCCAAAAATGAAAGACTAAAATCACTAGATATGGATTGATAAAAGAAGAGCCGTTTTATAATCAATATAGATCTGCGGACCTGAATAGATAAAGATCTTACGATCCAAATAGATACAAGTGTGGTTCACTCCCCAATTTTCGCAAAACCACACTTCATCTTTTTTATAAACACTCAGCTTTACTATCTAGAAATTTAATATCTATCGTTTCAGCTAAAAATTTTAAGATAAATCAGCTTTTTCTTTATTTAATGAGCCAGATTTGTCCGCATCACTACCTTGCTCAAGTGAATGAACATTTGATGCAGTATCCTGGTCCTCATCTTTCAGACCTTTTTTAAAGCTAGTGATGCCTTTAGCAACATCGCCCATCAAATCTGAAATCTTACCGCGGCCAAATAAAAGCACTACAAGTAGTAAAACGATTAAAATTTGCCAAATACCAGGGTAACCCATACTTCTTTTCTCCTAACGCCTAATGCGCATTTTCTTGTTCTTTATTCCAATATTACAAAAACAACCCATATGCGCAACCACTGCATCTTATATAAGGTTAAACTTAGCAAAGAAAAAGGGGTTAATCGTCTTTTGCCAACACCAAAGGCAAATGCATATCAACAAAAACGAAAATTTCATCCCCTACATTTGGGGCTGTATTCTCCCTCAAACGTATTTGTAGTGGTGAATCATGCCCATCAACTACAATTTCTAACAAAGCTGAACCACCTAAGAACTTTCTATCAATAACCCGCCCTTGAACACCAGGCCCCTCTTTAGAGACGCTTAAACCAAGAAAGCGTGCCCCAAAAACAGCTTCAGTGCCCTCATCTAACCCATTAGCTGGAAAGCGACCAAAAACAGTCTCAACTTCACCATTTTTAACAACACATGGTATTTCATTCATTTCAGCACAAATTCGGGCCACAAATAAGGAATTTGGGTGATTATAAATCTCTTCACTTGTGCCAACTTGTAAAATTCGACCATCACGCATAACTGCAATCCGGTCACCCATTCGCATCGCTTCTTCAGCTTGATGAGTAACAATCACCGAAGTTGCTCTCATTTCACGTAAAATCGCCAATGTTTCTTCACGAATACGATCTCTCAATCGTGGGTCTAGTCCAGAAAAAGGCTCATCCATAAAGATAATACTAGGTCTTGGCGCAATTGCTCTGGCTAATGCTACACGTTGCTGCTGCCCGCCAGAGAGAATATGCGGAAAATCTTCCGCATAGCGGGCAAGTCCAACACGATCAAGCGTGGCTAAGGCCACTCGTGTCGCATCCTTTGCCTCAAAATTTTTAAGGCCAAACATAACATTTTGTAAAATTGTTAAATGTGGAAAAAGAGCAAAATCCTGAAACATCAGCCCAACACCACGTTTTTCAGGCGGTGTGAAAACATCAGGTCCAACGACTTCTTGATGGTTAAACAAAACCCGCCCACTATCAGGCCGCTCTATACCAGCAGCAATCCGTAAAAGTGTAGTTTTACCACACCCAGATGGCCCCAATAAACAAACCGTCTCTGCTGGCTCAATATCGAGACTGACCCCACGAAGAGCCCCTTTACCATCAAATGATCGCGTTAGATTATCAAAAGTTAACCGCGCCGCAATGGTCGCAGCAGCTGATCCGCGCCGTCCCCAACCTGGTGATGCTAAACTCAAAAATTAATCTTTCCATCAAGTACCGGCAAAGAATTAAGCAAAGGGCCTAAGTTCAACACCAAAAGTTTCGTAATCAGAGCAGCTCACTTTTTTAAATTAGAAGACATGCTCTATTTTTTGTTTAAGCTTGTTACTTTACTGGCGTTTCAGATACCCACTCAGCATCCGCAAATTCTTAAAACCGGTATCCACTTTTAAATATCAAGCTCTAGTCTCTTATGACAAAAGAAACACAATCTGTACAGATCCAACTCAACAAACTGGTTACCATTTGTAAGAATAGATGCCTTCAAAACGGTCTGAGTGGTCTATTTCTAAACAAACTATTGAGCTAAGACTACAGTCCAGGTCGTGCTTTATAAGAATTTTAGTTAAACTACACCTTAGAAATATAGGCCTAGTTAAAGGAGCGGACCAATGCCCAAGTCTTATCTAAACCGAAGAGATTTCATACAAGGCCTATTCGTACAGAGCCTTTCAGTTAGCACAATGACCACTCTGTGGCCAGGTTCACTCCAAGCGCAAAATCAATCAACAATTTTAAAAAAAATAATCCCCTCAACCGGAGAAAAAATTCCCGCCATTGGCATCGGCTCCTGGATAAACTTTAATGTAGGCTCTGACCCAACCTTACGAAAAAGCAGAACAGACGTTTTAAGAGCTTTTTTTGAAGGTGGCGGCGCCATGATCGATTCATCCCCCATGTATGGCTCATCAGAAGAAGTCATTGGCTATATGCTTAAAGAACTTAGCTACCCTCAAAGCTTATTCGGGGCCACCAAAGTCTGGACAAGCTTTGAAGGCCAAGGCCTCACCCAAATCAAACAATCCATGAAATTATGGGGAATTAAAAAATTTGATTTGTTACAGGTTCATAATTTGGTGGGCTGGCAATCACATTTAAAACTTCTTCAAACTCTAAAGAAAGAAGGACTGGTACGTTATATCGGCATCACAACCAGTCACAGCCGAAGACACAATGAGTTTCTTGAAATAATGAAATCTGAACCGCTGGATTTCGTTCAACTCACCTACAACATTGAAAATCGAGCGGCAGAGAAAACATTACTACCCTTTGCTGCTGATAAAGGGATCGCCGTAATTGCCAATCGCCCATTTTCAAGGGGACGTCTAATAGATAGATACAGCACTCATCCTCTACCAGATTTCGCCAAAGAAATTAACTGCACCAACTGGCCACAGTTTCTCTTAAAATTCATAATTAGTCATCCCGCACTGACTGTTGCAATCCCAGCAACAAGCCGTGTTGATCATGTGAAAGAAAATCTTTTCGCGGGCCTCGGTCCAATGCCTGACTTAAAAATGAGAGCTGAAATGGCAGCATACAGCTCCTCTCTCTGATTGAATGCGCTTTACCAATAAAACCAGCTTAGAGAAACAAACGATCGAGCGTTAAGATGAATATAGCAAACTACCAACTTGAAGATCTTTTGCTATTTTCCCCTGATGTGTATTTTAGCTCTATCGCGTTTTACAATCAAAGCATTTGGCCACTACCGCTCCTAGCCATTCTACTATCACTAGTTTTTTTCTGGCTCACACTTACGCTCAATCACAAAAAATCATTGGTGGCTGGTCTAATTCTAACTCTCGGCTGGGCCTGGTGCGGAGCCGTATATCATTTAAAATTTTATCAGCAAATAAATTGGATGGCTTTTTATTATGGGTGGGTTTTTATCGCACAATCAGTCGTAATGATAATTTTTCTGGTTCGCTTCTTTTATCAAGCTGATCAATTAATGACGAATTCAACTTGGCAAACAATCCTAGGGAAAATCTTAATAGGGTTAAGTGTTTTTATTCTTCCCTTTATGGGGTTAATCGATGGTCCAGGCATCAAAGCAAGCTTAGTCTTATGCCTCTCACCAGCCCCAACACTGCTTGCAACATTTGGCTTTGCTTTGATGATCAATAGAATACCCATATGGGCACTGATGCTTCCAATTAGCTTTTCGCTAGTAGGGCTTCTAACATCCCACACAATAGGGTCAGCTCAGTTTTTTGCATATTTATTATGCCTATTGGCCCCGTTAACGCTGATAGGAAAGTGGCTCAATAAAAAAAGCGTGAAGACTTAAACTCAGAACGACAGCAACTTAAAAACTATCACCAGCTGTCTCATCATCTTCTTCGTTAAATGGCAATTCATCATCCATCAGCGTCTCAAGCTTTTGCGATGAAGGGACCTCAAAATCAACTGGAACTGTTCCGTCTAACAAACCAGCTCCCTTTAACTCACTCAGTCCTGGCAAATCATCAACGGCACTTAAACCAAATTGATCAAGGAATAAATCTGTCGTCCCATAAGTGATTGGCCGCCCCGGTGCCCGGCGACGACCTCGCATTTTAATCCAACCGGTCTCGAGTAAAACATCAAGCGTACCAGTTGAGGTTTGCACCCCCCGCACATCTTCAATCTCAGCTCTTGTCACTGGTTGGTGATATGCAATAATTGATAAAGTTTCCTGAGCCACCCGGGAAAGTTTCTTTTTAACCACCTTATATTTGGTCAAAAACGCAGCCAGATCTGGAGCCGTTCGAAACGCCCATTTTCCACCTATTGAGACAAGTTGAATACCCCGATTAGAATAATCAGCACTTAACTGCCCTAACAAAGCTGAAATATCAGCTCCCTCATCCAACTCTTCACGCAATGCATGTTCACTCAAAGGTTCGGGAGAAGCAAAAATCAAAGCTTCTAAAATGCGCAAATCATCAAGACGCTCGTGATCTAAAGATTGCTCTTTACTTGGGTCAGTGCTCATTTCACTCATCATCAACCTCCTCAGAGTTTGAAGTCGTTTTTACATAAAGAGGTTGAAAAGGACCTGACTGTTTAATCTCAATCACTCCATCACGTGCCATCTCCAATGTGGCTCCAAAGGTACTGGCAACAGTGGTTTTCATCGCAATCTCAGTTCCAAGAAACGACGCAATCAACTCATTTATAGGCGCCCATTCAATCGACATACCAAGCAATGAGCTCAGCCGATTTCTTGCTTTTTTGATAGACCAAACCTGTCGTCGTTTCACCTTATAGCCCTGAACAACTTGCCGTTGCTGTTGCGCAGAATAAGCCCTTAACAAGTCAAACAACTCAGCCTTATATTCAACCTTAAAAATCGTGTTTCTACCTAAAGCCGCTCCAACTGCAAAAAATTCTTGCCCCAATTGCGGGCGCGCCATCAACTCATTCCCCTTAGCTCTCATAGCTTCCAAACGTTTCAAACGAAAAGCCAGTTGAGCAGCCAATTGATCACCACTAGGGCTCTCAGCTTCCGTTTCTTCATTCGGTAAAATCAACTTGGATTTTAAAAACACCAACCAAGCCGCCATCACCAAATAATCGGCAGCTATCTCTAGCCTGTGTTTTTTCAAATCATTGATGTACCCAATATATTGAGTGGCTAAATCAGCAATTGAAATTTGAGAAATATCGAGTTTCTTTTCACGTGCTAACGCCAACAATAAATCAAGCGGTCCCTCAAACCCATCTAACTCAACAAGCAAACGGTCATCAGCACTCACCTCATCATCCTGAAAAGGCGGGTTCTGTTCCCATTGCTCATCTTGAGTTTGTGGCTTCTGAGGTGTCAAAAAAAACTCCTGTTTTAATTTTTATATATTGCGAATTCAGTAGACTACTATTTCTTATGAACAAGCACACCAATCTTCAGCTAAAAATTTAAGAGCCAAAGTTTCATCAACGTCACTAAAGCTTCTAACCATCTCAAATGAAGCTTCAAAGCGTTCCAGGCTACGTCCCTCTAATATCGGGCTATTTTCAGCAACTTGTTCCATCTCATCAAATTGTCCATTGCAATGCAAAGCCCCATCACAACCAGCAGAGAGCACAGCTTTCGTGCGTTCAGCAATCGAACCGTCTAATGCTTCCATAGAAACATCATCACACATCAAAAACCCATCAAAGCCTATTTCAGTGCGAATAATATCTTCAATAGAGCTAGCAGAAGCACTCACAGGCAAAGAGCCATCAATCGCTGAATATACAACATGAGCAGTCATCGCAACAGGCAGAGTATTGAGTTGCCGAAAGGGTTCAAAATCAACAGTGCTTAATTCCTCATGAGACGCATCAATCACTGGCAATGCCAAATGGCTATCAGCATTCGCCCGCCCGTGCCCAGGAATATGTTTTATCACTGGCAATGATCCAGCAGCCAAATGACCCTCAGCTTGGCAACGTCCCAATTTGACGATTATTTCAACTTCAGTCCCAAAACTACGGTCTCCAATAATATCATGAGCATCAAGTTGTGCCGCATCAAGACAAGGCGCACAATTCATAGTGATCCCAAGGTCTAACAAACGCTTCCCCATAAACTTACCAATTTCAAAAGCAGCCAATTGTGCTTTACTCGGGTCTTGCTTATATAGTTCTGTATAGCGCCGCGCAGCGGGAAGTTCAGGAAACAAAGGTGGACGCAATCTCTGAACACGTCCCCCCTCTTGGTCAATTAGCACCCAAAAATTTTCTGCGCCAACTGCATTTCGAACATCCCCAACAAGACGTTTTATTTGGCTCTCACTTTCAATATTCCTCGCAAACAAAATAAGACCAAGCGGACAGTTAGACGCAAAAAAATCTCGCTCATAAGGAAGCAAAGAAAGCCCTTCAACACCAGAAATAAACGCAGATCTATTCATAGACAATCCCTCAAAAATCTAACTGGTAAAACAAGTCCACATCTTGTTAAAACCAATCTTAAAAAAACTATTCTTAAACACACCCTATAAAAAAAGCCCCTTCAAAATATGAGGGGCTTTTAAAACTTATAGAGATTAAAAAATCAAGCGCCATGATATAAGCACCATCTTAATCAGCGTCAAGTTAACGAGACGCAACCAAGCAATTTTTCATGCCTCTGCTCTTCAGTTTAGAGCAAACATCAGCAGCATCTTCCCTGCTTTTCATAGGACCAACACGAAGTCTAAACCAAATGCCACGACTACCTAAATCAGCCCGTTGAATAAGCGGACGATATCCACCAAGAACAGAACCATATTTAGATTGCAATCCAGAAAAAGCAGCTAAGGCATCAGTCTGTGTACGCCGAGCTGAAATCTGCACAACATAATTTCCATCATTCGAAGCCACTCTATTAACTGGAGGAGCCTTGGCTTGTGCCCGTGCAATTTGAATTGATTTTTGCTGAACCTGTTTCTGACCATTCGCTTTTAAGGTACGAACAGTACGAGCAGGCTGGCCAGTATCAGCAGTAACACCAGGCATATCTTTAACATCCTGACCCGCTAATTTGGCACGATTAGCGCCAGTATCAATAATTTGATTGCCATTTCTGTCAATGCGATAAGTACGAACGCGTCTTGGTCCACCATTAGTGTCGGTAGAATTATCTCCAAGCTTTTGCCCTTGATTAGCAGCATCTTTTACTTCACCGCGCAAGCTTTCAACGACTTCCGGTTCACGTGAGGCTACAATGCCAGCTTCAGTTTTAGCGCCAGGATCTCCGAGGCGAGCAAAAATCTTTTTATTTTGATGAGCAAACTCACGACCACCAGGGTTATCCGGTTGAGATTTAACACCTGAGTCTTGTGATGTGATGACAGGGCCACTGTCTGATGAACTATCACCAGAATATTTATATGCAAAAGCAACACCGCCACCAATGATAACTGATCCAAGAATCATAGTGCCTACCAAAAACGATTTGCGGCCTGATGATTGCACATTGCCTTCATAACTCGCATCAGCTTGGTTAGCTGCCATAACTGCAGGGTCAACACCTTGTTGTCCATAAGCACCACTAGCAATCATACCCGGCTGGGCGTTATTTTGAAGAGGTTGCAATCCCTGGTTGTTATAGTGAGCTCCGTATTCTGTTCCAGCATTAGGATCCTGATATTGCTGTTGAGATCCTGCATAAGCATCTGGAGCCGGTAAACCAGCCACAGCGCCTTGCTGATAATCACCATAGACGACAGCATTCGGATCCTGATATTGCTGAGCGTATGCAGATTGCTCAGCGCTATATTCACCCAGTCCAGCATTTGGATCTTGATATTGATTGGGGTCTTGATATTGCTGCACATACCCTTGTTGATCCTGACCAACACCATATGAGTTGCCAGCTTGTCCAAGAGCATCATTAGAAGGGTCATAAGGAAGCGTCGCATTCTGATGCGCCGCCATATATGGATCTGTTTCCTCAACATATCCCTGATTTTGCTGAGTATAATCCGCTTGTAACCCAGTATTAGATTGATCTACCTGACCATATTGTCCCTGAGTACCATTAAGATGAGTGCCATTTTGATATGGGTCTTGATACTGCTGCAAACTTTGATCTTGCTGAGGCTGAGCATATTGATCTTGGCCATATTGCTGCTGACCATATTGAGCTTGATTGTAATCAGCTTGAGTATATTGCCCCTGTTGCTGATAAGGGTCTTGCTGCTGAAAACCAGCCTGCTGCCCCTGATATTGTTCTTGTTGTTGATAGGGGTCTTGTTGCTGATAGTAAGTTTGGTCAGCCTGCTGTCCCTCACCAGTAAAGCCCTGGTTACCCTGAAGGTTACCTTGCGGCACCCCCTGCTGGCCCATTTGCTGGCCTGCTTGTTGAGCATATCCAGACTGAATAGGAAGACCTGTATTGGGGTCTATCCCATAATTTTGCTGGGGTGCTTCACCATCCTGTTGAGAGGAAAACATTTCACCTCTGTATGCGGTCAGCTTATCCGACATATTGTATATTCCTTAACCCGCTCAGTTTAAGCCCGAATCACAACGTAAATCTAGTTTACCGCATCTCTTCCGGCGCCGAAACGCCTAAAATCGATAGTCCAGATTTTAGTATAGCACCAATTGCAGCAATTAGTGCAATCCTGTTTGTTGTAATTTCCCAGTCATCTTCTTGAATAATCCTTAAATGTGGCGCAACTTTGCCTCTGGCCCAAAAGCTATGCAATTCGCTCGCCAATTCATAAAGATAAAACGCAATCCTATGCGGCTCATGGGCTCCGGCTGCACTCGCAACCACTCTTGGATATTGAGCCAGCCGACGCATTAAGCTTAGTTCACCTTCATCTACTAAATTATTCAAAGATGCAGTTTTCAGTTTTACAGAAGCAGGATCTATGCCAGGCATAACTTCTTGAGCCTGACGAAAGATCGAATGCACCCGTGCATGGCCATATTGCACGTAAAACACAGGATTATCCTTAGATTGCTCAGTAACTTTTGCAAAATCAAAATCAATAGGCGCATCATTCTTGCGCATCAACATCATAAAACGTACCGGATCGACACCCACCTCATTAACAACGTCCCGTAATGTAACAAAGGTGCCCGCTCGTTTTGACATCTTAACTTCTGTACCATCGCGCAAAAGCTTAACCAATTGGCAAATCCGTACATCCAGCTCCGCTTCACCAGCGGAAATCGCCTTTAAAGCTGCTTTTAACCGTTTAATATAACCACCATGGTCAGCGCCTAAAATATCAATCTGATGAGAGAACCCGCGATCATATTTATCTTTATGGTAAGCAATATCAGCTGCAAAATAAGTATAACTGCCATCAGATTTCTCTAAAGCACGATCTACATCGTCACCAAAATCTGTGGCTCTGAATAAGGTTTGCTCACGATCTTCCCAATCATCAGGTAATTTTCCTTTGGGAGGATCAAGCCGTCCACGATAAATATGCCCTTGTTCGCGCAAAAATTCAATCGCAGCTTTAATTTTCGCGCCGCCATCCTCATGCAAGGTCTTTTCAGAAAAGAAAACATCATGGTGAATATTCAATGCAGCTAAATCTTCACGTATAAGCCCCATCATGCCTTCAATAGCTTCTTGCTTAACAAGTGGAAGCCACGCATCTTCATCCATTGAAAGCAAAGCGTCACCATAAATTTCCTTCAAAGTTTCACCAAGGGGGATCAAATAATCCCCTGGATATAACCCTTCAGGAATGGCGCCAATATCTTCGCCCAAAGCTTCACGGTACCGTAGCAAGGCAGAGCGCGCCAAAACATTAACCTGCGCGCCCGCATCGTTAATGTAATATTCTCGGCTCACATCAAAGCCAGCAAATTCAAGCAACCGTGCTAAAGCATCTCCAAAAACAGCACCCCGGCAATGGCCAACATGCATTGGGCCAGTTGGGTTTGCCGAAACATATTCAATATTAAGTTTCCTTGAAACACCGTTTTCATCTTTGCCAATATCGCATTGTCCAAAGCCAGCAGGGTCAGCCAAGATATCTCTAATGACCTGTGGCCAATAGCTATCTTCTAGGCGCAAATTAATAAAACCAGGACCAGCCACTTCAGCTGATTTAACTATATCAATCTCAGTAAGTTTTGTAGAAATATGTTCCGCTAGCGCTCTTGGGTTCATTTTGGCAGGTTTTGCCAACACCATAGCCGCATTTGTCGACAAATCTCCATGAGCCGGGTCGCGAGGCGGCTCAACATTAACTGCGCTAAAGTTCACGTCCGCAGGCAAGACATCACCCTTAATTAGGTCATTAATGACTGTCTGCACATGATCTTTAAACAATACAAAGAGATCCATAACCCCTCCTATGGGCCTACTCAAATGGGCTTACAAAAATATGGTACTTAATAATATGGGTACTGAATAAGTTGAAACTACAAAGCACGGATAACACAAAATTTTAATTCGAAGGCAACTCTTAAAGTTGGTACTGAAAACTGGTACTGATATTTGTCAAAAACAAACTGACAAACAAATCAACAGTAAGCCGCTTATTACATACATTCCACAAACGATAAACAGGACGAAGAGCCATGATTTACCATAGTGGTTATTTTTATTCTATCTGATTGAAAAGCATGTGGAAATATAAACTTCCCATACAATTCGGGCCTATCGCAGCTCAGGAGTTACATCAAACAATCGTCTGTGTTCCTGAAGAGCATACCGATCCGTCATCCCGGCAACAAAATCACAAATATGAATGGCGCGGTCTTGCAGATCATTCGTTTGCAACAGAGCTTGCCAATCAGAAGGCAATGATTCGGCATTGGATGAATAGGCCTGAAATAAATCAATCACAATATCTTCAGCATGCCCCATCACCTGCATCACCCACTTATCGCGGTAAACAGTGGCAAAAAGAAACTCTCTGAGCTCTTTAAGAGCTAAAAACATAGAGGAAGAAAACTGTATATAACTTCGTTTCGCACGACGAATATCATCTCTATTAGCTAATTTAGCTTCAGAAATCAATTTTTGAGCTTCAGTCGTGATATCGGCAACCATTGCTGTAATCAATCGGCGGTTCAATTCATAGATCAACCGCCCTTTATCCAGATTTGCTAATTGCGAAGAAAAGTCGTCTTTTATCTGCTCAAGTAGCTTAGCAGTTAGAGGAACGGCCTTCAAATCTTCAAGGTCAATCAACCCAGCGCGCAATCCATCATCAATATCATGGTTACAATAAGCTATATCATCAGCAATGGCTGCCACTTGCGCTTCCAATAAGGCAAATTGATCAAGCCCCAAGTTCAAATCTTTATTAATCTCCAAAATATAAGAATGAACACCTTCATCGACAGTGTCCACCTTGCCATCAGCAGCAGCGCCCTTAGCATAGTCACCAATAAGTGGACCATTATGTTTAACAATCCCCTCCAAACATTCAAAGCTCAGATTCAAACCATCAAACAGCGGATATTTATGCTCCAGCAAAGTCACATGCTTTAAACTCTGCGCATTATGATCAAAGCCACCAAACTCAGCCATAACACGATTGAGTGCCCGCTCCCCCGCATGGCCAAATGGCGAATGACCAAGGTCATGAGCAAGAGCAATAGCTTCTGTTAAATCTTCATCCAAATGTAACATTCGGGCGATAGAGCGCGCAATTTGTGCCACTTCAAGTGTGTGCGTCAGACGTGTCCGATAATGGTCACCCTCATGGTAAATAAAAACCTGTGTTTTGTGAGTAAGCCGGCGAAAGGCTGTTGAGTGAATAATCCGATCACGATCCCTTTGAAAAGGTGAGCGCATTGGACATTCCCCCTCATCAAAAAGCCGTCCCTTACTAGGCCCCTGATTGGCTGCATAGGGAACATAATGAGCCTTACATTGCCAAGTTTCTAACTTTTGCAAAGCTCTTGCCTCCATATCTTGCGAAGCTGCTAAATGACAATCATCTTTTGCAGTCATTTCATTCTTTCCCGCTTCAATTCAATCCCTTGACATTCAAAAGAACAGATCTATCTTATATTTAGGTAACAGTAACAAATCTAAAAATAGATTTAGAGAGCTATATTTTTCCATTTTAAAGGCGTTGTTCTTATTAAAAATGTGATAAACTACGGTAAGTTACCAGAGAATTAATATGAGATCAGAGATCAAAGCCAAAGTCTGCATCATAGTCTCAGATCCACTATGTATAGCATATGAATGATATCTTTAAATCACTATGCAAACCAAACTTAAGTTAATGAGAAATTAGAGAGCATCATGACAACTGATACAATTGAACAAACGGTTATCCTTAGCAATAATGCTGCAAGTCGTATCAATAAGATTATCAAAGATGAGCCCGCAGGTACAATGTTACGCGTTAGTGTTGAAGGTGGTGGGTGCTCGGGATTTTCTTATAAATTTGATCTGGTTCAAGACAAAAATACTGATGACCTGGTGCTGACACGAGATGGTGCAACTGTTCTGATTGATGAGCTCTCTCTCAACTTCTTAGGCGGTTCAGAAATCGATTATGTTGACGCCCTCATTGGCGCTTCTTTTCAAATAAACAATCCAAATGCCACAGCAAGCTGCGGTTGCGGCACAAGTTTTTCTATTTAGTACCTATTGATCAAACTTCTAATAATAGAAAAGGGAGCCTGCAGCTCCCTTTTTTAAAAAAACAAACAAACCACTGCCAGCTCACTCACAGTGCAATCGAAACGTCGCTTTTGCAGGAACGCCTTTAGGCGTGATCAATCCAACGTAATCCACAAAACATTCTGAATAGCCCTCTAAAGATTTACTAGCGATTTTATGCTTGAGTAAATTAATACGCTTCCCTGGCATCACTATTTCTGAATCACCATTAATCGTGATCAAAATTTTCTTCTCTTCCGCATTTCTTTTTTGTCCATAAAGCCCACGAAATGTCAGCAAAATTTTTCGCTCTGTCATATCCATAGATTTACCAACCTGCACTTGAAACACACCGCCCTCAACCCGGTGTAATAAAGCTTCAGCGACTTTATGTAGCATCGCATTTTTAACCGGTACCAATTTGGCCGGCTCCTGCTTCGCTACAGTAATTGCACTCGCTGTTGTTGTAGCAACTCCAAATACAAGCAAGCTCAAAATAAAAACGCGAAATTTAAAAAACATTTCAACAGCCCTTTTCTTTTAAAAAATCTAATTAGCGCGGCGCACGAAGAACGCCCTTATATTTAAAACCAAGATTATCACTTTTACTCACAGGCTCAATGCCAACCCCAAACAAGGGAGCACCAGGCCAATTAAATTGGCAAAGATCTTTGATAGAGCAAACAACATTTTTCTCACCGTTCACTGAAAAAACAATTGCTCTTTTACGAATGGTTTTGATAATCGCTTTATGTTTTTTATCCTTCGAACAAATTAATTGCCCAGGAATAATAGGAACATCAAAGCCCAGTGGTGACCAAACAGAAATACAGCTGCCTTTTTTATTTTCTTTTAGCTTAGGAATAGGCTTTGCAAGCGCAGCCTGTCTCTTCTCAACTAAAGCTCTCTTCTGGTCTACAAGCTTGTTTTTAGAAGAGGTGTTTTTCTTCGCAGTCTCATAAAGTGCGTTATCTGGCGTGAAATAAAAGTCCCCCCGCAGAGACGTACTCTCCCAAGGGATCTGCGCTTTGCCAGATTGTTTCGTCCATTCCCAAACCAAATTCCGCGCACCTTTAAATGTTTGCTCTATGGCAAGACCAGGTTTTTTAATCATTTGTGCAAGGGCCAAAGTATAAGGACTATTCACACCGTCTCCATCAGCCGCTACATCACCTGGCGCGGTCGCAAAAGCGATTAAAGTTCCACTTGGAGCATCAACAGTAGCAAGCCCCCGATTAGCAGAACGCCATCCTCGGGCAAAAGGGTTATTCCGGCAGGCATCTAAAATAACAACATTAAGCCGCCCTTCAGAGCCGCTAACAGAATTCAATGTGCGTAGAAATTCACTTAACGCCACCCCATGCAATGAAAGTTCATCTTTGCGAGCGGGAGACGCATCAATCGGCAATAAAAAATTTTGCCCATCCACCTGAATTCCATGACCAGCATAATAAAAAACGCCAATCGTATTCGAGTTTGTTAATTGCCGGCTATAATCCAGCATCGCCTTACGCATTTGAAAACGATCAGCGTTTACAACTCTCGTCACCTGAAACCCAGCGCCTCTTAAAGTCTTTGTCATAAGGTTTGCATCATTGACCGGATTATCAAGCTTAGAACCACTTTGGTAATCTCCATTGCCAATCACAAGCGCAATTCTTGTCTCAGCCAAAACCGGATGAGATAAAAACAGAAACAGCCCAAAAAAAACGATAAGAAAACGAAAAGTACCCATGGATCAACTCAGCCAGACGTAACAAATAAATAATTAAACACTGATAAATTTATACCAGCACTATAAAACTCAAATTAAAGCGAGAATAAGAAAGGTCAAATTAACATTGATTAGTATCCTCCCCTAATACCATTGCCTAATACCCTCGCCTAATACCCTCGAATGCCAACCCGCCGGTGAGTAAACAACCCTTGCGGCATTCCAACATACCAATCATTATTCCGCCAATGAGATGAATTCATTTCAATCTCCAAATTACGAAAGCCGTTTACACGCCGTGTTGTATTCGCCGTTTTTGCATAATCAATCACCTGGCTCAGAAAAAAATCTCGCTTCATCATAATCGATTGATTGGTCCAGTTTAAAAAACGCGTATCAACTTTATAAATCGGCCCTAATTCTGATGCCTCATTCGTCAATAAAACTTGCGAAGGAAATTTAGCATGTGGGCTCTCCTCAACATAAGGAGCAATACCAGTGAGCGCGCGGGCTTTCTTTCGCCTAAAGAAACGTTTCATAAATGAGGAAAGTGAATTTCCATGCATGCGTTTATATTTATCAACAGTGTTAAAAAGTTCACCAGGGTCTCTCAAGCTTCTCAAACGAACAACCTGAACATCACCACTTTCAAGCAAACGTTGAGACGCCTCTATTTGAGCTTTAGCTTCCCCAAAATTTTCAATCAACGGACAATCATTCTCAACCAGAACAATATAATCCGTCTTCATTGCCTGCCCCAGAGCTTCAAAGCCCCCCAATATACCTAAATTCTCATCAGCACCAGAGGACGAAACGCCAAATTCAGCTGCCAAAGCATGATCTTCAGGGGATTGCTCAGAAAAAAATACATGGGTTTGGTCAAAAAGAGAAAATAGGTTTTGATCCCGATAGCTTTTTAAAGCATTTTCTAAAGACAAGCGATCTCGCCAACTTAAAATCCCCAATCCTAAACTGGCATGGCCTAAACTGGAGTCGCCTAAACTCGCCATAAACTGTCCCCTCAAACAAACACATCTTAAAAAAACAACCTATCCTGACACGAAAAGATGTCAATCCACTAACAGCATATTCATTCTCAATATTGACAGCCCCCCCAGCACTCTCTACCAAATATATGACGTATAGGTTCTAAGCCTTCTCCTTTTCAAAACTGATGCAAGAGTTAAGATTGAGAAAAAACCACTCTATATGATCAAGCAATGCGGTAGCTTTATAGGTAACAAATGCGCAAATTTAATTGCCCGATGGAGGAGTAACACCACTTCGGCGTCAGGACATGGCGAAGCGACAGTGCAGCCCGGTGCCTAGCACCGCACCTCGTAGGCCTATGAGCTTCAGCTCATAGAACAGCCGTGAGAGAAAGAAAGATAAGAAACTCATGAAAATTGCAACTTGGAATATCAATGGCATCAAAGCCAGATTACCTAATTTAGAGAGATGGTTGCAAGAAGCCAACCCGGACATAGCCTGCCTACAAGAAATTAAATCAGTTTCAGAAAACTTCCCTTCAGAGGTATTTGAAGCAATGGGCTACAACGTGGCTGTTCACGGTCAAAAGAGTTTCAATGGTGTTGCCATTCTCTCAAAATTCCCATTTGACGAAGTTATAAAAGGCTTGCCTGGTAATGAAGTCGATGAACAAGCCAGATATTTAGAAGCAGTCATCTCAACTGAAACCGGTGCCATTCGCGTGGCCTCTATATATCTCCCCAATGGCAACCCCATAGATACCCCTAAATATCCATACAAATTAGAGTGGATGGAGCATCTGAAAAATCACGCCGCCAATTTATTAAAATATGAAGAACCTCTGGTTTTAGCAGGCGATTATAACATCATCCCAACCGACAAAGACGTTTATGACGCCTCTAAATGGTTAGACGATGCTCTCTATCTCCCTCAGTCAAAAGCAGCCTATCATGCCATTCTCAACTTAGGTCTAACCAGCGCCTTTGAAGCCACCATCAACAAGGCACATAAATATACATTTTGGGATTATCAAGCCGGCGCCTGGAACAAAGATAACGGCATCCGCATTGACCACTTGCTCTTATCACCACAAGCAACAGACAAACTGAGCCATTGCGAAATAGACCGCATGACAAGAGCCTGGGATAAACCATCAGACCATGTCCCCATCTGGATTGAGTTAGATGTCTAAATAAAAAACCCCACCAATTTTTAATTGGTGGGGTTTTTTATTTATTTAACTGGTAAAACGAAACTACCGCCCAGCGGCACCGCCATAATCATACATTTGGAAACCAAACCCCATAGATGGTCCTCCATCCATAAAGTTCTCCGGCCCACTGACCATGGCATCTGGCATTTGGTTTTTATGGCTTTTTGTCTCTAGCTGATCCTGGTCCAAATCTTTTGGCGGTTCAGCCAGTATAATACCGTCGAGAATATCGTTTTCTTCAGCACGCATCGGCTCTTCGCGCCATAAAACATTATATTTCGTCCGCAAACGACCAATGTAAAATTCAGCCCGTGTATGAACATCTTCGGTCGTGTCATAACGAACAGCACGATACAACCTCTCAACTTGGCTTTTTACAGTTCCAGTTGAATTCCGCCGGGCAAATTCAATCCAGGCAAGTGCTAAACTTTTCTTCCTCGATACCAAATCACCCTGCCAATATAACGCACCTAGATAAGCTTGCGCTTTTGGGTTGTTTTTCATAGCAGCACGGGTCAGCCATTGTTGACCAAGTTTCACATTCCGCATTTTACCGCTTTCAATCAAAAAACGGCCCAATTGATACTGGCCTTCAATGTCACCAAAATGTGCAGCCTTTTCAAATAAGACACGCGCCATGAGTGGGTCAGATTTAATATCAAGTTCAGAGACACCATCTTCCATGTAGCGGGCAAGCTGAACAAAGGCATGCGCTATATAAGGTGCTTTACGTGCATGATAGAGCCCACCACCGTTAGAAAATTCAGTCGTAATCTGTCGATAATATTCGTAAGCTCTACGATGATCAATAACTCCGCCCTTACCTGTCCGGTAAATATGAGCAAGTAGATAGCGCGCAAGGAACGACTTCTTCTCAGCTGCTAATTCAAGACCTGAAATGGCCTTCTTAATACGTTGTGCCCGATAATCTCTCAAAGCCTGCTGCAAATGACTAGACATCGGAGCCTTAGGCCGCTTTTCTTTTACAAGCAGAGATTTTGATAAAGAACGTTTTTTCTTATCTTTAAGAAGCGGCACAGATTCTACAAGGGGAGGCTCAACAAGATGTGGCTTATCAATATCTTGAGGAAGAGGTTCAATGATAATCGTTTTCTCTTCAATCAAAGTCGACCCATCATCGCGAATAATTTCATTCTGATAAAATTGGCGTTGCTCTTCCACATGCCTTTTTTCAACATGACCATCTTCAGCACTGGCTACTGTCGAGAAAGAGGAGAAAACAACACAGAAAAGAGAAACCAAAAGAGGCTTAATTAAAGACGCAGTAACACCCGATTTCAAAGAAGGTAAAACAAATAATTCACTCACATTGAATACCTCTTGAAAACGATGAAAAAACCTATTGCCAAATAAACAACCATCAACTGAACTTACTGGTTTCAACAGCACAGCCTTGTGTAAACGACGTACACAAGCGGTTTTAGCTGTGCAGTCTTGTCCTTCATTTGAAAGGACAAGACCAACCAGTTGTTTCACCTTTAGTGAAAGCAAATTACGTTTCACTATTAGTGAGACCAAATTATATGTCTGCGTAACAAACAACTTCAGTTTTACCTCCAGGGTGCGTCACCGCCCCCTTACGTGCAGGACCAACCTGCTGTGCAAATTTCCACAATGTGCCAGACTGATAATCAGTCGTGCGTGGCTGCCATTTTTCACGGCGTGTTTTAAATTCTTCTTCAGATAAATCAACATCTAACGTGCCATCGACCGCATCAATGGTGATCATATCGCCATTCTCTAACAATCCAATCGGACCGCCTTCAGCAGCTTCTGGTCCAACATGGCCAATACAAAAGCCGCGCGTCCCGCCAGAAAAACGGCCATCAGTAATCAAAGCAACCTTCTCGCCCATACCTTGGCCATAAAGAGCCGCAGTGGTCGATAGCATTTCACGCATGCCAGGTCCCCCTTTCGGGCCCTCATAGCGAATAACAATCACGTCGCCTTCTTCATATTCTTTATTCGATACGGCAGAAAACGCTTCTTCTTCACTGTCAAAACAACGAGCCGGACCAGTAAATTTAAGCATATCCATGCCAGCTACTTTCACAATGCCACCATCCGGTGCCAAATTGCCCTTCAAACCAACAACACCGCCCGTTGGTGTAATTGGATTGCTCACTGGGTACATAACCTTTTGAGTTTCATCAAAAGTGACACCCTCTAAATTTTCAGCAATGGTCTTGCCTGTCACAGTGATACAATCACCATGAATAAAACCACCATCATGCAAAGTCTTCATAAGCATAGGAACGCCGCCAGCATCATACATGTCTTTTGCAACATATTTTCCACCTGGCTTTAAATCAGCAATATAAGGCGTTTTTTTGAAGATTGCAGCCACATCAAATAAATCAAACTCAATGCCAGCCTCATGTGCAATCGCAGGCAAATGCAAAGCACCATTCGTCGAGCCACCAGTCGCTGCCACAACAGTCGCTGCATTTTCTAAAGATTTAAGTGTCACAATATCTCTTGGGCGAATGCCAAGCTGAATAAGTTCCATAACTTGCCGGCCAGAAGCTTCTGCATATTGATCACGGCTCTCATAAGGCGCTGGTGCCCCAGAAGAACTTGGCAATGCAAGTCCCATTGCTTCAGAAACACACGCCATTGTATTCGCTGTAAATTGACCTCCACAAGAACCAGCGCTCGGACAAGCCACACATTCAAGCTCATGCAAATCTTTTGAGCTCATCTTGCCAGAAGAATGCTGTCCAACACCTTCAAACACATCAACCACAGTCACGTCTTTACCCTTAAACCGACCAGGTAAGATCGAGCCACCATACATAAAGACACTTGGCACATTCAAACGCACCATAGCCATCATCATGCCTGGCAAAGATTTATCACAGCCAGCCAAACCAACCAAAGCATCATAACAATGACCGCGCATAGTCAGCTCAATTGAGTCTGCAATCACTTCACGAGAGACCAAAGAAGACTTCATACCCTGGTGGCCCATGGCAATGCCATCAGTCACAGTGATAGTGCAAAACTCACGAGGAGTACCCTTAGCTTCTTTAACACCGGCTTTTGCTGCCTGAGCCTGACGCATAAGAGAGATATTACAAGGCGCTGCCTCATTCCAACAAGAAGCAACCCCCACAAATGGACGATGAATTTCTTCTTCAGTTAAGCCCATCGCATAATAATATGAACGGTGCGGTGCCCGATCAGGACCTTCAGTTACATGACGGCTTGGTAATTTAGATTTATCAAATGGTTTCGCGTCCATAAACTCTCTCAAATTCTTCTAAAGTGGTGTTACTATCTTGTTATCTTGATGACATATTAGTGCCAATTGGCTGAATTCATAGCGTAAAAAGCTTACCCAAGCAAAGACCATGAAAGTCCCACCTCAAAGTAAGCGATTAAACAACTAACTATGCGCTAAAAAGCCACCAAAAATCCAGCTCTATAAAGGGAATAATCCCCAATAACAAATCCAGAACTTTTCTTCCACTACAGATAAAAATATGAAACCTTATTGTGGCACAAACGCGGCAATTAGCCCACAATTAGTGACAAATTAGCCACAAACGTGCCTATGCAATGCAACATGAATGACACAAAGAAATTACAAGAAAAACGATAAGTATAGATACAAAATGAACTTTTTAGCTGGTCAAAGAGACATATACACAGGACAGAAGCAAAGTATAAAAAAGAGTTCTTCAAATAACAAAAGTTCTGGATTGCAAATTATGCAGTTCAACTCTTTGAAATTTTCACTTATATTCCGCCTTCTCGGCACAAGAGCCATTCAATGGGAGAGTAACAAATGACTGAACAACCAAACAGCCACTTAGGCCAACCACTTGATATAGATTGGGCCGGAAAAGGCACAAACTATATTGGTCTTGGCTTTAAGGTCTTTTTTCTAAAAATAATTACGCTATTCATTTATCATTTTTGGGGAAAAACCGAGGTCCGTAAAAAACTATGGAACAATGTTCGCCTAAATAATGAACCTCTAGAATATACCGGCACAGGTATGGAGCTGTTTTTAGGCTTTCTAATTACCATGCTCGTTGTTTTCGTGCCCGCAATTCTAGCCATCATGGGATTAGCTTTTGCTTTTGGTCCTGAAAGCAAAGAATATATCATCGGTGTGCTCTGCCTTTACGTGGTTTTTCTCTACCTCATTGGTGTCGCAGTCTACAGCGCCCATAAATACCGGCTCTCTCGCACTCAATGGCGTGGCATTCGCGGCTCATTAAATGGCTCAAAATGGAAATTTGGCTGGACAATGTTCTGGACAACAATTTTAGTAATTTTCTCACTCGGTCTAGCAGTTCCATGGCAAAGCATAAAATTGCAAAAACTTCTAACTGATGACACTCACTTCGGTGAAACACCAATGAACTTCACAGGTAGAACCAGCGATATCTTCAAATTTTACATAATCCCATGGGTCGCATTCCTAGCGGGGCTAGGCGTTCTTTACATCTGTATCGAACCATTATTCACTCAATTCATGGCCCTACAACTAAGCGGCGCTCCAGTAGATCCAGCTAAGCTTTTCTTAATCCAGCTAAAAATGATCGGTTACTACATCGGCTTCATCTTAGTCATGTCAGTGATCTACGCATGGTATCAATCAAAGTTTTACAATTACACAGCTGAGAAAACTCAATTCTCCAATGGTTCCTTTGATTTAAAAACCACAGGCCCAGGCATCATGTGGCTCGTAATCAGTAACTTCTTCATTGTCATTCTTTCACTTGGCATTCTAGCCCCCGTCGCGACAGCTCGCTTCTTTGGCTATATCGTTGGAAATCTTTCCTTTAACGGAAATGTAGATCTAGCAGCAATCGAGCAAAGCCAACAGCCTTTGAGCAAAACCGGCGAAGGCCTTGCAGAAGGTTTTGATGTAAGTACTTTCTAATAATGCGGATGCGGCGGTGGTTTATGATGGGAAACTGAAGCCGCATCAATAAAGTGGGCATTTGAAGCACCAAAATTGGTCATGACAAAATTTATGGCCTGGATTAATCATAATCCAGGCCAAATTTATATCATCCGTTTAGATAGCTAAAGTTAATCAAATAAAAGTACTTATATTTTCTTTCAATTTTTGAGAGAGTGATCAGAACAGTTAAAAAGTAGCTATACGAAGAAGGGGCTCAGCCCATTTCGGACTGAGTGACATGGTGTAACGCCAGTGAAGCCCGGCGCGTTGCGCCGCACCTCGTAGGCTCAAACGCCTGCACGGTTGCTAGTGGGCAACTAAAGTGGCACAAAAAGCGTTTGAAATAGCCGTGAGAGAAAAAAAGAGCATCAAGAATGAGCATACGTCAAAAATGGAACGGCCGTTGGAATGATGGCAAAACAGCCAACTCTCATGAAGTTGAAGTGGTACTTAATGACGACAGTCTAAGGTTCGACTTAAAAAACCCCACTTCTTCAGAGCAAACAATGCCCGAATTCTGGCGGTATGATAAAATTCATAGCCCAACACCAATTAAACCAAACTCAGATCACGTCCTCCTCACCTATGAACAAAAAGAAGGACAAAGATTATTCATTGATCACCCGGATATCGCCAAACGTATTCTTGATTTTGCTCCAAATATCACCGCCGGCAAACACACCTGGCATTTACTAAAATGGCCCCTTGGCATGGCTGGTGCTATGGTTCTCTTTTGGGCTCTGACATATTTCAACATTATTAGCCCCGCTAAATATATCGCCACTATGCTGCCAGATAACACAAGAGTATCTCTCGGCCAGGGTGTAATCAAAACCGTTCAAAGAAAAAACAAAGTTTGCAGCACACCAGAAGGCTCAAGAGCGTTCAATAAACTCATCACCAGATTGAACCAAGGCCTCGATAAAAAACAAAGCTTTGATATTAAAATTGTTGATTTGAGTTATGAAAACGCATTCGCCGCCCCTGGTGACCAACTTATCATGTCAGGAAAATTAATACGCAATGCAAAATCAGCAGACGAAGTCGCTGGTGTCCTGGCTCACGAAATGGGGCACGCAGTAAAACTTCACCCCGAAACAAATATAGTTAGAGCGCTTGGCATCTTAGCAGCACTGCAACTCTTCACAGCAGGCGAGTCTGGCACCTTCGGAGAACTGGCCTTTTTCCTCGTTCAATCTGGCTACAGCCGCCAAGCAGAAACAGAGGCAGATCAATTCGCAGCAAAAGTCTTAAACAATTCAAACATCGATACCCGCCCACTTGCTGGCTTTTTTGAACGGATCATCAAACAAAGAAAAATCAAAATTGATGAGGGTAAAAAAAGCGCTAAAAGCACCAAAAGCAACGACAAAGAAAAGAAGTCAGAACCTTCAGCAACCAACACAACCGATGGCAGATCTCTCATGGAGTGGATAAGCTCACACCCTGCTACAGATAAACGGATAGAATTTTTCAACAAATCCTCAATCACAACAACACCAGAAATCCTCTCCCAATCGGAATGGCAAGCTCTTCAAAAAATCTGCGGTGAAAAGAAAGAAAAGCCAAAAGATAAAGACCTTATCAAATGACACCATTAAATGTCCTCTTCATTTGCAGCCAAAATCAATGGAGAAGCCCTACTGCTGAAAAAGTCTGGCATAAAACTGAGGGAATTTCTGTTCGTTCCGCCGGGACAAGCAGCAAAGCAAAAAGACACCTATCAGTAAAAGATATCCGTTGGGCTGACCTGATCTTCGTAATGGAAGAAAAACACAAGTCAAGAATTAGAGCTAATTTTCGTGATGAGATAAAATATAAAGAAATTCATATTTTAGATATTCCAGATGAGTTTCAATATATGGACCCAGAACTAATTGAAATTATCAAAGAAAAAACTGAACCTCTTATCTTGAACCAACAACCTGAAAGTTAGACAATCCTGCAAAACAATGCGCGATAAATTTTTTATCTAAAATAAAAAAAGGAGAGCAAAGTGCCCCCCTCTTAAATTTTTATTGGTAATTATTCTAAACACTGGTCCCAATTTATAAAAAACGCAAATAAAGACCAATACGTAAGCACTTAATAATAAAGATATAACCAGGACAATCTATAAAAATCATAAGCACTAAAACTAAATTTCTAGCTTGGTATTTTCCTGGTAATTTTCGATAATAATTTTAATATTGCTATATATTTATGAGTATCATTTGCAACATCAAAATTATCACTAATAGTCCATAACTCATCAATGATAATTGTAGCTTCTGCTTCCGTGAGAGGGGGCGAGACCGCCCCCTTCTTAATTTCAGTGGAAATTGCCATCATGCAGCATATCCCAAATAATTTAAGTCTTCAGTTGAAATGCAAGTTTGCGAAATTTCATTACCTTCATATACCTGCGCAACAGTCTCCTCACTACATTCCATGAGTATCGCAATGGTGTTTACCTTACCAATTTTAACTGGCTCTCCTAAACGTTCAACAGGGCACTTTGCTCTAAGTAAAACCCTCTCCATTCGAACATCAATCACTGTCACAATGTGAGTTAATCCAGCATATAATCCGATTTCTAATAGAGCCGTTAACAACTCACCAGTGATAGAGTTCAACCCACGACTAGAAAGATCTTTTACTTTTTCTGTATCTACACAAAAACGGGTGCTCTCCCAAATCAGAGGACTACGTATAAATTGACCATCTGGCATCAATTCAGGAAAGACATCTAACAACATATGAGGACCAGTTGTCTGAAGTAGCCTGAAAGTGCCCAAAACACTTTCATCCGGACCTAAAGAAACAACATACAATGGTTCTAATTCGTCAAATTCATCAACTTCATGACCATTTTGATTGACTTTAACTTTCCAACCAAGTCTTTCATCAAATTGTCTTGCCCTTAAGCAAAACATATCATCTATAATTTTCGGGTATTTATTAGATTCATGCGCAGGTATTAGTTTAATCATCTTGAATACTCCAACATTATTTAATATTGGAATTATTCTTATGGTTAACACCTCGTCTGTAACCTCAGAGAAATCAGAGGTTGCATCATCTAAATTAGCTTCAATTTAATTGCTTTAGCGACGGCTTCTGTTTTATTAACAGCACTTAACTTAACTCTAACTTGATCAATAAAAAAGGAAACAGTAGATTCTTTTATTCCTAAAATCATCCCAGTTTCCCAAGCCGTTTTACCTACCGAAGCCCATTTAACGCATTCTTTTTCTCTTTGAGTAAGTGTTGGGCATTCAAATTCACACCCCAATTCATTTTCTAAAACATTTGTATGAAAATGATAGGCAAGTAACTGAAAATCTCTCATAAATTCTTTGCGAAAATCTATCCATTCGGCATCATTTAAGTGAGAATTAATACTGAATAAAGCGAGCTCTCCTTTAGCGCCCCTGATAGGAAAAGACAATCCTTGGCGGCCAACACCAAACTCTCGAGCTTCTCCGAAAAATTTTTTTATCCTTTTATTCTTATTTCTAGTTGATTGCCAATCCAGAGGTAATATCCCTCGAAGTCCAACATCAACAATTGGATCAATATCAACATAATTCTCAGTAATATAACGACGACACCATTTATCACTATAAGTCGTCTGTATAAAAACTTCAGATTCCTTACCCGGTATGTTTAATCCTAAGTAAGCAACATGTGACAAATGATATTTCTTGCAAATATTTTTTAAATATTCATCGCCAGAAAGATCGTTTTGTACTTTGTCTATATCTTCAATTATTTGATAAAAAATGTCATTTAACATTATATTCACCCCACCAAATATAGTTAGATGTCAATAATCTCATAATAATACTTAATTTTCAACTTTAGTCGCCATTATCATCTAGCCATTAAAACAATAATAGGTCTCACCATCTCTGACCTAAATGATAAAGTTTGCGGAGTAACGCCCAAAAAAAGGGAGAGCAAAAAGCCCTCCCCTTAAATAATTTGATCAAAAGTAGCTAGCAACTATTCAAGCTCTTTCATCCGCTCTAGCGCAGCTTCAAGCTGCTCCTTAGTCTCTGTCTCTTCAGCCAAGCGACGCTTTTGTTCTACAATCACATCTTCAGGTGCTTTTGATAAGAATTGCTCATTCGATAATTTACCTGAAAGCTTCTTAATCTCACCGCTCACTTTGCCAAGCTCTTTATTCAAGCGCCCAACTTCAGCACCTACATCAATCACACCTTTGAGGGAAAGTGCAGCAATTGCCTCACCCACCACCACTTGCACAGATCCCGTCGGCACCTCTGTGCCAAAGCTTATATCTTCAAGCCGTGCCATGTGTTTAATGGTGTTTTCATGGGTGTTAGTCCACGCTGTGGTTTGCTCATTTGCAGAAACCATCGCAAGCGGCATTTTTGCGCCAGCCGGCACATTCATTTCAGACCGAGCCGAGCGAATATCAGAAATCAATTTAATCAACCAGCTGATCTCTTGACTAGCGGCCTCATCAACCAATCCATCATGCGTTGGCCACTCAGCTTTAATCAACATTGTAGATCGGTCACGTCTCTGCCCTTCAACTCCGAGTTCACCAAGACGCTGCCAAAGTTCTTCCGTCATAAACGGCATGAAAGGATGCAACAACTTCATCATCTCATCCAAAACCCAAGCCGTTACAGCTCGTGTTTCTTCAATCTCAGCTTCAGTCCCAGAAGAAAAAATTGGCTTCGATAATTCAACATACCAATCACAATAGGTATTCCAGATAAAATGATAAATGCTCGAAGCAGCATCATTAAACCGGTAATTCTCAATCGCTGTTGTGATTTTCTTCGATGCTAATTCAACCTCACCTACAATCCAGCGATTAATGGTCAGGTCAAGAGATTTCACGTCAACAGGGAGCTCACCAACACACTCATTCATCTCAGCAAAACGCGCCGCATTCCAAAGCTTCGTCGCAAAATTCCGATAACCCGCAACCCGCTCAATAGACATGGACACATCTCGTCCCGGAGCCGCCATAGCCGCCATAGTAAAGCGCAGAGCATCAGCGCCATATTCATCAACAAGCGGTAACGGGTCAATCACATTACCCTTAGACTTTGACATCTTCTTACCATGCTCATCACGAACAAGCGCATGAATATAAACCGTGTCAAACGGCACCTCATCCATGAAGTGAATGCCCATCATCATCATCCGCGCAACCCAAAAGAAGATAATGTCAAAGGCAGTCGACAATGTTGCTGTTGGGTAATAGCGTGCAAGTTCAGGTGTTTTTTCTGGCCAACCTAAAGTTGAGAACGGCCAAAGCGCAGATGAAAACCACGTATCAAGCACATCCTCATCACGGGTCAGCTCTTTAACCTCACCATAATGCTTATCGGCTTGAAGCTGTGCTTCAGTTTCAGATTGCGCAACAAAAGCTTCTCCATCAGGGCCATACCATGCCGGGATCTGATGCCCCCACCAAAGCTGGCGAGAAATACACCACGGCTGAATATTATTCATCCACTCATAATAAGTCTTGTCCCAATTAGCTGGAACAAATTTCGTCTTGCCAGATTTAACAGCCTCAATCGCTGGCTTGGCCAAAACTTCCGCGTTCACATACCACTGGTCAGTCAGCCAAGGCTCAATCACAACTTCAGATCTGTCGCCGTAAGGAACAGTGAGCTCATGATCTTCAATCTTTTCCAAAAGGCCTAGACTATCCATTTCAGCAACGATTTTTTTGCGCGCTGCAAACCGTTCCATACCTTGATATTCTTCAGGCACGTTTTCATTTAGGTGCGCCGTTTGGTCAAAAATATTGATCATCTCAAGGTTTTGGCGGCGACCAACTTCAAAGTCATTAAAATCATGCGCCGGTGTCATCTTCACTGCACCAGAGCCCTGCTCAGGATCAGGGTATTCATCCGCAACAATAGGAATAAGCCGATCAGTAATTGGCAAACGGACTTGTTTACCAACTAAATCTTTATAGCGCTCGTCAGAAGGATGCACTGCAACGCCCGTGTCACCAAGCATTGTCTCGGGCCGCGTAGTTGCCACAACAATAAACTGATCTGTGCCTTCAATCGGGTATTTAAAGTGCCACATGTGACCGTTGGTTTCGCGCGGCTCAACTTCAAGATCAGAAATCGCAGTAAGAAGTTTCGGGTCCCAGTTCACCAGGCGCTTGTCTTTATAAATCAACCCTTCATTGTAAAGATCAACAAACACTTTCAGCACGGCTTTCGACAAGCCTTCATCCATAGTGAAACGTTCACGAGACCAATCACAAGATGACCCAAGCCGGCGCAATTGATTAACAATCGTGCCACCAGATTCTTCTTTCCATTCCCAGACTTTTTCCAGGAATTTCTCACGGCCCATATCACGGCGCCCAGGCAAACCCTTCTCAGTCAATTGGCGCTCAACCACCATCTGCGTAGCGATACCCGCATGGTCAGTTCCTGCCTGCCATAAAACATTCTTACCCCGCATCCGCTCAAAGCGAATAAGCACATCTTGCAAGGAATTATTCAGCGCATGGCCCATATGCAGCGAGCCGGTGACATTAGGCGGAGGAATGACAATACAAAAATTGTCTTTTGCATCTTTCTTATTCTCATCAGCCCCGGCAGCAAAAGCACCGGATTGTTCCCAAGATGAATAAATCCGCTCTTCAATCTCTTGCGGTTGATATGTTTTTTCAAGCATTAGTCTAACTGAAATCCCGTTTTTGGGCCCCAAAGCCCGTCTATTCGCAAATGTTAGGTATAGATCTCCGGTGGTACGCCGCTCATGCCTCTATGTCAACTAAGCAGTTACAACAGTATCTAAAACAACTTATTTTTCAAAAAAAAAATTCTATCAAAAGAAGTTAACTTTACTGGAAAAAGTCATTTTTGATTAACTGCCCACTACCCTTTAATCATCATTTTCATTATTTTCTCAAGAAAAACAAAAGTATTATCTACAAACAATACTGTTACACAAAGAACAAATTCGTTGTCATAAAACATTGCAATCATGACTATAAATTTGACCGAAGTAATTAAAAATGAGATTGATCAAACACAATCATTACTATTTAGGAGTCAATATGATTATTTGGAATGGATGGGGATTTATTGTCGCAATTATTGTCGCAGCATGCCTAGTTGGGGGACAATTCGTTATAGGGGACACCTGGGCGGATAATCGTTGGGCACAATCAGGAGCACTGTTATTAGCTGCTATTATAACACTCGGTGTCGATCGACTTTTTTTCTCTAAAAGTCGTAACAACAGCTTATTTTTCGTGCCTCTTCGTTTTTGGCCGGTGATAATAGTAGCGCTGGCTATAGCACTTCAATTTGCAACCTTTTAAAAGCACTACATCTCCCCCTATTCTCAGTTAATAAGGGGAGATTTACAATATATCCAAACCTAACTAGCGATCACCGCAATAAAAACCTCAGATGTTTGAAAGTTCCGATAAATAAAATCTTGATGAATAAAATCTTAACGACATGAAACACTGAACCAAATTAGCTTCAACGAACCAACAAAAAAGGCCGCTTAAAAAAGCAGCCTCATTAATTATCGCTTTCTTAAAATCAAGGCTCTTTAAATAAGCCTCAAAGACCTACCACTTATTCGGGTCAATCTTGCCGGTTTCTTCGTCAACCACGCCTTTTAAAAGCTCTGGCAAGTTGCGCTCTAACCAATCGCGAAGCAAAGGCTTCAAGAGTTGTTTCACAATTTCTTCCAAATTGTTCTTCATCTCAACTGGAAGCTGATCACCCATAGCACCAGGTAGTGGCGCATCACCTTGTCCATGAACCGCTGGCAAAACAGGTCTAAATCCAGATGGCACAGGGAGCATATCGGAGCCACCTTGCGGCCCACCTAATTGCGGAGCACCCATATGACCTTGCGCTGCCATTTGGGCTTGAGGCACCATTTGCCCTTGCATTTGATGTGGCATTGGAGCTTGCCCCATTTGCGCCTGCCCCATAGGAGCCTGTCCCATTGGAGCCTGTCCCATTGGAGCCTGACCCATTGGAGAATAAGCTTGTCCCTGAGCTAATTGCCCAGGATGAGGCATCTGCCCCTGTTGACCAGGATGTTGACCAGCCTGCTGCATACCACGCATCTGAGCTTGTTGCTGCATTTGCGGGTTATGCTGTGCTTGCTGTTGCATTTGCTGCTGCTGACCAGCTTGACCTTCAGAAAACTGTTGACCAGAAGGTTGCTGAGTTGACAAATTTAAACTGGTATCCGCTTGGCTCAGCGCTTGCCCCATAGCAATATCATGCTCTAAACGAGGATCATGACCGCCCATCAATTCAGAACGCGGTTGCTCTCCAGCTTGCGGGTTTTCGCCTGCCAGATGTTGACCCGTTTGTGGTTGAGCTATTTGTTGCTGATCCATTTGCCCCATAGCCGCATTTAAGCCAGGAGCTTCAGCATCAGCCGCAAACCCAGGGTGCGGAACACCAGATTGAGGAGCAGCCTTGCCTTCAAGACTACCACTAAATTGCGGTTGGCCTTGATCAAGTGGAACAATAGGTTGATCAGCATTTGTAGAAAAACCACCCATCCCTTCAGGTGAAATTCCCTCAGGAGTTAAGCCTTCAGGCACACCCACGGGAGGAGACAAAGAGGCAGAAGGATCAGGCATCCCACCATTAGTATCCCCCAAAGGTGATTGCCCTTGAAGTTCATTTTGCATCTGAGTTTGAACTGCCGCTTGATCCATGCCGACATCATTTAATCCAGCATCACCTAAGCCGCGTGTCATCTGGTCAACAGACGTCTCCGGAGCCAAAGTGTCTGCTACTTGCGAAGCAGGAAGACCAATATCTCCACCCATATTAGCTAACCCGGCATCACCACCCATACCGCTAAAGATATCATCAAGTTTGGCAGCAGCATCTTGTGCTGATTGCCCATTCATTTGTTCTTGTGGAGCCATTTGCCCTTGAGGCGCCATTTGCTCTTGTGCAGGCTGTTCTTGCCCCTGCAACAAAGGATTAATTGCCCCTTGATTTTGATCAGGTACAGGGTTGTGAGAAGGGTTTTGAGTAGGCGCTGGCGCTTGGCCAACAGCAGCTTGATCTAAACCGGTTGGATCGAAGCCGGCTTGCGGCTGAGGAGCGGAAACAACTTGAGTAAGATCCATGATACCATCATCAAGCGCATCACTTGGTGCACCAGAAGTATCACCCCCCTGAGGTGTCATCCCTGGTGCAGATTCAAGATTAGAACCCACTTGAGAGTTGGCCTCACCACTACTCTCCCCCTCAATCATACTCTTAATAGATGCCAGAAGGTCATCCATTGATACATTGGGAGCTTGGCCGCTACTGCTCATCCTATGTTACCTCAAAAAATCTTTCTTGTTCAGACATGCTAATCGTGAACACATAGTTATCTAACTATATGACACAAGCCCTCAAGCAAATCGAACAAATTGATTCAATTACACACAATTCATTATATCTACATATAACTGGTTATATATATAACCCCAGTTTGAATAGAGAAACTGTTATTTTAAAGAAGTTCGACGATCAAATACACCTTCAGTTAAAAAGATGCCGCGTCTATCTAGCTCAGGGTCGTTTATATCCCCTCCACGCCACTTCCTATCAACCCGAGAGAAGTTCTCCACAGGATCATAAATAACTGTTGATACTGGAAGAGTTGACACAGAAAGGCGCCCCATAGCGACAAGTAAATTATACTCAGCAACAACCACATCTCGCTGAGATGTCACTAAATTCACTTGAGCGTCGAGATAGTCCTGCTCAGCATCCAAAACATCGAGAACAGTTCGTTGCCCAACCTTTTCCTCTTCCCTCACCCCGGAAAGAGCCGTTCTATTTGCTCGAACAGCTACTTGATTGGCCTCAATTTGAGCCCGTGCAGCCTCTAATTGACCAAAAGCTGAAATCACAGAAGATCTAACCTGAACGCGCGCCTGAGTTAACTCAGCACGGCGCTGTAGCACAATCTGTTTCGCTTGCCGAATGCGTGAATAAACAGCACCACCTTGATAAAGCGGCACACGAGCTCTTGCTGTAATCGAGCCCACATTACTTTCATCAGTAAACCGAGAGCTATCAAAGTTCTGCGAATATTGCGCCTCAAGACTAACCTCAGGCAAACGTTCACCTTCAATCACCCTAATATTTTGCCGTGCTGCCTTTTCTAAAAACACAGCAGATTCAATTGCAGGGTTCTCCGCTAAGCCCCAATCAATTGCTTCAGTTTGAGAACGTGGCAAATATTTACGGATAGAACCAGGACGCCCCAAACGACCTGGCCGATGACCAATAATACGCTGATACTCCGCCTGTGCCGTTTTCAAATTAGCACGTGCCAAATTAACAGCCGAAACAGCCGCACTGCGCCGCGCTCTTGCTTGCGCCACATCAGTTGTCGTCACTTCCCCCACAGAAAAACGATCCTGCGTAGCTTTCAACTGTCTTGTCAGCACAGAAAGGTTATTTTGCCGAAGACGTAAAACAGCAACTTCACGAACCACATTCATAAAACTGGCAACTGCATCTAGAAGTACTGTTTGCTCAACACTTCTCAAGCTTGCGCGACCAGCCAAAACATTTGATTTTGCCTGGCGAATGCCATTGATGGTCCGAAAACCTCTGAAAAGTGGCTGCGATACAGTAACAGAATATCCATAAGGAGAGACACGGCCATCAGAAAGAGAGCGAGGCCGAGTTGTAGAATCTTGGCTACCAACTTGCCCATCAAGCGTTACGTTCGGACGATAACCAGCGCGCGCCTGAGCAACACCTTCATCTGTCGCCCGCAATCGCGCACGTTCTGCGCGCAAAGTCGGGTTATAGTCATAGGCAGAACCCAGCGCCTTATTGATCGTTTCAGCTTTGAGCGTATCAACAGAACCCAAAATCAACAAAGAAACTGCGAGCAGTCCTGTCATAGTGAATGAGAAAACAGAAGAAGCCTGCTTCAAAGGCCTCAGCTTAGAAGCTAAAAAAACCAGCCTGTTCTGAGGTTTATGCAAAAAAACAATCATCGAAAAAATAGCTTTCACATCAAAAGCGCAAGGCTCAGCAAGAAAGCCCTACTTAATTCATTTCTTTTAAAAGAAACAACAAACCCGTTTTTGCTTATTGTTTCCCCTCTGAAAACAATCTCAAATCCCCCCTTCACAATGCAATTAAGCTCTAAACCGTCAGAAACTTAAAATATTGTGCAAAACGAAAATTTGGAATTTACTTCCAGACAACAAACGCAAACGAATCACATTCGATATTAACTATACTTACGAGTAAAGATCACTAAACCAATCGTCATTTTTACAAATCAACACAGAACAGTATCTATTTTACAACAAACGAATCGCTTCCCTAACAAAGCGTTACGTTTCAGACGTTTAATAAACGTCGCTCAAAATAAAAGGCCCTCTAAAGAGAGCCTCAAAGTTCATTATCAACAGGAAAGTTCACACAAATTTCAATCGAATAAATCGCCCAGAATTTGAGCCATCAACTCTGATTAACAGCATTACAGTGAAAATTCAGGAACCAATGAAAAATCAGAAAGAACAGGAGCAGATAAATCTCTAAGACTAACCGAAGAAACAACACCGCCGGTACGAACAAAGCGCTCAGCCCGTCCATATCCATTCTCAATCACTATTGTCACTAGCCGGCCACCATCTTTTAATTGATCTGTCAAAGCAGTCGGAACTTGCTCAACAGCCCCATTGACCAAAATCACATCATACGGCCCCTGGTTCGCTTGCCCTTGAGCTAAGCTTCCCTCAACAACAGCAACATTCACTATTTCTAAGTCGGATAAAACATCAGTCGCTTTTTTCACCATTTCAGGCACAGCTTCCACTGCAACAACAGATTCAGCCAAATGCGCAAGCACTGCAGATGAATAGCCCGTAAGACAACCAACATCCAAAATATAATCTGTAGGTTCAATATTAGCGATCTCTAATAAGGAGCCCAGAGCCATTGGCGTCAAAAGTGAGCGCGGTCCCCGGCTTTCATCTCTGCTAACCAATTGAATTTCACGATCAGCATAAGACGTGCTCTTCTGCGCCTCTGGAACGAAAAGCTCGCGTGGCACCTGATCCATCGCTTCCAAAATCCGCAGAGTTGTAATGTCATTTGGACGTAGTTGGCAGTCAACCATATTCCGTCTTAACTCAGAAAAATTTGTCATTGTGCCCTCACTTTGAAGAATGAATACTCACTTCAAGAATAAATCGGATTTTAGAATCATAGTTATATTCCATAAATTAAATCATATCAGCTTGCAAATGAAGGTGTCATTTAAGCGCGTAAAAAATTATTTTCTGAAATTCTTTAGAAAAACAACGTAAACCCTATTGACAAATCCCCCCTCAAAAGGATTATGTGAGCTCTTGACTTTAGGTGTTCATCAATTCAATTGACAAACACCACACCATAATAAAGTCGATTTATTCAGTTATATTCTGAATAAAGATATGGATTGGCAATCAAAAGCCAAAACTGTCACATCATGTATAATTTATATAATATCTCTATATTGGAAAATTATACGAGATTTCCCAGGTCGCACGCGACGGTTGCCTAGTGGGCAACTGAAGGAGCACTTAGGAGAGAGGCCACATGGCGGAGTGGTGACGCAGCGGATTGCAAATCCGTGTACTCCGGTTCGATTCCGGATGTGGCCTCCAATTTTTTTCTTATATTTCATCAAAATCATTCCCAACAAACAAAAACGCCAAACCTTGGTAAGAGATTAATCTCACAAGATTTGACGCTTTAGCGTAATTCAGATGTCTGGTTACTGTTTTAGGAAGTGAATTTGGGGCAACCAGACACCCATTCGGGTAGTACTCTTTTCTTATGATGTTGATAAATACTCAGTACAATAATATTCGACTAAAACATCAATAAGATCACCATCATGATCAAAAATGATAAAGGAGGGGACGATTATCTTTTTCATCAAGCGATCTCCATTTCACAACAAAAGAATAACTTTATTATTTCCCAAAATGGATTGATTCAAATTTGCAGCGAAGTAACATTTTCGTAACCTACAATACCTGCACTAACTCGCAGCAAAGTCCCCGACAATTACACTCACAAACGAACAAGCAAAAACGCCAAACCTCAGCTGAAGATCAATCCAGCAAGATTTAGCGCTTTCATCGGAGAGCAGTCAAAGCTTAAGACGAGGGGCTCTTAGAGGGAATAAGAAAAACCTGCCTGCTCTCCAAATACTAGGTCCTTATGGAAGCTCAGGATATTCAATGCCGTGAGCGTTATCAAAAGTTTCAGGGTACTGAATACCAAATGAGTTTTGAGGCGCTTCAGGATAATGGATCCCAAAAGGAGCCTCGCCAGCAAATGCTGAAACAGAACCACCAACAAGTGAGAATAGAACAACTGATAAAGCGAATAATTTTTTCATAATTTTGTCTCCGATTAAATTTTTCTGCCACCCTGCTTTTGTGCTGTGTGGCTTGCGTTGAAAAGAACATGGCCCATCTGATCGAAGAAAAAAAGAGCACCTCACAGCCCCGTGAAATCGTTTGATAATTGATGTGAAAAGGGATGAGTTTCGTGATCAATTCTCACGCTGGCGTGAACCTCAATCGCGCAAATGAGAGGAAACCATCACCCCAATCTCGCATTCCCGTGATAGCAAAACAGCGAGCAGGAAATTCATTCATCTCAAACCCGCATTATCTTGTATCCATTCTTTGATAATAGAGCTTCTTGTTTATCCCCTATCTATTAAATTCCACAAAAAACAAGAAAGCTGGCAGCAATAAAACCACCAACTCTCAATTTTTAATTAAGCCTCTACAACTTTCAGACACCCCTTTGAACGCCCAAACTTACCTTTACGTTGTTTGCGCTCTAAACGCCGCACACAGCGCCGCTTAGCAACCTTACAAGCCGAACTCTCCTTCTTTCGTTTCGCATTCCCCATCACCTCATTTCCGGCATTATCCCATGCCTTATACTGACACCAATTCTTTTTAGCGTGCGCAGCACCAGATGCGCTTACCAATACCGTAGCTGCCAACAGAGCAACACCAAACAACTGAACTGTCGTTTTCATAATGAACGTCTCCTTTTTATCTATTTTCATGTGCAAATAATTTGCATCTGAAAATCAGTCGTAAAAGAAAAGAACCCGGTTCAATTCAGGAATAAAAAATTTGGCCCCACAAATGTGAAACCAAATCGAGCATGCGGAAGTCTCCCCCCTATTTCTTCATTTGACCAACTCAAATGTTCCTGTTACGTTCTTACTGTTATGAGCATAAGAAAACCAGAAACTCCCGAACAATTATACCTAGACTTTGACGGCTTCTTTGCTTCAGTTGAGCAACAAGCAGATCCAAAGCTGCAAGGTAAACCCGTTGGCGTCATACCGTTTGACACAACAGATTTCACCTGCGTTATCGCCTGCTCAAAAGAAGCAAAGAAACGCGGCGTCAAAAATGTCATGCCAATCAGAGAAGCAAAAAAGCTATGCCACGATCTAATCCTCGTGCCCCAAAAACCAGATCTATACAGGCGCGCCCACAACACATTAATCAATGAGATCATGTCGGTCACACCAATCGAAGCCATCAAATCCATTGATGAGCTCACCTGCAAACTTGATCAATACAACAGACAAAGACCAAACCTGATAGCAGCCAACATAAAAAAACGCATTCATGACAATATCGGCCCTCATATCACCTGTTCAATCGGCCTTGCAGCCAACCGGCAATTGGCCAAAATTGCTTGCAAACAAGACAAACCAAATGGCACAACCATCTGGCACCCCAAAGACATGCCCGGTCTTCTTGAAGACATCCCCTTTGAAGACATCCCCGGCATTGGCGGGAGAATGCGCCAACGCCTTTATCAAGCTGGAATTTTCAACACAAAAACTCTTTTAAAAACCAGCCCCAAACAAATGCGCGCCCTCTGGCGTAATGTCACTGGTGAGCGCATATGGTACGCCCTCCATGGCTATGATGTAAAAGCACAGCCAAGCAAACGCGGTATGTTCGGCCACAGCCGGGTCTTGCCCCCAGAGAACCGCTCACAAAAAGAAGCCAAAGCCTGCGCCCGCCTCTTGCTCGTCAAAGCAGCCCGGCGCATGCGGCGTGAAAAATATTATGCCAGTAAATTATGGCTGCACTTTTCTCTAAAATTTCCGAATAGACACAATCCAGAAAAACGTCGAAGAAGTTATGGCAACGACCTCAGCTTCCCCCCCTGCCAAGATGATCAAGCTATCCTCAAAGCCTTTCATCAACTCTGGGACGAGACAACACCCCACTTACCAAAAGAGGGCCGCATATTAAAAGTTGGTGTTGCCCTCTATCAATTAGAAACAGCCAATAGCAGGCAACTCGATCTCTTCTACAACGAAGATAAATCACGCCAGAAATGGGAGAAAATAAACTCAGCCATTGATACGCTCAATTCAAAATACAGCAAAACTATCGTCAGCATCGGCCCATGGCAACCACCGGCCGGCGGCTATGCCGGAGGCAAAATTTCATACGTAAGAGTGCCCGGAGCTGAAGACTTCTGGTAAAGCCTAGGCTTTTTATAAGGAGCAGATTTTACGCACATTCAATACACCCTCACTATACGAAGAAGGAGCTCAGCCCTTTTCGGGCTGAGGGACATGGCGTAGCGAGAGCGTAGCCCGGTGCCTAGCACCGCCCCTCGGAGGCCGATGAGTTTCAGGAGTGCGGTTGCTCTAGTGGGCAACCTGAAGCACCACTAAAAACCAATAGCCGTGAGAGAGAGAAAATGAACTGGAAAAACGAATATCAACTACTGGATTTAGAAGATGATAAAGTCATAGGCTTCACCTGTAAAAAATGCGGGCTTTATTATGCTCAAACAGTCAAAGAACTCCTCATTCATTATGACAAACAAACTTATCCAACCGAGATCGAAAAAACCATGAAATGCAAGAAATGGGGATGCAACGGCCCTTTACGCATAGAAATTAACCAACAACACCTCATTGAGGGGTTTCAAGGTGGTCTGCCCTAAAAAAACCAACAGAAACAACAGCAAGAAAAAACATAAATCACTGATTAATATAAAAAAAGATTGGAAAACCAAAAAATAATCGATTTTTTTAAATTTCGGTCTTGGCAAATCGAGAAAAGCTTTGTAAAAGAAGCGCTTCACACATTGCTTTCGTCAGTTGAAAGTAAGTGAAATTCACATTGGTCCTCAGTAGCTCAGTTGGTAGAGCAAACGACTGTTAATCGTTAGGTCGCTGGTTCGAGCCCGGCCTGAGGAGCCATTCTCCCCAATATTTCAAATACAAACTCCTCAGAACATAAAAGCAAAATAAAATAAGTGACACCAGGTCACTCATCAGAGATCATTATTGTTTATTTTTATTTTGATTAAATTTCACAGTCACATAATTCAATTCTCTTTCAAATTCTTCCACTTCGATCAGTTCCAGCAATATCTGTTCAGCCAATGTCTGACCAGCAAGACTATCACTCGGGTAATGCACGCCAGCAATCTCTCTTCTACGAGCCATTGATCTGGCATAATTCAAATATGCTTCACTATTCGTAGGGTCAATTATTTTTAAGATCTGAGCTAACAACATTGACTGTGTCGCATGTCCAGAAGGATAAGAAGCATGCCCTGGGTTAGGAACAACCAATTTTAAATTAGGAACTAATTGTGAAGGACGGGCTCTTGCAAATCGTTTCTTATATTTAACGACAAAATATTGGCATTCTTTGTCAGCCATAGAGAGCAAATGATAAGCTATTCTACTTAATTTTTTAGAGACAACAGGAGCATCAATAAACATATCAACAAACGCCTTCTTGCTAGCTTCACGTTTTATTTCACTAATTTGAAGAGATGTTCGGTATTTTCTACCTTGGTAATTATTCAAAATTTTTAATTCACCCAGCACTTCTTTTGAAGTATTCAAAGGGGGAGACAAAATATCAAATTCTTTGTTCGCAGATATATATTTAGGTCCTTCAATCAAAATCCTCAAAACTCGACTATCCCACATCCTCTCCTTAAAGCGTACTTGTGAAATATCCTTAGCCTGAACAGCCACGGAGATCCCATAAGAAGTGCCAAATAAGTAAAAAAAAGAAAAGCAGAGAAAGCACGCAAGCTTAAAAATACATCTCAAAAATAAAAACTCGACCACCTTCAAATTCATAAAACTCTACTCCCAGATATTTCATATTCAAAATATACAAGAGCTTAGAATTTTCCCTGACAACAAAAATCAAACAAACTCAACTAAAGGACGAACCGGGAAAACTGAACTTTAGTGCAAACATCGCACACCCGTATCATTATTGAGACGCCAACAAGCAAGAGCAAGTCATAGGCATTTGTTTTTAATGAATTAATTTATTCGGCACAGTTTTTGCTCAATTAATATCTCATTAATAATAAAAAATCCTTGGGAGGATACAATAAATGTCCAACAAAAGACTGATCGCAAGTCTAAGTCTTGTCGCAGCCACAAGCTTAGGCATTGCATTTCTCAACACCTCAAAAGTTGAAGCTTTAGGCGTTGAAGAGCTTGCAGGTAAACACATTCAACAATATGTCACTGATGATATGTTAATGAATGCCGACAAAGAACCAAATAACTGGATTCACTATGGTCGTGATTACGAAGGCACTCGCTTCTCACCTCTTAAGCAAATCAATCAAGACAATGTCACCAATCTAGTACCAAAATGGAATTTATCTTTTGGTGTTATTGGTGCGCAAGATTCACAAGTTATGGCTGTTAATGGACGTCTATACGTCACATCAAGTCACAACCGTGTCTGGGCTATCGAAGGTAAAACCGGTGAGGTTCTATGGAAATATGTTCGCTCTTTACCTGGTGACCTAGGGCCAAAACTTTGCTGTGGTTCAGTAAACCGCGGCGTTGCCGTTTATAAAAACATGTTATTCATGGCAACTCTAGATACACATATGATCGCGCTAAATAACACGACAGGCGAAATCATGTGGGAGAAGAAGCTCGGTGATTATAAAACTGGTGAAATTTTCACTTCAATGCCTATGGTCGTTGACGGTAAAGTTCTCATTGGTAACTCAGGTGGTGACCTCGGGGCTAATCCTGGGACAGTTTACGCTCTAGATGCAGAAACAGGTAAGTTAGTATGGAAAACTTATACTGTTCCTGTAACCGGCAAAGAGGACATTGCAAAAACTTGGGGCAAAGGTTCTTGGAAAACTGCAGGTGGCACACCATGGCTACCACCAACATACGATAAAGAAACAGGTTTGGTTCTTTATGGTGTTGGCAACCCAGTACCAGACTTCGATGGCGATGTACGTCCAGGTGATAACCTTTACACAGGTTCAACTGTTGGTATTGACCCTAAAACAGGTAAAATCAAAGGGCATTTCCAATATACACCAAATGATGTTTGGGATTTCGACGGAACAAATGAAGCCATCGTTCTAACAGACAAATTAGACCGTAAAGTATATTTACATGCTGACAGAAATGGTCACCTTTATTCAATTGATCGTAAAACGTTCAAATGTAATTGGGTGAAAGCAATGCAACGTGTAAACTGGGTAAAAAGCTTTGATGAAAATTGCCGTCCAAAAGTTAACCCTGACAAACGCCCTACTCTTGGTAAGATAACAAATGATATCGCACCAACTTTGGGTGGCGGTAAAGAATGGCATCCAGCAACTTACAGCAAACGCACTGGTTACGTTTATGTACCAGGCATCGATATGTCTATGGACATCAAAACGAAAAAACAAGACTTCAAACCTGGTCAATGGTTCCTGGCAACTGAAGTTATTCGTTTGAACCCAGGCGCTGGCTACCTCAAAGCGTTTGATGCAACATCCGGTGATCTAAAATGGATGCGCACACAAAACACACCTTCAACTAGTGGTCTGTTATCAACAGGCGGCGGTCTTATTTTCACTGGTGACGCTGAAGGTATCTTCAGTGCGGTAAATGACGCAACAGGTGAAACACTTTGGACATATAATGTTGGCACTGGCATCCACAGCAACCCAACAACTTACATGGTTGGTGACACTCAATATGTTGCTGTTCTTGTTGGTCCTGGTGGTGGTAGCCTTTGGCCACTTGTATATGGAGAATTTTTTAAGAAGTATTCAAAAGGCGGCGGATTATTCATCTTCGCTCTTCATAAAAAATAATCGCATTTAATAAAAAATATAAGAAAAAATATGAAGGGGCGCGCAAAAAGCTTCCCTTCATATCCTTGTTATAGAGTAGAAAAAAAGTTTGGAGAGGTAACTTTGTTTATGGTTTTTAAGAAAACTAAATCAATCATTTTTGTGTTAGTGAATTTTTCTCTACTAACCGCTATTTCCAGTTTTTCTGCAAATGCATTTGATGCAAGCGTAGGGTTAGAAAAACAAAAAACAACTGAACTAGCGGAAACAGTTAAAACAGAGAAAACTGCAGCAGTATCAGACAACGATATTCATATGGGCAAACAGCTTTATGGTAATACATGTTTGTTTTGTCACGGCCCCAAAGGGTTAGGCTCTCGTGCACCAAGTTTAATCACTGGCCACTGGGGTCCAGGCGGAGCAAATGATGATGCCTATATGATGGATGTTATTATGAATGGACGCATAAACACCATTATGGGGGCCTTTAAAGACAGCCATTCAGAAAAAGAGATTAAATTAATAATTGCCTACCTACGCCACGAAGCAAAATTACTATCTGATAGTAAGGTAAAGAAATAACCTCGCACAGATATATCTTCCTAGCTATGAGCTTTCAAAGCTTAAATCATCTCTTAAACAGTAGAAAGTTCATAGCTAACTCAATAAGAGAAAAATGCTTCACAACAATTATTAATACGCCAACACCTCAAAATCTCTGTTAAACTTAAGCAGATCTCGACCATAAGAACCAAACAGTAAGCAAAAGAGGAAGTTATGAATACACTTAGCATAACAGCAATCGCACTCTCCCTAATGATTATGGTAAGCAGCAAAGCCCAAGCAGAAGAAATCATTCCAAGCCTTCTCGGTACTTGGGGCGGAGAAAATAATACAGTCTCAGAGAAAAAAGGATACAAAACAAGAAAAAAAACCATTCATATAACTGAGCAAAAAGACAGAAGGTTTAAGGGGCACTTCACATACTCAGGAGGAAGAGTGGATTTCTTTGGTGTTGTCTATCCAGATAACAAATCTTTCACCTGGGTATCGCCTGGCAGCAGAGGTTTTAATCATGGCCGCATTTTAACAAAAGAAAAAATCTCAGCCTGCTTTGTTGAAGCTGGTATAGACGCAACTGCCGGCTGTGCAACCATGCAAAAAATAAAATGATTTAAAATCAACACCAGAAGTTTAGTGAGATGTGAAAAGCAATATTACCCTCTATCAAATAACAGAGCGATCTCCATAATTTCTGCGGTTTTGCCAAAACAAACTAAGTTATTATATTAATCGTTCATTTATCCCAAGTTTGATAATGAGAACGCATATACTCAACACCTTGAAGAATGATCTCCTCCACCACTTTCACATCAACATCATCAAGCTTGTTAATATAAAGGCAAGCCTTGCCTAGTTTGTGTTTCCCAAGTCTTCTCAATGGTTCAGACATATCCTGATAGCCCGGCATAATATACAAAGAAAGGGCAGATTTGCGCGGACTAAAACCTGTCATCAAAAACTCCCCTTCCCTGCCGCTTTCATATTTATAATAATAGCGCCCGTACCCAATGATGCTCTCCCCCCACATCACAGGCTCAAGGCCAGTAACACTGTTAAAAAGCTCTAATAATACAAGCCCATCTTCTCGTCGTTTAGGATGCTCTAATCCAGAGATATATTTTTTAGGAGATAGTTTTGTCGGTTGAGTTTTATTGGCTGATTTTTTCATGTCTCAAACTTTCTTAAACAAGCTAAGCAATCAGCAGCCTCAAATAAAAAGAAGACTTCACTTAAAGAACCCGGAAAACAAGTTAGAGGTTAAGGACATCAGCCTTACTCTTCAAACAAATGCGGGTAAAGAGATTTCACCTCTGAGCGTTTAGCTTCAATGGAGGCCTCATTAGCGCGATCCGTTGGTAAAATCTTCAACCGCTCATGAATAGAGCCCGGGCGCGGTGTAAATAACAAAACGTCTTCCCCAAGCTCAACCGCTTCGCGCATATCATGGGTCACCATCACCGCCGTAATTGGGTTATCAACCCAAAGCGTTCGAACCAACTGGCGCAACCGTGCCGCCGTCGGCGCGTCTAACGAGACAAACGGTTCATCTAAAAGCAGCAAGTTAGGTTTTGAAGCAAAAGCTCTAGCAATAGCAACACGGCGCGACAACCCAAGAGACAATTCACTTGGAAAATGCGAAAGCATCTCAGTCAAACCAACAACCTCAACAAGCTGGTTAAACTCATGATCACTAAAAGTCGGGTCCGCACTCAGTAAAATATTTTCTTTAACTGTTTTCCATGGCAAAAGGCGTGGCTCTTGAAACACCATACCAACTTTAGGAGGATGCTCCCAATCAACACGTCCTTCATAGTCAGAATCTAAGCCTGCTAAAATACGAAGCAGAGTAGATTTCCCACAGCCCGACGGTCCAAAAAACACAGTAAAGCTGTTTTCCGTTATGGTAAGCTGAGCATCTTTTAAAGCCTGTGTTTCAACTCCATTTGCACCCAAATATGTTTTGTTTTTTATATGAGCCTTAAGCAGGCTCTGCACGCCAACGTGTTGCATAACGCTCCCAAGGTTGTAACAATAAAATTTCTATTAAAAGCATAACCACTATAAAGGCCAAAGAATACGCAAAAATACCAGCCACATCAAACAGCTGAAAATAAGTATGTAGTTGAAAGCCAACCCCGTCAGAGCGGCCAATAAATTCAACGACCAGAACAATTTTCCAAATCAACGAAAGACCAGAGCGACCAGCGGCGACAATAAAGGGTTGCAATTGCGGCAATATAATATGCTGAAACATTTGCAGTCGCGTGTACCTAAAACTTTGTCCCATTTCTTCAAGTTCATAATTTAAGGAACGCGTTCCCTCACGCAGCATCACTGCAACATTCGGCACTTTATTAATTACGACAGCTAGGATAGCCGCCGTCTCAGTTAATCCCCCCCAAATATAACAGAGGAAAATAACAACAAGCGCCGGGATATTTAAGAAAAACACCAACCAGGGATCAAACAACCCATTAATCATATGACTACGTCCCATAGCCAAACCAATCGCAATCCCTAATACCATGGCCATTATAAAACTGGCTAAAACCCGCCAGAGAGTAATCAGTAAATGGTGCCAAAGCGCCCCGCTGTTAATCTCCCGCAAAACGGCAGAAGAAACCTCGACAGGTCCTGGCAATAGCGGGTCAGCAATGATGCTAGCAGCTATTGTCCAGAGCGCTAAAAATCCAACGATTGAAAAAACAGGATAGAGAAACCTCATATACTATTTCACCTTTTCCGCTTTTTTCGTTTTCAACTTCACTGGTTGAGAAATATCACCAAGCAACCAAAACGTACCAGGGCTCAATTCCTTCGAACGTCCAAGCAATTTTGCCCCGCCGAGTTCCACTAAAATAGCATAAAGCCGCTGCACATCAGCCTGCTCTACAATTAAGGGCCTGCGCAAAATGCCATCACGAAATGACTGACGCAGAGCTAAAAAAGTCACATCATCTTTCGCTTTCATACGTGGGCGGATATCATTCCAAATAGCATCATCTTTATCAAGAATGGCAACAGCGTCTTTCGCAGCAGATAAAAACCCTTTTAATTCCTTTTTATTTTTATTTGCCCAGCCTTCAGAAAAAGCAAAACCGATAGCAACTGTCGGACCGGATGTCCCAAGTTCAACCATCACATCACCAACAGAAAGGAGAGAGCGAAAACCTTTCGCTTTTAACCGCGCGCTAAAATGCCAAAAGTTCAAAATGGCATCAAATTCTCCGCGTATCATTTTTTGAGTAAGCAACGGCGGCGCTCCATAAACAGGCGTTGCAACTTCAGCCAAATCAACACCAAGCTTCTGCTGAACATAGGCTCTCAAAAACAACCAGCTTTTATCCAACGGACCACCAGCAACGGCAATTTTTTTACCACGCAAATCGCCAAGTGTTTTTATATCTGAATTAGCGGCAACCATAAGATGTCCAACTGCAGAACTATATGGCACAAGCGCAAAGTCCGCTTTTTCAGCTCGGCGACGAGAAACCCAAGTCCAATCGGTTGTAACAATCTCTGCTGAGCCACCCTGCAAAGCAATCTTAGCACCATTCGTGCTCGCTAACGGGACAACCTTCATTTTAAAGGAATATTTCTCATCAAGCTTACGAAGCTTGATCACATCAAGCACCCAATTCACTGTTCCAAATTGCAAGGCCGCAACACGAACCTCACCGGCACTGGCAACAGAAATGGCAACACTCGAGCCAAGAAGCGATGATCCAGTAAGCAAAAAAAACAACGCAATTAAAACAATGAGACAACGAAGACCAGCAGCACGAACCAAAATTGTTTTTGGAGTCAGTAAATTATTCATAAAACAAAACACCTATTTCCATATGATGGTCAAAAAATTATACAAATTCATGAGCCTACTCACAATTTTGTGCCTATGTTCTTTAGCTTATTCTGGTAAACTAAATTAAGAAACTAGTTTATAAAACTAACCTAAAGAGAATGAGAATACTATGAGAAGAGAAGCAAAATTCTTATTTACTATCCTTATTGCTATATTTTCCCAACTCAGCCTCTCAACAAAGATTTACGCAAGCGAACAACCCGATATATCTGACGAAAAAAGCCAGCTTGAAACTATCCAAAAAAGATACAAACACATTGATCCAAAAACAGGCTTAAGAACATCATACTATAGAGCGGCTCTACCAAGCTCAGTGCCTGGTGGCAAACGCATCAATGTAAAAGAAGTCCACACTCATTTTAAAAACAAATCTGCTCTATTCCTTGACGTCATGGCTCACACAGGAACAGGTCCAGACCCTCTTGACGGAATTTGGCGCTTAGCAAAACCAAGACACAATATTCCAGGCAGTACGTGGCTGGCCGATGTCGGCACAGGCACTCTGACGCCTGAAATGAAAAAATATTACCAAGATAATTTAGAAAAACTAACGAAAGGCAACAAATCAAAAACCATCATCATGTATTGTACAGCAGATTGCTGGATGGCATGGAATGCCGTACGCAGAGCCTCAAAATGGGGGTACAAAAATGTTCTGTGGTTTCCGGAAGGAACAGAAGAATGGGTAGACGCAGGACACACGCTAGAAAACTCAACACCTCTGCCGCTAGAAATTAAAGATTAAAATTAGGCCCCTTTTAGATATTCATTCTTAAAAAATTTGGAGCTTAATCACAAACACGTGAGAACATCTTATATTCATTAAACTTTATATCTAAATTTCTAACAATCCATAGAAATCATATAGACGCACCGCTAAGAGCAACCTAAACTCCCTACCTAATAGTAGACATCAATTTACAAAAAAACGAATTAACAAAACTTGCTGTCACTAAATTAAAGATGCAAAAGGGGAGAAATGCATGACACCTAAATATAAATTAAACGCAAGGCTTATAAGCTGCTTAGTTTGCGCATTAGCACTATCGCTGAGCTTATTCACACAACAAGCTCATGCCAAGAAATCAGAAAAAATAATATCACTTATAGGTAAGGACGGCTCCAAGTTTCAAGTCGCCAAACTAATCCTAACCCCACAAGAGCACAAAAAACATTCTTTTGAAATCATATGGGATGATACAAAATTTTCAGAACATTTCTTATCCATGCGCCCTTTTAAATGTATCGATGGTGCCCAAACAGTTTGCCATTTAGGTTACCCTTACAAAACCAAAAATCGCATCTCTAAAACTGATTTAAAAGACTTAGAATACGCCTTGCTTTTCATACATAAAAACGAAAAAGAATACGGCATCAATTTCTGGAACGGCATTTATTATCGCCTAAAAAGAGAAGATAACGGCACAATAACAGGGTCTGTTTGGGAAACAGATATGAACGAGCTTGCCTCCCCGCCAGAAAAAGAATTTGATCGCCCTATTGGTGGCAGTGATCTTGTAGAAGGTGCTGAAGGAAAACATAGATTTCCAAAGCTTATCATTCAATAAACAAGACCAAATCAAAAGAAAATTGCTCATTTCATGGCTATTTAGAGATGATAACACAAAAAATAAACTGCATTAATATGCAATAACATGCATTTTGCCCAACTTAACTAACAAGCACTATCAAAACACTATACCTTCGAATGAAACCGTCCCATGACGTCTCGCGAGAGGAAAAAAATTGTGATAGTCTAATTAACGAATGTTCTAGGAATCTTCCGATTATTTAGAATAATAATATAAATTTTGGAAAGCTTTTAAAATAATAAGAAAGCACCCAAAAAAAATTAACTGCTGATTTTATAAAAAACGGATGAAAATTTAGCGACTGATCAAAATATAAAAGACACAGCAATAAGTGTCGTATCAACCGTCTGAATACATTTGTTTTTTTAAGATTTAAACTGTTTTAGAACGACAAGAACTGCTTTTTATAGATAACGACTGCAATAACTAATTATGAGGAGGGGCCCCATGCAGCTCGCGCTGGTAATCGATCCCGGTAAATGCACATCTTGCAAGCAATGCGAAATGGCTTGTGCGTATGAGAATGAACAAACTTTCAACCCGGCAAAATCGCGTATTCGTATTTTCGATTTTCACGAAGAAGGCCGATTTGTCCCTTACACCTGCACACAATGTGACGAAGCTTGGTGTCAATCAGCTTGTCCAGTGAATGCTATTACAACAGATCAGGCATCTGGAGTTAAACTCGTTCACGACAACCTTTGCGTTGGCTGTAAAGTATGTACAATTGCCTGCCCATTCGGCACAATTAACTACAATGCAGATACAGGTAAGGTGATCAAATGCGATCTATGTGGCGGTGATCCGGCTTGTGCAAAAGCTTGCCCAACAGATGCCATCACTTACTCAGATATTGAACAATCAGGTTTTGATAAAATGAAGGCCTGGGCTGCAAAAACTGATCAAGCAGCACAATCATAAATTTTCAGTCAAGGGAGATGTCCTAATGGCTTGGACTAAAAAATTACTACGTATAAATCTCACTGCTGGTGAGATCACCACAGAGCCTCTAAATATGGAATGGGCTCAGGAATATCTTGGGCAGCGCGGTCTTGCGACCAAATATTTCACTGAAGAAACAGATCCAAATGTTGATCCACTTTCTCCAGAAAACAAACTAATCTTTGCAACGGGTCCCCTAACAGGCACATGTGCCTCAACAGGCGGCCGTTACTCAGTAATTACGAAAGGACCGCTTACAGGCGCAATTGCTTGTTCAAATTCAGGCGGTTACTTCGGACCAGAGCTTAAATTCTCTGGCTATGACATGGTGATCCTGGAAGGTAAATCTCCAACACCTGTCTACCTGTCTATTTTCAATGACAAAATCCAATTAAGAGATGCAAGTCACCTCTGGGGCAAAACTGTTTGGGAAACTGACGGCATAATTAAAGCTGAAGTTCAAGACCCACTCGCCCACGTTGCAACAATTGGTGTTTCAGGTGAAAAAGGCGTTCTTTATTCATGTATCGTGAATAATATGCACCGGGCCGCTGGCCGCTCTGGTGTGGGCGCAGTAATGGGCTCAAAGAACTTAAAAGCGATTGTCGCTCGTGGATCAAACGGCGTTCAAGTAAAAGACCCTCAAGGCTTCTTTGCAGCAACTGATGCTGGTAAAAAAGTTTTGGCAGAAAACGCGGTAACTGGCGAGGGCCTCCCAGCTTTCGGTACCCAGGTTCTTATGAACGTAATCAACGAATCTGGTGCTATGCCTACTCGTAACTGCCGTGACACTGTCTTTGAAGGCGCCCACGACATTTCAGCCGAAGCCATGGCTGAGCCACGCCGCTCGGATGGCAAAGCAAACCTTTCTACCAACCAAGGTTGCTTTGGCTGTACAATTGCTTGTGGTCGCGTTTCAACAATCGACCCAACCCACTTCACCGTTCAAGGTGAAGACAAAGAACGTTATAAGCACGCTTCTGGTGGCCTTGAATATGAAGCAGCCTGGGCCCTTGGTTCAGCAACAGGCGTTAACGATCTAGACGCACTAACATACGCTCAGTTCTTGTGTAACGAACACGGCCTTGACCCGATCTCATTAGGTTCAACAATTGCAGCTGCAATGGACCTTTATGAAGAAGGCGTCATCGGTGATAATATCACAGGCGGTATTGATCTTAACTTCGGTAATGCCGAAGCATTAGTTAAAGTAGTTGAACTTGTTGGCACTGCCGAAGGTTTCGGCGCTGAGCTTGGCATGGGTTCAAAACGACTTTGTGAAAAATATGGTCGCCCAGAACTTTCAATGACCTGTAAAGGCCAGGAATTCCCAGCTTATGACCCTCGTGGTATTCAAGGCATGGGTCTAACATACGCCACATCAAATCGTGGTGGCTGTCACCTTCGCTCTTACACAGTGTCATCTGAAATCTTGGGTATCCCAGAAAAAACAGATCCACTTGCAACTGAAGGCAAAGCTGGTTTGGTGAAAGCATTCCAAGATGCAACAGCCGCTGTTGATAGTGCTGGTATCTGCGTTTTCACAACCTTCGCATGGACTTTGGACGACATCGCTCCACAAATTGACACAGCTTGTGAAGGTGGCTGGACTCCAGAAAAACTAATGGAAGTTGGTGAGCGTATTTGGAATATGGAACGCCGCTATAACATGTCAGCTGGCATCTTAGGTGATCAGGATACTTTACCTGAACGCGTAATGAAGGAAGCTTCAAAAGCTGGCCCTGCTAAAGGTCTTGTTTCTGGCCTGGATAAAATGTTGCCAGAATATTATGAGCTTCGCGGTTGGTCAACTGATGGCACACCTACCGGAGAAACACTTTCTCGCCTCGGTCTATAGAGTACAGTCTATAAAAAACCAAAGGCTATAAATTTAAAAAGGCCTCTAATTATATTAGAGGCCTTTTTTATTTTCACGCACATCCAAACTGTTGAGAATAACTTCAACAAAACATTGGATTCATGAAAAAACTAAGATCTAATCCATTTTTTAAGGCCAAAGAAGAAGTTTTCATACAAAAATCATGGATGGTTTTTATCTGAATTACTGCTAAAATGAGCCTAATAATAAAATAAACGTTCACTATTCAATATGAAAAGACAGAGACAAAAAACCTCCCTGTTGGTGAATAATTTATTGCAAACTAAGAATCATGAATTGAAGGCAACACATTGAGGGATACTGCCATGCACTATCTTGTACTCGGCGCGGGTCCAGCTGGCGTCACAGCAGCTGAAACACTACGAAAACATGACAAAACTGCTAAAATTACTCTCCTAGGCGGCGAACCAGAGCCACCTTATTCACGCATGGCCATCCCCTACTACCTGATTGAAAAAGTCGGCGAAGATGGCACTTATCTGCGTCAACAAGATAACCATTATGAAAATTTAAACATTGATTATGTTCACGGCACTGCAGTCGCGTTACATGGAAAATCAAAACGATTAAAATTAGAAGATGGTTCAGAAATTCAGTTTGATAAACTGTTAATTTGCACTGGCGCCAGCCCAATTACACCGCCAATCCCTGGGCTCGACAGAGAAGGCATTTATAATTGCTGGACACTCGAAGATGCACGCCACATCGCAAGGCTAGCGCAAAAAGGTGAACCAGTTGTTCTTATGGGAGCCGGCTTCATTGGCTCAATTATCTTGGAATCTCTCGCCCTTAAAGGAGTTAATCTCACAGTTGTTGAGATGGGAGACCGCATGGTGCCCCGCATGTTAGATGAAACAGCAGGCGTTATGTTGCAGCAATGGTGCGAATCCAAAGGCGTTCGCGTATTGACCAAAACCATGATTTCTGAAGTTGCTGACGGCCCAGAAGGTTTAACTGTTCATACCAAAGGTGGTGAAGCCCTTGACGCTAAACTACTAGTGGTCGCAGCTGGTGTGCAACCAAACATTGGCTTCCTGGCCTCAAGCGGCGTGACAATAGAGCACGGCATTTTAGTTGATCAATATATGCGCACAAGCGTACCAGATGTATATGCAGCTGGCGATGTTTGCCAAGCAATTGACTTCTCAACCCAAAAAGCTGAAATGCTCGCCATTCAACCCGTTGCTGTTGAGCATGGCCGTATCGCCGCTCAAAACATGACAGGCAAAGCCACACCACACGAAGGCAGCTTGAACATGAACGTCCTTGAATCAATGGGCCTCATCACAGCTTCATTCGGACTATGGATGGGAGTTGAAGGAGGCGACAGCACAAAGATGGTTGACCTCCCGAATAACAAATATCTACGCCTAGAATTCGATGGCAACAAACTCGTCGGCGGCCAAGCCGTTGGCCTAACTGAACATGTCGGTATCTTAAGGGGCCTTATTCAAACCGAACTAGACCTCGGTCCATGGAAAGACAAGCTCATGAAAGAACCTCAGCGACTACCAGAAGCTTATGTCGCTGTCTCTCAAGGTATAGTCTAACTCAAATTAGATAATTAATAAGAGCCAATAAAAACAAAACCGCCTTGTAAGAAAAACAAGGCGGTTTTTCTCATTAAGCTCTTAATAAATATGCATTTTCTCAGACTAATCTTAGAATTTTCTCATTTTCTGTGACGTTTAAACAACCCAAAACAATCATTTGCATCACTTATCCTTTAAAAGCCTTTTTCACTATTTCCAACCGTTCTAATCTTACGTATCAAAGAAAACATTAGAACTAAGGCAAGTAAATTGCCCTAACTTGGGGGATATAATGATTAATAAATTAAAAATTGCTGCATCTGTTGCCCTGCTTCTTATCTGGACATTGCCTGCCAATGCTCTTGAAGTTGAAGAAGCTGGCGTTGAAAAAGGTGAAGCAGAAATTGTTTACAACGGTACCTATACTGACGATAACGGTGAAGGAGCTTTTGAACACGAACATGAAATTGAAGCTGAACTTGGCATCACTGATTGGTTAAAGCTCGCAGTTGCCATTGGTTTTGAAGAAGAAGAGAATGAAGCCAGCCTTGATTTCTCTGAAATTGAAGCTGCCGCTACTATCGAACTTATCGACCCGGAAAAGAACGGATTTGGTTTCTCGCTATTTGGTCGCATAAGCAAAGAGTTCGCTCAAGAAGACGATGACAAAGATGAAAAAGAATTTGCAATAGGTGTTATTGCGGAGCAAACTTTCAATGATAAATGGCTTGTACGTGGTAACCTCTTCTACATCGGTGACATGAAAAACGAAGAAGATGAGCAGTTTGACGGCGTTGAATATGCTTATCAAGTTCGTTACCAAATGACAGAACGTTTCGGTCTTGGTGTTGAAGGCTATGGCTCACATAAAGATTATGATGCTGAAGACGAAGATGACACAAACGAACACAAAGTTGGTCCTGTGTTCTACTTCAGCACAGAGCTAGATAGACGTCATGAACAAGTGTCTCTTAAAGATGATGATGGCGATGATGAAGAAGAAGGCATGGAGCTAGAAGGATCAGTCGGCGTCCTATTCGGAACAAACGATGACACAGCAGATGTGACCTTCAAATGGAATCTTGGCCTAGAATTCTAAATCTGTAAATCCAACGACTTAAATGTCAAAATTTTTAAACTTAATAAAAAGCGCTATGAATATTTTTCATGGCGCTTTTTGTATATTTGAATAATTTTATGCATTTGAATAATTGAGTTCTAATTAGATACACACTAATATCAAAAAAAATCAGAACCAATTAGGCATTATCACCAATGAACATTACTTTCAAACTCTACGCGACGTTGGCCACATCATTGCCAGCAGAAGCAAAAAAGAACCAAATCACATTATCAGTTCCTGAAAACACCACTATAATGGACCTTATAGAGAAATATAATGTTCCAAAAGAAAGCTGCCACCTTATCCTGGTCAATGGAAATTACACCCCTCTCATAAGTGCAGCACAAACACCATTAACAGATGGAGACACACTTGCAATCTGGCCACCAGTCGCTGGGGGGTAAGAATCAAGCCTAAAAGGCAAGCCGCTGATTATTTAAGCTAGGACAACAAATTTCAAAACGAAGAGTTTTATTAGAGTATTCTCAGAAAGCAGGGCAAATGCCCCTATTTCGCCTAAAAAAGTGTAAAAGTTAGACTTTTTTCCATTTCTAATCCTTAAAAATACCAGCTAATATAACTGTGATGAATTAATAAATATTTCTATAATTGTTAAGGTTCAACCTTGGGAGAGAGAACAAATGAAAGTATGGACAACACCTTCAGTATCTGAAACTGAAACAGGCATGGAAGTAACTAGCTATATGCCAGCTGAACTAGATCGCGCATAAGTTAGAGAACTTTTCGATCATAAGTTTAAAACCGACAGAATGATAAATCATCTGTCGGTTTTTTTTCGCTTTAAATTCCTTTTTATAATAAGCCAAAATCTTTTTTTGTTTAAACCACCCAAGTATGTGGCTTAGCCAGAATCATGCAAATAATATGAATAATTAAATTCACAGAAAACACACAGCAGCGGCCTCTTTAAAGAGCGCTCGCGATGATCGCCCCTCTTTTTCTAATACTACTCTCATAAACAACGCCATATCGGGCTATTTTTACAAGAAACTTACTGGATCATTTGCTTTTATGATTGGTGAGTGAATAGTACAAAAGGTAATATAATAATGTGAAGAACAGGTGCTTGCACCGTTTCACAACAAAACTAAAACTAAAAAAGAAGGAGATTTACTATGAAAGAATGGACAACTCCATCAGTGTCTGAAACTGAAACAGGCATGGAAGTAACAAGTTATATGCCAGCTGAACTAGACCGCGCTTAAGTGCGATCTTAACTAGCAGTATAAACTGTACTTAAGAGCGGTGGTGGAAATTTTTCATCACCGTTTTTCTTCTTAAAGATTGATTTTTCTCATTGAATAATATTTTCGCATAAGCCACCTTAAACACAATTAAAATAAAACAACTAAAGCGATCCTACTAAAGCATGAAAATTAGTATGGAGCTTAAACAAAAACATTGAGCATTCTTATGTTACCAATAAATAATAAGAAAGCTCTACGGGGTGAGGTAATAAAAATATGAAGATAAAGGTTCTAGGTTCCGGTGCAGGCGGTGGTCTTCCTCAATGGAATTGTAATGCGATAAATTCCAAAGATGCGCGTAGCGGTCATGAATTTGTAAAACCACGCAGTCAGTCTTCCATCGCCGTATCTTCAAACGAAAAAGATTGGGTGCTGTTAAACGCGTCTCCAGACATTCGCCAACAGATATTCGATAATAAAGAGCTCCACCCCCACGAAGATGGCCCCATTAGAAACAGCCCTATCCAAGCGGTTATGTTAACGAACGGCGATGTCGACCATGTCACCGGTCTCTTATGCTTAAGAGAAGGACACCCCTTTAATCTTTACGCTTCAAACCGCGTACTTGGCACTATAAACGCCAATACAATTTTCAATGTTTTAAATCCAGAAAAAGTCAATCGGATTGAAACCGGGCTCAACACCCCCTTTGAAGTCATGTCGCCAAAAGGCTCCACAGGAATTGAAATCACACCATTTAATGTCCCTGGTAAAGTAGCTCTTTATTTGGAAGAGAAAAAAGCAGATGGCACTTTTGGTACACAAGAAGGTGACACCATTGGCCTCTATGTAAAAGAAATCAGCACCGGCAAAGGGTTTTATTACATCCCAGGCTGCGCAGAAGTCGATCAACCATTAAGAGAGCGTATCACCGGAGCAGAGCTGATCTTTTTTGACGGCACACTCTTCACCAATAACGAAATGCTAGACCAAGGTTTACTCCCCAAAACTGGCGAGCGCATGGGACATATGAATATGTCTGGTGACGATGGGACCCTAAAAATCTTTGAAGATATGAACATTGATCGAAAGATTTATATTCACATAAACAATTCAAACCCGGTCCTTAGAGATAATTCAGATGAGAGAAAAACCGTTGAAAGCAATGGTTGGGAAGTCTCTTATGATGGAATGAAAGTAACATTATGAACAAAGAAGACAAAATTCTATCTAAAGATGAATTAGAAGCAGCCTTGAGAAAAATAGGCGCTGAGCGCTATCACAGCCTGCACCCTTTTCATAAACTCCTACATGGTGGTGAATTAAATAAATTTCAGGTACAAGCTTGGGCTCTAAATAGATATTGTTACCAAGCCGCCATTCCGCGTAAAGACGCTGCCTTTATGGCCAGATGTACAGAACGTGATTTACGTAGGGAATGGATCCACCGCATACAAGATCATGATGGTGATGGCATAGAAGAAGAAGGCGGCATCGAGCGTTGGCTAGCGCTCACCACAGGTCTTGGCATAAACCCAGAAATGGTTGTCTCAACGGAAAAAGCATTACCTGCAACAAGGTTCGCAGTAGAAGCTTATGTTGATTATGTTCAAAAAGGAACAATGGTAAGAGCTGTTGCCTCCTCTTTAACAGAATTATTCGCTCCTAAAATTCATGAAGAACGCATTTCTGGCATGTTAGAGAATTATGATTTCATTGATGAGAGCGTAATGAAATATTTCAGAAGGCGCCTAAAACAAGCACCAAGAGATGCTAATTTTGCCCTTAAATATGTTTTAGAACATGCAACAACAGCCGCGTTGCAAAAAGACGCGCTTGATGCACTAACATTTAAATGCAACGTATTATGGTCACAACTGGACGCTCTTTATCTGGCTTATTATTCTCCAGCACTCATTCCACCCGGAGCCTTTCAGGCCACAGACATAGAATGAAACTGAATGATGTTAAGCTAATTTAGATTAAAGAGAACTAAGAAAGCGCGGATGCTGTGACGGTTGTTGGTAGACAATCTAAAGGAACACTAAAAAGTGGGCATCTGAAGCGCAACTAAGACAAAGCGATAATTTAAAATGACAAAAACACGCTTGATCGTAGAAACAAATACAACCCCCGCCTTGCCGCGTTTCGTTAAGTTGCGCCATGATAAAGGACGGGACCGTTGGATCATGTTAGCCCCAGAGCGCATCTTAACGCCGGATCCAATTGCTGTTGAAGTTCTCAATCTATGTGACGGAGAAAAAACAGTCAGTGAGATTTCCATTCACATGGCTGAAATTTACAACGCACCAATAGACGTAATCGAAAAAGACATTAAAGCTATGTTGCAAGATCTAGCCGACAAAGGATTTTTAATATCATGATTGAAGCAGGCGATAATAATAGTGCTGACCTTTGTGCCGTAGCTCCAATGGGGCTCTTGGCTGAACTCACTCATCGCTGTCCACTTCAATGTCCCTATTGCTCGAACCCAATGGAACTCGAGCGTTCAAGCGGTGAACTCTCAACTGAAGACTGGGCCCGTATCTTTAAAGAAGCGGGTGAACTTGGCATTCTTCAAACCCACCTCTCTGGCGGCGAACCAACAGTTCGTAAAGATCTCGAAGAAATCCTCAAAGCGGCAGTTGATGCGGGCATCTACACAAACCTCATCACAGCCGGCGTCCTTCTATCGCGTGAAAGATTAGAAGGTCTTGTTGATATTGGGTTAGATCATGTGCAACTTTCAGTTCAACATGTCGACGCTAAATTAGCTGATAAAATAGCTGGTTTCAAAGGCGGTTATTCAAAAAAAGTAGAACTTGCCAAATGGGTAAAAGAACTTGGCCTCCCCTTAACGGTCAATTCCCCCATGCATCGTCATAATGTTGAATATCTGGAAGAAATCATTGAGTTCGCAGTCAAACTAGGCGCAGAGCGATTAGAAGTTGCCCATATTCAATATTATGGATGGGCCTTTGAAAATCGCCACACCCTAATCCCGACAAAAGAGCAGGTTTATCGCAATGCAGACACTGTCGATGAAGCCCGCGAACGCTTAAAAGGCATTATGTCTATCGATTTTGTTGTCCCTGATTATTATGCAGTCCGGCCAAAACCTTGCATGGGCGGCTGGGGCAGTTCATTTATGACCATTTCTCCAACTGGCAAAGTACTACCTTGCCACGCAGCAGCGTCTATAAAGGGCTTAGAATTTGAAAATGTAAAAGATCGTCACTTACGAGACATTTGGTTGCACTCAAGTTCATTTAATAAATATCGTGGCACTGATTATCTACCAGATCCATGCAAATCTTGTGAATTCAGAGAAATTGACTTCGGCGGCTGCCGTTGCCAAGCCTTCATGTTTACAGGAGATGCGAAAAACACAGACCCAGCCTGCTCAAAGTCATCTTTCCATAAAGACCTTCTAGAAATTGCAGAAAGAGAATCTAAATTGGAACCAAAAGAGTTCCTCTACCGCAAATTCACCAAACAACCTCAACCAACTAAGTAAACTCGGCAAACAGAAAATTTTACAAACTTTTTACTTATGAAATATACTCGCGCCTATAGCGATGCCCAAGAGACGTGAGGATCTCATATCCAATCGTCTCAGCATTGTCTGCAATCTGGTCAATCAAGATTGTCTCGCCCATCATTTCAACAAGAGAGCCAACTTGTACAGCCTCAATCGGCAAGTCAGTTACATCAATCATAATCAAATCCATCGTAACTCGGCCAACAATTGGAACGCGGCGACCATCAATTGCCACAGTTCCCTGACCTCCAGCAGCTCGGAGATAACCATCAGCATAACCAACACCAACAGTTGCTATTCGACTAGGCCGTGATGCCGTCCAACGCCCACCATAGCTAACGCTCTCTCCCATCTCTATTTCTGAGATTTGTAAAATAGGAGTTTCAACGGTTACAACAGGAGAGCAAGGGTTAGCTTGACCTGAATATGGGTTCCCACCATATAGGCCGATACCAACACGGCAAATGTCGAATTGATAATCATCTCCAAGCAAAGTCCCTGCTGAATTAGCAAGAGATAACGGCACATGAGAAAGCCAAGAAGGCCTTTGGGCCATGAGGTCTTTAAATAAGCCGAGTTGTTTTTTATTTTTAATATTCTCAACTTCATCGCCGCAAGCCAAGTGAGACATAATCAAATGAATGTCTAAGCCTTCAAGCAAACGATCATCTTCCATCAAACACAAAAACTCATCCGGTTGAAAACCAAGTCTGTTCATCCCAGTATCAACCTGTAAGGCCAGGTCAAAATACCCACTTGCCTGAGAAAAAGCCCGCCACCTCTCAAGAGAAGAAAATGAGTGAACAACAGGAATGAGACGATATTCACGAAATAGCTCCTCCTCATTAGAAAGAGCGCCATGAAAAACAAAAATTTTAGCTTCAGGAGCAAAAGCTCTCAACTCTCGTCCCTCAAACCCATGCGCAACAAAATACGTTGTGCACCCAACTTTGGATAACGCCTCAGCAATAGGCTCAACACCAAGCCCATAAGCATCAGCTTTCACGACAGCAGCCACCTCCGAAGAGGAAGAAGAACCTCTCTTGGTTGCATCAACAAACATCTGATAATTTTCAGCAAGCCGCTCAAGGCTTATTCTTAAATTGGTGGCACTCATTAAAACTCTCTTACAGTCAAATGTTTGAAAATGACCGCGGCCATCTTAGTGATAAATCTCTAAACCAAAAAACAAAACTAGATAGATCGGTTAAAACATAAAAATTTTTGCAAAAATTTCTCAATAACCCAAATATTAATCAACTAAGTTACAGAAATTTCATACATTTTTTTCAATAATATCCACAGAGCCCCTTCAGCAAAACAGAAAACTATGATAGGGTTAGGTTAGTGCAGTTAAAAGGCTGATATTAATAAACGTGATTGGATGGTATTTCATTCAATACTGATGGCCTTCATCAGTATTGGAAAATTGAGGGAACTTAAAAAGCTAAATGCAGGATCAAGAAATTATAGTTCAGAATTCTTGTTTCTAAAACGCCGCTTTTCAAAATTCAAAACAATCATAGTTATTAGTTTGTTTTTTCTACACGAGCAAATTGGTTTTAACAATTAAGATATCTCGGGAGGTGTCCATGTTAATACGGTTTCTCAGTATTGCTACAATGAGCGTCACGCTGTTGACCTTTCAGGCCATCAACTCGACAGAGACAAAAAGCTCGCTTCCCGAAAATTCCATCCAAGCCGAAGAAGAAAGCATCTTCTCAGGAAATACCACTTTCAGCGCACTCTATCAAAAAAAAGAAGAAACAAACGCTGATAAATATTCAAAAATTCTCAATGCAAAATATATTTCACAGCATAAAAACCAACCAACAATCATACTCGCCTCAGTTGGTCAAATTTCTTTAAAGCTGCCGAAAGTCGAACTTAAAGATCGCCCCTCATATCTACCACCCATAGATTTCATCTCGAATGAAGAAGAAGAAAAAATAAACAACTCTGAACTTCAATTAACCGCAAGCCTCACTACAAATACTAAAATTGAAACAATTGAACCGCTTAAAGTTATTAAAACTGAAAGTCTTAGAAAAAAGAAATTCGCTAAATATAACAAATCAAAAAAACTACATTATAAAAAATACAAGCGCTCTAAAAAATACAAAAAGAAATATGCTCACTACAAAAAATCTAAATATAAAAAATACAGACTAGGCAAACCGGTCAAACGCAAGAAATCCAAACGCAAAAACAGAAGAGCGCGCTATAAGCCTGTCAATTATTTAGCTTCATTCAATTAAGTGTTTCCTATATAAAATTGTAAATTAAAACGTGAAGTGGTACGGCAAAGAGCTTTTTTGACAAAACAAATACTCAGTGTATTTGTTTTAATATTCGGGTAAAGATTTTATCATCACATCTTTTTGCAATATGTTTTTCAGAAAGAACCACATTCTCACCCACACAAGAATTTGTAATCTCCAGCTCTTTTATTGCTCCCAAATCAACACCACTTAGAGAAACTCCTTTCATAACAATCTGGTTTTTACGGCAATTTTGAAAACGCACATTTAAAAGAACAATATTCTCAAAATGAAGTTTACTTCCATACCCACATGTAATTTGAGACTCTGCAATTACCCCAAAACCAAACTTGTATTGTTTCTTGTTCTCAACGTCTTTTTTATAATCTCCAGCAAAAATATGCGCGCCATTAATCTCACAGTTTAACAACTCGCCCATTTTAAGGTGCAAATAAATTGAACCCAAAACCCCACCCGGATTTTCCTGAAAACGACATTGATAAATTGTTACATTCTCTCCCCTTAACGTATCAAAGGGCCTAATAATCAATTTATAAAAAGATAAATTACTTAAATCTATTGAACTAGTCTGAACACCTAACTGCCTCAAAGTATGAAATGTATCAGCAACTTCAAATTGAGATCCTCCCTGATTTCGATTTCGATCTAAACGAACAAAGAGCATCTCTTTCGCTAATGCATTCGTTGCAAGCCTATTCAATTGACGATCTGGAGCTTCCGAGAAATAAGCATAAACCGCAACCAGGGCTGCAACCGAAGCAATTACATCAAATATTTTTAACGATAGAATTCCAGTAAATGACCACCGATTATTTTGCACTTTTTAGTCCCCCAATAAAACAATATGAAATCTAAAAGGGGCTTTTTAAAAAGTCCCCTTCACTAAGTCTCAAATATTGGTCGCTGTAGAAAAAAAAAGGTTCAAAAAAAACTGCCCAGCAAATGTTTGCTGGGCAGCACTAATTAAGAAAAACAATTCAATCTACTAAGATTGCTCTTTAACAAAAATCTCATCCATAATCTTGAATCCTGCGCCCCAACCATTTTCGAGACCCGCAGCTTTCTCAGCAAAACAAGCCAGTTCTGCCTCAGTTGTATTAAGAGCTTCCAAGATTAAACTCACATTGGTTTGAGTACCCGCAGCATCAAATTCAACGGTTGTTAAAAGTTCGCGTGGCCAATTTTCCATCATAGGGTTGGCGATAGTATTCCATTCAGCATCGGTTGAATAATGCTTCCAAACTAATTTTTTCTCAGTTTCTATTTCCTGAAACACCATACGGCTTAAATCAGACTTCTCACCCCATTTCATCTCATTCAACCATTCCCCACCAGGTGTTAAATCAAATTTATGTATAATAGTCTCAACACCAGGACCATACCACTGAGCTAAGATCAGAGGGTCAGTCCAAGCACGCCAAACCATCTCTAAAGAAGCTTTAAAAACCCGTTCAATGCGATACTTATTCAACTCAGCCATTACTTTTTTACCTTTTTTTCAGTCTCATTCAATGTTTTTAGGACATGGTCCAGCTGGTCAAAACTAGCACCCCAAAATTCTTTAAATTCAGTAAGCCAATCAACAGCAACAACCAAAGTCTCAGCTTTTAATCTGGCCGGGCGTTGTTGTTGCGCAATATCACGTTCAATTAATCCCGCTCGTTCTAAAACCTTCAAATGCCGTGAAATAGCCGGTTGGCTAATATCAAAAGGAGCAGCAATCTCCGTAACAGAAGCCTCTCCATTAGCAAGTCTAGATAAGATTTCTCGCCTCGTAGGGTCTGCTAGAGCAGAAAACACCGCATCCAATTTTGATGCGCCTCTTATATAACCAATCTGTTCCATAACATAATTGTTATATAATGAGTTGGTAATGTCAAGAGGAGAATCAATCATTGCGCAATAACCAAAAGCGTAAAGAAAAAATGAAATAAAGCTAATTTTAATAAATATTCGTTAGTATCAAAAAGCTTAGCTAGATGTTCTTACAGAATGAGAACTTTTATTTTTTTAATAAAATCGCCGAGTAAAGAAGGATCAAACCTTAGGCCAGAGATTATATATTTAGCAATTAGTTATGAGTGAGAAAAACGGTGAAACTATCAAAAAGCCAACCAAGCGATACTCATCAAATAGTAGAATTTGAGACCTCATCAAATTTGAAAAAAAAAGGTCTTGTCAGTAAGCGTATTCATTCTGCGGTTTCGGCCCTCGCCTCCTCCTCATCTCCCGTGACAGAGACAGATGATTTTTTTCATGATTGCGTAAAAAATCTATCAAAAGCTTTTGAAGTAAAATACGCCTTGATTGGTGTATTTGAAGATGAAGAAAAATCGTCTATTCGCTCTCTGGCTGTATCTGCAGACCTAAAAATCACAGAAAACATCAGCTATGATCTAAAAGGAACACCTTGCGAAGACTGCTTAACCAACCATCAAATATTAATACAAGAAGATGTTGCTGGCCAATATCCCGAAGATGAAATGCTAGTTGATATGGAGCTTCAAAGTTATTTCGGCAGCGCCATAATTGATTCTAATGGCAACGAATTAGGAGTCGTTGTCATCCTCGACACAGAGCCAATGCAAAAAGATGAATGGATGTACCCTATTTTTGCATTGTTTGCAGATCGCATTTCCTTAGAATTAGAACGCATCAATCGTCAAAAAGATCTGCGTTTAGCAGCCAGCGTATTTGAAAATAGTCAGGAAGGCATCATGCTTCTTGATACTGATTGGATAATTCGCAAAGCAAATCAAGCCTTTACCAAAATTTCAGGATGGCAAGAAAAAGAAATCATTGGGTTACCTGTCACAAAATTAACAACAAAAGATCCCGTCGAATTTTCAATATGTGAAATTTCTAAAACTCTAGAAAAACAAAATCACTGGGAAAGTGAAATTTGGTCACATCAAAAAAATGGCAGCATCTATCCTGAAAAAAGAACCATATCAGCAGTTAGAGATCCCGAAACAAAAGAAATCATCCACTACATAAGTATGTCTATTGATATCTCTGAACAGAAATATGCAGAGCAGCGCATTAATCGTCTAGCTCGCTATGACCAAACCACAGATTTGCCAAATAGAAATTATTTTAACGAAAAGCTAAATGAAAAAATCTCAAACGCCAGAAATAAAAATTCAGACTTGGCATTGATGACACTCGATCTAGATGGCTTTAAATTAATTAATGATATGCGCGGACATACAACAGGTGACCGCTTATTAAAATTAATCGGCGAAAGATTACAATACCTTCCATCTAATGAAATCTTCAGCGCACGTATAGGCGGCGATGAATTTACTCTTTTATTTAGTTTTAGAGAAAAGCAAGACGATTTAGCAGAAACTCTTAAAGCCCGTGCTGAAGAAATAATAGACCTAATAAGCCACCCCTATATGCTGGATGGTGAAGAAACCGTCATAACTGCTAGTATTGGGATCGCAATTTTTTCCAACGAAAATAAAGACGCTCAAACTCTAATTAAAAATTCAGATCTTGCTCTTTATGCTGCGAAGAAAAAGGGTAAAAATTGTTTCGAATATTACAAACCAGAATATAGCAGTAACGTAGAAAGTCAGTTCGCTCTAACTAATCTACTGCGTAAAGCTTTGGTTAAAAATCAATTTGAGATCCATTATCAATCAAAGAATAAAGCCAAATCTCATGAAGTTATTGGCTACGAAGCTTTAATAAGATGGAAATTAGATGACGGCGTTCTAGTTAGCCCTGGTCAATTCATACCCGTTGCTGAAGATACAGGTATGATCACTGAAATCGGCAAATGGGTTATAGAAGAAGTTATTAATCAAACCCAAATATGGCTAGACACAGGGTTTCATTTTGGACGAGTTGCTATCAACATATCTGGTCGCCAACTGTCAGATGATAGCTTTGTTGAATGGGTTAAAAACCTCATCAATAAAACGAATGCCAATCCAGAACATTATGAACTCGAAATTACAGAAACCTGGCTGATCGAAGATCCAGATAAATCGGCTAAAGTTCTAAGTCAACTCCACGACCTAGGGTTTCACTTATCAATTGATGATTTCGGCGTAGCGCATTCATCTCTCAATTATCTAAAATGCTTCCCTGTAGATACAATCAAAATTGATAGGTCCTTCACAAGAGATATTTTAACAAGCCAAGAAAGCATGGCCATCGTTTCAGCGATTATTGCTATCGGTAACAATTTAAATCTCAACATCCTAGCTGAAGGTGTCGAAACTGTAGAACAACTAACAAAATTGGAAGCAGCAGGCTGCAACGAAATTCAAGGGTTTTATTTTTCAAAACCTCAGCCCGTTTCGGTACTAGAGGCTAACCACCACTCGGCGCCTAGAGAGTTAATCGAATTCAAGAAGCTTCGCTCAGTCACCACATAAACAGTCAATCACCAGACGCATTAGCCATACACAGCCTTGTTAATTGAAGCTTCAAGCCCGTTCACCGTGCGTTTAGAAGAAACTCAGCATAATTGTGATTTATAACTTCTACTCGTTTTTTTCAAAATTGTTCCATCAAGAAAATTACCCCAGAAGAAAAACCTCATTAATTAATACAATTTTCTTATACGAAAAGAGGAAAGACAGAGATTTATTACTTGTTATTTTTATAATAAAAATAAGTATCCAAACATAGCAAATTAAAACTGGACCATATAAAATCTATAAACTAACTTATCGATAATAAAGAAAAAACAAGCTCTCAAAAGGTCAATACTTTAATAAAATGAATTTTGACACAACAAAACTCGACGCAACCGGGAAAGTTGTTTTAGATCATATATATGATCAAGAAACCCCTCTTCACTTTTACAACGCCTTATCAAAATTTGAATATAACATCCCTTCAGAAGCTAATCCTGTTTTTCAAAAACTAATTTCATTCATTCAACAAATGAAAGCGGATGAAAAACTCAAACTTATAGATTTGGGATGTTCATACGGAGTCAATGGGGCACTGTTAAAATCCAAAAGATCTCTCAACGACCTTCTCAACCGCTACAAAACCGACGAGCTAAGAAGCTCATCATCAAATGTGTTAATAGAGAAAGACAAAAGCTGGTACAAAATCCAGAACGAAAAGATCACCATTGTCGGAGCAGATGTCTCAGAACTCGCCTTAAACTATGCCTTAAAAACGAACCTAATAGACTATAAGCTTTGTGGTAATTTTGAAAAAAGATCCATCACAGATACAGAAACAAAAGTCATTGAAAAATCAGATTTAATTATTTCAACAGGGTGCATTGGTTATGTCGGGCATCAAACAATTATAGAGCTATTAAACTCACTCGCGCCCAAACAGCCAATCATGGCTCACTTTGTTTTAAGAACCATCTCATTTAAAAAAATTGAACAGGAAGTTTCAAAAGTTGGTTATAAAACATACAAATCAAAAATGTTATTCCGCCAAAGAGACTTCGCCTCAAAAGAAGAAAAAGCAAGCACTCTCAAGCGCCTCACAGAAATGAACCTCAACCCTGAAAACTATGAAGCCGAGGGAAGTTATTATGCTCACCTCTATATTTCACTACCTTCAGGAATTGAATTTTCATCACTCCCTGAAGGTATAAAATCTTACTTTTAAATACTGAACTAATCCTAATCAAATTTACTTTGCAGCAAATTAGAAAGTTCGGTCAAAGCCAGATCATAATGCTTGATAAAATTCTCAAGCGCCTGCTCTTCACCCTGTGCCGTGCTTAAATAGCAATTGATCACATCATTACGGACCAAATAACCAACACCAATACACCCAGGACCCGTTGAACCAAATCCAAAATACAAAATTGTCGGCGATGGAGCTGAACTTGTACTTAAACTATCCTGCCGCATTTTTATCCAACCAGGGCTTTCAAATAATTTCAAAGCTTCAGAACACTCCGTTTTAGAGAGCTTACCGCCTAGGATTTTTCCAAGAACGCCGCCAGTAAATAACTCAGGATTTCTGTTATATATATTTAACAATTCCCATAAATGTTGCTCAGGAGCTTGCCCGGTCTGACATTGTTTAGCCCGCTCCACATGTTTTGAGGCCGCTTCTTTAAACGCGTTTATTTTTTCCTCAGTCGTTGCACTAGTACTTTCTATAGTTTCAACAAACTTGAAAACCTCAGGTGTTACAGTACGCATAGCCTCAGTCCGGCCTCGGCAATATTGTCGTGTAGCAATGGATTCATAGGTGGCCCCAATAAACCTCTTAGTTCGATAATGCGCCAATTGCATAGCACATTGTGCAAATGCATCAGGAGACATCCCTAAAGATTTAATATGCTTGCCACCCCACTCAGGTAAATCATATGAGCGTGTAATTGTAGTCTGCCTTAAATTTTTAAAATCTGTCGACGCTTTAGTAACAATCTCTTCAAGCTCAGCAGTTAAAATAAATTCAAGCCTTTTAAATAAAGGAACGCCCTGAGTTACAGCACCAGATTGAGCATCCAGGTTCGAGAGGTCACACTCCAAAATCGTATCAACAAAATTGAGAATGGTAGTCCCATCCAAACCACAATGCTCAATATTAATTCCAGCCATTCCGTTTTTAAAAACAATGAGTTGCAAGGCAGTATCATACCAACGATTGCCAGGTCCGCCATGCAAAAGGTCATCGCAGGCTGCCAAGTCATTTTCGGGCTCAACATCATCTAGATTGATAGAAAAAAGAGCCGTTTCAATAAGATCTAAATTGGCTTGGTTTTGCGATGAAGCTGATTTAAGAAGTTCCCGTGCCCCTGCCCAGTCGGCTCTTCGCATTGTAGTCAGATGTCCAACGGAAGACCCATCATGCTCTCCTACACTAGCATCAATAATAGCAGACATCCCTGCCTCAATATCAGCATAACTATGCGGCGTCCCATCAGGAGCAACCACATCAAGTACATAAATTTTAGCATTTGAAAATACCAAGATATGGCGCGCTGTAGAAGGCCCAGGTTGCGCCTCACTATAAAAACTGCGCAACGTGTCTTGTGTCTCACCTGGAATGCGTGTTGCTGAAAAAAGATATTTCACCTGATCCATCGATAAGGGATTATCTTTTATCTTCGCTACAGGAATTTTCTCTTGGTCTAACAACAATTTATAATTCAACGCTGAAGTAGCAATTTTAGCGGCTCTTTGCGTTTGCGGTAGCTCTTCATGTCGAAAGAGAAAAAAGAAATTTGCGTTCAGCGCAATAGGGTCCCTGCGTCCCAAATAACGAGAGGGCCAAAACACATCTAGCCAGCTTTTTGTATCTTTATTATTGTTAAATTCGCTGAGCGCATGGTGCAACTTTTCACCTAAGCCACCAGTTTTTGTAAATCTCTCAACCGCATCTTTTGTTTCAATTAATTCTTCTTGGTTTAAAAGCGGCTGACACCATTCAATAAACTTGTCTTTGGTCACATCCAATGCAGGCAAAGGAACTGCCGGTAAAACTTCTTCATATGAAAAAGTGCCCTCTTCGCTATCCCCGATTGTGCTAACTGTTGAAATACTCATTCATCTCCCCTATTGATAAATTAAGATACAAACTTATCTCAGATAATGATCAAAGATATGTTTGACTGTTTCTTATCTTAAATGAGGCAAGTATGAAAGAAAACGATCCTTTATTCCTAGAACAATTTACAAACAGTTCTGAATACCCCCTACTAAATCATGAAAGCAATGCGTACAAAGACCTCATTAAAAAACTTCACAGTGAACTTGAAGAAAAAGGCTGTGCGGTATTAAAAAGTTTTATAAAAACCAAATGGCACAAGAAGATAGAAAAAGAAGGAGAGCACGTCGCTCCCCACGCCTACTACAAACAAGAAACAGTCAACGCATATAACGTCCCCTTGAATGCTGATTTACCAGAAGACCATCCGGCCAAAATCACAATGCAAAGAGAAAACGCTTTCGTAGCTCGAGATCTTATTCCACAAACAAATATCATTCATCAACTCTATGAAAACAACCTATTCACTCGTTTCTTAGCTGATTGTTTTCAATATGAAAAACTTTATCAACTGGCTGACCCTCTTGCAGGGCTTTGCCTCAATGTATTGAACCCAGGCTGCTCACATCCCTGGCATTATGACATCAACGAATTCACCGTGAGCCTTCTCACTAAAAAATCGACACGTGGAGGGAATTTCCGCTATAGCCCAGCAATACGCTCACCTGGCGATGAAAATTTAGCCGCTGTCAAACAAATCCTCCTCAACGGAGATGCCGCTCACCCTGAAATAAATGACATTTCACTAGAAGTTGGAGACCTTCAGCTTTTTAAAGGAAGATATTCCTTACACCATGTCAGCCCTGTACAAGGAGAAAGTCAAAGACACACAGCAATTTTTGCATATACCTTAGAGCCTGGCGTCATTGGTGGTGTTGAGCGCACCAAACAATTATTTGGTCGTACACTTCCAGCACATGAAAAAGCAGAAAGAGAAAAAGTACGTGCTGATGAATTATTGGATTAAACTACTGATAAATAACTATAAAAAATTTTTATTTTACAGAATACCAGCGCCCCGTAAACTTCTGCTGGTCAATCGAGCTTTTATTGCATTTTTTACCATTATATTTCTTACCACCCTCATCATTCAAAATAAGCACCTTATCCTTACCCAAATAAGAAACTAATGCTTCAGGACTAGAACCTTTCCCACCCTTTAATGGCGAAACAAGCTCAACTTTACTAGTCTTCGGGCCGCTCCATTTGAAAAGTTTAAACGGTCCACCACCATCTTTAGGACCTGCAACAATTAGAAAACCATTGAAACGCTTAACATATGACATCGAGCGGATGCCCAGACCATCAAGATTAAGCTCATAAGCCCCCCCAAAACGGCCAGTAATTTTCGGATTGGAAATTAGCTTTTGTGCATTCGTCAATTTAACTAAGATGGCCTTGCCTTCTATTGTCGGGTTGCGAAAACCAATCAACAAACCTGAATTGTCAGGCAGAGCCGCAAATCCTTCAACATTCAAACCAAGTTTTTTAGACGCTAACTTTTTCCTCTCCGCATTCGGCAAATCTTCATTCAAGCGTGTCGCAACTTCTATTTTATTTATAATACGCTTTACAGAACTCGCATCAGCTACATCCCAGTTATTTTTGCCTAACAAGTCTTTCACTAGGTTTTTATAAAAGCCGACAAACTTAACTTTCAAATTTGATGCAGAACCTGAAACATCCGTCGCATAAATACGATATCTATTAGGGCGAAATTTTCCTTTTTTATTTCGGCCATGAGACGTAATCCAATAAATGCGTTCTCCAATACGGGCACTACCTTCTGTATCAATTTCAAGATCTTGGTTCTTTCGTAACGATGTAGGAAGTTTAAACTTCTTTATGTATTTTCCCACGCTCTTTTTATTTGAAAAAAGAAAAAGAAAATCTCCCCGGTCTTCTCCATCATCATTATACTCATCCGCTGCGAGTAAAAAATGATCGAGCCCAATAGCTTCACCAGCAGATGCGTCACAAACCCCCTTATAAATGCCGCTCTCCTCTGCTCGAGCAACACTGACTGCAATTAAAAACCCAAACAAACCAATGATAAAAATTCGATACATATCATTCCTCAAAAAACGCTTATTAAACAGTCAGAATACAACAGTTTAGTGACAGCTATGCTGTTGTACAAGAAAACAAAACCCCCAAAAGAAAAATAAAAATTTCATCAAATAATCATAATTAAACCAAACTCATTTCATCTAAATTACAAAACAAAATTCACTCAATTAATTGTTACTTGTAAAATTAAAGCTTGCTAAAAAGCAACAGCCTTATATGATTTAACAAATTCATAAAAGGTCCACACACATCAAAATCTAAGATGAACACCCGGATCAAAAAACACTCTCAAAAAGCTGTCGTACATTCATAAGGAGCATGAAGTCCATGTTAGTTACCTTAAATATCAACGGAGAAGATAAAAAGGTAGATGTCGCAAAAGACACTCCTCTTCTTTGGGTCATTCGTGATGAACTTAATTTAACAGGAACAAAATTCGGATGCGGTGTAGCAGCTTGTGGGGCATGCACAGTTCACGTCAACGGCAAACCAGTCCGCTCATGCCAAACCAACATACAAGATGTTGAAAAAACTAAAGTCACCACCATTGAAGGACTAGATAGCAAAACCTCTAAGGCTGTACAACTCGCATGGCGCGAATTAAATGTGGTTCAATGTGGATATTGCCAATCTGGTCAAATCATGTCAGCCGTTAGCCTCTTAAGCGAAAATACAAATCCAACAGATCAAGATATTGACACAGCCATGCAAGGCAATGCTTGCCGCTGCGCCACCTATCAACGTATCAGAGCCGCAATTCATTTAGCCGCATCTAAGTTGGAGGCTTAAGCTATGACCATTCAAACAACTCGAAGAAACCTTCTAAAAGGCGTTGCCGCAACAGGCACAGCTTTGTTCATTGGCTATAACACAAGTAACATTCTCTCCCATACCATTGCAAATGCTGCAGAAAATACTGACCTGGACAACCTTAATCCATTTGTAAAAATCGCAACTGATGGCACGGTCACAGTCATCCTTAAACATTTCGAAATGGGACAAGGCACCACAACTGGCCTGACAATCTTAGTCGCAGAAGAACTCGGCGCTGAGTGGGACAAAGTTGAAATCGAATTTGCCCCAGCTGACCATGCTAAATACAAAAACTTGGCCTTTGGTGCTCAAGGCACTGGCGGCTCAACTGCAATAGCAAATTCTTATATACAATATAGAACAGCGGGCGCTGCCGCTCGCGCAGTTCTCATTGAAGCAGCTGCCACAAAATGGGGCCTAAAACCACAAGACATTTCAATAGAAAATGGAATGATTAGAGCAGGAGATAAATCTGCTCATTTCGGTGAATTAATAAAAGCAGCAGCAAAATTACCACTTCCTGAAAAACCTGTTCTCAAAACACCTGATCAATTTAAATTAATCGGCAAAACAAAAATTTCACGCAAAGATAATATTGGAAAAACCGATGGCACAGCCATGTTCGCAATGGATGTCAAAGTACCTAACATGGTCTATGCGGTCATTTTAAGAAGCCCCCGTTTTGGCGGAAGGCTTGAAAGTTTTGAAAGTAACAAGGCAAACGAAATAAAAGGTTTTATAGATGCCAAACCAATGCCCTCAAAAGACGGCATAGCCATCTATGCCACATCAACATGGGCGGCAATCTCTGCTCGTAAAGTTATTGAAGCCAAATGGGATTTCTCCAAAGCAGAAAACAGATCTACCAAAGAGATCGCAGAGAAACACATTGAAACACTGAAAAAAGCACCAGCGTTACAAGCACACAAAGAAAACGACTTTGACAAAACAAATAAGGCAATTGATACAGCAGCAAAAAAAATAGAAGCAGAGTTTTTGCTCCCCTATCTAGCTCATGCCCCAATGGAACCTTTAAATTGCGTCATCGAGCCTCACAAAAATGGTAGCATCACGCTCCACGATGGCTGTCAATTTCCAGGAATTGTACATCCTACAATCGCAAAAATATTGGGTCTAAAACCAAATCAAGTAGAAATAAAAACCTATTATGCAGGTGGGTCTTTCGGCAGAAGAGCAACAGCAAAAAGCGATTACGCAACAGAAGCTGCACTAGCTTACAAAATCTTAGGCGATAAAAAAGCCGTCAAGCTGATATGGACAAGAGAAGACGATCTAACTGGCGGGTATTATCGCCCAATGGCAGCACACAGTGTTAAAATCGGCCTATCAGACAAAGGAGAAATTTCAGGTTGGAACCATCACATTGTTTCTCAATCAATTGTCAAAGGTACCCCTTTTGAAAAAGCTCTCGTAAAAGATGGCGTCGACCACACTTCCATTGAAGGCATAGCTGATGCCGAATATGAAATTCCATCATTTTCTGTTGGCTTAACAGATTGGGTTTCACCAGTCCCTGTGCTTTGGTGGCGCTCAGTTGGTCATAGCCATTCAGCTTACGTCAAAGAAGTCTCAATGGATTTAGCGGCCAAAGCTGCTGGAAAAGATCCTGTGAAATTTCGTCTAGATTATTTAAAATCTGATAACAAGGACCAAAAAAGATTAGCCGGTGTTATAAAACTAGCTGCTGATAAAGCAGCTTGGAGCAAGCCACTCCCAAAAGGGTGGGCACGAGGCATAGCAGCTCATAAATCATTTGGTTCATATGTAGCAGAAGTCGTTGAAATCTCCTCTAACAAAGGAGATATCAAAATTGAACGAGTGGTCTGCGCTGTGGATTGTGGTGTCGCTGTTAACCCAGACATTATTAATGCACAAATGGAAGGCGGCATCGGCTTCGGTCTCGGCGCGATTATGCGTAATCAAATCACACTAGATGATGGTATTGTGGAGCAAGCAAATTTTCCAGATTATGAACCCTTACGAATAAACGACATTGGTAAAATCGAAGTGCATATCACTCCATCAACAGAGGCCCCAACTGGCGTTGGAGAACCAGGTGTCCCACCTGCAGGCCCAGCGCTTGCCAATGCAATCATGGCACTAAAAGGCAAAGCTTTACTTAAATTACCTTTGAGTGAAAATGGTGTTGATTTTGCCTAAAACCCAACTTCATCACTCTCAGGACAATATAAGTAACCTCCTCCCTCAAACTGAGGGAGGAGAACAAAGGTTGGATAAATACACCTTTGTCGAAAACGTTATACCTCATCTCTTAAGCTGGCAGCAACAAGGCCAACAAACCACACTCGTCACCTTAATTGATAGAGAAGGCTCTTCACCCCGCCCGATCGGCGCCCAAATGGCGATAAGCCAAACAGGAAAAGCCGTTGGTCATATTGCAACAGATTGTTTGCATGATGCACTTATCCTTGAAGCCCAATCAGTAATGAGCTCAAAGCAAAACAAACTCATTCGCTATGGCAAAGGCTCTCCCTACATAGATTTAAAATTACCATGCGGTAGTGGATTAGATCTATATTTTGATCAAACGATCAATCTTCAGCAAATTGAAACAATGACAACTCTCTCAATAGAGAGAAAAGCTTTCACACTGACGATGGACATGTCAGAGGGCCATACAACAATCAACCCATTCAAGATGAGACAAAAAAACGAAAGATCAACCTCGAATGAAATGATCATGTCTCGAAACTATTTCCCCTCACTTCAATTGCTCATCGCTGGCAATGGCCCTTCTGTTATCAGCATGGCCAATCTTGCCAAAGATGTAGACATAAAAACAAAGATTTGCTCGACAGAAGAAGAGCTGTTGAAACTAGCTAAGGATGAAGGCTTTAAAACGCTAACCACAAACGAGTTGATAAACCAATCTAACCTATTTATCGACGAGTTTACCGCCGTTGTTCTATTATTTCATGATCATGAAAAAGAGCTACCTCTTTACAAATACATTCTAGAGAAGTCACCATTTTACATAGGTGCAATGGGCAGCAAGAAAACCCATCAAGAAAGAATAGAAAACTTAAGGTCCCTTAGACTAAAAGAAGAAGACATAACAAAAATCAAAGGCCCCATCGGGATCATTCCGATAGCAAAAAATCCATCACTATTAGCTCTCTCTGTGATATCTGAAATTATGAATGAAGCGCAAAACAAAGACTATATATGTTAGTTCACACAAATAAATTCGCAGCCATTTTACTTGCAGCCGGTCAATCAACTCGCTTTGAAACTGGATCAAAGCTCACACACATCATCAAAGATAGACCACTGATTTCTTGGAGTTTATCTCCTCTAATAAAAAGCAACCTTGAGCAAGTTATAATTGTAACAGGCTGTCACGCAGAAACAATAAACACGGCAATCACCCCCCTCAAAGATCAACACCCCAATTTAACAACCATACATAATGAAATCTTCGAACTAGGAATGGGAAATTCAATCGCAACCGGCATGACGGCTATCTCATCAAATATCGAAGGTGTTTTTATCTGTTTAGCTGACATGCCTAAGATCACAGAAGATATATTCACCAAGCTCGCACATAGTTTTGCAAATCAACAAAATCGGGAAACTACAAAAAACAAATCCATTTTCCGCCCCTCTTATCAAGGCAAACCTGGTCACCCGGTTTTATTTAGCAAAATTCATTTTGAAAAGCTCGCTTCATTAAATGGAAATCAAGGCGCAAGACAAATCATCAAATCAAATCAGGACGCGTTAGAGCTCATCGCAATGGACAGCCCTCACACCCGCCTAGATATCGATAACAGACAAGATTTAACAAAGCTATTCTCCTACTAGAAAAATAGAGATTGCAGCACGTACTAATTCCATTTATTCAAATATCTAACGTTTCAATCTGGAAACAAAAATCCCTGGAAGAATTCATATGACAAAAATAAATCTCTATGGTTTGAAAAACTGTGACACGTGCAAGAAAGCCATGAAAGCCCTAGAGCAAAAAAATATTGATTTTGAATTTATTGATATTCGATCTGAAGCAGACCTCTCATCAAAACTTCCCGAGTGGTTAAACTCAGTTGGGGTGGACAAACTTCTCAACAAGAGATCAACCACCTGGCGCTCACTAACAGCTGCTGAACAAGAAGCAGCCCTTGGAGGAAAAACCAAAACCACACTAGAAAACAACCCCACTCTAATAAAACGCCCCGTAATTGAAGTTCAAAAAACAATCTATGTTGGCTGGACAAAAGACGTCCAAGAAGATCTAATTTAAAAAACCAAAAATGTCGCGAATAAGTTGATGCAGTGTAAGCAACTGAAGCACCACTAAAAAGCAATAGCCGTAAGTGAAAAACTGAAGGAGGAATAAAAAGTGAAAATCAAGATCACCAACTCAATTCAGCTATTTGATAATGAAATTGTGGAACGCTTCGTGCGCTCAGGAGGGGCTGGTGGGCAAAATGTAAATAAGGTTGCAACAGCTGTACAACTTCGTTTTGATATTAAAAGATCTCCAAATTTACCCGATTATATTCGCAAAAAGATTTTAGATCTTCCAGACAACCGCATAACCAAAGATGGCGTAATAATAATTTTTGCTGACCGCCACCGCTCCCAAGAGCTAAACCGCCGAGATGCTCGAGAACGACTATTTGAAGTTATTAGAAATGCAGCAAGAACTCCAAAACACCGCATCAAAACCAAACCCACATTCACTGCAAAGAAAAAGCGTCTCGAAGGGAAAACCAAAAGAGGCAGTCTAAAAAAACTCCGCACACAGAAGATTCAAATCGATTGATATTTGTAGTATTATTGTGAATGTAAGAAAAAAAGGTTAACTTTGCGCGAAGTATAACATACCACCTAACCTTAACCTAAAAATTTAACCATAGAGCTTCATATCTCCCCAATTCATATGTAAATTTCCCACATCCAAATTTTAAAATCCCACCGATATATTCATTTCTATAGATTTACACTTGCGATGCCCTTATGCTTATCCTACAACTTACGTAGGGGATTTAAGGACTTTTACTGATAAAAACTATAACAAAACAGTAATCGATATCCTTTTTTTCTACCCGGTGCACCAGCTGCAAAAGAAAGTAAATTCGCTTTCATGACTAAGCTGGCCCGGCACAAGAAGAACCGCAGCGGAACTAGTGCCTATGCTCACTGCGCTCAGGACCTCAAGTCACAGACCGTGCGACACTGCACCAATCGTGTAAGACGTAACCAATTGTGCACTAGGTCCATTCTGCAAAAATCACAACGCAGAGTTTTAAGTAATAAATAAAGATCAGACGTCAGTTAAGAACATTACTGGTAAGATCATAACTGGTAAAATCAGAACTGGCCCCTCGATCAAAAAAAACTTAAAGGGGAAGAAATGACTGATACAAACTCATCCAATAAGACCGGGGGCAGTGATAACAGCGCCTATTGGTCTACAAACATCCGAATAATTATTGTTTCACTAATCATATGGGCATTCGTCTCATTTGGTTGTGGCATCCTACTACGTCCACTATTTGCCGATATAAAAGTAGGCGGAACCGATCTCGGTTTTTGGTTCGCTCAACAAGGGTCAATCCTTGTCTTTCTTTGTCTGATCTTTTTCTACGCTTGGCGTATGAACAAACTCGACAAAGAACATGGCGTTGACGAATAATAGGAGCAAAAAACATGGATCAATATACCCTTAATCTGCTGTTTGTAGGGGCAAGTTTTGCGCTATACATCGGCATCGCAGTGTGGGCCCGTGCGGGTTCCACAGCTGAATTTTACGCTGCTGGTCGCGGCATTCACCCAATCACTAACGGTATGGCAACAGCCGCAGACTGGATGTCTGCTGCTTCATTCATCTCAATGGCCGGCCTCATTGCATTTGGTGGCTATGTCAATTCATCCTTCCTTATGGGGTGGACTGGTGGCTATGTGTTGCTTGCTCTGCTACTAGCACCTTACCTACGTAAGTTTGGCAAGTTCACAGTCCCTGAATTTATTGGTGATCGGTTTTACAGTCCAACAGCACGCATCATCGCAGTGATCTGTCTGATCGTTGCTTCAATCACTTATGTTATTGGTCAAATGACTGGTGTTGGTGTTGCTTTCTCTCGCTTCCTTGAAGTGAATAACACAGTCGGCCTTATGATCGGTGCAAGCGTTGTGTTCTTTTATGCCGTTCTTGGTGGCATGAAAGGCGTAACCTACACACAGGTTGCTCAATACTGCGTACTGATCACAGCCTATACAATTCCAGCCATTTTCATCTCGTTACAATTAACAGGTAACCCAATTCCAGCCTTAGGGCTTTTCGGTGACCATGTTGAATCAGGCCAGTCACTTCTTACTCGTCTGGACCAACTTGTAACTGAACTCGGCTTTAGAGAGTATACCGCTCAGGATACCACTCCATCTTCAGTGTTAAACATGGTATTGTTCACATTCTCATTGATGATTGGTACAGCTGGTTTACCTCACGTGATCATTCGCTTCTTTACAGTACCAAAAGTGTCTGACGCACGCTGGTCAGCTGGCTGGGCTCTGGTCTTCATCGCCCTTCTATATCTAACAGCTCCAGCTGTTGGTGCGATGGCACGTTTGAATATCATCGACACCATCTATCCAAACGGAACGGCTGAAAAATCTCTTGCTTATGAAGCACGACCCGATTGGATGAAAAATTGGGAAGTCACAGGCCTTCTTAAGTTTAAAGACAAAAATGGTGACGGCTTAATTCAGATGTACAATGACAAGTCAAAAAGCTTTGCAGAAACAGCAGAATCACGTGGCTGGAAAGGCTCTGAATTAGTTGTGAACAGAGACATCCTTGTTCTCGCCAATCCTGAAATTGCAAACCTACCTGGATGGGTTATCGCCTTAGTTGCAGCTGGTGGCCTCGCCGCCGCGCTCTCAACTGCAGCCGGACTACTCCTTGCAATTTCATCCGCTGTCAGCCACGATCTGATCAAAGGGTCCATAAACCCCAACATCAGTGAAAAAGGGGAGCTACTAGCTGCCCGTCTCTCAATGGCTGTAGCAATTGTCGTTGCAACATATCTGGGGCTTAACCCTCCAGGCTTTGCAGCACAAACGGTGGCTCTTGCCTTTGGTCTTGCTGCTGCATCAATCTTCCCGGCATTAATGATGGGTATTTTCTCAAAACGCGTCAATAACCGGGGTGCTGTTGCAGGCATGCTGACAGGCCTGATATTTACACTGGTCTACATCTTCTTGCACAAAGGTTGGTTCTTCGTTCCAGGTACAGCTTCGTACCCAGATACAATTGCCGGGTCACTCTTTGGCATTAAGTCAACAGCAATCGGTGCAATTGGCGCTATTCTCAACTTTGCTGCTGCTTACCTTGTGTCTTCAGTGACAGAAGACACACCCGACGAAATTAAAGAACTCGTCGAAAGTGTACGCATCCCACGTGGTGCTGGCACAGCAACCGATCACTAAGAATAAAGAAAGGCGGGTGTTAAAACCCGCCTTTCTTCTTCTTTAAAACATCGAATTATTTTAAAGAAGAAACAATCATCATGACCTACGGGGAGCAACCAACCGTGACACCCTCTTCACCCTCTCGCATGAACACAAATCGTATTTTAGCTGAAATCCATCCCTATGACACGCTAACCAAAGATGAGTTAGAAACGGTCTCCTCTAAACTTCAAGTCCTTGAATTTAAAACCAATGAAACAATTTACCAGCTAAGCGAGAAGCTAAAAGGCCTCTACATCATCGTGAGCGGTTCTGTAGATATCACCATTAAAACTGGCGAACATATCTCAACCCTTCAACAAAAAAACAGCTTTGGCGAACGCGGCCTCTTACGCGATGGTCTTGCAGCAACCACAGCAATAGCAACAGAAACCACAACTCTTCTGCTACTTCCCAAAGAGCAATTCGATCACCTATTTGAAACCCATAAACCCTTTCAAAATTTCTTCTCAAGAAACCGTACAAAAGTTAACCCCCAAGAACCCAACGCCCTGGCAAACACTCAAGCTAAAGACTTAATGACACCAACTCTACAAAGCTGTCCGCCTTCAACCAGTATTGTAGTGGCAGCACGTTTAATGCGAGACAATGCCATTTCATCTCTTGTGATCATGGAGAAAAATGAGCTTCATGGTATCATCACTCTAAATGACATCTCAAATAAAGTCGTCGCCGAAGGAAAATCATCAGAGGGTCCTATAAGTGAGGTCATGACCCCATCCCCTCTTACTTTAGAGCCAAGTTCAATCGGGTCAGACATTCTTCATTTAATGGTTGAAAAAAGAATAAGCCACATTCCAATCGCATCAAACGGTAAGTTATTAGGGATCGTTACCAAAACAGATCTCACCAAATTTCAGGCAGACAACTCAGCAAGTCTTGTTCACGATATCGCCCAAAGCAATTCATCATATGAACTCGCATCCGCAACATCACGCATCCCACAGCTTCTTGCCAATCTTGTAGGCAGCGGAAACAGACATGATATAATAACCCGTCTCATAACAGACATATCAGATGCTGCAACCCGCAGATTATTAAAATTAGCGGAACGAAAATTGGGCCCAGCGCCGGTACCATATCTCTGGTTAGCCTGCGGATCACAAGGACGCCAGGAACAAACTGGCGTATCAGATCAAGATAATTGCCTCATCCTTGATGATAGCATCAAGGAAGATGATAAAAGCTATTTTGAACAATTAGCTCATTTCGTATGCGATGGATTAAATGAGTGTGGTTATGTCTATTGCCCTGGTGATATGATGGCAACCAATGACAGATGGCGCCAACCCCAATCCGTATGGCGGTCTTATTTCGGTGGTTGGATAGCAACACCAGATAAGCAAGCCCAAATGCTCGCCTCAGTTATGTTTGATCTGAGGCCAATTGGAGGAACAACTTCACTCTATCAAGACCTACAAAACGAAACTCTAAAAAAGGCAGCAACCAACAGTATCTTCACCGCTCATATGGTTGCAAATTCCCTTACCCATACACCGCCTTTAGGATTACTGCGAGGTTTTGCAACGTTAAAGTCAGGTGAGCACAAACATCACATAGACTTAAAGTTAAATGGTGTTGTTCCAATCGTTGACCTTGGGCGTATTTACGCATTGCAACAACAAATCAAACCAGTAAATACCAGAGCACGTTTATTAGCAGCAAGAGAAGCTGGCACAATCAGCACCACAGGCGGACATGACCTAATAGACGCTTACGACCTCATTGCCGAAACGCGTTTAAAACACCAAGCAGAACAAATAAAACAAGGTGAGAAACCAGATAATTTTATGCGTCCAACAGTCCTCTCTGAATTTGAAAGGAGCCATTTAAGAGACGCTTTTGTTGTTGTGCGAACAATGCAAGCAGCCGTTAGCCAAGGGCGTAACGTTCTATAGAAAAAAGAACGCAACATCCTATAAAAATAGGACTGGAATATACTATAATTAAAGAAGTCAGGACACAGCGTCCTTTAATCAACTAAAACAAAAGACCCAATTAAAAAAATACAAGGAATGCTGTTATGTTTTTAGAACTCATCGCCACTTTTGCCATGGGCTTTGCTGGCGCTGGCGTTGCCCTCATAGCCAATCACCTCACCGGCAAACGTTTACCGCGTTGGATCATCCCTGTTATGGCAGGAGGCGCGATGATCAGCTTCACGATTTTCAATGAATACACCTGGTTTTCACGAACATCAAGCGCACTGCCAAATGGAATTCAAGTGGCCCAAAAGGTCGAACAATCTGTCTTTTATCGTCCATGGACATATCTCGTTCCTTACGTAGATCGTTTTATCGCTATCGACAAACTCTCTCTCCGTGAAAATGAGAAATACCCGGACCAACGCATCCTGGATTTACTGATCTATGGCCGTTGGGCACCAGCAAACCGCATTAAAGCTATTTTTGATTGCGCTAACGGAAAGCGTGCTGATCTCACTGATGGCGTCCGCTTTAAAGAAGATGGCAGCCTTGAAGGCGCTACTTGGTACGAAACAGGCAAGAATAATCCTGTCACAAAAACAGCATGCCAAAACAGCAGATGAGGGGGGATAATGTTAGAACGCTTAAGTTTAAGAATTAGGGTTTTGCTTTTTTTTGCCTTTTTGGCACTTGGGTCAATAGCAATAACCTCACTGGCATTATGGGTAAGTTACCAGCGGCTTGCCTCCCCCGAACTACTTTCCGCATTTATCAATGCCGGCCTTTATGCTGGTTTTGGGATTTTAGGTCTCTCTATTTTTGTCTGGCTACTGTTTGATGAAAACATTGCCAAAGCGATTGAACATCTGGCCGCTAATTTACGAGTAAACGCCCACACAGACACAACCGATGAAGTAGACACAAAAACAGGACGTTACCTAGGCGATTTATCACCAGCGACTATCGCTGTAGCCAAACGATTATCTGAAGCAAAATATGAAACAACAGAAGAAATAGCACGAAAAACCGCTCAGTTAGAACTTGAAAAAACACACCTCACCAAAGTCCTTTCAGAAATCCCTCAAGGCGTAATACTTGTCGGCGAAAAAGGACAAATCTCTCTCTATGATGGTCAATCAGCTACTGCATTTGAAAACTATCATCCCCTTGCTCTTGGCCAACCAATAACTGACTACTTCTGCAAAAAAACCTTGGATGAAATTCAACAACAGTTAAATGACCAAAAATCAGGAACCATTCAAGAAATACGCTTACCAAGCTCAGACAAGTCCATTGAATTCGAAGCAAGCGTCAGGCTCTTAGGGGAAAAGCTTGGGTTCGTAATAGTCCTCAGTGCAAAAGATCATGGCCTTGCCCCGCGCCCATTGGTTTTTGATTTCGATATTTCAGAGCATCTTGCAGACAAACAACAAGCATCTACCAAACTCGACGACCTCTGTTTTGTTATATTCGATACAGAGACAACAGGGCTTTCAACCAAAGATGATGATGTTATTCAAATCGGAGCGGTTCGTATTTTAAACGGTCAACGAATATATGGTGAGGTTTTCGATACCTATGTAGATCCAGAAAGACCAATCCCACCTGCCTCAACAAAAATCCACGGTATAACTGATGAAATGATCAAAGGCGCACCTCTTTTTGTTAGCGCCTCTAAGAAATTTCACGCCTTTAGCAATAACGCAATCCTCATTGCCCATAACGCCCCATTCGATCTGGCCTTTTTCAAAAGAGAAGAACACAAGACAGGCTGCGCGTTTAGCCACCCCGTATTAGACACCGTCTTATTATCAGCAGCCATATATGGCCAAAGCGTTCCCCATACATTAGACGCCCTGGCTGAGCGGTTGAATATCACCATTGAAGAAAAAGAAAGACACACAGCCCTCGGAGACGCGATCGCTACAGCTGATGTATTTTTAAAACTACTCCCCATTCTAAAGGCAAAAGGTATTATCACCTTAAAAGATGCCCAAAATGCCATGCGCAAACACCAACGTCTATTGTCAGTACAAAATGATGGTTAGCTCCCAATAGCAACTGTCGCAACCATGAGACATCAATAAGAACTTTATGAAGCATTTATGAGACAAGACACAAAGCTAGAAAATTCAATAAATAACATGTATTTCATGCGCTTAACAAAATGGCACAATAGCTGCATCTTCTTAAAACCGAGAGTGATTGTCTTAATCAAAAACTCTGATCTAAAAACTAATTTCGAATTCCGAATAGATTAAAGAGAAAATTTTTTAACGGAATTCTTTGGGAGGAACTTAATGAATAAAAAATGGAAAGCCTTAAGTGCTGGCCTCGTGTCTAAAATGGCACTTTGTACAGTTGCTACAGGGTTGGGGGTGTCACCATTCTTAGCATCACCAGCGATTGCGGATGATGGCAGCAATTGGCCTCAATATTATCGCACAGAGAAAGCTTGGCGTTATAGCCCGCTTGATGAAATCAACAAAACTAATGTTGGCAAACTCAAAGTCGCATGGATCCATCAACCTGGTGATATTCAACACGGCCTACAAGCAACACCAATCGCAATTGATGGTAAATTATATTACGTTGGCGCAAACAACAATGTTTATGCAGTTGACGCAGCTTCAGGTAAAACAATTTGGCATTATAAGCCAAAACTAAACCCACTTGCTGATAAAGTTTTCTACGTTGCCGCTAGTCGTGGTGTAACTGTCGGTCATGGCAAAGTGTTTCTTGGAACACTCGACGGAAGCATGATCGCATTAAACCAGAAAACAGGCAAAGTTATCTGGAAAAAACAAGTCACTGATTTCAAAGAATGCTACGGTTGCCTGTTCTCATCACCTCCTCAACTAGCTGGTGATATCATTTATGGTGGAACCACAGGTGGTGATCAGCCTCAACAAGGTCGTATCTTTGCATTGAATGCTCACACCGGTGAAAAAGCCTGGACATTCAACACGATTAAAGACGACAAAAAAAGTTGGCCTGGTGATAGTGGTAAAGTTGGCGGCGGCGGCGCATGGATGCCTGGTGTCTACGATAAAAAAACAGATACCATCTACATAGGTACAAGTAACGCAGCTCCTGACTACTACCCAGAGAGTCGTAAAGGTGACAATCTTTACACTGCTTCACTTCTTGCGATTGAAGGTAAAACAGGCAAACTAAAAAACCATTATCAAGAAGTACCACACGACGTTTGGGACTATGACTCAGCTTACGAAATCATGACCATTCCTCATGAAGGCAAAGAATATTTAGTTCACTTAAACAAAGGTGGTTTCTACTTCGTTCTTGATAAGAAGACTATGAAGCCGCATAATATTTGGCGTCTGGCTAAACACATCAATTGGGTTAAAAATATTGATCCAAAAACTGGCAAGCTATCAGGTCGTCATGAACCAGAAGCAGGTAAGAACAAACTCTTCTGCCCTTACTTACTTGGTGTTCGTAGTTGGAACCAGGCTGCTTATAGCCCTAAAACAAAACTTTTATACACAAACGCTATGGAAGTTTGTAATGAAGTGACGGGCGCAAAACAGGAAGTCGATAAAATCGGTATCGCAGGTCTTTACCTAGGTCTTTCTGCCATTAAGACAGTAAATCCTCCTGGGGATAAAGTGTCAGCTCGTTTTGAAGCTCGTGACCCAATAACTGGTAAAGTCAAATGGACTGTTCCTTATGACATTCCTGGCCTTGGTAGCGCATTAGCAACTGGTGGTGGCTTAGTCTTAAATGGCGATGTTCGTGGTAACATCAACATCTATGACGATGAAACAGGTAAAAAACTATGGAGCTTTAATGCTGGTTCCGGTATCCGTTCTGGTCCAATCACCTACAAAGCGGGTGGAAAACAATATATTGTTGTTCCAACAGGACTAGGCTCTCATGCTCCCGGCTTTATGGCTGGATCATTTCCAGAAATTGCCAAACTACCAGGTGGTGCTGCTCTAATCGCATTTAGTATTGAGTAGAACTTTAAGAATAAAAATACTACATTATGAAGAGAGCAAGGGATTTTTTCCCTTGCTCTTTAAAGCTTTAAATTACTTTATCATTGAGAGTGTTTATGAAAATTTTCAATCAACGAAAAACAGTGCTTACTTTTTTTGCATCTTTTCTTCTAATTTCTTTTGTTTCATCAGTAGCAGCTATTTCGATGCATCCCTACAATGAAGACCCTGAAAAAAGAGCCCTCGGCAATGAGGCCAATAAAAAGAAACAATTGGTGGTCGAAGAAAAGCTAACTGGTGATGCTCTGAGAGATAAAATTTTAGCTGACCCTCAATCTGAAAAAAATGGCGAACTACGTTTTGCTCAAACCTGTGCAGCTTATTGCCATGGGGACAAAGGATCTGCTGGTGAGGTACCTTTGCAATGTCAGGTAGAACATACACCTGAGTACTTGTTTGCAATTATTGCTGAAGGGCGCAGAACAGGTAGCAAAGTTATGCCATCTTGGAAAGTATCAATAAGTGAAAAAGAACGTTGGGAACTCGTTGCTTTTATTTTGAGTTTAAAGAATTTACCTCACTGCTCTGAATAAGCCAAAAAGGGAGGAATATGACTTACAAGAAAAATATTTTTCAGCTTTTTTTGTTAGTAACCACTCTGGCTTCTACACTTGCTTTTGGTATAAAATCATCTTCTGCCGAAACTATTGCTTACATAAAGGAAGCCCGAGAACTAATTGTTTGTGCCTCTCCTCGAGCAGAACCATTATCTGATGTTATCAACATTATTGAAACCCCCAAATATCCAGGTATCCATATTGATATTGCGAACTCTCTCGCAAAAAAAATTAACGTTTCTATAAAATATAAATGGATTGATTTTTTCTTTCGTCCTGAGCAAGTAAAATGTGATGTGTTTATGGGCATACCATCAATTACTAAAAATGATCCCCCACATCCGTTTCTTAAAAAATCGATATCCTATATTCGGGTGAAGAAACTTTTTGTTTCCCTAAAAGATTACAATTTAAAATCTATAAAAAGTTTTAAAGGACTACGCGTCGCAGCTCACACAGGCAGTGCAGTTCAGGATATTCTGCGTAATAAAAACAGCGGTGCAGAATTACTCGTTAGTTACCTTGAGGATAACAAAAAGCTTGATGCCCTCGTAAGGGGCGATGTCGACGTAGCACTAGTAACCTCGATAAATTTAGGTTGGTATAAAAAAAACCATCCAATGTTTAAACCAATAACAACATCAACTAAAATCGTGGCTCAAATTTCTGAGTACAGCTATACATTAGGGCTCCATAAAGCTGATCAATCTACCGTCCAAATATTTAATAATCACATCGCGGAAATGATCAACGATGGCTCGTTAAAAAAGATATTCGAGCATTATGGAGTTAAATACGAAATGAAACAGCACTAACAGATAACGCAAAACATAAATCAAATTTCGATTTCAAAATTATAACTAATACACATCTAGTTACCTGCCCCTAGAGGAATAAAAATGAAAAACATCATTGTAAATTTTTATAAGTACCAATGGACTTTAGTTGCAACCTTATTCCTGATGGTTTTGTCATTGATATTTCCTTCACTTACTACCCCTTTAAAAGCTGAAACCATGCGAAATATTGCTAAGAAAGGAACTTTCGAAATTTGCGTGTCGCCGCGCGCCATGCCCCTTTCTGATTTAATAGCAGAGCAACAGACAAAGTTGCCAGGTATTCAGATAGAAATAGGTAAGGCTATTGCTAAAAATCTAAAAGTTGAACTTAAGATAAATTGGCTCAGCTACCGATACCATGCCAAATATACAAAATGCGATGCCTTTATCGGAATTGGTCGTATTAAAGGTGAAGCAACAAACAAATACCTAAAGAAAACCATTCCATTTTTTAAAGTCGAATTATTGCTAGCCACACGGCCGGGCCTAGAACTTAAAACCATTCCAGATTTTAAAAACAAACGAGTTGCTGTAGATAATGGCTCTCTCGCACATGATGTACTACGAAGAAAAAGCAAAGCGAATATTTTCGTCGGCTATAGTACTGATGAAAAAAGATTAAACGCTTTAAAAAACAATAAAGTTGATGTTGCCCTAGTAAATAACATAGGCCTTGGGTGGTTTCAAAAAAACAATCCTGGGTTCAAGTTCAGTACGGTATCCAGCAAAATTCTTTCAAATACTTATGAATATGATTATGCCTTTGGTCTTCGCCGTTCTGATCAAATGACCGTGCGAGATTTCAATGACATAATCAATGAAATGATTGACGACGGTACGTTCCAAAAAATCTTCAATAAATATGGAGTAAAATATGTTGTCAATAAATTCGAAGGTGAATTTATTCGCTAACCCTTAACTGCGCTCTCATCTGTTTTTTTTTTGATTTACATCAAGAAAAAAATAAATAGAAAAGATATATCTCTGTTATCATGTCAAAACGAACAGTAAGCCATGGCAATAAGAGGTTGAAGAGCGAAGCGTGCACCATTCAAATGATCTTTTTGATGTCCTGATTTTCTTATCAGCTGCAGTGATCGCCGTTCCCATTTTCCGCCGCCTAGGCTTAAGCCCAATCCTTGGGTACCTCACCGCTGGCCTCATAATAGGCCCTCATAGTCTCGCAATCATTGAAGATACAGAGGCCTCGCGCAAATTTGCAGAATTTGGTGTCGTATTTCTTCTATTTATGATCGGCCTAGAACTCTCCATAGAACGATTAAGAACCTTGGGACGAAAAGTATTTGGACTTGGCTCACTTCAGGTCGTCATAACTGGGTTAATAATTGGAAGCATAGCTTGGGCTTTGGGTCTAAATATAAATGCTGCAACAATCATCGGTGGCGGATTGGCTCTCTCATCAACAGCCTTCGTATTACAAATTTTAACTGAGAGAAGTGAGAGAGCAACACCATATGGACTAACAACCTTTTCCATACTCCTTCTTCAAGATTTAGCTGTTGTTCCCCTGCTCCTTCTCGTCACTTTACTTGGATCAAACGAAACATCATTCTTAGAAGCTTTCAGTATGTCAGCACTAAAAGGTGGCATCGCTCTTCTACTCATCATTGGTTTTGGTCGCTTCTTTTTAAGGCCATTATTTCATATCATAGCCGCAACGAGAAATGCCGAACTCTTTGTCTCAACAGCATTACTCATCGTGCTTGGAATGGGGTGGGCCATGTCACAAGCAGGCCTCTCAATGGAACTTGGCGCGCTTTTAGCCGGCGTACTCTTAGCTGAAACAGAATACAAACATCAAATAGAAGCAGATATAAAACCCTTTAGAGGCATTCTCCTTGGTCTATTTTTCATGACCATCGGCATGTTAATTGATGTTTTCTTCATAATAAACAATCTCGGTACTATCGCCTTAATTGTTATAAGCCTACTCGTTGGAAAAATGATGATCATCACCTTCCTATGCAGGCTATTTCAAATGCCCCTTAGCACATCAATCCGAACTGGCTTTGCCCTCTCACAAGGAGGGGAGTTCGGCTTTGTATTATTCGGCGCAGCGATGGCTCTAAAGATCATCTCACCTCATATCACGCAAATCTTGCTAGCCGTAATCGCCATCACAATGCTCTTGACCCCGCTGATGTTTTTTGTCGGAAATAAATTATCAAGCCTTATAGACAAAAAATCAAATGATGAACCAACCCCAATTGATGAAGAAATACAGACTCTCAACAATCACATCCTCATCGCTGGCTTTGGGCGTGTCGGTCAAACCGTTGCAAAAGTTGTGTCTGATGCAGGCTATTCTTACGTTGCACTAGACCTTGATCAAAACCGAATTAAAAAATGCCGAAGCAAAACCATGCAAGTTTATTATGGTGACGCCAGTCAAATAAAAGTATTGGAAGCAGCAGGGGTATCCAAAGCAACAAGTGTGGTTATCACTCTTGATGAGCAAGCAACAGCCAGCCGAACAGTCGCAGCTTTAAGAGCACAGTATAAAGACCTACCAATTTATGTAAGAGCAAGAGATAGAAAACATATTAGACACCTGGAAACAGTTGGCGCAACCGCCATTGTATCTGAAGCTGCAGAATCCAGTCTTCAACTCGGCAGCATCATACTTTCATCACTAAATGTCAGCACAGACGAAATCACAAGTCTCATAGACAAATATAGAGACAATGAGTATGAGCGTTTAGAAGAGATCATCGATGGTTGAAAAAAAACACCAAAAATTCTTCTAAACAAAATCAATATGCTTGCTAAACGGCATCTCTCGCAACCGTTTACCCGTTGCTGCAAAAATAGCGTTGGCCAAAGCCGGAGCAGCCGGCGGAACAGGGGGTTCTCCTATGCCACGAACCTTCGCTCCATTCTCCAAACCTTTAACAAATATTTCAGGACATTGAGACAAACGCATAGCTTCAAAACTATCATAATTTGATTGTTCAGCCATGCCATCAGAATATGTGATTTCACAATTCATCGCATGTCCAAGCCCAAAAATAACACCACCTTGCACAAGATTCTCAAAGTTCACAGGGTCGATGATTTTACCCACATCACAAGCAATCCACACTTTATCGATTCTGATCCCATCATTAGTGTTCGTCACTTCAACAACTTCCGCAACCGGCACTCCAAAGCTTTCAACAAAGGCAACGCCGCGCCCCTTATTTTTGGGTAATGATTGCCCCCAGGAACACATCTCAGCTACAGTTTCCAATACAGTCTTAGAGACTCCATCACCCATTAGGCGAATGCGTTCAGCCATAGGGTCAGCGCCAGCTTCATGGATTAGTTCATCTAGGAAACTATCAAAGATAAAGCCCGCACCAGCTGACCCAACTGAGCGCCAAGAAGAAACAGGAGCAAGCTCATCTACACGGTAAGCCCGCATACGATAGTTTGGTAACTTATAAGAGTTATTCCAGGACCCAGCCGCAATTTGTGCATCAGGCCCAGGTATAATCAAACCAGCTCGTCCCATTTGAGAATTAATCACCGAAGGAGCTGCAATCTCCAGATCAATCGCCTCAACCTTCCCATCTTGAACAGTTCCTTGCCCACGCCCCATAGCGATATGGCGAGGAAAGTCATGAGCAAAATCTTCCTCACGGCTATATGTCAGTTTAACTGGCACACCGCGCATTTGTTTGCCAATCTCAGCCGCTAATTTAAGGTGTTCCATTTCTAGCCTATGACCAAAACTTCCACCCATATAAAGATTGTGAAAAATAACCTGGCTTGCATCATGACCAGTCACATTCCCAACAATCCGTTGCAGCATACGTGGCATTTGATGCCCGCTCCACAATTCAACAATATCATCTGTAACTCGTATAACCGCATTCAAAGGCTCAAGGGGGGCATGAGCAACATAAGGAGAGCGGTATTCAGCTGAAACAACCCTCCCAACACGTAAAGCAGTCTCAACATCACCATCATTGCGCCATTCACTATCAAGATTTTCCTCTACAAAAGACTTGGAAATTCTATCCCAATGATCTTTTTGCTCAGCTGGGTAAGGAGCTTCTCCCCACTCAAAGTCAATTTCTTCAACAGCCTGCATGGCGTACCAAGTGTTCGTTGCAATAACAGCAACTCCATTTGTTACAGTTAGAATTTTATTCACACCCGGCATTGTTTTAGCTGAAGTCGCATCATAACTCTTAAGGTCGCCGCCCTGTCTTGGGTTCACCTTAATTGTTGCATAGACCATATTTTCCTGAACCTGGTCGATACCGTATTTAAGTATGCCCGTTGATTTCTCAACAATATCCACCCTCTTCATAGGTTTACCGATCAGGCGCCATTCACTTGGGTCTCGAAGCTCTACATCTTGAACAGGGGAAATCAAAGCGGCAGCGGCAGCAAGCTCAGTATATTTAACCGTCTTTCCACCAGGAAATATAACAGCCGCTTTTCTCGTTTTTAACTGATCAACAGGGGTTTTAAATTTCTTACTCGCAGCTAATTTTATAGTTTCCCTGGCCATGGCACCAGCAATACGTAATTTTTCATAACTGTCAGGGGTCGACGTCGAACCACCCGTTCCTTGCAGCCCCATGAGCTTCAATACCCCGCCCATAACATCTCGCATAGATTCCGCCATAAAACTTTTATCTGTCGCCATGAAAGGAACACCCTCATCAGCCATCGCCGTGTTCCAATACGCAGCGCTTGGCTGACCAAAGCTGGTCTCAAACTGACCAAATTCAACATCCAGTTCTTCCGCCAAAAGCGCTGCCTGCATAGACGTCACCCCCTGCCCCTTATCTCCATGCGGAGTGATCAGGGTAATTTTTTCACTATCGATTAAAATCCAGGGATTAAAAGTCACAGCATCCTCATCAAGCCCATCTTCTAATGGGTTGTCATGAGGAGTGGCCAATTTATATAAACCAAAAGCAACCCCGCCAGCGACGGCAGCTGAACCAACAAGAAAAGTGCGACGAGTTATTGTGCCTAAGCGTCCCATCTTATTCTCCTTTTTTCAGGTTTTTAGCTGCAGTTTTAATCGCCGCCCTAATCCGAGGGTAAGTGCCACAACGACAAAGGTTACCAGACATCTCCTTCTCAATTTCTTCGTCAGTTGGGTTCGGCATTTTTTCTAACAAAGAAGCCGCCTGCATAATTTGACCAGACTGGCAATAACCACATTGAGCAACCTGATGCTCAATCCATGCCTCTTGCACCACGTGTAGAGAGGAAGGAGTTCCAAGTCCTTCTATAGTAGTCACCTCTCCTTTAAGGTCTCCTATTGGCAATTGGCAAGAGCGAAGGGCAACCCCATCAACATGAACGGTGCAAGCACCACACTGTGCAATACCACATCCATATTTTGGCCCTTTAATATTCAATTCATCTCGCAAAACCCACAAAAGCGGCATGTCAGGAGAGACATTCACCTCAAATGTTTTTCCGTTGACAATAATTTCCATAATTACCTCTCTTGTAATTCTATAAAGCTTATCAAAGGCCCAGAAAATTAATCAAACCATAAATCAGAAAACATACTAAAAAACCAAGGCATTTTAACAGCACCAATTACATCAATAAGGAACCGTAGCGACACCACTTTTAAAATAAGAAGTTGAAAGTTTTTGGAATATAAAAAACAAAGGCAAAATGGCCAAATAAATCAAGAGCTGGCCAATTTCAATTTCAACATTAAACATAAATAAATTTGAAAATTGAACAGCACCATCCTCTTATAAATCCTCACGTAGAACAAAAGAAGATCCATAGGTTCTTTAGCATTAGGAACTGTAAAACCTAAGTGCTAAGAACCCCTCATTCCTGGCATTTTTACTGACGCATGGGTGGAAATTAAAGTTGCGCTAAAAGACATTACTAATGAGAACATCATAAAGCGTAGCATTTTCTTCATGTTATCCTCTCCAAAATCTTTTTTAAAGTAAGATACAAAGTATAACAAGCAAGGTTAATGCAAAAAAAGAAATAAGAAAAAAACAGAGAAAACAGAGAAAACAGAGAAAACAGTCTGTTAACAACAAAAAAGCAAATCTTGAATAACAATAAAAAACTAAAATTGACGCAAGTATAACAGCTCTGCGACAGATGTCGTCAAACACAAACTCTATTACAAAAAACAGATCAAATATTTGTCCTGTTTTTTAATTTATGCAATTAATCGTAGTTATTTTTTTTCATTTCAATAATCGATAGCAAAGTAGCTGTCTCATACACTGAACTTATCTCTAGTTCAGCTTGTTGAGCCAATTTTTCAAACTCAAATTGATCTCTCTCATTCCCCCCCCAACTCATTAGGAAGACTTCAAGGTCTTTAGAAAAATGAGAACCATTTCCCTCTGGCACGATGGCATCAATCACAAACAACCGACTATCATCCTTCATGGAATTGCGACATGTCCTTAAAATACGAACACAGTCTTCATCTTTCCAATCATGCAAAATTCTTTTTAAGACGTAAGCATCTGCATTTGCAGGAATTGATTCAAAAAAGTTCCCACCAACCTTGGAAGTCCTATTAAAACTTTCATCGTCATCGTACTTATGGGATTGTTTAATAACAAACGGTTGATCAAATAAAATTCCATCAACATCTTTATTATGTAAGAGAACATGCCGAAGGAAGTCACCACGTCCCCCACCAATATCAATGATGAGATCAGTATCACCTAAAGGTAAAGCTTCAGCCAAAATAGGGTTTTCAAATTTAGCATAATTATCCATAGCCTCATCGAATTCCTGAGCCTCAGCAGGATGCTCATGCAAATAATCAAAAACACCTTTGTCAAACAATTCAGTGTAACAATCTTTACCCGTATTTACGCTATGCTCTAACTGGCCAAAAGCTTGCCACATAGAAGACGTAACAAGATGAGCTGCTGAACGAATTGACGCATCCCCATCCGTTTCAATAACCTTAGATAAATTGGTCGGGTAAAATTTATATTTTTCTTTTTCAGTAAATATTTCATAAGACGCCAGCAGTCTCATTAATCTATAAAGTCTGTCAGCATTTACTTTTAATTTCTTCGCAATTACAGTAACTGACGTCCCCGTGTCATCAACATGATCAGCAAGACCTAATTTGGCTGCGACATGTATCGCCCTAGATATAACAAAACCCCAATAGAGTTGATTCACCCGAGAGACAGCTTGGTGGATTTCTTCAGACATTTTTTAAACAACTCCAAAATTTTCTAAAATCATGGCAAAGTTCTGTTCAGACAACCATTATGTGGTCTTCTATGTCATTTTTTTGCGGATAGACACGTCTCACTTGATTAAATGAAACAGGAGAATAAATTGAGTAATTTGATACGGCAGATTTCATGCGAAGTTTTTCCATTTCAATAAAAACTTGCGTACGATTAATAACACCCATTTTCTTGATAATAGAAGAAACGTGACTTTTAACTGTGCTTTCAGTTAAGCCAATTAAAGATGCAATTTCATTATTTACCGTTCCTCGCATTAGGAACGTGAGAATATTCATTTCTTTTTTGGTCAACCGCTGCGAAGCAGTACCTGGGAAAAAAGAGGAGTGTCCACGTACAGACACATAAAAATTTTTATTCGATACAGTCTCTAAATCTTGCTCTAATTTTTTAAAAACGGTTCTAATTTCAGAGATAGAAAGTTGTTTTGTTAGAAAAGCTGATGCACCAAGATATCTGATTTTTTCTCTGATATCCTCACTATCAAACTCATTGAACAAAACAAATCTAACATTTGGATATTTAATTCTTAAATCAAGTAAAACATCCAGCCCAAGAGAACCAAAAGACAAAAAATCCAAAACAATCAAAGTTTGATGTTCATCACAAACTTTAATAGAAAACAGATCTTCTAGAGAATTTATTTTTTCAACAACAACATCTGAATAGAGATTATTAACAATATCTTCCAATCCATCTAAATAGAGAGGTTGAGTGTCAATAAGGTATGCTTTTTTAAATTTTTTTCTTCTCATATAATTTTTTTAAACAACCATAATTATCTCGTGTCAAAAGAAACAAGCTCACGTTAAAATATAAATTTCCGAAAAATTAAGTGGCAGTGAAAAGAGAATAGGAAAGCTTTTCACTGCCGAATGAGGGCTTTTTCTGTAGGGGATTAATCCTAAAAGTTTCAGTAAGCACCTCACAACTTTACGCTCTTTTATGATTAATTATACAATCAAGAGCGGTCAGCTTGGAGCACTTAAAGTGCTCCAAGCTAGGCTGTTTTTCTATTAAAAGAAGATTGCGCCACCAAAAGCGAAGATGTCTAAAGCTTCTGTTTCTACAGATGCTGTTGTTCCATCGATTTCAGCTTCGTAATGCTTCCATTTTACCCATAGAGCCATTGAAGCAGCATCAATTTCCTGAACTACACCAAGACCATAACGATCGAATGTTGTGCCAGTAACAGTACCAACGCCCATAACATCACCTAAAGATTGATTGCCAGCTGTTGCTGCATCAATGTCTGCTGCTGCATTGTAAGCATCTTTATTGTAGCCATATTCACCATAGAATACAGTTGAACCTAGACTGTTAAGTTTTGCGCGAACACCAGCTTTTAAATACAGGTGGTCACCATCTGGGATGTTTGCTGCTTGAGGATCTTCGTAACCATAGTGAACACTACCGAAGATGCCTGAAGGCTGGTGCAAGAAAGCAAAGTTAACTTGAGCAAACTTTGTTGTAGTGATTGTACCAAAACGATTATCATCATTCCATTGGTAAGCAAGGCTACCAGTAATTTTGAAATCACCAACTTGACCACTGTGACGCAATGCTACGTCCCAGAAATCATCTTCACCCCAAGATGCTGACAAAGTAAAACCAGCAATTGTTGGTGTATCATAGCGGATTGAATTTGTACGGTCGCCGCCACAGTCATTGTAAATGCCTAAGCCAACAGTTTGACACCAGCCAACTGTACCCCAATTAGCTGCTGTTCTAGTATTTGTACCTTTAGCGATTAAAGCAAATGAGTTGCCATCAAAGGTCACTAGATTAGCTGCAAAGATGCTACCTGCGCCAGAAAGATCTACCCATGCATCATCTGATGCGTGGCTTTGTCTACCCCAACGAAGTCGACCATAAGTTTCACTTTTAATCCACATGTTTGAATTAAGCACTGAAATGCCAGCACCAGCATCATCATCTGTAGCTGTTTGTGAAAAGCCCTGATCATTCGTAATGTTAAGTCTTAACATATAACCAGCTGACCAATCGCTATTGATCTTTGCGTTTCCATCAATATGTAAACGGTTGCCAAGGTCACCGGCACTGCCGCCAACATAGACATCCGAATCTATACTATCGTCCCAGCCCATTAGTTGTTGAGTTACCCAACCTGAGATTGTTACAGAAACCTTGCGGTTACCTTTTCGAGCGGTTGTTGCTTCAAGTACAGCAACCCGCTCTTCTAGATCAGCACAGCAATCTCCACCAAGATCGGCAGCATAAGCTCCGCTAGCTAGTGAGCTACTTAGCAATAAAGCAGCTGACGGTATTAATAATTTTTTGAACATTTTTGTCCCCCAAAGTTGTTTAAGTAAAATAACAGTAATTACAGTTCACCTGACTTCAACGCCTTACCGAGATACTCAGCTTGACGAATTGCAAGTGCAACGATTGTTAAGGTAGGATTTTCAGAGCCACTAGAAGTGAACTGACTACCGTCTGAAACAAATAGGTTCTTCACATCATGTGCTTGCCCCCATTTGTTAACTACACCATCACGAGGTTTTTCACTCATGCGGTTGGTGCCCATATTATGACTGGCTGGATAAGCAGGAAGATTGTAAATTTCCTTTGACCCAACCGACTCATATATATTCTTCATGGTTTTATATGCATGGTTCGTCATGTTCACATCATTGATGTGAGGTGTTTTTGCAACCACTGACGCAGGCAAACCATATTTGTCTTTTTCTGTTTTATGGAGTGTGATCCGATTTTGAGATTGGGCTAAATCTTCACCACAAATCCAAACACCTGACATGTACTTATATTTTTCCAGAGCCTCTGCAACACCACGCCCCCATCCAGTAGGACCTGGCACAAGGAATGCAGAAAGGAATGGCAATCCAAGAGAGAGTTTTTCAAGCATATAACCACTTACAAAACCCCGACTAGGATCGTTATGGGATTGATCAGAAACTAATCCAGCAACAGAAGTGCCACGATGCATATTCACTGGTTCAGGCATAACCCCATAAACACCAGCAGTAGTATGACACATATAATTGCGCCCAACTTCACCAGAGGAATTCGCCAATCCATCTTTAAACATGCTAGATTCGGAGTTAAGCAATAAACGAGGAGATTCAATAGAGTTACCCGCCACACAAACAACACGAGCTTTTTGTTTATGTATTTTGCCATCAGCATCAACATAAACAACACCATTAACTTTACCTGTTTTGTCATGCTCTATTTTCAAAACCATGCTATTAGGCCGAACCTCACACTTACCGGTTTTCTCAGCAAGTGGAATTTCTCTATACATGGTTGACCATTTCGCACCAACTTTACAGCCTTGCATACAAAAACCAATTTGTTGACAAGCAGGACGACCATCACGATCAACTGAGTTAATCGCCATTGGCCCGGAGGAAATTTCGTTCATTCCCATTCGGCGCGCACCTTCGGCAAGCACCCGAAAATCATTATTCCATGGAAGGTGTGGCATACCTGTTGTTTTGCCAGTTACACCCATCTTCATCTCAGCCTGAGCATAATAAGGTTCAAGATCTTTTAGGCTAATTGGCCAATCAAGGATATTGGCACCTTTTATTTCACCGTGAGTTGTCTTGGTTTTAAATTCGAATTCTTGAAGTCTTAATGCAACACCTGCCCAGTGAACTGTAGAACCACCAACGCCTTTCACAATCCATGCAGGAAGAGTTGGGTGATTTTTTGCACCATGCCATCCACCAGAAGAGTAGCGTTTATCAAGCCAAGAAATTTTAGAGAACATACTCCATTCATCGTTCTCAATATCGTCCAAAGTAAACCTTTTACCGGCCTCTAAAACAACGGAACGAATACCTTGCTGGGCAAGCTCATTTGCAAGCGTACCACCGCCCGCTCCAGAACCAACAATCACGACTAAGCTGTCATCATTTAAATCAAATTTAGTCGCCATTATTTTTTATCTCCCTTAACGCGAGGATCTTGAGGTAGCCATGTCATGTCGCTAAAACCGCGATCAATGTAGCCGCCCTGTTCCCAGGAAGATCCCTCGTAACCAAACTTGGGAAATAGCTTGACGTTATTGTAGAGCCCAAAAAGAAGACCCCCACGAATTTTTTGAAAAAATGCACCTTCTTCTATGCGGCGCAGCATAGCTTCTCTGGCGCCATAGGAAGAAATCTTCACATAAGGCTGACCATGAGTAGCCTTAGAATCTTTATTCAGCGCTGACAGACCAACCAACAAAGTTGACCTTAAAACTTCATCAGTACTAGTTTCTTTTAAAATCCCATCAACAACTTCAATGTATGGCTCATCATCAAGAAAATCATCATGAGGATAAATATCTTTAGCAATCTGAATTAAAAAAGTTCTGTCTTCATCCTTAAACACAAAAGGTTTAGGGGCATTTGCCAATGAACTCTTGATCGGACCGGCAGCTGTTAATCCCAAAAATGCAGATGAACTAAAAAGTCCCTTTAAAATCTGACGTCTACTGAGTTTATTAGTAATAAAATTTACTGAAATTTTAGGAATTAAATTTTCCCAATTAAAAATCATATCCTCCCCCTCATTATTCTTAAAGATTCATGCTAAATTCAGTTTTCAAACTCATATATTGCTTAATTTGTTTTTGTATTTCGCTTGAAAACCAAAATAGCTTTATTTTTTCGTAAGACAGAAAACAGCCTTGTACTCACCTACGTCGAATAATTGCATACCAATGAGAGAAGCAAAGCACATGCCAAATGCTGTTTTGTGGGTTGATCTATGAGGGAGGAAGAAAAAATAAACGAATTTTTAACAAAGATTTCAATGAACTAATCAAAATAAATAGTTACAATTAAAACTTGTTTTTTTTCATAAAAAGAAAATTCAATCCATAAAAAACAAAAAAAGTGAAGCACAGATGAACCACTAGTAGCGACACTAGTTTCAGCCGAAATAAAATAAAAAAACGAATGTCCTCACTTCTTAAAAAAATATCTAAAACAATTCATTCGGTATCAAAGTTTCATCATCAACAAGACGTGTGCTATAAACCATAAAACAAAAAAGTTAGTACTTTTGACCAAGTTGGATTGATATAGAGTGTCAAACTATGTAATTTATATGTAATTTAAAAGTGGGTAGGTAAGTGAGTAAGTGGGTAAACAGATCAATTTTATTTCTTAGAAAGGTTACACCACATGGGAGACGAGCTAGCATACCAAGATCATAGAGATTTAATTGTCAAAACTTCTTGGCGTCGCTGCAAAAACCAATTCCAGTTAGATAGAGAATCCAGCAAACCTATTGACATCCTGTCAGAAAATGAAGTGAAGCAAAGACAAAACACTCTCCATCATTTTCTTGAACATAGTGGAGATGTTATCAACTCTGTAAGACACCTCGCAAAACAAAGTGATTATTGCGTGCTTTTATCCGATGGCACCGGTGTAGCTGTAAATGAGTTTGCAGATACCTTAGAGAGTTCTGAATGCAGAGACCGCGGTCTAATAAGAGGGTCAATCTGGAAAGAAAATAGTATTGGCACGAACGGCATCGGCACATGTCTAGCAAGCAGGCAATGCACAACCATCAGCGGCTCAGAACACTATACAGATAAGCTTAAAAACTTCACGTGCACAGCAGCTCCAATTTTTGATACAGAAGAAAAAATCATTGGTGCAATAAACATTTCTCGTATGGTTTCTGAAGATTATGTAGAAAGTTTTTTCACGCACAGTTTCATACAAGAAGCAGCAAAACAAATTAGCGCAAATATATTTTTATCTTCATTTAAAGATATGAATATCATTTCTTGTTCTCCTTTTTCCAATGTATCCCTTTATGAATCCAAAGCTCTCTTGGCCTTTGATGATAACGGCATTATTCAAGGAGCAACAAAAGACTGTTTAGAAATCCTCGGTGAAATAGAATTGTTTAGCCTAGTTGGACAATCACTGGAAACTGTCATCCCAGAACCTGTAGAAAGAATTTTTTCAAAACAAAAGATTTTTTTAGAAATTAAAGAAGGTCCAATGGCCACCAATTTCGTAAAAGGTCTGCACATCAGCTCAAATTTAGCTTCCGATGATTCCCCGCCTATTCTACGTAAAAAAAATCCTGGCAAAAAAATGCTGATCAAAAGCAATTCAATCGATGAAAATGAAAAATTTGAAGAGTTTACAGGGACTGAAAAAACAGTTCAACGCTGCGTTGAAATCGGCAAGCGGCTGATCAACAAAAACATCCCCTTGCTTTTATTGGGAGAAACAGGAGTTGGCAAAGACACTCTAGCAAAACTTCTACATGAAACAAGTGACAGAAAAGATCAACCTTTCGTTGCCCTTAACTGTGCGGCAATCCCCCCATCTCTGATGGACAGCGAGCTTTTTGGATACATGCCAGGCACATTCACTGATGGCCTAAAAGACGGAAAAAAAGGTAAAATCCTTGCTAGTAATAAAGGCACTTTATTTCTCGATGAAATTGGAGATATGCCAATAAATCTACAGGCACACCTTTTAAGAGTTTTGGAAGAAAGAGAAGTGACCCCCTTAGGCGCAGTTGAGCCAATTCCAGTAGATATAAAAGTAATTTGTGCGACCCATAAAAATATAACAGATCTCATAGAACAAGGCTTGTTCAGACAAGATCTATTGTATCGTATTAAAGGTGCAGAAATAACATTACCGCCGTTACGAGAAAGAACAAACTTACAAGAAATTATTCATAATATTTTATCATTGGAACCAAATGAAGAAGATAAAAACATTACGATTACCAAAGAAGTTATGAATATATTTGAATCTTATTCATGGCCCGGAAACATCAGAGAACTTAAAAGCGTTATCCGGTACGCTTTATGTTTTTGCGACAGTAAAACAATCATGGAAAACGACCTTCCAGAACAATTGCTTCAAACATTCAATTCGGGCTCAATTGAGAATAATAGTAATTTTACAAATGAACTAGAAACTCAAAAAAACAATCAGTTTTCATTCGAAGCTACAAGATCATCAAGTGAAGCTAAAATACTCCACAACATTCTGATCAGAAACAATTGGAACATAACAACAACCGCAGAAAAATTGGAAATTAGCCGATCAACCCTGCATCGCAAAATTAAAAAATATGGAATTATTGCTCCGAATAAACTGGGAGAATAATCCAACTACTGAGGTAAGTCGCTAAAATAATAAACTTAGACCGACAATAAAACCCAATGATGAATTCACTCAAAACGACATGTCGCAAAGCTGCGACATGAGAAGCGTTTCAGTGTCTAGCTAATCCCTCTAAAAAAACATCAAAGCCAATAAAAACAAGCACTTATTAATATGGCACGCTCCATGCTCTAACAACTCCTATAAACAAGTTCTTTGAAAGAACTAAAAATTTATGAGGGAGGTGTTTAGAATTGTTACCAACATCTGAGAAAAAAAAATGGATGTATGAGAACATGTTGGTCAGTCGTTTCTTTGAAGAAGCGATGGAAACCATCTACATGGAAGGGAAAACTCCAGTCTTTAACATGGCTGAAGGACCGATCCCAGGCGAGATGCACCTATCCACAGGTCAAGAGCCTTGTGCTGTTGGTGTTTGTGCTCATTTAAAACCATCTGATATCGTCACGGCAACACATAGACCTCACCACCAAGCAATTGCTAAAGGTGTAAATCTGAAAATGATGGCAGCAGAAATTTTCGGTAAGAAAACAGGGCTCAGTGGTGGTCGTGGTGGTCACATGCATATCTTCGATGCCGATGTAAACTTTGCTTGTTCAGGAATTATTGCTCAAGGTCTAGGGCCTGCTGTGGGTGCTGCTCTTTCAAAACAAATGAAAGGTGACGATTCCGTTGCTGTTGCTTTCTTAGGAGAAGGAGCTGTTAATCAGGGCGCTTTTCATGAAGCATTAAACCTCGCAGCAGTTTGGAAACTACCTGTTATTTTTGTTATTGAAGATAATTCATGGGGCATTTCAGTTTCAAAAGCAGAGTCAACCGCTGTAAAACATAATGCAGTACGAGCACAAGCTTATAATATGCCAGGGCGTTTTATAGCAGATAATGATCCAATAGCTTTGTACGATATCGCAGGTATTGCCATTGAAGATGCAAGAGCTGGTAAAGGGCCTACTTTGATTGAAGTAGAGACTTATAGATTAGCCGGTCACTTCATGGGAGATGCCGAAGGCTACAGACCTGATGGGGAAATTGATCGTTTAAAATCAAAAGACCCAATCATCCGCATGAAAAACCTATTGATCGACGAGAACGTTATTTCAGAAGATGAAAATCTTCAAATAACTCTTAAAGCTCAAAAACTGGTGGATGAAGCAATAGAATTTGCTCGTGAAAGTGACTATCCAGAGCCCGAAGAAGCACTTGATAAAGTCTTTGTTTAACAACCCATGATTTCATCTAGGGTTCAATATGAACTTTCAAAATTAAAAAAATGAAGGGACAGGCAAACAAATGTCTGTCGAATAATCATATGGAAAATGAACGTAAACTCACCATTGCCCGCTCAATGGCAGAAGCTACTGCACAAGAAATGCGCCGAGACGATAATGTCTTTGTTATGGGAGAAGACATCGGAAAACTCGGCGGTGTATATGGCAACACAAGAGGACTGATAGAAGAATTTGGGTCCACAAGAATACGTGACACGCCAATTTCAGAAACAGCTTTCATTGGCGCAGCTGTAGGTGCTGCTCAAGATGGTATGCGCCCTATTGTCGAACTCATGTTCGTAGATTTCTTCGGCGTTTGCTTTGATGCAATCTACAATCTTATGGCCAAGAATATTTATTTCTCTGGCGGCAAATTCCAAGTCCCAATGGTTCTAATGACATCCGGTGGTGGTGGCTATTCCGATGGCGGTCAGCACTCACAGGTTCTATACGGCACTTTCGCTCACCTCCCAGGAATGAAAGTTGTCTGCCCAAGCAACGCTTATGATGCAAAAGGCCTAATGACAACAGCCATTAGAGATAACAACCCTGTAGTCTATATGTACCATAAAAGCCTGCAAGGCATGGGCTGGCTCGGTACCGAACAAGGCGCAACCGTTCACACGCCAGAAGAAGAATATTCTATTCCTTTTGGAGAAGCCAAAATTGTTAAAGAAGGCTCTGACGTCACTATTGTTGGCGTTGGTCTTGGTGTTCACAATGGCTTAAAAGCTGCAAAGCTTTTAGAAGAAAAAGGTGTAAACGCTGAAGTTGTAGACCTGCGTACACTTGTACCATTGGACAGAGACACTGTGTTTAATTCGGTTAAAAAAACCGGTCACCTTATTGTTGTCGATGAAGATTATAAAAGCTTCGGATTAACTGGTGAGATTATAGCCACCATTGCAGAGAGAGATATTTCAGCTCTAAAAGCCTCTCCGCAAAGGGTTGCTTACCCAGATATTCCTATCCCCTTTTCTCGGCCAATGGAGCGTTATGCGCTGCCAAATCCAGAAAAAATTGTCAATGCATATGCTAAAATGAAGGAACAATAAGAATGGACATTACAATTCCCACAACACTTTGGGATGAAGATTCAGACGCTGTAATCACAAGCTGGTTGGTAAGTGATGGAGCGGCTGTAAATGAAGGAGATTTAATTGCCGAAATCATGGTTGAAAAAATTCAGCATGAAATTCATGCCCCAAAAACAGGAACAATCTCGATCAGTCAAGCCGTTGAAGCCGTTGTCGCAAAAGGCGGCACCATTGGCTCAATCGCTTAAATCCAGTGGGGCAAACTTAATGACTGATAACTTAGTGTCAAGCACTCCAGCCAGAGAAGAAAAGATCATTCCCCTCACAGGGATGAAAGGAATGATCGCTAAAAAAATGGTTGAGAGCTTAACAACCACAGCTCAGCTAACTCACAATGCATCTTGCGATGTAACAGCACTTCTTCAAAAAAAAGAAGAGCTGGCTAACAATGGTATCAAGGTCTCTTTTGAAGACCTCATCGTTGACGCTGTCATCGAAGCAATTAAAATACATCCTGGCATAAACGGTTATGCCGATGATAAACAAATTGAGATAAAACCATTTATGCATATTGGTGTTGCCGTTGCCCTGGAGGGAGACCTTCTCATGGCACCAGCAATCCTAAATGCAGATGAGTTAGCAATCGCTGATCGGGCAATTGCTCGAAAAGAAGTGATAGCTAGAGCTAGAACAAACAAACTAAACGTGACAGAAATGACAAAAGGGACATTCACAATTTCAAACCTTGGTTTGTCTCGCGTTCAACATTTCACACCCATCGTGAACAAACCTCAAATCGCTATTTTGGGATTAGGGGAAATTCGCAAACAATATTGGGAATGTGAAAATGGCGAACTGGAACCTCGTCCTATAATGGGGTTGTCTCTTTCTTTTGACCATAGAGCAATAAACGGTGGCCCAGCCGCTGATTTCCTAACGGATCTATGTAAAATCATAGAGAACAATTCATAATGTCACTTCCATCTTACTCTCTAAATAAGTCTGCACAGGAGGCTTTAAGCCCTCCAGGGCAAGACTTTTCCTTGAGTGAGGCTTTGGTATCATTTGAAACAGCTAGTAACATAGAAAGCTTATTATTAAATAAAGCTACCCTTCCCACTTCTATGCCTAGCTGTTTCATCTGGTCAATGCCCCAAGGCATTGTGGTGCCTAAATCAATTAGCTCAAAACCAAGTTTTAAAAATGCATGCGAAACTATGAGCTCTTTAAACTGGCCTGTTCATATCAGACAAACTGGCGGAGATTTAACACCGCAAGCCCCTGGAATGATCAACATTTCATACATCTTCTCAGAAGTTTGGCATGAAAAAACAAGCATCGAAGCAGCCTATAAAAAACTCTGTGATCCCATCACAGACTACTTGAATAATACATATGACATAAAAGCTTATACATCTTCCGTAGATGGTGCTTTTTGTGATGGCAAATTCAACATAGTTGTAGATGGATTAAAAGTTGCAGGAACCGCTCAAAAATGGCGACGCTTTAAAAATCAAAACAAAGAAGATTGCCTTGCTGTTTTAGGTCATGTTGCTCTTCTAGCAGATGCCCCTATCAATCAACTCATTGCAGCTTCAAATAGTTTTTATAAACTATGCGATATAGAAAAAACAATTAAGCCAGAAAATCATATCAATCTTTCTGAGCTCATCCCTCCTACAAAATTTAATCGAGCTTGTCTCATGCAAGGCCTACTCAACAGTTTTCATGAACATACTCAGTCCTAAAAACATAAAGTATTAAGCATAAAGGAATTAACTCATGTCGACATATGATATTGCCGTCATAGGTGCTGGCCCTGGAGGCTATGTAGCTGCCATTAGAGCTGCTCAATTAGGTTTAAAAGTAGCGTTAGTTGAACGAGATAAACTCGGTGGCATATGCCTTAACTGGGGTTGTATCCCAACTAAAGCCTTACTTCGTTCTTCTGAAGTTTTTTCTCTTTTTAAACACGCTTCTAATTATGGTCTCAAGGCCAATGAAGCAGAATTCGATTTTACAAAAATAATCGAGCGTTCGAGAAAAGTCTCTCAGCAACTATCAAATGGCATTGCCTACTTGATGAAAAAAAACAAAATCACAGTTCTTCAGGGCACAGGCAAACTAAAAAGCAATACAGAAATTACAGTACTGGATTCAACCGGCACCCCTATTGAAGACGTTGTAGCTAAAAATATAATTATCGCAACTGGCGCAAGAGCAAAAGTAATTCCTGGCCTGGAACCTGATAATGAATATATTTGGGATTATCGCGCAGCTCTAGCCCCAACAGAAAAACCAAACTCACTATTAGTTGTCGGCTCAGGCGCAATAGGAATTGAATTTGCAAGCTTCTATAACACTCTAGGAACAAAAGTTCATGTCGTAGAGATCGCAAATAGTATTTTACCAGCAGAAGACAGTGAAATTTCTGAACTGGCAAAGAAATCACTTCAATCAAGAGGTATCAACTTTCACCTCTCAACTTCCGTTGCAAATCTTGTAAAAGAAAATGGAAGCGTAACAGCAAGTCTTAAGAAAGAAGATGGCTCTATAGAATCTTTACAAGTTGATAAAGTTATTTCAGCCGTTGGTATTTCTCCGAATATTGAAGGCCTAGGTTTAGAAGAATTAAATATCGCAACCAATCGCGGTCACATTAAAACTGATGAATGGTGCACAACCAATCAACCTGGCATTTATGCCATTGGTGATGTAACAGCTCCTCCTTGGTTAGCTCATAAAGCCAGTCATGAAGCCATCATCTGTGTCGATAAAATATCTGGCAAAGAAGGTGTTAAGTCTCTTAACACCCTCGCCCTAGCAGGTTGTACATACTGCACCCCCCAAATTGCATCTGTCGGTTACACTGAATCAAAAGCAAAAGAAATGGGCTATGATGTAAAAGTAGGCCGCTTCCCCTTCCAAGCCAATGGCAAAGCTATTGCCATGGGTGAAACAGAAGGCATGATAAAAACCATTGTAGATCGTCACACAGACCGATTGCTTGGAGCTCATATGATTGGTGCTGAGGTCACAGAGCTAATTCAAGGTTTTTCAATAGCTCTAACACTGAAAGCAACAGCATCTCAATTATCTCACGTCATTTTCCCTCACCCAACTCTGTCTGAAATGATGCATGAAAGCATTTTAGATGTAAATGATGAAGCTCTTCATTTTTAGTCATATAATAACTATGAAGTGGCAACAAAATCATTGCCACTTCATACCAACCTTTATCGTCAAAGCGATACCTCAATCCCCCGCCCAATTCCATGTCGTTCTATAGATTCAAATTAAAAAATCTTCTTCTAAAATGTCGTAAAAATTCATCATCAACAACACTCGTGCCTATTTTAAAGGCATAAGAGAAAAGTTAAAAAATTTTCTAACGTCAAAAAAAACAAAGATAACTAGCTGTTTAAAAACAATAAAAATAAATTTACAGCAAGTGGCATACGCTTTGCTTTTAATTAAGAAAAATTAAAAATGCATCAAACATACATGTAAGAAAAACAATAATTCTTAGATGTTTGTTTGAGCACCAATGAATAAGCCTTTTAATAACTGAACCATAAGGGCTTATCAGAGGGGGTCGTATGCTGCCGACAAATCAGGTAAACTCTGATTATAAAAACTCGTCTACTGTTCTGGAGCCAAAACTGAATTCACTGACAGAAGTGAACCCGGTTATTGTAATCGGCGGCGGGCCAGCTGGAATTCGAGCAACTGAATATTTGTCGGCAAATAAAATTCCTGTCATTATTTTTAATGCAGAACGTTGGCAACCTTACAATCGTGTAAAGCTCACACCACTACTTTCAGGTGATGTCCAAATCGGACAGGTATATCTCGAGCCAAACCTACCAAAAGACGCAAATGTCAAACAATACACATCACACCCAATTGTTGGAATTGATACAGAGAACAAACAAGTCATCGGTCAGTTTGATCGTAGGTTTTCTTACGACAAACTCATTCTAGCAACTGGCTCACGAGCCCATATTCCTGCCATCCCAGGCATTGAGATTGATGGAGTGTTCAAATTTAGAAATTTCGATGATGTCGAAAAACTTGTAGCCAGAAGCATATCAGCAAGGCGGTGTGTCGTTATCGGCGGAGGTCTCCTTGGCTTAGAAGCCGCACGTGGCATGGCCAATCGAAAGATTGAAACTATCATTGTTGAACACGAAACAAGATTAATGGCACGCCAGCTAGACGAAAGCGCCGGCGGCATCTTGGCGTCACAAATAGAAACCTTAGGACTAACTGTAAAAACAGGGCTATCCGTCAAGAAAATAAATGGCACAGACAGAGTAAAAAGCATCAGCCTTTCAAATGGTGAAGACATTGAATGTGACACCCTAATTGTCTGCACAGGCATAAGAGCAAACATGGAAATAGCGCGAGATGCGGGCCTAGCCGTTAGCCGTGCCATAACTGTCAATCAAAACATGCAAACCTCAGAGGCAGACATTTACGCCGTAGGCGAATGCGCCGAATATAACGGACACACCTACGGTCTCGTCGGCCCTGGCCTGGAACAAGCCTCCATAGCCGTTAACAATATTATAGGAAAAACAGAAAGCTATTCAGGTTCTCTTCCATCCACAAAGCTAAAAGTCGTCGGCTCTGATGTATTTTCCATGGGTGATGTAGAACAACTTGCAGAGCGAATAGATATCAACACAATAACTTATCAAAATTCAGACAAGTCCATTTATCGCCGTTTAGTTTTACAAAAAAATCGCCTCGTCGGAGCATTGGCAATTGGCGAATGGCCTGAAATCAATGTTCTTCAAAATGCTATCGTCCAACAAAAATTCATATGGCCCTGGCAAAGACTGAGTTTTCAAAAATCAGGATTTCTCTTTTCTCAAAAGAAACCACAAAGCGTCACAGATTGGCCTGCTGCGGCCACAGTTTGCAACTGCACGGGCGTAACCCGAGGACAAATTGGTGACGCCATCTCCCAAGGCTGCGTCACCTTTGACGCTGTAAAAAGAGAAACAAGCTGTTCAACCGTTTGCGGCAGTTGCAAACCCCTCATTCATGAACTACTTGCAGGAAAACCAAAATATGAACCGATAGAATGGATCAAACCTGTTCTTATAGGTTCTACTCTAGCACTACTAGCAGCACTCATCACACTCATTGCACCAGGTCTACCAGCCAGAGACAGTGTCATTCCAGATTTCACAATCGATATGCTCTGGACAGATGGGTATTATAAACAAGTCAGCGGATTTGCCCTTCTGGGCTTATCCGTCATTGCAGCCATTCTTTCTTTGCGAAAAAATATAAAGTTCCTCTCCTTCGGAGCTTATTCAGGCTGGCGCGCATTTCACATCATCATTGGGCTATTAGCAGCATTTATCTTATTTTTACACACAGGCTTTCATTTAGGCGAGAATTTAAATTTCTGGTTGATGCTCAGCTTCATCGCTCTTGGATTAACCGGGGCATTAACCGGACTTTTAAAAGCTGGCGAACATCGCCTACTAGAAAAAGGCGTACGATTAAAAAATGAAGCCCCAGCAAGAATAACATTCTGGCTACATATCATCACCTTCTGGCCACTGCCAGTCTTGTTAGCCCTTCATATTCTCACCGTCTATTATTATTAAAGGAGCCTCAGTGAATGTCTCGTAATATTCTATTTTGGTTACTTTGGTTGATTGGCACAATAGCTATAGGCGGTTACCTAACCACAACAATGTTTTACAATGGTGACCGCTCATCCCTTCTCATTGGTAAAACCACAAGTGGTCACCACCAAATTGAACTCTCATGTAACACATGTCACGGCAATGGTTTTACAGATGGAGATACAATTCAAAAAGCATGTCTCAGCTGCCATGAAAACGAACTCAAAGTTGCAAATGACAGCCACCCTATTAAAAAATTCAGAGATCCAAGAAATGCCGCTCGCCTTGAGCAATTAAACGCAATGAAATGCGTGACCTGCCATACAGAACACAAACCAGAACTCGTCAGTTCAATGGGGATGGGTGTTACCATACCTAAAGATTTCTGTTTCAAGTGCCATGCAGATATCGGGAAAGACCGCCCTCAAACTCATAAAGACTTGAATTTCGAAGGCTGCGCCAGTTCAGGCTGTCACAACTATCATGACAACCGCGCCCTTTACGAACGGTTCTTGGAAAAACACGCCAAAGAACCTGAAATGAAACTAACCCAGCTCATAAACAATTTAAATTATGAAAAGCTCAGCGAAGAGTATGGCGGCCTAAAACGCGGCACCCCATTAAGCCCAGCAGACGCTAACGCGCCCAAAGAACACATCAATGAAAAACTATTAGACACATGGCATGATGATGCACATGCAAAGAACGGTGTAAATTGTTCCTCTTGTCACCAACCTAAAGAAGAAAAACAAGCATGGATCCAAAAGCCAGACGCCTCAGTTTGCGCGAGCTGCCATAAAGAAGAAAACAAGAGTTTCCTCGCAGGCAAACACGGCATGCGCTTAGTACCAAATATGCTGCAATCTAAAGCAGACCCATTCGGATTGTTTAAAGAAAAGAAACTCTCACCCATGCGTCCAGAGTTAGCACGCTTACCTATGAAACAGTCAGCCCATGGTACGGAACTAACCTGTAATAGCTGTCACTCCGTTGGAAAGAGCAATCATAAATTCAATATACAAAAAGCAAAAGTTCAAGCTTGTCTTTCATGTCATGATGATGACCACAGTAAAGCCTACCTCACTTCACCGCATCACGATCTTTGGCAAAAAGAACTAAAAGGCGAGCTTCCAAAAGGCTCTGGCGTAACTTGCGCAACCTGTCATATGCCACGTATAGCCGTTGAAGATAAATATGAAAACGAAGTCTTAATCATAAATCACAACCAAAATGACAATCTAAGGCCAAACGAAAAAATGATCCGCTCTGCCTGTTCATCTTGTCATGGCCTGCGGTTTTCAATCGATTCCTTAGCGGATCCAAATTTAATAAAAAAGAATTTCCATGGTCGTTCAGTCTTCAAAATAGAAAGTATTGATTGGGTTCTGAAACGGTCATCGAAACCGGAGGAAAACAAATGATTTTCCCCTCCCCTAAACTAAAAAAAATGACTGCTGTTTTAAAAACATTAAAGGAGATTTACATGTTAAACTTTAAAACATCATTGAAAAAAACGGCCCTTTCACTGGCAACCGGCAGCCTTATGCTCGGCATGACAATGTCAGCCCCTGCAACTGCCAAAACCTTCGAACCACAACAAGTCACAGACATGCTGCACCTGGTCCTTGAATCAGACAGAACCATTTACACCAAGAAAGTTGTAAAGCGTCTGGCAAACAAGCACAAAGTGATCAAAGCAACCGAATCATTTGAGGATGATAAGTCTTTACCACTACCCGCTCAAATGTTCCGCTTTGGTTCAGAAGCAGTAGCGGATAAGACCGATAAATTTTCCTACTCTCTTCTCTCACTATGGCCCATTAACAAACAAAATAAACCAGCAACAGAGTTAGAGAAAAAAGGCCTTGAATATATTAACGCTAACAAAGGTAAAAACTTCTACGGCGAAGAAACCTTAGGCGGCAAAAAATATTTCACAGCTGTTTATGCCGACGTTGCAGTCGCTACACCTTGTGTTGGTTGTCACAACAATCACAAAGACACACCTAAAAAGGACTTCAAAATGGGTGATGTCATGGGCGGCGTAGTGATCCGTATCCCACTGCAATAATCAAAGATCAAAACGGGCCTCTCTCATTGTTCCGTACAAAGAGAGAGGCTTCAAAACCAAACAAAGGAACAATTCAATGACACCAGAACAAGTTGAACTAGTTCAATCTTCATTTAAAAAAGTTGAACCCATCGCTTCAACCGCAGGCGATTTATTTTATGGGAGACTCTTCGAAATAGCACCGGAAGTCCGCCCCATGTTTGCAGATAATATTGAAGATCAGCGCGATAAACTCATGTCAATGCTTGGAACCGCTGTCAACAATCTTCATCAAATAGAACAAATCATTGAACCAGTTAAAACACTTGGCGCCAAACATGTCGATTACGGCGTAAAAGATGAACACTACGACAAAGTCGGTGAAGCCTTAATCTGGACTTTGCAAGAAGGATTAAAAGACGACTTCACACCTGAAGTAAAAGACGCCTGGGTCACAACCTACGGCACATTGGCAACTGTCATGAAAGACGCAGCCGCAGAGGCATCTAAATCTAAAAAAGGATTTTTTGGAAAATTATTCGGAACTTAAGTCCTTTTAAAATTAGCATCCCCCAATCTCTGACGGTTGCTGGTGAGCAACTGAAAGAATATCAAAATGGTGCGAAAAAAACTACAGACCTCATAATTTATGAGGTCTTTTTTTTATAAAGAAATTACAATGAATATATAAAGATCAATGCCTCGCGATAATTTGATTTTAGCCAACTTTGAACATCCATTAGCATTACCTCTAAAAATAATACAGATTTTTATAGCTTGAGGGTGCGATGAAGTTATTCTTTAAAATTTTTCTAACTAGTTTTTTTATTCTTTTTAGTCATTCACTCGCTTCTGCTGAAAAAACTGAGACAAAAAAACAAACCTTAAAGCAACGCAAGCCCAACCATCTTCTCGGAGCTCAATCCCCCTATCTTCTCCAACATCTCTACAACACTGTCGACTGGTACCCATGGGGAGAAGAAGCTTTAAAAAGAGCAAAGGTAGAAAACAAACCCATATTCCTCTCTGTCGGATATTCAACCTGTCACTGGTGCCATGTCATGGCCCATGAAAGCTTTGAAAATTCAGAAATCGGTAAATTCCTAAATGAACATTACATCTCAATCAAAGTTGACCGAGAACAACGCCCAGATCTGGACAGTCAATTTATGCTCGTAACGGAGGCTATGACAGGAACAGGTGGTTGGCCAAATTCTGTTTTTCTCACAGCAAATGCAAAACCATTCCACGCCTCAACCTATCTGCCTCCAGATCAGTTCATGAGCACACTAAAACATATTGAAAAACTCTGGAAAACCGAACAAGCAACACTCATAGAACAAGGCCAACAAGTCGCAGATGGCATAAACCGTTATATGAACCGAACAGAAGCAGCGCGTAACATCACACCTGAAGTTATCGCAGAAGCAGTAGAGATAACAACAAAAAACAAAGACGAATTTAACGGCGGCTTCGGTGTTGCCCCCAAATTCCCCCAAGAATCGGCCCTCTCATTCCTACTCAATCAAGCTGAGCGCGGCAATAACACCGCATTAAAAACAGCACTGGCAGCATTAGACGGCATGATAAAAGGTGGCATTCATGATCATGTAGGTGGAGGCTTTCACCGCTATAGCGTTGATGAACGCTGGCTCGTTCCTCATTTTGAAAAAATGCTCTACAACCAAGCCTTAATCGGCAACCTTCTAGTCAGGGCCTATGCTCTAACCGGAAAAGAGAGATACAAACAAACGGCCATTCGTTTGTTTGATTATGTTCTTCGTGACATGCAAGACAAGAACGGCGGTTTCTATTCAGCTGAAGATGCCGATTCAATAGATGAAAATGGCAAAAAAATTGAAGGCGCATTCTACATCTGGTCAATAGAAGAAATTGAAGAAACTAAAATTCCGAAATCATCCGTCATTCACAAAACATTTCACCTCACAGAAAACGGAAACTTTGAAGGGAAAAACATTCTTCATTTAGAACAACTTCCAGCAGACATCGCCAAATCTTTAAAACTAAGCAAGCAAACCTATTTTCAGAAATTAAATCGTGACCTTGAAATTTTAAGACAAGCACGAGAAAAAAGAAAACACCCTCACAAAGACCTAAAAATCATCGTATCTTGGAATGCCATGATGATAGAAGCCCTAGCGCACGCTTCACATATCCTAGAGCGTAAAGATTATTACATTGCAGCTAAAAAATCCGTCAACTACATCACACAAAACATGCTGAAGAAAGATGGTCTCTATCGCGCTAGTTACAAAGGCAACATCGGGGTTGAAGCACAACTGGCAGATTACGCAGGCCTTGGTCTAGCATTACTAGCGATCCAAACTTATGCACCAACTGACAAAGAAAATAAATCAAATATGAAAACAGTTCAAAGGTTAGCTGATGAACTACAACTGCGCTTTGGCTCCCCATGGGAAAAAAAAATCACTCCATACCGTATGACAGAAACAGAAGACGGCATCGGCACCTTCCCTCCCTTAGATGACAATCCAATCCCATCTGGTAACGCACTGGCTTTGAGGTTATTACATACAATCGCAGAAAAGAACGGCATCCCTGAGCATAAAAAGAAAACATTGTTGCTCGCATCTGCCCTCTCAGGGCATGCATTAAGAAACCCACAAATGAGAGGTACCTTAGTGAATGCAGTCAATGCTGCGAATAATGGCAACACCGGATTTATTCGAGACACAGCCAAAGGAAACGTAAAAGTTCATCTAAAATTGAATAGGGAAACCAAAAAAGCTACGGTTAAAATCAGCATTAAACCCGGCTGGCACATTAATTCAAACACACCATTAGAAGAATATTTAATCCCAACAGAAATCACACTAGATAGTGAAAAGCTCGCCACTAAAGCATTTCCAAAACCAGAAATAAAATCACTCTCATTTAACAAAGAAAAACTCTCCCTCTATGAAGGAGAAATAAATATCATCGCTGAGTTTCCAAAAAACAAACAACAAGTAGCAAGCAAACTCACCTTAAACTTACAGGCCTGTAGCGACAAGATTTGCCTCCCCCCCGAAGCTCTTGAATTTAATTTCTGGCAATAGAATATAGCTTCTGTTTCAAAAAATGAGGATAACAACTCGAACTCTATTTGGGATTAAAAAACCAGTTAACCCATGAAATAACCATAGAAAAACGGCAAAATGAGAACATTTCAGAACCATATCATTAAGAATAATTCATGTTCGACCACTTGAGCCAAACATTCATTTTCCATTCATAGGCTAAGCCATAGTTTTTCCCTAGACGCAACACAGTCGTACTACAAGGGATAAAAACAATGATCAAACTTACAAAAATTATAAAAGCTCAAATCACACTTCTCGTGATCTGCTTAGCAACATCGCTCACAACAATCACCCCAGTTCAAGCTGCATGCGGTGGTAAAAATCAAAAAGTCTGCTCTGTTTTTAAAAAGGGTGGAATGTGTCGAATCTGGCTCAGTAATGTAAGAGGCGTATGTCGTCCTTGTGGTGGTCAAAATCAAAGAGCTTGCCCAATCACCAAAAAAGGAAAGGCTTGTAAAAGCGGCCTGAAATGGAAACTCGGCAAATGTGTTAAGCCAAAACAATCCGTCAAAAAGAAATTACTGAGAGACGCAAGAACTCAAGCACAGCGCTTCAGACCAATGATCCGCACAATTGCCAATACGTTAAGACGCGTCGGCAACAAGCAAACGATCAGACGCTTAAAAGCTGCTCTTAAGTCTAAAGATCCAAACAGAATTAGAAGTGTTATTCAGGATATGCAAACAAGAGCCGTACTAACTGCCCTACAAAAAGCTGGATTTAGAACATTATCAGTTGGTGTCCAATCTTCTGTATCAGTGGCTGGTGGTTACGGCCGTGAAACTGGACTTGCTCTACCAGTAAACCAAAGAGGGCGTGCACCTCTCTATGTTTCAAAAACTTACTTTGGTGGCGTTATCTTAGGTGTTGGAAATGATCTTGTAATGTCAGCATTTACGGACAACCCCAATAATGTTGGCGGAGCACTTTACGCAGCCATAGGCAACTTTGATGTGGGCTCTGGTGTAGGTGTAGTTCTCTGGTATGACAAAAGAACGCTCCTTATCAAAGGTGTTTCTGTTGGCATCGGTATCGGCAGCGTAGGAGCCGGCGGCGCAATCGGCCACGGCACAACATACCTCTGCCCATCAAGAGCCTGTAACAAAGTCTTTTAATTAATAAAACAAAAATGGGAACCTATTAGCTTAAATATAATAGGTTCCCATTCCACCAAGGTTTCTCTTTAATCATTTATACCAACAGCCAGCTCTTTCCGCTAAATACCTTAAATTAAAGATTTGCTTCATAATTCGATTTTTTTTTGTTAAAAATTATGAAACGAATAAACAAAAAAATTGGGTATTCAAAAATGCTTGAAAGTTTAGATGGTTTATTGACCAGCCTGTTTGGTCCAAATGGTAGTTTTTTAGGTTTATTGACAATTCTAGTCGGTATATTTTCTCTACTACATACCTATATATCATATAGATCAAAAACCTTATTAGACAGTCGCAACAGAACAACTCAACTATTTGAAGAGCTCTATTCAGTTGAAGGCTATTCAGCCATTGTCGCTCCGGTTTTTAACATAATGCTAAAATGGAATGGTCTAAACGAACCTGCTAAAAGTGAATATAAGAAAGTTATTATTGATGGCTGGGTCGGTTTTGAAAATGCGCCCACAATTAAAGTCGACCTTTTTTGCGAAGCGATGGATAATAATATGGCGGAGTTTCACTACAAAAAAAGAAAAGAAGCCGGAGAGATAACTGAACACGAAGCGCTAACAGCATTTTTATATTTCTGGTCAAAATTAGATCTAATGCTAACCAACAAAGTGATCGATAACAAACTAACTAAATCACTCTTCAAAGTGCAGTTTAATTACTATCGCTCATTCATAAAAGATCTAAGAAACATACTTGATGAGAACATCAACGAAAACGACTTCCGCCCCGCCTGGTATGAAGCAACCCTAAAACTAGAAAAATTCTTTGGCACTGTTTAAAGAGAAAATGGTGCGGCCGAGAAGACTCGAACTTCCACCCGTGTTACCGGACAGCGACCTCAACGCTGCGCGTCTACCAGTTCCGCCACGGCCGCACAATAAGTAAAGGCTGGTAGGTTTACGTAAGTAGTAAACTCCCTTACTGAGAAAAAGACATTTAACAAACCTGCCCAATGAAGGCAAGAGCTTTTTATTTTGGAAAAATTGGAAAAGTTAACCCTTAAGCCGCCATATCACTGAGGTTATATTTTTGAGTGATTTCAACCGTAATGCGGTCTCCCTCAACTATAACTTCCCCGCGCCCAATAGGTACCATATTCGCTAAAATCTCAACTTCATCATTCACATTTGCTTCAAGCTCAATCACAGCGCCACGCCCCATGCGCAAGAGATGGTTGATCGGCATAGTCCGCCGTCCAATCACAACACTTAACTCAATTTCCACACCAGAAATGGGGGCCATAACAAAAAGTCCTCAAACAAATCAGTTTAAAATTTTAAAACATGAAACTCATATATAAGTTTCTCAACCATAGTACCAATGAATTTTATGTGTCTTTAAGGCCATTTGACGATATCAGTTACTTCAACTCATTTGACTGAAAGCCTATAGTTCTATATTCCGAGTCATTATTCTAATTGTGTTGGAGCTTAGTTACCGAATGGTAAACAAAAGAGATTTTGAAAGTGATGTACACTGGAAAATCAGTGATTTCCCAGTGAAATACCCTGATGCCATAGAATATATGGAAAAAAGAGTTGAACAAATCCATAAAGGCGAGAAATCTGAGTGTATTTGGCTCCTGGAACACCCGCCTCTATACACAGCCGGTACAAGCGCAGAAGAAAAAGACCTTCTCACACCAAATCGTTTTCCCGTTTATCAAACAGGAAGAGGCGGCGAATATACCTATCACGGGCCTGGTCAAAAAATTGCGTATATTATGTTAGATTTGAACAAGCGGAAAAAAGATGTCCGCTGGTTTATTCATGAAGTTGAAGGCTGGATCATAGATATTTGCGCTGAATTCAATATTGAATGCACCAGAAGAGAAGGCCGCGTTGGCCTATGGGTCCCTCAACCACAAAGAGGCCCAGATATAGATGATAAAATCGCAGCCATTGGCATACGCCTGCGCAAATGGACCAGCTTTCACGGACTAAGCTTAAACCTTAGCCCAAATCTAGAGCATTTCAATGGCATCGTCCCATGCGGCATCAAGGAACATGGGATAACAAGTTTTGAAAAACTAAATATTGCCTATACAGAAGAGAAAATTTTGAACGCTTTCAAAACTCATTTTGAATCCCATTTCAAAGTTTAAATAGAAAACTATTCCAAGCATTCTATCAAAGCTACCGCACGCTCATCTCCAGAAATATGCATTGTTGAAGCTTGAGCATATTTGCGCATATCAACTTGCACATCAGCCACATCTTTTAACGTAAACAAGCCACTACGAATAAGAGTACGGATTGCATAACAATCAGCTTCCTGTTCAGCTAATTGACGTGACGAACGAAAATAAAGATGCCCTAAAACATGGTGGCCGCATTCATGCGCAATAAAAAACAATTGTGCCGCTTTGGATAATTTAGACAGGCGGCGAATATTAAGAATAGTCATCGGCCCCATAGGAACACCGCGATGGCGCATCAAATCAGAAAATGCAACATCACTTAAACTATCATTCCTGACATGAAGCACGGGCCTGCTGTAATAGTCTGTGCATCGACTATCAAGATATTCGTGCTCTACTGCTTGTCTGATTTGTCCCTGATTTGACTGATGTCTTACTTGTGAAAATACTGCTGGGATGCTCAAAAAGGACAGACAAAGAAACAGAACTAACGTTGGTTTATAATTCATAATTGGCAGTCTCCTTTAATAAATTAAAGTTTCACTTCCCAAAATCATGGTGACATTAGTTCTATTTATATGTCAAATAAGCCTCAAATGTTAAGTAAATACAATGTTACTTATGCAACTTGTTACTGCTCAAATTCCATGATAACAGCATCAACTGCAAGGCTGTCACCAGCCTCTGCATTAATCTTGGTAACAACAGTATCTCTTTCAGCTTTAAGGATGTTTTCCATCTTCATCGCTTCAACAATACAAAGTGATTGACCAGCTTTCACTTCTTCACCCTCTTCAACCATGATGTTTACAACCAAACCAGGCATCGGGCATAAAAGTAATTTAGAAGTGTCAGGCGCCACTTTAATCGGCATCAAAGAAGCAAGTTCAGCTTCTCTTTTTGTATAAACAAACGTTGGAGATGTAACTCCCGAATATGAAAGCTCATATCCATTATCAAGCGGCCTAACTTGAACAGCAACATCTTTACCGTTCACAGAACCAACCCATAAAGGCTCACCAAACCACCAGTTTGAAGAAACAGAAACTGCCTCATCCAGCTCTCCCTGGAAATGAATAATCAAATCATCCATCTCAGGCGCTATTTGTTCCACTGTTAGTTCTTGGCGAACATCAGAAATAATAACAACACGGTCTTCAGCAAAAACAACAGGGCGTCCTTGCATCTGATCAGAAATATGTCGGCGACGTTTATTTCCAAGATAGTCAATAGCAGCGGCCACACAGGATAAAACTTTAAGCTCTTCACCTTCAGCTGCGCGTGGTTCAAATCCATCCGGATATTCATCAGCAATAAAGTTTGTTGAAATATTCCCAGTTACCCAGCGCTCATGTTGCATAATCGCGCTCAAGAATGGAATGTTATGCTGAATACCATCAATATAAAACCGATCCAGAGCACTCGCCATATGTTCAATTGCTTCAGAGCGAGTTGGTGCATGGGTGATAAGTTTAGCGATCATCGGATCATAAAACATTGAAATTTCACCACCCTCATAAACACCAGTGTCATTTCTGATAGTCAAACCATTTTCAGTACCCTCAGCCGGTGGCTGATAACGAACCAAACGACCAATAGAAGGAAGGAAGTTGCGATAAGGGTCTTCCGCATAAATCCGGCTTTCAATGGACCAACCATCAATTTTCACATCAGATTGAGCAATCTCAAGTTTTTCTCCAGCTGCCACTTTGATCATCTGCTCAACCAAATCAACACCAGTGATAAGTTCAGTAACGGGGTGCTCCACTTGCAGGCGCGTATTCATTTCAAGGAAATAAAAGTTCCGGTCTTTATCTACGATAAACTCAACAGTACCCGCACTTTCATAATCAACAGCTTTAGACAAAGCAACAGACTGCTCACCCATTTTTTTACGAGTCGCTTCATCAAGAAATGAACTAGGAGCCTCTTCTAAAACTTTCTGATTGCGTCGCTGAATAGAACATTCCCGTTCATTCAGGTAAATTACATTACCATGCTTATCCGCCAATACTTGAATTTCAATATGGCGCGGTTCAACGATAAATTTCTCAATAAAAATTCGATCATCGCCAAAGCTAGACATCGCCTCAGATTTAGAGGCACTAAAGCCTTCCTCAACTTCATCAACAGAATTGGCAATCCGCATGCCCTTCCCGCCACCACCAGCAGATGCTTTAATCATCACAGGATAGCCAATGTCGTTAGCGATCTTAATAGCTTCCTCAGGCGTTTCAATCTCACCCATATAACCAGGAACAATATTCACCTTGGCATTACTGGCAAATTTCTTGGATTCAATCTTGTCACCCATCACTTCGATGGCTTTAACATTCGGCCCAATAAACGCAATACCAACCTTCTCCAGAGCTTTAGCAAAATCAGCATTTTCAGATAAGAAACCATAACCAGGGTGAATAGCTTCTGCACCAGTTGCCGTCGCAGCAGCAATAATTTTCTCAGGGATAAGATAACTCTCAGAAGCTGCCGAGCTGCCAACATGCACTGCTTCATCGGCCATTTCTACATGTAGCGCTTGACGGTCAGCATCAGAATAAACAGCAACAGTTGCTATACCCATTTTTTTAGCAGTTTTAATTACTCGGCAAGCAATTTCACCACGATTAGCAATAAGAATTTTTTTGAACATATTTTTTAACTTTTTTCTATATCTAGGTTCGCGGATGCCTTCGACAGTTGCTAGTGGGCAACTGAAGGAGCATCAAAAATTAAGCATCTGAAGCACATTTAAATTGAATGGTATCCGTGTTTATTAATCACATATACCGTGTTCCTTTTAAACATAGTTTGTAAGAGGAACAAGCACTCTCATTAAGTTTTCTTATAAAGAAATAAAAAAACAGCCCCCATGAAACGTTTTAGGCTATTTTTTTTTATTTTTCTTAGGTCTTAAGAACTAAATAAGCAAACGATAGATGATTGATGCAATTAATCCAATTCCCGCCATCCCAACAATAAAATCAAACAAAGCCTTAAAACCACCGCGCCCTATAGAGGCTAATTTTTTCAGTTTTTCTTCCCTGTTTAACTTTTCATCATTCTGTAAATCCTGGAGACTACTAGCAAGGGTCGTAACAACCAGCTTTCTCCCATAAATCCCAACAATAACATGCACAGAAACAATCATTAAAGCACCCAAAACACTGGCAATCAAACTGGGGCTGGTTAAACCATAATGTAATACAATCAGCGCCATAATATAAAACATGCCAGCTAACGCCTCGAGCCCATCATTACATCTATGAGCTAACCACAATGGCGAAAAGAGAAATCCAGGCCAACTCCAGGATGGTTTCATCTCTTTCCCAGCAGAAAGGCTCTTTTGATAATATATTTCATAAACACTATCTGACTTACCCAAATAATCTTTAAAGTGTTCAGCCGTTAATAATGGAAAACCAAACGCATCATAGTACGTCTCACCAGCCCCATGAGAAGCACCAACCTCACCATGACGCAAATAGTCCATCAAAACTTCAGATTGGTCACTTGGTAAGACTGCATAAATCCGCCGGTCATTTTGTGTCCAGCCATATTCTTCATCTAGATAGAAGAGAATATTTAAACGAGCATCTCTCTTAAAAGAGCTTTCTAACTTGGCTTCTGTTAAGTTCTCTCCAAGGGCACTTAATATTTCATATTCAGCATAATTAGAAATATCAAAAGAACATTCCCGAACACGATTTACAAACCGTCTCCATTCATGAGTATCCCAAAGAGACCACGGCCCCATTAAGTTCTCAATTTCATCATCAATCTGCTCATAAGTGATTTCATCAATCTCGACCTCATAAAAACCAAGCAGATTTGAGAGATTAGAACTTTCCTCCTCATCAGCCAAAATGGTTTCATCAGTTCCCTCATTATGAAGCACTTCAATTGGCTCTAAAGGCGGGGCAAGATCATTTGGTAATATAGTCCGCTTTTCATGATCATCACCAATTTGCAAATCAATCGATTGACCAACAACTGGTTCCTGTTCAGTAGAATTTTCTTCAAGTGTAAGAACATAGGTGTCATCAATTCGAGGCTCGATCTCATCTAAGGCACGTTCAATAGCTTGATTTTCAGCTGTCTGTTCGACAGAAGCTGTAAGAGAGCCAGTACTAGAGTCTGTATCAGAGGATGAATGATCTGTTTTCTCTTGAGAAGAAAGCTCCTCAGAAACATCCTCTTCATCCTCCCAATCATACTCATAATCAAAATCATACTTAGCTAAGTAAATGGCCTCATCTCGAGCTTCTCGGAGTTCTTGAAACTGCTTTGGGTCTTCATCAGGGCGCAGAGTTTTTAACTGTTTTGCATACGCCCGCTTAATCGACCGCTCATCGTCAGTTTTCTCAAGCCCTAAACGTTCCCAAACATCCATGTGACATCAATCCATATCAAACATGTTATTCTCAAGTTGTGCCAAATTTTGTGAAAATTGCTCACGAACTTTATCCAGGTCTCTATTAGATTGATCCGTAATCACCTGCTCAAAATCAAGAATTAAAGAGCGAACATAATCTCGTTGTGACTTCAAACTTTCAGCGTAAATCCGTTCAGCTTTCGCAATAAGCACAGCATTTTCAGCATGTTCACGCGGATGCAGCTTAATACCACTCAAAGCTTTAAACCGTTTTTCCAAATCTTCATCAGAGAGGTTTGCTTGGTTTTTAAAAATTTTACGAACAATTTTATCCGTTGAAAGGACTTTCACCTCAACCTCAAGAGCACCATTGATGTCATAGGTAAACCGAACATCAACCCCCTCTTTACCAGCCACCGCGGCAGGTACCTCAACCTTTAAATCACCAAGCAAAATATTATCTTCAGGACGCATATTCTCGCCCTGATAAATATCCAGATTAATCTGTGTTTGTTTATCTCTAATTGTAAAAAATTGCTGACTTTCACTAATCGGCACAACAGCATTCCGCTCAATAATCGGTACAATCACCAGATTATCATAATTATCATCAACCACAGCTGATGTCCCTAAAGTGTAAGGACAAACATCTGTCATAACAACATCTTCAAGCGCAGCATTGCGGGTCTTAAGTCCCGTTTGAACAGCTGCGCCCAGCGCCACAATTTCATCAGGGTTTAAATGAGAAAGAGGTAATTTTTGAAACAAACGCCCAACCATCCGGCGGATCATCGGCATACGAGAGCTACCCCCAACCATAACAACATTGTCGATGTTTTCAGGCCGTAAAGTCGCGTCATTAATCGCGCGCTCCATAGGCACCCGCAAGCGGCGACGCAATGAACTGGTCAGTTCTTCAAACCGGTTTCGGCTAAAAGAACCTTCTAGTTTTACGTCAGAAATTAGAGCTGAATAAGTCGCATCTTCTCGCGCAGAAAGATCTTTTTTAACAAGCTCAGCCAAGCGTATTAACTTGTTTTTATCTGAAGCAGATAAGGCCTCAACATCCACCTTATTATCGCCAGCTAAAGTCTCAACCAATAAATCTCTAAAATCATTACCGCCAAGAAAATTATCACCTGCAGTCGCCCGCACTTCCATCACATTGTCATACTTATCGAGAATGGAAACATCAAAGGTGCCACCTCCAAGATCAAAAATAAGGAATTGGCTTTCATCAACTTCATTCAAACCGTAAGCCAAGGCAGCAGCTGTCGGCTCATTAATCAAACTATCAACCTTAAGGCCAGCAAGCTTGCCAGCATCAATGGTTGCTTTGCGTTGGATGTCGTTGAAATAAGCAGGAACTGAAATAATCGCGCCTGTTACCTCCGCACCAAGATGCTGCTCAGCATCAGCTTTTAAAGAGCGCAGTACAAACGCAGAAAGTTCTTCCGGACGAAACTGATAAGAATGAGAAGAAGCCCCACCAAGCGTAACTTGTTTATCACTGCCCATGGTCCGTTTAAAATCACCAATGGTTAGATGGGGGTGTGTGATGAGCCGCTCTTTCGCCACTTCACCAATGAGAATATCCCCCTGGTCATCAACACCGACGACAGACGGTGTTAAAAAAGACTTCAGCGCATTAGGAATTAATTTGGGGCCATCATCACTCCAATAAGAAACCAATGAATTAGTGGTCCCTAAATCGATACCAACAATAGCCATGAAACCCTCTTACTTATTTAAATGCTCACCAAAACGTTCACAGAAAACTCAAATTCATAGTTAAAACGAAGCCGCAAACTCAAACAAGAATTTACGGCTTCACTATAATCACACTTTAGTTATATGAGGCTAGCCTCCAACTATAGCGGAATATTGTCGTGTTTTTTCCATGGGTTCTCAACTTGCTTATTTTTAAGCATGTTTAACGCCCGGCTAAGTCTCCGGCGTGTATTGCGCGGCAAAATAACCTCATCAATATAACCACGTTCCGCCGCCACAAATGGAGAACAAAACCGATCTTCATAATTTTTAGTATGCTCAGCGATCTTTTCCGGATTATCCAAATCTTTCCGATGAATAATCTCAACAGCACCCTTTGCACCCATCACAGCAATCTCCGCTGTTGGCCAGGCATAGTTCATATCACCGCGAATGTGCTTTGAGCTCATCACATCATAAGCACCACCATAAGCCTTACGAGTAATCACAGTAATTTTCGGAACAGTCGCTTCGGCATAAGCAAATAAGAGTTTTGCGCCATGCTTAATTAAGCCACCATATTCTTGCGCAGTTCCTGGCAAAAAGCCCGGCACATCAACAAACGTAACCAATGGAATATTAAAGCAATCACAAAAACGCACAAAGCGCGCAGCTTTACGAGACGCATCACTATCCAAAACGCCAGCTAGAACCATTGGCTGGTTAGCCACGATACCAACAGTTTGCCCCTCAACACGGCCAAAACCACAAATAATGTTGCCAGCAAATTTCTCCTGAATTTCAAAGAAATCACCCTCATCAACCACTTTCGTGATTAATTCATGCATATCATAAGGCTGGTTCGGGTTTTCAGGAATTAAACTATCAAGGCTCTTCTCAATACGGTCTGGACAATCCTTTGTAGGTAACACAGGAACATCAGACATATTATTCGCTGGCAAAAAGTCCATCAAGCGGCGCATTTGCAGCATCGCTTCAACATCATTTTCATAGCCCTTATCAGCGATAGAAGACTTAACAGTATGCACGCTGGCACCACCAAGTTCTTCAGCCGTCACTTCCTCGTTTGTCACAGTTTTCACAACATCCGGACCAGTCACAAACATATAAGACGTGTCCTTCACCATAAAGATAAAGTCAGTCATGGCTGGTGAATAAACATCACCACCAGCACATGGCCCCATAATCACGGAAATCTGGGGAATAACACCACTTGAGAGGACATTACGTTGGAAAACTTCACCATAGCCACCAAGTGCCGCTACACCTTCTTGAATACGAGCCCCACCCGCATCAAACAAGCCAATGATCGGCGCGCGGTTGCGCAAAGCCATATCTTGTATTTTCATGATCTTTTTTGCGTGCTCTTCAGAAAGAGAGCCACCAAATACCGTAAAGTCTTTCGCAAAAACATAAATCACACGGCCATTAACAGTGCCCCAACCGGTCACAACACCATCACCAGATATTTTGTTCTTTTCCATGCCAAAATCTGTACAACGGTGCTCAACATACATATCAAGCTCTTCAAACGAATTTTCATCGAGCAAAAGATCAATACGCTCACGGGCAGTAAGTTTGCCACGTTGATGTTGAGCATCAATCCGTTTTTGCCCACCACCCAAGCGTGCATTCTCACGGCGTTTCTCAAGCTCTGCGATAATTTCGTTCATAATGTCTCCACACTCTTATAGATAAGTCTTATAGATAGTCTTATAATTTGACTTTTCTTTTATCACAGACAATTCATGCGTCAAACTGTGAATCTCGACGACTTTTTAAGACTTACGGCTCAATTGATAGAAGTTATAAGTCTCCAAAAACTCACCATGTCTAAATTTACGCCGGTTTTGGGCTTGTTCATCTTCACCCCAGCGCTCTATTTGAAAATTTTCTTCCAAGTGAGCCGCTGCCCACACATCCTCAGTTTCCCACTCGCCTAAAATAAGAGCAAGAGGCAATACGGCTGAGCCCAACATTGTTGTCATATTATGCAGAGCCGTAAGTTCAAATTCATCAAACTGATCATAGAGCCCAGCTAACTTCGTTATCTCACTAGAGCTTTGCGAAACGTGAACAACTCCAGCCGCCAATTCCAGACGGATGTTATGCTGCTCCTTAATCCAATTTAAAATCGGGTCCCAAACCTTTTGCTCGAGTTCTACAAGGCTATTTGGGTCTGTAGCACGATAACATAAAAGATCATTTGCACCGTAACTAACCAACTCCTCCAAAATATCACCGCGCCTTGGGGCAACTCGATCAAGCGCAGTGTTGGCAAGTTTGGTCAAAATCATAGTTTCACTATCAATCTCTTCCCCCTGTGCCGACCATTCGTCAGAAATAGCGATACCAAGCGGTTCTGTTTTCACAGCCAAAGTTGACTTCATCGGTGTTTTAATAACCCGTCCGTCTAATAGGATCTCATATTGATCATTAGAAGCCTTTAAAGAGACCTCTTTATAAAACCGTTTTGGTTTGGGTCGCTCACTATCAGCTTTAGACATATATTTAGGACCAGATGGCAAAGCTGCATCTTCTGAAGGGGTGTTATCTTTATTCATAAAATTTCTTTGTTAATTCAGCTGTTAAAATTACAGTTTATCAAGTGATAGCGTTTCTTGTATAGCAAATAAAAGATCAGAAAACTCATCAACAATCATCTTAGGGGTGAACGGTAGTAGTTCCTCTTTTTCATGATGCCCCCAGGTAACCCCAATGGAAGGTACACCTGCATTCTTTGCCATTTCCATATCAAACGTTGTGTCGCCAATCATAACAGTACGGTGCGCCTCAACCCCAGTTTCCCGCATGGCCTGCTCAATCATTCCCGGATGAGGTTTCGACGGAGCATTACAAGCTGTCTGAATAGTATGAAAATAGTCTGCTAGCTCAAACCGCTTCAATAAGCCTTGCACTCCCTTCATAGATTTCCCCGTTGCGATACCAAGCAAAACATCATCATGCGCTTTGAGCCGCTCAAGCAATTCAACGGTTCCTTCAAACAAAGGTTCGGGATGACCAAGCTCATCTCTCAAATGCTGATATGATGATTTATAACCTTCGCTAATTTCTTCAATAATTTTTTGATCAATCTTAATAGTCTCAAAAGGCATACAAAGCACTTCAACCGCTACGGGCAATGAAAGCCCAATAATCTGTTGAATTTCCTGGGGGCTTGGAGCTTCAAGCGATTGGGCTTCAAAAGAGTTCTGCATCGCACGAATTATTAAAGCTTCGCTATCAACAATCGTTCCATCACAATCAAATAAAATGCAATACATTCCAAATTCCTAGCTAATTCATATGAATAATTGAAAATTAAAACTTAAAGCTCAACAAGCTCCAAACTCAGTAATGGCTGATCTTACAATTTAATGACGTTCCCTGACATGTTCTGAATTGCCTCGCAAAACTACCTACCGTTAGGTTGATAGGGCGTAGGAAATCAATTTTAAAAATAGGAGGACCAACCAATGAAAACCATAATTAAAACAATCATCCTTGGTTCATGTTGTTTATATCCAATCTCACTAAATGCAAAGACTTGTTCTCAAGAAAACCAAGTTCAATCTATCAATAAAGACTTCACAGCTCAAAAAAACGGAACAATTAAACACCTGCCTTCAGGGCTGGAATTCAAACAATGTCTGGAGGGACAAACAATTTCAAAGAATGGATGTGAAGGAATAGCCATATCATACAGCTGGTTAGAAGCTGAGAAACACGCTAATAACCATTCATTCAACTCCCAGTTAAATTGGCGGCTTCCAAAAATTGAAGAGCTTCAAATCCTGCTCACACAAGTCTGCAATAAAACAAATATTGATAAAACTTTATTCCCTTCTTTAACCAAAGAACAAATATGGTCAGCTTCACCTGGCGCACCGGTCAATGATCATTCCGTTGTCTTAAATGTGAGTGACGGTGAAATTTATGGTGTGGGCCGCGGCGTCAAAAGAGAAGTCCTACTCGTGCGAGGTAACCCTTCGAGAGAATGGTTAGAGCAAGAACCACCTTCAGATTGGGTCTCTAGGTAATAACTGGCTTTTACCTTAATAACTAATCAGCTTGTCCGTACTCGCAAGGCTCCGTTCGGGCTGATCAATCCACTTCCTGTTCTTCATCATAACGCTGTGCATCAAAATCAAGGGTCGACCAGCTCTTCTGCATATGTGCAGGCAAAGGCGCTGTAATATCAAGCGTGCCACCATTAGGATGAGGAATAGCTAAGCGCCGGGCATGCAAATGCAACCGGTCCGTCAATCCTTCAAGCGGCTCAAAGTCAGGCAAATTAAAATATTTAGGGTCACCAATAATCGGCGTTCCCAATTCAGCCATATGCACCCGCAATTGGTGCGTGCGGCCAGTAACTGGTTTTAAAGAAACCCAGGCCAATTTTTGCCCCGCCTGCTCAATCACAGAATAATAAGAATGAGAATGCTGTGCTCCAGGCGTCCCTGGTTTAACAACCCGAACAATTTCACCAACGTTCCCAGGTGTCGGCCCATCACCTTTCGCAATAAAACAAGAGATCTCACCCTGATGCGGGCGCGGCACACCATAAGTCAGGGCCCAATAAATTTTCCGAGCAGACCGTGTGCGAAACACAGCTCCTAATTTAGAAGCGGCTTGCCGTGTCTTTGCCACAAGCAAACAACCAGAAGTATCCCGGTCTAATCTATGCACGAGCTTAGGCCGGTCATCCCCCTGTCCCAAAGCTCCAAGCATCCCGTCCACATGATGCGTTGTCTTCGTACCACCTTGCACGGCCAAACCAGACGGCTTGTTCAAAACCATCAATGCATCATCTTCATGAATAATGAGCGAGCGAATATAATCCCAATCGCCTGTATTAACTCTTTTGGGTTTTCTCTTTGGAGACGCAGCCACTTCTTGCCCAATCGGTGGCACGCGAACAACCTGCCCCTCTTCAATGCGAGCATTGGTCTTCACACGTTTGCCATCAATCCGAACCTGGCCTGTGCGCAATAATTTCTGCAATTGTCCAAAACTAATGTGCGGATAATTTTCCTTAAACCAGCGATCAAGTCGCAAGCCATCATCTTTTTCAGTTATCGTAACGTTCGCAACGTTGCTCACACACTTGCTCCCCAAATATACCGTCCGAGATACAACCCGGCAAACAATGCAGCAACACTAAAAACAACTGATGCGCAAGCATAAAACGCAGCTAAGGACCATTGATCCCGCTCAATCATATTTGCCACTTCAAGTGAAAATGCTGAAAAAGTCGTAAAACCACCAAGCACACCAGTGGCGAAAAGAGTGCGTAATTCTGCTGAGCCCTGAAAACGCAATGCCAGCGCTTCAATCAAAAATCCCATCAATAACGCACCAAGAATATTGACGATAAACGTCCCATACGGAAGCCCAAGCCCCAATAGACGAACAGCAAAGAGTCCAACCAAATAGCGCCCACTAGCGCCAATCGCACCACCCAGCGCAGCATAGGCAATAAATTTCATTGTCTTGTTCTTTCGTTCTCTCAAAGTGGCTGTTAAAAAGAGGAATGAAGGTTACCCAAATATCCAGTCAAAAATACGACCTATAAGTCGCCCTAAAATAAGCCCCACAATCAAACAAATAGCAATGCTACCCAGATAAATAAAACTATGATAAATCATAGCATCTTCCGGGCTTTCAAAAGTCTTGTGCGCCAAATACGTATTACTCGCCAAAGAGCCAACATAAAACACAGCTGCTAGAGCGCCAGCTACAGCACCAATAAAACCAAATAAGAGTCTCATTTCACCTCCCAAAACCAAATTTCAGTGGCCTTGTCGTAGCCGCCATAATAACCAGCCCAGAAAAACCAATTGATCAACCATGCCGAAGCAGTGCGTTGCCCGTTCCAAACATCAATATGATCACCAGAAGGCTCACGGGCTTCACCAGTTCTGAACCAATAATTCCGAATAAGCATAATGCCAGTGCGTCCAAACAAATCGCGATAATACGTTTTGGGATTGCGCAAAACTTCAACTTTCCCAAGTCCTGGTATTCGAGCCATGGTAAGCCCCTTCGCCAACTCTTCAGCACGAATATAATGCATCTCTTTTTTAGGATGAGCATTGCAAGTCACAATGCCTCTAGGCATCTGATCATACGTCACACCAGCACCTTTCAGCGCGATGCTCATGCGAATAGCACATTGATTTCTATATGTTGGAAACCCTAATGAACGACATGGAAATCGCTCACTTTTATTAAGCGGATGACTATCCCACAAATCTTTAAATTTAATCATGTAACGCTACCCTTAACAAAACACCTAGTAAAACGACCTCAAAATTTTATAAAATTAGTTTTTAAAGAGGCTCAAAATTTCGATCAAATCCTTTTTAGCAGTTAAAAAGTCTTAACCAAAGCTTAAATCAAAAAACACAACAAATTTAGTTTTTAACCAGGAAAGTGAGCTCTAGTCAGCCTCTTCTTCACTCTTTTTAGCTTGTGTGTCATCTGTCTCACCATCTCGCAAACTTGCCCAATAGCTCATCCGTTTACCAAGTTCTCTCTCAAACCCACGAGGAACCGGCTGATACAAAGAAGGCCTGTCATCAAATTCATCAGGAAAATAATCTTGGCCAGAAAAACAATGGGGCGTATCATGGTCATAAATATACCCATCTCCATAGCCCTGATCAGCCATCAAACTTGTAGGTGCATTCAAAGCAATTTTAGGAGGCAGTAGCGCACCGCTTTCTTTAGCAGCAACACGAGCAGCTTTATAAGCCACATAAGCCGCATTTGATTTAGGAGCTGTAGCCAAATAAAGAACTGTTTGCGCCAGAGCTAATTCCCCTTCTGGGCTTCCAAGAAAATGAAACGCATCTTTCGCGGCATTCGCCTGCACCAAAGCCTGAGGGTCAGCAAGTCCTATATCTTCAACAGCCATACGCACCAAACGCCTGGCAATATAAATTGGGTCTTCGCCACCTTCGAGCATACGTGAAAACCAATAAAGTGCAGCATCAGGGTCTGAGCCACGCACAGATTTATGCAAAGCTGAAATCAGATTGTAGTGCCCATCTCCCGCCTTGTCATAAGTCGGACGGCGGCGAAATAAAATTCGCCCCAAGTCTTCTTTTTTGAGGATTTTGTCTTCACCCAAATCAAGAAACAATTCCTCTGCCATATTAATGATCATACGACCATCCCCATCAGCTAACGCAAGTAAATGCTGACGAGCACCGACATCAATTGGTAGAGGCCGACCAATTTCACTCTCCGCACGTTGTAAAAGATTTTCAAGATCTTTCGCACTATGACGTTCAAAGGGAAGTACCTGGGAGCGAGAAAGCAGAGCATTGTTCAGCTCAAATGATGGGTTCTCGGTTGTTGCTCCAATAAGAATGATGGTGCCATCTTCCATCACAGGCAAAAAACTGTCTTGCTGCGCTTTGTTAAACCGATGGATCTCATCAACAAACAACAACGTGCCACGCCCTTCTCTTCGGCGCATCCGGGCGTGTTCAAAAGCGGCTTTTAAATCTTTAACACCAGAAAAAATCGCTGAAAGTTGCTCAAAATACAAATCGGTCTCATTAGCCAATGCTTGAGCTAAAGTTGTTTTGCCGGTTCCTGGGGGGCCCCATAAAATCAGATTAGTAATCCGCCCCTGCGCCACCATACGCGTAAGCAACCCCCCCTCACCCAACAAATGAGTTTGGCCGGTAATTTCTTTAATTGTTTTTGGACGCAATCGATCAGCTAACGGGCGCGGAACATCATCACTTACACCAGCAGCATCAAATAAATCTTCCATTTAAAGGTCCACTATAAAAATGACATCACAATATGTAATATCGAAAGTCTTAGAGACACAGCACTAAAGACCACATCTCTAAACACTTATCATCAAAGGGGCATACCCCTATTTTCCACCAGGTAATACAAGGCGCAGGATACGCTTCCCACGTTTGATTTCAATTCGCCAAACTCTAAAGTTATTTTTAACTGATGACTGCAATTCCTTGACTGATAAAATCGGATTATTGTTCAAACTAACGATAATATCTTTTTTACGAAACCCAACAGATGACGCAAAACTACGTCGCACAACTCCCGTAATCACCACACCATCAATATCATCAAGGTCAATATCTTCCGCTAGACCAGGAGAAAGGTTGGCAATATGGGCACCACTAAATGGATGGTTACCTCTAAGTACCTTTTTATTAGGGGCTGGCGTAAAAGGAGCTTCAATTAAAGCGATATCTTTTTTAACATTTTTGCCTTTTCGAAAAACAGTTAATCGTGCACGTCCCCCCAACTCCATAGTCGCAAAGCGAAAGTGGAAACTACGTGGGTCATCAACAGAATGACCACCAACATTCAAAACAACATCACCACTTTTCAAACCAGCAAATTGAGCAGGACTAGCTTCATAAACCCGTGTAACCAAAGCTCCGCTAGGTCTATCTAACCCGAGCGAGCGAGCGATGTCCGGTGTTATTCTTTGTAGCTTTGCACCAAACCAGGGACGAGTAACCTTCTTCCCCTTCATTGCTGAGTTAACAACCAACTTCACCATATTAGAAGGAATAGCAAACCCAATGCCGTTTGAGCCACCAGATTTAGAATAAATCGCCGTATTTATGCCGATCAAACGACCATGCATATCAACCAGGGCACCACCCGAGTTACCAGGGTTAATCGCAGCATCTGTTTGAATAAAAGATTGAAAGTCAGCCGCACCAACACGTGTCCGCGCCAAAGCTGAAACAATGCCGCTGGTCACTGTTTGGCCGACCCCAAACGGGTTACCAATCGCCAGTACCAAGTCACCAACCTCTAATTGATCTGAATCTTCAAACCGTAAAAATGGAAATTTTTCACCATCACGATTATCAATTTTCAAAACAGCCAGATCTGTTTCTTCGTCTTTTAAAATGATGTGTGCAACAAATTCGCGCTTGTCTTGCAATGCAACCTTAATCTCACCATTCTCGCCGCCTTTAATCACATGATAATTGGTCACAACAATTCCATTGGGGCGCAAAATAACTCCAGAACCTAGCGAATTTTTCATTCGATTCCTACGTTGACGATTAAGCTTGTTTCCAAAGAAATGCCTAAAAAATGGATCTCTCAATAAAGGAGAACGAAATTGCTTTTTCACTGCCTTGTGACGTACATAAACATTCACAACCGCAGGAGCAGCGTCCCTAACAATCGGTGCAAAGGAAAGTTTAATGTCTGCCTCAGATTCTGGAACCCGAGCCATAGCAGCCGTACTAAACATCGCCTCAAATACAATTGAGAACAAACTCATCAATAAGACAATCTGCCTTAATTTATGATACATCCAAACTCTCCAAACATCTCAAAATCTAAATATCAACAACTTGTGTCGACTAACTTTATAATTAAATCAACATATTAAAACGAATTTATGGTTCTCTCAGAGAAATGTCATTATTTATTACATTTCATTACATATTTCTTATGGTAATCACATTGCTATTAAGCAATGAAAGCTTAATGCTTACAACACAAACTTTAGGGAGAGTAAAATGTTAAAAACTATAACAAAAACTGCAATCATCGGAGCGTTCTGTGCACTTACAAGCACTGCTGCGCTAGCTGTTGAAGTAAAAAAAGAAGTTGTCTTAGGCAGTGATATCGCAACAACATGGAAAAAAGTCGGTGGATGGTGCGCCATTGCAAACTGGCATCCAGCTGTAGCAAAATGTGAAGAAGTAAAAAAAGGTAATGACCTTATTCGCAATCTTACACTTGGTGATGGCGCTATCATTGTAGAAAAATTCACAAAGAAAACAGACACCAGCTATTCATACACCATTGAAAAAAGCCCCCTTCCCATCGCAAATTATGCTGCAACAATTGAAATCGCCCCAGAAGGCAAAAAAACCAAGTTAACTTGGTCAAGCAAATTTGATGCAAAAGGTAAAACTGACAAAGAAGCAGCTGATATAATTGCTGGCATCTACCAAGCTGGTTTTGATGCTCTTTCAAAAGAACTCGGAAATTAATCCCCCCCTCTTTAATTGAGTAAAATTTCTATTCTTAGTCTAAGCTAAATAACAAGCCTCTCTGGGCCTATAATACCTGGAGAGGCTTGCATTTTATATTCCTTTCAGCATTAGCAGAAATAACCACCCCCCTCTCACATTCAATTTTTCATTACATTCGTACTTGACAATTTATTATACGGGTATATACCTGCATTATGACTGTAAAACCTTGTCTCTGCACATCATTACGTGAAGCAGCCCTAGCATTAACTGAACTATACGACAGAGCTCTAGTGCCTTCTGGGCTAAAAATAACCATGTTCCGCCTTCTCAGACGGTTACAAAATGCTGGACCATCGACAATTAGTGAATTTGCACCAATCGTCAATTTGGACAGAAGTACCTTAGGCAGAAATTTAAAAGTATTAGAGCGAGACGGCTTAGTAACTCTAGCTTGCGGGAAGGATGAACGATCAAAAGTCATTCACCTAACAAAAAAAGCAGAAGAAGCCATAGAAATAGCAACTCCCTATTGGGAAAAAACACAACAACAGATCAATGAAATTCTGGATGAAGAAACACAAAAGCGTCTCAACCAACTCACAGAATTTAATAAAGACTTCAAAGATAAATTAAAATAAATCGGCTTAGAGCATTCCATCCAAAAGCCAAGAGCTTCCCTTTGAATACATAAAATAGACTGCTCTAATTAAACGCATCACCCAAAGGATAAGACCGTGAATAGCACGTCTAACCAGTTAAAAATGCAAAAAAATGAACAATCGTCTCGTTGGGGAGCTGCATTGGTCGCCCTAATTTGCGGCTCAATTATCATTCTATTCTCCCTTGGGATCAGACACGGGTTTGGTCTGTTCTTAAAACCTGTAAGTGCTGAAATGCAATGGGGTATTCAAGTTTTTGCTTTTGCGATTGCCCTTCAAAACCTAGTCTGGGGCATTGCCCAGCCCTTTACAGGGCTCCTAGCCGATAAATATGGTTCGCCAATAATAGTCACAACTGGTGCAATTCTCTATGCAGCAGGCCTTTGGATTATGGCAGATATAAACACAGTCACATCCTATGTCATTCAAGCCGCCTCAATAATCGGCTTTAACGCAGATCAACTAAACGTTAATTTTGATGAAATAGCTCAAACATGTTTCATACTAGGGGCCGGTATCTTCATTGGTGTTGGGCTATCCGGCACAACATTTCCTGTTATCTTTGGTACAATCAGTCGCCTTGTAAAACCTGAGCAAAGATCTTTAGCTATGGGCATTGCCATGTCTGTTGGCTCATTTGGTCAATTCATTATGCTCCCCGTCAGTCTTGGCCTCCTAACCTGGCTAGATTGGCACGGCGCATTAGTCGCGCTCTCGCTCATGGCTCTCATAATGTTCCCATTGGCATTCGGCTTGAAAGAACCCAAAACCGAAGTCGATCCAAAAGTGTTAAACATAAGCCCCTATGAAGCCATTAAAGAAGCCTTATCCATGCGAGATTTCTGGTTACTCTCTCTTGGCTTCTTCGCATGTGGATTTCAGGTCGTTTTTATCAGCGTTCACTTGCCACTATATCTATCAGATCAAAACCTAGACGCATCAGTAGCCACAACAGTCCTCGCACTCATAGGACTAGTAAATATCATAGGAACCTACTATGCCGGCCTCTGGGGCGGCAGACAACGCAAACCAATGTTACTGTCTTGGTTATATCTTCTAAGAGGGTTGGTTATAGTCGCCTTTATATTATTGCCAATTTCAACCTACACAGCCTACGCGTTTGGCTTGCTAATGGGGCTGTTCTGGCTTTCAACAGTTCCCCTTACAAACGGCACTGTTGCTTCCGTATGGGGCGTTAAACATATGTCTATGCTAGGTGGAGTTGTTTTCTTCTGGCACCAGCTTGGATCATTCATCGGCGGTTGGTTAGGCGGCTACGTTTATGACAAAACAGGAAATTATGATATAGTCTGGTATCTGGCCATTGGCTTTAGCCTTCTCTCCGCTTTATTAAACTGGCCAATCACTGAAACACCTGTAGCCGAGAGAGAAAAACGAGCAGCGATATGACACTATCAATTCCAATAAAACTGGTTTTACTGATAATGGCTCTCATTGTTGCAAGCGCAGTTATCAGCCTCTATCAAACGCCAGCCATGTCATATTTGTTGGAAGAATTCCGTATCTGCTAGAATGCGTTGTGTTTTAATGAATTCAAACACATGCTTTATTTTGTCTCACTGGCTATTTTTTCGCCGAAAAGGCGAAAAGCCCTCCCTCCGACAGGGCGGCGCTCACGCCGGACGCCTCTGGCGTCATGTCCGTGCTCTAGAGAAGAGCACTCCCTTCTTCGATAAGATACTTCATGAGCTTTTTTATGAATTCAATACTTATATGACAACCTCTAGAGCATGTTGCGTTTATTAGAATTCACGAGATTACATATTTTCCACTCTCATTACGAAGAAAGGAGTGCTCCCTTCAGGAGCACGGACATGGCAGCAAGACGGATGCTTGTGGGCATCTGAAGTCCAGAAAAACTGCCCGGCGCCTAGCGCCGCCCGTCGGAGGGTTTTTCGCTTTTTTACGGCGGAATAGCCCGTGAGAGACAAAAAAAAGCCAACCTAAAATTTTAGGTTGGCTTTTTAAATTTATAAATTTGAAAAAGAGCTTATGCAGCAACTTCTTCTTCGTCTTTTGTAAAGTCAGCTTTTGGGCCTGAATCTTGACCGCGTGCACTTTCATCACGATCAACAAGCTCAATAACAGCAACTGGTGCACTATCACCATAACGATAGCCAGCTTTAAGAACGCGTGTATATCCACCACTACGGTCTTTATAACGTTCTGCTAACACATCAAACAGCTTCTTAGCCATTGCTTCATCACGAAGACGAGCAGCAGCTAAACGGCGAGAATGAAGATTGCCTCTTTTACCCAAAGTAACAAGGCGATCCATAACACGCTTTAGTTCTTTAGCTTTTGGCAATGTAGTAATAATTTGCTCGTGCTTAATAAGCGCTGAAGCCATATTGGCAAACATAGCTTTCTTATGACTAGACGTCTTATTTAACTTCCGCCCCTTCATACCATGGCGCATGGGTGTTCTCCTAACCTAACCAAATATCTTCTAGATAATGGCGACTTAAACTTAATAATGATCTTCAAAGCGTTTAGCGAGTTCTTCAATATTCTCAGGTGGCCAATTCGGTACTTCCATACCCAAGTGCAGCCCCATACCAGCTAAAACTTCTTTAATTTCGTTCAAGGACTTACGTCCAAAATTTGGTGTACGTAACATTTCTGCTTCGGTTTTCTGAATAAGATCACCAATATAAACAATGTTATCGTTCTTCAGGCAATTTGCAGAGCGAACAGAAAGCTCAAGCTCATCAACCTTCTTCAGAAGAGCAGCATTGAATTCAAGTTCAGGTTGCTTTTCTTCAACAACTTCTTTTTGTGGCTCTTCAAAGTTCACAAAAATGCTTAGCTGATCTTGAAGAATACGAGCAGCAAGTGCAATTGCATCTTCAGGAACAATTGAACCATCCGTGTGGATGTCCAAAATCAATTTATCATAGTCAAGAATTTGACCTTCGCGGGTATTCTCAACCTTATAAGATACTTTACGAACCGGGCTATAAAGCGCATCAACTGGAATAAGACCAATTGGAGCATCTTCAGGACGGTTACGATCAGCAGGTACATAACCTTTACCAGTGTCAGCGGTAAATTCCATATGAATAGACGCGCCATCGTCAAGGTTACAAATAACATGTTCAGGGTTCAAAACTTCAATTTCAGAACCAGCTTCAATATCACCTGCACGTACTACACCTGGGCCAGTTTTTTGAAGCACCATGCGCTTCGTGCCTTCAGAATGAGCTTTAAGAGCAATCTCTTTAATGTTCAAAACAATGTTTGTCACATCTTCACGAACACCAGTGATAGAAGAAAACTCGTGTAACACACTATCGATGTGAACAGAAGTAATCGCTGCACCGCGCAATGAAGAAAGTAAAACACGGCGAATTGCATTACCAAGTGTCATACCAAAACCGCGCTCTAGCGGCTCAGCAACAGCTGTCGCATGCCGTTTAGGGTCACGACCACCTTGAATGTCTAACTTACCTGGTTTAATAAGTTCTTGCCAATTTTTCTGGATCACTTTTAGTCACCTTTATTCGCAAAACGGGTATTCGCAATACAGCCTGAGCTGTTAAATGCTCTTCATCCTTATCAAAAGGACACCCTCAGTTATCTTAAGATCGATTAGACAGCTTTCATAAAAAATTGTCTAATAGATTATTTTCACTCAACTGACTAACGCCAAATTCAAAGTGAAAGCTCAATACCTAACGATTATTATACGCGGCGACGCTTACGAGGGCGACAACCATTATGAGGAATTGGTGTTACATCACGAATGGTAGTAACTTGAAAACCGATAGATTGAAGCGCCCGAAGAGCTGATTCACGTCCAGAACCTGGACCAGTTACTTCAACTTCAAGAGTTTTCATACCATGCACTTGAGCTTTCTTACCAGCATCTTCAGCAGCTAATTGAGCAGCATAAGGTGTCGATTTACGAGACCCTTTAAAACCCATCGTACCAGCCGAACTCCAAGCAATAGCATTACCCTGTGCATCCGTAATTGTAATTTTCGTGTTATTAAAACTAGCACTCACATGTGCAACACCAGAACTGATGTTTTTCTTTTCACGTTTGCGAGTACGTGCTCTTTCTTGTGCCATTTACTTAAGTCTTTCAAATAATCATATTGCAAACTGCTGCTAAAATTAAAAAACGCAACAAGCGAATATAAACTTGTAATTATTTCTTTTTACCAGCAATTGCTTTAGCTGGGCCCTTACGTGTACGAGCATTTGTATGCGTACGTTGACCACGAACAGGCAAACCACGACGATGACGTAGCCCACGATAGCTGCCAAGATCCATCAGGCGCTTAATATTCATGGAAACTTCACGACGCAAATCACCTTCAACCATGTAATCACGGTCAATGGTTTCACGAATCTGGATAACATCAGCGTCAGACAATTCATTAACGCGGCGTTCCATTGGAATTTTAACTTCTTCACAAATTTCACGAGCGAATTTATCACCAATTCCGTGAATATATGTTAGCGCAATCACAACGCGCTTATTAGTCGGTATATTGACACCTGCGATACGAGCCACAGTATTCTCCTTGAATAGAGGCCTGAAATCATATCAGTCCTCCTTAGTTTCACTTAAAGCTTCATTTTATCAGTTATACTTTACGTTCATTTACCTCAAAAAGATAATGACACATACAAGCGGCCTAACAAAAAACCTTCTATTTGTTCCCAATCCCTCACATCTAAAGTCAGGAATAAAACGGGATATTGACTTAAAAGCGAATATTTCACTTAAAGCCAATGTTCCAGCTCCTACAACACCGTATAAAATGTGTCGTAAAACCTAGCAAACAGAAAGCACGTATTGGCACTTTCTGACAGAATCACTAATTCTTGCGTGAAAAAGAGTTTTTGTAAGGGTTTAACTTGTTTTCGTCAAGCCCTTACGCTCTTTCAAGCAAAAAAACATAATAAACCGTTAAGACAATTTGCTTGAACACAATTCAACCGGATACAACGAGGTTCGGAAAAATTGTGCGTCAAAAAAATCTAGAGCATTCAATCAATTCAGTTTGAAAAGATTATGCACTAACCAAAATAGTCTCAATCTGGTTTGTCACTTCTGACATATCGGCCATGCCATCAATAGACGCCAGATTATCTTTAGCAAAATAATAACCAATCAGCGGTGATGTTTCTTTGTAATAAGATAACAATCTAGCCCGCAGAGTTTCTTCATTATCGTCAGCACGGCGCTTAAAGTTTGCGCTACCGCAATTATCGCAAACGCCCTCAACCTTAGGAGCACGGAATGTATCGTGGTACCCTTCACCACAATCACCACATGTAAAGCGTCCAGTAATCCGCTCAACTAGCTTTTCATCATCAACGCGCATTTCAATAACAGCGTTTAAGCTCTTATTTTTAGAAGCGAGTAAATCTTCTAATGCTGCAGCTTGTGGTAAAGTCCGCGGAAAGCCATCAAGGATAAAACCGTTTTGGCAATCTGGCTCATCAATTCGATCAGAAATAATACCAATAACAATCTCGTCAGAAACCAAGCCACCAGCTTCCATAACAGCTTTTGCTTTAAGTCCAACTTCAGACCCTGCTGCAACAGCTGCTCGTAGCATATCACCAGTAGATAATTGAACAAGACCACGTGCCTTTTCAATTAAACGAGCTTGAGTACCTTTACCTGCCCCAGGAGGGCCCAATAATATTATATTCATTTTCTTCGACTTCCCCGCAATTTAGACTTTTTAATCAGTCCCTCATACTGGTGCGCCAAAAGATGACTTTGCACTTGTGAGACTGTGTCCATTGTCACACTCACTACGATGAGTAGTGAAGTGCCACCTAGTGCAAATGAAACCGCTGTGTAAGACTGAAGATATTCAGGTAGCACACAAACAAGGGCTAAGTAAATTGCACCAACGACAGTAATTCGAGTTAAAACATAATCAATATATTCAGCTGTCTTTGTACCAGGCCGGATACCAGGAACAAAACCACCATACTTCTTCAAATTGTCAGCTGTTTCTTCAGGGTTGAACACAATCGCTGTGTAGAAGAAAGCAAAGAAAATAATTAATGCAACATAAATCGCGAGATAAAGCGGCTGACCACGACCAAGCATAGCCGTAATAGTTGCAAACCATTCAGAACTCTGGCTCGTACCAAAAGCAGCAAATGTTGCCGGCAATAGTAAAAGACTTGAAGCAAAAATAGGAGGAATAACACCAGCAGTATTCAGCTTCAGTGGTAAGTGAGAATTATCACCCTGTGCCATACGGTTACCCATTTGGCGTTTTGGATATTGTACCAACAACCGGCGTTGAGCACGTTCCATAAACACAATGACAGCAATAATAGCAACAATACCGACTAACAGAATAATTAGAACAGGAACAGATAATGTACCGCGGCGAGACAATTCAAAAGCACTCGCAATAGCTCCAGGTAGTTCAGCCACAATGCCTGCAAAGATGATCAATGAAATGCCATTACCAATACCACGCGCGGTAATCTGCTCACCAAGCCACATCAAAAATACGGTACCACCAACCAATGTAATCACAGTTGACGCTCTAAAGAATAACCCCGGATCAAGCACTACATTATTAGTCGAACCTTCTAAGCCAACAGCAATGCCATAAGCTTGAATAGTCGCTAAAACAACTGTGCCATAACGTGTATATTGGTTAATTTGCTTGCGACCCTGCTCGCCTTCTTTCTTCAACTGCTCAAGATGCGGTGAAACCGTTGTCAAAAGCTGAATAATAATAGAGGCAGAGATATAAGGCATGATATTAAGTGCAAAAATCGCCATCCGCGAAATAGCACCACCAGCAAAAAGATTTAGCTGATCAAGAATGGTACTACCACCATTACCATTGCCTTGGAAAACAGAACGTAATTGCTCAAGATCAATACCAGGAATAGGAATATAGGTTCCAAGGCGATACACCAACAAAGCGCCAAGAGTAAACCAAATCCGCTTCTTAAGTTCTTCTGCCTTACCAATGGCAGAAAAATTTAAATTAGCGGCTAACTGTTCGGCAGCTGAAACCATTATTTTAATCCCTATAAGTCAATTCGTCTTTTAACTCTAATAACCAATATGGGCCTTTATATCATTTTATAAAGACTTACGTCAGAAATACCCAAACGGCTAAAAAATCAAAAGACTAATTAACGAATGATCCTATACAATATCTAACTTATTTTTTTTCTTCTGCAACTGGCTTAGCTTCAAGTATTTCAACTGAACCACCAGCTTTTTCAATCGCAGCGATCGCAGATTTAGATGCACCAGCAGCCTTAATAACAAGCTTTGCTTTAAGCTCACCATCACCAAGAATACGAATACCATCTAGAACCCGGCGAACAAGGCCAGCTTCAACCAATGCTTCCACAGTAATTGTGTCACCATCTTTAAACTTCTTCTCATCAATCGCTTTTTGCAAACGACCAATATTTAGTTCATTGAAGTTTTTAGCAAAGATATTGTTAAATCCGCGTTTTGGTAAACGGCGGTGAATAGGCTGTTGGCCACCCTCAAAACCTTTAATAGCAACACCAGAACGTGATTTTTGTCCCTTTACACCACGCCCACCGGTTTTACCCTTACCAGAACCAATACCACGACCAACGCGTTTGCGTTCCTTAGTGGCTCCTGGATTATCTCTTAATTCATTTAAGCGCATGAAAGATACCCTTTATGCTTTCTCTTTTTAAATGCGCCTTCAGGTTGCCCACAAGCAACCGGCGCTGATTAATGCGCCTTCAGATGCCCACATAGCATCTGGCGCCGATTTTCCCTGCACTTATCGATGCAAAAGCATCCCGTGCGTTTAAAATTCATTCCGCTAGCCAAAAGTAAAGCTTATGATTGTTAATCAGTACTCAAGGCCAACAAATACAAACCTGCTAACAGGTTTAGTCTTCAACAACAGTAACAAGATGAGCAACACTATCAATCATACCACGTACTGAAGGTGTATCTTCTAAAGTCCGTTTTTGATGCATTTTCGTGAGACCAAGCCCAGTCAAAGTAGCACGCTGTTTTTCATTTTGGCGAATACGGCTGCCAGTTTGTTCAACCGTAATTGTTTTTCCAGATTTAGCCATTTAAACAATATTCCTAAAATTAAACGTCAGCTTGCAATTGATTATCACCAGCACCATCACGGCGACGAGCAACAATATCACTTACTTTTTTACCGCGTCTTGCAGCAACACCACGTGGACTGTCTTCTGCTTTTAATGCATCAAATGTCGCCCGGACCATGTTGTATGGATTTGAGCTACCTTGAGATTTAGCAACAACGTCTTGCACGCCAAGAGTTTCAAAAACAGCACGCATCGGACCACCAGCAATGATACCAGTACCTGGAGGCGCTGCACGTAATAAAACTTTACCAGCACCGTGGCGACCTTTTACATCATGATGCAAAGTTCTACCTTCACGTAGTGGTACTTTAATCAAGTTACGCTTAGCAGCTTCAGTCGCTTTACGGATCGCTTCAGGTACTTCACGTGCTTTACCGTGGCCAAACCCAACGCGGCCTTTTTGATCACCAACAACAACAAGTGCTGCAAAACCAAAACGACGACCACCTTTTACAACTTTAGCGACGCGATTAATGTGAACGAGTTTGTCAACAAACTCACTGTCTTTTTCTTCCCGGTCTCTTGGGTTACGTGCCACGTGTTAAGTCCTCTCAAAAAACAAAAACCAAAGGCTTCAAATAAATTTGAACAAAGCCTTGTTTTTAATATTAAAACTTCAAGCCTTTTTCACGCGCGGCGTCTGCCAAGGCCTTAACTCGACCATGATAGATATAGCCACCGCGATCGAAAACAACTTCTTCGATACCAGCTTCTTTGCCGCGCTCAGCAATAATGCTTCCAATTTCTTCAGCGGCTTCGATATTGCCACCTTTTTTAATTTTGCTTCTCAGACCTTTTTCAATGCTTGACGCTGAAACAAGGGTTTTACCTGATTTATCGCAAATAATTTGCGCATAGATATGTTGCGAAGAGCGATGAACTGATAGTCTAGGCCGCCCGTTCGAGACGCGTGCTAAAGTGCGGCGCACTCTTGCTTTACGACGTTCAAATGTAGATTTTGCAGAGCTCATGAGCTTTTCTCTTACTTCTTCTTACCTTCTTTGCGGAAGATATATTCATCTTTATATTTGATGCCTTTGCCTTTGTAAGGCTCAGGCGGGCGATAGCTGCGAATTTCTGCGGCTACTTGACCAACAACTTGCTTTTCAATACCAGAAACAACAATTTCAGTGTTAGTCGGGCATACAATTTCGATACCCTCTGGTAAAGCGTAATCAACTTCATGACTAAGACCAAGTTGCAAAGAAAGGCTTTTGCCTTTCATCGCGGCCCGATAACCAACGCCGTTGATTTGAAGTTCTTTTTTATACCCTTCAGAAACACCAATGAAGATGTTATGCACTAATGTACGGGACATGCCCCACATAGAACGTGCACGTTTGGTCTCTCCAACAGGTGAAACCACAACACCATCATCAGTCATCTCAACGGTTACGTCGTCAACCAAAGTAATTGAAAGCTCACCCTTGGAGCCTTTTGCTTTGACTGTTTGGCCGTCAATCTTGACTTCCACACCAGACGGGACCGCAATAGGTTTTTTCCCGATTCTAGACATGGGCTTTCCCTTCCTTCTTCAGCAACGCAATTAAAATACGTTGCACAAAATTTCACCGCCAACATTTGCTTCACGGGCATCCGTATCTGACATAACACCCTTAGGTGTTGAAAGAATAGCGACACCAAGGCCGTTAGCAACCATCGGAACATTCTTAACCGCTGAATAAACACGGCGACCTGGTGTAGATACCCGGCTAATAGAGCGGATAACAGGGTCACCATTGTGATATTTCAGTTCAATTTCAATTTCAGACTTTCCATTGCCATAATCGATTTGTGCATATCCTCTGATAAATCCTTCCTTTTGAAGAACATCGAGAACGTGTGCACGTAGCTTGGAAGCCGGTGTTGCAACTTTGCTTTTGTTGCGCATTTGAGCATTTCTAATTCGGGTTAGCATATCCCCGAGTGGATCTGTCATTGTCATGAACAGGTCTCTCCTTACCAGCTTGACTTTACCATTCCAGGAATTAGACCTTGATTAGTCAATTCCCGTAGCGCGATGCGCGATAGTTTAAGCTTTCTATAAAAGCCGCGTGGGCGGCCAGTTAATTGACAACGGTTGCGCATCCGATTTGGACTTGAATTGCGCGGTAACTCAGCCAGCTTCAATTGCGCCTTAAAACGCTCTTCCGCTGGTAAACTTTTATCTCTAGCAATTTCTTTTAAACGAGTACGCTTAGAAGCATTTGCCTTAACAAGGCGTTTGCGTTTTACATCACGCTCGATCATTGATCTTTTTGCCATTTATTCCTCCGTTTGTTCCTTAATCTAAGAACAGTTAATCTCTATAAGAGAGATTATTTGTCCTCTGGGAACGGGAAATTAAAACCTTTTAAGAGCGCCCGTGCCTCATCATCCGTTGGTGCTGAGGTGCAGACAATCACATCCATGCCCCAAATTTGATCAACTTTATCGTAGTCAATCTCAGGGAAAATAATATGTTCTTTAATGCCCATAGCATAGTTACCACGACCGTCAAAACTTTTTGGGTTCAACCCTCTAAAGTCTTTCACGCGCGGCAAAGCGATTGTGATTAGACGATCAAGAAATTCATACATACGAGCACTACGTAAAGTAACTTTGGTACCCAAAGCCATTTCTTCACGAACTTTAAAAGCAGCTATAGATTTACGTGCTTTTGTGAAAACAGGTTTCTGACCAGCAATCAAAGTCAAATCATCATAAGCTGATTGTACTTTCTTACGATCATTAACCGCTTCACCAATCCCCATATTAAGAACAACTTTCTCAATCTTAGGAATTTGCATTGGATTCTTATATTCAAATTTCTTCAACATCTCGTCACGAATGACTTTGTTGTATTGAGCCTTTAAGCGTGGCTCATAATCTGTAGCCTCAGCCATCGATAACTTCTCCTGAACGCTTCGCAAAGCGAACTTTGCGACCATCATCTAATGTTTTATAGCCAACACGAGTTGGGCTACCATCTTTAGGGTCTTCTAAAGACAGATTAGAAACATGAATAGACGCTTCTTTTGAAATAATGCCACCTTCTTCAGATGCAGATTGTTTTTGATGACGTTTAATCATATTCACGCCATTCACAATAACACGTCCATCTTTTGGAAGAACTTTGAGCACTTCGCCTTTCTTGCCTTTATCTTTACCAGCAAGAACAACAACACGATCGCCCTTTTTAATTTTTAATTTAGCCATTTTTTAAAGGACCCTTTTCCTAAAGCACTTCAGGAGCTAACGAAACAATCTTCATTTGGTTCTTAGCGCGAAGTTCACGGGTAACAGGACCAAAAATACGTGTGCCAACAGGCTCACCTGATTGATTGATTAATACAGCAGCATTACGATCAAAACGAATAAGGCTACCATCTTGACGGCGAACACCTTTTGCAGTGCGCACAATAACAGCCTTCATAACTTGGCCTTTTTTAACACGGCCGCGCGGAATGGCTTCTTTTACACTGACTACAATAGTGTCACCGATTGATGCATATTTACGCTTAGAGCCACCAAGCACTTTGATGCACTGAACACGGCGGGCGCCAGAATTATCCGCCACATCCAAATTAGATTGCATCTGTATCATTTTAACTATCCTCTATCGGTCTCTATAGAATTCGCAACAACCAATTCTAACCGTTTATTTTGACTTAGTCTCAGAGCTATAAAAGCTCAATCAATCAAATCTTTTAATTCTTCAGTGAATTACTCAGCGTTTAGAACAACCCAACGCTTATTTTTCGAAATAGGAACACATTCTTCAATACGAACCAAATCACCAGTTTTAAACTGATTATTTTCATCATGCGCGTGATACTTCTTAGAGCGACGCACAACCTTTTTATAAAGAGAGTGAGTAAACCGGCGCTCAACTTTTACAACAACTGTTTTATCAGTCTTGTCGCTGACCACTTCACCTTGCAATATTCGTTTTGGCATAGTCTAAATTCCTCAAACTCAAGCTGATCCTGGTGCTCTTAAGCACTAGCAGCTTGTTTTTCCCGTAATACGGTTTTAATCCTTGCAATTTCACGGCGCACATGACGAACACGAGCTGTGTTTTCCATTTGGCCTGTCGCAGCCTGGAAGCGCAGATTGAATTGCTCTTTTTTTAACTTCACCAGTTCATCATCAAGTTGGTCTGGTGTTTTATCTCTAAGATCACTCGCCTTCATGGCTAAAAACCCTTCAAATCCTAACATAAATTGCTACTTTTCGTACCTTTAGCTACCAAGACGCTTAACAATACGCGTCTTAATTGGGAGCTTAGCGGCTGCTAACGATAAAGCTTCGCGGGCAGTGTCATCATCAACACCATCGATTTCAAACATAATTCGACCAGGTGCAACACGAGCAGCCCAGTATTCTACCGAACCTTTACCTTTACCCATCCGAACTTCGGTAGGTTTTTTAGATACAGGCAGATCTGGAAAAACTCTAATCCATACACGGCCAGCACGCTTCATCTGACGGGTCATTGCACGGCGAGCCGCTTCAATTTGACGAGCCGTCACACGTTCAGCTTCCAAAGCCTTCAAACCATAAGAACCAAAATTCAAAGCAGTGCCACCTTTAGCTGTGCCTTTAATCTTACCCTTATGAGCTTTGCGGAATTTCGTCCGTTTTGGTTGCAACATAATCTTGTTCCTTTAATTCGCTTGACGCTTAGGGCCAGATTTAGACCCAGGCTTCGAACCAGGTTTAGGTCCATTATTTCTAGGACGACCACCTTCTTGCGCTTCTATAGAGCGACGTTCTTGAGCCATAGGATCATGTTCCATGATCTCACCCTTAAAGATCCAAACTTTAATACCAATAATACCATAAGCAGTAACGCCTTTAGCAGTACCGTAATCAATATTAGCGCGTAGTGTATGTAGCGGCACACGACCTTCGCGATACCATTCCATCCGAGCAATCTCAGCACCGCCAAGACGACCAGCACAGTTGATACGAATTCCTTCAGCACCAAGACGCATAGCTGATTGTACAGAACGTTTCATAGCGCGGCGAAATGCAACACGGCGTTCTAATTGTTGAGCAATGCCTTCAGCAACAAGATTAGCATCGATTTCAGGCTTTCTGACTTCGACAATGTTCAAGTGAACGTCACTGTCAGTATATTGCTTCAATGCACCTTTAAGCTTTTCAATATCGGAGCCCTTTTTACCAATCAAAATACCAGGACGCGCACTATGTACAGTCACACGGCATTTCTTATGAGGACGTTCGATAACAACTTTAGAGATACCAGCCTGACGGCGATACTTTAAGATGTGCTCCCGAATTTTGAAATCTTCAAGAAGAAGATCACCATATTCTGCTTTTGTAGCATACCAACGGCTATCCCAAGTTCTATTGATACCAAGGCGCATGCCAATTGGATTAATCTTCTGACCCATTATGCGGTCTCCTCAGCTTCGCGGACCACTACGGTCAGACGTGAAAAAGGTTTTAGAATTTTACCAACACGGCCACGTGCTCTTGGTTGCCAGCGCTTAAGCACCAGACCTTTACCAACAAACGCTTCTGAAACAACTAGGCTATCAACATCAAGCCCATGATTGTTTTCAGCATTAGCAATAGCTGATTCAAGAGTTTTCTTCACGTCTTTTGCAATACGTTTTCTAGAAAAAGTTAGATCAGCTAAAGCTTTTTCTACTTTTTTTCCGCGAATAGACGTCGCAACCAAATTCAGCTTTTGAGGACTGATACGAATATTACGTGTAACAGCCTGGGCCTCATTATCGGCTAGTCGGCGTTCTGTTTTTGCCTTACCCATTTTGTGTTACTTCCTCTTTGCTTTCTTATCCGCAGTGTGGCCATAGTAAGTACGTGTTGGTGAAAACTCACCAAACTTGTGACCAACCATGTCTTCTGAAACCAATACAGGGATGTGTTTTTTGCCGTTATAAACACCAAAAGTTAATCCCACAAACTGTGGTAAAATTGTTGAACGACGTGACCAAATCTTAATCACATCCTTACGAGTAGAACCCTGCGCTGCTTCCGCCTTTTTGAGGAGGTAACGATCGACAAATGGGCCTTTCCAAGATGAACGTGCCATCAAGCTCTCCTATCTTTTCTTCTTCATATGGCGGCTACGAACAATAAACTTATCCGTAGAAGCGTTTGAGCGAGTACGTTTACCCTTAGTTGGTTTACCCCAAGGTGATACAGGATGACGACCACCCGATGTACGACCTTCACCACCACCGTGTGGGTGATCAACCGGGTTCATAGCAACACCACGAACAGAAGGGCGTTTACCAACCCAGCGTTTACGGCCTGCTTTACCAAGCTTAGTGTTAGAATTATCTGGGTTAGAAACAGCACCAACAGTTGCTAGACAATCCGCATGGATCATCCGAGTTTCACCAGATGATAATTTCATAATTGCGTAACCAGAATCGCGACCAGCTAATTGAGCGTAAGTACCAGCTGAACGAGCGATTTGTCCACCCTTACCAATTTTCATTTCAACATTATGAACAATAGTACCAATCGGCATATTACGAAGAGGCATTGCGTTACCAGGTTTCACATCAACCTTTTCGCCTGCAATCACTTTGTCGCCAGCAGCAAGTCTTTGCGGCGCCAAAATATATGCAACTTCACCATCTTCATATTTGATCAATGCAATGTAAGCTGTCCGGTTAGGATCATATTCGATCCGTTGAACTTCAGCTTGCATATCTTTCTTAAGACGTTTGAAATCGACCATGCGATAGCTACGTTTATGACCACCACCACGACGACGCGCAGTGATACGGCCGGCATTGTTACGGCCACCATTTTTTGTCAAACCCTCAGTGAGAGTTTTAACTGGCTTGCCTTTCCAAAGGTCTGAGCGGTCTACTAAAACTAGACTACGCTGCCCTGGAGTGATTGGCTTATACGTTTTAAGTGCCATCTCGTGTCCTCTTAAAGCCCTTTTAACTTAAAGTTTTAAAACTTAAAGTCCTGTCGCCACATCAATCGTGTGACCTTCTTCTAATGTTACGATAGCTAGTTTTCTATCGTTTTGCTTACCTTTAATACCCTTAAACCGCTTGACCTTGCCTTTACGGTTTAATGTATTTACAGCCCTAACTTTCACATTAAACAAACCTTCAATGGCCTCTTTAATCGCAGGTTTTGTAGCTGTATCAGCAACCTTGAAAACCACCTGATTGTGCTCACTAGCACCAGTCGATTTTTCAGTGATTACTGGAGCGACGATTACGTCATATAAATCTGCTTGTCTCATTTAAAACGAGCCTCCAAAGCTTCGATAGCAGCTTTTGTCAAAACAAGCTTTTCACGGCGAAGAATGTCATAAACATTAATACCCTGAACTGGAAGCACATCAACTTCGGCAATATTACTTGCTGCGCGGCCAAAGTTTTCATTAACTTCAGCACCATCAATGATGAGTGCTTTGTTAAGCCCAAGTTTTGCAAATTGAGCAATTAAGCTCTTTGTCTTGCCATCAGTAGAACCTGTATCTTCAATAACGATAAGTTCATCAGCTTTTGCTTTTGCTGAAAGAGCATGACGAAGGCCAAGAGCTCTAAACTTCTTCGTTAAATCATGCGCATGACTACGTGGTGTTGGACCAAATGATTTAGCACCACCGCGGAAGATATTTACTTTTTTATTGCCGTGACGTGCGCCACCAGAGCCTTTTTGCTTAACAAATTTCTTTGTTGAGCCACGAACATCAGAACGACCTAATGTAGCGTGTGTACCAGCTTGACGTTTCGCCAATTGATAGCGAACACAGCGATGCAAAATGTCTGCACGTGGATCGAGACCAAAAATATTTTCATCTAAATCAACAGAGCCAACAGACTTGTCATCAAGTGTTTTAATATCAAGTTTCATCTGTTACGCTTCCTTCTCTTCTGAAGCAGCAGGCTCTTGAGCTGAACCACCAATTGGTGCTTTAAATGCACCTGGTGTTGGAACACCTTCTGGAAGAGCTTTCTTCACTGCATCATTAACAAGAACCCATCCGCCTTTAGAGCCAGGAACTGCGCCTTTGACCATTAATAAGCCACGCTCAGAATCAACTTTAACGATTTTTAAGTTCTGCGTTGTCACTTGAGTAGAACCCATGTGACCAGCCATTTTCTTACCCTTAAAAACCTTACCAGGATCCTGACACTGACCAGTCGAACCGTGTGATCTGTGAGAAATCGACACACCGTGAGTAGCACGAAGGCCCCCAAAATTGTGACGTTTCATCGCACCAGCAAAACCTTTACCAATAGAAGTACCAGTAATGTCTACATACTGATCAGCTAAAAAGTGATCTGCAGTTAGTTCACTACCAACTTCGATAAGGTTTTCAGGGCTCACCCTAAATTCAACCAAACGATGTTTGGGTTCAACTTTAGCAACTGCAAAATGTCCGCGTTGAGCACTAGTGGTATTTTTCACTTTTGCTTTGCCGCTACCAATTTGTAGTGCACAATATCCGTTTTTGTCTTCTGTTCGCTGGGCAACAACTTGACAACTGTCAAGTTTCAAAACAGTCACAGGAATATGATCGCCTGCTTCTGTAAAAACCCTGGTCATTCCGACCTTTTGCGCTATGACACCTGACCGCATTGGTCCCGTCCTTAAGTTCTAAATCTAAAATTAAAGCTTAATTTCAACATCTACGCCTGCGGCGAGATCAAGCTTCATTAATGCATCTACTGTTTGTGGCGTAGGATCTACAATATCGATCAAACGCTTATGTGTCCGCATCTCAAACTGCTCACGTGATTTCTTATTAACGTGTGGCGAGCGATTGACCGTGTATTTCTCAATCCGCGTCGGTAAAGGAATCGGACCACGAACATCAGCGCCTGTACGCTTTGCTGTGTTAACGATCTCTTTAGTCGACACATCGAGAATACGATGATCGAAAGCCTTGAGACGTATTCTAATATTTTGGCTTTGCATCGAAGCACACCTTATAAGAATGAAAGCGGCGTCTCCACAACGAAGTGCGAAGACGCCGAAATTACAATTAAACGTTATTCAATGATTGAAGCAACAACGCCTGAACCAACTGTACGACCACCTTCACGGATAGCGAAGCGAAGCTTCTCTTCCATGGCAATCGGTACGATAAGTTCAACGTTAATTTCAACATTATCACCAGGCATCACCATTTCAGTACCTTCAGGTAATGTCACAACACCCGTTACGTCAGTTGTACGGAAGTAAAACTGTGGACGGTAGTTAGTGAAAAATGGTGTATGGCGTCCGCCCTCATCTTTAGTCAAGATGTAAGCTTCTGCTTTAAATTTTGTGTGTGGGTTAATCGAACCAGGAGCACAAAGTACTTGGCCACGTTCAACTTCTTCACGTTTAGTACCACGAAGTAGAACACCAACGTTATCGCCAGCTTCACCTTGGTCAAGAAGCTTACGGAACATCTCAACACCAGTACATGTCGTTGTTTGAGTATCTTTAATACCCATGATTTCGATCTCATCACCAACGTGAACAATACCACGTTCAACACGGCCAGTTACCACTGTACCACGACCTGAAATTGAGAACACGTCTTCAATAGGCATTAGGAATGGTTGATCTTTTGGACGATCTGGAGTTGGGATAGCTTCGTCAACTTTAGCCATAAGCTCAAGAATAGCTTCTTTACCAATTTTATCGTCTGATTTTTCAATCGCAGCAAGAGCAGAACCCTTAACGATTGGAATATCGTCGCCATCAAAGCCATACTCTGTTAGAAGCTCACGAATTTCCATTTCAACAAGCTCAAGAAGCTCTTCATCGTCAACTTGGTCAACTTTGTTCATGAAAACAACAAGCGCTGGTACACCAACTTGGCGAGCAAGAAGAATATGCTCGCGTGTTTGAGGCATAGGTCCGTCAGCTGCTGACACAACCAGGATACCACCATCCATTTGAGCAGCACCAGTGATCATGTTTTTCACATAGTCAGCGTGACCTGGACAGTCAACGTGAGCATAGTGACGGTTTTCAGTTTCATACTCAACGTGAGCAGTTGAAATCGTAATACCACGTTCACGCTCTTCAGGAGCATTATCAATATCTGCGTAGCTTTTAGCTTCGCCACCCATAGCTTCAGCAAGTACCATAGTAATTGCAGCTGTAAGTGTTGTTTTACCATGGTCAACGTGACCAATGGTTCCGATATTCACGTGAGGTTTATTACGCTCAAATTTTTCCTTGGCCATCTTGGCTCTCCATCTTTCAGTCTATTGTGTTTTCAAAACACGTTTTAACCAAACTTCAAAAATCAAAAACTATTCTCGTTATTCACAAACGTTTAAGCAAATTTAGCTTGAACTTCTTCAGCGACCGCTTGTGGCACCTGTGAATAATGATCAAATTGCATCGTGAACTGAGCACGACCCTGGCTTTGTGAACGAAGTGTATTCACATAACCAAACATATTGGCTAGTGGTACCATTGCATTCACTACGAGTGCATTGCCACGTTGTTCCTGGCCTTGCACTTGTCCGCGACGACTATTCAAGTCACCCATAATGCCACCCACATATTCTTCAGGAGACACAACTTCAACCTTCATGATTGGCTCAAGAAGCTTAGGACCAGCTTGTTTAGAACCTTCACGGAACCCAGCACGACCAGCGATTTCAAATGCCATCACAGAACTATCCACATCGTGGTAAGCACCATCAGTCAGTGTTACTTTCACATCAAGCAGTGGAAAACCAGCAAGAATACCGCCGTCCATCACTGATTTAATGCCTTTTTCAACACCAGGGATATATTCTTTTGGTACGTTACCGCCAACAACTTTACTAATAAATTCAAAACCTGAATTCGCTTCACCAGGTTCAATAGTCATTTTAATACGAGCAAATTGACCAGAACCACCTGATTGTTTCTTGTGAGTATAATCAACATCAGCTGATTGAGTAATTGTTTCGCGATAAGCAACCTGAGGCTGACCAATATTCGCTTCAACACCAAACTCACGCTTCATGCGATCAACAAGAATATCAAGGTGAAGTTCACCCATACCCTTCAAAATTGTTTGACCAGATTCTTCATCTGATGAAACACGAAATGAAGGGTCTTCTTGAGCCAAACGATTTAGAGCAACACCAAGTTTTTCTTGGTCACCCTTAGATTTTGGCTCAACAGCAATCTCAATAACTGGATCTGGGAATTCCATACGTTCCAGAATAACAGGATGTGTTGGAATACAAAGTGTGTCACCAGTCGTAACATCTTTAAGTCCAGCAATCGCAACAATATCACCAGCATATGCTTCTTTGATATCTTCGCGGTCGTTTGAGTGCATTAACAACATACGGCCAATGCGCTCTTTTTTATCTTTAACTGAATTAATCAGTGTCATGCCTGATTCAACTTTACCAGAATAGATCCGAGCAAATGTTAGCGAGCCAACAAATGGGTCATTCATGATTTTAAAAGCAAGCATTGAAAGCGGCTCATCATCAGAAGCAACACGAACTGTTTCCTCTTCTGTCTTAACATCAATACCTTTAATAGAAGGAATATCAACTGGAGACGGTAAGTAAGCAACAACCGCATCAAGCAAAGGCTGAACACCCTTGTTTTTAAAAGCTGTACCGCAAAGAATAGGATGAAAATCAATATTGATAGTACCCTTACGGATAAGCTCAACAATCTTCTCTTCGCTAGGCTCATTACCTTCAAGGTAAGCTTCCATAGCTTCTTCATCAAGCTCAACAAGCGTTTCTATCATTGCTTCGCGGTATTCCGCAGCTTTGTCAGCTAAATCAGCAGGAATTTCATCTTCACGGAATTTAGCACCGAGAGACTCTTCTTCCCAGATGATTGCATTCATCTTAACAAGATCAATAACACCAAGAAATTCGTTTTCAGCACCAATAGGCAATTGAATCGGCAGAGTTTTTGCACCGAGGCGCTCCTCAACCATTTTAACTGAATTATAAAAATCAGCGCCAAGCTTGTCCATCTTGTTAACAAAGATCATACGAGGCACATTATAACGCTCAGCTTGACGCCAAACAGTTTCAGTTTGCGGCTCCACACCAGCATTCGCATCAAGCAAAGCCACTGCACCGTCAAGAACACGTAACGAGCGTTCAACTTCAATTGTAAAATCAACGTGACCAGGCGTATCAATGATATTCAGACGCTTATCGTTCCAGAAACAAGTTGTCGCAGCTGAGGTAATCGTAATACCACGCTCCTGCTCTTGCTCCATCCAGTCCATTGTTGCCGCACCATCATGTACTTCACCAATTTTATGGCTTTTTCCAGTATAGTACAAAACACGTTCTGTGGTCGTCGTCTTACCAGCATCAATGTGAGCCATGATACCAAAGTTGCGATAGTCTTTAATGTCGTATTCGCGGGCCATTTGACCGGTTCCTCAAAATTGAAACACAAAATTTCAAAAAATTAAATTCTAAAAATCTACCAGCGCCTAAAACTCGATAAGCGCCAAATTTTCTACCAACGGTAGTGTGAAAATGCACGGTTAGCTTCAGCCATCCGGTGAGTATCTTCACGCTTCTTAACAGCAGAACCACGATTATTCGCTGCATCCATCAATTCACCTGAAAGACGCTCAACCATCGTATTTTCATTACGACCGCGTGCCGCTGCAATCAACCAGCGAATAGCAAGAGCCTTCTTACGTTCTGTACGAACCTCAACAGGCACCTGATAAGTCGCACCACCAACACGGCGAGAACGAACTTCAATAGCAGGACTAACATTCTCTAAAGCCTGGTGAAACAATTCAACAGGGTCAGTCTTAGCTTTATCTTCAACACGATCCAAAGCACCATATACAATGCGCTCAGCGGCTGACTTTTTGCCATCCTTCATGATGCTGTTCATAAATTTCGTCAAGACAACATCACCGAACTTCGGATCAGGAATGATATCTCTTTTTTCTGCTCTGTGGCGGCGTGACATGCTGCTCTCCCAACCAATAACTTTTACAAGTCAATAACTTAAATAAATATTCGTAAAAACTTAAAACAAGTAACCAAAAGGCTTACTTCGGACGCTTCGCACCATACTTCGAACGACGCTGCTTTCTATCAGCAACACCCTGAGTATCAAGCACGCCGCGCAAGATGTGATAACGAACACCTGGTAAATCTTTTACCCGGCCACCACGAATAAGAACAACGGAGTGTTCTTGTAGGTTGTGTCCAACACCAGGAATATAGCTTGTCACCTCAAAGCCGTTTGATAAACGAACCCGCGCTACTTTACGCATCGCTGAGTTAGGCTTTTTAGGAGTAGTTGTATAAACACGAGTACATACGCCGCGCTTCTGAGGACAAGCCTCCATCGCTGGCACTTTATTTCTTTTAACCTGCGGTTTCCGCGGTTTTCTAACAAGCTGTTGTATTGTAGGCATTTGCTACATCCAAAGTTTAGCGCCTTACCAAACTCGCTCATCCAATAGAGCGGGCCCATATAAGGCGATTTATGATCCTTAAACACCAAAAACGAGCTGAGCCCACATTGACAACATCCACTAATGCGGAATGCCAAAAGGCTCAACATCAAAACATCAGAGGATCATTAACGGTCAAAAATGACCTATAAGGATCATGGGTCTCTCATGTAGTTCTTGGTTTCAAACATCAGTGTTTAAGCGTTTAAGTCTCCGTCTATTCCAATGAATAGCTGCGAATTTAAGAGCATCCGCTGGCGACATTTATTCACTTACGACCTGTTGTGAGTTGGCCGAAACATATATAGCCTTTGCTCATCCGTCAACACTTAACGACATGGAAATGTCATTTTTTTTATTTTCACTGTTTCCACAATTCAAAATACCTGTCTTCACACACTCAATAACTCATCAATTTTAAGATTAATTAATCAGGATTAATGAAAAAATGGCGCATATAACCATTATAACAAGTGGCACAAGAGGGGACGTAGAACCCTTCATTAACTTCGCCATCTCCCTCAAAGACTTAGGCTTTACAGTACGCCTAGCAGCCCCCATAGACTTTAAAGAGTGGATATTATCTCATAACCTAGAATATGCCAAAATCGGTTTAGAACCTATTAAAACCTTACTAGAAGCCACACAAAAGCAAGATTTGCTCAATTTCAATCTATTTAAAATGAGAAAGATGCTAGCCTTTTTCAAACAGCACATAAAAGACGTGTTAATCACAACCCTCCCGCATGTCGCTGATAATACAGACCTGATTATCTCTCATGTCTCGCTACCATCCAGCTCAGATTTAGCTGAAGCAAAAAAAGTTCCTCTCATTTTTGTTTCAACAGTTCCTCTTGCCCCAACAGAGCACCACCCAAACATTATGATGCCCCAAAAATTCGGGCTGTTGGCTGGGCGATTCTATAACAAATTAACTCATCTTCCTGTGCGATTCTCTCGAGTCTTTTATTCTGGTATTTATAAAGAATTGAGAAAAAAATTAAATCTCCCCTCAAACTCCATGTTTACTCACTCTTTCAAAAAGGCAGGAACCTCAGTTCCCCTTCTCCATATCTATAGTTCACACCTTCATCCAAGACCAACTGACTGGCCTGAAAATGCGCAAATTATTGGATTTTCTTTTAATGATCACGAAAATAAAGACTGGGAACCAACTCCCGAATTGATCGAATTTTTAGAAAAAGGGACCCCGCCAATATATATTGGCTTTGGCAGCATGATCCCAAGAGACGAAAAAGAACTCACTAACCTCATTTGTAAAGCAGTAGAAAAAGCTAATGTACGCGCGTTAATTTCAAAAGGATGGGCCGATCTAACCCCTAACACAAACTCGGATAACATATTAGCAATCGGTCCCATGCCACATCACCGCCTCTTTCCCTATTGTAAGGCAGTTGTTCATCACGGAGGTGCGGGCACAACAGCAGCAGGCCTCAGAGCCTCATGCCCAACATTAATCTGTCCATTTGGCTTTGATCAACCATTCTGGGGACAAATCATTTTTGATAGAGGCCTCGGACCTCAGCCAATTAAATTGAAAGATCTAACAGTTGAAAATCTAGCAACAAGCCTCAAACTCTTAAACACATCAACAGAGTATAAAAACAACGCCAATCGCATCGCCGTAAAACTCAATCAAGAAGATGCTTTTAAAAACTTATTACCCTACATAGAAAGAGAACTAAAGCACCACAAAGAATTTCATGCGCTTAACAAATCCTAAAAACAAAAAATCCAGGCTGAATAAATCAACCTGGATTTATATTCGCAAAACATTAAAGTCAGCTTATTTACGCAACATCTCAGTCTCAATAATAATCTCAACTTCGTCACTGGTTGCTGGAACATATAGCCCCATTCCAAAATCACTACGCTTAATCACAGTTTTGCCAGAAAACGCAACAACGTAAGTCCCCTTCATCTTAGGGTTAAATTTGGCCAAAGGGTGCTCTTTATCTGCAACAAGTTTCAAATCAAGATTAACAGGCTTTGTTTTACCCTTGATTGTTAAATTGCCAGATACTTTGAAATTATCACCAGCTACCTTCTGAACCTTTGTGCTAACAAAAGTTGCTTTCGGATATTTAGTGCTATGGAAAAAATCTTTATCTTTTAAATGCTTATTAAAGCCATCCAAACCGGTATCCAGGCTATTTACATCAATAACAACATTAATCGAGCTCTTTTCAGGCACTTTTCTATCAATTTTCAAAGTACCATCAACTTTGTTAAATCCAGCATATGCGCGAGATAACCCTAGATGGCGATATGAAAAAAGCACTTCTGTATGTTTCGTATCAAATTTATAAGTTTGACTTTCAGCCAATACAGGTTGAGCAGAAAACCCAACAAATAATATAGCCAGAGCGAGTAATTTTTTCATTTTTTTCTCCGTAAAATTAACAAAATCAATAGTTAAGTAATGTGCTAGCACGAAATTCAACCAAAATGGTTGCGAGGGTCCGTGTGTGCAAAACAAAATCTAGAACATTCAACTGATGCAGTTTAATTGAATAATTCTCTAACGTTTCTTTAAGGCACGAATATGGATCTTCAGGTGAACTTCATCAGCCAGATCATCCGTAGCAGCCCACTCTCCTTGTCCAACCTTATAGGCAAGTCGACTAAGACTAGTCTCACCAGCGGCCTCAATAACAAGGGCACCTTCCTTTTCAGAGCTAGTACGCTTAATCGTAAGCTTCATTACATTCGGAAGAATAATATCCTTAATTTGTAAGTCACCAGTAATTTCATAAATTTCACCTCCAAGCGCTTTGAATTGTTTTGATTGAAATCGAGCTACCGGAAAGTCACTTGCATCAAACCACGCTGAACTTGCCAACGTCTGCTCAACCAATAAATTACTCAAGGAAAGAGACGTGATATCAATCTCAATTTCTACAACAGCCTTTTCCAACGCATCAGGATTAAAAACCAATTGTTTTAATCTATATTTTTTAAAGACACCTGTTGTCTTTGCACCTTTCTGAGTTGCTGTAAATTCTAACAGACTGACCTTCTCATCAACTGTCCAACTCTCTTCAGAATGGGCATCACTAATTTTAATCTTTGAAGAAGCCTTCTCCTCTTTAGAAGCACCGTCTTTTTCAATATTTTTTGCTTGCTCAAAAGAAGGCTTCCCACCTTCTGAAGATGTAAAGTCTGTATAAGAAACATAAAACACAACGCAGCCCATTAGAGCGAGCCCAACAAGAGCTTTATGCAAAAAGTTCGGTTTCATTTTTTGCAAAACAGGATCTTTAAAAAACACATGATGAAAAAAAACTGCGGCCACATGCCCAACGACCAAAAGAGCTAAGAATAAGGCCAACAGTTCATGGATTTCAGCTAATTGCTTTGATAGCGCTTCATCTTTAGCAAGCAAATCAGGAACAGGAAAAACTTCAAAAACAACAATCTGAAAACCCGCACTGGAGCTTCGAAGCCAACCAACCAAAGGCAATAGAATTAAAACCGCATAGAGTAAAAAATGCCCGAGTTTTGCACCAAGATGAATAATAGCTGGCACTTGAGAAGAAGAATGCTCTGGTGGTTTTGTTAAAACACGCCAACAAAGCCGCAAAAGAACCAAAGCAAGAATGAATAATCCAAGCCATTTATGCCAGGCATAAAAATTGAGCTTATCTTTTGATAGCTCCAGCCCCTCCATCGTCCAACCTAAAGCAAAGGCTATAAAAATGAGAACAGCTATAAACCAATGAAATTGCCGAGATAACCAATTATAAGAAAAATTTTCAGCTGTATCACTTTGAGTATTTAAATTAGGCGACACCAAACTTCTCCTGTTTTAAAACTGCCAAAACCTATTTCACGACGAGAGCTTTTTACTAAGAGTGGAATGCTCAAAAAGAGGAATACTTTATGACACAATACCATATGAAAATAGCAATTATGAATAAACACAATACTTATCTGATACGAATAATAATAAGTTTATCCGTCTAACATGACAAAAAAAAGCCGCTTCAAAAGAAGCGGCTTTTTTAAATTTGTTACAGTAAGATTAGATACTGAAAACTACTCAGCAGCCGTTGGGTCGCTTGTCGGTGCCTCAGGTACAATCACATCTTCAACCGGTTCATCATCAACAATGGGGCTGTCAACATCCATACCAGAACTGCGCTCTTTCAAAATAAGCTCGTCACGCATAGTCGAAACCCTGCGTAGCTTGCTGAGCATAGCACCCGTACCTGCCGGGATAAGACGACCAACAATCACATTCTCTTTCAAGCCTTCAAGCGTATCAGATTTACCAGCAACCGCAGCTTCAGTTAGAACGCGAGTTGTTTCCTGGAATGATGCCGCTGAGATAAAGCTCTTAGTCTGCAAACTAGCTTTGGTAATACCAAGCAACACAGGACTACCTTTAGCAGGTTGACGACCATCAGCTTCAGCAGCTGCATTATTATCATGGAAGTCAAAGCGATCGATATGCTCACCCTTAAGCATTGATGTCTCTCCAGGGTGCTCAACTTCAATCTTCTGCAACATTTGACGAACGATAACTTCAATATGCTTATCGTTAATCGGCACACCTTGCAGACGATACACGTCTTGAATTTCATTCACCAAATAAGTCGCTAGTTCCTCGACACCTTTAATCGCTAAGATATCATGCGGAGCTGGATGACCATCCAAGAGATATTCACCTTTTTCAATCCGATCACCTTCTTGAACAGAAAGGTGTTTACCTTTTTGAATAAGATATTCAACTTGTTCTTCATCTTCACTATCAGGAACAATAGCAATCCGGCGCTTATTTTTATAATCACGGCCAAATTCAACAGTACCAGAAATCTCAGCAATAATCGCATGATCTTTAGGACGACGTGCTTCAAACAATTCAGCAACACGCGGTAGACCACCGGTAATATCTTTCGTTTTCGCACTTTCCAAAGGAATACGAGCAAGAACGTCACCAGCTTTCACCTTCGTACCAGGATCAACAGAAAGCACAGCTTCAACAGAAAGGATAGATCTCGCCTCACCACCACGTTTTGTTTCTTTAATTTCACCTTTTGCATCAGTGACAACAATCGCTGGCTTCAAGTTCTCACCGCGCGGGCTAGAACGCCAATCAATAATCACACGGTTAGCAATACCTGTTGCCTCATCAAACTGTTCGTCAACAGAAATGCCATCAGTCAAATCTTCAAATGTAGCAATACCATCAACTTCACAAAGGATCGGGCGGGTATAAGGGTCCCATTCAGCAATACGCATGCCGCGTTTCACTTTATCGCCCTCATCAACTTTCAAATGCGCGCCTTGTAAGATTTTATGTGTTGCAAGTTCTTTTCCATCTGGATCTTGAATAACTAGAACCAAATTTCTAGCCATAGCAACCAGGCGGCCTTGAGTATCTTTTGCAATACTCTTGTTCTTAAAGCTTACAGTACCATCATAGCTAGCTTCAACAAACGAGCTATCAACCACCTGCGCTGTACCACCAATGTGGAACGTCCGCATAGTAAGCTGCGTACCCGGTTCACCAATTGATTGCGCCGCAATAACACCAACAGCTTCACCAAGGTTCACAGGAGTACCACGTGCAAGGTCACGTCCATAACATTTAGCGCAACAGCCGTTTCTTGTTTCACAAGTCAATACAGATCTAATCTGAATTTCTTGAACTGAAGAATTATCAAGAGCGACTGCATCAGCTTCATCAATCAGCTTACCAGCTTCAAGAACAACTTTACCGTTTTCAGGGTCAACAACTTGATCAGCTACAGTCCGGCCAAGAGCTCGTGTGCCAAGCGATACAATAATTTCACCAGAATCCACCGCCGCAGAAACCGCAATAGATTTATCCGTTTTACAATCAAGCTCATTAATGATGCTATCTTGCGCCACATCAACGAGGCGACGTGTCAAATAACCAGAGTTCGCAGTTTTAAGAGCCGTATCAGCAAGACCTTTCCGCGCACCGTGAGTGGAGTTAAAGTACTCAAGCACGGTCAAACCTTCTTTAAAGTTTGACGTAATCGGTGTTTCGATAATGTCGCCAGAAGGTTTCGCCATCAAGCCACGCATACCAGCAAGCTGCTTCATCTGTTGGGGTGAACCACGAGCACCAGAGTGCGCCATCATGTAAACTGAGTTGGTTGGAATAGTCCGACCAGTTTCCTCATCAATGTGCACCGCAGAAATACGATCCATCATTTCAGCCGCAACTTTATCAGTACATTTCGCCCAAGCATCAACAACCTTGTTGTACTTCTCACCGCGTGTAATCAAACCATCATTATATTGCTGCTCATATTCACGAGCTAATTCTGAGGTATCATCAACGATCTTCGCTTTGGTGTCAGGAATAACCATGTCATCCTTACCAAACGAAATACCAGCAAGACACGCATGCTTAAATCCGGTTTGCATAATACGGTCACAGAAAATAACAGATTCTTTCTGGCCACAATTCCGGTAAACCGCGTCAATCATACCAGAAATTTCTTTCTTGGTGAGCATGCGGTTAATGATCTCAAAAGAAACACCAGGTTTCTTAGGTAATAATTCACCAAGGATCATACGGCCAGGCGTCGTGTCATAAACAGTGCTAATTTCTTCACCAGCATCATCAATCGACTTATAGCGACCTTTAATTTTCGTATGAAGCGTTACAACTTTATTATCAAGCGCATGACGGATCTCAGCAACAGAGCCGAACATCATGCCTTCACCAGGTTCTTTGTCATAAATCAGTGATAGGTAATAAAGACCAAGCACAATATCCTGAGACGGCACGATAATCGGCGCACCGTTCGCAGGGTGAAGAACGTTGTTTGTTGACATCATCAACACACGAGCTTCAAGTTGCGCTTCAAGTGAAAGCGGAACGTGAACCGCCATTTGGTCACCGTCAAAGTCAGCGTTAAACGCCGCACAAACAAGTGGGTGAAGCTGAATAGCTTTACCTTCAACAAGCACCGGTTCAAACGCCTGAATACCAAGACGGTGCAACGTAGGCGCACGGTTTAGCATCACAGGGTGTTCACGAATTACTTCGTCGAGAATATCCCAAACTTCCGGCTTTTGCTTTTCAACAAGCTTCTTCGCTTGTTTCACAGTCGAAGCATAGCCCTTCGCATCAAGACGAGAATAAATAAACGGCTTGAACAGTTCCAACGCCATCTTCTTAGGAAGACCACACTGGTGCAGTTTCATTTCCGGACCAACCACGATCACTGAACGGCCTGAATAGTCAACACGCTTACCAAGCAAGTTCTGACGGAAGCGACCTTGCTTACCTTTAAGCATATCAGAAAGTGATTTCAGCGGACGCTTATTCGCGCCAGTAATCACACGGCCACGGCGACCATTATCAAACAGCGCATCAACAGATTCTTGTAGCATCCGCTTTTCGTTACGAATGATAATATCAGGCGCGCGTAATTCAATCAGACGCTTCAGACGGTTATTCCGGTTGATCACACGGCGATAAAGGTCGTTCAAATCAGATGTCGCAAACCGACCACCGTCTAGTGGCACAAGTGGGCGAAGTTCTGGTGGAATCACAGGCACAACAGTGAGGATCATCCACTCAGGACGGTTACCTGAAGTGATAAACGCTTCAACAACTTTCAAACGTTTAGCAAGTTTTTTAGGCTTCAGCTCAGTCGTCGCTTCAGCAATTTCCTGACGCAATTGATCACGAATAGTAGGAAGGTCAAGACCCATCAAAATTTCGCGAATAGCTTCCGCGCCAATACCAGCTGTAAAGGCATCATCACCATATTCTTCTTGAGCATCCATATACTCTTCTTCAGAAAGCAATTGGCCTTCCTGAAACGGAGTAATACCGGCCTCAATAACGATATAACTTTCAAAATAAAGAACCCGCTCTAAATCCTTCAATGTCATATCTAAGAGTTGGCCAATACGAGAAGGTAATGATTTCAAAAACCAAATATGAGCAACCGGCGCCGCAAGTTCAATGTGGCCCATGCGCTCACGGCGCACTTTCGTCAAGGTCACCTCAACGCCACACTTCTCACAGATAACGCCTTTATACTTCATCCGCTTATATTTGCCGCAAAGACATTCATAGTCTTTTACAGGACCAAAAATCCGCGCGCAAAACAAACCATCACGCTCAGGCTTAAACGTTCTGTAGTTAATAGTCTCTGGCTTTTTAATTTCACCAAAAGACCAAGAATGAATTTCTTCAGGGCTCGCAATCGAAATTCGAATTTGATCGAATGTAGATTGAGGCGTCTGAGGATTAAAGAGATTGACGGCGTCGTGGTTCATCCCGGTTCTCCATTTAGAAAGAGCTTCCTCTTTCAGTCTCGCAATGTTGAGTTCTTTCAACAATGCATTAATTAAATATCTAATTCAAAAGCAGATTAGAGAGGAGTAATACAACTCCCCTCTAACAATCATCCTGCTGCATCACTCGGCAGCATCTGCTTCTGGTTTCGTTAGTCGCTCTTTTTGCTCTGATAAGCGATCAAAAGTCACATCAACAGCTGGCTCAATATCTTTGAACTGTTCAAGCTCAACATTAAGACCAAGTGCACGCATCTCTTTAATCAACACGTTAAAGCTTTCTGGAATACCAGCTTCAAAAGCATCATCTCCTCGAACAATCGCTTCATAAACTTTTGTCCGGCCTGCAACGTCGTCAGACTTAACAGTAAGCATTTCCTGCAATGTATAAGCAGCACCATAAGCTTCAAGTGCCCACACTTCCATCTCACCAAAACGCTGACCACCGAATTGAGCTTTACCACCCAATGGCTGTTGCGTAACAAGACTGTATGGACCAATTGAACGAGCGTGAATTTTGTCATCCACCAAGTGGTGAAGTTTCAAGAGATACTTATACCCAACGGTCACTTTCCGATCAAACGGTTCACCCGTCCGACCATCATGCAAAGTCACCTGACCAGAAGCATCAAGACCTGCACGCTCAAGCAATTCAACAATGTCAGGCTCATGCGCGCCGTCAAAAACAGGCGTCGCAATCGGTACACCGTTCCGTAGGTTAAAGCCAAGCTCATAAAGGTCGTCTTCAGAGTAATCATCAACGATGTCAGCATCGCCATAAACCTTCTCAACAGCCTCTTTAACTGGTGTGATATCTTTTTCAATACGATAAGCTTCCATCGCATCATCAATCACTCGGCCAAGACCACGGCAAGCCCAACCCATATGGGTCTCTAAGATCTGTCCAACATTCATCCGTGATGGCACACCAAGTGGGTTAAGTACGATATCAACCGGCGTTCCATCTTCAAGATAAGGCATATCTTCTTGCGGAACGATTTGAGAAATCACACCCTTATTACCATGGCGACCAGCCATCTTATCACCAGGCTGAAGTTTACGCTTCACGGCAACAAAGACTTTAACCATCTTCATCACACCAGGTGGCAATTCATCACCACGTTGAAGCTTATCAACCTTGTCAACAAAACGCTGTTCAAGTAGCTTTTTAGCTTCTTCATATTGCTTTTGAATGGCTTCAACTTCAGCCATAGCTTTCTCATTCTTAAGGGCGATTTCCCACCACTGCGAACGAGGAATACCATCAAGAGCTTCTTCAGAAACTTTAGAACCTTTACGAAGGTCCTGCACACCCTGGATAACTTCTTTGCCCATAAGAGCATCTCTCAAACGGCCATAAACGTTCCGGTCAAGAATTTGCATTTCGTCATCGCGGTCTTTTGCAAGACGTTCAATTTCCTCGCGCTCGATCGCCATCGCGCGCTCGTCTTTTTCAATACCATGACGGTTGAAAACACGAACCTCAACAACAGTACCAACAACACCAGGTGACAATTTCAGAGAGGTGTCGCGAACGTCAGAAGCTTTTTCACCAAAGATCGCCCGAAGAAGTTTTTCCTCAGGTGTCATTGGGCTCTCACCCTTAGGAGTAATCTTACCAACAAGAATATCACCCGGCTTCACTTCAGCACCGATATAAACAATACCAGCTTCGTCGAGGTTTTTCAGAGCTTCTTCTGAGATATTTGGAATATCACGGGTAATCTCTTCTGGCCCAAGCTTCGTATCACGTGCCATCACTTCAAATTCTTCAATGTGAATTGAGGTGAACACGTCATCACGCTTAATACGCTCAGAAATAAGGATTGAATCCTCAAAGTTGTAACCATTCCAAGGCATAAATGCCACGAGAACGTTTTTACCCAAAGCCAAATCACCAAGATCCGTTGATGGACCATCAGCAATGATGTCACCAGCTTTCACAGTATCATTCACCTTCACCAATGGGCGTTGGTTGATACAAGTGTTTTGGTTTGAGCGTTGGAATTTACGCATATTGTAAATATCAACACCCGGCTTCGATGGATCCTGCTCTTCGGTCGCACGAATAACAATCCGCGTACCATCAATCTGATCAACAACACCGGTCCGGCGAGCCGCAATCGCAGCACCACTATCACGAGCAACAACTTCTTCCATGCCAGTTCCAACAAATGGAGCCTCAGGCTTCAGAAGTGGCACCGCTTGGCGTTGCATGTTTGATCCCATCAGAGCGCGGTTCGCGTCATCATTTTCAAGGAACGGAATAAGAGCCGCCGCAACAGACACAAGCTGTTTTGGAGAAACGTCGACAAAGTCAACCTTTTCGTTCGGAACCATCAACGCATCACCACCATGACGACAATTGATCATATCTTCAGCAAACTTGCCTTCCTCAGTAAGCGGAACAGAAGCTTGCGCAACATAGTGACGAGTTTCTTCCATTGCTGAAAGATAGATAACTTCGCCGCTAACCTTGCCATCAATCACTTTTCTATAAGGGCTTTCAATAAAGCCGTATTTATTCACCCGCGCATAAGTCGCTAATGAGTTGATCAAACCAATGTTCGGTCCCTCAGGTGTTTCAATCGGACAAATCCGACCATAGTGAGTTGGGTGCACGTCACGAACTTCAAAACCAGCACGTTCACGTGTCAAACCACCTGGTCCAAGCGCAGACAAGCGGCGCTTGTGAGTGATTTCAGAAAGCGGATTAGTTTGGTCCATAAATTGAGACAATTGACTTGAGCCAAAGAATTCACGAACAGCAGCTGCTGCTGGTTTCGCATTGATCAAATCTTGTGGCATCACAGTATCAATATCGACAGAGCTCATACGCTCTTTAATCGCCCGCTCCATACGAAGCAAACCAACACGGTATTGATTTTCCATCAATTCACCAACAGAGCGAACCCGGCGGTTACCTAGGTGATCAATATCATCAATCTCACCCTTACCATCACGCAGATCAACAAGTGTCTTCATAACACCGATGATGTCTTCTTTGCGCAATGTGCGAACAGTGTCTTCACATTCAAGTTGAAGACGAATATTCATTTTCACACGGCCAACCGCAGAAAGATCATAACGCTCAGAATCAAAGAACAAACCATTGAACACAGCCTCAGCAGCTTCCACAGTAGGTGGCTCACCTGGGCGCATAACACGGTAAATATCAATCAAAGCTTCTTCACGATTATTCGCTTTATCAACCATCAATGTGTTGCGCATAAACGCACCAGTATTCACATGGTCAATATCAAGAATTGGCAATTCTTTAAGGCCAAATTCTTTAAGTTTTTCAAGCAAATCACCATCAAGTTCCGCACCGGCTTCAGCAACAATTTCACCGGTTTCCATATTCACAACTTCTTCAGCCAAGTAGTGAGTGAATAGTTCTTCATCAGTAAATAATAGGCGCTTCAGTCCGTCTTCAGAAAGTTTCTTAGCTTGACGTGCTGTAACTTTTTTGCCGGATTCAATCGCAACTTCACCAGTTTTCGCATTGATCAAATCAGCTTGAGGTTTCACACCTTTAAAGCGTTCAGGAACAAATTCGGTGCTCCAGCCTTCTTTTTCCATTTTATAGATAATTTTATCATAAAACAGTTCAAGGATTTCTTCGTCATCATGACCAAGAGCATATAAAAGCGCGGTTGCTGGTAACTTACGACGACGATCAATACGTACATGCACGATATCTTTGGCATCAAATTCAAAGTCAAGCCAAGACCCACGGTAAGGAATGATCCTTGCAGCGAATAACAATTTGCCTGAAGAGTGAGTTTTACCACGATCATGGTCAAAGAACACACCGGGCGAACGGTGCATTTGACTAACAATAACCCGCTCAGTACCGTTCACAACGAAAGTCGCGTTATCGGTCATGAAAGGAATATCACCCATGTAAACATCTTGCTCTTTGATGTCTTTAACTGATTTAGCACCAGTTTCTTCATTGACATCAAAAACAATCAAACGCAGCGTCACTTTTAGTGGCGCAGCATATGTCATGTCACGTTGTTGACACTCTTCAACGTCATATTTGGGTTTCTCAAATTCAAAAGCAACGAATTCTAAAGTCGCACGCTCAGAAAAGTCAGTAATTGGAAACACTGATGTGAAAACAGATTGCAGGCCCTCATCAGACCGACCACCTTCTGGCACATCCACCATTAGAAATTCATCATATGATCTTTTTTGAACTTCGATGAGATTGGGCATTTCCGCAACTTCTGCGATAGACCCAAATTTCTTTCTTATGCGCTTGCGACCGGTGAACGTCTTAGCCATATCAGCTCCTCTGGTGCTTAGATATTGAAAAAGCCTCCGCCTAAATAAAAGGAGATGCTCTTTTCAATTTGTCATTTATGTAAAGCGTCGAAATTTTTATATTTCGTTTTAATTTTAAAACCGCTTATCAAATATGTTTCTCAAAAACCTATTGAATAAAAGGTCTTTACGTCTGTTCGGCGGTAAATACAACCAACCTTAAAGTCAAGAAAATGAGGGAGCGATATGCTCCCTCATTTTATAAATTACTTAAGTTCAACTGTTGCGCCAGCTGCTTCAAGTTTAGCTTTAAGCTCATCAGCTTCAGCTTTGCTGCAAGCTTCTTTAATAGCTTTAGGAGCACTTTCAACAAGATCTTTCGCTTCTTTCAAGCCAAGACCTGTAATGCCGCGAACTTCTTTAATGACATTAATTTTCTTGTCGCCAGCAGAAGCTAGAACAACATCAAATTCAGTCTTTTCTTCAGCAGCACCAGCATCACCGCCAGCTGCAGCAACAGCTACAGGAGCAGCAGCAGAAACGCCCCACTCTTCTTCAAGACGTTTTGCAAGATCAGCAGCTTCCATTACTGTAAGGCTTGAAAGCTCAGTTACTAGTTTATCTAAATCAGCCATTTTATTTTCCTATAATAATCGATTTGTTTAATTTGCTTGGAACTCGAAAAGCTCTATTCGCTTGCAGCTTTTGCTGCCATCACCCGCGCCAGTTGTCCACCTGGTGCGTTTAGAACCCGTGCAACATTGCCGGCTGGTGCTTGTAGCAAGCCAACAATTTTACCTCTAAGCTCATCAAGTGATGGTAAGGCTGCTAGAGAATTCACGGCTGCCTGATCCAGAATAGTTGCACCCATAGCACCACCAAGAAGAACGAGCTTGTCATTTTCCTTAGCGAACTTGGCTGCAATCTTTGGCGCACTAACCGGATCTTCAGAGGTCATAATACAAGTAGGACCAGTGAATAAATCGGATAATTCTTGTGCGTCTGTATCTTTAAGCGCGAGCTTAACGAGCCGGTTCTTTGCCACTTGCATAGACCCACCAACTTCACGAAGCTGACTGCGAAGCGCAGTCATATCGGAAACAGTGAGACCTGCATAGTGGGCCACAACGATCACACCAGTATCACCCAGTTTCTCGTTAAGTGCGGCTACGAGCTCTTCTTTTTGTGCTCTTTCCACCAGCTCACTCCATATTTGCAAAGACCATCTCCCTTTTAGAAAGATAAACTTCTTTGCGGCTTACCTTTGCCGCTGCTTCACTTCAAGCTTTAGCGCTCAAAACTTAACAACGACGCTCACTTGCCTGCCCAGCATCCACTTGAAAAAACAAACAGACACCAATAGAAGTCCAAACCGATTAGAAATGGCGAAAAACACCAACTTCGTTTAATCTGTTCAACTCCCGTCTATGCAGGCCATATGCTTAAATCTGTAAATTGGACTACCTGAAAAAACATTTCCAAACAATACCAACCACAGACACCTGCAGTCTTGGACAGGACAAAACCCAAAAAGAAAAACTTTCTTTCCAGGCTTTCTCCCTATGAAGAATTCATCTCTGAGAAAAACTCTTCATAGATCACTTTTCAAAAACATTTCATTTTTGAAAAGAAACAAAATCCAGCTTCAATTAAGAAGAAGCTGAAGTAATCTCAACTTTTACGCCAGGACCCATGGTCGATGATAAAGCGATTTGCTTTAAAAACGTCCCCTTAGCACCGGTTGGCTTAGCTTTAGTAACAGACGAAACGAAAGCACGTACATTTTCAACAATGTCAGCTTCACTAAAACTTGCTTTACCAATACCAGCATGAATAACACCGGCTTTTTCAACGCGGAATTCAACAGCACCGCCCTTAGCACTCTTCACAGCTTCACCAACATTCGGCGTTACTGTTCCAACTTTCGGGTTAGGCATCATGCCACGTGGGCCAAGCACCTTACCAAGACGACCAACAAGTGGCATCATATCTGGTGTCGCAATACAACGATCAAAATTGATGTTGCCCTTCAAAACTTCTTCAAGAAGATCTTCAGCACCTACAATATCTGCACCAGCAGCTTTTGCTTCATCAGCTTTTGCATCACGAGCAAACACACCAACACGTACAGTCCGACCAGACCCTTTAGGCAGCTCACAAACACCACGAACCATTTGGTCCGCATGGCGAGGATCAACACCCAAGTTCATAGCAATTTCTACAGTTTCATCAAACTTAGCAGTTGCCGTTTCCTTCAAAAGCTTCACAGCTTCTTCAAGACTATAGTGCTTTGTACGATCAATTTTAGCAAAGCTCTCTTTATATTTCTTACCGTGCGCCATAATATTAACCCTTCACTTCCAAGCCCATAGAACGAGCAGAACCCGCAATAATCTTAGCAGCCTGATCAATATCATTCGCATTCAGGTCAACCATTTTCTTTTCTGCAATCTCACGAACCTGAGCCATAGTCACAGTACCAGCAACAGAACGCCCTGGCTCACCGCCACCTTTTTTCAACTTCGCAGCCTTCTTCAAGAAGAAAGAAGCCGGCGGCGTCTTCATCTCAAATGTAAAAGACTTGTCGTTAAAAACAGTAATACTAACTGGAATAGGAGACCCTGGCTCCGCATCACCTGAAGCCGCGTTAAACGCCTTACAGAATTCCATAATATTAATACCACGTTGACCCAAAGCTGGACCAATAGGCGGTGAAGGATTTGCCTGACCAGCAGGCACTTGCAGCTTCAAATAGCCTTCAATCTTTTTTGCCATTTTATTTCCCTTAAAAGGCCCTTTCAACAAAGACCAATCTAAAATTAAAACATCCCACTCGCCCTACAAAGCAAAACGAACAAGGATATTACTTAAGGTGACGTGGTACAAACTTAACTAACCGGCAAAGCCAGCAAATTCTCCCACATCAATCAACAATCAAGCGTCAACTTTTTTCTTAACTTGATTGAATTCCAACTCAACCGGGGTAGCCCGGCCAAAAATCTCAACAGCAGCCTTCATACGCTGGCGCTCATCATCAACTTCCTCAATCTGCCCATGGAAACCTTCAAACGGCCCATCAAGAACAGTAACATCTTCACCAACTTCATAAATGATTGTTGAACGAGGACGATCAACCCCCTCTTTCACTTGATGCAGAATAGCTTGCGCTTCCTTCTCAGAGATAGGAATAGGCTTACTCTCAGATCCCAAAAATCCAGTCACCTTCGGCGTATCCTTAATAAGATGATACGCTTCATCGGTCATATCCATCTTAACCAACACATAACCAGGGAAAAACTTGCGCTCAGAAGCAACCTTACGACCTCGGCGCACCTCGATAACTTCCTCAACAGGAACCAGAATCTCTTCAAACTGATCCTCAAGCCCTTCACTCACAGAACGCTCGCGAATAGCATCAGCTACCTTCTTCTCAAAATTAGAATACGCGTGAACAATATACCATCTCTTCGCCATAAACGTCACCAAACCCTGAATATCAAACCAAAATTACGTCAAAGTTACTTCAAAAACTATGACTGGCCTGAGCCGATTAATAACTGCACCAGCACATTCAAAACCTGATCCGCTGCAAAGAAAAAGATTGCCGCCATGACAACCAGAATTAAAACCATGATTGTCGTAACCACAGTTTCCTTTTGTGTCGGCCAAGTGACTTTAGACACCTCAGCGCGAACTTCTTGTATAAACTCAAATGGGTTTGCCATTAATCCAAATTCCTCATGACACCAGAAAACCGGAGCATCACATTCTTATTTCTCTGTAACAAACAGCCTGCCGCCTAAAAAACCCTACATCCCAGAAACAGTCACACCACACCCAAAAGCAAAACTTTCAAAAATGGCAGGAGTGGAGGGACTCGAACCCACAACCCCCGGTTTTGGAGACCGGTGCTCTAGCCAATTGAGCTACACTCCTAAACCTTTGCCACGCACAAATAAAATCGCATAGCAATAATTATGCTCAACCCCTTCAACTCAAACAAGCCAAAAACAAAACTGAGCATAAAAAAAGAGACCCCACCAAACGCTTTAACGCGATCAATGCTGTCTATATTCCTGGAAATGAAGATTAGTACGACATATTATTGACAAGTTCAATAAAAAAAGACAGATTTTTTAATCTTTTTTCAACCCACTAACAATAGTGCAAAATCAATTGCAATCAGCCACCTTTTAAAGCTTACCTCAAAACCCAATTTTTTTGAATTAAAATATATTGAGAAAAGCAATGCCTAAGGAAAAGAAATGGAGCGGGTGAAGGGAATCGAACCCTCATCTTCAGCTTGGAAGGCTGTTGCTCGACCATTGAGCTACACCCGCTTAACTTTAGAGACTAAACCAAAAACAACAACAATGTCTCTTAGAAAACATCTCTGGTAGGTAAAAATTTCGCATGTGTATGGTGGAGGGGGATGGATTCGAACCAACGTACTCCGAAGAGATCAGATTTACAGTCTGACGCCTTTAACCACTCGGCCACCCCTCCGCTAATCATTGACTAAAAATAGTCAACAAGCGATAGCGTCTGTATATGGAAATTATCGGCGCAACTGTCAACCTGAAATTTGCTAGATTTGCAATTTTCCGATAGCAAATATCAAATGATCACAGTATTTTTAAATTTATAAAGGATTTTGCGCCCTTTTTTACCGTAATATTTTTATTTCACCTGGCTTAAACGGCCTCAAAAACAAAGATCTAATAACAAACCAGCAGCGATCTCATAATTTCAGATCATTTTATTTTTCAATGCTAGAAAGTTAACCTCAAATTATGAGCCAAAATAAAAAAAACTCCACAAACAATAAATCTCGAAATCACGGCCACAAAACCAAATATGGCAAATCCACAAACGAGAAATCCAATAAATTAGCTACTGAAGCTTCAATTTGGGGCATTCACGCAGTAGCTGCAGCCTTAAATAATCCCAAGCGTAAAATTAAAAAATTATATCTCACACAAAACGCAGCCCAGCGCATAAGTGAAAGTATAAATACACCCTTACCCCCCTTTGAAGAGGCAGCACCAAAAGACATAACAAAGATTTTAGGACCAGACCCTGTTCATCAAGGCGCATTATTAATTGCCTACCCCCTGGATGATATGCAGCTAAGCGAGTTAAACGGCAATGATTGCATAGTCATTTTAGACCAGGTAACAGATCCACATAACGTCGGCGCTATTCTACGTTCAGCAGCTGCATTTAATGTCTCTAGCCTAATTATGACAGCCAGAAACAGCCCTCCCCTTTCAGGGACACTCGCAAAAACAGCTTCCGGCGGGCTTGAGAGTGTTAATATCATATTAGTTGGCAACCTATCCCAAGCATTAGAAAAAATTGGAGATTTAGGCTATATGCGAATTGGTTTCGATGGCCAGGGAGAAACCACAATGGAACAAGAAAAACGACAGACAGGAGAAGGTGTCGCTCTAATATTAGGTGCTGAAGAAAAAGGAATGCGCCGCTTAACAAAAGAACATTGTGATAAAATTTGCAAAATCAACGCAAGTGGTGCTTTTGCCAGTCTAAATGTTTCAAACGCGGCAGCAATTGCATTTCATCACTTTCAAACAAACAATGCCTAAACGCCCTACTTTCCAAAGCGTTTTGATAAAACTTTAAAGCAAAAAAATAGATCTCGATAAAATCTTATCGAGATCTATTTTAACATCTAAATCCTATGCTTAAGAAGCTAGAACTACCAACGTCTCAAATACCGTCTAAAATGACGACGAAGGTGTCTATGTCGATAATGGCGTCTTAGACGATGATGACGACGTCCCGAATATGAACGACGATAGCCATGACGACGATAACTATGGCTACGATAACGATAAGGCCGGTACCCATAGTTGCGATACCCGTAATGACGACGCCCGTAATGATGACGACGGCCAAAACGCAATCTTAATCTGCGGTGGCTTCTATATCCACGACGAAAACGATAACCAACCTTAGCAACCGGCGCCTTATCGGCAATAACCGTTCTATGGTCAACAGTCTTAGGTGCTGAGGCTAAACTCGCAGCGCCAGCTGAACCTACCAAGCCAAATATGCTTAGAATCACGATCGAAACAAAAGCAACAAGCTTCATACGTACGCGAGTTAAAAATACAATCATATGCATCACTCCTTCATAGCGTTAATTAGCTATATAGTCTGATTTACTAACCCATCATGCCACAAATGGTTAACAAATGTTAATCAATTCCTAGTGACTATAAAATTGAAAGTCAAGAAGAGGCGATTGAGCTTGTTTATAATAAAACTCAAATCCCAATATAAATACGAAGAATTGCTCAAAAATGAAATCTCCAAGGGGATAAAATGGAAAAACATAAGCAGAGAGCTAGTTTTCAACAAGCACAAAAAAAGTTGCATGAAACTAATCATGCAACTTTTAAATAGGGAAATAAGAAAAAGAATTTATCTGCCAATCCTTAAAAATGAAGGGGATGGGGGCAAATCAGCAGATAAACAAGTTCCTACCAATGGTTATGATGGCGACGACTACGGCGCCAATTGTTGCGGTGATGCTTGCGCTTACGATAGCAACGATACGGATCACCATATCTATCATAACAAACGCGATGGCGTCGGTTAGAACGGTGGCGATAATTACGACGTTCATGGTGACCATGAGCATGTGCCCGGCGGCTTTCACCGGCGATGATCGCTAAAGCAGCAGCTCCAAGAATGGCTCCAGCAACTATTCGACCACCTTTGCGAGCTTGAGCTTCGTTAACTTTAACTGTTGTAACACCAACTGTCGTAACCGTGAGGGCCAACATCATGGTTGCAGCTAAGGTGGTAAATTTCTTAGTTAAATTAGTCATAGAAACCTCCCGAATTTCTTATGGCCCTTTGCAAAGACCAATGCTTTGTTAAAATTCTTTCAATCTGAGAAATGTTTGATAGGGGGAATTAGCAAACATTCTCGATCCGATAAAAACACATTACATTTCTGAACCTGAATGCAACCTGAACGTAAAATTCATAAAGAAAAATAGAAAAGCCCTGCAAAATTTTCATTTGCAGGGCTTTTGAAGTAAAAGACACTAAATTTCATTAAAATTAACGAAATTTGCCCTTTTCACCACGTTTTGCTCTCCGACAAGGGGTCGATTCAATACTACACTTCCACCCTGAAGCACTTTTTTTGCAATTTACTTTCTTATTTTTTGAAAGACGCCAGTGTCCCCACTCATTTCCATATTCAAAAACTGTGAAACTCGCCCAGCTGTCAATTGCATCCTTAAAAGCTTGCCTCTTAGATCTAAACTCATTGCTTGTGCCATAATGCAGGTGATCACCCTGACAATATAGTGCTATACGCCCTTTTCTGCCCGCTTCAGCATCAGAAACTGCAAAAAAAGTAAGTGCGACAAATAATACAGGAAAAAAAATTGCGAAAAAACGCATCGTAAACTCCAAATGTTAGTCTGTTAGCTATTTAACAATAATCAAGATTATGTATCATTTAAATACTATTGAATTGTTAAAAGCATTTATTATGCCAAGCCTTTAATCTAAATCAAAAAGCCTGTTGAAAAATTAATGTTAAAATATTTCATTTTAGGGGTAGATTGAATTATTTTTTTAGGTTAGAAGATCTTCTTCGTCAGTGATTAATGTTAAATATTGATCCTGTCATCTCATGAAATATCCAATATTTCATTTATGGGCCGGCTTAGCTCAGTTGGTAGAGCGGCTGATTTGTAATCAGTAGGTCGGGTGTTCGAATCATCCAGCCGGCACCATTTAAAAAATTATTATTTCCCAACAAAAAAACTGAATTTTCATCGTTTTAAAGAGCTTCTTTATTAAAGAAGCACTGAAACCATCCATACATAAAAGTCACTGATGAAGTTAAACCCATCAGTTATCAACACAATTAACCAAAAACGATATTGTATCACCCACACGCAATACATAGGGTGTGCACAAATCCGTGCTGCGTAATTATATACCACAACCAATTAAGGTTTTATGATTATGAACAAGCCCAAATTATCCTTATTACTTTCTGGTCTACTTCTTATTACCTCATCATCTGCCTCATTCGCTTCAGATCACACGGCTCATGAAACCTCAGCTTTATCAGACACAGCTGTTCAGGTTGAAACAAGCATTGGCCACTTTGAAATAGAAGATGACGATTTTGGCGACACTGATGGCCAATCAATTAATACAGCTGGCTCCTTTGCATTTAACCTCCTTAGGGCTCACATCCAACTCGACAGCATGCTTCGTTACGAAGATGGAGACGGATCAGTTACAACCTGGGGCCTTGGTGGTCACTATGGTTTAAGAGACGAGAATAGAGGTCACTTCGCTCTAAACACTTCATTCAACCGATTTAATGCATCAGATAATTTGAACTCAAAATTTTATCGGATAGGTGCAGAAGGTGAATACTTCTTTGACCGCTTAACAATCGGCGGAGCCATAGGAGCGCTTCATGTAATTGTAAATGATGAAGATGGAAGAGATAGCGGCGAATTACACTATTATAAAGGCTCGCTACGTTATTACATAAGAGATAATTTAAAAATAGAAGGTTCATTTGGCCGCGTCAAAGCTGAGGGAGAAGATGGGGAAATCGACTACACTCACTTATTAGCTGAGTATGGCTTTGCAGACCGCCCTATAACACTTTTCACCCGCTGGAATGGTCTCTTTATTGATGATGGTGATGGCGATGAAGTTGACACTCACCAATTTTTAGTCGGCTTAAAAATGAACTTTGGCGGTGCTCGTAATGAGACAATAAAAACCAATGATCGCAGATATTTTTCTGATAGATGCCTCTTCGAAAACGTAGCAGCCATCTGCTAAAAACGAATACATCCTTGCAATCGAAAACAAAGCCTCAATCAATTTTTTGATTGAGGCTTTATTATTTGTACCAGACAAAACAACACCATGCTAATTATGTGGTTCCTATAGAAACATAACTCATTCACCAAATAAGTTATGATAGCCAAACATCATAAAAAGGTAATCCAATGTTAAACCTCTATTATGCAAAGGGAACAGCAGCTCTTGCTCCTCATATAATTTTAGAAGAAATCGGCAAAGAATACGAAGCAACTTTTGTCGATTTTTCTAAAGCCGAACAAACCAGTCCGGAATTTCTAAAACTCAATCCAAAGGGACGTGTCCCAGCGCTCGTCACACCAAAAGGAATATTGACGGAAACACCAACAATTCTAACCTACCTAGCCAACACAAACCCGGATTTATCATTAGCACCAACAGATCCATTCGAATTCGCCAGGGCTCAATCATTCAATGATTATGTAAATTCAACAGTTCATGTCATGCACGCTCATGGCAAACGAGGCTCGCGTTGGGCAGATGATATAGCCGCTCACGAAAGCATGAAAGCAAAGCTTACTGAGAATATGACTGAGTGCGCCAGAATGATAGAAACACATTTCCTAACTGGCCCCTTTGTGCTGGGCGATAACTTCACAATTTGCGATCCATATCTTTACCTGGTCACCAGATGGCTTGTTGATGATGATGTCACTCTTGATACTTTCCCCAAAATCAGTCAGCACCGAGACCTGATGAACCAAAGAGCCTCTGTAGCAACAGTAATAAAATTGCATGATTAAATAATAAAGATAGCCTGGCCCATAAGCATATTTCAGTTTTGATTATGGGCCAGGCACCACACACTCAGGCTCTATAAACCCGCAAGCAGTCACCCCATAGCCAAGCCGGTGAAATAAATCATAAAGAGGAAGAACTAGACCTCCCCATTAAGTTCAATTACCTTATCTGCAAGGGAATTTGCTTATCTCAAGAAATGAGACAACAAAACGAGGGAACAAGCATGGAAAAGATCATCAAAGAAATTGTAACTTTTCTCACCGAAGGAATTGCGATTACTCTCAAATTTCTTCAAATGGTCTGGACCTGGTCCTTTGGGCAAATCATTGAAATTTTTCAATCCAACTGGCAAGCACTCCCCGTTTGGAAAATCGTTATCCTCGTGCTCACAATAGGCGTCATTTCCTATTACCTATATACAGCAGCCAGACAAATCTGGAGTGCAACAGAAGATGTCTTCAAAGCATTTGTAACCTTACTCAGCGCCTTTGTCAGTGTCCTGCCATACATCGTCATTTCTGGTCTTGTAGCTTTTGGTGGTGGGTATGTTATTCAGAATATTAATTTCTAAATTGTACATCTAACTGAAATTAAAAAGCTATGCAGCCTCAACATTTTCTAAAAATTTGTTAATCTCTAATAATAACTCATCAGTGTTTTCAGAAACCCCTTTTGCAGCCGCAAGAACCTCACCTGCTGATTGATTAGTTATCCCTACAGTCTCCGAGAGGTCATTCATGTTATCTGTAACAGCTCCTGTTCCTTCAGCAGCTTTTTGCACACTGTCTGAAATTTCATTAGTTGCCACACCTTGCTCCTCAATTGAACCCTCAATAGCCGAAGTATAACTATTCACGTCCCCCATAGTTTTGGTAATAGATTGGATGGAATCAACTGCTTCAGTTGTTGATCCTTGAATCGCAGTAATATGAGTTCTAATCTCATCTGTTGCTTTAGAGGTCTGTGTTGATAATTCTTTTACTTCTGCGGCGACAACTGAAAAGCCCTTACCCATCTCTCCAGCACGTGCAGCTTCAATAGTCGCATTTAATGCTAATAAATTCGTTTGTTCAGCAATCTCCTGAATAAGGCCAATGACATCACCAATTTTGCTCACAGCTTCAGCCAAAGACGAAACATTCTTATTTGCTAAATTAGCACCCTTACTGGCCAAATTGACAATATTGGTAGTTTCGACAACTTGGCCGCGAATATCTGTGATTGAAGAAGAAAGCTGCTCAGCAGCGATTGCAACAGAATTCACATGATCTGTTGCTTGTTGACTAGCATTTGTAGCTCCAGTCGCTCTTTCTGAACTTTCACTCGCAACTTCAGAAAGAGAGTGTGCTGTTCCTTCCATTGCACGAGCTTTGTTAGAAACTGATTCAATTAGCTGTAAAACAATTTCGCGAAATCCATCCGCAAGCATCTTAAATTTTTTCTGACGTTCATCACGCTCATTATCACGTTTAACTTGATCTGCAGAGAGCGATAATCTTTCTTCACTACGTTTCTTTAAAATTTCAACTGATTGAGCCATTCTCCCAATTTCATTCGACCTGTTCACATATGGTACTTCAACAGCTAAATCATCTGAAGCAATTCTACGTGTAATATCAGTTAGTTTTAATATAGGTTTCAGCATTCTTGTTGAAATAAAAACCATCAAAACAATTGAAATTACTAAAATGACGAAAAAAGCAATCCCAAATTTAGAACCAATTTCTGATAAAACAGCATTGATCTTATCTTTCTTTACACCAGCATACAAAATTCCAATAACTTTGCCGTTTTGTGAAAAAATGGGTTTATAAATCGTATAATAAGCGAGCCCTAAAATCACAGCTTCGCCTCTAAATGTAATCCCTTTAGTAACAACAGGGTATACAGCCCCCTTCTTACCCAGAGGAGTACCAACCGCGCGTTTTCCATTGGGCTTTACAATATTAGTAGTTTTTCTCCAAAAATCAGATGTTTTATCATCCCATAAAAAAATCGTAGCTGTCTCTCCAGTCGCTCGCCCTATTTCATCAATCATTATATGATTGGAAAAAGCCGGCTTATCTTTGAGAAACACTTTACTTACGTTATTATCTTCACCCCATTTTACGGTCATACCCGGAACTTGCTTTTCAGCAATTATAGCTGCCGTTCGTAAACTGGTATTTTGTCGATTTGTCGCGGTTTCAGAGATTTGAGATGAAACAATAGAATAAATTATAATACCAATCATACTTAGCGAAACGACCAATAAAGTCATAGAAACCAAAGCAATAGAAGTAGATATTTTTAAATTATTAAAATAATTTCGCACAATAGACCCCTTGTTTTTCCACAAATACAAATTTACCCAACAGGCATTATCGTACTTTAGTATAATTAACGGTTCATTATCAGAGGACTGAACGATTGATGAAATACATTAAACAAACAACGCAAATTGTCGCACAAGAAGCTTAAAAAAAAATCACCTGCCGGGCAGGTGTTTTTTTGTCAGTGACCTGCCTTACATCGTCATTTCTGGTCTTGTAGCTTTTGGTGATGGGTATGTAATTCAGAATATTAATTTCTACAAAATTTGAACCAGGATCAGATCTCATAAAAAAACCCTCATCAAAATAACAATGATGAGGGCCTTATATTTTTTTGGTATTCAATCCCATCTACATTTAGCTAGAGCAAAAAATCATGCCCTAACAAACCTATAATGAAATAGCCAAACTATTTATGCACGGTCAAGTTCAGCAGGCATATAGCTTGTTACTTCCATGCCAGTTTCAGTTTCTGAAACTTGTGGTGTTGTCCATACTTTCATAAGTTTTTCCTTCATTGGTTAGAGTTAAAACAACTCTAAAATTAAAACAATTAGAGTTGCAAAAAAATGATCTCCCCCAGAATATTAAATAGAGAGGACCAAAAGAGAAAATCATAAGTAATTCTAAAACTTCTTTGCTCAGTTTTTACTTATAATTGTTTTTATAATTTTAGGTTATGGGGAGCAATTATCGCCCCCCATTCTAAATTTTTTCTGCCTTCTCAAACTAATTAAAAATTTTATATTTTTAAAAGGATGATTAGTGCCCGGCTCCTTCTTTAGCACCTTCATGTGCCTGCTTACGGATGTAATGGCGGATACTATCCAGCTCTTCATCCGTCAAAGTTGGGAATTTAGGCATTCCGTTTTCAAGCAAAGCGCCGCCACGGACAATACTCTCAAACATTTTCTCATTACCTTTGAGAAGAGCTGGAGAAGCACGTAAGTCCGGAGCTTTCACACCAGCAACACCACTACCACCATGACAAGCAACACAAAGATGAACAGCATAGGTGCCAGCGCCATCTCCTGCTTTTTTATCATCAATCTTAAACTTCTTATCAAAGACTGGTTGAGCAACCTCAGGTGCAGGTTGAGCAGGTACTACGACCTTACCATCAAGAGCGAAAGTAATTAGACGGCGTTGATGCAAGCCATATTTCCAGCCAAAACCTTCAAATCCCAATTCACCTGAACCACCAAAGTTAGATGCAAGAGCACCACCAGGTCCGATAAGGAGAGAGATCATCTGTTTGCCATCAAGCTTATAAGTAATCGGCGGCGCAGAAATACCAAGACCAGCATCATATTCCCAAAGGATTTTACCATTCCGAGCATCATAAGCCTTAAACTTACCATTTGGCAGCCCTTGGAATACAAGGTTACCAGCTGTAGTTAATGTTCCAGCACCCCATGGATTTTTCTGGTTTACTTGCCAAACACGCTTGTTCTTAACAGGATCCCAAGCTTGAAGTGAACCACGTGTCTCATGTGGATCTTTGGTCAATAACCAACCTGAAAGACCAAGACCAAGCTTGTGTTTTTCAGCTCTAAAGCTAGTGTCTGTTTTCTTACCTTCATCCTTGAAGGTATTGGCTAAGTGGTTAGTCGGAATGTAAACAAGACCAAGTTTAGGATTGTAAGACATCGCATGCCATGTGTGTGCACCAAAAGCTGAAGGGTAAATATTTGCCTTACCTTCCGGGTAGTAAGAGCTTTCAGGTATGATGTGTTTCTGTGTCTTTACATCAAACTTAGTTGCCCAGTTTACATCAGCAAATTTCTCCGCAGACAACACTTTACCGTTTGAACGGTCAATCACATAGAAGAAACCGTTTTTTGGAGCGTGTAACGCAGCCTTTACATTCTTACCGTCAATTTTCAGATCAGCAAGAACGATGTCCATACATGAAGTGTAGTCCCAAGTTTCACCTGGAGCTGTTTGAAGGTGCCACTTATATTTACCTGTATTGGCATCAACCGCAACAACAGAACTCAAAAACAGGTTGTCACCACCACCAGGGCTGCGAATTTTTCTGTTCCATGGCGAACCATTACCGGTACCAAAAATGAACTGATTAAATTCCTTGTCATAGGTCCAACCGTGCCAGGCATTACCACCGCCACCATGTTCCCACCATTTGCCATTCCAGGTCTTAGCAGCCATTTTCTGGGCTTCATCTTCAAACCCATTAGCAGGATTGCCAGGCGCGGTATAAAAACGCCAAAGCTGTTTACCAGTTTCGGTATCATAGGCAGTAACATAACCGCGTGTGGGGCCTAATTCAGTACCGCCATTACCAACAAAAACCTTGCCATCAAAAGCTTTCGGATGCCCAGTAATGTTCAAAGGTTCTGTCTGCGCAAAAGTGCGAACAGACCAAACTTCCTTGCCGTCTTTACGGTTAATCGCAATCAGGCGACCATCCCAAGTAGCAAGAAAAAGTTTATTGCCATAGGTAGAAATACCCCGGCTATGTTTCCAGAAAACTTTACGTTGGTAGCCAGTTTCAATCGTTTTAGCAACTTCTGGGTCATATTCCCAAAGTTTCTTGCCGTTACGTGCATCGAAGGCTCGAACACGGTTCATCTCACCAATATAATACATGACACCATCAACAACCAGAGGTGTGCCGACCATGTCAGATTTATCAGGCAGATCGATATACCAATCCGGCTTCAATTTTCCTACGTTATCTACGTTGATGTCTGTTAATGGGCTATATCTCTGTTCAGAGTGTGTCCGCCCATAAGCGAGCCAATCAGTGGTATTCGACTCATCCGACAATTCCTTGTCTGTAATATTTCTATCCGACGCATGCAATGGTGTAAACACAAGCAGTGAAGCAGCCACAAGCAATTGCCCTAATGTATTTGGCCGTCTAAATTTCATTCTTATTTTTCCTTAAATAAAATTCTTCCCTTGGCTTTAAGAAACATTCAATTCCTTAAACAAACTCCCAGAAATTAAACTCTCTCCCCTCCTTACTATTTCAAAGTCATTTAAATTCATTCATTGATTACAATATGAATTAAGAGCGCAAAACTCATGCCATTTAAGCTTCCTCATCACCTAAAAGCCGACCAATGAGAACAGTTGCTCTTTAGGTGATGGAAAACTTTTCATTGCTTTTTTGGCAATTCACTATTGTTATCGACTGAAAGTTTAGGTTTTTTGAGAGTTTAAAAAGTAAGTTTAATTGGCTTTTTTCTTAAACATTACGGTTACTTGTCAAACAAGTTAGATCATAAAAAAAGGCATGAACAATCAGCCCTAAGAAATAAAATAACCAAAAAATTAACTGGGAAATTTAGTAAAGAATAACAGGCAAAACACGTTTTCTAAGACCAGGAATACTAGAAAATCATGCAACCTTTTAGATGAAACTAAAAAAAACAAACGCTACACTTGATATACCTGTCGTACGAATGAGACAGTTTCATCAAAAAAGCCATAGACGGTACTGGGTAAAAATTTATTCAGATTACACTCCTTAAAACAAAAAAGAGCCGGCATTTTGCCAGCTCTCCATAAAAACAGTTCATATAAAAAATTACTTACAGGTACGGACACAATCTGCGCGGACCGCCACCATTTGGTTGGTAAGTGCCATCATCTGTAAATGAGCTAAAGTCAGTCTCACAACGCGCCCAAGGATCACCACCCTGTTTCTTTTTCTTGCTATTCGCATTTTGCGGCTTATATGCACCCGTTCCCGGACCATCATTATATTTAGGATCTAAACGGTAAGAGCCACAACCTTCTTCTTTTTCATGAGCATGCCAGAACTTGCCCTTAAACTCACTGTGGTAATGTTTTTTACCGCCTGTGTGGCAATGAACTTTGCTAACTTTTTTGGCTTTATATTTTTTCTTATATTTCTTTTTATAAGCCTTTTTCTTATAGACTTTCTTTTTCTTATAAACTTTTTTCTTATGTTTCTTTTTCTTATTAGCCTTAGAAACTTCATTCAAAATAAGCGCGCCAGCAGCAACACCAATAGCGATACCGAGTATTTTCTTGGACTTGTTTTTAGCTTGAGCTGGCATAATTCCAGCAGAAAATGGCAGAAGAGCAAAAGTTAATAGCGCAACCATCACCCCTTTAAATAACTTATCTCTCATGTCATATTCCTTTAAAAACAAACATCTAAAAAACGAACCAACACTTTAACAATGCGTAACCCAATAAAGAAATCAGCGTGATCCATCTCAGTACAGCTATATTAAACCTTATTTTAGTTTAAATCAGCCTCAAACCAAATAACAAATTAAATATTCGTCATATTCATTTCATGGATGATTAACAAATATTCAAAACATACTCTAAGAAAAACTAAAATGAAAATAAGACAATCTCAGGTTCAAAATTTAAAAAAATTATTAATGATCAAATTGCTGCACCAAGATTATCCTTCGTAACAGACAAAAATAGCTTTCCTAGCAAACTTCTCACTTGCAGTTATTCTTTATAAATCTATAGGCAGTTTGTTACCTGCCATAATATCTACATTTTTCAGCATCTTTTCTGTCATCAAAATGTTGTTCTCCGTAGTTACATTGAGTCAAAACTCAATGTATTTAAATTTCAAAAGAACAAGAAACCAAATAAAGATCGCTTAAATGACTGAAGATAAAATTAAACCAATGAATAACACAACCGAACCTTCATTTGATGAATTCGATGAATTGATTACTCCCCCACCAGCTGAAACCGAATTTGAAAATATTATAGAAAGAGCCCTCACACGTAGAGATGTGATGGGAGGCGTCATATCATTCGGTCTAAGTAGCTTTCTACTAAACTCGACATCACTATCAGCAAAGACAAACAACACAAAAGATCTCATCGGTTTTACACAAGTACCAGCAAACTCAAATGACACCGTCACAGTCCCAGAAGATTTCGAATGGCAACCCATTATTAAATGGGGTGACCCACTCTGGTCAGATACAGCAGACTTCGATCATAAAACACTCGGAACCTCAAAAACTCAATCTCGCTCATTTGGGGACAATAATGACGGTATGTCATTCTTCCCTCATGAAGGACATATGCTTCTGGCTGTTAACAACGAGTACACCAACAAAAACTCATTCTATAGCAACCGCATAAGCGGAATACCGGAAAATGACGATGACATCGCCAGAAACATGGCCGCACACGGCATTTCAATTTTCGAAGTCAAACAAACCGATGATCAATGGCAAGTAATAAAAGATAGCCCCTACAATCGCCGCATCACAGCCACAACAGAAATAGAGATCACTGGCCCAGCCGCCGGACACGACCTTTTGAAAACAACCACAGACCCAGCTGGTCTTAGTGCGCTTGGAACCTGGAATAATTGTGGCAACGGTAAAACTCCTTGGGGAACATATTTAAGCTGCGAAGAAAACTTCAACGGTTACTTCACGTCATCTGATGAAGATTTTGAAATCAGCGCTCCATTAAAAAGATACGGTATTTCTAAAAAAGGGCGAGGTTATAAGTGGGAACGCATCGACCAACGTTTTGACATCTCTAAAGAGCCAAATGAACCAAATCGATTTGGCTACATTGTAGAAGTTGATCCCAAAGACCCGGCAAAGCCAATTAAAAAGAGAACAGCTCTTGGCCGTTTCAAACATGAGAACGCAGAAGTCGTCATCGCTAAAAATGGCAAAGTCGTTGTCTATATGGGCGATGATGAGCGAGGCGAATTTCTATATAAATATGTCTCTGACGGGATTTATGAAGAAGGAAAATCCACATCACAGCTCTTAAACAAAGGCACTCTTTATGTTGCCAAATTCTATGATGACTTAAAAGGCTCCTGGTTACCACTCAACCCAGAAACAACCAGCATGTCACAAGCTGAAATTTGCATTCATACCCGCCTCGCGGCCTCAAAGGTGGGGGCGACTACTATGGATCGCCCAGAATGGGTAGCTGCAAGTCCAACAAAAATTGAGTGCTTCTGCGCTCTAACAAATAATAAAAACAGAGGGCTAAAACCAAACAAAGGCGGTGACGAAACTCCAGTTGCCGGGCCCAACCCGCGTGAAAAAAATGTCTACGGTCAGATCCTAAAATGGATCCCAGAAAAAGAAGATCACACATCAACCAATTTCACATGGTCTCTCTTTGCACTTGCTGGCAACCCAACAGTTCACAAAGCTGATACTGAAGAAAAAGAAGAAAAACTAAAAGCAGGCTCGGCGAATATCAACGCTGGAAATATGTTCAATTCTCCAGACGGTCTCGCCTTCGATAGCAAAGGGAGGCTATGGATCCAAACAGATGGAAAATATTCCAACAAAGGAGACTTTGAAGGGATGGGCAATAATCAAATGCTCGTAGGAAATACTCAAAACGGTGAAATTCGCAGATTTCTAGTCGGACCAAAAGAATGTGAAGTAACAGGTATCTGTTGGACAACAGATAAAGCCACTTTGTTTGTTGGCATCCAGCACCCTGGTGAGCGAGGCGGAAGCAACTTCCCTGATGGAGGTGATTTAGTCCCTCGCTCAACCATCATCGCTGTCCGCAAAAAAGATGGCAAAGCTTTCGGCTAATTCAAAAAATTCTACATTTAAATTGCCATTTTACGCCATTTTCAATCCTTAAAGCCAGTAGACAAAAAACATTTACTGGCTGCTTTTAAGTTAAAAAATAAAACTTTAGTTCAGCAAAAGTAAGTACCCGCAATAATAAAACTCATATCAACAATAAATAGGCCGTAGATATTCTAAAATGTAAGCAAATTCTTACAAAAATGCATAAATTCTAAGCAATACAAATAATTTTGAAGCAAAAAATAAGAAAAAGATCAATATAAGAGAGTAAATCGTCGCATCCATTAATCCCTTATTTACCTTAATCACCCTACTCTCTGTACTGAAGATTACTGTACGGAATGATGTTTGAAGGAATTTTTGAGATGACTTTTATATCGAATTTATCAATTACCCGTAGAATACTAATCCTATGCTTAATTCCTATATTAGGATTAATATTGGTAAGCGCTGAAGAGTTACATAAGATGTGGAATTCTAAAGTATCTGCCAATAACATTGTTCAAGCAATTAAACTAGCTCCGGCAAGTGCCAAATTAGTCCATCAATTGCAAACAGAACGAGCATACGCCGCCGGATACATCAGTTCCAATAAGAAAAAATTCAGTAATAAAATCGCAAGCTCAAGAGAAAAAACAGATAAAGCGATAGAAAAATTTCTTAAAAAACTCCCCTATTCAGAAAAAAACTTAAACTATTATCACTTTAAAAAGCCTCTAAAAAAGATCAAAGCTTCACTCACAAAATTACAAACGAAAAGACAAGGCATCGATAGCCTCAAACTTTCAGTAAATAAAATGGATAACTTCTACACCCCATTGATAGATAATTTGATCTCTCTCACAGAAAGTTACGAAGAAGCTACAAACGATGCCGACATTATTCGCGAACTCATCACCTACACCTCATTCCTTCGCGCAAAAGAATTTGCAGCCTTAGAAAAATCAATGGGAACATCAGGCTTCAGTGAAGGTAAGTTCAACAAAGATATTTACAAAACTTTCGTCGGTGAAATAGCAAACCAACGAGCAAATTTTGAAGCCTTTAGACATCATGCCAGCGTCGAGAAAATCAAAGAACTTGATAAAATCCTTAATGGCCCTGAAAGCCAAAAAGTTAATGAATTCCGCAAAAAAGCACTTGATAATCCTTTTGGCGGATATATTTCAGATATCTCAATTGAAAATTGGTTCAGCATTACATCAAGTCGCATCGACCAACTAAAAGTGATGGAAGATAAAATTACAAAAGAACTGATGCACATCGCAATTGATCATTCAAATCATGCAACATCCATCTTTTGGATTTATGCAATTGCCTTAATAGGTTTAATCTCCCTGTCTAGTATCCTTGCTTATGTAATTTCACGAAGTATCAGTTCACAGTTCAACAAACTAACAGATGCAATGAAAAGTCTAGCACGAGCAAATACAGCCATAAGAATTCCCATGGAAGACAGAAAAGATAATTTAGGTGAAATGGCACAAGCACTTGGCGTCTTCAAAACAAACGCCATAGAACGCGCCCGTCTAGAAAAAGAAGCAATTACTGAAAATGAGCGAGAAGCACAAAAACAAGCCTATATCGGCCAAATTCTAGATAATTTCGAAAACCTAGAAAATGACATAAGAGCTTCTTTAGAAAAACAAACAAGCTCAATGCAAAATTCAGCTGACACTTTGCATAGTGCAGCTCAATCAGCTGCAAGCAGCTCTGACGCTATGAAATCATCTTCAAACATAGCCTCTGATAATGTTGAAACAGTCGCTGGTGCCACCTCAGAGCTCTCAGCCTCAATGCAAGAAATTGCCATGCAGGTTCAAAAAGCAGACGACATTGTTAAGAAAACAACTGAAACAACTGAAACTACAAACAAAGACGTAAGGTCTCTTTCAGAAGCAGCCGATAAAATTGGCGATGTTGTCGGACTGATCAGAGAAATTGCAGAACAAACCAACTTGCTAGCACTCAACGCAACCATCGAAGCCGCACGTGCAGGTGACGCCGGCAAAGGCTTTGCAGTGGTAGCATCTGAAGTTAAACAACTTTCAGAACAAACAGCTCAAGCAACAGATGAAATCGCATCACACATTTCAGCCGTTCAAACATCATCCCATGGAACAGTCAGCGCCATTAGTAATATCTTGAACCAGGTGCAGGAAATTAATGATGTAACAGTCACAATTGCCTCTGCTGTTGAAGAACAACAAGCAGCAACTTCATCCATCGCAAGTTCAATTCAAGCCGCCTCAGAGCAAACAAATGAAGTCGCAAACAATGTAGAGCGAGTAAATCAATCTGTTGAAGATACAACAACGCAAGCCAATCAGGTTCAAGAAGTTGCAACTGCACTTGGCCAGGTCACACAAGATCTATCATCAGCAGTTGATACTTTCCTCAACGATGTCAGCAAAGATGTGAAAGACCGCAGAAACAGCTTACGAGAGAAAATCAATAAAGTATCAATGGTAGATATGAAAGGAGCTAGGTTTAACTTCACAATAGAAAATGCAAGTGAAACCGGCGCCTTTATCACTGGCTCTCACCCAATGAGCATAGGAGATGAATTCTCATTCATTCTTTCAGATGGTCGCTCAATCGTTGCAAAAGTCGTCAGGAAAGAAAACGATGGCTACGGTGTTAAATTCAATGTACCAGTGAATGATCTGAAATGGTTAGATTACGCAGCTTGATCACTCTAAGCCTTGATTGGAACCCTGGAGTTTAGATTGATCCAACTGCCTCCCCCCCTTCTCGCTTCAGCGAGGAGGGGTATTTTATTGAAAAAGAGATCTCACTCATTAATTTCATAAAATTTGATAGGCGAGAAATAATCATTTAAGTATAGTGTAAACAAACAAACACAAAAATCGCCCCGCAACAGCCTAAGCCCGAGCACTCCAATGACCACAGATCCAAATAATAAAAACCATGACGCAAAAACCAAATTGGTACACTTAGGCAGAGACACAAAAGATTCCAAAGGCTTTGTGAACCCACCGCTTTATAAAGGATCAACAGTCCTATTCCCTACAGTTAAATCTTTAAGTGAAGGTGGCTACGGCTATTGGTACGGGCGAAAAGGAAGCCCAACATATGAAACACTAGAAAGCTCATTAAACGAGCTAGAGCATGCAGATGATACAATCCTAACTCCCTCAGGGTTATCAGCCATCACAACAGCCCTCTTAGCTCTTTTAAAAACTGGTGATCACCTTCTGGTGACTGATAGTGTCTATCAACCAACACGCAATTTTTGCAATACAACCTTAAAAGCTTTGAACATCGATGTAACCTATTACGATCCGCGCATCGGCGCTGATATTGAAAATCTCATTCAAAAAAATACAAAGATCATTTTTCTAGAAAGCCCGGGTTCTCAATCATTCGAAATTCAGGACATTCCTGCCATTTGCGAAAAAGCTAAAAAAGCGAATATCAAAACTATTATTGACAACACCTGGGCAACACCACTTTATCTACAGCCGCTTACTATGGGAGTAGATGTCTCAATTCACTCGGGAACCAAATATTTCATTGGCCATGCAGACGCAATGATTGGAACCGTAAGCTCGAACGGTGAGACAGCAGAAAAAATTCGCCAAATGGCTTATTCCCTCGGTCTTTGTGCCGGGCCAGATGATGTGCAATTAGCTCTAAGAGGATTACGTTCCCTTGGTGTCAGGCTAGAGCATCATCAAAAAGCAGCTATTGAACTTGCCAACTGGTTAGAAGCACAATCCGAATTTGAATGTGTGCTACACCCAGCCCTTCCCTCTCACCCAGATCATGAACTTTTCAAGAGAGATTTCAAAGGAAGCACCGGCCTCTTTACTGCAATCCTCAAACCAGCTGACCCCGCAAAAGTTGAAACCATGCTCAATGGGCTAGAACTCTTTGCCATGGGATGGTCCTGGGGTGGGTTTGAAAGTCTTGCACTTCCTTTTGACCCAAGGTCCTACCGCACAGCAACATCCTGGGATTACAAAGGACAGGCCCTGCGCTTCCATGTAGGCAATGAAAACATGGACGACCTTAAAGCAGATTTAACTGCCGGCCTCAAAAAATTAAACGCAGATGCTTAGTGGGCATCAGAAGCGCAACTAACAAAGTTGCGGATGCTTAGCGGCGGTTCTAGTGGAAAACCTGAAGGCCCATCTAAAGATAGTACCTAAGTTATTATGCGCTGAATTCTGTAGATAACAGCGACGGATACTTATGGGCAATCTGAAGGAGCACTAATTGCGACGGTTGCTTGTGGGCAACCTGAAGGAGCACTAAAAAAGATTCCCATTTATTGTTATTTTATTTTCGGCATAAGCGCCGTGATATCAGCTGATTTTGTGCAAACTGTAATTCGTGGCTCAAAAGTTTGAGAAAGTTTCAAACTGCCATCATTATCACGGATGGTAACATTCGCAGATGCTTTAGCAATTTCGCTTAAATCACCTTTGGCACCGAGCTCAGCTAAATCTTGCTTCTTAATAACATAAGAAACAGTGCTAGCTTTCACAGCCTGGCGAACAAGAAAATAACGATTGCCGGGCTTAACACCAACATTGGTTTTAATCCACTTAACAACATTTCCCTCAACTTCATCATCAATATCATCAGCGCGAATATCTTTAACTGTCACATTCACAGACAAAGTTTTCTTCTTCTTAGCAGAACCAGAAAGACTTAAACTTGGAACAGCTTTTTTAAGCAAAGCCGCTGAAGCTTCAGCGTTTGTCTTTTGTGTATCTGAAATTTCATAATCAGAAATCTTAATATTTTTACGCAAATGGTCTTTTACAATCGAATGACCACTTAAGTCTTTCACACTGTAATAAACACCTTGTTTGTCACGCCGATAAACAGAGCCAACAGGATATAAATCATTAGAGTTTATCGGACAATCATACCCTTTAGGTAGTTGGCTAATAGAGCCAGTGACCAATTGATCTGTGAGATTATTAGAAGAACATGACGCAAGACTAAGTAAAATCAAGCAAGTTACGAGTGAAAAACCAATACGTTGCCCACTGATATTTAAAATAGATTTCATCATGTACCCCTCCAGAGTTGCGCACAATTGAAAACTTATTATTAAGTGCTGTCAACCAACGCCGGAAAAACACAATGATTTAAGAGGGGAAAACCCAAAGGTGTAACCTTAAGGGAGCAATAATAACAAAAAGCCAGCATCCTCGTCAGAATGCTGGCTTTTTAAAAACAACAATTAAGCAGCTTTTTTAAGAGCTTTTTTAGCTTTTTTCAGCTTTGTTTCTTGCTTATCAATTTTTTTCTTAACAGCTTTAATTTCTTTTTTGATAGATTTTACTTTTTTAGATGCCATCGGATCTAACTCCATTAATATAAAGATTTAACACAAATTAATAGAAAAACAGACTCAAGAAATTATTTCGATTTCTTCTTATGATCCGCAACAAAGCGTTTCATAAATTTTCGAATTTCCCTAGCTGCACTGCTTTCCAAGTCCTCACACAACTCAACGAACTGATCCCTGTCAGCACGATTAACCCGGATAACCAATTGGCTATCTTTAGGATTTTTTTTCTTTCGCACTTTTTTTTCTGACATAAAAAACACCCGATCTGCATTAGCTATGCTTTGGATAGTCAATGTATATACAAATTACGCGCTAGCGACAAGTCAAAAACTATCACCCTGTTAATTTCAAAAACAACAGATACCCAGTCGATAATAAGATTTAAATTATGTCGGGTTGATATTTTAATTAGAGATGAAGCTAAAGGTCATTTAAAAATTCAAATACCTGTAAGCGATTTTATAATTTAGGCACTTCAATTGCCAACTTCGCATTTAAATCTTCCAGATAAAGTTGGTATAGCACCGGTTCAAAAATCGAATTTATTTTTTTAAGACCTGGCGAAGAAATATCTTTTCCAAATATCTGAGCAGCCCGAAACACATCATCAGTTAAATACCTGGTGTTCGAGACAATTGACCCAGGCGTTGTAGATGCATCATTTTCAGCTATGTGAAAGCCCCAAATGCCGAAAGCCGGAATAGCAATATGATAACTTAACGTTTCAGGAAAGACCGCATCTAATGTATCACCTATGGCCCAAAAAGTTTTACGCGCAAAAAACGGGGAAGAAGATTGAGAGACAAGCACCCCTCCCTCAGCCATACGTCTTTTCACCATCGTATAAAATTCAACGGAATATAACTTCGATATGGCCTCATTATGAGGGTCAGGAAAGTCCAATATAACTCGGTCATAAAGTCGGCCCGCCTTTTTAATAAAAACAAACCCATCTACATTATGAATATGCACACGGTCATCAGCCAGACTATCTTTATTTAATCGTTTTAAAGGAGCAAATGATTGCCCAAGCTTCGTCATCGCAGGGTCAATATCAACCAAATCAATATGTTCAATTGAAGGATGTTTCAGCAGTTCACGAACAGCCAGCCCATCACCACCTCCCATAACAAGAACAGACTTAACCGGGCCTTTATAGCTCATAACAGGATGAATAAGGGCTTCATGATAACGATGTTCATCAGTACCAGAAAACTGAATATGGCCATCAATGAAAAGACGTAAATCTTTCTTTTGCCAATCTCGTGTCACGACCAAATTCTGATACGGAGTTTGCTTGCGCCAGATCACTTCATCAAAATAGAGATGATGTTGAGCAAAGCTGGTCAAGCGCGAAGCAAGCAAAACAAAAATAAGCAAGATTACAAAAATAGAACCAGCAAGTAACAAAAACCGTTTGAAGTTTCGAAGATAAGCTTTCAGATAAATAATATTTAAAAGCGCGACAAAAACATTGATAAGCCCAATAGCAAAAGAAGCACGAATAAGTCCTAAACTTGGCAGTAACATTAAAGGAAAAGCAACAGAGCCAATAAGGGCACCAATATAATCAAGCGACATTACATTCGCTATCGAGCGCCGTGTTCCACTTACTTGCGAGAGCACACGAGTTAAGAGAGGAATTTCCAACCCAACCAAAATACCGATCGCAAAAATAAAGAAGAACATAACAAATTTATAAAGAAAGGGAGCAAACGGAAAGGTCATAAATAGAGAAAGAGAGCAAATCCCGCCAACCAATGCCAAAACAATTTCAACATAGATGAAATTCTCAATTAAGTTCGAGCGAATGAATTTGCTTAAATAAGACCCAACTCCCATGGCAAACATAAAAAAGCCAATGGTCAGTGAAAATTGATAAACACTATTCCCTAAAAGATAGCTAGATACGGTCCCGATAATCAATTCATAAACAATACCGCACAAAGCAACAATAGAGATGGACACTAAGAGAACAAACGCTTTCGCAGGCGGTAAATCCTGATACAAACCTTCATCATCATTTTCAACTTCATTGGGTTCCATTTTTATCTCTTTTTATTTTTAGTCCAATAATGAGCACTTAAAAATATAGCCCCCTTTTCAATAAAAGAGGGCTATAAAATAATCATTCATAAAATTAAGGAATTTATCCTATTTGCCACCGAAAACACCGCCAGAGCGCGCTTTTGAACGTGAACTAGAATATTTAGAAGCAGGCGTCACTTTCCGGTTATTAAAAGAGTTCGGACGAACCCCAGCTGAACGCTGACGGTTCAACAAACTACCTATTAACAATCCAGTTAAAAGACCCGTACCAGAAAAACTGTGAGATGTAGACGTACCTGATGTGTCAGTTGCCAGAATGCGATTATTTGCTTGGTCTATCTCAACTTTGAAAATTTTCTTTTCACCAGCATCAACTTTACCATTAGCATTGGCATCACTAAAACCAGAATACGAAGCATCTTTTTCCAAAGTCATAGCGATTTTAGATTTATAAAAAGCTGGTTGAAGGTTCATAACATGCTGCATAAATGAAGTCAGCAATGTCATATGTTGCGCTTCAATTTTATTGATATTATCAGCTTTAAGCTTCTTTTCTAAAGCAGATATAGCAGCAACAGTGCGCTTTAGAACCTGGTTCAGGTCAGGTCCTGGTGTGCTAGATCCACAAGCAGCTAAATTAACAACCAAAGATAAAACGGCAACAAGCGTAACCAAAGAACGCATAATTTTTCCCCCAAATAATAAAATCATTTTGCCTCTCTAAAAGGCAAGTTTACTTAAGTTTATACTCAAACTTAAACTAATAAAAAAGCTATTAATCACTGAATTCCGACAAAATTTTGTTAAAAACAATAATATAACATTGCAGAATTACTATAATTACTCAATTACGGTAACAAGATAAGTTCGCGCACCAATAGATTAAAAATTAGCGCTTGAACCTAAAATTCAGTCCTCATAGAAAACAAACCCAATAAACCTGATCAATCGATTTTTCGTAATAATTTTTAAGTTTGCCAACTTTTTTAAAACCGTTCTCTTTCAAGTCCTGCTCAACACTTCTCTCAAAGAGTGAAGGCGGTGCTGCCACAATAAACCGTGCTCCTTGCTGAATGGCACGTTTCTTTAAAGTTTCAAGCGGTACCAATGAAGTTTGCTCTTCATCTTCTAATTTTTCTTCCCAGCTCAAACTAAAACCGCCCTTACTTTCAGGCAATTGCTCAACGTCTGTAAAATAAATTTCACCCGTCCCATCTTCAACAGCAGGTGTTTCAGGCGCACTCTCAAAGTCAAGAACCGGTACATCAATCCCATAAACAAAACGAGCTTCGTTTCGATCATGATAATCCGCGATTTTAAGCTCCAACTGCGCCCCCATGGCCTGATAAAAAGCTTTTGCTTTCGCGTATAAGTCTACCCCATCCTCCATGTAATCACTTGTAGATATAAATAATCGCCGAACACCGCTCTCCTCAAGCATGCCACGCAACTGATCAAACATCATACGGCCAAATCCTTGCCCCTGATACTCTTCATGCACATAAGTCCAGGAAAGCCAGCAAACTCCCTCAACATGCTCATCAGAAACCGCACCAGTTACCCCAATAATTCGTCCTCCTTTAGAGAGAACAAACATCCCCTCATGGCTTTCTTGGAGGTTCTCATAAGCTTCTTCAGCATCATCTTCATCATGCTGCTCAATAATCTCAAGCACCGGCACCATATCCGTCACTTTAAATGGGCGCAATTTCGGCTGCCCACCACCCAGTCCTAAAATGCCAGAGAAAGAAACCATAAAATCAATCCTATAATGAAGTTAAATCTAAAATGAAAACATTGTAACGAGTTCAATCACAACAAACAGATAGTTGCAGCCCCTGATTACAAACAGTATTTGTTTATTTGAAGATCAACTGAAGCAAAGCAAACAACCAGATCAGTTATATAAATGATTTAACGTCTTTGTGAACAGACATTTTAAATATCTACAACCTCTGATAATGTAATGAGAGAAAATCAAAACTCACAACCGAAAGCTCAAACATGGCAAACCCCAAATTACTCTATATCGGAGACCCAATGTGCTCATGGTGCTGGGGGTTTGCAAACGTCATTAAAGAGCTTTTAGAAAATTATGAGGCCAAGTTAGATTTTGAAATTCTACTTGGGGGCCTAAGGCCAACAGATACTGTCAAAGTCGATGAAGAAATGAAAAAATTCCTCTTACACCACTGGACAGAGGTCAACAAAAAAACAGGCCAAAAGTTCGATCATACAATTCTCGATCAACTCGGATGGGTTTATAACACAGAACCCGCATGCCGAGCCGTCGCAACAGCAAGAGAGCTAATCGGCAGCCAAAAAGCCATTCATTTTTTTAACCACTTACAAAAAGCATACTACGCCAAAGGCAACTTAATCACCATTGATGATGCAATCAAAGAGCAAGCAACTGAGTTTGGCTTTGAAACAGAGGTCTTCATGAAAGAGTTCACTTCAGATGAGGCCAAACAAAAGATCATCACTGAGTTCCAAACCGTGAAACAAATCGGCGTTCAAGGTTTCCCAACTCTACTGTTAATTCATGGCGACAGTGCGTCTCTCATCGCAACCGGCTATTCAGATTATGAGAAAACCTCAAATCGGATCAACACTTTCCTAAATCAATAAACCAAAATAACTATCAGCTAGCTGAAATATTCGGCCTCTCTGCAAGCGCTCAAAACATCAATAACATCAGGAAAATATTAGAAATTTCTAATGGAAAACTCTATAAGATAGATAGCAATATAAAAGACAGCCAATCTCATGACCCTCAATTAATTCATAAAAAATCAAAGGTCACTAGAGTCTGTCACTTATAAGTGGATACTCGTTTTAAGAAAAATGATACACTGAAACAAAGAGTTAGAGCATGTCTATTAAATACAATAAAAAATGATACGCACTAGCAAACACCACTGGAAAAATAAAAGTCACTTGTTATAGTGAAGCCTTAGTCTAGAACTTATTATAACAGTCATAACGAATAACATTATTGTGATCCAAGGGCTGTGGTCATACCGTTTTATAAACTTATATTGAATTTAATTTTCAAAAACAAAAATCATCGGAGATGTCTTACATGCTTAGGGAAGCGTCCAACTCAACCAGTAATGAGCAAACCAACAAACCAATCAATCTCAAAACTGTAATTTTGGACAACGGAGATGTCGAAACCAAACGACAAGAAATCCTAGACTACTTCCACACAAGCTTCACCCTTTATGAAAGCATCTTCGAATGCTTAAATGGTGATGAAGCCTTTTATGCAAAAGCCAACTCTCTGCGCCACCCGCTAATATTCTACTATGGCCACACGTCAGTTTTCTTCATAAACAAGCTAAATGTCGCAGGCTTCATCTCTGAACGAGCAAATCCCACGATTGAATCCATGCTCGCCGTTGGTGTTGATGAAATGTCCTGGGATGATTTAAACGAAGCCAATTATGATTGGCCAACCCCTAAAGAAGTTAAAGACCACCGCGACAAAACAAGAGACATCGTAGACCGATTTATTAAAACTGTTGACTTTACTCTCCCTATCACCTGGGACAGCCCTATGTGGATCATCATGATGGGCATAGAGCATGAACGCATTCACCTAGAAACCACCTCAGTCCTTATCCGTGAACTTCCCTTAAGTCTGGTCAAGAACCATGACTATTGGGGAAACATCTGCCGAGAAACAAACACAGCCCCAATTAATGAATTACTCGAAGTCGATGGCGGTAAAATCGCAATAGGCAAAGGTCAGTGCAACGCCCTTTATGGGTGGGATAACGAATACGGCATCCAACACCACAATCTAAACTCGTTTAAAGCCTCCAAATATCTAGTCTCCAATCAAGAATTCATGGAATTCATTGAAGCCGGTGGTTACAAAAACAAAACCTATTGGGATGAAGAAGGCTGGGGCTGGATCCAATACAAAAAAGCTGAGCACCCAGTTTACTGGCTCAAAGAAGGTGGTAACTATCAATACCGCACCATGTTAGAAGTCATCCCAATGCCTTGGGACTGGCCAGCAGATATTAATTACCTTGAAGCAAAAGCCTTTTGTAATTGGAAGTCAGAGCAAACAGGCAAATGCATCCGCATGCCCACAGAAGCTGAATGGTATAAACTGCGCGAACTCGAGCAATCAGACCTCATCACATGGGAGCAAGCCCCCGGCAATATCAACCTTGAAGGCTATATGTCATCTTGCCCGGTAAACAAGCACGAACATCAAAGCGGATTTTTCGACATCATTGGCAATGCTTGGCAATGGAGCGAAACACCAATCGATGGCTTTGACGGCTTTAAAGTCCATCCTGCATATGATGATTTCTCAACCCCAACCTTCGATGGCAAGCACAACCTCCTCAAAGGCGGGTGCTGGGTCTCAACTGGCAATTACGCCATTAAAGACAGCCGCTACGCATTCCGTCGTCACTTCTTCCAACATGCGGGCCTTAGATATATCGAAGGCGAAGAACTTTGCCCTCAAACTATGAATATCTACGAAACGGATTCTATGGTCTCGCAATATATCGAGTTCCATTACGGCGACACCTATTTTGATGTTCCAAACTTCCCGGTTGCCTGTATCGACGAAGTGAAAACTGTTCTAGAGCAAAACTCAAATTACAAAACAGAACGTGCCTTGGATCTTGGCTGCGCCACAGGCCGCTCATCTTTCGAGTTGGCCAAACTGTTTGATCATGTCGACGCAGTTGATTTCTCTGTACGCCTGATTGAGCCACCAACCAACCTTCAAAACAAAGGCTCCCAGCGCTATGTAACTCAGGATCAAGGTGACCTGGTCTCTTACAAAGAAGTCAAGATTGAAAATTTCGATGAGTATGAAGAAGTGAAAAACAAAATTTACTTCATGCAAGGTGATGCTTGCAACTTGGTTGAAAAATTCAATGATTATGATCTGGTCTTTGCCGGTAATTTAATAGACAGATTATATGACCCAGCCAAATTTCTAAATCTAATCAAGTCACGCATTCGCGAAGGTGGCTTGCTTGTACTCACCTCTCCATACACATGGCTCGAAGAATTCACGCCTAAAGAAAACTGGATTGGTGGCTACAAAGCAGACACAGGCGAAAACTACACGACGCTTGAAGGCTTAACCGATCAGCTCTCTCCAGAGTTCACACTCATTAGAGACCCAAAAGACATCCCCTTCACAATTCGTGAAACCGCAAGAAAGCACCAACATACCTTGTCAGAAATGACCGTCTGGGAAAAATCAGCCTAAAATTAAAAATAGACCATACCTGGGTTTGCAAATAATCATTGCAAACCCAGTCCCAACAACATTAAAAATTTTTCCAAAAAAACCAGGCTTATTCCAAAGGCTACTATCATTGCACGCAACATATGAGGCAAACTGAACCTCAATAACCAATTATAATAAAAAATTAAGCGCTTCATAAAACAGAAACAAATACAAGCCTTAGGAAAAACAAAATGACAGACAACTCCGCAAGAATTATTAGGTTCCATGAAACAGGTTCAAGCTCCGTTTTAAAAATTGAAACTCTCCCCATAAGAGAACCCGGTCCAGATGAAGTGCGAATAAAAACGCAGGCTTTCGGCTTAAACCGTGCTGAAATTATGTTTAGAAACGGAGCCTACCTAGTTGCTCCTACATTTCCATCCCGTATAGGCTACGAAGCGTCTGGTATAATTGACAGTGTCGGCTCAAACATTACTGAGTTTCAAATTGGCGATCGTGTCAGCACCATCCCAGCCCTATCCATGAGTGAATATGGCGTCTACGGTGAAAGCGTAACCCTCAATGCAAGTGCTGTAGCCAAATACCCAGCAAAGCTTTCACCTATCGAAGGCACTGCCATCTGGATGCAATACATCACAGCCTATGGTGCCTTAATAGACATCGGCAAATTATCTACAAACCAAACAGTGTTGATCACTGCCGCAAGTAGTTCTGTTGGTATCGCAGCCATACAAATTGCGAAGTCACAAGGCGTAAAAACAATCGCTACAACAAGAGGGGCTAGTAAAGTCCAAAGCTTAATAGATGCTGGCGCCGACCATGTCATACAAACAGACAATGAAAACTTATCTGAAAAAGCACTTTCACTAACCAACGATCACGGCGTCGACCTGGTGTTCGATCCCATCGGCGGCCCTATTCTTGAAGAGCTTGCAATGGCAACAAAACAAGGTGGCCTGATCATTGAGTATGGCGCCTTAGATGAACGCCCAACCCCTTACCCACTATTTACAGCTCTTGGCAAAGGTCTAAAAATCCAAGGGTATACTCTTTTTGAAATCACTCAAGGCCCAGACCAAACAAGACTGAACGCAGCTAAGAATTTTGTAATAGAAGGCCTGGAATCCGGGAAATTAAAACCAGTTATTGACCGCACATTCTCTCTAGATCAAATAAAAGAAGCTCATGATCATCTTGAATCAAATGAGCAAATCGGGAAAATCGTTGTTACAGTTTAAGCTTCTAACAACAACACATTTCTCATAAAAAACGGAGGCCACATCTCTCTCATCATGTGGCTTCCGAAAATTAGGAAAGAGCCATAATTTATTCCTACCTTTTACAGTGATTTAAAACTCTTAATCCAGTTTTATAATATACTCGTCTTCAGCACATTCTGCTTCTCCAGCCTTATAACCATATTTTTTCTTCTCAATTACATCGCATTCACAACCAGAAGTTTTACTAAAAAAAATTCATGATACAAATTTATTGAATGATAATAATTAGAAAACCAGCACTTTATGCCAAGATCTATTGCGACTTCAGAATTTTCCATCTTTACTGAACTAAGAATTGCTCATGAATAAAAGCCTGAAGGAGTTTCAAATGTCTGCATATTTAATCTTTACCCACAAAGTAACCGACAGCGACACACTCAATAACGACTACCTACCCAAAGCAGTTGAAACCCTCCAACCATACGCCCCAGAAATACTGGTCGTTGATCAAAACATAGAAGTCCTTGAAGGCAATAAAGATAACAACAGAACGGTTGTCTTAAAATTCAAATCCCGGGAAGACGCTTTAAGTTGGTATAACTCACCAGAATACCAAGCCATTATCAACTTGCGCTTAAACTCTGGTAAAGGCACTGCTGTCCTATGCGACCAGTTCGATCCAGATAACATTTAAATTATCCAGTCACATATAAAAAAAGGGGCTAAGCCCCTTTTAAAAATTCACAATTCTAACGTACGAATTTCTAATTGATAAAAAATACCACTTAACCATTCTGAGCACGTATAGAGCTAACAAATCCATCAACATGAACCTGTAAACTTGTAATTTCTTTATCCAATTCAGAAACAGCACCAATCATCCCCGATGCTGATTGTCCATTTTTCCTAGCAATTGAATTTAGTTCAGAAGTGTTTTTATGCACTTCTTTAGTAAGGTCAGCAGCCTCAACAATATTGCTACTAATCTCACCCGAAGCATACCCCTGCTCTTCAACAGCAGCAGTAATTGAGCCTGAAATTGTATTGAGTTTTCCAATCGTCACATCAACCTGATCAATAGCAACAACTGCTTCAGAAATTGAATTCTGAATATGATCAACCTGGCCCGATATATCTTCCGTCGCACGCCCTGTTTGCGTAGCAAGGTCTTTAACTTCAGAAGCTACAACAGCAAACCCTTTCCCGGCATCACCAGCCCGAGCCGCTTCAATAGTGGCATTTAACGCGAGTAAATTTGTTTGCTCAGCAATTTCTTGAATAAGTTTCACAATGTTGCCAATAGCTTGAGACGCAGTTGATAGCCCCTCAATAACATCATTAGCCTTTTTAACTTCAGAAACTGCCACTGAAGACACTTCATTAGACTGGACCATTTGCCCAGAAATTTCAGAAATCGAAGCTGACATTTCTTGAGAAGCACGTGCAACCGTTTCAACATTTTGACTTGTCGTATCCATAGCAACTGCAATCGCACCAGCACAGTCAACATTTTCCTGCGACCCTTCAGACACATCCTCAGTCATAGCTTTTAAATTATGAGACGAATTACTCACGCTCAAAACAATTGAACGAACTTCCTTATCAAATTGATCAGCCATTTTCATCAAGGCAGACCGCTGCTCTTCTTGAGCAATTAATTTTTGCGCCTCTTGTTCCTTTGATAATTTAATTCTCTCAGAAGCATTTACATGAAAAACTTTCAGAGCCTGGTTCATTTGACCGATTTCATCTTTGCGATTTTCGTTTGAAATATGAATATCCATATTGCCTTCCGAAAGCTTAAGCATCGATAAAGTCATATACTTGATCGGCTGAACAATAGACCGAGCCAATAAAAGTGATCCACCTAAGACAATAATAAAAATAACAAAAGCAACAATGAGTAATGATCTCGCATCATGCCAAAATACCGCTTGAATATCATCCACATAAGAACCGGTTCCAATAATCCAGCCCCAAGGTTCAAAATTACTCACAAAAGCTATTTTACCTTGAGGGGCTTCGGCTCCAGGTTTTGGCCACATATAATCAACATAGCCAGAGCCAGTCTCTTGAGTAGCATTCACAAAAGCCACAAATAACGGAACTCCATTCGGGTCTTGAATGCCAGTAAGGTCTTTTCCATCCAACTGAGGTTTGATCGGATGCATAATCATTTTAGGAAAACGATCGGTAACCCAAAAATAATTTGTGCCCTGATACCGCAGCTGAGATAAAGCAAACTTTGCTCTTCTTTGTGCTTCTACCTTAGTAAACTCTCCTGATTGCTCTCGTTTCTGAAATGAAACAGCTATACTCATAGCCGTTGAAACAAGATGCTTAAGTTCAGATTTTTTAGTGTTCAATAAGTCCTTATGACTGTTAGTCAAAGAGACAATCAAAAGACTACAAACACCAAGCATGGCCAAACAGACAATTAAGTAGATTTTAAAAGAGAGAGAGCCTCTTTTAATACCAGACAAAATAGAGAGAGAGTTTTGCATTAAATTTTCCATTAATTGAATTATGTTTATAATCAAAAAAACAATAATCCGCATACAAATCCAATAGGGTAAACAAAGCCTTACAAAGGTACCCAAACAGTACTAAAGGTTGAAATAAGCCTACAATCAAAATGGAAAAACAGAGCGTTTCAAGAATAAGAACTAAGGAGCCGGTAGCCAGTTACTCACATCAATGCAAGCAGAATCAATCGAAAAATTCAAAATCAAATCAGAAAAAAAGAAAAACAGGCTAGGGACATTTAAGGAAAGTATCTAGAACAGGTGAGAGAAATAATTTCGAACCTAAACTCGCCCCTTGGGTTGGCGGGCGGCAAGGCGCAAAAGAAAATGGTGCGGGCGGCCGGACTTGAACCGGCACGATCGTTTCCAATCGAGGGATTTTAAGTCCCTTGTGTCTACCAATTCCACCACGCCCGCATTAAAGGCCTGAATAATCTTGAAAAGATTAAAGGATGGAAAGAAAAATGTTTACCCTCAACAAGCTAAAGGTGCAAGCCCAGATTTCAGAAAAACGACAATTTTTTCACTACTAATCTACAGCTCCACCATTTAAGCGAATTTTTAGCTGTATTTAAGTGCATTTATTCAAGCAACTGTGACTTTTAATAGGGTGCAACACGCCTTATGATCAACAAGATCAAGATTTAACTGTAAAAATCAGTTATAAGCTAAATGAAGGTCACTATAAGAGCCACAATACGGGCATAAATTTTAAAACGGAGCTATGGAAATGCTTGCTAATACCTTGAATTCAATAACAGAAATGACGAAAAAATCTTTATCCGTCATGCTAGCTGCAAGCATCTCAGCACTTTTAGCTCTGTCATTTGTTGGTTTCAGTTCAACAAATGCTGAAGCAAAAAGATATAAGCGCCACTATGAAAACACTATCCGCATTGAAAGCCGCTTTAGCCCAAATAAATACATCATCGCACCTCTACGTACAAATCACTATGGAGAGAAAGAAGTTCGCCTTCCAACTGGCCAATGGATCAATTGTGCAAAAAACTGTCGCTGGACAGTTCAAAAAGAATATCTCGACTTTTGGGAATACCAACAAAACCCGTTTGGTCCAGGCTATGTTCGTTTTAATCGATATTTCGACTAACCTTAAAAGGCCGAGCAACAGGCTCAAATCTCATTCATTAAAATTTTAATCAAATTAAAGGGCTAACAGAAAACCTCTGTTAGCCCTTTTTTTGTATAATATAGATAAACCACCCCGCAAAGAACACTTAAGTGTTCCGCCCAAAAGTAAATTCGGTTTTGGAAATAGTGCGGTTGCTGGTGGGCAACCTTAAGCGCCACCAAAAAGCACGGTTGCTATTGCGGATGCCTGTGGGCATCTGAAGCACAACTAAGAAGGAACACTAAAACAAGAGACTAGTGCATTTCATTGAATACACCAAAAAGAGGGAAGCTCTAGTTCAACGATTAGGAGGTTTGTCATGAATAATCTTTTGCGTCCCCCAAATTGGATCTCTCTACTCTTAAGCTTACTTATCATCGGTCAATCCATCCATCTCTTATGGGTGATAAATAACCAGCTGTTTCTATAATGACCGAAGTAACTGTAGCCAAAGTGTAATGCTCACCACTGAAAGCAAAGTAGTGGTGAGAATTACTGAAGCAGCCAACCCCATGGCCCGATTATACAGGCTGGCAAAGATATATACATTAAGCCCCGCAGGCATCGCCGCAATCGTCACAGCAGCTTGCACATAAATTTTTGGTAATTCTAGTAGAAAATAAGTAAGGAAAAACACTAGAGCCGGATAGAACACCAGCGCAATAGACGCCACCATCAAACTTTCCTTCATCTCAGACTTTATCTTATACCTCGTAAGTGCGACCCCAATCCCAAAAATAGCAATGGGCAAAGCGCCATCAGCCACCATATTAATCGAGATCATTACCGTCTGAGGTATATACAAACCAATCTGGTTCGAGAAAATACCAAGCAACAAACCAATCATTAATGGATTAGAAAAAATTGATTTTAGCGTCTTTTTCAAAGTGACCTGAAATGAAGCCCCATCACGCCGTGCAACTTCCATAGAGATCATACCAATGGAATAAACAATCGGTGTGTGAAACGCTATAATACCATAAACCAATGCCAAAGCTTCCGCTCCAAAAGCACGCTCAGTAATAGGTAATCCAAGCAAAACAGCATTCGTAAAAAAAGCACAGAACCCAACGGCAACAGCTTCGCCAGGACGACGCTTCCAAAACACTCTGGCCAAAATCATACAAAGAAAAAAACTACAAATAGCGCTGGTGAAAAATCCAATAATCATCGGCATATGTAAAGCCGTAGAAAAATCAAGATTGTACATCGCCCGAAACAGCAAAAGCGGCAGCGTAACTTTAATGCTTAGCGAATTTATTAAATCAGAAGTCTCAGATTTAATATAAGAGCTAATGCTAGCAAGGTAGCCTGTAAGAATGATAATAAAAACAGGAGCAATAATTAATAGAATTTCGAGCACGAACGATCCTGAACTACACAATCTGTGACTTAAGAAGAGACGAATTATAGATTAAAACCAGGACAATAGTATCAAAAACCAGATTATTCTCATCAACCAATTTGTCAAACAACAAAACCCTCCCCCTAATAAAAGGAGAAGGGTTTAAAAAACTCAACACAAGAAGCAAAACGGACTGTTTAGTCTTCTTTAGGTAAATTCAACCGAATGTGCAATTCACGAAGTTGCGCCGCAGATACATCAGAAGGTGCCGACATCAACAAATCTTGTGCTTGCTGGTTCATTGGGAACATCGTCACTTCGCGAATGTTCGGCTCGCCGCATAACAACATCACAATCCGATCAACACCAGGAGCAATGCCACCGTGAGGAGGGGCACCATACTGAAGCGCACGTAACATACCTCCAAACTTATCTTCTAGAACCTGTTTGTCATATCCAGCAATGTCAAAAGCCTTTTCCATAATCTCAGGCTTATGGTTCCGAATGGCACCAGAAGAAAGCTCAACACCATTACAAACAATGTCATATTGATAAGCGTTGATAGTCAAAGGATCTTGGTTTTCCAATGCCTCAAGGCCGCCCTGTGGCATAGAGAAAGGGTTATGTGAGAAGTCCACACGCTTTTCGTCTTCATTCCACTCAAACATCGGGAAATCAACAATCCAGCAGAACTTAAAGCCTGTCGTCTCAGAAAGCTTTAGTTCATCACCAACGCGCACCCGCGCCTGCCCAGCAAAATCAAGAAACGCCTTCGGTTTACCACAAACAAAGAAAACAGCATCACCGTCTGTTAGGTTCAATTGATCAGCAATCGCCTGCGTGCGCTCGGTGCCAATGTTCTTAGCAACAGGACCAGAACCAGCCCCATCTTTAAAGAAAATATAACCAAGTCCAGGTTGCCCTTGATCTTGCGCCCAACTATTCATCCGGTCACAAAAAGCACGAGAACCACCAGTTGGTGCAGGGATAGCCCAAACACGAACCTCTTCATCCTTCTCAATCATACCCGCAAAGATCTTAAATCCAGATCCAGCAAAATGCTCGGTAACATTTTCCATCTCAATCGGGTTACGAAGGTCAGGCTTATCATTACCGTATTTCTCCATCGAGATTTTATAAGGAATACGCGGGAAGCTTGTCGTTACTTCCTGCCCGTCAGCAAACTCAACAAACAAATCACGAAGCACCGGCTCTACTGCTTGGAACACATCTTCTTGCGTCACAAAACTCATTTCAATATCGAGCTGATAAAACTCGCCTGGGCTTCTGTCAGCCCGTGCGTCTTCATCCCTAAAACACGGTGCAATTTGGAAATAGCGATCAAAGCCAGCCATCATAATCAATTGTTTAAATTGCTGCGGCGCTTGCGGCAACGCATAGAACTTCCCAGGATGCGTACGGCTCGGCACCAAAAAGTCCCGTGCACCTTCTGGGCTAGAAGCCGTCAGAATGGGAGTTTGGAATTCAAAGAACCCCTCTTCAATCATCCGGCGGCGCATTGAAGAAATAATTTGAGCCCGCTTCATAATGTTATTGTGCAATGTCTCACGGCGCAAATCTAAGAACCGATATTTAAGACGGATATCTTCTGGATATTCAGGTTCACCAAAAACCGGCAGAGGCAATTCATTTGCCGCTCCATGCACTTCCATGTCACGAATATAAATTTCAACAGCACCTGTTGGTAGCGCATCATTTTTGCTTTCAGCATCACGCGCTTTAACTTCACCATCAATGCGAATGACCCATTCAGCTCGCACCTTTTCAATTTGATTAAATACGGGGCTATCCGGGTCACAAACACATTGTGTCACGCCATAATGATCGCGCAAATCAATAAACAATACCCCGCCATGGTCACGCACACGGTGAACCCAGCCTGAAAGACGCACGGTTTCCCCAACATGACTATCACGCAAAGCCCCGCACGTATGGCTTCTATACTCATGTAATTGCTCAGTGGTAGCTGTATCGACTGTCGAATTCATTATGTTAACTCTCGCCCAAAGGTTAGTTTTTAAAGCTTTAGCCTCTTATAGAGGTTCACTTATAGAGGTTCAAAGCGCAAAATACAGACAAAACCACCTATAAACACCTATAATTACCGTGCTTTCACACAAATAAAACTTGATTATGCGGGAAAAACGCATGAGGGGCTTTGTTTGTCAAGTTGCTTGCGCTATTGATAAAGAAGAAAATTGTTAAAGAAGAAAACTGATAGACCAAAAATCAAAAGAAATCAAAGCGCAAGATGCAGATCATAACCTCAACAAATGACCTAACCACCCTATGCTCAAAATTAAAAAACAGTGACTTTGTTACCGTAGACACTGAATTTATGCGGGAAAGTACCTATTGGCCGGATTTATGCCTCATACAAATCGCCTCAGACGATGAAGAAGCTATAATCGACCCATTGAGCAAAGATCTTGATATGTCATCCCTTTATGACCTCATGGCAGATACATCTGTGATTAAAGTCTTCCATGCAGCCCGCCAGGATTTAGAAATCTTCTTTAAATTATCAGGTAAAGTCCCAAGCCCTTTGTTTGACACTCAAGTCGCTGCCATGGTTTGCGGATTTGGAGAGCAAATCAGTTATTCAATGCTGGTTCAAAAAATCACAAAAGTTGAACTTGATAAATCGTCACGTTTTACAGATTGGGCCAAACGTCCTTTAAGCGATAAACAACTCACTTATGCTATAGGCGACGTCACTCATTTGCGAGATATTTACAAACGACTAAAAACAGATTTAGAAAATAATAAACGCAGCCCCTGGTTAGATGAAGAAATGAAACTTCTCTCCAGCCAGGAAACCTATGACATCCAGCCAGTTGACGCCTGGAAACGCATGAAAATGCGCGTCAAATCTAGAAAAGCACTTGGAATATTAATGGAATTAGCAGCGTGGCGTGAAAAACTGGCCCAAAGCGCTAACATTCCTCGCGGCCGGGTACTGAAAGATGACGCCCTGTTTGATATCGCCAACCAGGCTCCTAAAAATACAAAAGACTTAGGCCAATTGCGCGCAGTATCAGAAGGCTTTGCAAGGTCTGACAAAGGCAAACAAGTCATCAGTGCAATTGAACGCGGCAAAGCAAAAGACCTTGAAAGCATTCCTCCTTTAAAAAAGGGAACTCCATTAGATGCTCAAGCGATGGCCATTTGTGAACTACTTCGCGTTCTCTTAAAAGCCACTGCTGCAAGTAATGGCGTGGCCCCTAAAATGATAGCGTCGACGAGTGACCTAGAAAAACTAGCCCTCTCAGATGAAGCTGATATCCCAGCCCTAAAAGGCTGGCGGTATGAACTTTTTGGATTACCTGCGCTACGAATTAAACGCGGCGAGCTACTTTTAACCGTGAAAAATCAAAAGGTTCAAGCCATCGAGCACCCAGGAATCTAATTCTCTCACATTCAATTCGTTATATAAAATTCTATCGCTTTATGGAAAAACAAAACCGCTCACCACACGAAGAAGGAGTGACGTTACTTCGGCGTCGGGACATGGCGCAGCGCCAGCGAAGCCCGTGGCACAAGATCAGCCCGAACGGAGCGCATTAAGAATAAACTACCCAGCTAGCAAGCGCATTATCTTGCCCCGTGGATTATAGGGCGCATGCTTGCGCCAATCAGACATCGCTGATTTAGCCTCATCAGACCAAACATTCGGCAGCACAACACGCACACAAACAATCTGGTTACCATGCCCCTCAAAGCCGCGACGTAAGCCCATATGCTTCATGACAACCTCATCACCATCACGCGTATCACTAGGGATAGTAACTTTCGCAGGCCCATAAATTGTCGGTACATCAAGCTCTATACCAAAAAAACACTCATAAGGCGTAATTGGCACATCTAAATAGATGTCCTCACCTTCTCTAACAAAAAGAGAATGCGGTTCAACCCTGACCTTAACAACAAACGGTTCCCCGTTCTCACCAGGACTTTTCACTCTTAATCTTTGATCTGATTTCACACCAGCAGGAATGTTTATTTTAAATTCTGTTTTATTCGGCAAACGGACATGTTTCGTGGTGCCAACACAAGCTTCAACAAAATCTATACTAAGGCGATATTGTTTCTCACGTCGCCTAGCGCCATCACTCCCGCTAACTGAGGCATTGTCTTCATCAAAATAAGCTTTAGCAGCGTCACTGGAAGAACCACGTTCATTTTTAGTATATTGATGGCCTGTTGTATCTTTAACAGGACTTTCTTTTTTTTCAGAAGCACGCTCATAAGACCGACGCGGCATTGGTTTACCACGATAATCAATCCGTCCCATGTCATATTGCACGCGAAGTTTCGGGTCACCAAGGATCTCAAAAGCGGCTACAACATCCTTAAATTTAGCCTCAGCAGTCTTATCACCCAAATTACGATCAGGGTGGTACAACAAAGCAAGTTTATGATACGCACGGCGCACCTCTTGACTACTAGCTGTCACATCTATTCGCAAAATTTGATAAAGCTCGCTCAAGGCAAACCACTCCACACTAAAAATACTGAAATTAACTTTGACTTAGCCCAAGCTAGGCAAGTGCCATGCCAAAGTAGCACAAATGGCCTTATTAACCAAAAAGAACCCCGTCACCAGGGTTAATTGGTTAATGAAAACAGTGATCTAGAAGAATAGTCTTAAGCTAAAAAAGAGGCAGGAATTAGAAATTAAGAAAACTGAAAAAACGGCTATCAGAATTAACCCGAAGCTCAGTTTCAATATTTAAAAGCTTCCCCAAAGAGCGCAGACGCTTCTCCAAGCGCTCTCCGTCCAAAGCATCATAAGGGTGCGGCAATTCAATCACCAGACGCCCCTCATCATAAAATATCGGCGTTTTAGGTATAATACCAGTAACACCAGCAGAAATCATATGGGCGGTACGAATGGCACCACCAACAATCCGCGCACGTTTAAGGGTGCGCTTATCAAGCAAATCAGAATAGGTTGTCTCAAAACCATCCGAATTTGGCCCATTATGACGAAAGAAGTTAGAAAGTGCCAAAAAAGCACGCCCCGAATGGTCAATTCCAGAATAAACACTATAAGCAATAGCAGCCATAGTCCGCTCAGCTCTAAATGAAGGGTGAGTACGCCACCCAATATCAGAAACCAAACAAGCAGCCTCTCTCAAGCGGGCCTCTTCAGCTGTTTCCTCTAAACCTTCATTTTCAAAAATCGCTTTTGTCCAGTCACAAAGCTCAAAAGCATGGCTTGGAGAACGAGATCGCAAATGCGCTAAATTTTCACATGCAGAGAGTAGCGGATCTTTTAAGCGGTCTTTCTCGCTCAACATACTATAAAGCAAGCCCTCCCTCACTCCGTAATTAGAGGTGATAATCTCCGAAGGCTCAATTTTTTTGATTAATCTCTCAAGCACCAACGCCCCAAAAGGCACAACATGGCGTCTTTGTTTAGAAATCGAGCTAATACCAGGAACATCTTTCAGGTCCGTTTGCTTTACTAGATAAGATGCAAACTCAAGAGCGCTCTCAGTTGTTATTTTATACCCATGCAATACCCGAAGTGGATAAGAATGGGCCTCCATATGTAATTTAATAAAAGCACGCCATGTACCACCAACAAGATAGAAAGAACGACCCTTCCCTCTATCAATCCAGGAAACTTTATCCAAAGCCTCATCATTAATCTTACGAGCTGTTTTCAGATCATTTTTCGACGTATCAATTAATCGCAATCCACCAAGTGGTAGCGTTTCACCTTTAGATAATGCTTTATTTGAAATATCAATGAGCTCAAGGCTGCCACCGCCCATATCACCAGCTAACCCATCAGCCTTATGATCACCAGCAAGAACACCAGCAGCTGCCAGTTCAGCCTCTACAACTCCGGTGATAACCTCAATAGGGCGCCCACATATGGCTTCAGCCTTTTCAATGAATTTGGGGCCATTACTAGCCTCCCTAGCCGCAGCTGTCGCAATCACACGAAATTCACTAACTCCAATATGATCAACAACGCTTACAAAACGACGCAATGCCATTAAAGCACGTTCAACTGCATCTTGACCAAGCTTGCCACTAGTAGCAACTTCACGGCCAAGACCACACAAACACTTTTCATTAAACAAAGGTATGGGGGTTAATGTAACCCCCTCAAAAACAACAAGCCTAACTGAATTTGAGCCAATATCTATCACCGCTACCGGCTTGGTATGCGGCAAAACTCCACCATTTTTATGATTCAGTTTCAAGGTCGTTATCGCCATTCATTAAATCTATTATTTCTGGCGGGAAATTCTTTTTCAAGGCTTTGCCTCGACCAGATAATGAAGGATTATTCATAAAATAATCCTGCGCACTAAATGGCTCTTCTCCCTCTGGAACATCAACGCGTACTGATGAGCCATCACTTTTAACCATCCAACTTTGCTGATTGTCTTTCAAATTTGCAACCATTATCTGACTTAAAATCTGATCATGCACAGTTCCTGGCTTAATTGGAATAATAGCTTCCACACGGCGGTTCAAATTTCTCTGCATCATATCAGCCGAGCTTATATACACAACAGCCTCCTGAGAAGGTAGCCCCCTACCCGCACCAAAACAATAAATCCTCGCATGCTCTAAAAATCTCCCGACAATAGACTTAACACGGATATTCTCAGAAAGTCCTGGAACTCCAGGCCGCAAACAACAAATTCCCCGCACAACCAAATCTACAGACACGCCCCTCGAGCTAGCTTCATAAAGCTTATCAATAACCGTATCATCAACAAGCGAGTTCATTTTCATCCAAATGGCAGCAGGACGGCCAGCTTCAGCATGCTGAATTTCTTCATCCGTATGTTGCAAAATTCGGTCTCGCAATCCAAAAGGAGACGCCGCCATGCGCTCTAATTCAGCCGGTTCCGCATAGCCAGTAATAAAATTAAAAATCCGCGTCACATCCCGGCCAATAGCTGGATCAGTCGTGAAATAAGAAAGGTCCGTATAAGATTTTGCTGTTTGAGGGTGATAATTACCAGTACCCAAATGACAGTAAGTCTTCAGCTCACCATTTTCACGGCGAATAATCTGGCAAAGCTTTGCATGAGTTTTTAATTCAAAGAACCCATAAACAACATGCACCCCAGCACTTTCAAGGTCACGCGCCCAACGTATATTCGCCGCCTCATCAAATCGGGCTTTAAGCTCAACAACAGCGGTAACAGATTTTCCCGCCTCTGCCGCTTCTTTTAGAGCATGAATAATCGATGAGTTTTTACTGGTTCTATAAAGTGTCCACTTGAGAGAAACAACATCCGGATCAGTTGCCGCTTGCTTCAAAAACTGCAAAACAACATCAAAAGATTCATAAGGGTGATGAACCACAAAATCTTTCTCTTTGATTGCAGAAAAACAATCACCATTATGTTGGCGAACAATCCGTTCAGGAAATCTCTTTGTAAACGAAGGAAAAACAAGATCACGCCGCTCATCAACAATCAAGTCAGCTGTATCATTCAGCCCTAACAATCCTTTTTGAACAAAAACTTCATTGTCCTGAACTTCAAGCTGCTTCACCACAAATTGGCGCAAATCTTCCTGCATAGAGGCATCAACCTCTAAGCGAATAACAGAGCCCCGGCGACGGCGTTTCAAAGCAGTTTCAAACAAACGCACCAAATCTTCGGCTTCTTCTTCAATCTCAATATCACTATCACGTAACAAACGAAACGCACCTTGCGCTAGAATTTCCATCCCCGGAAACAAGCGCGCAGCAAAATGAGAGACAACAGTCTCGAGCCTAATAAACCGGATCGCTTTTACTTTCGCCCGGCCCTTAGGAATAGGCAATCTCACAAAACGTTCCGATTGAGGTGGCAATGGCACAAGCGCACGCATCGAAGTATCGTTTGTTTGCTGCAGGCTTAAAGCAATAGAAAGCCCAAGGTTAGGAATAAAAGGAAACGGATGGGCTGGGTCAACAGCAATGGGAGTTAAAATAGGGAAGACTTGCGACATAAAATAATCATCAAGCCAATCAGATTCAGCAGGTGTCAGCTCATCACCCATAATCACATGGATATTTTCCTGGGATAAAGATTTAGACAAACTCGTCCAAATCAATTGCTGGTCTTCACTTAATTCAGCAACAGCTTCACTAATCTGATCTAGTTGTTCTTTTGGAGTTAAACCATCTTGACTGGGCGCATCAACTCCCGCCAAAACCTGACCGCGCAAACCGGCAACCCGCACCATATAAAATTCATCTAAATTAGAAGCAGAAATAGATAGAAACCTTAAGCGCTCAAGCAAGGGATGAGAAAGGTTTCCAGCTTCCTCTAATACACGCTTATTGAACTCTAACCATGAAAGTTCACGATTAAAAAACCGGTGCGGTCCGGTAAGGTTAGGTTCAACAACTTGTTCCATCGATGTGCTCATAATCAAAAATTGAAATTAAATATAAATCTATAAGATAAAAAACCGCCCCAAACATCTAAATAAAATGAGGTTGCACTCTAACTTCAAAAATTTGTAGCACAACACCTCATAGCAAATATGACAGTCAGAATGTTAACAGAACAAAGACATTTAGCTAAATCCTGTTCAGGAATAAAGTAAACAGAATGAAAAAATTAGCTATTTGAGCGCAAAATTTCACCGACAAATTGACGGGTAATTTTCCGGCCAGTAGCAAGAGCCGCCTTATCAATCATTTCAACAGCAAGCCCAACAGCTTCAAAAGAGCGCTCCATTCGAGGAAGAATGTACTCAATTAATTGTGGTGTCACTTCCAGTTGACGATCTTCAAATTGTTTCAAAAGCATAAACCGCAACAGCATATCATCCGGCGCATCAATACTAACAACAGCAAGAGCCCGAATACGCGAACGTAAATCCGGTAATTCAATATGAATTTGCCCCGGACCAGCCACAGCCGTAAACAATAAGGTAAACCCTTTTTCTTTTGCTAAATTTATCAAATGAAAAAGAGCGTGCTCATCATTAATCCCTTCATCCAAATCTTCAATTACCATCGAAGAAATATCATCTCCTAATGAAGCAAGATCTGAACTTGTAAAGTCTACCGCTTTCAAAATTTTTGCGCCAGACGCCATTTGCCACACATGAGCCAAATGACTTTTCCCTGATCCAACAGGCCCCTGCAAAAACATCGAAGGCCCTGGCCAATTTGGCCACCTATCAATCATTTCAATTGCGGCACGATTGGAATCTGAAACAAAAAAATCTTCAAGTCCAAGGGCTGGTCGATGTTGAAAGTCCAATGTTAATTGCGGCGATGACAAGCTAGGCCCAGATGACAAGCCCGATCCATTAGCACTTTGCAAATCTACCTCATTTTTTTTCGTCATATACGAAACATCTACCCACTAAATAAATTTACTTTTTACCGTGATAAAGTTCACTATCCATATAGCGCTCAAGACCAAACCGAACAAGAACCCCAATAACCGCAGCAAGTGGCACCGCGACAAGCATGCCAACAAACCCCATCAAATAACCAAATACAAATAAGGCAAATATCAGCCAAACAGGATGTAAGTTTACCTGATCCCCAACGATTTTAGGTTGAAGAAAATTACCCTCAATCAACTGGCCTGTTAAAAACACCCCAAACACCATTAAAATTGAAATCCAATCAGGCCAAAATTGCCCCAGCGCAAAACCAACTGAAAGCACCAACCCTATGGCAGAACCTATATATGGCATAAAGCTCAAAACACCCGCAATCACACCAATTAAAAAGCCATGCTTTAATCCAACCAACATTAACCCAGCCGAATAGATAAACGCCAAGATGAAACAAACCGTCACCTGTCCGCGCATAAATCCATTTAAAGTGCGGTCCACTTTACGTGCCAATCCGCGTAAAGTCTGAAGGTGGTCACGAGGCAAAGTCCTATCAACCCGCTCAATTAACTTATTCCAGTCGAGCAAAAGATAAAAAGCAACAACAGGCGTAATCACAAATAATGAAATCATATTCACTAGCGCTAAGCTGCCATCCCACAAATGTTTGAGAAAGGCACCAAGCTTCAACGAAGAACTATCAGCAAACTGACGAACAGCCTCTTCAAAACCAAACTCTATTGTGCTCAATTCTTTGCCAAAAAATGTTTGAGAATAATGCCCTATAACCCCCCTCAAACTTTCCATATGCCCTGGAAGAGCAATTGCCAAATCTCGAGCCTCACGAACTAAAAATGGCAGCACAGTGATGAGAAATAAAATAATGATCAGAGAAAAAACAAAAAGAATAAGCAAAGTCGCTAAAAAACGAGACATACCTAAATTGGAAAGCCGATCAGCAATAGGGTTTAAAAAATAGGCAATAGCCGCCCCCGCAACAAAGGGAAGCAAAATTGGTCGCAACCAAATCAACCCTGCAATGAATAAAATGCCAACAACACCCCAAAATAAAAATGCTTTTTCCCGAACAGTCATGTCCACCCTACTTTGTTTTTTCAACCCTAGAACGTTTCATTTTTTGATAAACCAGAAGGAACGCTCTTAAATTTTTGTTGAAACGTTTCATTTTCCCCAAAACCGGCATCCATTTTTGAGCGAAGCACTCTTAATGCATATGGTTTCACTCTGAATATAGCTTTATGCCCCTATTATGAACCACTTTTTTAAAAAACCAAAAATGACATGGGGAGACACTGGGAAAACTAGAGCTTATCACTTATAAGTAGATACCGATTTTAGGAGAAATAACAAGCCAAAACAAGAGATTAGAGCATATCTATGATGCCAAGAAAAAGTGACAGGCTCTAAGAATATGAAGACGTGTAAAACACAGAAAATGAGCAAATGAAGGTTTAACTAAAATATCAGCTGATTTAATCAAAATTTAAAGCTAAGCAGCTTAATTCGCTAATAAAATCCATTTATCACCGCTCGGCTGCAAATTCATTCCCACACTAGCTACTTGCCTGGCAAAGGCTTCAGCACCACCAGGATACAAACAAGTCACATCAGCGCCTCGAGCCGACAATTTTTCAATATTCAGATCCTCAAGACCATTAATATCAAGAAGACGCTTACGAATAGATTGCCAATGACGCAAACCACTAAACTTCACATGCATCAAAATACGCGCACCACCAACATCACCCTGCCACCCGGCAACCGGGGCATCCTCTTGTGTTTTGGTCTGCCATGGCAAAACTTCAGCAGGCTGCTGGCGACGAACAACTTGCGGGTTAACCCGTAATAATTTCAACCTTTGTTCAAAAAGACCAAGTGCAACCTCAGCCGCAATATCAGCCGCGCCAATTGCACTTCCCTCTGGCATCAAATAATCACTCTTATAAGCAACTTCGCCAACTCCATCAAAACCAACAAGGTTCAGTCTCAATTTATTCTTAGACTGAGAAGCTGAGAGCAAAGCAATAACAACTGGCTTACCCTGATAGGCTTTTTTCAATCCATCTTTCGCAGCCTTATCACCGCGAATAAGCGCGCTAAGAACAGCATCATCAATTAAAGCAAGTCGCTCACCTAATTTCAGAGGCACAATAGCATGCGACAAATCAAGAGTATTCCAACTAGAGGCCCATTCATCCTGGCTCATAATGGATTTTGTTTTCCCTGATGGCACTTCAAGCAAACCGGCATCAACCACAGGAACAATGATCACCTGGTCACCCTGGCGGTCCCAAAAGGGAAGATTATTTTGCCGTAAAAGCGTTTTTACTCCCTTAGCAGAAAACTTAAAATCCATAGTCGCTAAATATTCGGTCGCAGAATTTCTTTCATTCTGCACAGAAAGAGAAGTGATAATTTTAGATAACGCCTTATCATCTAAAGTAGGTAACTTATCATATGAGTTATAAAGAGTTAGGCGTTTCAGTAAAAGAGAGAGAGCCACAGAGCGCCCATCAGCAAGGGCAGCCCGCTTAGCGGCAACAGCATCTTTAGCTTCAGCCCAAACCTCAAAATTTGAAACGGTGTAAACAGGATTATCAGTGCGAGTATTCGACTGCGCCCATACATTGGTAACCAAAACCAAACTGAAAGTCATGAGACCAGCAATTAAGACAAGAAAACTGCCTCTAAATTTCAGTCCAAATAATTGTCCAAATGTAAGCCGCATAATTCTATCCCGCCCATGCTAGATAACTGCGCTCAAAAACCAGCCGCTAATTTATTCAGCACTAAAATAAAAAACTAACCATAACCTTAAACAGACACTAGTTTCCCTTTTTGGCATTTTTTTGTGTCCGACCCCATAGAAAATCAATTAAATCCCCCACTCTTCCCCAAAATAGCTCACTTTCTCTAGCAAAACAGGGCAAACACAAGAAGATTTATCTTAAATCACTAACTTTTAGGGCACATTAGGGCTCAGCTCACATAAGAAGACTTGATTAGCCCTATAAAAAAACGCTAAGACCATGCCGAAGGGTTTAGCCCCTTATTCTCATACATTCGAGATTAAACAGGATCAAAGAAAGCCCTAGGTTATAAAAAAGCCAAAGAGCGTTATAAAAAGCCAAAGAGCGTTATAGAAAGCCAAACAGCGCATGTCAGACACACCCAAATCATCTGGTTCAACACAAGCACAAAATCAAGACGGCTTAACCTACGCCGATGCTGGTGTTGATATTGATGCAGGTAACAAACTCGTTGACGCAATCAAACCTTTTATCAAATCCACCCATCGCTCTGGCGTTGTTGGCAATATTGGTGGATTTGGCGGTTTATTTGACCTAAAAGCAACAGGTCTGAAAGACCCTTTGCTCGTCGCTGCTAATGATGGCGTTGGGACTAAATTAAAACTCGCAATAGAAACAGGCATTCACGATACAGTGGGCATCGACCTAACAGCAATGTGCGTCAATGACCTCATTGTGCAAGGTGCGGAACCACTCTTTTTCCTGGATTATTTCGCCTGTGGCAAGTTAGAAAATGGTGTCGCTGAAAATGTCATCAAAGGCATCGCAGATGGCTGTAACCAAGCCGGTTGCGCCCTCATTGGCGGAGAAACAGCTGAAATGCCTGGCATGTACGCTACAGGTGAATATGACCTGGCAGGCTTTTCCGTAGGGGCCGTTGAGCGAAATGAGCTTTTACCAAACTCAAATCTTGGCGCAGGGGATAAAATTATTGCCCTTGCTTCAAATGGTGTACATTCAAACGGTTTCTCCCTTGTTCGCAAAATCGTAGACCATGTAGGCTTAAGCTGGAACGATCCAGCACCTTTTGATAACGAGACAACCATAGGAGAAGCTCTCCTCACACCCACTCGAATATATGTAAAACCAATTTTAAAGGCTCTAAAAGAAGTCGGTCATATCCATGCGCTTGCCCACATTACAGGTGGTGGCCTCATTGAAAACATCCCACGTATTCTCTCTAAGGATCTAAGCGCTGAAATTGATCTTTCAAAAATTACACCACCGCCAGTTTTTGGATGGTTAAAACAAGCTGGAAATGTCAGTGAAACAGAAATGATCCGCACCTTTAATTGCGGCGTTGGCATGGTGCTGATTGTAAAAGAAGAAAAAGCTGAAGAAATCACAAGCCTCTTAAATGAAGGCGGCGAAACAGCAACTCTCATAGGTGAAGTGACCAATTCATCAGATGACAACGAACCATTTCGTACAATAAACGAGCTCGTGTTTTCATAATGACTGAAACAACAAGTGTGCCCCAAAAACCTGCTAATAAAACAAGAGTAGGTGTATTGATTTCAGGCAGAGGCTCAAATATGCAAGCCCTCATAGAGGCAGCAAAATCAGCCAATTATCCCGCAGAAATTGCGCTAGTGATTTCAAACCGACCAAAAGCAAAAGGCATTGAATTTGCAAAAGAAAACAACATCCCGGTTCAAATAATAGATCATAAATCATTTGAAAACCGTGATGAATTTGACAACGCTCTAAATGAAGCCCTGAATGCAGCCAATATTGAATTGCTCTGCAATGCCGGATTTAAAAGATTATTAGGCAAAGACTTTGTTGAAAAATGGCGCAACAAACAACTCAACATTCACCCGTCTTTATTACCCGCATTCAAAGGGCTAAACACACATGAACGCGCACTGGAAACGGATGTAAAAATAGCCGGTTGCACGGTTCATTTTGTCCGTTTCGAAATGGATGAAGGCCCAATAATTGCCCAAGCGGCCGTCCCAGTATTACAAGGCGACACCCCAAAAACCTTAGGGGCAAGAGTTCTAGAAGCAGAGCACCAAATCTATCCAGAAGCTTTGAGAAAAGTGGCATCAGGTCAGGTTAAAATCGTTGGAGAACGTCTAGTCGAGATATCACAGCAAAGTGAGCAGACGGCTTTGTTCTCACCTCCTATTGAATAGCAACAGGTCCAGACACACTAAAATCTGATGCCAAAAAGGCTAAAACTCATTAAATTCAGATGTTTTCTCTAACAATCTGGCAAATTAACCATAAACCTTATAAAAAATTTAGCGATTTGAGCTATATCAAGACCTCTTTCAGTAACTATGTATAAGGCTTTACCCTAGACAGATACTTAAGAGTAATGTTAGGTCCTTGAGATAATAAATTTTGATGAAAAAGTGTTAGTCCATTTCATAAATGCTCTAACTGAATACCAAATAATTAAGGCTTTCACACTGTAATGCTAAATTTGTGATACTTAAAAATTGTGATACTTAAAATTGTGACCTTTAAAATTGCAAATTGATGAAAAACAATTCTATTTGAAGAAACTGTACACTCATTAAAATCCATTTTATCCATCACACCTGAAAAGCCAAATTTGAGCACGTTTTTGACCCTTTAATGGGGTAAAATGGTATATGCTCGATAAATGAATTGTAAAAAAGCGTAAAGAGGTACTCATGTCCGTAGCTGACGTGCAAAAACAAAAGTCACACGACCTAGGCGAAGAACAAAGCATTTGGTTCAAATTGACACCACTACTCAAGGGGTCCAACCCCATGCAAGTGGTCATGCACATGTGTGAAAAATATGGGGGCGTTATTCCAATTAACCTCAAGGACCAAAAACTATGGTTCATGAGTGATGTTGAGCATTTCCGCCGTGTTCTTGTAACTAACGCTGATAATTACACCAAATACTTTGATGGAATTCGTCCAATTTTTGGTGACAGCATGATCACCGTAGACGGCAACCTTTGGCAGAATATCCGCACACCACAGCAACCAGCATTCCACCCCAAAGCATTTGATAATTACTTCCCGTTTCTTGTTGAAGCTATTAACGCTAAATGCGATCGCTTCTCCGAATTAGCAGAATCTGGCGAAACAGTTGAAATGGTCGAAGAAACTTGGACGCTAGCAGCCGACATGGTTTGCCGCGCTCTGTTCGATCGTAAAATGCCGTTTAACCCGCACTTCGTTTTTAAAGCTGTGAAAACTTACACAGATGTATCAAGCCATAAATCAATTCGCTTGGGCCGTCAGTCAGGTGAGCTAAAAGATGTTTCTGAAGTAGATCCAGCCAAAGCAGTGGATACTTGGTTGTCAGTTCCTGAGATGGTCTTGGGCGAAGATCCTCTGACGACTAGAGAACACACCCTCATGGCCATGTTAATGAAGGCAAAAGATGACGAAAATATCCCGGATTTTGATGAAAAACAGGTCATTGACGAGCTAAAACAATATCTTTGGGCAGGCACTGAGACAACAGCTCTAACTCTTGCATGGACATTCTACATCGCATCTCAACATGAAGATGTCAGAGAAAAAATCCTGGCCGAAGCTGAAGAAGTTTATGGCGGCAGAGAGCCAACCATCGAAGACATTCAAAAACTCACCTACACAAAAAACGTCGCTCAGGAAACATTGCGTATGTTCCCACCAATTTGGGCCCTCATTCGTGTGGCCCAAGAAGATGACGTCATCGAAGGTCATGAAATTAAAGCTGGCGACAAAATGGTCATGTGTACCTATGCCGCTCACCACAGCTCAAAATATTGGAACAATCCTGAAGAATTTGACCCGGATCGTTTCTCACCAGACCGGATGAAAAGACGCGTGAAATACAGCTACCTTCCATTTGGTGCAGGTAAACGTTCTTGTATTGGTGGTCAATTTTCATTCCTGGAAATTTGCTTAGCACTACCAACTTTGTTAAAGCGGTTCCAACCTGAATATATCGGCGATCCTATCCAGCTAAACGCAACGGTAACACTCACACCAAAAGGTGGCCTACCGTTCCGAATTACAGAACGCAAATCATAAGAACGCAATCAAAAGGTTGCGGCTGAAAAAACATGAAATCTTAAAAAAACCATGCAATTTCATAATTGCATGGTTTTTTGTCTTTTTATTTCCTCAAAAAAACTATTTTTCCCAAGTAACTTTTTAAATGACTACATAGAACCTTCAAATATAGTCTGTTTAATAAAACAACCAACCTCATTTAATCTAAAACCCTATGTAATAGTGTGAGTATCTAAAATGCACAGCAGTCCCTCTCTTATGAACGCTATGGTCATAACAGGACGAATTCTCAAATCAATATTCATCATCATAATGATCGCTCTGGCATTAAGTCTCTTTGGTTTCTTCGAAACAAACAGCCAAGCCAAAAACGACAACACACAATTAAAGAATTCCGTTGAAAACATTAATGTTCAAAATGAAATAATCAAATGGATAAAAAAATCCGAGGAAAGCATAAAACGCAACATCAAAAAAATTGCCAAGTTAGAAAACGGTCTAAACCTCTATAGCTTCCAATATAAGTCAGAGCCAACCATCTATGTAGGGTTTCTAGCTCATGAGCTAGCGCAAAACAGCAAGTTCAAACAGCACGTCATCCATATGGGAGAAGGTCACTATGCCATTCATTATGAAAAACTTGGTTACCAAACCATCACATTAAAAACTTGGCAACAATCAGGTATCAACGCCCTGAAAAAATCAAAAAATATTGCCAATAGAAAGTAAAAAATCCAAGAGTTAAGAAAAACAAGCATCCGTGAATTGAAAAAATTTCGATAAAAAAAGAGCTGCACATGAAATATGTGCAGCTCTTTTATTAATTTCGTTCAAAAAAGTAGCTAGCTACCCAACAATTTCTTCGTCTGTAAAGTTCAACGCAATCTCAATCGCAGCATTTTCAGCACTGTCTGAACCATGCGCAGTGTTACGTTCAATATTTTCTGCAAATTCTTTACGAATTGTACCAGGCGCAGCTTCTTCAGGGTTTGTTGCACCCATCACTTCGCGGTTTTTAGCAATAGCATCTTCACCTTCAAGAACTTGCACAACAATTGGTCCTGAAGTCATGAAAGAAACAAGCTCTCCATAAAAAGGACGCTCTTTATGTACTTCATAAAACTTCTGAGCTTGTGCCTCAGTCCAACGAACGCGCTTTTGTGCCACAACACGTAAACCTGCATCTTCTAATTTTGCAATCACTTTACCAGTGATATTACGTTCAGTTGCATCAGGTTTAACAATAGAAAGTGTTCTCTCAACAGCCATAACGACCCCTTATAAATTTTACTCGATTGAGGCGCTTATAGCCCCGTAAACGCTATTACACAAGGTTCATTTGCAGCAAACTACAATTTATTTTATTAAAGGCTTTTTCAAGGGATACGTAAAGATCGGCAACCAACGCTCAGCCATCGTTTCAGATAAGATATGTCCGGCATGATGAGCTCCCATTTTTTCATAAAACTGATGCGCAAATGGGTCAGATACAATAAATAATTCTTCAGCATTCAAAAGTTGCGAACTTGAAACCACCCATCGAAATAACGCTCGTCCAACACCTTTATGAAAAGCTTCCGGTTCAATAAATAATTTAATCAACTCAATTTGTTTAACACCAGAATGATCATCCCTATTGCTTTTAAAACCATCTGCAAAAGATAATAATCCAGTTATTTGAGCAACGCCTAAAAACTTGCCCTCCTCAACAGCAAGAACTATTAAACTCCTCTCAAGATCCTGTGGCTTAAAAGATAACTCATCCTCACATGACAGCATAAACGCCTCATCATAGCCCCAAGATGCCTTAGAGCGGAAACAAAGCTCAGTAAGTTCCTGAAGGTCTAAAGGTGTCGCTGAACGAAGTTTCATGAAAAATTTTAAATTGTAAAAGATGAAAAATTAACTGAATAGTTTGCAGAAAAAAGTAAACCATACATAAAATCAATGGTTAAGAAGCCATCCGAATCCGACCACGACGAATAACCCATCGCGTCAATGATTGTAGAACCTGGTTCATACCTTCATTCAAGGCATCAACACCATCACCAACAACCCGGCTTTTAGCAGCTAACGAAACTTGGAAACTACGGCTTGCATAAACTTTACCAGTAGAGACATGAATAAGTTTGGCAAAAATCATAACATTTGCAGTCGCCCGCTCTCCCTCAACATCAACTTGAAATGCTTCAATCGTTGTTGAAAGGGTAATATCACCACTTATCCGATCACTACCATCACTAACAGCTCTAAACCGACCAGAAACTTGTAAAGCCTCAACCACTCGAGCTTGCAAAAGTTTCGGCAAACGGTCACTCCAAACAGCATCACCATAATAAGTGACTTGTGTCGGAGACGGTTTAACTAAAATATTATCACCAGACAGAGCTTTAACAGCAGCTGGTAATTGTACAACGATCTGAGTACTAAGACGACGAGACTTTTTAATTAAGTTACGGTCGAGAACCAAATCAAAGGTTTGAGAAGGAGTACCATCGGATAAAGCGCCCTTAACCGCGCCAGAAAGTGAGCAACCACCCACCGTCAGGAGAGAAGCCAATATGGCCAATAATCCCAAAAAGCCACGAGAAAACAAAGAGCACGCTTCGAATGCTTTTATAAGTTTTTGTAATTGATTACCACACATACAAATACTTCGGCCCCCATATCTGACCGTACTAAATTACTTAAAACAGCCATCACTTATTGAATCTAAAGAGTGACGGTTAATTTTTTATATAAAAACAACCCAAACATAATGGATTTATGCACTAATTGCTAGGATTGTATTTTGGCACATTGCCTCCACCAAATATAAAGCTTTGAGGGTTGCTATCCATCTTTTCAAGCACCCGATCGAGACTTTGCGCCGCTTTTCGTCCATCACGCGCAAATAGCTCAAACTCTCTCAAACTACGTTTTGCAGCGGTCATAACCTCCTGAGGACCATTTCCCAGAGATTTTTCCAAATTTTCAGCCATCGATTTAATAGATTGGGCAGCCGCTTTCGCATCATCCAAAACAGAAGAGCCCTCACCACCAAAAAAGCCCGAAACTTGATCCACGGTCTTATCAATTTTTTGAGCTGTGGCTTTTAAGGAACTAGATAATGCCTTCACATCAGAGATAATTGTAGCAACGTCGTCCCTATTAGTTGCTAAAGTCTCTGAAAATAGTTCAACATTCTTAACTGTTGCTCTAATTGAAGCTTCATTATCAGCAATCATAGTATTCAGACGTTTTAATAGTAGGTTAGCATTGCCCATAATCTCAGGCACTGCATCTGTTAACGAGCCTGAAACAACTGGAGATGCAGTGATTTGAGGACGGTCGCCTTTTTTGGCAAGTGTCATTAATAAAGGTTCATCAGCCGTTCCTGGGGTAATCTGCACAGCGGCGACACCTGTAAGCGCTTGAGAAACCAGCTGAGCTTGAGAATTCTTACGAATAGGAATGCCTTTTTGTAAGCGAACAATCACCAAAACACGGCGCGCATCCATCTTATCAATCTCAATAGAGTGAACGCGGCCTATACGAATACCGTTAAATAACACCTGGCTTGCACGGCTAAGCCCTGTTACTGCCCCATTAAAGTAGATGGAATAATCGCGCGTTTGATTTTCAACACCGCCCTTCTGCATCCAGAAGGTAAAGTTGATCACAGCAATCACCAGGGCAATAACAAAACCACCGATCAATAAATGATTTGCGCGCGTTTCCATTCTCTCAATCCTTCAAGTTCAAGCTATGATAGCTTTGTAATACAGTCCGACCCTAAAAATATGACAATTCAAAGTCATATAAATCGTAAAGTCTATTTTAGCGGTTCTATCTCTGCCTCTAGAACAATTCCCTTATGAGGTAGTCTGCGCAGTCCCTTGGGCCCTACGCCCACGTTCACCACAAAAGTAAGACTTAATCCAGGGATGCCCAGGATCCTTAGTTAACTCACTTGGCGTTCCCGTTCGCACAATCCGTTTGTCTGCCAAAACAGCCACTCGGTCACATATAGCAAAAATACTATCCAAGTCATGTGTTACCATAAATACGGTCAAGCCCAAAGTGCGTTGCAGGTCACGAATAAGCATATCAAATTCATTAGCACCAATCGGATCAAGCCCGGCCGTTGGTTCATCAAGAAACACAATCTTAGGATCCAAAGCCAAAGCGCGAGCAAGCCCAGCCCGTTTCCGCATCCCTCCAGAAAGTTCAGACGGATATTTATGAGCAGCATTCGCCGGCAAGCCCACAAGCGCCAATTTCAAGTAAGCAAGCTCATCCATAATATTTTTAGGCAAAGAGATATGCTCACGCATCGGCACTTGAATATTTTGCAAAACGGTAAGAGCAGAGAACAAAGCCCCATCCTGGAATAGTAATCCTGAACGCGCCTCAACATGACGCAAATCCTTACCACTCATTTGTGCCGTATCTTGACCAAAAAAACTAATCTTGCCAGCGGAGTAGCGCTCTAAACCATTTAAACAGCGAAGTAAAACTGATTTACCACCACCAGATTGCCCAACGATACCAAGAACTTCCCCCTCATATACATCAAGGTTCAAATCTTCAAAAACAACTTGAGCGCCAAATTGCTTATGCAGATGTCGCACTTCAATAATTGGGTTTAAACGTGGTGTTTCTAGAGCAACCATATTAAATTCCCATCGCAGTCAACGCCATCGCAAACGCTGCATCCAAAATAATCACAAGGAAAATCGATTTCACCACAGAAGCTCGCACATGTGTGCCTAGCGACTCAGCGCTTCCTTGCACCCGCATGCCCTCTAATGTTCCAACAATGCCTATAATTAAGGCAACAAAAGGTGTTTTAATCAAACCAACATAAAAATGGCGAATGTCGACACCATCATTCAGCCGCTCTATAAAAGATTGCAAATCAATATTCATAACCTGATAGGCAATAAAAGCACCACCAGCCAAACACATGATATTCCCGATAAAAGTCAGAAGCGGCAGCGCGATCACTAGTGCTAACACACGAGGCACAATCAATGTCTCAACCGGATCAATACCCAACGCCCGCATGGCATCAACTTCCTCGCGCATTTTCATTGAACCAATTTCAGCAGTAAACGCAGCGCCCGAGCGTCCCGCAATCATAATAGAAGTCAGCAAAACTCCAACTTCTCGAAGTGCCAAAATCCCAAGCATATCAATTGAAAAATACTCAGCTGAATAAGCACGCAATTGCTCAACACTCTGCTGCATGATCACAGCACCAATTAAAAAACAAATCAGTGAAATAATAGAAACAGCCTTTAATCCGGCATGCTCTAAATGATGCACCAACGAAGTAAAACGAAGGCGCCAAGGCCTGATCACCAAACCAAGAAGAGAAAGAGTGACCTGCCCAATCATTGCAGTGATCTCAATAATATCTCGCCCGATAGAGAGAACAGTTTCACCAAGATCTCGAACAAGATTGAGGAGCATACTGCTTTTAACATCAACATCATCCCTTTCGCGAGGATGACGAGAAATCAGCTCAAATAAAATCTGATCCGCTTCACGAGCATTAATAATCTTGGGGGCAAAGCCTTTGGACTTCAAAAGTTCATTCATATCTAGAATAAGCATAGCCCCAGCTGTATCCAAACCGGAAAGGCCAGCCATATCAACAATAAGATCTTTGGGCCCTGCGTCAGCAGTGCCGCATTTTAGTTTCTTTATCTCATTTGCAATGCGGCGCACATGACGAACCTGCCAATCACCAAAGATACGCAAAGAATACCCATCACCGCCTTCACTCCATTCAAGTGCTGGACGAGAGGATACTCCCCCTTTTGAACCAAAGAGCGAATACCCTGTTTGCTGATCTTCAGTTTGGTCATAAGACGCCATAAACAAAACTTCCAATATTTAGAGCAAAATTCACACGTTCATTTAATAAAAAAAATTCATTATTTTAAAAAGAAACTTATAGATAAAATAAAAATCCTAAAAATAACAAATGAATAAACACGACCATAAAATTTGCACATTACTTGCATTAAATTCAGGAATATCACTTTAGTTAGCCAAAAGACAAGAAAGTGACCGTTTAGCTTTTACTCAATAATCATAAATTAACTCTATTCTAGATGATAATGAAAAATACAGCTAAGAGTTGTAAAATATCATTTCAGCCCGAAACTAAATAATAAATAAAACGATAGATCAAAATAATGCCGCGTTGCAATCTAACGGTTACCCGTCAAAAATGGCCAATTAATGGGAGTTTTCGCATCTATCGCGGAGCAAAACTCCATGCGGAAGTTATTTATGTCGAAATTTCACAAGGTGATTTAAAGGGCTGCGGCGAAGCCGTTCCTTATGGACGGTACGGGGAAACCTGCAAATCCGTTATGAAACAAATCAAGGATGTCAGTAAACTCGTCGAAGAAGGCATCACCCGTATGCAACTATTAAATGCCATGCCAGCTGGAGCCGCGAGGAACGCAATTGACGCCGCTCTTTGGGACCTTGAATCAAAATATTACAATCAACCCCCATCAGTCATGTTAAATATGGGTGAGCTAACACCAGTCCTGTCCTGCTTCACAATTTCTCTCGACGCTCCTGAAAAAATGGCTGAGAACGCTTTGAAGGCGCAATACCATCCACTCCTTAAATTAAAATTAGGTGGTGGATATGAAAAAGATGCAGCCACTATGCGAGCCGTGAGAAAAGCTCTCCCCCAGCATCGCCTTGTTGTCGATGCCAATGAAGGCTGGACAGCTCAAACACTCTTCCCTCTTCTAGATATCGCCTATGAATGCAAAATCGAGCTTGTCGAACAACCCTTACCAACCAATCTTGATAATATTCTCTACAACATCACATCACCTGTCCCCTTATGCGCAGATGAAAGCTTCCACACCATAAATGACATTGAAGATGTCGCTAAAAAATATCAGGCCATAAATATCAAAACAGATAAAACCGGCGGCCTAACGCATGGTCTTGCCACCCTTATGGCCGCCCGCAACGCCAATTTACAAATTATGGTTGGGTGCATGGTAGGCACATCTCTCGCTATGGCCCCTGCTTTCGTGCTAACCAAAGGTGCTGATTGGGTAGACCTTGATGGCCCCCTTTTATTATTAAATGACAGAGACAACGGCCTTAAAGAACATAATGGAATTTTAACTCCACCAGACAGAACACTCTGGGGCTAGAGCTCTCTTCACGCAACTAAACACGAGAATAAAACATTTAGTTTCAATGGGTTGATTATTCTTGAACAATATGTCCTTTATCCCATAAAGCCAATAAATATAACGCAACCAAAACACTAAAAGCCGCAAATCCAGCCATCACAAAATAGCCAGATGACCCAACCTCATCATATAGCGGTCCAGAAATCAAAACAGCAATGCCCATAAACACGCCCATACTCATAGTCGCATAAACCCCTTGCGCTGTTGCAGACAATCTATCAGGTACGGCAAGTCCAATAAAATACATCGCCCCTAAATGCGCGAGGCCAAAAGAAAAGGCATGCAAAATTTGTAAAAAAATCACCAACCATAAATCAGGCTCTAATCCCATCATCATCCAACGGATAAAAGCAGCAGAAGCACCTGCTATAATCAAAAGCACCGGGTTAAATCGCCGGAGCCAATCTCCAAAATATAAAAAGAGCAAGATTTCAGAAAGCACACCTATCGTCCAAAGAACACCAATGAGCCAACCTGAATAACCAAAATCCTGCCAAAGTCGTGAAGAAAACCCATAATAAAAAGCATGACAAGCTTGACCGAGCCCAGCGCCAATTAAAAACACCCAAAACACAGGGTGGCGAAGCAAGCCCAATATCCCCGACCAAGATAGCTTCCCCCCAGAAACCGCATCTCGTAACCGCCCCTTCCCCTGAGGAGGTGGCAAATAAAGTGCAGCACAAACAATGGCAACCGCAGAGAAAATCAAAAAGGGTAAAACAACCTCAGGGCCATAAAAATCAACCAAAATGCCAGTTAATAAACTACCAGCAATAAACGCAGCAGATCCCCAAGAACGAGCTCGCCCATACCGTAATTGATTAGCCTTAACCCCAATAACAGCCAAAGTTTCAGTTAGAGGAATAAGAGAACTACCAAAAACTGCATTCAATGAAGCCACTATAAAAATGGCCCAAAACCCACTTAGCTGGCTCATCACACACAGTGAAAGAAGAGATCCAAGCGCCAAAATTATCAATATTTTCCGATAATTCCCCTCATAATCAGCCCAAATGCTGACAATGGGCGTAAAAATGATGCGAATAATCATAGGAGCCGCCAAAATAAGAGCGCTCTGGTCCCCATTCAGCCCCTGATTTTTCAACCAAATCGAAAAATAGGGTAAATAACACCCCACACTCAAAAATAGCATGACATAAAACAGCGAAAGCTTGAGTTGAAAGGCGCCATCAGTAGTCTGAGAGTCAGTGTTTTTCATGAGTTCAACGATTTATTAGAGATTTCAGTGAATGATATAGGTGTAAAGTCAAAATTTTGACGAGTAAAACAAATTGCGAATCACTTAAAGTAACAGCAACCAAACCAACAATGATATGCGCACATGACCCAAGTAAGCTCAAATTCGACGAATGAAAATGAAGTAACTGAAACGAATGTCAGCAGTGAGGAAGATTACAATCTCATTGAAGGTGCGTTGCTGCAAAACCCACGCGGCCGCTGGTTCTTAGAAGAATACATACAGCGAAACCGCCCTGAAGACACGCAAAAATTGTTATCAGCCATTCAACGCATTGAAAACACATTAAGTGAAAAACAAGAAGCTCCTGCAAGCCAAGAGATTGATCCAATCCGCATGAGCATCATTGAGATGTCAAAGGCGATTGCAAAAACACGCGAAGAGATCTCTTCAATCAAGCCTAACGATGAACAAGATAACCAGATCATCACAGCAACAGAAGAACTCAGCGCCATTGTTGAAGCTACTGAAAATGCGACGAACACAATTCTAGAAGCCGCAGAAGAAATTCAGGAAGCTGCCTGGTCATTGCGAGAAACAGGCGCAGAAGATCTGCCGTGCGATAAAATTGATGCTAAAACAACAGATATTTATACAGCCTGCTCCTTCCAGGATATAACCGGCCAGCGCACCACAAAAGTTGTGCAAGCACTATGCTACATTGAAAACCGTGTCAATGCGATGATTGATATCTGGGACTTAGAAGGTGCAACGGACGGAAATAGTAAAGGCCCCATTCAAGAGAATTCAGATACACGTCCAGACAGTCATTTGTTAAATGGTCCTGCCCTCAAAGGTGATGGCCTAGAACAAGACAGCATTGATACTATGCTGACAGGAACCCATGAGAATACAGAAGCAAATGCGACATCTGACCAAAACATGGTCGATGAAATGTCATTTGATTCAATCGACACTCCAACAGATGCAGTTCCCAATACTGAGCTCATGGACGCAGGCGATGTGGACGCAATGAGTTTTGATGCCATTGATGTTGAGGCTGATGTAGAACAATCATCTGTAAGCGCCGAACTTGAAGCAGAAGCACCAGAAATCTCAACTGATGAAGTCTCAATGGAATTGGGTGAAATATCATCTGAAATTGATCCAGCTGTAGATTTAACTGTAGAAGAGCCTTCATTTGAAGCCGAGGCCATGCAAAATGCTCCCGAAACAGCTGAAGAATTTTCACTAGAAGAAAATGACCTAACAAGTGAACTCAGTCAATCACTAGAGCAATCAATTGATACCCTTGAAGGCAACCAACTTCTTTCTGAAGAAGACAGCATGCTTGCCGTCGAACCAGAAGAAATTTTAGCCACAGAAAATGTCACCGATCATGTAACAGACCTTGTAACTGAACTTGTTACACCAATAACAAATCCTCTGGACGATGCTCCATCAGAAGATAACATTTCATTTGATGAAACATCTTCTACTCTTGAGACAGACATTAGTATAGAACCACAATCACTCGTTGAGACATCTTTTGAGGAAACCCCACTTCTCCAGGAAAACCACACTCTAGAAGATCTAGATGTTTCTGAATTTGAAACAGACCTAGCTTCCACAATTACTGGAGAAATCTCAGATGACTGCCCGCCACTAAATCCAATGGCAATGAATGTCGAAGAAGATCCAATTCAAAGATCAGTTGACACATCTACGGATGAACCGGACCTAAGCGAGATGGATTTCGGAGACATCGAAGTCACTGATCTGGTTAGCACGGATGTCACGCAAGAAATCAGTCCAGAATTATCTTCAGCCGAAACTAATTTATCTGAAGATCCAATCACGTCACAAGATCAACTCAACAATCTTGAAGAAGCTGACATAGAGAACCTGACTGAAATGCAGGAACAGATCTTATTAAATGAATAACAGCACTTTCATTTAAGAGACATCTGTATTATTTACCGGTTCCAACGATCTGATTTAAAGATTTAACGACATCCATTTGAGGTTCACGAATAAACTTCCATGGAAGTGCAAGCGGTCCGATTTTATTATCCTTTTTATCTTTTATCAAAAGACAAGGTTCCCCTTTCATAGGATGAACACCCATGCCGACAATTTGTTCTAAAGGAATTTTCAAAGTAAAATTGAGAGTTAAACAATAATGCGTTTTGGTAATATAAAATGGATATTTTCGGAACAAACTGAGTAAAATAAAAAAACAACTCACGCCAAATAATAAACACCCGACAAGAGCAATATAAGAAGAATATCGAAAATAGAGATACCCAGAAAGTGTGAATAGAAAAAATAGAACCAAAGCCCGTTTTGCAAAAACGAGCCGAGCACGACGCCTAAAATGAGTATGATAGATTATTTCTTTGTCCATGCAAAATAACAAGGTCACTCAACAACACGTTCTGGTAAATCAATAGATTGAGACGCGCTATTATTCATTTTTAAATTATCTAGAAACAATTCCGCACATCTCTGCCAACTAAATTCAAGAGCTTTCTTGCGGCAAATAACACGATCTAACTTTAGTGCCCCTAAAATTGCTTTTTCCAAATTATCATCCAAACACCCAGTCACACCATCTTCAACAACATCAATTGGTCCTGTCACAGGGTAAGCAGCCACAGGAACACCACTGGCCATTGCTTCAAGTAACACAATACCAAATGTATCCGTCTTGCTAGGAAAAACAAAAACATCACCAGAGCTATAGCATTCAGCTAATTCATCACCATCTTTAGCACCTGTGAATATTACATCAGCATATGTACCTTTGAGATATTTTAAATATGGCCCATCGCCAACAACAACTTTAGTCACGTCTAAATCAAGTTTTAAAAACGCTTCAAGGTTTTTTTCCGGCGCAACTCGTCCAACATAAAGTGCAACTTTTTTCTCTCCAAAAAGCCGCCCACTCCGGGGTCGAAACAAATCTGTATTCACACCGCGCGTCCAAGTACGAAGAGGATGAAACCCACGTAAACTCAATTCATTTTGCAAGCTTTTTGTCGCCACCATAATACCATCTCCGGCATTATGAAATGTACGCACAAATTTATAAATTAAGGAAAGAGGCAAAGGCACCCGCTCAGTTACATATTCAGGAAACCGAGTATGATAGGAAGTCGTGAAAGAAAGTCCCTGTTTAAAGCATATCCGCCTCGTCGCCCACCCAATTGGCCCTTCAGTTGCAATATGCACTGCATCCGGTCGAATTTTTTTCATCAAGCTAGCAATATGTTTTCTGCGAACAAAAGATAAGCGTATTTCAGGGTAAGTAGGACAAGGAACAGTATAAAAATCCGATGGGGTGACAAAATAGACCTCATGGCCAAGTTTCACCAACTCTTCTTCTAAACGTTGATAAGTGCGTACCACGCCATTAACTTGCGGTACCCACGCATCTGTAGCAATTAAAATTCGCATTCAAGCCGCATCTTCAATTCTCATAGGTCGAGGCACAATAATTTTTTGGTCCTCAGTCTCAATAATAGCGCTGCCTTTAACCCAACGGATGATTTCAAACTTACCATCCATCGTTTCACCAATTGCTGTGCAGCTTTCGACCCAGTCACCTGTATTCAAATAAAGCACATCACCAATCTGTTTCATAGCAACTTGGTGAATATGCCCGCAAATAACTCCATCAACCTCACGGTTCTCTGCTTCAGTTATAAGAGCATTTTCAAATTCACCAATAAAATTAACGGCCTTCTTAACCCGCTGCTTCAAATAGGCAGAAAGAGACCAATACTCAAGACCAGCCCGGCGTCTTACCCAATTGAAATGAGTGTTCGCCCAGAGCGCAAAATTATAAGCCCAGTCACCAAGCAAAGCCAACCACCTAGCGTGTTTCACAACGATATCAAACTCGTCACCATGAATAACAAGAACTTTTCGTCCATCAGCCGTTTCATGCACATCATTACGTTTTAATTGGATGCCACCGATCTCCATTTTACAATAGGCTCGGAGAATTTCATCATGGTTGCCAGGAACATAGATCATTTCGGTCCCTTTTCTTACCCGACGCAATAATTTTTGAATCACATCATTATGAGATTGATACCATTGAGGCCGACGTTTAATGCGCCAAAAGTCAATAATATCTCCAACCAAATAGATTTTATCCGCTTCAACCGTTTTAAAAAAATCCAGAAACAAATCAGCCTGACACGCCCCTAACCCAAGATGAAGGTCCGAGATAAAAAGGGTCCTGTATTTTCTTTCACAGTTAGTCATACAGTCAGCCATGATGGGTAACTCCCTTAAAAACACCCATTAGTGTGTCGCAAATTCAAAATTTCAGTTCTATGACAAAAATATGTATTACGCTTCGAATGTGACAATAAATCATTGCTCATAATTATTTTCACACTTCTAACCACCTCATTCACAATTTTGAACCAAAAAATGTGAATAAATGGAATTTTAAAGCAAAAATATACATAAAACATACAGAAAATATCATGTGTTCCCCTCTTAGATTTAAGAAAAACAAAACAAAAAAACCAGCCTGAATCCCCATTCAGGCTGGTTTTCTTGGGTTAGCAATCAATATAAGATGAAATTATCTGGACAACCCTTTCAGTAAACCAAAAGGACCATCCGCCCCCCATTTCGTCTTCATGCTAACGCCAATAATATCAACATCAGCTTCCACCTCACCAGTAAAACTAGATGCGCTACTAATCGGAGAGTCATCCCCAAAAATGTGTGTGTAAGCAATGTCAAAAGAAGTTTGTTCTGACCATTTGTAAGTTGCGCCGGCACTTAACCAAACACGGTCAGTATCAGGAATAGAAAGCAATCTTTGCGAAGCTTCTTGTATCGGTGATTGTTCATAAGCAACACCAGTACGTAAAGTTAACTTACTATTATAATCATATTCCAAACCCGCAGAGAAAAAGTAACCATCATCCCACTTAGGGCTAAAAGATGAAACAAAAGCACCTGTTGTGCTATCGGTAATGGTCACGACTTGAAGGACACTCCAATTGCTCCACTCAAACGTACCAAGCAATCTCAGACTATCTGACAGGTCCTGGCGAAAACTAACCGTAACCATATCCGGCAAATCAAAACCTTCAGCTTTAATCCCACGACTTAAAGCCGGGAAACCATCAACATTAAGATCTCCTTCAAGAGTAGTCTCCATTCGAGAACGATAACCAACCCCAAGGCTAGTTCCTTTTACCGGCTTCCATAAAAAGCCAGCAGTAAATCCATAACTCCAATCATCACCTTTTAAATTCGATGAAGGATTAGTAGCAGAAGGAAAACCGCCAAGGGTAATTGCCTGCTTTATTTTCAATTCTGAATACATTACCTGCAAACCAACACCAACATTCAAAGTCGGTGATATTTGATACCCAAGAACAGGATTAAAGTTGAGAGTTTTTAAAGCGGCTTTTCTTGCATCAAATTGACCAGCATAACCTCGGTCATCAGGTTCTGTGCTTAATCCAAAAGGAGCATTAAAACCATAACCAATCACCACCTTGTCATTGATGCGCCACGAACCATAGCTCGCTGGTACAAGCGCCGTTTTCCCAATATCTGTGGCACTCGTTGACAACAACCCACCAAATAACCCTTCATCAGGATCAATCGTAACACTTGGAACAATAACCGCATAATGAGACTCAGTTGTAAGGCCAATACCCGCAGAGGCAACAGCCGCTGAGTTCCAATAGATAGAACTCAGTTCATCCCCAGCAGCGATACCAGCAAATGCAGCACCAAGCCCTAAAGTCGATTGCTCTCTAATAGCAAAACCACCAGCATGTGCCTTATCAGAATAAAAATTTGAAGAGAGAATTCCTGAAACAATCAGGGAAGAGACAAGCAAAGTAGAGGTTTTGGAATATGAAGACGAAATCGTTTTTCGTTTAAAAATGACCTCTAAATTGACAAAGTCCTTTTTAAAAAAACTCCGAAGGAAAACCATACAAACCCTCCTACTCAACACGATTGAATTTACACAACACTTACGTAACTATGACAAATTTATGAAACTTGATTGAGTAAACTCTAACCAACCATGTCAAATTGCGCAATCAGCAGCTGGGAAAATTTATTCCCACAACCTTAGAATGAATAAAATTTCAGTATGAATGAGAGAGGAAAAACAGAAAAACTCGAAAGAGAAAAATGAAAAAATACAGCTAAATAACAGTGGCTTATATAATAAGTCGAGCAAACCGCACGTTAAATAAAAAAAGGCCGCTAAAAAAGCGACCCTTTTAATTCTATACGATTTGTTGCGTCAATGTCACAAAAAACAATAATTGTGTGACATTAAAACAGGTAGATTTATCGTCTTAAAGGAATAACAATCTTATTTCCTGCTGCATGAATAACCATTCTATGGCGACGTGAACTCTTCAAAGAGATACTCATGCTACCGCTAACACCACCACCCCAAAATGACAGGTGCGATTTAAATTTCGAGGCACTACCATTTAGAGAACCGCTTTTAGCGTATTTACTTTCACTCCAAGAACCAGAAACACTACTTCCATTAACCCGAGCATTAACCCGTACATTAATGAAATAGCCAGGCCCTGAACATTTCAAAGACATCGCAACTTTATTTCCTGGTGTCTTATAACGAGCACGACACTTAACTCTTTCACGATTACCAGAAATCGTGGCAACAGCTCCAGCACTTCTCCAACTACCAGAAACCTTTTTAAAAGGGTTCTTAGCACTTGCTGCTACACTTCCAGAAAAAGTAATCGCAACAACAAGTAAAAATGCTGAAAAAATCCCATAAGCTGAAGGGGAGCATTTTTTCAAATTCACAGCACTACGCACAAATTTCATACAACTAAATCCTTAATTCCTATACGTATATTTTATGATGAACTTTTAGGCTTTGGAAGCTTTTCACGACAAGTTGAGAGAATAATAGCTGGCAAGATAAACAAATCCGCCAAAACAGCTGCAATCAACGTTGTCATAGCCAAACTACCAAATTGCCTCATCGAGGGCAATTCACTTAAAATTGTCACTGCCAAGCCACAAACCAAAACCATGGTCGTCAACATCAGAACAGGTCCAATATGCACCAACGTGTTATAAACAGCCGTTTCCTGGCTATCTGTGCGTTGGCGCTCTAAATGTAAACGGTTTAAGAAGTGAATACTATCATCCACGGCCAAACCAAACGCTACCGTTAAACCAATCACACTCGCATATTCAAGCCCTTGATTATTCACAAACAACATGGCACCAGCCGCCGCAATTGGTAATAGATTTGGCACAATTGACAAAAGCGCCACTTCTCTTGAACGGAATGCAAATCCAATTAAGAAAATCACCATAATAACAGCCGCAGCCAAACCACGATTGAGTTGATTAATCATAGTCGAGCTTTGAATAGCAGACACAGAAGAAAGTCCTGTGACACGAATATTCATTTTATGACCTTCAGGTAGGCTCTTATGAAGCTCATCCTCAATGCCTTTCAGAATAGGCAAAGTGTCTTTTGCATCAATGTCGGGAACACGGCCAGTAATAATAGCAGCATTGCGTTTTTCATTCACAAACCGATTAAGCAAATGCACTGGCATTTTATCCAAGTACTCACCTACAAATTTAGGCTCAGCACTTTTATCACCCTGATTTTCTCGAAGCCAACGGCGAAGCGCTGCAACAGACCAAACATTGGCGACACCAGCTTGTTCTTCCATAATCCGATGCGCTTCTTCAATAGCATCCAAAACTGCAACATCATCACGCAGAGATTTATCAGCCGGCCATTCAATCAGAATATGAAGTGGCGTTGCCCCTTCCAAAAATTGATCAATCCGACTAGACGTCTCTACTGACTGCTTTCCAGCAGGAACCTGATCAGATAGGCGATATTGCGCCTGTAATTGGCTATGCATGATCGTAAACAAAACAGCCATCGAAATACCAATGATAGTCATACCCAAATGGCGCGGCTTAACAAAATGAGAAATCTTACCAGAAAACGCTTCCATCCATTTCAAGGCTTTATTGTGCTTTTCTTCTTCAGCTCTGAATTTATCTTCATCTTTAAGAAGCAAACAGGTCAGTGTTGGCACAACCAAAATAACTGCAGCGAAAGCCATTAATGTCGCAAGAGCTGCCGCCAAACCAAATTGGCGAATAAGTCCACTGTCAGTTAAAGCTAGTGATGCCATCGCAAGAGAAGTTGTCAAAGACGTTAAAACACAAGCAGGACCAACATTAAGCACAGCTTCCTTCGTGGCCTGAAAACGATCAAGCCCCTTCGTGATATTTCGCCGTATGGAATAAACCATATGCATCGCATCAGAGAGTGCAATCACCATCACAAGCGGAGGTATAACATTAATAAAGGTATTCAATTGAAAACCCATATGCCCAAGCAGGCCAAGCGACCATAAAACAGAAAGGGCGGGACAAACAGACGCAATGAACACAAGCGTCGGGCGGCGGAAAAACGCTAAACTAATAGCAAAGCCGACAATAAAACCGATTGTATTAAAAATCAGGCGGTCCCGCTTAATCGCAGCTTTAATCTCCTGTCGCATAACAGGAATCCCAGCCACTTCAATACTAAAACCAGGATAATCCTCCAAGGCTTGTTCAGCCGTTTGGCGCACATCTTTCATAGCCGCAGACATGTCTTTACTGGATCGTATTTCATTTTTTATAGAAAGAACAACAAGAGCAATCTGAGTACCCTTGGCATCAGGTTTAGACATCATCTTGCCATAGACAAGCGGATGCTCCTTAATAACCTGCTTAACAACAGAAAAGCCTTCCCCATCTTTTGGTATGTCATGAGGAATAATTGGCGGTGCATAGCCGTCCTTGTTAGGAGGCCCCCGCATAGAAAACATAGAAAGAGCGCCATCAACACTATCAACAAACTCAAGTTCCTGATGAACATTTCGGATTGATTCAAGACCCTTAGGGCTTAAAAGATCATCACCCTCAATCATAACCAATACGTCCCGCTCACTAGAGGGGAACAAATCACTCATTACTTTATAATCAGCAAAAACAGCAGATTTTGAACGAAACAAATCGCTCAAAGCATCATCTGTTTCCAACTTTAAAATACCAGTTGCACAAAATGCTGAAAATACCGCCAAAACGACCAGGGCAATATATGGTGATCGCAGTGGTAATAAACCTAATTTTTCAAACCCAAATCCAAGTGACTTCATACGTACACTCAATACTCTTTATACTTAATGGCCTCAATATCGCTCCTTTTAATTAACTTCAGATGCCCAAAAAAGCATCCGCATAAAAGGGTTGGAAAAAGGCTTCCACAATATCAAAACAAATATGCTCAAATTGATGAGCCTTAAAATTTTAAAACACTAAACAATTGAACTGTGTTCATAAATTGCTCTGTAACTCAAAGTCTCAAAACAACTCTTAAAGTGCTAAAAATAACAATCCGCCGTTCTACCCACTAAAACTTTTAGATTTCGTTTAAAAAGCAGGAATCAGGCCAAATATTTTATCTCCGCTAAAACTTTTTATGTAATAACGATAAAATTCAACTTTGTATCAATTTGCGCGATTTATGGTTTACGCGGCATCATCTGTAAAGTTAATTCTGCGTAACCTGGCTCACTTATAGATCAATTTTGCGTAAATTGGCAATATTTAACGGCCCAGCCCCTTTTCCAACAGACATATGCCTCGAGTTACGCAAACACTCATGAACCCAAGTTTTGGCCTTCTCAACGGCCCATTCATCAGGTTTTTCATTATGTTTACTATAAATAAGGTTAGCAGTTATTGCAGAAGAAAGAGCACACCCAGTCCCATGATGGTGCATCACATCAACCCAATCTGAAACAAACACTTTAGAACCATGCTTATTATAAAACACATCTATCGCTTGTTTTTCATCAATTTTGAGAGACTTTTTATTGGTATTTGAACTGACATCATAAAAATGACCGCCCTTTAACAATACCGATCGTGGTCCAAGAGCCAATAATCTACGCGCCTGATCTTCAAATTGAACAATAGCTTCTTGAAAAATAGCCTCATCGGATAAAAATGCTTCCCGTCCATGGGCAGAGCATAAATTCTCACAATTAAGAGAGGCTTCTTCCAATAACAAACCAGCTTCATGCAAATTAGGAGTGATGATATTGGCAAGTGGGAATACATGCTCAACCATCGCAGATCGCACCAGTTCACTCCCAAGCGCCGCCCCTGTTCCAGACATTAAAGGAGTATCAACAACAACCAAATCAACATTCGCCTGACGGATATAACGACCAACCAAAGCAGCAATGGAAGGTGAGCCAATCATACCAATCTTAATTGCCTGAATAGGCATATCACTAAAGACAGCATCTAACTGCGCCTCAATCGAAGACAAAGGCAATGTGTGTATATCACTAACAGAAGTGGTGTTTTGAGCTGTTACCGCTGTGATAACAGACGCTCCATGCACACCAAAGGCCGCAAAACTCTTCAAATCAGCTTGAATTCCTGCCCCACCAGAACTGTCCGAGCCAGCAATTGTCAAAGCAACATAAGGAGTATCAGCTTGCGTCATATCATCCCTAAATCTATTGCTTCATAATCTGCTCAGGCAGATCGTCTGGTACCAATAATTTCTCAATGGATTGCAAACCTTCAAAATTTTCAAGCAACCATGTTGATAGCCCATTTAAAGAAATCCAGCTGCCCCACCAATCAAGTGTAGAATTAATAAAGAGGAAGCCAACGAAGATGAGCATAAGTCCCATAATTTTCTCAATTGTTCCCAGATGACGTTGGAACTTCTTCAAAAATCTCAAAAATGGCTTAACAGCAATAGCCGCCAACATGAAAGGAACACCAAGCCCTATCGAGTAGGCCAGTAGCATAGAAACGCCGCGGCCAACTTGGCCACTATCAGCTGCAACTGACATAACAGGAGATAAAATAGGCCCAATACACGGCGTCCAGCCAAAAGCAAATGCCAAGCCCATAACATAGGCACCAACAACACTCACACTTGTAGAATTCGTTTGAAAACGCGTATCACGGTATAAAAATCCAATTTTCAAAATGCCCAAAAAATGCAGACCAAACAATATGATAACACCGCCCGCTATTTGCGTAAGAAGAAATTTATGACCATGTAACAATTGCCCAAACGCTGAAGCACCCGCGCCAAGCGCCACAAAGATTGTTGTAAACCCAAGCACAAAAAAGATGGAGGCTAAAATAATCCGACCATGCATCGCAGGCGTTATGCTCTCTTCAGAGTTAGAAAGCTCATCAAAAGTCACTCCCCCTAAATAACAAAGATAAGGCGGCACTAATGGCAAAACACAAGGCGAGAGAAAACTAATTAATCCAGCCAAACCAATAGATAAATATAAAATAATATCAGCCATTAAATGCTCCTAAGAAATGTCTATAACAAAAGACTTTCTAATAATAAATTCGGGTCTAAACCCAATTAAAAAAACCCGCGACCCAATTTTTCAATTCATTCTTCTTTGGGTCAACATATTCTGTTTCCACTCATATCAAATTCAGAAAAGGGCTTAGCCCCTAATCACGCACAGCTGGCGTTTCAACCTCAAGGCCAGTACCGCGCCAGTTTAAATATAGTTCTAAATTCACATAATATTCAGCCCCATAAGCATAGGGTTTAGCTCGAACAAGTTTATTGCACCCCTGAATGCGCCTGTGCAATGATCCAATTTTTTGCCACGCAACACGATAGCTCGGAAATCCGTTTGCCTGCCCCTGACTTAAAACAGTGGAACGCAATTGTTTGCCATAATTATTTTCATGACAATTGGCACAAGACATATCAAGCTGGCCACGCCGCTGATAGTAAAAGGCCTTTCCCTTTTCAAAGAATGGCTTTGCAAATCCATCAATCTTCACACGCACAGGTCTGGCTCTTGCCTGAGAACGAACAAAAGCCGTTAGAGATAACAGCTCTTTGCTTTCATACTCAAAACTTTTAGCCCCCTGATAAGTCTTACGGCATAAATTTATCCGTTGTTCCAAATTTATAAGCCGCTTCAAAGGTGCATAATATTGCGGGTACCGAGCTCCCGCTTCGTCCATAGAAACGGAAGGTTTACCATGGCATTTCGCACAAGATTTTTGAGTGGAACCAATCTTTTGTTCCCATAATTGGGCGCCTTCAGTAACATATTTAAAACCAGGATTTTCCGCTCTGTTCTCCTGTAGCGCTTGAATTTCTTTCGTCGAATAATAATAACCAGACCAAAGGTTGGATAACGGATTGGTTTTATCACGCGGAATAATAGACTTGTCTCGACCATTCCCAGCAAAAGCAGATACAGATAAAATAAAGGCCGAGATCACCCATACAACCACCATCAAACTTAGAAGTGCTAATAAGTCGCTCAAAAACGAAAAGTCACAGAAGTGAGCTTTAATGGAGCGAGCTTTATTAAAGTGCGTTTGAAAATGTTGAGAACATATATTCAACTGTACTGCCCTATTTTAATTTCATCAAAAAACTCAAAATATCTTCTATATCTTGAGCACTCATAATTGGTTTATCTAAATATTTATCATCAACTCTGGTCAACCCATCGATGCGATAATAAGCAGGCATAATCGTTTCAGGAAAAACAAGTTTGGCATTCACCAATATTAATCTCAACTGACTCTCTTTATAGCGAGTAGAGACACCATCAAGCGAAGGTCCAATTTCCCCCATATTGCCGTAAACATCTGGATTTTTCTTAGCCTTTACAAGGAACTGGTCAATCACATGACACTGAAGACAATTCCCTTTTGTAGCATCGAGTATTAAAGCTTCTCCTCGTTTCCAATTCCCTTTTTTTCCAGCAAGTGGCTTTGGTATGGACTTAGATTGAATAAGATTGAAAATTTCATATTCAACCAATTTAGGTGTATTTATTTCACTCTTTTTTGCTTTTTTTTCATCATTTTTTGCGGCAAAAACTGAGGAAACTAACAAAAGAGAAAAAATCAGCACGATTGCAACAAGAAAAGACACTCCCAAAAAAGAAGCCTTAAGGAATTGAGCAATTACACCACGTCTAACTAAACTAAAATTCGTCATTAACCACCAAAAAATTCATGCATTAAAGGAGATAGGTTTAGCACCTCTAAAACGTAAAGGGCAGTATAAAATCATATCAACTATAAATTCAAAAATCTGCATATAACTAAAAGAAAGCACAGCAAAATTCAGCGAGCAAGCAGAATAAAGCCGTCTCTCTCCATCGTGATCAAAAGTGATTAAATTAATTCAAATTTTTGATGAAAGAATAAAACTAGAGTAAATACAGAATAGAAAAGTTTATCGAAAATTGATCTAAGAATTGAATTAACAATCCTCATCGAGGCTAAAGACCTATCTATTCCAGAAGACACTGTTTCTTATAAATATTTTGAAAACCAGGAAAACCACAGGGCAACTCAAACTTGGCTAAATAATCCTTGTAAATCTGACAATGTTGGTCGCTCGTCCGTTTCAGCATAAATCTTCAATGCCCCGGTAAAATTCTGACCGGCTGAATATGAACTTTCAGTAATAATGGTTGCAATACCTGCACCAAGTGAAGATGCCAAACCTTGGGCAGCATCCTCAATTGCCAAACAAGAAGATCCTGGTAACTTAAGCTCGTCTAAAGCCAGTTGATAAATAGCAGGGTCCGGCTTTTTACGCGGCACACGATCACCAGTGGCATAAACCTCAAACCATTCAAGAGCATGCACTCCAATCGTCGCCTTAAGCAAACGCTCAACATTCACATGACTAGTCGTCGTTGTTATGGCAAGTCTAATTCCTGCTTTTCTGGCATCGGTAAGTAATTGATAAATACCAGGGCGCAGTTCAATCTTCCCCTCATCCATCATCAAAACATATATTTCAGTTTTTTGAGCATGAAGTTTAGCAATGTAATTCTGTGTGAAAAAAGCCGTTTCCAATCCAGACCGTTGCACATGATAAAGAATACGCTCTTTCCCGCCAGTCACACTTAACAGCTCATGATAAAGCTCTTGATCCCAGTGCCAATTAAGATCAGCTTGCGAAAAGGCCTCATTAAACGCAGCCCTATGAACTTCTTCGGTTTCCGCCAATGTACCATCAACGTCAAAAAGCAATGCTTCCAGCATAGGGTTAACCTCTTACAACTTCATCAAGGGGAAATAAAATTTTGAGTAAATCAGACATTTTATCCAATACACCATCTGGTTTCAGCTCAGCCACTGGTGTTTTACAATATCCATATTCAACAAGAAAAACTGTCATCTCTAACGCTTCAGCAGCACCGCGATCAGCGCCACTGTCACCTACAAGCAAACAATCATCCGTATCAACACCTAACTGATCAGCACACATCTTCAGTGTTTCAGGATCAGGTTTACGTTTTGTATCAGCAGTGCCACCAACAATTGCATCAAAATAAGCTGTCATATTTAACTGATCTAGCGCGACTTCTGTAATGCCTTGAGGTTTGTTAGTACAAAGCCCTACTTTGATCCCGCGCGCCCGTAATGTACTAAGCACATGCTCAACGCCATCATAAATCACTGTATTGCCAACAGGGGCCTCAGTATAATGTTTCAACACACCCTCAATGATGGCTTGTTCTTTTTCATCATGAGGCATATTCCGCGCATCAAACGCACGCTCAACTAATTTTGGAACTCCGCCCCCAATCATAAATCGCACTTCATCAAGAGTGAAAGGAGGTAAGGAGGCATCTGCAAATGCACCGTTCAGCGCAAGTGCAATATCAGGAGCACTATCAATCAAAGTTCCATCAAGGTCCATGATCACAGCTTTAGGCCACTCTTTTTGAGATTTATTCTCACTCATTTAAAAGACTCCCAGAAAAAACAGAACATAAAAAAATGCTAACAGAGCGTACAAGGCTAAATTTATCTCGCAGCAAGAGCACCAGCACGAATGGCTTCAATATTCTCTTTATAGTTTCCGCCTTTAAACACACCTGAGCCAGCAACCAATGCGTTAGCTCCAGCTTCTGCAACCATAGCAACGGTAGAAGAGTTCACACCGCCATCCACTTCAAGGTGAATAGGTCGGTCACCAATCATTTTTCGAATGTTACGAATTTTTTGGCACTGGCTCTCAATAAAACTCTGCCCACCAAACCCAGGGTTCACTGTCATCACCAAAATAAGGTCAACCTTATCCAGCACATATTCAATAACACTCTCAGGTGTAGAGGGGTTCAATGAAACACCAGCTTTCGCACCTAAAGAGCGAATAAACTGCAGCGAGCGATCAAGATGAGGTCCAGCCTCAGCATGAACGGTTACAATATCAGAACCAGCCTTCACAAACGCTTCAAGATAAGGATCCGCCGGCGCAATCATTAAATGCACATCCATCACTTTTTTCGTATAGGGGCGAATAGCTTCAACAATACAAGGCCCAAATGTTAAATTTGGAACAAAATGACCGTCCATCACATCAACATGAACCCAGTCACACCCAGCTTCATCAATCGCCTTCACCTCTTCACCAAGGCGGGCAAAGTCAGCTGATAGGATAGAAGGGGCAATGATAATATCGTTCGTCATGGGGGGCCTCTCTCATTTTTTTTGAGCCATTATTATTCGTAAAAAACGAACATTAAACTTAGATAGGGTCGCCTTCAAGCTTACCTTCAGTAAACACCCGGCTAACCAACAAATCTTCGGCCTCAAGTGTAATCAAATCAGTTTTAGTCAAAGACTTACTTCTATCAGCAAACAATCGGTTAGCTTGGCGCAAACGCATTCGATCAAGAGCATTACGAATTGAACGCGCATTCGCAAAATGCGACAGTTCCATACGCTTAGGTATATAGTCTCTTAAAACTTTTTTAGCATCCGGACTAAGTTCATAGTTCATTTCTTTCAACATCAATTCACTAATTTGCTCAAGCTCACCAGCTGAGTAATCAGGAAAATCAAGATGGTGTGCAATCCGAGAACGCATCCCAGGGTTACTTTCAAAAAAGACATCCATTTTATCTTTGTAACCAGCCAAAATCACAACCAGATCATCACGGTGATTTTCCATGACTTGCAGCAAAATCTCAATAGACTCGCCGCCATAGTCCCGTTCATTTTCTGGCTTATAAAGATAATAAGCTTCATCAATAAACAAAACGCCGCCCATGGCCTTTTTAATAACTTCTTTGGTTTTAGGAGCTGTATGTCCAATATATTGGCCAACCAAATCATCGCGTGTCACAGAGACTAGATGCCCCTCACGCACATAACCAAGGCAGTGTAAAATTTCTGCCATGCGTAGCGCGACAGTGGTCTTACCTGTTCCAGGGTTACCAGTAAAATTCATATGTAAAGTTGGCGTTTCAGAACTCAAGTTAAACTGTTGACGTAGACGGTCAACCAGCAAAAGAGCAGAAATTTCACGAATTCGAGTTTTAATTGGAACCAAACCAATGAGCTCTTGGTCCAACTTATCAAGTACGTCTTGAACTTTCGATTTTTCAAATTCTTCTTGCAAATTAACGCAAGCATCATCCGCTAAAAACTCAATAGTTTCTTCCGTAACTTCGCTCATATTCCTCACCAGATTTCGTGTTGAACAATTCAAAAATTTGTGTAGGTGGCAGGAAATTCCCTGCCACCATATTTAAAAACAAACATCCAATTATGGACGCTCGCCTTCAGGCTTATCAGTTGCATAAGATACAATTGAGTAACCTTGATTCCGGCCGTGAAGATCCGTACGGATCAAGTTAAAGCCAGGCTCAGATGAAGGACGGTTCACGATGTAAGACATACGCGGAGCTTCCCAACCATGCGTTGCGTCAAACGCAGTTACACGGATATACATATTTGGGAATGTCTTGCGACATTCATTAACTTCCATCAAGATGCCAGCTGGATCTTTCAGATCAAACATTGGCATACCATACATTTCCCAGTAGGTATTACGTGGGTGTGGGTCATCGGTATATTCTAAGTTTACCGCCCAGCCATTATCGATGGCGTATTTAAGTTGAGCTTTAATTTGCTCGTCTGTTAGGTCTGGCAGGAATGAAAATTGTCCCTGAGTGACCCGGTTACCGGGGTTAGACATTGGCATATCGTCTATTCTCCTCTTTTAATATACTAGTTGCTAGGTGTAGCTGTTGGTGCAAAGTCAGATGTGTCAGTTGATGCATAATCAAATGTCACGTCTTTCCAAATGTTCAACGCCGATTTCAGTGGCGAACACCATTTGGCAGCTTCCTTAAGAATTTCAGGACCTTCATTGACATAATCACGTCCTTCATTACGTGCTTGAATCATAACTTCAAGAGCAACACGGTTCGCAACAGCGCCAGCAGCAATGCCATCTGGGTGACCAATAGTACCGCCACCAAATTGTAGAACAACATCTTCACCAAGGTGATCAATCAACTGGTGCATTTGACCAGCGTGAATACCGCCAGAAGCAACTGGCATACATTTGTTCAATGAAGCCCAATCTTGGTCAAAGAACACACCATTCTGTAGATTTGTTGGAACATATTCTTCGCGAAGGATATCATACCAACCTTGTGTCATTGCTGGATCACCTTCAAGTTTACCAACAACAGTACCAGCGTGAATATGATCAACACCAGCAAGGCGCATCCATTTCGCAATCACGCGGAAAGAAATACCATGTGATTTCTGGCGAGTATATGTACCATGACCAGCACGGTGAAGGTGAAGGATCATGTCATTTTGACGAGCCCAGAGAGCCATTGACTGAATAGCTGTATAACCGATAACAAGGTCGATCATGATGATGGTTGAGCCAAGCTCTTTCGCAAATTCAGCGCGCTTGTACATTTCTTCCATCGTACCAGCTGTCACGTTAAGGTACGTACCCTTAATTTCACCAGTTGCAGCTTGAGCTTTGTTCACAGCTTCCATGCAATAAAGGAAGCGGTCACGCCAGTGCATAAATGGTTGTGAGTTGATATTTTCATCATCTTTAGTGAAGTCGAGGCCACCTTTAAGGGCTTCATAAACAACACGGCCATAGTTACGGCCAGAAAGACCTAGCTTTGGCTTAACAGTCGCACCAAGAAGCGGGCGACCAAATTTATCAAGACGCTCACGTTCTACAACAATACCAGTTGCAGGACCTTGGAAACCTTTAACATAAGCTACAGGGAAACGCATATCTTCCAAACGAAGTGCTTTCAGTGGCTTAAAGCCAAACACGTTACCAATGATTGAAGCTGTCAAGTTTGCAATTGAGCCAGGCTCAAACAAATCAAGATCATAAGCGATATATGCAAAATACTGTCCTTCAGCATTTGGCACTGGGTCAACCCGATAAGCTTTAGCACGGTATTTATCACAAGCTGTTAGGCGATCAGTCCAAACAACAGTCCATGTTGCTGTAGAACTTTCACCAGCAACAGCTGCTGCTGCTTCAATTGGGTCCACGCCGTCTTGTGGAGTAATGCGAAAGAGGGAAATCACATCTGTTGCTTTGGGCTCATAATCTGGTTCCCAATAACCCATTTTACGATATTCCATAACACCTGACTTGTAACGGTCTTTACCGGTTACAGTCTCTGAACCTTTATCCATGTCTTTTCCTTTCAGTTTTACATTTTGCCTTACACTCAAGTGAGTTAAAGACAATCGTGACATTAAGATCTCTTGTCATGGCACCTAAAATGATGAGCCCTTCAAAGGGGCCTAGTAGCTAAAACGCTACCAGGCCAAACCCATCTTTAAGATGCTGTTACCGGATCAAGTTCACCCGAAGCATAGCGCTTAGCCATATCAGCCATTGGGATCACTTTAATTTTAGAAGCGTGACCAGAAGTCTCGAACGCTTCAAAGCGATCTTCACAAACCTTTTGCATAGCAGTACGAGCTGGCAATAAGAATTTACGAGGATCAAATTCAGTCTTTTTAGTCATTGCAACTTTACGCATCGCGCCAGTTGCAGCCATACGAAGGTCAGTATCGATATTCACTTTACGAACACCAAATTTAATACCCTTCGCAATCTCTTCTACAGGCACACCATAAGTTTGCGGCATTTCACCACCAAACTCATTGATCACATCTTGCAAGTCTTGGGGCACAGATGATGAGCCATGCATAACAATGTGAGTATTCGGCAAGCGCTTGTGAATCTGAGCAATTGTATCAATTGAAAGAATGTCGCCAGTAGGTGGGCGTGTAAATTTGTAGGCTCCGTGAGACGTGCCAATCGCCACAGCAAGCGCATCAACTTTAGTCTCGTTCACAAATTGAACAGCTTCATCTGGGTCAGTTAAAAGTTGGTCTTTATCAAGTTCACCTTCAAACCCATGACCATCTTCAGCTTCGCCTTTACCAGTCTCTAAAGACCCAAGACAACCAAGCTCACCTTCAACAGAAGCACCAACCATATGCGCTAAATCTGAAACGGTTTTTGTAATGCCAGCGTTGTAATCATAATCAGCAGGTGTACAGGCATCTTCTTGCAAAGACCCATCCATCATCACAGATGTAAAACCATGCTGAATAGCAGACAAACATGTCGCAGCATTGTTACCGTGGTCTTGATGCATACAAAGAGGAACGTCAGGGTAAATCTTTTCCAAAGCTTCAATCATCGCAGCCAACATCACATCATGTGCATAACCACGAGCACCACGGCTAGCTTGAATAATAACTGGCGCATCACATTTCTGAGCAGCATCCATAATCGCTTGCCCCTGCTCCATGTTATTAATATTAAAGGCAGGCACGCCAAAATCTTTTTCAGCAGCATAATCAAGTAATTGTCTTAATGTAATTCTAGCCATTTCAATGTAACTCCTAAATCTTATATTTTTAATTTTGGCTCAAATCTTAAACGTAAATAACATCGCGTTTTAAACGTTGAACTTTGAATACAGCTCTATCGTTAATTGGGCAACCTGCAGCTTCTCAAAACTCAGTTTTCCAATTCAAAAAACACCACTCATTTATTTCTATCGGTTAAGATTATCGCCTCTATGGGCGCTAAATAGTCTTAATTCCTAGTCAAACACTTAATCTCTTGTCAGAGCCACCACTCCTGGTAAAGCCCGACCTTCCAGCCACTCGAGAAATGCTCCTCCAGCAGTAGAGACGTAAGTAAAGTCTTCAGTTACGTTCGCTGAATTCAATGCGGCAACTGTGTCACCACCACCAGCAATCGTTGTTAATTGACCTTCCACAGTTGCTTGAGCTGCAGCTCTGGCAAGGGCAAACGTACCTTCTCCAAATGGAGAAATTTCAAAGGCTCCTAAAGGGCCATTCCAAACAAGCGTTTTGCATGAAGAAAGTTTTTCAACCAAACTAGCAACAGATTGCGGCCCAGCATCTAGTATCATCTGATCTTCCGGAACAGAATTAACATCAACCACTTCGTTCGCAGCTCCTTCAGCAAATTCAACCGAAACAACAACATCTGTTGGCAAAACAATTTTACATCCAGATTCAGCCGCACGGCCTAAAATTTCTTCTACCGTTTCAATATAGTCCGGCTCACAAAGAGACTTCCCAACCTGAACACCTTGAGCAAACAAAAATGTATTCGCCATGCCACCACCAACGATGACCATATCAACCTTATTAACAAGGTTCGTCAGCAATTGAATTTTGGTTGAAACTTTCGCACCACCAACAACAGCCGCAACCGGACGTTTTGGCGCTTCAAGTGCTGCTTTTAAAGCATTCACTTCAAGCATCATCAACGGACCAGCAAAACTCGGCAGGTGGCGAGCAATTCCCTCAGTTGATGCATGTGCTCTGTGAGATGTCGAAAATGCATCACTCACATACAAATCACCAAGCGCTACCAATTCAGCTATAAACGCAGGATCATTATCGGTCTCACCTTTGTGGAACCGTAAATTCTCCAGTACAGCAACCTCACCATTAGAAAGTGAAGCAACCACCGCCTCGGCCTTGTCACCAATACAATCAGTGGCAAAACTCACTTTTGTATCAGGAAGAAGTTGAGCCACTTTTTCAGCAACTGGCGCAAGTGACAGGGAGGGGTCCACCTGCCCACCAGGGCGACCAAAGTGCGTCATGATAACAACGCGAGCACCACGTTTTGTTAATTCACGAACTGTTGGTAAAAAGCGCTCAATTCTTGTGGCGTCAGAAATCGCTCCATTTTGCATCGGAACATTCAAATCAGCCCGTACCAAAACACGTTTTCCAACAACATCTGCATCATCTATGGTTTTTAATTTATCTAATGCCATTTCAGTCATAAATTTAATCCCCCTTAAGCATTGCCAGTTACGCGGCGCGCCGCATCAGCAACTTTTTCAGCTGTAATTCCAAAATGTTCATACAACTCAGTCCAGGGACCAGAGGCACCAAAACCAGTCATGCCAATAAATTGACCATTGCTACCAAGCCATTTGCTCCAGCCTTGCTCAACCGCAGCTTCAACACCAACACGTGGCGCATCTCCAAGAACCTTCCATTGATAGTCAGAAGATTGGGCTTCAAATAATTCCCAACAAGGAAGAGAAACAACAGCAACTTTCAAGCCATCAGCCTCAAGAACTTTGGCAGCGTCCATCGCTATAGAAACTTCAGAACCTGTGCCAATCAAAGTCACATCCCGCTCACCATCAGCCTCTTTCAAAACATATCCACCCTTGGCCGATTTGTTTTCATCAGTTGCATCATTACGTAAAAGCGGTAAATTTTGACGAGTTAACGACATGATTGATGGCGTTTTGTCTTGCAGTACAAATGCTTCCCAACATTCAGCGCACTCAACACTATCAGCTGGGCGGAATACATTAATGTTTGGCATTGCTCGTAAAGATGCAAGGTGTTCAACCGGCTGGTGCGTTGGACCATCTTCACCAAGACCAATTGAGTCATGTGTCATCACATAACCAACAGCCCGTTCCATAAGAGCTGAAAGTCGAATGGCTCCCCGTGCATAGTCAGAAAAAACAAGAAACGTACCCGAGTAAGGTAAGAATCCACCATGCAAGGAGAGGCCATTCATCACAGCGCCCATGCCATGTTCGCGAACACCATAGTGTATATAATTGCCGTCAAATTTACCCCGGTTAACCGGTTTATATTGATCGGTCTTCGTACCGTTAGACCCTGTCAGATCAGCAGAACCACCAACCATGCCAGGAATAACCGGTAAAATATCATCCAGAACTTGTTTCGAAGAAACGCGCGTTGCCAGAGCCGCTCCGCCAGCTACAAATTTCTGCTTCACAGTAACAATCGCGTGACGAAGGCTCTTCTTAACAGCATCACTCATCGGGGTTACAAGCTCAGCTTGACCAGCTGGTGTCAAACCAGTGTAAGCAGAAAGCCACGCATCACGAGCTGAGCCACCTTTGCTGCCAACACCACGCCAAGCGTCTAAAACATCTTGCGGAATTTCAAATGGAGGGTGATCCCATCCAAGTTGTTTTCTCGCTTCAGCAATTTCTTCATCACCTAGTGGGGCACCATGGGTCGCAGATGTGCCTTGCTTATTTGGTGCACCAAAACCAATAATTGTTTTACAGGCTATTAATGTTGGTTTGTCACTGCGCTTAGCTTCATCAATCGCAGCAGAAACAGCAGCCATGTCATGACCATCGACAGCAATACTATTCCAGCCAGATGCTTCAAATCTTTTTCTCTGATCATCAGAGCAAGCCATATCCAAAGTGCCATCAATGGAAATATTATTATCATCCCAAAGAACAATTAGCTTGGAAAGTCCAAGATGCCCTGCCATTGAAATAGCTTCTTGGCTAATACCTTCCATCAGGCAACCATCACCAGCAATCACATAGGTGTAGTGATCAATAATAAAGTCACCATATTTATCATTTTGTAAGCGCTCAGCTAGCGCCATACCAACAGCAGTGGTAATGCCTTGACCAAGGGGGCCTGTTGTAGTCTCAATTCCTGGCAAGTGACCATATTCAGGGTGACCAGCAGCAGGGCTACCTATTTGACGGAAGTTTTTAATCGTCTCAATATCGATACCAGGGTACCCGGCTAAATAGAGCAAAGAATAAACCAGCATAGACCCATGGCCAGCAGACATAATAAATCTGTCACGGTCATGCCAATCAGGGGTAGTCGCATCAAACTTCAAATGATCTGTAAATAAAACTGTCGCAACATCTGCTAAGCCCATTGGCGCACCAGGGTGACCCGATTTGGCTTTCTGCACTGCATCCATAGATAAAGCGCGGATTGCGTTGGCCATCTTGGCTTTCATTGCCATATCTAGCTCTTTATTCATTTCAACCGCTTCTCCCATGAGAAGGCCTCCTTATAAAAACTCAATTCCACCGTCAAACGATCTAGTGTCAAAACTATTTAGTGTCAAAACTAATGTAGGTCTAATTTAAATGACTAGATCTATATACAAACGTCTCTGACGATAATAATTTGCATCCTATACTATGCCCTGAGGCCTCATGCACCCCCCAAAATCTCTCTTAACCTCAACTATTTAGCTGAAAGAACGATATTTGGAGCGTTCCACTTAAACTGCATGCACACCAAGTGCTGCTTTCACCATATGGAAAGCCACCAATAGTTGCGTCAATGCAAGAGGGTTACTCACTGATGAAGAACCATCAACTTGTCCTAGCTGATCCCGTAAGTGACTGGCTTCGGGGATCAAATCCCATAATAAATTCTGAATTTTTGTTGCGTGCTCATCTGAAATGCCGCCATCAATTTCAAGCACATCAACCGGTTTGCCATCAACATCGCGGGCCAATTCAAGCATCAAACCATTATTATTTGCACTTTCAAAAAGCGGAGAAAAATCTGGGTGTGGTAAGGTCGGGCGCAAAATATGGCGTACATCCAAATGCGCATCATCCCCACCCTTTTCAGGAGTTTGAAAACGAATAACAATATCAGCAAAAGTACGCTGCGGGCGGATGAATGCTGGACTGTCAGCTTTACGTTTTTCTAATGAAGCAAGCACTTGTTCTTCGGTATAACCACGTTTTGTCGTATCTCTGTTAACTTTCCATTTCACACGAAGGTCTTCTTCAGGATCAAGATAAATCTTAACATCGTAACAGTCACGCATTTCACGTGTCGTGTACCCAAGCAACCCTTCCATAATAATGTAATCACGAGGCCTTACATATTCAGGACGATCTAATGAACCACCATCATGATTATAAATCGGTTTTAAAATAGGTTCACCACGACGAAGTGCACGCAAATGTTGGCCTAAAATGTCAATATAATTTCCTTTAGGGTCCAATGCAGAAATACCATTTTTCGCCCGCTCAACTCTGTCAAACGCGTGGTAGTCATCTGTACAAATAACTGTACAGCGATCTTCACCCAAAATTTTAGCAACACCAGCAGAAAGCGTCGTTTTACCCGTTGCAGAGTCTCCCACAACTCCTAATATGATCGGACGATCCAATATTTTTGGCATCATTTCAGTCCCCAATTTCAGGGAAGCTCGCAAGATAAAATCTGCGCTTCCAGTTAATTTTTTTATTTTAAAACAACAAGGTAAACAATTAAAAGTCACCTAGAAAGATCACAAAACCTTAAAATTAATTCGGTGTATAGGTCGTTAGAACCTGGCGTTCCCTCGTTTCACCAGTGACCATCAAAGTCTGCATCCGAAACCCACCATTAAACTTTTCAACACCGTCCAGCATCAAACCTGTCGTGATACCCGTAGCGCAGAAAAACAAGTCATCCGAGGAAACAAGCTCTTCAATTTTGTACCATTTAGAAGTATCCAGCTTGGCTTCTTTCACAGCTATGGCTTCAGTTTGTAATTGCGGGTCAATTCGACCCATAAACTCACCACCCAAAGCTCTAATCGCAACGGCAGACATAATCCCCTCAGGGGTTCCACCGGTTCCCATCAAACAATCAACACCGCTTTCAGGAATTGCCGCCAATAAGGCACCAGCAACATCACCAGCTGGGTAGAGGAGTGCCCGGGCACCAGCATCATGTATTTCCTGGATCATCTGACGGTGCCGAGGTTTCTCAAGCACATAAACGGTAATGTCAGAAACATCTTTTTTAAGGCACTTAGCCAAAACTTTAATTTTTTCTTCAACCGACCAGTTAGGGTCAATCTCACCCTTAGCCTCGGCAGGGGCCGCAAATTTTTCCATATAAAAAGCAGGGCCTGGGTCCATCATGCTGCCGCGCGGTGCAATCGCAATAACAGCCAAAGCATTCGTCAAACCTTTGGCCAGGTAACTTGTGCCTTCAACAGGATCAACAGCTATGTCAGCTTTAAAATCAGCGCCAGGCTGCCCAACAATCTCACCATTATAAAGTTGCGGGGCTTCGTCTTTTTCCCCTTCACCAATAACAACCAAACCTTCAAGCTCAATTTGTTGCAAAGCGGTTCTCATCGCATCAACAGCAGCACCATCACCGCGCTCTTTATCGCCCCGACCAATCCAGTCAAAAGCAGCTCGCGCAGCATCTTCAGTAACTTTCCTCAGACCGAATATTAGTTCTGGTCTGGCGCGTCCGGCGCTTGTCATCATGGTAGTTCCCCGAGCTCTTCCAAAAAAGAATGATCACAAAATGAAAGTGAAAATTCCTTTTAATTTTTTTGCAAAGGCTTAAGCACCTTCTTTCAAACAAAGCTATAATCTTTGACCAAAGTGCAAAACATGCCTCCAGGTAGGACAGCCCTACCCATACGGGTAGGTTTTAGCACTTTTTTAACATTTTAAGCAAAAAAATAAAGCAACTGTCTTAAATTCTGATGCAAAAAAATACAGGCATAGAACAAGAAAAATCAATAACTTAACGGGGAAAACCACAAGTCAGAGAATTAAATTTTAAAAAATTGAAAATTCTAAAAAATAAATGGGAAAAGTTTAAACAAGGCCGGTAACGGGGTCAGATATCCCCTCATTATAGTAAAGAGCAACCGCCTCAGATCGATTTCGAACGTTTAATTTTGAATAAACATTACGAAGATGAAATTTCACTGTATTTTGAGAAATCGCCAGCACATCAGCCAATTCTTGATTGGTCATGCCGAGGCTTAATTTCTCTAACATTAAGCTTTCTCTATTCGTCAGGGAATTTAAAAGACTTTGGTCTTGTTGCTTCCCCATAAATGGAAACACCATAGACCCTCGCGCAACACTGTCCAAAACATGCAGCAAACGCTCAGGCGGTTCAGCTTTTGAGAAATAGGCATAAGCCCCAAGCTCCATAGCCTCGCGTGGGACAACCTCCCCAATATCACCTGTGTAAACCACAACTTTGGGACTATCCGTACGTTTTGACAAAGCCTGCAACAACTCCCGGCCATTGCAATAAGGCATAATCCAACCAGTGATAACAATATCTATAGAAAGAACTTCCAGACCATCAAGCAAACGCGCACCGTCATGCGCAGAAGCAACAACATCAAAACGGCCGTCTTCATCAAATAAGGAGCGCAATCCACGCACTACCAATGGGTTTTTGTCCACAACAGCAACGCGAACAGGATAATTAATTTTCATCCCCAAACCCATAGTGCCTCGTCTCCTTAACATTAGTATGAGACCATCAAATCAATTTATTCGATAAAATAAAATTATAGCACACTCAAACCCAATGTTCAGGCATCAGTATTACAAATGATTTGATAGTTAATGGAAGGAATTTATCGGCACAGGAATTCTTTAAAGCCATGTATTCAATAACAAAATACAAACGCAAAAAGAAACAGCACATAGCCCTCTAATTTGAATTGTTCCCTCCAAAACAACTCAAAAAGGCATATGAACGATACCAATAAATCATGAGACTTAAGAATAAACGAAATCAAAGGAGGGAGTAAAGTGTACAAATCAGCACACTCAAAAGGAACAAATTTAGTAACTATCCATCACATCAGAAAGGCAATTATATATGCATATTAAGAATGGCAGGCTTTGGCTGATGCAATACATTGAAATTGATATCTATTTTTCCTCAGGCATTTAATAGTCGTCTCTTTGGCCAAACCCCAGTCAGACCATTCAGTACCAAGTGTACCCTCAACAATTAATTTCCACCCAGCTTGTGCTTCAAGCCGAGCTTTAGCAGCAGAACCACGCCGCGCCCCCCAACCAGAGACAACCTCGTCCTTGCAACTCCCCTTAGTCGCAGCTACAGGTTTGACCGTTTTACAAGGCCTGGCAGTCCTTGTGCACTCCCATTTTCCTTTATTTTCTCCGCTCATAAGGTCAATACATAGAAGCTTGCGCTCTGTAGCAGCAGACCAGGCCATATAGTCAGCCCCATACTTGGCTTTCACTGAAGCTTTCCAAGTAAAAAAAGCATTCGCTCTAGCTAATTCTCCAATAGAAGACGCCTTACCCGTTGCTGAAAAAGCTTCAACCAGACATTGTTTATCGTTCGCATGTGCGGGAGGCATGGAAAAAGAAATCTGCACAGCAACCAATAAAGTCACAGCAAAAACCATCAAAAAATTATTAATCAAACGGTTCATAAACAGCACTCCCAGCTAAATTCAGCCTCAAAATTTCAGATAAACAATTATTGTAAACTAAGACTAGTCACGGCCTCATAATATTGCCTAACATCAACCTATTCCAGCTCTTTTTCAAACTGTACACTAATCATTTGTCAGCCTTTAGCCTAACCTCATCAACGAACCAAACATGAAAAGACCTGTGTCTGACTCCAGTTTGCCAAACAATCATATCAAAAAAAAACAGGCGCCCCCACAAATTGAGAGCGCCTGTTCATTAAGCATGATTTTATATTATTTTAAACAGACTAGTCTGCTAGATTGCACTCAAATTAGAGCCCACAGCTTTACCCTGGCGCTCAATCATTCCATTTAAAGCCCCAATATAAGCTCTGGCAGAGGCCACCATTGTGTCAGTGTCAGCACTGCGCCCAGTGGAAGTAAATCCATCTTGCTCAAGGCGAACCATAACATCAGCTTGCGCATCAGTTCCCTCTGTCACGGCCATAACCTGATAAAGTGGTAAACGTGCCTCATGCGGAACAATATCCCGGATCGCGTTAAAGATCGCATCAACCGGCCCATCTCCACCAAATTCTCGTGTTGTCTCAACGCCTTCAACATCAAGCGTAACTGTTGCTTTTTGTGGTCCACCAGTTCCTGCATATACAGTCAAGGAAACAAGTTTAATCGGTGCATTTTCACTCGACACTTCATCATCAACAAGCGCAATTAAATCCTCATCAAACACTTGTTTTTTCTTATCGGCCAAGTCTTTAAAACGTTGGAATGCTTCTTGAAATGCATTGTCACCAAGCTCATACCCTAAGTCTTTCAACTTCTCTTTAAAGGCATGCCTGCCTGAGTGTTTCCCCATCACTAAAGAAGAAGCCCGCAACCCAACAGATTCTGGCGTCATAATCTCATAGGTCTGATTGTTCTTAAGCATCCCATCCTGATGAATACCAGATTCATGCGCAAAAGCATTTTGCCCAACAATGGCTTTGTTATATTGAACAGGAAACCCAGATACAGCTGAAACCAACCGAGACACTTTAGTAATATGAACAGGGTCAACGTTTGTCCAGAAAGGCAACACATCAGAACGTGTGTCCATTCCCATAACCACTTCTTCCAAAGCCGCATTACCAGCCCGCTCACCCATACCATTTATAGTACATTCAATTTGCCGCGCACCAGCACGAACACCAGCTAAAGAATTTGCAACAGCCAAACCCAAATCATTATGACAATGGGTCGACAAAATCACATCGTCAGCGCCTGGCACTTTATCGATCAACATCTTGATTAACTCAAAATATTCCTCTGGTACAGTATAGCCTACTGTATCGGGGATATTAATCGTCGTCGCTCCAGCTTTAATCGCATCTTCAACACAGCGACACAAAAAGTCATGATCTGTCCGTGTCGCATCTTCAGCTGACCACTCAACATTATCAGTATATTTGCGCGCACGAGTTACAGAATTCGTCACAGCCTCAAGCACAGCCTCAGGTTCCATTTGCAATTTATACTTCATATGAAGAGGGCTGGTTGAAATAAAAGTATGAATGCGTGATTGTTTGGCAGGCGCCAAAGCATCACCAGCACGGTCTATGTCTTTATTCGATGCGCGAGACAATCCGCAAACAACAGAATTTTTAACAATTTTAGCGATTTCCTGAACCGCTTCAAAATCACCATTAGAAGCAATTGGAAAACCAGCCTCGATCACATCAACGCCCATTTCATCAAGCACTTCAGCAACTTGAAGTTTCTCGTTTAATGTCATAGATGCCCCAGGGCTTTGTTCACCATCCCGCAATGTTGTATCAAAAATCACAATCTTATCTTGTGAATTTCTACGGGTTTCTTGATTGGTATCAGTCATTATTCTCGTCCTAAATTATCGTGTAGAATAAGCATTGCGACATAAATATTTTTTCACAAAATAAGTATTTTCTAAGAAAAATAATTATCACTGAAAAATATTTAGGGTCTCTTTATAATTGATAAAACAATACTCATCCAAAATACATTTCTCAAAATCACGACTAACCGTGATTTCACTCAATTCGTCTCCCCTAAGGCCACAGCTTATGATGACTGTTGTGCCCAGGGGCTAATAAGAAGACGGCTAATCAGCAGAGAGCTAATAAGAAGAGTACTAGTAAGAGAAAGGTGCAGACCCCAAAGCAGGCCTTCAGATGCAAAAAGCAATGCAATTGTTGTGAAAACAACGAAACTCAAAATAGATTTAGAGAATACAAAACCCTTAGGAAAAATCATCAAAGATTTTCCCTTTAATAAGGCTGCACATGAAAAGTAAGAACATGATGCGCCTGAAATGATGCTATGAGAGACCACAGCCATTTCAAAAATTCTCCAAAAGTTCGCTATTACTATCAATATAACCAAAGAGAGACAATATTTCCAGTCTCTTTTCACATCAGAAGCACAAAACTAAAAAGCCAGGCAAAATTCCCGATTTTAACTGCAAACACGACAAATATGAGATTAACAAATCACACCTCAAAAGAAGTTCTCAAACCTTTGCCACAATCCTTTGACATGTAATTTAAAGAGGTTTTATAAGTGATAACCAGTTTTAAACCCTAAATAATTTCAATAAACTAACTAGAAGCCTTCTTTTACTCTTTTTAGTTTAAGTCAAAAGTAATACAGGCGAGTACGAGTTAATGAGTAGTTCCAAAGGTCATATCCCTACTGAAAAATTAGACGACTTGCTCCATAGTGTAATGGAATGGGCTGATCATGCTAAAATTGATGACGAGCCTCTCGCAACTTCCAAAGAAAACAATAGTAGCAATCAAGCCGGCTCAGGAAAGAACATGCGCAAAAAAACACCTTTTTTTAGCAACATCGGAAATATTGTTACAACCCTGGTTTCAGCCATCGCATTAATTTTTTCAGGTTACAGTTTTTACGAAACAGTTCTCAAAGAAGCTCAATTAAAAATTTATGCACCAGCCCTCGTTCATATGTATCGCAAAGATTTCAGAGACGTTCTAGCCATACCCATGACAATTTCCAATGATGGAGCTAAACGCGGAACAATCCTATCCATAGATCTGAAAGTCACCAACACTGATACAGGTGAGAGTAAAAACTTTGAAAATTTATATTTTGGCAACAATCTCAAAGACACAAGTCGTATCTTTACGCCCTTAACCATGTCAGGTCGCTCAAGCAAATCTGAAGTTGTCATGTTTTACGCAGATCGCCCCGGCGCTTTCTTCAAAACAACAGGCGGTGTAAAGTCTCATCTTAAATTTGAGTTAAAAATCAATACAGACACATCAGAAAATCTATTCAAACAAAAGCAACAACCATCCTTAAGCTTTGATATGACAGCTACTTTCATCCAATCATTTCGCACGATGGAAAAAGGCATCCCGACTGTTTATTACAAAAACAAACAAGAAAAATCCAAAGCTCCAGAAACAGAAGCTAAAAAAGTCACCGAACCTCCAAAAACTGAGAGTGAAGCTGAAGAAGCCTCAAACGAAGCAAACAATCAGTAATCTTCCCAAGTAAGGTTATAAAAAAGGCGCTTACTGATTTTGTCTCAGCAAGCGCCTTTTCAATTTTAAAATGCAAAATAAAGACGTCCACTTAAAACAAAGGCCGTCAAATCTAAATCAGCTTATTTTGTGCAAAATTTAGCCCAACTGATGCATGTCACACCATCAGAACCAGGTTTACATTTGTATTTTTCACTTTTTACGCTGTAGCCATCAACAACACCTGTTGCAACCCAGCCTGGCCACAAGCCCCAGCTTACAGATTGAACCATAGTTTCCATGGCAAACCATTTAGCTGAACTTTCTGAATATGAAGTCGCTTTTGCAGATTTCGAAACACAACCAGCTTGAGCAACACCAAAAGAGCCAACAATCAAAGAAAGCGCAAGTACGCCAGATTTAATCCCCGAATGAATAGACATAAAACTCTCCATTATTTTGAATAATCAGTACCAAAAAGAATACGCTATTATTAAAGTACAAAAATAACACAATTGCTATCATCATAATAAAAGTTAACAAAAACGAATGCTGCAAAGCGGCATTTTTAAAATTTTCTTATAAAAAAAACAGCCTAAAAGCGTCAGAATGCCGCATTGCAGAAGATTGTATAACCCCAAAAAACCTAAAAATTGCCTTATTTAAAGACTTATGAGGTTAAAATAGCCATGCAAATTACGCATAGCTGCTTTGCAGCATTTTTACTTGCACCCCCTAAGGAAAAAGGGCATATTACTAAGCATAGAGATTAACAAACAGTTCTTACTGTGTTGGTCTTGAAGGTTTCTTCCCTCCCCAGAATCCTTCTATTCAGCTTCTAAAATTTAGAAGCAACCCTATATACCAGGTCAGAAATGACCTGGTTTTTTTTTGCCTCATCCAATTAAACAGGCAACACATCAAACCAATATCACCGCAAATTAATAATTCTATTGAATTGTCCTTTATTCAAAAAGGCCTATATGCCAAACTGAGCACAAATATTAAGTCAGTATATGCTTATGGCCTAAAATACTCCTTGGAGCCATCCAGCTAAATACCCCAAAAATTAAGACAACGTAATATGACAGATATTTCAGAAGCTTTCTCAAATGCCTTTCACCTCATAATATCTGCGGACAAAAACCTGGTAGAAATTATCCTGCTATCTCTCAAGGTTAATTTAATCGCTATTTTTATTTCCTGCGTAATAGGCCTCTCAATTGGCGCTCTTCTAGCCGTCTATAAATTTAAAGGACGGACAATCTGCCTCATCACATTAAGCGCACTTATGGGCCTACCCCCTGTAGTCGTTGGGCTTATAGTTTATTTATTCCTTTCAAATTCAGGTCCCCTTGGCATACTAGGCCTTCTCTATACGCCAACAGCAATGATTATAGCCCAATCCATTTTGATCACCCCCATCATCGCCGCCCTGACACGCCAAACTCTGGAAGTCATGCACAATGAATATTACGAGCAATTAAAATCACTAGGGGTCAGCAAACTAGCAATGGCAAAAACATTACTGTGGGATGGTCGATATCAACTCATAACAGTCGTGCTTGCTGGCTTTGGACGTGCATTAGCTGAGGTTGGTGCTGTGATGATTGTTGGAGGGAATATCAATCACCTCACACGGATCATGACGACAGCCATCGCACTAGAAACATCAAAAGGAAATTTAAGCCTGGCGCTCGGTCTTGGTATCATTTTGATTATCTTATCTTTTATCGTCAACGGACTGGTCTACGCTATCAACCTCACTGCGGAGCGCCAGGCATATGCTTAAGAAGTCTGAAAAGCTGGATCTTTTTCCTCTGAAAGTGGATAACTTGGTATTCCAGGTAAATGGGAAAAAACTTATTGATAACCTAAGCTTTAAACTTGAAGCAAAAGGTATCACGGCTTTGATGGGCCCCAATGGAGCTGGCAAAAGCCTAACCCTAAGGCTCTTACATAACTTAATTGAGAAAACATCCGGCACGATCAGTTGGAACAATGAAGACAATCAAAAATTCATTCAAAACGCACAGGCCATGGTGTTTCAAAAACCAGTACTACTCCGCCGATCAGTCATTGAAAACTTACGTTATAATTTACATGTCAAAAATATTAAAGATAATGCACAACAAGCAGTGCTTATCGAGGAAGCATTAACAAGAGCAGGATTAACAGAGCAAGCCAACAATCCAGCTCGCCTACTCTCAGGCGGGGAGCAACAAAAACTGGCAATGGCCCGCGCCCTCATGACCAAACCATCAATTTTATTTTTGGATGAACCAACCGCCAGCCTCGACCCAAATGCCACGCTCGTAATTGAAGACCTAATAAAAGCTGCCAACACGCAAGGAACAAAAATTATCCTCATTACCCATGACATTGGTCAAGCCAGGCGCTTAGCTGAAGAAATTTTGTTTTTAACAGGAGGCCAGGTGAGCGAACAAGGCAAAGCAATGGACCTGATCAACAATCCTCAAACAAAACCAGCTCAGCAATATTTTTCAGGTGAAATCGTAACAGAGAAATCTGTCAGCTAAAAATCATCTAAGAGAAACCTATATCCCGACAGAAAGAGCCACAGCTGATCAATTCCGTGTGGAATATCTTGAATACAAAAACACAGTGCAAAAAAGAAAAAGCCCCACAATAATGCGGGGCTTACTTCATTTCTTAAAAAAAATCACGAGTGACTAAATATCAAGGTCAGTGGCATATTCCGCATTTTCAGAAATAAACTCAAATCGAGCTTCAGGTTTTGAACCCATCAATTTCTCAACACTGTCCAATGTGATCTCTTCATCTTCAGTGATTTCCACCCGCAACAAAATCCGACTTTGTCTGTTCATCGTGGTTTCTTTCAACTGATGCGCCATCATTTCACCAAGGCCCTTAAATCGAGAAATTTCAATCTTCCCTCGGCTAGAAAATTCCTTATCAAGCAACTCATCTTTATGACCATCATCACGCGCGTAAAGGGTCTTTGCACCTTGAGCAATTTTATAAAGCGGCGGCATCGCCAAATAGAGATGACCAGTTCGCACAAGTTCAGGCATTTGCCGATAGAAAAACGTAATCAACAAAGACGCAATGTGCGCCCCATCAACGTCCGCATCGGTCATGATAATAACTTTATCATACCGCAAATCATCCAGAACAAAACCGCGCCCCATGCCACAACCCAGCGCTTGCACAAGGTCAGAAAGCAATTGGTTCTGCGCGAGTTTTGCTGAGCTCGCATTCGCAACATTCAAAATTTTACCACGCAATGGCAACACAGCTTGCAATTTTCTATCACGCGCCTGCTTAGCAGAACCACCCGCACTATCACCCTCCACGATAAAGATTTCAGTGTTTTCCCGTGAATTGGCAGAACAATCAGCAAGCTTACCAGGCAAACGTAATTTACGTGTCGCCGTTTTCCGGTTAATTTCTTTTTCGCGCTTACGGCGCAATCGTTCTTCAGCCCGGTCAACAACCCACTCAAGAAGTTTCGCACTTTCAGACGTATGCGTGCTGAGCCAATGATCAAACTCATCTCTAATAGAATTTTCAACAATTCGCGCAGCTTCAACAGTCGCCAACTTATCTTTCGTTTGCCCCTGAAATTCCGGCTCACGAATAAAGACAGAAAGCATCGCCCCCATACTAACAAGCACATCATCAGCGGTAATTTGAGCGGCCTTCTTGTTGCCAACCCGCTCACCATGCGCTCGTAGCCCTTTGGTCAAAGCAGCTCGCAAACCATTTTCATGCGTGCCACCTTCTTGTGTTGGCACCGTGTTACAATAAGAATTTAAGAAACCATCGCGATTAGCAATCCAACAAAGTGCCCATTCAAGCGAGCCATGTCCCTCTTTCGTTTCAATCTTACCGGCAAAAAGTGTGCTGGCAACAAGCGTAGCTCCCTCAACCCGCACAGAGAGGAAATCTTTCAAACCCCCAGGAAAATGGAAAACGGCCTCACTTAGAGTTGTGTCTTTCTCACCTAATAATTCAGGCGCGCAAAACCAGCGGATCTCAACACCACCAAACAAATAAGCTTTCGAACGTGCCATCTTAAAGAGAATTGATGGCTTGAACTGAACCCCCTTGCCAAAAATTTGCTCATCCGGAAGGAAGCGAACTTTCGTACCACGGCGATTTTTAATAGCCCCTAATTTTTCCAAACCACCCTGTGCAATACCGCGAGAAAAGGTTTGTTTGTAAAGTTGCTGCCCTCGTGCCACTTCAACTTCCAGAATTTCGGAAAGCGCGTTCACAACAGAAACACCAACACCGTGCAAACCACCAGATGTTGCATAAACCTTACTATCAAACTTACCTCCCGCATGGAGTGTAGTCATAATCACTTCTAGCGCAGATTTATCTTTAAACTTAGGGTGCGGATCAACAGGAATACCACGGCCATTATCAGAAACGACGAGCGCGCCATCAGCTTCAAGCCGAACCTCAATCCAGTTCGCATGTCCAGCTACGGCTTCATCCATTGAGTTATCAATGATCTCAGCAAACAGATGGTGCAATGCTTTTTCATCAGTGCCACCAATATACATGCCAGGGCGACGGCGCACAGGTTCAAGCCCTTCAAGGACTTCAATATCAGCTGCCGTATAATCAGCTTCTCCCCGATTTGCAGCTACTGCTTTATCTTTCTTCGAAGCAGCCTTTGGTGAAGCTTTCTTCTTTTGTGTATTTTTTTCTGTTTTAGCAGTCACTAACTCTACTTTCTTCAAATCTAAATTTTTCCCCGTAACACTAGTATTAGGCTCACTCTTATCGTGCGCCCTTTCCCCAGTTTCACCCAATAAATCAGGCTGCTCTTCAATTTCTGGTACAACAGGAGGCTCCTGCTTCTTAGCAACAGGTTTAGCAGACTTACCAACTGATTTAACAACAGACCCTTTTACAACAGCCCCAAGCCTTGAAAACAAATCTCGTGCCATCAGAGTGCCCCTCAATCGTTTGTCTCTTACCCCTCACTTGCTCGTCTCTCAAGTGATGATTTAATGGAAGTATTGAGAATAAAAATGGAAGGCAACTTAGTTAAGTCAATACAATCTCTCATGGCTGCATTAACAGACCCGCGCCTTCCATGCGAATCATTTTATTTTACGACAAATAGATTCAATTGTACGAGCGGCCATTCTGCAACTAACGTAAATTTACGGTTTTTAATAGAAAAGCACCTAAAATTCTTCTCAAAAAACTTTACTCAATCCAGTTTAAATTCTCTTTTCCATTAAAGCTGCGACCTAACGAAAGTAGGATTTTCTCTGTAAACTAATCTCATTTTTGTAAATTTCCCGCCAATACCAGCTAAATTTAATTGTCATTTCTCACAAAAAAAGCCATACAAACCTTCTAAAATGCCCGATGCAGAAGAAAGCTATGGATAAAAACCAATGAATAAAAGCTATTTTCTGTTCAAAGACTGTTAAATCGGGTTTAAACCTGTTAAAGACAGAGAAATCCGTAAGGATAATGTTTTTTGAGAGCAAACTTTGTAATGAAGTCGCTTTGTAATGAAGCCACTTGCATCAAACAAACAAATAAAGAGCAACGCACTATACTCATCGATTGCAGATATCTAACATCTTTGTTAATTCAAAGAGGGACAATCGAAACAATAAGATTGAAATAGTGCACGGAATGAAAGAGACCCCACCAAACAGGTAGGATCAATTGTCATATGACATTTAAAGAGCTGAACTTAAGCGAAAACATATTATCAGCCGTTGAAAGCGCTGGTTACGATATCCCAACCCCAATTCAAAAAGCAGCCATACCACCTGCCATTGAGGGTAAAGATGTACTTGGCATTGCGCAAACAGGCACAGGAAAAACAGCCTCTTTCACAATCCCAATGCTAACGAAATTAGAACGAGGACGTGCACGTGCACGCATGCCAAGATCCTTAATCTTAGCGCCAACTCGTGAACTAGCTGCGCAGGTTGCAGAAAGTTTTGAACAACTTGGCAAAAACCATAAACTAACCATCGCTCTACTCATTGGCGGCGTATCTTTTGACGAGCAATTTAGAAAGCTTGATAGAGGGGCAGATGTTTTAATTGCAACCCCAGGTCGGCTAATGGACCATTTTAGCCGTGGTAAAATACTATTAACTGGTGTTGAAATTCTGGTAATCGACGAAGCCGATCGTATGTTAGATATGGGCTTCATTGACGATATCAAAAAAATATGTGGCCTATTGCCTCCCAAAAGGCAAACCATGTTCTTTTCAGCCACAATGCCACCAGAAATACAAAAATTTACTCAAGAATTTTTAAAATCACCCGTTAAAGTTGAAATCGAGCGCCAAAGCAGCACGGCCAGCACGATTACCCAACGTTTTCAATTTATCAATGCTGATGAAAAAACCAAAAGAGAAGAATTCCGTAAAGCCATAAGTGAGCATCAGATAGAAAATGCTATTATTTTCTGTAACAGGAAGCGTGACGTAGAAATCCTCTATAAATCCATGTCAAAACACAAATACAGTGTTGGTGCCTTGCACGGCGATATGGATCAACGCCAACGAATGATCACTCTAGAAAAATTCAGGGCCGGAGAAATAACATATCTAGTAGCAAGCGATGTAGCTGCTCGCGGTCTCGATATTCCAAATGTTGGTCACGTTTTCAATTTCGATATCCCAATTCATGCTGAAGATTATATCCACCGCATTGGCCGAACAGGACGTGCCGGGCGCGAAGGCTATGCAGCTTCATTCATTTCATCAAGTGACAAAAAATACTTTGATGCTATCTTGGAACTAACAAAAGATACTCCTGTATGGATAGGTGAAGAGCCAACAGATCAAGATTTTAAATCTCGCGGACGCGGTAATAGGGGGAATAAAGGAAGAAATACTGCAAGTAACAAACAACCAAGCAGAAATATTAAGAATAAAAATCAAGGAAATTCTGCCGACGAAAAAACTAAGCAAGATTTAACAAATAATCTAAATGATCGTGAAGACACAAACACTGATCAAAACAAACAAAAAAACCAAAATAATCGCAAAAACTCAACTGCGAGAAAAAGTAATACTCAAAAACAACAAAACAAACCAGGTGAAGACAACCAGCCTGTTTCTACACAACCTAAAAAGAAAGCAAATGAACCCGTTTTGGGTATGGGAGAGCACGTGCCAGCTTTCATGTTAAGATCAGTTTCTAAAAACAAGAGCTAACAGGCCCAAAACCAAAAAACACATAAAAAGCAATACCTTAAGGAAAAAGAAGCTGTACTGACGAGTATACAACTTCTGGTATATATTGCACTTACGGTAGAATCTGCTAAATATAAAAATTAAGCAATAATTAATGCCTGTGCTCATAATATTTTAGACTAATTTAACCGTATAATAACAATAATGGTCAAACCAATTATACAATGTTAGCACATTTATTTGTGAAATTTAGGTAAGCCCGTGACTGACAATCAAGACAAAAAAAATTCGCAGGACAGAAGCGTCTCCGTTGGAGAAAAGGCTCTGGGTTACATAAAGTATAACCAATCATCCGCCGCGCCGGATGGTTATGAGCTATGGTATAACTACGCAAGCGGCTTAAAACCTGAATTAAACAACCAAATTAAAACACTTCTGGCCGAACAGCCTCGCATTCAACAAGACCAACTTGATGAGCTTTACTCAACTCATTTTAACGCATCTGAAGTTGATGACCGTATGGAAGAAATCAGCTCTCAAGTTGCTACCGAGTTAAACGAAGTTATGGAAATGGTCGGCAGCTCACTGCAAAACACAGAAAGCTATAGTGAAAGTTTAGAAATTTTCACTAGCGAACTAGCCGATATTAAAGACGAAGGCTCCATGCGAATGATGATTTCATCAATGGCAGCAGCAACCTTAGAAATGGCACAGAACACCAAAGAACTTGAAAGCAATCTAGCTAACTCTAAAACTCAGATTATGAGCCTCAATAAAGACATCGAGTCGATCAAAGCTGAGTCAATGACTGATGCTCTCACTGCAATAGCCAATCGCAAAAAGTTCGATTTAACTCTACAAAAAGAAGTAACATCAGCACTAGATACAAACGAACCTCTATGTTTGGCTCTTGGGGATATTGATCATTTCAAAGCGTTTAATGACAATCATGGCCACCAAACAGGCGATCAAGTCTTAAGGCTAGTTGCGAATATCCTAAAAACCAATGTAAAAGGAAAAGACCTGGCAGCGCGTTATGGCGGCGAAGAATTCGCGATCATCCTTCCTCAAACCAATCTGGAAAACGCAGTTACGGTCGCAGAGCAAATTCGAAAAGCTGTGATGAACAAAGAACTGATTAAAAAATCAACAGGTAAAAAGCTTGGTCGCGTGACCATGTCTCTTGGCATAGCTCAATTTACAAATGCAGATACCATTGAAAGTATTATCGCCCGCGCAGATAAATGTCTTTATGCAGCAAAACATGCCGGCAGAAACAACGTGCAAACTGAATTAAGTGAAGCAAGTTCAGCTGCTATTGATAATAATGCAGCTTAAATTAGACCGTTTTTCATTTTAATAAATCTAATTTCCAGCCTTAACAGAGGCTGAGTATTTCTCAGCCATTTCCTCAGTAACAGGTGTAATCGCTACAGATTCCCCGCATCCACAAGCACTGGTTTGGTTAGGATTATTAAACACAAATCCAGATGAAAGCTTACTCACTTCATAATCCATTTCAGTACCAAGCAGAAAAAGAATGGCTTTAGGGTCAATCACAATTTTTACCCCTCGATCTTCAATCACATCACCACCGTCAGTGATAGCCTCTGCATAATCAAGGGTATACTCCATGCCCGCACAGCCACCATTTTTCACACCAATCTTCAAACCAGCAATCGCTTTGTCAGAATTTTCAATAATTTCCTGAACGCGATCGGCAGCAGCTTGTGTAACTGTCATGACTTTTGGTAACGGACGGCTCATTTTTTATTCCTTTATTTTAAAACCACAAAATACAAAAGGTGTAAGTGATCCAAAATCCTTAAAACATATTCAAAGCAAAGCGTGCTTCTTCAGACATCATACTCATATCCCAAGGGGGATCAAAGCTAAGCACCACCTTGGCCTTTTTAACACCCTCAACGCCGACAACAGCATTCACAACCCATTCCGGCATCTCACCAGCAACAGGGCATCCAGGTGACGTCAGCGTCATTTCAACATGAACAGAGCGATCATTTTCAATATCTACTTTATAGATAAGACCTAACTCATAAATATCAACGGGGATCTCAGGATCATAAACCGTTTTGATCGCCGCAGTAATATCATTTTTAATGCGCTCAATCTCATCGTCAGGGATCGGCGGAAACTCCTCGAGAGCAGCTGCGGCTTCAACTTCCGACATATGTCCGCCTTCAGTCAGATCGCCGCTACTTGCATCACTTGTCTGAGAAGAACTCAAAGCCTGATTAGCCGCTTTCATCTCATCACGTTCATGATTTGAAGTTTCATCATTCATATTTAAAATCCTCAAAATTGCATGATTTTAAGGGAGCACCTCCCTCGCAATTTAATACTTAACCAAAAAAATCAGCGCACTTTTTAAGCCCGGTGACAAGTGCATCAATATCAGCTTTGTTATTATAAAGCGCTAAAGAAGCCCTACACGTTGACGTCACTTCAAAACGAGCCAGCAAAGGTTCTGCACAATGGGTACCAGCCCGAACGGCAATTCCAGAGCGATCAATAAGTGTGCTCACATCATGCGCATGAACACCTTTTAACTCAAAAGAAAAGATGCCTCCTTTATTTTCAGCTGTACCAATCACTCGTAAAAAGTCTAACTCTCCAAGTTGCCCCGCTGCATAACTTGCCAGCTCATCTTCGTGAAGTTTAATCGCATCACGACCAATCGATTGTACATAATCAATCGCAGCACCTAAACCAATCGCTTGCACAATCGGCGGTGTCCCAGCTTCAAAACGATGCGGCGGGTGACCATAAGTGATTGTCTCAGTTGAAACGCTATCAATCATCTCACCGCCTCCCATATAGGGAGACATTTTCTCAAGCAATTCCATCTTACCATACAAAATGCCAATACCCGAAGGGCCATAAAGCTTATGTCCGGTAAACACATAGAAATCAGCGTCCAGGTCAACCACATCAACGGGCATATGAACAACACCCTGACTGCCATCAACTAAAACTTTTATGCCCCGCTCATGTGCAAGTTTAACAATCTCTTTAATCGGCACAACCGTACCAAGCACATTAGACATCTGTGTAATGGCAATAAGTTTCGTCTTTGGTGTCAATAAAGCTTCAAACTCATCAAGAAGGAAATTCCCCTGATCATCGACAGGAGCCCACTTTAAAACCGCTCCCTTACGTTCTCTCAAAAAATGCCACGGCACAATGTTAGAATGATGCTCCATGATAGAAAGAACGATCTCATCCCCTTCAGCAATTTCATCAAGTCCAAGAGAGTTCGCCACCAAGTTAATCGCTTCGGTTGCATTCTTAGTAAAAATGATCTCGTTTTCAGAACCCGCATTTATAAATTTCTGAACCTTACGGCGCGCTTCTTCAAATTGCTCAGTCGCAGTATTACTTAAATAGTGAAGGCCACGATGAACATTCGCATATTCAGCTGAATAGGCTTGTTCTATAGCCTTTAAAACTGAAGTGGGTTTTTGGGCAGAAGCGCCATTGTCTAAATAGACCAAAGGCTTGCCATAAACCTCTCTCGACAAAATCGGGAAATCTTGTCTTATAGCTTCAACATCAAATGTCTTTTTAGCTGTATCCAACAAATCAGTTCACCTTAATAAAAAACGAAATCTAATGTAAAAAAGCTGAGGCTCAAAATGAACCTCAGCACAAATTTTAAGCTTTTTCATACCAAGCAATGGTACGCCCAATCACATAATCACGAAGAGTATCATTCTCAATCAACTCAAGAGCTTCACCAACAAATGCCTGGATAAGCAAAGCACGCGCATCAGCATCAGCAATACCACGAGCTTTCAGATAGAATAATAATTCATCATCAATCTGACCAGTTGTAGCACCGTGCCCACAAAGCACATCATCAGCATAAATTTCAAGTTCCGGTTTAGAATCAAATTCACCAGAATCAGAAAGCAACAGAGCTTTGCTCATCATCACGCCATCAGTTTTTTGAGCCCCAGGTTGTACAATAACTTTTCCTTGGAAAACAGCACGGCCTTCATCATCAAGCACGGTTTTAAATAGCTCACGGCTTTCACAACTAAGACCAGCATGATCCATTACCAAAGTTAGATCCGCGTGAGATTTACCGCTAAGTAAAGCAACACCAGAGATATCAGCTTTCGCCTCATCACCATCATAACGAATTTCAACTTGGTTGCGCGTAACACCGCCATCTAAAGTTGCTTGAAACAGATTGTAGTCAGACCCTTTACCAAGCTTTCCGATAACATTAGAAAGATGCAGGCTTTCATTGTGGTCTTCGTTAAATTTAACATGACGAACCTTAGCCCAGTCACCGACCAAAACCTCTGTCACAATATTACTTTGAGAAGCCTTACCATGCAGTGAAAGATGGCTCTCAATAAATTCAACATTTGCCCCTGCCCCAATATCAAAGAACAAACGACTAGCAAATGAACTTTCACCAGCAGTTGAAGAAACAAAAATCAAATGAATAGGTTTAGTCACTTCGGTACGCTCAGCAATTTTCAGAGCAGCACCACCTTGCATCATGATCAAGTTTAAAGCCTGCACAGCATCGCGCGGATTCTGTTGCACAGAACCAATTGGCTTCACCCAACTAACATCACCATCAAGTGCAGCCTTTAATGAAAGCACCTCAACATCATCACCAAGAGAAAGGTCAGATAGCTCTTCATTTAATTGACCATCAACAAACACAAGTGCATACGTTGAAAGTTCAACCAATTCAGCGCCAAGGAGATCATTCAGTTGAGCCTTCGTCACCTCTCCCTGTTCAGCTGGTTTGAAAGCCACTTTCATAGCAGCTTTCAAATCAGTATATTTCCACTCTTCAACACGCCGATTAGGCAAACCCAGCGCTTGAAATTCAGCACGAGCCGTCTCTTGTAATTCTTTCAACCAAGACGGGCCGTCAAGCGGCGCCTCTTCGCTTAAAGAGATAAGGCCTGTTTCAGCCTCTGTTCTAACTAGTTCCATCAAAACTCTCCCTAAGCCAATTCATCGTCATATTCTGCATAACCAGCTTCTTCAAGTTCAAGAGCCAATTCTTTACCGCCAGTTCGTGCAATCTTACCGTCAGACATCACGTGCACTTTATCTGGTACGATATAGTTCAACAGGCGCTGATAGTGAGTGATAACAAGCATAGAGCGTGTTTCTGAGCGAAGTGCGTTAACACCTTCAGAAACAATCCGTAGCGCATCAATATCCAAGCCACTATCTGTTTCATCCAAAATACACATGCCAGGATCAAGCAAAGCCATTTGCAAAATTTCCATGCGCTTCTTTTCGCCACCAGAAAAACCAACGTTCAAGCCGCGCTTCAGCATCTCAGGTTTCACACCCAGATCTTTCGCTTTTGCTTGGATCAGTTTCATCATATCAGGAATAGACAACTCTTCTTGATCACGCTCTTTACGAACTGCATTAATAGCCGTGCGCAAAAAAGTCATGGTCGCAACACCAGGAATTTCAATCGGGTATTGAAACGCAAGGAATAAACCAGCAGCAACACGCTCAGCCGGGTCCATTTCTAAAATGCTTTCACCATTATAAAGAATATCACCTTTAGTGATGTCATACTCATCCTTACCCGCAATCACATAAGAAAGCGTCGACTTACCAGAACCGTTGGGCCCCATAATTGCATGAACTTCACCATCAGGAATAACCAGATCAATACCATTTAGAATTGGTTGACCTTCAACTTCTACATGTAAATTTTTAATTTCTAACATAAATCTATGTCCGTCTATTATCTGTTTTTTCACCAGCTAAGCTGGCCTTATTAATTCATCTTAAATTTTTAAAAATAGCCAAATCGTACTTAAGCCTTAGCCCACACTGCCCTCTAGGCTAATGCCTATTAGTCTTTGTGTTTCAGCCATGAATTCCATCGGTAATTTTTGTATAACTTCTCGAGCAAATCCGTTCACGATAAGCGCCACAGCTTCTTCTTCATTCAGCCCGCGCGCTTGTGCATAAAACATCTGATCATCAGAAATTTTTGAAGTGGTCGCTTCATGTTCAAAAGTTGCCGATGAGTTTTTCGCTTCAATATAAGGCACAGTGTGAGCCGAACATTGATCACCAATCAACAAGCTATCGCACTGAGTAAAGTTTCGCGCATTCGAAGCTTTCTTATGCGCCGAAACCAATCCACGGTACGTGTTAGAAGATTTACCAGCAGAAATACCTTTAGAGATAATCCGGCTTGATGTGTTCTTACCTAAATGGATCATCTTGGTGCCACTATCCACTTGCTGCATCCCATTAGAGATCGCAATTGAATAAAATTCACCTTGTGAATTATCACCGCGCAAAATACAGCTCGGATATTTCCAGGTAATCGCTGAACCAGTTTCAACCTGTGTCCATGAAATTTTAGAATTATTCCCACGACAATCACCGCGCTTGGTCACAAAGTTATAAACGCCGCCCTTGCCATCTTTGTCGCCTGGGTACCAGTTTTGAACAGTAGAATATTTAATCTCAGCATCATCCAAAGCAATCAACTCAACAACAGCCGCGTGCAGTTGGTTCTCATCGCGCATAGGTGCCGTACACCCTTCAAGGTAGCTCACATAAGAACCCTTATCAGCAATGATAAGCGTGCGTTCAAACTGGCCAGTGTTTTCTTCATTGATCCGGAAATAAGTCGACAACTCCATAGGGCAACGCACCCCAGGCGGAATGTAAACAAAACTACCATCAGAGAAAACGGCTGAGTTCAAAGTGGCATAAAAATTATCCGACTTCGGTACAACAGAGCCAAGATATTTCTTTACCAATTCAGGATGCTCTTTAATCGCTTCAGAGATAGAGCAAAAAATCACACCGGCTTTTGCAAGTTCATCCTTAAACGTAGTCACAACAGAAACACTGTCAAAAACCACATCCATCGCAATTTTCGCGCCTTCAACACCAGCAAGCACGGCCTGCTCTTTCAAAGGAATACCTAGCTTTTCGTAAGTAGCTAGTAATTCAGGGTCAACCTCATCAAGGCTTTTTGGCCCCTCAGTAGATTTAGGAGCTGCATAATAATAAAGATCTTGAAAGTTCGGTTTTTCATACTCAACCTTCGCCCACTCAGGCTCTTTCATTGTCAACCAGCGTTGATAAGCATCCAGACGCCATTCAAGCATCCACTCAGGTTCATCTTTTTTATCAGAGATGAATTTGACAATATCTTCACTCAAACCTTTAGGTGCTTTGACCGTTTCGATATCGGTCGTAAACCCATATTTATATTTTTCTAATTCGAGCTCTTTAACGTGATCGATTGTTTCTTTTACAGCTACCATAATTGCCTCCAATAGGCCGTCTTATTATTAATATTTAAAATCAAACTTCAAAAACTACATTCTTCAAATGCATCAGTTGCTTCGTGCCGGTTACTAGTTGGCAACTGAAGGCACACTAAAAAGTACATCTAAAGCAAAAGACTAATACAAAAACACTCTGCTTATGCGGCGTGCCCCCTTTTCTTGGCACGGGTATAAATCCCCTCCCAAGCTTTTAAAAAACTATCCACATCATCTTCGTCACTTCCCCATCCAAGAGAAATTCGAAGCGCTGCAAAACTAAGGTTCTCCTTAATAGCCATCGCTTTCAATACATGCGAATGGTCTACCTTGCCAGATGAACATGCCGAGCCCGAGCTCACAGAGATATTCATTAAATCTAATTGAATAACTTGCGTTTCCGCTGAAAAGTCCGGCACTGCAAAACAACAAACGTTGCCCAATCGAGACACATTTTTACCAAACACAACAGCGTCGGGAGATATTTCTAACAATCCAATCTCAAGCTGATCGCGTAATTCTCTAATGCGCGCTTGGTCAGTAGAAAAACTCTCACTAACAGCAACAGCCGCAGCTCCAAAGCCAACGATACCAGCCATGTTCTCTGTGCCACCGCGTCGCTTTAGTTCCTGGCCACCACCAGCAACCAGCGGGTCACGTAAAACAATTGATGGGTCGCGTAAGATAAGCGCACCAACTCCTTGCGGCCCCCCTATTTTATGCGCTGAAACACTGATCAAATCAGCATTCGTCATTGGGAGTAATAAAGGCATCTTGCCAAGTACTTGCACACAATCAGAATGGAGCAAACCACCAGCTTGATGGACAATTTCTGCAATCTCTGCAATCGGCTGTATAATTCCAGTTTCATTGTTCGCCGCCATGACGGAAACCAGAAGAGGCTTTATCTCTTTTTTGTTTGCTTCATTTTTATTCGTCTCATTCACAACTTCTTCAGAGCTAAGCAATTCAGAACGAAGCCATTCAACATCAACCACACCGTCTCTATTCACCGGGATAACAGTGATCTTATCTTTATCAAACCGCATACCGTTCAAAACAGAAGGATGTTCAATAGCTGACACATAAAGACGAGCTTGTGGTTGCATATCTTTTGGAAACAAACTTGGTGTTAATGCCAGATTGTTCGCCTCTGTCCCACCGGAAGTAAAAATCACATCTTGTGCTCGCGCACCTACCATTTTCGCAACGGCCTCACGTGATGCTTCTATACGCCCATGCACTTCACGGCCCTGGTTGTGGACACTTGACCCATTACCAAAAACATCAAAAGCCTCAATCATAGCTGCCTTAGCAGGCTCGAGTAACGGGGCTGATGCATTATAATCCAGATAAGTGCGAGCCATCACAATTGCTCCTCTTTTAAAGGAACCGTATCAGCTGAAGACAATTCATCCCTTGAAGTCGCTTCAAAAACTTTCAGAGTTTCAACAAACTCTGCGGCAGACACAATCACATCAGCCAAACTGGTTTTCTTTAAAAAATCTTTTATATGCAAACCAAGATCTTGCCATAGCCCGTGGGTTAAGCATCGTTGCCCAGCAACACAGCCTCCAACATCAGTCAAGGAACAACGCGTCATCTGCACAGGCTCTTCTACAGCCTCCATAATTTCTAAAATAGAAATTTCCGCCGCATCTCGGGCTAGCACGTAGCCACCACCAGGCCCTCGGCTACTCTTCACCAACCCGGCACGTCGTAATTTCATAAAAATCTGTTCTAAAAAAGCTTGTGAAATAGCCTGGCGCTCAGAAACCTGCGCAATCGCCCTAGGGCGCAAAGTCTTAGATGGGTCAAGGCGAGCAGCTTCATCAGCCAAATCTGCCATAGCCATCACAGCATAGCGACCTTTAGAACTTAATTGCATATCAGCACTTCAACCTTGTTCGTGTTTCAAAGCCCAAAACCTTCATCGCGGTTCTCCATCAGCCAATCTCAAAAATTAACTAAAAAACAGAGCCCACAAATTGAAACGGGGGCAAAATGAAAAAAAGCTGGAAAAAATACTCAAAACAGCCTAATTTGAAATCATTCTAAACTAGAAATATAATTCCCGACCCACGAAGTCAAGTATTCTGTTCAAAGATTTCTGCATTATTTTTTATGCGCTATAATATTTTCTTTGGCTTTATCGGCTTAACTTGCTAGGAACAGATGGTACGAAGTATCAAACAGGACGAAATCAAGCTAAGATATGCCTGAAGTTATTATAAACGGCCCAGCAGGGCGCCTAGAAGCCCGCTATCACCATAATAAAGCTAGCGATTCACCCATCGCAATCCTTTTGCACCCACATCCGCAATTTGGCGGAACTATGAACAATCAAATTGTTTATAATTTATATTACACATATGTGGAACGCGGGTTTTCGGTACTACGCTTCAACTTCCGCTCGGTTGGGCGCAGTCAAGGCGTCTTTGATAATGGCCCAGGCGAGCTATCAGATGCAGCAAGCTGCCTAGATTGGCTACAAACACAAAACCCAGACGCCCGCACCTGCTGGATTGCAGGCGCCTCTTTCGGCGCATGGATTTCAATGCAACTTCTAATGAGACGTCCTGAAATTGATGGTTTCATCTCAGTTGCGCCCCCAGCCAATCTTTACGATTTCAGCTTTCTTGCACCATGCCCTTCTTCCGGTTTAATTGTAAATGGCGCCACCGACAGAGTAGCACCAGCACAATCAGTAACAGACCTGGTAAGCCGCTTGAAAACTCAAAAAGGCATAGTAATCACACATGATGTCTTGGAAGACGCCAATCACTTCTTTGAAGGTAAAATGGATAACTTAATGGAAAGCATTGATAATTATCTAGATTTAAGATTAGGCGTCACACCTAAAATGCTTATTGGAAAAGACGACTAGACCAAACTAAATTCATTAAACCTACCAACCAAAGCTGCTTTCATTTGTAAAACAGCTTTGGTTTCAAAATAAAACCACTTCTTTGATGGTTGCGCATCACTTCAAGCAGTAGTACAAAACTATAGCCTATATGCGGTAAAAAACTCCCCGAACCAATTTAAAACAAACAATAAGCAGGGACTCAAAGACAGTGGATGATCGCCAGGAAAAACTTGAATGGCTAAAACATGCCCTCATTGAAACAGGTTTAAAGGCATCCCCATTCGCAGAAAAAGCCGGCGTCGCCCCCGCAACATTAACAAAGTTTTTAAAAACACCTGAAATCATCACCCCACCAAGTGATCGCATAATGAAAACACTAGCAGAAGCTCATGACTTAACGGGCTATGGCTATGATGGACAGTCTCCAGACACGGGCTTTAACGAAGAAGGCAGCCACCCACTAAGTCCTTCTGATGTTGGTGATAAAGAATACGAAAAATTAAAACAACTCATTTCCGACCCTGAAGGTGAAAACTTCCACGTCGTTGAAGGAAATGGCCTTGAAAATCTTCATATAAAACACGGAGACATCGTCTTTGTTGACCATAACAGACGCCCAAAAGAAAACGATATAGTCTGCCTCTCGCTCCGTGACGAAGAAAACTTCTCAGCTAAAACAATATTCCGTCTTTACGTTCCTTCCGGGTCGGTTACAGCCTGCATAACAGCCACAAACGATCCCGCAATAAACAACAAAGTTATCTTTGTGGACGGTATAAATGTCAAAATATATGGCGTTGTAGAAAAAATAATCCGCAACATTTAAATCTCAACCGTCAAATTTTATTATTAAATTTTACCATTGATTATTAAAAACAAGCATTGTACTGTCCAAGGACAAATTGTGCAAAGGTGGAATGCTGTTGCTTTTCATTAATAATGACCGGCAATGCACTAAAAAAACAACGATAAAACATAATGAGAAACACTCAAAATCTGTGTAATTACTACAAAAAATGCAACTGAGATCGCATAATCAAGAAAACGAGTAATATTTAGCATTCAACATTTAGTATTGCATTTTTAAAATTAAATTTTCCTTATACCTTCGCCATAGAAAAACAAACAATCTTACAATCCTTCAAAATCTAACGATTTATAAAAGGGTCACTAAATGCAATCAGATTTTGAATATTCAATCTTGCAAATCACCGCAAAAATAGTGGAAGCATTTGTAAAAAATAACGAAGTCCCTCAAGAAGAATTACCATCCTTTATTCAAAATCTTTATGCTGATTTATTTCGAGAATTAGAGACTCTAAGTAGTTCGAAGGAAAATCCTAAAATAACAAAAAAAATGCTTGAAACACTGCTAGAAAAAATAGAGAACGACAAAAAATATTACGTTATCAGTGATCTAAATTTAGAAAAAATCTTATTCTATCATTAAACCAGACCAAGCTTAAACTAAGCTAAGGCTCCTGCTAGCACACCACCAGAGACGGGTAGCGACACACCAGTTGTATAAGGAAAGCTAAAGGGAAGGTCTGCAAGGTGACGCACAGCTAAAAACCCAAAAGCCTCCGCTTCCATAGCGTCACTCTGCCATCCAAGACTTTCAGCAACTGTTAAATCTTGGGAAACAGCGCGAGATAAACATCCCATCAATTCAGGATTATAAGCACCACCACCAACCACAATCCAATTATTTGGCAAAACATCCATGAATTCACGCGACAATGCAATTGTCTGAGCTGTGATTTCAGTTAATGTCGCGGCGCCATCTTCCAAAGACATATGCTGCATATGAGAAACTGTAAATTGATCCCGATCAAGAGATTTAGGGGGATTAATTTTAAAGTAATCCTCATTCAAAAATTGCTGAACAATCCCCTCATCGACAACCCCTTTTGTCGCATATCGCCCTCCTTCGTCCATTAACTCGCCGGTATGAGCCTCAACCCAATCATTAATCAACGCATTACCTGGCCCAGTATCAAAGGCCAGCATATTTAGCGAACGATCCTGGTCATCGAAGTCGCCATCAATACTAGCCCCAATATAAGTAACATTGGCAACACCGCCTATATTCACAACAGCCACAGGTAAATTCAATTTATTTTCGCGAACCAAAGAATGAACCAAGGCATGATGATAAACGGGAACCATCGGTGCCCCCTGTCCACCAAATTCCATATCTTTTGAACGAAAATCATATACAACAGGGATCAAAAGCTCTGCGGCAAGCTTTTCTCCATCACCAACCTGCAAAGTAACCCCTACATCAGGATCATGAAAAAGTGTTTGCCCATGAAATCCAATAACATCAATGTCTTCAGCAGTTTTACCTGCCTTTTTAAGTAATTCATCAACTGCAAACCGATGCTTTTCACGAATTAAAGCTTCAACTGAAATTGCAATTTCCTGGCGCTGCTGTCCACTCTCAGCGGAGGCAATTTGGCGCATAGTGCTTTTAAGAATATCCTGTTCAGAAACCTCATAAGGCACAAAACAATTGGGCCCCTTAGAAACAATAGTTTCACCATCTGTTTCTATCAAAGCAGCATCAACCCCATCACAAGATGTCCCGCTCATCAAACCAATTGCAACTTTTGGAACTAATTTCATGTCTTACCCCCCAATTTTTCATGGCTTACCCCATTGACAAAGGTGTGATAATTTCCCAAGCAACCTATAAACAAATTTACTAGGGTTAGACTCAATTTAATCGACACTAATAAAACTCAAACAAACATGTAAAGCCGTAAGCCTCATGCCAAAATACCAATCAGACTTTTTAAACATTCTATCAAGCCGCGGCTTTATACACCAGTGTTCAGATGAAACAGCCCTAGATAAAAAACTATCCGAAGGCCCCATCACAGCTTATATCGGCTTTGACTGCACAGCAAAAAGTCTACATGTCGGTAGTCTCTTGCCAATCATGATGCTTTACTGGCTCCAGCAAACAGGCTCAAAACCTGTTGTCCTCATGGGAGGTGGCACCACTCAAATTGGTGACCCTTCAGGCAAAGATGCGGCACGCCAACTCCTAACACTAGACATCATAGAGGATAATAAATCGGGTATTCGCCAAGTCTTTGATCAATTCCTCACCTTTGGCGAGGGTAAAAATGATGCAATAATGACAGACAATGCGAACTGGTTGATGGACATAAATTATGTCAACTTCCTAAGAGACGTTGGCCGACATTTCTCCATCAATAGAATGCTCAGTTTTGACAGCGTAAAACTTCGCCTCGAACGTGAGCAACCTTTATCATTCCTTGAATTTAACTACATGATTTTCCAAGCCTATGATTTTGCTGAACTTTATAAAGAAGAAAACTGCATCCTACAAATGGGTGGCTCTGACCAATGGGGAAATATCATCAATGGTATTGACTTAGGTCGCCGTTTGCACAGCGCTGAGTTATATGGCCTCACAGCTCCGCTACTCACTACCTCAAGCGGGGCAAAAATGGGTAAAACTGCGGACGGGGCCGTTTGGTTAAATGCCGACATGCTCTCTCCTTATGATTATTGGCAATATTGGCGCAATACTGAAGACGCAGATGTTGGTCGTTTTTTAAAATTATTCACGATCCTGCCACTAGACGAAATCGAAAAACTTGAAAGCCTTCAAGGCGCGGAGATTAACGAAGCTAAAAAAATCCTGGCATTTGAAGCAACAAAACTGCTCCATGGTGAAGAAGAAGCACAAAAAGCCGCCGAAACAGCTAAAACAACATTTGAAAAAGGTCAATTAAGCGAAGACTTACCTCAAATCGAAATAACCACAAAAGAAGCAGAAGAAGGCCTTCCCATTTTAAATGCTATTACAAAAGCTGGCCTCGCCAGTTCAAACGGAGAAGCGAGACGACACATCAAAGGTAATGCCATTAAATTAAATGATGAAAAAATCAGTGACGATAAGTTTAAAATCACGCAGAGTGATTTTAATGAAAGCGGAAGTGCAAAGCTCTCATTCGGTAAAAAACGACATATCTTATTAACGCTCTCATCTTGAGTACATTTGCGGATGCTAGTGGGCATCTAAAGCATAAAAATGCCAACAGAAAGAGGAAAGCTAAATTAGCAAACCCTCAATATACAACAAAAGGAATAGTCCAATTAAAACCATCCTATTTGACATTAATGAAACTGTTCTAGACCTTGAAGGTATGCGCACTCTTTTTCACTCGCAGTTTAAAGGGGAAATCAAAGTCGAACATTGGTTTTCAACCTTATTGCATAGCTCTACGATAGCAGCCCTAACTGACATTGAAACTACGTTTACTGAGCTGGCAAAAATTTCTTTAACGAAATTAATCCAAACTCAAAACAAACAACCAGTAAAAGAACGACGTGAAATTCGTGGAAATTTGGTCAAAGAAGAAAACGAAAAGTTCGTCAACCAAGCTTTAGAAAAAATGGCAACTCTTCAAGCCCACGAAGACATAATACCAGCTCTCAAAATTTTAAAAGAAAACGGTTTTAAAACGGTTGCCTTCAGCAACTCTTCTTCAAAATTAATTCAAAGCCAAATCAAAAATGCAGGGTTAGACGAGCATTTCGATGAGATCATCTCTGTTGAAAGCACAGGCAGCTTCAAACCACACGAAAAAGTCTATCGCTTTGCAGCCGTTAAATTATCTGAACCAATAGAGAATTTGCGTCTCATCGCTTGTCATGATTGGGATACACACGGCGCACTATCAGCCGGCATGAAAGCCGCTTACTTAAACAGAAGCCAAACTCCCTATAACCCACTTTATCAAAAAACAGATATCAAGGGAGATACTATGATTGAAATTGCAGAAAAACTTATACAATACATAAAACTAAGAAACCAAAAGTAATTAAAATCAGTTCTTCTCACCGCGCCTAGTTACAGAAGAGGCACTAGTTTCAGGAGAGAGTTTATTCAAATCCTCTCTCTTTTTTTTACGTCTAATCACTCGAGATGCACTTGAATCGAGCTTATCTACATTGCCTGTTTTCTTATTAGGGCGCACCTTAATGTTCTGCCCCCCTTGCTCAAATTCAAAAATCTGACGAAACACACCAGGTGCAACGAGAGACATTGGGTTCACCAGTACTTGTGGGTTCTTAATACTGCCATAAATTCCAAAAGTAATACCAAGCATCCCTTCCCCACGGCGACCAACCAGTATATCACCCAACACAGGAACAGCACCAACAGCAGCGTTCAAACCATAAAGCGGAATATAAGTCCCCCCTAAACGCAAGCGCTCTTTATCAAAGTCAATACTACCCCGCATCGTCGCACCAAGTAGCTCACCCTTGACCTGACTATCATGCAAAATAAATTGTCCCTGGCCAATAGAGAATGGCGCTACCAAACGTGTGAATTTAACAACATCCTGCCCACTAGAAGTTTTGCTTCTTTTCCCCTTAGAAATATTCGATAAAACTTCTTTAACAACCGGATCAGATGCAATAGCAAAACGAGAGATAATTAACTCTCCAGTTTGAGCTGCCAACTGTCGCTTCCCAACATTGTATCGCACCTTGAGTTGTCCCTGCCCACCAAGCATGTTTGGATAAAAACCAACAAATCGAAGTGCTTCACCAGTATCACTGCTCCGCAAGCGTATAACCGGGTCAGCATTTTTCTCACTAACTAAATTGCCGGTCAAACTACCACCATTTAAGAGCGTGCCCCTTATCACAAAATCCGTCAAAAGGTCACCACGGCGGCTCATACCAATTTTAAAACGAGTAAGTTTTGATTGTTTCCATCCCAAAACCGTACGAAAATCCGCCTTTAAATCAATCCCCTTACTAGGGTCATTTCCTTTGCTACCAGCCCCTACTTTACCTGTCTGCAAGATAGATTTTAAAAGACCGCGTCCATCAAAAGTTTTACCACCGGCTGAAATTTTCCAAATTTTATTTTCATTTAACACGCCCTCAACATGAATGTTTGAGAGAACTTTATATGATATATTCGGGAAAGAAAAAGACATAACTTGATGCGTTTTATCCATTTCAACCTGGCCGCGAACAGTCAGGTCCCGCCCATCAAGTTTTACATTTTGCAGTGATGTCCCACCAGTTTTATTTGATACAACATCAAGGTTCAAAGTCGCAGGAACCCCAGCATCTTTTTGCCATCCTAAATGCTTTGCATGAAGAGACGCCTTACTTAAATCAGCCAAAACATGAATATCAAATTCATCATGTGTTTTTTCTTTAATAAGAATTTCAACAGGAACGGCACCAGCAATAAAAGAATTAACAGGTAGGCCTAATTGGTTACGATCAGCATCATCATAGGTTCCCATAATTTTTAGTTGGTCAGCCTCAGTGGCACTCCCTTGAAATTTACGGCCCCATTTTAATTTAGAAGCAACACCATTAATCAATACATTACCCTTGGCCTCAATATAGTTCTTACCAAGATTAAATTTCACCAATCCATTGCTAAGCTTAAATTTTCCAAACTGTGCTTTAAAAGAACTAAGTTGCATATTCCCATTAACAACAACATCTTTCGGGTCAACCTCCTCAGAAAGAGGCAGGTTAATTTTTAAAGCCCCTGTTAACTCTCCATCTAAATATTTAGCATGATCGTTAATGGTCCGTTTTTGTAGAAATGGCTCTCGCTTTAATAATTGATCCATGAACTGAGTCTTCGTTTTAAACTTAAACTCAATAACTCCATCTGGCCCCATCGGCTCATAATCTGGAATTGTTAATTTGCCATCATTAAATTCAATCAAGCGTCCTTTTTCTAATGATGAGCGCCCCTGCTTCATCCGGGCTACTAAACTTTTTCCCTCTATTTTCAAACTGGCTCGTTTTGTCTCAATCACCATAGGGTCATCAAAAACAGTAAAAACCAAATCCTGAACCACTAAATCCATTGCCGGTAAAGCTAAGTCAGATTTTGTCTCACCAGCAAAAGAGTCTCGCTTCCCAAAGTCAGGAGCTTGTAATGCCAAACGAGCATTTGTTATCAGCCCGCTTTTTACATTTTTAAAAACCCAATCCCGGCTCTCTTGGTTAAAGCCTTCAGGCCAAATAGATTTGAGCAAGTTAGTGTTTACATTGCTAACTCGCCCACGGAGCACAGCTGGGTATCCCAATGAGCCATCATGAGCTAAAATGATTTGCCCAGAGCCAATCTTTGCACGAAATTCATCAATAACAACAGGCGCGCGTGATCCAAACAAGCGGCCTGAAAAATTGAATTCATCAATAGCACTTCCATTCACATCAGAATAATCAGAGATAACCTGCCCTGAGGTTGAATAAAGCTGGAAACGCCAATCCGGAGATTCATTTTTAGGGTTGTCTCGCCAAACATCTCCTTTAAGAGAAATATTGCCATTTGGATAAAATAATTCACCTTGCTGCAAAACAATATGCTTTGCGCCCGGCTCCATATCAAAAACGAACGCCCCTCTTGTTATGGCAAATCGAGGGCCATCATCTCCCAAAAGTCCTATATAACCATCTGATAAAGCAACTTTAAGATTACCTGAAGTCAATCCCTCATTCAAATCGATGCGCGCCGCCATATCACCTGAAACACCAAGCTGAACAGCACGTAAACTATCTAAGACAGGAACAAGTGATGAAAGTTCAGAAGGGACCACATTTTGCAATCGCGTTTTCAAATCAACATATTGCTCACCTTCCCTATGAGTAAAAGAAACCCAAAGCGCTGCACCTGGTGAAGTCACATGTTCAATGACACCATTACCTATTATTTTTTTATCTCCGGTAGGGTCATATTGCAGAGAAAACGTAGGAACAGTCCAAACATCACCTTTGTCAGTTTTTCCTTCATGGAGAACGACCCGTGCATTCCGAACACCAATATGAGAAAGAGGTAACGTAAGCCTCAATTGTTTATGGGCCTTTGAAAGCCCCTCTTTAGCCAAGTCTCCTATACGCGCAAAATCAACTGGCAGACCATCAGAAGTCAGAGAGTCAGAAGAAGTTTCTCTATCTTGAGCATTCGTCAAAGAAGCATCAGAGCTCTGTTTCTCAAGCCCACCTTTTCCTCGCCAGAATGTCCATTCACGTTGTTCATTACGTACAAAATGAACTTCGGGAGAAAGAATATTAATGCTACTAGGTTCAACCTGACCAAACAAAAGAGGAAGAAATTTTAAACCAACACCAATTTCAGGTGTCGCTGCTATCTTACTTCCAGATACATCCCGCAGGTCCATGTTAACTAGACGAACAAAAAAACCACCTTTTTGAACATCTCTCTGCAATAGAGCTTCATCAATTCGAACGCTTCCACCGGTAAAAGCCGCAGATAAAGAAGCTTCAATTGTAGATTTTAAAAAATTTACCGGTAAAGGGCGATAACCCAAAGCATAATAAGCTGCTGAAACCAAAACGGTTGAAACTAGGAAAAAACTCAGCGCTATAATTGAAGTTCTGCGAGACCCGTTCTGTGGTTTTGATGACAATTTATCAGCACAAGCATCTCCGCAAACCAAAGCACAATGACCAATCATCGAAACCCAATGATGAATGGAACCACCTATTTTAAAAATGCCTGACTTTATTGATGAAATAAATGAATGCTTTTTTTCAGCATGATCATTATAGGGGAAACCTGATGAAGCATCTGGTACGGAAGAGTTCTCCTCAATTGGGAACTTCTGAGCGCTGACTTGTTGAATATCTTGCTGCATCTCATCATTTGAATGAAAATTCTGTTGATGATGACTAGCTTGTTGAGCATGAGAAGAATGTTGATCAACAACTCCCTCCGTCTGTCCATCATCAGCCTGAGAATGAATAGGGCGAACCCAAGAGGGAGGATTATTATGATTTTCGTCGTTCATAAATATCTAATAACTCTAATCATGCCAAACTTCATAGGACCTAAAAAACCCCAATATAGATAGCGTCAAAATTAAAAACTTTATAGCAATTTTATATCCAAACAAGATATTAAATTTACAAACAGAAGGAATTTATTCCCCACAAATGAAAGAAAGGCTAAATCTAAGAAATGAGTTAAAAAATAGAAAACAGACAACTCAGTTCAAAATCTAAATTCCTTCATAAACAGCTTTAAAACTAAGCAAAACCGAGATGACCTCAGCTCAAATGTTATTCAAATTTCATCGAGAAAATTAATTAAAACTGATAAACAAACGCAGTACACCCAATAAGCAAAAGAAAACTAACAAACAATCAAGACCAAACCATGACCTAAGAACTTTGAATTATAGAATTCGTTAGAATAAAATAGGATAAATAAATGTTGGAAATCGGAAACAAAGCGCCAAATTTCAAATTGAAAAATAAAAACGAAGAAACAATCTCGCTTGATGATTATGAAGGCAAAAACGTTGTTGTTTATTTCTACCCCAAAGACCTGACCCCGGGTTGCACCAAACAAGCTATTTCTTTTACAGAAAATACGGAAGAATTTGCAAAAAGAGAGACCATTATAATTGGAATTTCACCAGATAGCAGTGCTTCACATGAGAAATTCACCAAAAAACACAATCTGAATCTCATTCTTTTAGCCGATGAAGAAAAACAAGCAATAGAATCATATGGTGTATGGAAAGAGAAGAAAATGTATGGCCGCACCTTTATGGGGGTCGAACGATCAACATTTCTTGTGGATAGGACTGGCACTGTTCAGGCCATTTGGAGAAAAGTAAAAGTTAAAAATCACATCAATGAAATTTTAGAAGAGCTAGATAAATAAATACATTAAAATCAAGAAATTAGAAGGTTGAGAAAAATAAAAACATCACCCTAACTAAAAACAATGAGAAAAAAACACTTACAAAAACCAATAATAATAATGATACACAGCCACTAAAACCGCTTTGATGATAACAAAAACATCGTTCTCTTATTTAGACATTCTTGACGCTCAACATACAAACATGCATAAGATGAAAGATAGAGTGACTAAAGCAAACGTTGAACTGAACCCAATAATTTGAGTTAAGCTGTCATAGTTAAAACAACTATTTTGACTATTAAGCTCAAGCGGTTGAAGATGTTTGAATTTTTGGGATAATGTGTCTCTTTAAATGGTGAGTTCTCTAAATTCTGGTAGATTATAGAGTTAAATTAACTTAAAAATCGAAAGAAACTTTGAAAACTCATCGCTACAATCATTATTATGTGGATTTTATAAAAATCCTATTACATATTGGTTGATAACCAACGCATGCCCAAGAATTTGCGTTTGATATTGCTAACTGTAAAGTCGCTATAAAAAGCTACTACGAATTTTCGGTATGATTATCTTACGTTAATTCGCCAAACAGTTATAATATAGGGTAAGAACATGAGCGTTTGGAGGTCATAAGCCAATGTTCACAAAAAGACCGGAGAATGATGGGATGAATGTGCCTGCCCCGAAACCCATAATGGGACAACAACCCGCCTTGCCACCAGCAGGCGCCATGCCGCAAAATCCTTTAGGAACGAAGACGATGCTAAAGGGTTCAAATAAAATGGTTCCATCTATTATCGGAGCAGATCTGACAATCACAGGTAACGTGATTTCTAAAGGTGAAGTTCAGGTTGATGGATCAATACAAGGCGACCTACACTGCTCATCTTTAATCATTGGTGAAAAAGCTGAAATTAACGGCGTTGTTGTTGCCGAAGATGTTGTCGTACGCGGCCAGGTAACAGGTTCAATCCACGGTGTTCGCGTAACACTACAAGCAAGCTCACAAGTTAACGGTGATGTAACTCATCAATCACTTGCTATTGAGCAAGGCGCATTCTTTGAGGGTAAATCCCGCCGCGCAGATGATCCTATTGGTTCTGCTCCAAAACTGGAAGTACCAGGCCAAAGTGCTCATCACCATATGTCAGAAATGGCCGGCGAGTAATCTTTCTAATCAAATTAGAATTCGCTGATAAAAAAGAATTAGAAAAAACCCATCCAAGATTTTGGATGGGTTTTTTTATGTTATTTATTTTTATATATATCTTCTAAAACTGTGAAATTAAGTTAGAGAATACAGTGTCTTATATCTCATGCAGGATTAATTGTATTTACAAACTGAGGTTTTCGGCTTTAACGCCGGCGTTTCAAACGCCCCTTTACTATGATCTCATCATCAGTGAGTTGAATTGAACTCACTGTCGCCAAATTGCCTAGCACTTTTTCCCGTATATTATTCGCAATCTGATCTCTCATTCGTTGCGAATTAACAAAGACCTTTAGTTTACTAGCAATTTGCTTTTTAAGCTTTTCTGTTTTATCCGGAATTTGAACAAACTCAGTACAAAAGAAACCTAAAAACCAGCTGTTACAATATTCTATATTTATATCACCAACAATTTTGGCACTACTGATATAAAACGACATGCTTCCCTTATGAGCTATTGGCCGCAACCTGGCTAAAACTTTAGCTTGCGTAAAATTCACATTTGGCAAAAAACTGTTGCACTCGTTATATTTCTTGCGGGAAACCTTCGTCACACAGCGCCCTTCCAGCTCAGCGCCATCAAGTTCAAAATCAAGAGATAAATAAAAGCTTTTATCCTGCGCCGTCACATCAATTACAGATGATTTTATATCAGTTACATAATAACTATGTGTGCGACCAAACAATTTATAAACATTGTAGGGCTCAACACTGAAAGATGAAATTGATTTCCCACGGAAGCGAACATAAGAACTATTTTCACGATGGTGATTGCGCCCATTAAAGCGACCCAGATTATTCAAGCGGATCTCTAAGCCTTGCAGTGCGTCACCAACAAGCTCATTTACTTCATCATAAGTAAAGCTAAGGCTGGCAGCTTGAGATACAGAAGATGAAAAAGAAGGTACTAGAGAAGAAGCAATGAAAGGATGAGCAACAACAAGAGCGATACAAATCAACCAACTCTTCAAACTCAGCGAAAAACAAGACGACAAACGCAACAACATACCCATACAACCCCTTTATGCATATGAAAACAACACCTCTGAATTGCACAGCTTTCTGTACATTCAAAAATGTTGTAACCAAAAAACATGGTTAATAAAGCATTAAAACCCAAAGAAGTGAAAGAGTAAAGTAAACTAAAAATCAGCCTGTTAATCTGAAGCATAAGAAAAAACGTTTTTTCCTAGCCCTTGCCCTTTACTTCACTAGGCTAGAGTTGGTATATCCCTACAACTTTAGCATTGCATGCTAGATTAAATATCTCAGAACATAAGAACAAAGCCCAAGAAAGATATACCTTTTGAACGACGAAATCGGTATCAAACGCCGCTTTGGAAAATCAGCTAAAACTTATGATAATTACGCTGAAATTCAAAATCGAGTGGCACTAACACTAAATAATCAAATTAACGAACTCCAACCGAAAAAAATCTTAGAGATCGGCTGTGGTACCGGCTTGCTTTCAACTGAAATCATTAAAAAATATCCAACAGCAAATTTCACATTCACAGACATTTCCATAAAAATGCTAGAAACTGCTGAGCAAAAATTATGCGAACAATTCCCTAAGCAAAAAGAAAATTTCACTTTTAAAATTCTGAACCCAGAAAAAAATATGGGCGCTGAAACACAAGAAAAATATGACCTAATCATATCAAGTATGGCCATTCACTGGTTCAACGATATTTTAAATTCACTAAAATCCATTCAAGCGGCTCTCACCCAAACAGGAACGTTCCATTATTCTACTATCGGATCTGAGTGTTTTAAAGAATGGAGCGAAACACTAAACTCTCTTCACTTCGACAATGGCTTAAGAATTCCCCCCGAGCTACCAGGTATAATCAAAAATGAAACAATCCCAGTTCCTTACGGCAGCGCAAAACAATTTTTAAAGGGATTGAAACTAACTGGTGCACATAGTCCAAAGCCTGGTTACATCCCGTTATCATCACCCAAATTAAAATTAGCCATGAACAAGTTAGAAGAAAATCACAATGCCATACTTTCATGGCACATCACCTACGGTAAACTGCCCTCAATAAGTTCAAAAAACTAACCATCTCAAAAAACAAAAAAACCGCTGCTTTCCTCAGGATAGAAAGCAGCGGTTCAATGTTCGGTCATGTATGTGTTCAGATATACAAAAACTCAGATAAGTTGTTCAGACATTGTCGTGTTCAGAGGCAATATATAAAGAACTCTAAGGTGTGTTCAGATTTTGTTAAACTATATAGCAAACCAAATGCCAAAGTAAAAGAATAACACAGCAAATGTTTTTATTAAACAAATACAATGACTTAAGAGGAGGGTTTTTTCTCCCTAACAATAACTCTCTCTAAATTTTTTAAATTTGTCTCCCAATGAACGCCTCAAAATGAAACACCTATTTCAAATTACAAACTCAATCCCAATTTGTTCCATCATTCAATAGTCCACATCAGACAGAAAACCCGTGGCAATGGCACAAAAAAATAATATGCTTCATCTAAAAACAATCATCCAAATTGAAAGGAAACCTCATGCCTGCAAAAATGATCCACACAATGATCAGGGTTCTGAACGAAGAGACTTCCGTAAATTTCTATCAATCTGCGTTTAATTTAACCATAGCTGACAAACTTGATTTTGATGATTTCACGCTTGTCTATATGAGCAATGAAGAGCAAAGCTTTGAATTAGAGCTTACAATTAATAAATCACAAACAAGCCCCTATGATCATGGGACAGCTTATGGACACTTGGCATTTGTTGTTGATGATTTAGACAGTGAGCACAAAAGATTAATCTCAACCGGTCACTCTCCAAATGACATCGTTAACTTCAATCATGAAGGTAAAGCACTTGCTAAATTCTTCTTTATTGAAGATCCAGACGGCTACAAAATTGAGGTCTTGCAAAAAATGGGACGCTTCTGTTAACAGCAATTAGTGTTAGCACTTTTTCATCTCATGATAGAAAAGTCACGCCAACATCACAAAAATTTGCTCCCTGAAACAGCGCAATACTTTGTAAGCCAATGCTAAAATAGAGTATACATATCATCCTATATAAAAGGACGAAATGTATGGCCGACATCTTAAGTGATATTTTTGAAACCATTCGATTGCGCGCCACACTCTATTTTAGAACAGATTATTCTCCGCCCTGGGCAATCACTGTACCCAAATACGAACAAGCCGCTCGCTTTCACCTTGTTGTTCAAGGCCGATGCCATATTGAGCTTGCATCCGGTACCACAACAGAAATTGGCCCAGGCGACCTAATCCTCATCCCACGAGGACAACAACACGTCCTCTCAGATCAGCAAGGGCGCGTTCCTGCACCATTAGAAACCATCATTGAACAATCTGGGTATGATGGAAACGGCACCTTTGTGATAGGAGATAAAAATCCTAGCGCCGCCACACAAATGGTGTGCGGGCACTTCGGTTTTACCAAAGGTGCAGATCACCCTTTATTGCGCTCTTTACCTGAATACATCACCATGACTCCAGCCGACCGTGCAGAAAACCCCATTTTAGATGAAACATTAAGGCTCGTTGTTCGTAGAGTATTCGCCCATAACCTCGGCGCATCAGCAGCCATTTCCCGTCTATCAGAAGTTTTCTTTATCGAAGCAGTGCGCGCTAGTATTAACAACAACCCAAATCTGGCAAAAATTCTCGAAGCCATGATAGATAAGAACATCTCTCGTTCCTTAGAACTCATTCACCAACAAACCAACCACGCCTGGACAGTAGAAACCCTGGCCTCAGAGGTTGGCATGTCTCGTAGCCGGTTTGCTGAGCGTTTTTCAAACCTGCTCGGTGATGGCCCAATGAGTTACCTCACCAACTGGCGGCTTCAACAAGCTTTGCCACTACTCTCACAACCAAATGCAAATATCCAGGAAATCGCAAACCAGGTCGGCTATCAATCAGCTTCCGCTTTTACAAGAGCTTTCGCTCAAAAATTCGGAACACCCCCTTCAGAATTTAGACAAAAAGAAATTTAGTAACTTTCAAAAACAACTAATTTCTTGCAGATCGTCCCAGTAACTACACCAATAAACCCTAACTAAGGCCGGACTATTGCCCAATCATCCCAAAACTATATGTGTTGTCTCATCTCTCTTGATTATCAATTGAGCAAAATCTCAATCAAAAGGAGTTTAAGATGTTGAGAAAAATACTACTATCTTTGGGACTTTTCGCTGGATTAATTTCAGTTATGGGAACCCCCGTATTTGCAGGCAAACAAGTAAACACAGCATCTGGTGGTGTGTTGGTTGATGGCAAACCTGCCCCAGGCCTTGCGCTACATGGCTATGACCCAGTTGCTTATTTTAAGCAAAACAAACCTGTCCAAGGTGTAGCTGGCTTTGCATCCGTTTATAAAAAAGCAACATACCGTTTTTCTTCAAAAGAAAACATGCAAGCTTTTAAATCAAACCCGGAAAAATACGCACCTGCCTATGGTGGCTATTGTGCTTATGGCGTTTCAGTAAACGCTAAGTTTGATGGTGATCCACGTTTCTTTAAAATCCACAAAGGTAAATTGTACCTCAACCTGGATCAAAACATCGCAACTGCATTTAACAAAGACGTCGATGGTGCTGTAAAAAAAGCAGAGGCCAACTGGCCAGCATTAAAGAACAAATAAGTTCAACCATCTTGGCTTTAAAAACAATCCTGAATTTGAGCCACCTAAATATAAGCCCGCTCTATGTCACCCTCTTTGCTTACTCATTAACAAGTTCAGTAAATCTAAAAAGAGAAAGCGAAGGGGTCAACAAAGGGTACAGACAAATTTTATAAAAGAAAGGAAATGATCAAATGTCTATCCGTTTCATTTCAAAAACAATTCATGCCTATCTCGACTACCCAGTAGCGATAAGTTTAATGGCACTGCCTTTTCTTTTACAGCTTGGCAATACAAACAGTCTGGCAATTTGGATAAGTGTGATAACTGGCATTGCAGCCTTCATTTTAACGGTCTTTACAAATCATAAACTTGGCCTCGTACCTCTAATTCCATACAAGGTACATATCACTGTAGATTTTCTCGTCGGTATGACTTTTATATTCGTGCCCTTTATCTTTAAGTTCTCAGGTCTTGATGCCTGGTACTATTGGGCTAACGCAGTAGCCGTCCTCACTGCAGTTAGTCTCAGCAAACCAGGAACACTTAACGAAGAAGACCCCGCAACTATTTGACGAACTCCCGATACCTCTTTTGGTATCGGGTATTTAAATCAATTTTAAAACAGAAGAAAATTTACGTCTTTATACCAATAAAAACACCCCATCTCACAAAATTCTTACAATTATAGAAAAACTATTCGCACGCCCACATGCTAAGTTTAATCAAAAAATAGTTGATTAAAAAACATATTGGGGAGATTTATGAGAAGGAAAATAAAAACGAGATTTATTAATAGTCTGTCCTTACTCTTAACAGTCTCACTATTCATGGTTTCATTCTTTTTGATAACACCAAGTTACGCTGAGTTTACAGAAAGCCAATTAAAAAAATTAATCATCCCCCCTTTTTCACTTGGTGAAAAAGATCCAAACTTGCCAGTTTATCCATTGCTCAATTCTGCAGATAAACAAACCGGTTATGTTTTCCAAACTGTAGATCTGATTAAAATTCCCGGCTTCTCTGGAGCCCCAATAAATCTTCTTGTTCAAATGGATTTTGAAGGCAATTTTATAGATGTCAAAGTGCTAGAGCATAATGAACCCGTCTTCGTCAGCGGACATGGCTCGCTTCCTCTTGATAAATTCATCAATCAATATGCAGGACTGTCTGTCGCTCAAAACATCAAAGTACAACTCAGCACTCAGAAAGCTGAGCGCTCTAAAAACCAAATTGACGGCGTCGCCATGGCCACCGCTTCAGTCCGCATCATGAATGAAACCATCTTGGCCGCCTCATTAAAAATAGCACGAAAAAAATTAAAAGGTCTGAATACAAAACCAGCCGCCATTGCAAAACCAGACTATTTTGAAAAGAAAACGATAGAAAATTTATTAAACCAAAATCTGGTGAAAATTCAGAAATTCACAAACAAAGATGTTCAAAAATTATTCGAAAAAACTGACGTTGCAGATTCTGACGACATCGCAGCCAGCAATCCAAATAAACTCTTCAGCGAAATCATTCTGGCAGATCTAAGTGTACCAACAATCGCAAAAAACCTTCTTACTGAAGAAACATATAAAGAAACATTCAAACATCTCGGAAAAACAAAAGTCCCCCTTTTAATCATCGCCAATGGACGGCATCAACTTTTAAAAGAAGATTTTACACCAGCCTCTGTGCCAGAGAAAATAACCATCAAACAAAACGATCTCGCTATAAATATGCGAGATACCTACATAGATGTAAAATTAAACAAAGAAAATGGCCTCACTAAGCAACTCCAGCTGACTTCCAAAAGTCAAGCCTACATATTTGCCCTTGACCGTCGCTTCGGCTTCGACCCAGCCTCAAAATGGCAATTAAACATGGGTGTACATCGCCAAAAAGGCTTCTTCCATCCAAAAATTATTGAAAAAGACTTAATCGTAACCTATCAACTCCCAAGTCGATTTTTCGACTTTCCCAAAGCTGACATTCGCTCCGAAACGGAAAGTCCATGGGCAGCTTCCTGGCGTGCCCAAAGCACTAATCTCGTGATCTTACTCCTATTCTTAATAGGTCTTTATGCATCACTTTTCTGGCGTCAAAGTTGGATGGCAATTCCTTCAAATTTAAAAATAATTCGCCCACTAATCTTAGGCTTCACACTTTTCTTTATTGGCTGGTACGGACAAGCCCAACTCTCAATAGTCACTGTAATTGCTCTCATCAAAACATTCAAAGCATCACCAGGCTTTTCATTCCTGCTGTATGACCCTCTATCAACGGTTATTTGGATCGCTGTTATTTTTAGCTTTTTTGTTTGGGGTCGCGGTACATTCTGCGGCTGGCTTTGTCCTTATGGCGTGCTGCAAGAGCTCAGTTCAAAGCTGGGTCAGTTCTTAAAAGTCAAACCAGTTCGAATAAAACAGCAGTTAGATGACCAATTAAAATACATTAAATACGTCATTTTATTTGCAATTATCATCACAGCACTTTTCGCACCAAGCTATGCAGAAGTCATCGCTGAAGTAGAACCATTTAAAACAGCAATCACACTATACTTCTGGCGCTCATGGCCCTTCATGCTTTATGCAGCTTTTTGGCTTGTGCTCTCTATGTTCGTCTTTAAAGCGTTCTGTCGCTACGCATGCCCACTCGGCGCGTTTCTCTCATTAGGGGGCATGCTAAGATCAGTAAACTGGATCCCCCGTCGCAAAGAATGCGGCTCCCCTTGTCAGCTTTGCAATGTACGCTGCAACTACCAATCAATTAAGCCCTCCGGCAAAATTGACTACAGTGAATGTTTCCAGTGCTTGGATTGTGTATCAATTCACGATGATAAGAAAACATGCGTACCATTAATTTTAGAAAGCAAAAACACATCAAAAGTAAGCGGTGAATAATTATGAGCAATTCTTCAAACAGCAATCACAATTCTGCGCTGCAAAGCAAATCATTAATGACACGGCGCCGCTCTTTACAAATCATCGGCACCGCAATATTAGCACCGTCAGCATTCTATTCCTCAGCATCAGTTGCAAATGGATCTCCTATAGAAAATCAGTTAAAACAGATCAGCTGGCAAGGTATAGTCCTCGGTGCAAATGCTTCGATTATTCTAAACACAACAGATGAAGCTCATGCAAAATCAACAATTAGTAAAATGCTCTCCGAAGTAAAAAGATTGGAGAGTTATTTTAGCCTTTATCAAAAAAACTCATCCATCAATCAGCTAAATGAAAATGGAGTTTTAAACAGCCCACCCAAAGAGTTCAAAACCCTGATCAGTGAGGCAATTCATTATTCAAATCTAACAGATGGCGCATTTGATCCAACCATTCAGCCACTATTCATGGCTTATAAAAATATAGATTATTCGGACAAAACAACAGACATCGCTAACCACCCTTCAATCAAAAAAGCCGTTCATTTAATCAATTGGAAAAACATTGATATTTCTAAAAGCTATATCAGCTTTAAAGTTCCACAAATGGCCATCACTCTCAATGGTATCGCTCAAGGGTACATTACAGATAAAGCGGTTGAAATTTTGAAAACAAACGGCTTTGAAAACACCCTGGTGAACTTTGGAGAATATCACGGGATAGGATCAAAGCTCCCAGAACAAAACAAAGAAAATGGTTGGAACATCCAATTAGGAAAAACAAACTCAGAAGACAAACATGCCGAAATTTGGAACCTAAAAAATAATGCACTCGCCGCTTCAAGTCATAACGGTTATCACTTTAAAGGGCTAAATGGCCTGCATCACATGCTGGATCCAAGAACAGGAAAAAACCAACAAGCATGGAGAGAGATATATGTGCTCGCAAAAACCGCCACAAAAGCTGACGCCGCTTCAACGGCTCTCTTTGCAAGTGCTCCAGATAAAATAGAAAAAATTTCAGAAAAACTCAATTTACAAAAAACTCTTTTTATAAAAGATAACGGTGCCAAACTGATACTATAAGCCAGACACCGCCACTCTATGAGTTCCATGAAAAGTTTAGCTCCTTAGAACTTCTCACCTAAAGAAGGGGCTATCCCCCTAGTCTAAAATAACACTCGGTAACCAAGTTACAATTTCTGGGAACGTCCAGAAAATCGCTAGGGCCAACACTTGCAAGAATATAAACGGCACAACACCTTTATAAATTGTCGAGGTCTTAACTTCATCTGGAGCAACCCCTCGCAAATAGAAAAGCGCAAATCCAAATGGCGGCGTTAAGAAGCTTGTTTGCAAATTCACACCAATCATGATGCCAAGCCACAAAGGGCTATATCCAAGAGCAATCAACGTCGGTGCGACAATCGGAACGACAACAAAAATGATTTCAATAAAATCAAGAAAGAAGCCCAGAAAAAAGATAACAACCATCACCAACAACATTGCTGCAAACGCACCGCCTGGTAAATTCTGCAAGAACTCCTCGACAACTTCATCACCGCCAAGTCCACGAAAGACAAGCGAAAACATCGACGCACCAACAAGAATGATAAATACCATTGAGCTGATTTTTGTTGTCTCGCGGCTAACACCTTTAAGAATTGAAATGTTAAATTTTCCAGCCTGTATAGCTAATAAAGTCGCACCAACAGCACCAACAGCGGCACTTTCAGTAGGTGTCGCAATCCCTGTTAAGATTGAACCAAGAACAACCACAATCAAAATAAGCGGCGGAAAAATAACGCGCAAAATTTCAGATAACTTAACCTTATCACTACCATCTTCTAATTGCATAGACGGGCAACTACTCGGATTAGTAATAGCCTGATAAACCAACCAAGACATATAGAGCCCAACAAGCAATAACCCAGGCAATAGTGCGCCAGCAAACAGGTCTATTGCCGTCACAGGTTCCGGAACCAAAATTCCTTTCATTTCAGAAGCTTGCTCATTAGCCCCCTGTAAAATATCAGCAAGTAAAACCAGAACAATCGAAGGAGGAATAATTTGACCAAGCGTTCCAGATGAACAAATAAGACCGGCCGCAAGTTTAGGGTCATAGCCAGCGCGAAGCATCACAGGAAAACTCATCAAGCCCATTGTCACAACGGTCGCTCCGACAATACCAGTAGACGCCGCAAGCAAAGTTCCAACGATCAGTACAGACGCACCAAGGCCACCACGCATCTTGCCAAACATCCGCCCCATAGCATCAAGCAAATCACCCGCCAAGTTCGAGCGATCAAGCATCACCCCCATAAATACAAACAGAGGGACAGCAACAAGCGTTTCAGCCTTCATCACCCCTAAAATTCGAAGAGGGTAAACGAAAAGCAAACCAGTATTAAATAAATCCAGATATTCACCAATAAAAGCAAATAACAAAGCCGAGCCACCAAGCGTTATGGCAACAGGGAACCCAAGTAGCAACGCCACAATCGTGACGAGAAACATTATAAGAGCGAGATATTCTGCAGTCATGACAGGTTCCTTAACGACTTTGTTCTTGTTGTTTTTGAGGAGAAGGTGAAGAGTTTGGTGGGTTAAAGAGCGTTTCTAAACTTCGAATAATCAATGAAATAAACTGCAAACCAAATAGAATACAAAAAAGAGGGATTACACCCTTCAAAAGATAAAGAGCTGGCAAACCACCAGCTTCAGCTGACTTCTCTAAACTTTGAAAAGAGCGCTCAACCAAAGGTACACTTCTAAAAAACAGAACACACAACAAAGGAAGCGCAAAAAAGAGAGTTCCAAAAATATTCACAAGCGCTTTATAGCGAGCACTCGCTGTTCGATAAATCAAGTCAATCCGCACATGTCCATCGTGAAGCAATGTATAACCAGCACCCAGCATAAAAATAGCAGCGTGTGTCCAAACATATAATTCCTGCATCCAGACCCAACCAACAGAAAACGCATAGCGCAATACAACAACGATAAATACGTTGAGCACCATTATCACAACCATCCAAGAAACAACTTTACCAAAAAAGTTATTAATCCCGTCGATTATGTCAGCAAGTTTTTTGAGTAAAAACATAGCATTCCCATAAATTTTTAAAATTTCAATGCTCTAAAATGAAACTAAGAATAAACAATGGAAGCTGCAATCACCAATATTATTATATAATTAATGGCAAAAGAAGCAGAGGGAGTTCCCTCTGCTTAAAAATAAACCTTCAACCCCAAAACACTCAAGTGATTTAAAAAAATCACTTGAGTTTTCACATAGAGATGAAGGAATTTAAATAGGTTTAAATTTAGCTTTCAAACGAGCTTCCATGAAAGCACCATCAGAATAAGATGACCATTCAGTCATTGTAGAGCGAAATTTAATAATATGATTGAACAATGCTTTTGCATCAGCTGAACGACCGGCAACCTCAGGTAAAACTGTGGTAGCACGCTCACCAATAGCAGTAAGCAGCTCATCACTATAAGGGCGCAACTTCACTTTGTGCTCTTTTGTTAATTTTTGAAGCGCTGTATTATTAATCGCCTGGAATTTAGAAAGAATCCACAAATTTGTAGATGCTGCACCACGCGTGACAATCTCTTTAAGATCTGGCTCTAGTGCTTCCCATTCTTTCAAATCAAAGAAACTATCCAAAATAGTAGCAGGCTCATGCCAACCAGGATAATAATAGTTATTTGCAACCTTATAAAGCCCCTTGCCCATATCAGGAGCTGGGCCAATCCACTCTGTGCCATCAATCGCACCAGATGTTAAAGCTGGCAGCACTTCAGAACCAGGAAGCAAAACAACATTCACACCAAAAGTTTTCAAAATTTCGCCGCCAAGACCAGGCATACGGAATTTCAAACCTTTAAGATCAGCAATGGTATTAATTTCTTTTTTATACCACCCACCCATTTGGTTACCGGTATTACCAAGAGGAAGAAATTTTAAACCAAGTGGTTTATAAGCTGTTTTATCAGCAATTTCGATACCGCCACCATAATAACACCAAGCATTTTGTTCTTGAGCAGTTAGGCCATAAGGCATAGCAGCAACAAAGGAAATTGAATCAGATTTACCTGACCAATAATAAGGAGCACCAAAACCCATCTGAGCTGTACCAGATTGCACGGCATCCATAGCTTCAAATGGTTTTACTAATTCACCAGCATGATAAACTTTAATTTTCAATCGACCTTGAGAAGCCGTATCAACAAATTTAGCAAATTGAGCCAAGCCCTGGCCTAGTAAACCAGCTTTACCAAACGCTGAAACACAAATCCATTTGCGTTTCCCTTTAGCTAATGCTGGTGATGAAAGAGTACTAGCAGCACTCAGGCCAACAGCACCAGCTGCCAAGCCCGTACCTGCCTTTTTAATAAAGTCACGACGTTTCATGTTTTATCTCCCCAGAGATTAAATTTAACTGCGAATTTTTTCTTCATCTTATTAAAATTTTTTTTAATCTTAAAAATAGAAGGTGATCAAAAAAACTATACTAAAGACATAGGCCCTAGTATTATCAATCAACATGATTGGGCATAATTCGTATCATCAGGTAGTAAAATAACTATAATTTGTATGAGTAGCATTAACTAGGTAGCTCAAGTACCAAGTAATACCTAGAGATATAAGGGGTGAGGAATGATACATTGCTCAGCACCCCGGCAGTCTTTAACTTTGAAAAGAAACAGTCAAGTAACATCATGAATTTAAGACAAAAAATTCTATTATTAGCAACGGTACCGCTTATTTTAGCTGTCTCTGCTATTACGCTACTAGTCTCTTATCAAGCGCAAACTCTTTCGAAAGAAGAAATCACATCTTTTCGAAGAAACATGCTCGACGCAAAAAAATCAGAGTTACTCAATTACTTACGCTTAGCGCAAACATCCATTCGTCATATTTATGAAACAGCAGGTACGAATGACGCTTTTGCCAAATCACAAGTACGAAATATCTTAAACGCCCTAACCTACGGAACTGACGGCTATTTCTTTGTTTATGACTATAACGGCTTAAATCTTGTTCACCCCAAACAACCCCGCCGCGTTGGTAATAATTGGTGGCATCTAACAGATAGTAAAGGTGACAAGGTCATCCAAAACCTCATCCTCAAAGCTCAACAAGGCGGCGGGTATCATAATTATTATTGGGAAAAACCATCAACCGGTAAAATTGCAGAAAAAATCAGTTACGCAATTCCACTAGCAAAATGGAAATGGATGCTAGGTACCGGACTTTATATCGACAATGTCAACCAGCAAGTCAAAGCTATAGAAAATGAAGTCTCCGACCGCATAAGCCAGACAACAGTAATCATCCTTATAATCACCCTGGTCTCCTTAATTCTTGTTTTTATAACCGGCATATTAATCAATTTACATGAGCGCAGATTAGCAGATGAAAAATTGAAACAACTAACCCAACGCATCGTAGAAACTCAAGAAGAAGAACGGGGCCGGGTAGCAAGAGAGTTGCATGACAGCATCAGCCAAATCCTTGTATCAGTAAAATTCGCCCAAGAGCTCTCCTTAACTAAACTTTTGAATAAAGACCCAACAGTGCAAAGCTCACTAGAAAAAAGCAATGATGCTTTGCACATAGCCATCAAAGAAGTAAGACGAATATCAAGAGACTTACGCCCAAGATCATTAGACGATCTCGGCCTCTCTCCAGCGTTGAAAAGCTTGGCGGAAGAATTCGCTGAACGCAACGGTATGAAACTAACCATAAACACTGTCGCATTTAATAACCTACTCCCCAAAGAAGTGAAAACAACACTCTATCGTGTGGCACAAGAAGCTCTCACAAACATAGAGCGACATGCCCAAGCCAAGCATGTCAAAATAAAACTCTCTGCCCCTAAAGGTGTCGTAACACTTTCAATCACAGATGATGGTAATGGCTTTAAAACCAATTACGCAACAACAAGAACTAATCCTCTAACAGGGATCGGACTTCGTAACATGCAAGAACGAATAGAGCATCACAATGGAGAATTAAAAATATTATCCTCAAACAGAGGAACAACAATCAGAGCAAAAATGCCAAAAAAATTATTACAAACAAATTCAGAAACAAGTCTAAGCGCATAATTAAAACTCTAAGCGCCTAATAAAAAAGAACGGTCTAATTGGGGAAAAGAATTTAAGATGGAAGAAAATTTAAAAATTCGCGTTCTAATTGCAGATGATCACCCACTCGTTATGGATGGTATTCAATCATGTTTAGATTTATACCCTCACATTGAAGTCGTCGGACAAGCAAAAACCGGTAAAGAAGCATTAGAAATAGCAAGAAACCTCGCACCAGACATAGTCCTGATGGACATTAACATGCCAGAGCTAAACGGCTTAGATGCAACAGAAATTTTCCAAGAAAATAATAAAGAGATAAAAGTCCTCATTTTAAGCATGCATGATAACCGTGAATATATCAGCAGTGCCCTAAGAAACGGTGCCAGAGGTTATATTCTAAAAGATGTCTCATCGAAAGAAATCGTCACTGCTATAGAGGCGGTTTATCGCGGAGGAACTTATTTCAGTTCCGGCATTTCAGAAATCCTAATGGCTCATGAGGACGACACAACAAGCGGCCCCTTAACAACAAGAGAGCAAACAATTCTTCTATTGTTAACCGAAGGCAATAGTAACAAGCATATCGCTCGCCATCTTGATATTAGTGTACGCACCGTTGAAACTCATCGAAGGAACATCAAACGAAAACTAAACATCTCTTCAACAGCAGGTCTCACAAAATACGCGATTGAAAATGGCCTGGTAAAATCCGCGAAACAAATGAAACCATATTAAGAGATTAGTTTTTTTCTTCCCTCATAAATTTCATGAAAGCCAAAATCCGCGCTGATCTGATAAGGTCGGGATGAGTTAAAATCCATATAGAATTAGAGTGAATAGAAAAAGGAATTTCACCAACCACTTCTAAATCTGGGGCTTGATCACCTACATAAAAAGGAAGAGCCGCAACCCCTAAGCCTTGTAAACAAAGGTGATAAAGACCACTAAAATTGCTGGCAGTCGCAGCAACAGAACCAGGGGCTATCTTGTTTAAAACATACTGATTCATAGGCAATTGAGATAAATTTTCATTCAATAAAATAAAATCAAAACCCTTATAATCTACAACTGATTTAATCTTTTTCTTTCTTTTTTCAGCCAAATAAGCACGGTGCGCATAAAGCCTAATGTGAATAGGCGCAAGCTCACGTCCAACCATATAATCAGGCTGGCGGTTCATCGAAGGAAGAACAATATCAGCTTCCCTTTTAGATAAATTTTTGTGCCGGTTATCAACCTCAACATTCAAAACGATATCTGGGTAGAGTTTTTTGAATTTCTTGATGAAAGGGGGAAGCCAAAAAAAACCAATCGTATCAGTCGTCGAAATTCTTATTTCCCCACTTAGTCGAACATCTTGTCCAACAACCTGTCGTTCAACTTGGTCAATCTCATCCTTAAGGTGCGATACAGAGTTAAGGACTTTTTCTCCGCTTGCCGTCAACACATATCCTGTTTTATGACGTTCAAACAAACGCACCTCTAGTCGCGCCTCAAGCGCATTTAATCGCCTGAGCACTGTCGTATGAGAAACCTGCAATTCCTGCCCAGCCTTTAGTAAAGACCCAGCCTCAGCCAGAGCTAAAAATACACGATAATCATCCCAGTTCATTCCATAACCCTTAAAAATCGCATCAAACACTTATGTGCAATTATGCACACACAAACTGCAAAATAACAAATTTACAGTGCATAATAATTCAACAACTATAAAGGGAATATTTAATCATTTCCAAAAAGGACGCTAAAAGTGAAACATTTTCTCAGTCTCATAACAGCGATTACAATAGTAGTAGCTACAACAAACCTCGCGCAAGCAGCGGATACATACAATCTGGATCCAAGACATACAAACATCATCTGGAAAGCAGGTCATTTGGGTTTCTCTTTTCCATCAGGAAAATTCACCAAAACAGAAGGGACTCTCATTCTTGATGAAAAAGATCTATCAAAAAGTAAAATTGAAGTCACAATCAATCTAGCAACAATAACAACAGGAGAGAAAAAATTTGATGGGCACCTCTCCAGTCCAGATTTTTTCAATGTAAAAAAATATAAAGTCGCCAAGTTCAAATCTACTAAAATAATTATGAAGTCAGCCAATCAAGCAAACATACACGGCGCTCTTACTCTAAACGGCATAACAAAACCGGTCATTTTAAATGCCAAATTAAATAAAATAGGCCCAAGCCCAGCCACAAAGCAAAAAACAGCAGGCTTCTCAGCAACCACAACAATCAAACGTTCAGAATTTGGCATCAATTTTGGCCTTCCAGCAATAGAAGACAACGTACGAATAGATATTGAAACAGAAGCTATCTTAGCTAAATAACAACCACAAAAAGGCAACGAGAAAATGTTAGTTGATGGCAAATGGAGTAAAGATTTTCACCCCGTTCAAGGCACCGATAAAACAGGCGGCTTCGTAAGAAATCCCTCTTCCTTTAGAGAAAAAATTGGTTCCCCTAAATTCAAAGCCGAAAAAAATCGCTACCATTTATTCGTTGCCTATATCTGTCCCTGGGCTTGTAGAACTTTAGCTCTGCGTTCATTAAAAGGATTGGAAGATATAATCTCAATCAGCGTCGTTGAACCTCAGCTAACATCCAAAGGGTGGAAGTTTGGTTCCCATCCTGGTGCAACAGGGCCAGATGAAATTTTAAACGCAACCTATATACATGAAATTTATACAAAAGCTGACCCTCATTATACAGGAAGAGCAACCGTCCCTGTTCTTTGGGACAAACAACACCAAACCATCATCAATAATGAATCCTCAGAAATCATTAAAATGCTCAATAACGATTTTAATGAATTGCTTGAAGAAGAAGAAAATGAAAAAGCCAAAATCAATTTTTATCCTGATCATTTGAAAAAAGAGATCGATGAGTTAAATGTATGGCTCTACACCTGCATCAATAACGGTGTCTACAAGACGGGGTTCGCAACAACCCAAATAGCCTATGAAGAAGCCTGCAAAACTTTATTCCTATCACTAGATAAACTAGAAGCCCGCTTAGGAACCAACTCGCCCTATCTCTTCGGGGATCAATTAACACTAAGTGACATCCATCTTTTCATGACACTCATCCGGTTTGACCTTGCTTATTATGGTTTATTCAAAGCAAACCTAAACCACATTTCTGATTACCCAAATTTATCAGCTTACACAAAACGACTATATGACATACCCGCTATCAAGAGCACGGTAAACAGTGATCATATAAAACAAGGCTATTATTCAATCAAAGCGGTGAACCCAACAGGCATCGTACCAATCGGTCCTAAGAAGCCTTTCTAAAATATAGTAACGTTGAGTTATAAAAAATTACCCAGCGCACGGAGAATACACCCACTCACTGCAAAACAAAAAAGCGCGGAAAGTAGAAGTGGTTTAAAGAAAAAACCATCAATCAACTTTCCGCGCTCCCCCATCAAAATGAAATGAAGCTATTGGTAAAATAAAAAACCTTAGATAAATGAGAGAGAATATTTCTCTCGAACCCCATCAACTAACTTAGCAAATAACTTACGGGCCGGTTTCTCTAAAAACAAATGCAGCAGACCACAAAAGAAAATCACAAACGTCATAATGACAACAACCGATAAAACAACATGATCAGTCACCACAAAGTTTCTCATCAACGCGTAGCCAACTTCCTGGTGAAACAAATAAAGCGGATATGAAATCCCACCAAGTAAAAGAGCTACCCCGCTAAAACGTTTAATTTGCGGAGCAAGCAAAGCTAAATACACCACCCCAATGGTAAAGACCGCATAGCCAAAGGCTGGTAAATAATCCATCGTTCCTTGAAAGTTTGGTAAGAAATCTTGCGTATCTAATTTTTGCACCCCAAGCGCTAACGAAAGCGCGCTAGCCAGTAACAGCACCACATGATAAAACGCCCAGCCTTTTTTCCAGCCATGCCAAAGCACGATGCCGCCTACAAAGGCGCCAGCAAAATAAGAAATAAAAACACGTTCAAAAATCACATGCTCAATAAATAAATTATTGGCGAAGCTAATCCCTAACCAAATGGCACAAATCAACAGCATACGTTTATGAAAGACACCAAGGGCAATCAAAACTGTAGCAAAACCATAAAAAATGAACTCATAAAACAAAGTCCAATAAACCCCGTCCACAAATTCAAAACCAAACACCTGCGGCGCAAGCGTAAAGTTCGCAATAAATTGTGGGACAGAAAGAGGATCAGGCGTTCTTAAAAAGGTGAGGAGAATAAAGCTGAATATAAGACAAATCCAAAATCCAGGCATCAGGCGCAAAACCCTGTTCAAAGCAAACTTAACAGGGTGAATATTAGAGCTAACATGCGCAATCACAAAACCAGAAAGAACAAAAAAGATCGGCACCCCCAAATAACCCATCTTCAAAAAGAGAGCAAAAATACCCTCTGGCGGTTGATACCCCGTCTTCCCCCAGGATGGCCCGATAAAGCCATAATGCGTCATAACCACCCAAAGCGAAGCCAGAAAACGCACAATATCCAAATTCGTAATATATCGCCGTCCTGTCTCAGTCCCAGGCTCAGAAAACGTCTTTTCAGCAGTCGGAATAAGCAGATTGGCCATAATTTTTTCCCTTTTAGTAGCATCGAGCTAACATAAAAAAGGAATCCAAAGCAATCAATTACTTAGACGTAAGTTAATTTTATATAGAAGAGAAAAGTTCATTAAATAAAACTAAGCAGAAATTCTCAAAACCGCTGTCGCGCTCAAGCCATTGTCATCTCTTTTTGGTTTTAATAACAACCCGTTTGAATCCGGATGATCCCCAAGCACCAAATCGTTCCCATGATTATAAGGACACGCCCCGTGAGGCTTATAATCCTTATGGCTCGCATAAATATTTTGACAAAGTTCATCGGGAAAATAAAGCTGGCTAGTTAGATAACTCTGCCCACCAACAAAAACTTTCACATGTATATGAGGCACCCGTGGATCATACCAACCAGGGAAAATTGTTTGAAACGAAACTTGCCCCGTTTCAGCACTCACTTGAGCACCACGCAAAAACCTCAAATCATTCTTCGCCTCAATATGAGAATTAAACCCACCCGCAGCTAAAATCTGAAAAAGCGTATCAAATGGCTTACGGCCCATATTTTTAGAATAACCGCTATACTCACCCGCAGCATCACAATGCCAAATCTCTACCTGGGCATTGTTCACAGGTTGACAATCATTACCACGCACAACACGAATATTTAAATTTAAAGGCACCCCCTTACGATCCTCTGTCACATCAGTGCGGATCGGCGACTTAAAATAATAAGGACCAGAAATCTGTTCAGGCGTTAGATCACAAATAGTATCCTTGTCGAGACTAGATGCTGTTAGTGATACACCCTCGTTCTTACGCTGCAATAAAAGCCACTGCATCAAGCTGTTCCGTTTCCACCCTAAAACACCAACAGAAGCCAAAAGCCCCGTGCCAAGACCTAAAAAATGACGACGTTTCATCAACAAATCTCCCCAAACAAAAAATGCTCTTTTAATTGTTTTTTTGAGCACCGATTGATTATCAGTTTAAATTTGAAAAGAAAAATAGAGCAAGCAGAAAACCCAAACATTGGCACTAAGTACCAAACGCGAGTTTGAGATAATTCTAAATATGAGAATATAAAGAGAAGAAATTGTATGATTTAATAAATTTAATGCTAGGCAACACACCACAACAAAACACATACAATTCAAAAGCAGAGTAGTGACAAAACCAGAATACGTTTCCCAGCAAAGTCACCATCAAAAAACCATATGTTCCAGATGCAACTAAATATATCTGGAACTCTCTATCATTAGTATCAACCGAGGGGATATTTTGGTTATGATTTCAGTAAACATCTTTAAGTTTCTTGTCTGCCACCTAGCTAGAGGAAGACTGCACCCAAAACAACGCCAAAGATAATGTGAAAGACAAAGGTCGTAAAAAGACTGATAAACAAGACTTACTCTTCACAAAAGTGGATAAAATAAAAACTGCCCGCGCTATATGCGAGACACCTGCAAATCTAGATATTCATGACTTAAAAGAGAAAATGAACAGCTTGGTCGAAATGATCCAACAAGCCAATAGATAAAAAGAAAAACCCCAACAATAAGCACCCTACAAAACACACGAGTGTGTTGGTAGCGGGAGAGGGACTTGAACCCCCGACACGCGGATTATGATTCCGCTGCTCTAACCAGCTGAGCTACCCCGCCACAATGGTATGAATTTTAAATGCTGGAACAAAAGCTTGTAGGAACTAATAGAAGCTTCGTCAAGTCGAAAAAATAAAGGAAAAGGAAAAAAATTCTCTCCTTTTCCTTTTTATCTATTTATTGCGAAACAACAGCTTCACTAACGTAACTATCACTGGTTAAAGAACGTGAGCGACCTTTAGCAATTTTAGGAGCAGCAGCTTTGTTAAAACGCAGCATGGTGAACAAACCTAGTGGCCGTAAAGAACGACGCTCAACCAATTCAAGGCTCTCACATCCCATCACCCGATCAACTGGGAAAATCGGACGCCAACCAATAGTAGAAGCAAAAGGAGCCATCCGGCGCTCTAACCACCCGCGTGTGCCATGGTCCTGACTAAAGTGATTAACCAAAATCACCTGGCCGCCCGGTGCACAAACGCGCTCAAGCTCTTCCATAACAACCTCAGGCTCAGGCACAACAGTCATCACATACATCGCAACGACGGTGTCAAACTTGTCATCATCAAAATCCAAGTTACGTGCATCCATCTCATGCAAACCATCAATATTTTGCAGTTTATTTTTTACAATTCTGTTTTCTGCTTTTTTGAGCATTTCTGGAGACAAATCAACACCAGTAACACTTAAATGATCCCCATAACGTGGTAAAGAAAGCCCGGTGCCAACTCCAACTTCCAAAACAGAACCATCACGTTTATTCATCAAGTCAACAGCATGACGCCGACCAGCAGCCGCTACAGTCCCAAATGTTTGATCATAAACAGGGGCCCAACGACGATAGGCTGTAATCACAGCTCCACGGTCCATAACTGCTTTTTTTACTGCATCCACTTATAAAAGTCTCCTAAATCTCAACACTTTAAACAGTCCTCAAAGTGCGCCCTAATCCGCCAAACTTAGCAAGCCAGTTCTAGCAAGTCAGTCAAAGTGGTAAATTCAACCACTTAGTAAGGCTGGCACTTTGTACCAAATGTAAAAAATGCCACCCTTAACTAGTTTATTGAAACTTCAGTTTGATTTTTTGCAAACGCAGAAGCATCATCATTAATATCAATATCACTTGCGGCTATGGCCTTTTTAATCCAGCCGCCACCAAGAATACGAGACCGGCCCTGTCCATCTTCATAAAGGACACAAGCCTGCCCGGGTGAAACACCATCTTCACCAGTATGCAGCTCCACCAAAAAGCGACCATCACGACAAAGTAACGTGGCAGCTTGTGGTGGCTGGGTTGAACGCACCCGTGCATAAACAGGGATACCCTCTTCACCGATTTCTTCAATGGCCTGCATACCAAGCCAATTAACATCTCTCAGTTCAACAATTTTTGTACTTAAACAATCCCGAGGGCCCACAATCACTTTTTTATTGATCGCATCAAGCTCTACTACATAAATCGGATCACCAAGGGCAACCCCGATACCACGTCTTTGCCCAACTGTATAATTAATTATGCCTTCATGACGCCCAAGAACACGCCCATCAACATGAACAATATCACCAGGCTCGGCAGCACCAGGGCGTAATTTTTCGATAACTTGCGAATATTTCCCCGTTGGAACAAAGCAAATATCCTGGCTATCGGCCTTTTCTGCTACAGAAAGGTCATAATTCTCTGCAATGTCGCGCACTTCAGATTTGTGTAAATCTCCAAGCGGGAAGCGCAAAAAGTCTAATTGATCTTTTGTTGTCGTAAATAAGAAATAACTTTGATCGCGGTCATGATCTTTGGCCCGCACCAATTCCCAGCCATCATCACCAAGCCGGCTAGATATGTAATGACCGGTCGCCATTGCATCGGCGCCCAAATCACGCGCAGTATCCAACATATCTTTAAATTTAATTTTTTGATTGCACATTATGCAAGGAACTGGCGTTTCACCTGAAAGATAACTATTAGCGAAATCATCCATCACACTGTCTGCAAAACGAGCTTCATAATCTAAAACATAGTGTGGAATACCAATTTTTTCAGCAACTCGGCGAGCATCATGAATATCTTGCCCAGCGCAACAAGCCCCTTTTCTGCCCACAGCTTCGCCATGGTCATAAAGCTGTAATGTTATCCCTACAACATCATAACCTTCAGCTTTTAACAGCGCGGCAACAACAGAGCTATCAACGCCACCAGACATGGCAACGACAATACGACAGCTCGAAGGGTCACCCTCAAGTGACAGGCTATTTAGTTTTGGTTGTTTTGTGCTCGAATTTGTCATGCTACTAAATTTAACTATTTGCGCTAAATATAACAAGGTGCCAACTTAACAAATGAGATATTTTCCATGCCTGACAAAGAAAGTTCTTTAAAGACATAAACTTACTCTCACTAGAAAGCCAACAAAATGTTAGGTGCAATTATATAAGTTACTTACTTTATTAGTGTTCAATTTCATCAAACCCTCTCCTTACCATAACTTATGAATAAAAGCGACAGCCGTTAAGAAAAAGCCTCACTTCTTTTCATTTAAAAAGTTATCAAACAAAAAAACTCTAATCATAGAGCCAAAAGAATGTGATCAGTTTATGGTGCACTATCAATATATTACAACTTTTACGGCAAAAAGCTAAGGTTAGACCGCAGTAAAAGTGTTAGACTTAAAGATAAGTCTTAACGCCGTAACATACAACTATGAACACGGCAAATAACGCCCACCCCCCGGCAATAAATGCCGAGCCAAATCAATGAAATTCTTTTTCAAAATTTCAAAAAATCAAAAACAGCATTGTTTTTATTGGTTTTTTTTCACCCCCTGCATTTGGCCTAAAATCTGCTTATTCCATATAAAATTATGCGGCAAGCGGCTCCTGCTCTTAAAATCGAGGTGTCCGAATGGCAAAAGTAAAAAGATGGAAGTGAAAATGACTGCAGAAAAAATTATACCTTCAAATGCTTTAGCCTCAATTTCACAGGCAAAAAGCCAGGCCAAAACGCAAGAATTACCCGCAAAACAAAATCATTCAGCTGATGTGTTTTCAAAACATCTCGATCAAAAACTAGATAATGTTGATAAAAAATCCGCACCCGCTGATCAGGCAGAACGTGCCGATAACCGCCGTCAAAATGACGTCAGCACAAATAAAATCAATAATGAAAAACAAAGAAATGCTTCAAGACAAGATGCCCGCCTTGACCAGAAAATAGCTGAAAAGAAACTACAGGCAGAAAAGCGCATAGAAGAACAACGCGCTGACGAAGCAAATGACAAAAAAGATTTAAACGAAAAGCAAACAGCTAAGACCCAACACTCAGTTGAAAACACTGGAAGTATCAATAACGAAGAACAACACTTAGCTGAGCAAACTTCGCAAAACGATGAAACGGCAAATTTTGATGCCAATCAAGAAGTAAGCAACACTGAAAAGACAACAAACAGCTCCGTAGCTGAAGTACAAACAATCACTGAGACTATAGAGACACCAAACAACATTGAAGACCTGCAATCATTGGCGGATGCAAGTGAAGCTGAAGAAAATACGTCCATAGAAAATCCTGCAATTCTAAATACAATAACAGAAGACCTTACAAGCAAAACCAATGCAGATGAAAAAGGCTTAGCCGCAAATTCGGCAGCGCTGACTAACCAACAAGATGGGCAGTCTCCAACCGTCAAAACAGGTCAACCTATTGATGGGACAAACGCAAAAACACCTCCTCACCTGGAAAGCTCCCTAGGCCAGGACAATGACGGACAAGGCGACAAGAGCGGCGAAGGGCAAAAAGGGCAATCATCAGAAAACCAAACTCAATTCAACAAGCCAAAATCAGATCTTTTCGCCCCGAAAGAGGGAACTTTTAGTCAAAACAATCAAGCTCAAACCAATAACGCCCCCATTTTGGCCTCAACACCGTTAACAGACCAATTCACAAAAGGGCAAAACATCAAGACTACAGGCCCTGAGCACACTCAACTGATTTCAACTGACAAAACTGCTGATACATCCACATCTATTGGAACGAATGTTGATGTGAAACAATCAACTCCTGCTACCCAATTACGAGCAGCTGGATACACAAGCCCAACCCAATCTGTTGCCATTCAAATTGCCGCAAAAGCCCAAAACGGAGCTCAGCAATTTGAAATTCGCCTCAATCCACCTGAATTAGGACGCGTTGATGTCCGTTTGGAATTCACAAAAGAAGGACAGGTCACAACGCATCTCATCGTTGAACGTCCTGAAACATTAGACTTGCTTTCAAAAGACGCCCGACAACTTGAAAAAGCACTCGGCGACGCAGGAGTAAATATTGAAAATGAAGGTCTAACTTTTTCCTTACAAGATCAACAAAGCCAAGGTAGCAATCCTCAAGATCAAAACGATCAATTTTCAAACAACAACCAATTTGAAAACGAAGACACAAGCACACCAATGGAGCCAGAAACGATTTACCGCCAACTAACCGCAACTAGCGGCTTAGATATGAGCGTTTAAACTAAATTAGAGATTAGAGAGTAAAAGCCATGCCATCAATTAATCCATTATCTGCCCTATCAAACATAGGCGCCGCGACAAACTCACAATCAACAATCGCGACCAGTTTTGATACGTTTTTAACGCTTTTAACAACACAGTTACAAAATCAAAACCCGCTTGAACCACTCGACGCGAATGAATTCACACAACAACTGGTGCAATTCAGTGAAGTAGAACAAACAATTAAATCAAATGAAAACCTTGAAAGCCTCTTGAAATTGCAAGCAGCCACAGCTGTAACTAATTCCGTTTCTTACATTGGGAAAACTGTCGAATTATCTGAGACAACTCAAGAATTAACGAACAACTCCGCTAGTTGGCCAATTGAGGCAGCAAATTCATCCGACAAAGCAACTTTCACAGTCAGTGATGCAGATGGTAACGTTGTTTTCTCTGAACAAAAGGCAATTTCATCGGGAAGCTCAGAATACACTTGGGACGGAAGAACAAATACAGGTTCAATCGCTCCAAAAGGAAATTATTCGCTTTCAATTTCAGCAAAAAATTCTGAAGGCGTCACAATAGACACCAACGTCGCCACCCGTGAAGGCACAGTAACAGGCATCGATATGAGCAGTGACACTTTATATCTCCTAATAGGCGACGATAAAGTGAAAATTGAACAAGTAAGCTCCATCAGGCAGGGAACTGTTAACTAATTTATAGTTTACTAACCAGTGCGGATGGCGTGTGGGCATCTGAAGCACCTTAACGAACTAAGGATTGACTAAGAGGCTTGATCAGAGCAAAGACGATTTCTTAATCATTATTCGCAGAAACACCTCTAGTTTTTGAAAAACTAGAGTTCCAGAAGTTTAAGAATTAACAATTTACAAATGCCATGCAGTAAAATGGCACATCACTTGCAGTTGTATTCATTATATAACTTAGCGTGATCTTAACCCGGCTGGGTTATGGTACTCATTGAAGTACATAGTATTAATTGGGTCAGAGTATAGTAGAGTAGAGTAAAATGACCGATCATGGATTTAGACCACGAGCCCGCTTTGTCATCGGCCCCGACGGGAGCCCGTTAACAGTAGCTGACTTACCACCAAAAACCACCAAACGTTGGGTAATTCGTAGAAAAGCTGAAGTTGTTGCTGCCGTGCGCGGTGGCCTCTTAAGCCTTGAAGAAGCCTGCGAGCGATACAAACTAACCGTTGAAGAGTTCTTAAGTTGGCAAAAGTCAATTGATCGTCACGGTTTGGCTGGCTTGCGAGCAACCCGAGTTCAGGATTACCGTGGCGCTTAGTGCGGTTACAAGTGAACATCTGAAACGCAACTGATAAATCACAGTTGCTTCTTAACAGATACCTTGTAAGCAAATCAAAGCACCACAAAAAACTAGAACACACTTCTTAAGTTTATTAAAAAGAACATGTCCTAGTTTAAGCCATCATTCTGATACAAAACAGTTTTAAAACAATTCACAGTTTTCTTTCTGTTTCAAAAACAAACGCTGTACCACCTGGTGCAGCGTTTTTTGTCGTGTTCAACCTTCAAAAACGAACTCCCCTCTCAACTTTAGTCACAATATTAAAATTTATAGGCAATTTTTGCCGATAAAATACAAAACTTTAAACTCTGTTTAACTATTAGTGGGTAAAAATTGCCTAGAGGGAATCATGTTACATAGTTTATTGCGTTCAAACGTGCGGAGCCCTGCGTCGTACAACCATTATTAATGTGTGGAGCAAGCCAGTCTGATGAGTGAGAATGTATCTATTGGTAACATTGAAATTAATAACAACAATAACATCGTTAATTTTTTACAGTCTTTAGGGATAGCAAGAGTAGCAGCAATGGCAACAGTTGCTGTTGGTATGATTGGGTTCTTCATATTTTTAATGACGCGGTTTAATCAACCACACTTAACGGTCCTTTATTCTGACCTTGAGTTCAAAGATTCAATCGAAATTGTCAAAAAACTGGAAGGGTTAAATGTCCCTCACGAAATTAAAGGCGATGGCGCTGTAATCCTAGTCCCTAAAGATCAGGTTTTAAAATTACGGCTCACTATGGCTGAAGAAGGTTTGCCAGCAGGTGGCACTGTTGGGTACGAAATTTTCGATAAAAGCAACACTCTAGGCGCAACCAATTTCGTTCAAAATATCAATCACTTAAGAGCCATCGAAGGTGAGTTATCAAGAACAATTAAAGCTCTTAATCAAGTCCAGCAAGCGCGCGTTCATTTGGTGCTGCCAAAAAGAAAGCTCTTTGCCAGAGATAAAGCGAAAGCCTCAGCCTCTATTATTATCAAATCAAGAGGTGAGTTAGATCGTGGCCAAATCAGAGCTATCCAACATCTGGTAGCCTCAGCAGTTGAAAATTTAAGCCCTAGCCAGGTTTCTATCGTTGACGAAACCGGTCGCCTCCTTGCCTCAGGCCTAAATCAAGACCAAGGCCCAATGGCACAAGAAGTTGCCCAGCGCACACAAACCTACGAGCTCCGGTTAACAAGAGAGCTAGAAGAAATTGTTGGCCGGATCGTCGGAGATGGTCATGTGCGCATCCGTGTGAATGCAGAAATGGACTATAACCGTGTCACTAAATCATCTGAAATATATGACCCTGATGGAAAAGTTGTTCGTTCATCAAATACAAGAGAAGAAACCTCATCATCCTCTCAGCCAACTGGAGATAAGTCCGTAACCGTTGGTAATGATCTTCCCGATGCTAACGCTGATAAGGGCGATAATGGTAATGCCAAAGAAGATCAGGCAAAAAACCAAGAAGTCATCAACTATGAAATTTCAAAAACAAACCAGACAGAAATCATAGAAGGCGGCCGCATCAAAAGACTGTCCGTCGCCGTTTTGGTTGATGGTGTTTATACAAAAGCTGCTGATGGCAAATCAACCTATGCACCTCGTGAAAAGGTTGAACTTGAAGAAATCGCCGACCTTGTCCGCTCGGCCATTGGTTTTGATAAACAACGCGGTGACTTGATCAATGTAACCAACCTAAAATTTGCTAAGAGCGAAAATCTAAATCTTGATGATGCTGCCGAAGCTTCAATGTTTGACTTTACCAAAGCTGATTATTTCTACATTGCAGAACTCTTCATAACTTTGCTTATTTCTCTGTTTTTCATCCTCTTTGTCATTCGACCCTTAGTAAAAAGAGTGTTGGAGCCAGAGAAAAATGACATCGTAATAGATCTAGTCGAACATCTCGGCGAAGCTCAAAGAGCAGATGACAATCCAGTTGAACTAGATCCAGAAAAACTCAACACATTAGAGCAAGTAGAAGACCAACTAAACGAAAACAAAACAGCTCAAACCATTCAGGACGCTAAACAAAATGGGGAAATTCAAGCTGAAGCTATCAGGCAAATAGGAACACTTGTTCAAAACAATCCCAAAGAAGCAACCAGCGTTATTCGCAATTGGGTTGATGAAGAAAAAGCAGCGTAAAGGAGAAGAGCAATGGCCGAAACAATGACAATACCGGAAACATCATCTGCCCTTCCAATAGCTTCACAAGCTTCAGGGCTCGCCTCAGACACACTAAACGGAGAAGAACGCGCTGCTATCTTATTACTCGCCTTAGGTAAAGACTATGGCGAACCTATTTGGGACGCTCTTGAAGATGATGAGATCGCTGAAATATCAATCGCTATGTCAAAACTTGGCAAGGTAACAACAGACCAGGTTGAAGAAATTTTAGCGCGCTTTATTTCAGATATGTCTATTTCTGGCGCCGTGATGGGCAACTTCGAATCAACAGAAAGCCTCCTCAAACAAATCTTGCCAGAAGATCGAGTTAACCTGATCATGGAAGGCATCCGTGGCCCAGCTGGCCGTAACATGTGGGAAAAGCTCTCAAATGTGCAAGCCCACATCCTTGCCAACTATTTAAAGAATGAATACCCGCAAACCATCGCTGTTATTTTATCCAAAATTTCTTCTGAACATGCCGCTAGGGTACTTGGCTTATTGCCAGATGATTTCTCGATGGAAGTTATCCAACGGATGCTCGCAATGGAGGCTGTACAAAAAGAAATTCTTGAAAAAATTGAACAAACTCTCCGTAAAGAATTTATCTCCAATCTTTCAAGTACAAATCAAACAGATGCTCATGAAACTATGGCAAGCATTTTCAACAATTTCGATCGTCAAACAGAAGCTCTCTTCATGGGCAAATTGGAAGAAGTTGACCGTGACGCAGCTGAACGCATTAAAAACTTAATGTTCACATTCGATGATTTAGGCACTCTCAATTCTTCAAGCATACAAGCACTGCTAAGAGAAGTTGAAAAAGATGTCTTAGCCCTTGCGATGAAAGGCACTTCAGAAAAAATTAAAGGGTTTTTCCTTGCAAACATGTCCAAGAGAGCTGCTGAAATGCTCGTTGATGATTTAGAAAACATGGGTCCCGTGCGCTTAAGTGATGTAGATGAAGCTCAGGCAAAAATGATCAGTAAAGCAAAAGACTTAGAAGCTTCTGGTGACATACAGATCACCAAAGGTGACGATGAAGATGAGTTTATTTAGATGAAAAGCGAACAAATGTCAGCACCGCAAAAATTCATGTTCGACAATTCATTCGATAACAAAACAGATGTTATCGACCCCTTAGTCGAGCTCAAAGCGCGTTTTGAAGAAAAAATAAAAAAAGCAAAAGCTGAAGCCTTTGCTGAAGGACGTCTTGCTGGTGAAAAAGCTGCCTTAGCAACAATAGAGAACCAAACAAAAGACGCCCTTGAAAAAATAGCAAATCAAGAACAAAAAATTCAACAAGACTTCAAAGAAGAGCTAACAAAATTAGAGTCTAAAGCAGTTGAATTTGGAATAACAGCAGGCACAACACTCGCAGGCGAGCTCATTAGTAAAGAGCCAATGCCGTTAATTGAAAAATTCTTCAAAGAGGCATTCGAAATTATGCGAGGTCAGCCTCAATTAACGGCAAGAATAAACCCAGCCCTTGCTCAACAAACAAAAGAAGCTAGCAAAGTTTGGATGAGTGAAAGCGGATACACCGGTGACTTAGAAATAATAGAAGACGTAAATTTAAAAGAGTGTGATGTTGCTATCACTTGGAAAGACGGAGGCATTTCTCAAAATGTTGATGAAATCATGAATTCAATCAAATCTGCATTGAATAATTTTTTCGCCTCAAAAGAAATAGCAAACGGCGGACAAAACGTTCCAATTTTACCAATAGAACAAACCGCAACAACACCAATTGAACCTTTAAACAAAAGTGAGAACTCATCATGAGTGAAGATCAAGAAAAAAAAGATGATCTTGAGCTAACAGATTTCTCTGAAAATGCCTCAGATAGCGGAGAAAGTACAGAAGTCAGTGATGGCCCAAAACAAGTCGAAGACCTCCAAGCCGTATTTGACGTGCCTGTTAAAATTTCCGCAGTTCTTGGACGTACAAATTTAGAAATCTCAGATCTGTTAGATCTCGATGAAGGGGACGTCATTGAACTTGACAGAAAAGTCGGTGAAGCAATTGACCTTTATGTAAACAACCGTCTGGTCGCTCGCGGCGAAGTTGTACTTGTTGATGAAAAGCTCGGTGTCACTATGACCGAAATTATCTCTACGAAAAAAGATTAAATTATAAAATAAACAGGCCCCTTAAAGGAGCAACATTATGCGTCTAACAATCATAGGAAGTCTTAGCGGCAACCTTAGTACAGCCACCAAAATTGCGATGCAAAGCGGGGCAAAAGTCACTCATGCTCAAACTATTGAAACGGCACTCAATGAGCTTCGCAATGGGCAAGGGGCCGACCTCATTATGATTGAAGATAGCTTTGACATTAGAGAGTTAGTCGAACGCCTTGAAGCCGAACATATCCATATCTCAGTTGTTGCTTGCGGAAGCGGGGAAAACACAAGAGCCGCCGTAGAAGCCATACAAGCTGGCGCCAAAGAATACATCCCCCTTCCACCAGACCCGGAATTAATCGCAGCAATTCTAACCGCCGTCTCAAGAGATCAAAAAGCAATGATCTATAGAGACCCGATCATGACTAAAGTCATTGCTATGGCGGATCAGGTTGCAAATTCAGACGCAAGTATCCTTATCACAGGAGAATCCGGAACTGGTAAAGAAGTTATGGCTCGCCATGTCCACGAGCAATCAGCCAGAGCAAATAAAATATTCATTTCAGTGAATTGTGCGGCTATTCCAGAAAACTTATTAGAGTCTGAACTCTTCGGTCATGAAAAAGGTGCGTTCACAGGCGCTCTTCACCGCCGCATAGGTAAATTTGAAGAAGCCAATGGCGGCACCCTACTCCTGGATGAAATCTCAGAAATGGACGTACGCCTACAAGCAAAGCTATTGCGCGCTCTGCAAGAAAGAATAATCGACCGTGTTGGCGGCAGTAAACCAGTCCCTGTCGACATTCGCATCATAGCGACTTCAAACCGCAATTTAGCAGAAGCCGTTAAAGAAGGAACATTTAGAGAAGACCTGCTCTATCGTCTTAATGTCGTAAATCTAACCATTCCCCCGTTGCGCGAGAGAAAAGAAGACATCATCGCACTCGCATCGCATTTTGTTCAAAAATATACGCAAGCAAATGGCTTTGAGAGCAAAACCTTAAGCGAAGATGCCGTAAACGCGCTTTTATTAAATGAATGGCAAGGAAATGTCAGAGAATTAGAAAACACCATCCACCGTGCTGTGCTTCTATCAAATGGCTCAGAAATCAACTCAGATGTCATTCGCCCACCAGAAGCATTGACGAATTTAGCAAGTGAGCCAGCAGCAGCAGCAGCAGCGGCGGCAGAAGCAGTACAACAAAATCTTGTGGGTATGACTGTTGCAGAGGTTGAGCGAGATTTAATCTTGAATACACTAGACCATTGTATCGGCAACAGAACACACGCAGCAAATATTCTAGGGATCTCAATCAGAACACTTAGAAACAAACTCAAACAATATGGTGATGAAGGACTTGAAATCCCTCAACCTAATGAAACCCGCACCATCGCAACTTAAAAACATTCCGAGCGTTTGGCTCAAAACAGATACCTATTTTAGAATAACGGCCGTTCCTAACGGAAGACCACAGCTAAAAAAATGTAAGTGTAACTAAAAAACTGGGTTTACGGCACGAAGAGGGAATGTCGTCACTTCAGCAGCGGCAGGACATAGCAGCACGAGCTGCCCCGCGCAAGCGCCGCCCCTCGGAGGCCTCTGAGCTGAAGCTCATAGAATAGCCGTTGAGAGATAAAGTAAGCGGCGGATACATAGTGGGCATCTGAAGCCGCAACTAAAACAGCGTGATTGTTAGTGAGCAATCTGAAGCGCAAATAATCAGCGCGGTTGCTGGTGGGCAACTGAAGCGCAAACAAAAATGAAAGCATAAAATAAATTATGAGCGAAACAACGGTAATGAGCAGAATGAAAGGTCATGGCGATATCGGCCTGGCTCTTGGCATCATTGCAATTTTAGTCATGCTCATTTTACCAATGCCCTCTTTTATGTTGGATATGGCCCTCGCCATATCAATTACGTTTTCAGTTCTTATTTTGATGACATCTCTCTTTATTCACACCCCTTTAGAATTTTCCTCTTTCCCAACAATCTTACTCATTGCCACCATGATGCGGTTGGCGTTAAACCTTGCCTCCACGCGTTTAATCCTAAGTCATGGCCATGAAGGAACAGATGCAGCCGGTCACGTGATTGAAGCTTTTGGTAATTTTGTCATGCAGGGCAATTTTATCATTGGTATTATTGTCTTTTCCATTCTTGTCCTTGTGAACTTTATAGTGATCACAAAAGGTTCTGGGCGTATCGCCGAAGTCGCAGCCCGCTTTACCTTAGACGCCATGCCAGGCAAACAAATGGCGATTGACGCTGATCTTTCAGCTGGCCTCATCAATGAAGAGCAAGCAAAAGAACGACGCCAGCGTCTTGAAAGTGAAAGTTCTTTCTTTGGCGCGATGGATGGTGCCTCTAAATTCGTAAGAGGAGACGCTGTTGCAGGGCTCTTGATCACCGTAATTAACATCGTTGGTGGTATCATTATTGGTGTGGGACAAAATGATCTCTCTTTTGGTGATGCAGCACAGACATACACCCTTCTCACCATTGGTGATGGTTTGGTCAGTCAGGTTCCGGCTCTTATCGTATCAACAGCCGCTGGCCTCCTTGTTTCTAAAGCGGGTGTCGATGGAGCCGCAAACGTAGCGCTCGCAGAGCAACTTTCTGGCTATCCAAAAGCATTAGCCATGTCATCTGGCGTTATGCTTTTTATGTCAACTTTACCAGGCATTCCACTTGTACCATTTATTTCCCTTGCCGCTGGCGCAGGGTTTTTGGCATGGCAATCCAGTGGGGCCTTAAAGAAAAAGAAAGAAGAAGTCGCTCGCATGACAGCAGTGCAACAGATGGAAGCCGCCGCACCTCCAGCTGAAGAGCCCATAGCAAATGTTCTAAAAATTGATAGTTTACGTCTTGAGCTCGGCTACTCACTCATCCCAATGATCAAAGACGGCGCGGCTGATGGTGACAAATTAACAGAACAAATCAAAGCCCTACGCAGACAATTAGCGGCAGATATGGGATTCGTAATGCCGTCCGTGCGTATTCTTGATGATGTTCACCTCGGGCCCAACAACTATATTATCAAAGTGAAAGAAGTCGCTTCTGGTGATGGAGAAATCTACCCTGGCCAATATCTTGTCATGGATCCATCTGGTCGTGATATCCAAATTTCTGGCATCACGACTATCGAGCCAACATTTGGCCTACCAGCAAAATGGATCACTCCAGAAAACCGTGATGATGCACAAATCAAAGGGTATACAGTAGTTGACCCGGTCACAGTTATTTCAACACACTTAACTGAAGTGTTGAAAAACAACATGGCCGATTTACTCTCTTATACAGAGGTTAATGGTTTACTTGATAATCTGGATGCAAATCAAAAACGCTTGATGGAAGATATTGTACCAGCCCAAATCAATATAACAGGCATACAACGGATACTTCAAAATCTACTAAAAGAACGAGTGTCAATCCGTGACCTTCCATCAATCCTTGAAGGTATTGCAGAAGCAACAGCCTTCACATCAAACGGACAAGCAATCACAGAGCATGTAAGATCTCGCCTTGCCCGTCAAATTTCGGCATCTCATACCAATCATGATGGAACTTTAGCCATCATTTCTCTACATCCACAATGGGAACAAGAATTTGCTGAGACCATCATCGGTGACGGTGATGATCGCCAGCTAGCCATGGCACCAAGTAAACTACAGGATTTTATTCGCAATGTTGCAGCCGCTTTTGAAGAAGCATCCGCAAATGGAGATTATGCAGTCCTGCTGACAAGCCCAGCGGCTAGACCTTTTGTTCGCTCCATTGTCGAACGTTTCCGCCCACAAACCGTCGTCCTAAGCCAAAATGAAATACACCCAACAGCTAAGATAAGAACTGCAGCCCTCGTCGCCTCAGTAGAAGCTTAAACAACATCAAATATCTAAAAACTTTATATTTCTGTTTTTAAAAGTTAGTATGGCTAGCATTAAAACATAGAAATGAATTCAAGATATTCAAAACAGTCTTGTATAAGCAGTCGTCTTAAAACCGGGGAGCCGTTTTAAAAGTATGGGATGCTATGCCAGGTGCTAAAAGCGCAAATAAAAAAGAAACGCTAGAACAAGCTTCGAAATCATTTCTTTAAATTAACAAATAAGAGGAATGACCTAGTGTCTGCTTATCTCAGATTGTTAAACTCTCTAAGGAATCAGAAATTGGTTCGTAAAAAATTTCGGGAACTTACTCTCCAAGCAAACAAATCACTAATAGATTACCTCTTTCCCCCAGTATGCCTAAACTGCTTAACCTCATTAGAAGTCCCCCACAAAGTCTGCCCTGACTGCTGGCAAAATATAGATTTCTTAATTGCCCCTTTATGCGAAGTGAAAGGCACACCTTTTCCATTTGATTTAGAACCAGGCACCATCTCAGCAACGGCTTTAAAAAATCCTCCTCATTATGATAAGGCAAGAAGTGTAGCCACTTATGAAGGCACGATGAAGGAGCTAATACATAAATTAAAATATAATGACCGCCACGAACTCTTAAATTTATTAGTAGCTTGGATGAAAACAGCTGGAATAGAACTCATTCAACAAAGTGATTTAGTCATTCCAGTTCCTTTATATAAATCACGCCAATGGGAAAGACGGTTTAATCAATCAGCATTACTAGCAAAACGGTTAAGTGAACAAAGTAACATTCCTTATGAGTGCTCTATACTACTTAGAAAAAAGAAAACACGCTCCCAAGTCGGCCTCACCTCTAAAGAGAGATACCAAAATCTCAAAAATGCATTTGTCATTGAAGAAACCAAAAAGAACAAATTAGAGGGTAAATCAATACTTGTAATAGATGATGTAATAACAACCGGAGCAACTATAAATTCTGCAGCTATCGCACTAAAAAAATCAGGTGCAAAGTCAGTAAATATACTAAGTCTCGCAATCGTGACCAATAGTAACAATCAATTTATTTAGCAAATAAAAGAAGCATGCTAATCATTTTCTTATTGAATAAAACAAGTTAAAACAATTTATATTCATTAAAATCAGTTGACTAAGCTCTAATAAATACAAATATTAACGAATTAGAGTCTTATTAGAGATTACAAATTTGTATTGAAAAATTATTTTCAATACCTAGATAAAAACGTAGAAGTCAGACTTGCAAAGTCTTGTTCATATTAATATAAGAACAAGCATTATAGAATAGATATTAACAATACAATTTGCTAATATGTAATATAAATCAAAATGCATATATTTTATATATTTAAAAGATACTAGAAAATACTGATATTAAAACTTTAATTTTTTTATTACTTAAAAAAACAATTTATTGCCCATATATTAGGGCTACCAAAGCCAAACATATAATTGGCAATATAAAGGAGTTTTCAAACAATGGATCAAGAAAAAAATAATGTTGCTGTCGTGGAACTCACGGCCGATATTGTTGCTGCATATGTCAGTAACAACTCAGTTGTAGCAACAGATGTACCTTCCTTAATCGCAGACGTATTTGATGCGCTAAGTAAAGCAGCTCGCGTCAGCCCAGGAAGCACTCTTGAAGATCTAAAGCCTGCGGTTCCAGTAAAGAAGTCCATCACACCAGACTTTCTTGTCTGTCTTGAAGATGGCAAAAAGTTTAAATCATTAAAACGCCACCTAAGAACACATTACAATCTCTCCCCTGAAGAATATCGTGAAAAGTGGAGCCTCCCACATGATTACCCTATGGTTGCACCAAATTACGCTGCCGCACGTTCTCGCCTCGCTAAAAAAATGGGTCTTGGCCAAAGAGCAGTGTAAGTAAATCATCTATTTGGCATTATTAATTTAGATAAAAATCTCACTAACCGAGTTAGTGAGGTTTTTTTTATAAAAAAATTTTGAATCTTATCAGGCACTTAATTCTTTCCAACACCAAAATGAGAACGTTTGTTCTCTTTTGTTCTTTACATGTTCTCATTTTGCGCGTAAAAATAAAGAACATTAAGAGAACTTAGGAGTCGGAATAATGAGAAAAGAAGCTGAAATTCTATCACACCAACTAGCCCCAAACGCAGTATTGTCATTGCTAGATGATACTTCTGCTCCTCTAGCAACTCATATAACAATACCAAGCGGCGCCTCAGTAAACTCTTCAGCAACTAATAACTCAACTATGACAGAATTTTCAAATTCTCTTAAGTCACTAGAACTAACAATTTCCCCCACATCATCCACCCAATCATCGCAACAAAAGGCAACTGAATTAAATTTTGGAACACCGCAAATAGATTTGTCTCTACCAGAAGGCACACTTTCTAAAGATGGTCTCCACGAATTTAATCCAAAACACTTTAGAGACCAGGATCTGGCTTTCAAAACCGCGTTAACATTAGCCGCTCGTGAGATCACGACTTCAGAAACAAAACCTATTTTCTGCTTTTTAACTGAAGATCAATCAAACCTTATTAAATGGCTCTCAAGCAAAGAAATTTCTAAACTAGGGCTCACAAAAGAAAACCTGATTGTTATCACAGCCAAACATACTGACGATTTATTATGGGCTATGGAAGAAACCCTACATACAGTAGATGCCGTGGCTCTGGTTGCTCACTTTACATTGTTAAGCAATATCTCTGCTCAAAGATTATCATTCGCCTCTCAATCAAACAAAATTCCTTGCCTATTGATTTGCAATCATAAAATTGATGGCCCAAACCATACAAAATCAAAATGGACTGTTTGGAATGAAACTGAAGAAGAAAACAAAGGTTCTCAAATCCTTCAAGATGGTAAAATTGGCCTCTCTTTAAGCCAGATCAAAAATGAAATACAAAACGCAAACTGGATCATCAAGTGGCAAGCTGAAAAAGGACGGTTTACCACATCTACAAAAGAAACATTAGCTTCTCAAAGTACAAAAATTCATTAGGACTTAGAAGCATGTTGCACATTAGTCGATGCTTTATGCCGGTTGCTAGTGGGCAACTTAAGGCACACTAAAAAGAGCATCTGAAGCTTAAAAAACAACATGCTCTGGAGCTAAAACCAGCTACATCCCCTCTTTCCAACTTTGTTTCCCCCAATCTGAGGACAATGCCCCTGCGTGGAAAGAGGGGATGTTTTTTAGTTTTAATTTTCTTTTTTAGACTCAATCTCTTGAAATATATCAGTTTTAACCTATATATGTTTTAAGGACATGGGTGGGTATCTTTAAACTTCCCCGCCCTTATATTGACAAAGTTAAATTATTTAACTTATAAAGTAGAAATAGCTTTTGAGAAAACCGGCTTAGAGCCGGATATTTTAACAACTCACTTATGCTCAATATGAGTATAAGTGAGGTAGATCGCTCTTCATACAAGAGGTGGTTTAACCATCTCAAACAGAAACATCACTGATGTTGATTAAACCCAGCTTCATAAAGTTTTTCTAAGAGTGATAGAAAAGAGGTTCGTTATGGCGGTAATTGAACAAAAAATCACAGAAACGAAAAGTGCGGTTGTTAATGAGCAACTAAAGCACAAACAAAATAGTGCAGTTGCTGCGTCGGTTGTTAGTGGGCAACCTGAAGGCGCATTAAAGAGTGATAACACACCCAAATCATCACCTCAGAATGAAAAATTAAAATCTTTGGAATACACTCCAGAGATCGCTAAAGAAATGGCGCCTTTGTATGAGAAGGTAAAATCTGTTGTTCCACCTGTAGAGTGGCCACACATGGCACCGTTGATTAAAGCTATCAACGAGCTTAAAAAAGAAAGAAACGCTGTCATATTAGCGCATAACTATATGACACCTGAAATTTTTCATTGTATTTCTGATTTCATGGGCGACAGCCTCCAACTTGCCGTTGAAGCAAGCAATGTTGACGCTGATGTCATTCTACAATGTGGTGTGCATTTCATGGCGGAAACATCAAAATTGATGAACCCGAGCAAGAAAGTCCTCATTTCAAGTATGGAAGCTGGCTGTTCGCTTGCAGATTCAATTACACCAGAAGATGTCAGAGCTTTAAGAGAAGCCTATCCTGGTGTCCCGATTGTGACTTATGTAAACACCTCAGCAGCTGTAAAAGCTGAATGTGATATTTGCTGCACATCATCAAACGCTGTTCAGATTGTAGAGTCATTCGAGTCAGATAAAATCCTGATGGTACCTGATGAATATTTGGCAAAATATGTCGCAACACAAACAACAAAAGAAATCATAGCCTGGAAAGGTCATTGTGAAGTTCATGAGCGCTTTACAGCTGCTGAGCTGAATGAATATCGTGCTGCAAATCCTGGCATTAAAATCATTGCACACCCAGAATGCCCACCAGAAGTAATTGATGCAGCTGATTTCACTGGCTCAACTTCAGGTATGATCAAATGGGTAAAAGATAATCGTCCAGCAAAAGTCATGATGGTAACCGAATGTTCAATGAGTGACAATGTTGCGGTAGAAACACCTGATGTCGAATTTATTCGTCCATGTAATTTCTGTCCGCACATGAAGCGCATCACATTAGAAAATGTTTATGAAGCTCTACTAGAAATGAAAGAAGAAGTGACAATTGATCCAGAAGTCGCCGAGAAAGCTCGTCTCTCAGTAGAACGCATGATTAACGTCACGGCTTAAATCCATCATGGGCCAAAAAAGCCGTAACAAAACAAAACAACCAGCAACCAGTTCCTACGATTTTCAACACGAAGTTATCATTGTAGGAGCTGGTCTTGCTGGCTTGTTCACAGCACTAAAACTATCTCCCTTACCAACAACCATTATAGCTGCGAAAAGCCTTGGCAGCGGAACATCAAGTCATTGGGCACAGGGTGGCATAGCAGCAGCCATCGGTGAAGGAGACAAACCAGAAACTCACGCCATAGATACAATTAAGGTTGGTGCTGGCCTCGTAGATGAGAATATCGCGCATCTCGTCACAAAAGAAGCAAATGATCGCATTGAAGATCTCCTAAAATACGGTGTCCCGTTTGATAAGGACCTAGAAGGCAAACTCCAGCTTTCAAAAGAAGCAGCTCATTCAACAAGAAGAATTGTAAGAGTAGAAGGCGATCGCGCAGGCGCTGCCATAATGGCAGCTCTTATAGAAACCGTTAAAAACACCCCCTCAATCCGTATCATAGAGCAAGTCGAAGTTCATAAACTAGCCAAGAAAAACCGCTCAATAGAAGGTGTATATATCTGGCCATCAGCAGCAAAGGGCACTGGCCAAGGCACTCTTTTAAAAGGCAAAAAAGTCATACTTGCCACCGGCGGCTGTGGCTATCTATTTTCAAAAACGACAAACCCAAACATGGCTCGTGGTGAAGGCATAGCGATGGCAGCCCAAATAGGGGCCGTTATAAGCGACCCTGAATTCATTCAGTTTCATCCAACAGCGATTGATGCAGAATTAGACCCGGCACCACTTGCAACCGAAGCCTTGCGCGGAGAAGGTGCTCACCTCGTCAATAAAAAAGGCGAGCGCTTTATGGTCGATATTCATGAAAGTGCAGAACTAGCCCCAAGAGATATTGTTGCAAGAGCTGTTGATAGAGAATTAAAATCTGGCCGCGGCGCCTATCTTGATTGCGTCAACACCATTGGGGGCGCAATGAAAGATCATTTCCCAACTGTAGTAAAGAAATGTAAAGAAGCTGGTATAGATCCACTAAAAGAACCTATCCCTATTGCACCAGCAGCCCATTTTCAAATGGGTGGAATTGTAACCGATACAAACGGTCGCAGTACAATAGATGGTCTTTGGGCCTGCGGTGAAGTCGCGTCTACTGGCTTACACGGCGGCAATCGTCTAGCTTCAAATTCACTACTTGAGGCTGTTGTCTTTGCCAATCGCATTGCTGATGACATTCACAATCAAGCCTCCCGTCGCCCTCAAGAAGCTACATCCATCACCATTAATAATGAACAAACCATCTCTCCAAAACTGGATAAAAAGCTAAACAAATCAATTAAAGCCCTCAGAGAGATGATGTTTCAAAATGTTGGTGTTGAGCGAGATAAAAAAGGGTTAGAAGAAGCTAAGAAAATTTTAAAAGACTTAGGGCCTGAAATTTTGGAAAGTGAAAAAGTAAAAAACATGTGCCTCACAGCCAAGTTTATTCTCACAGGAGCTATCAATCGCCTCGAAAGTCGTGGCAGTCATTACAGAACCGATAAGACCGAAAAAATCAAACCCGCAAAACGCACTTACCTTAAGCTTGATGATATAGAGAACGAATTCAACAAGTCCTAATCTAAGTAAAGTCATATGCAACCAATATAAAAAGAGATCAAGGAAATGGTAAAAACCAACAAATCATTCAGCCCAGCACCAAGCCTCCTGGTGAAAGAAGCTGTTATCAATGCTTTGAAAGAAGATCTCGGCTTAGCTGGCGATATAACGACCAATGGAATTTTCAATGATGAACAAATAGGAACTGCCACATTGCGTGCAAGAGAACATGGAATTCTCGCAGGCAGTCAATTTGTTGAAGCAACCTTCCTAGAGTTAAACCCAAACTCTAAATTAAATTGGCAAAAGCACGACGGCGATGATCTAGCTCCAAAAGACATCATTGCGACGATTAAAGCACCCGTAAAAACCTTATTAACCGGTGAACGTGTCGCCCTGAACTTTCTTGGCCATTTAACTGGAGTAGCCAGCCTCACCAATCAATATGTTAAAAAAATCAAACACACAAAAGCAAAAATCGTAGACACCCGCAAAACAACACCCGGTCTGAGGTTTGCCGAGAAATACGCTGTGAGGGCTGGAGGCGGCGAAAACCATCGCTTTAGACTAGATGATGCTATCCTTATTAAAGACAACCATATCGCCTTTGCAGGCAGCATCAATAACGCAATTGAAAAAGTAAAAGAAGCCAATGGTCATATGGTAAAAATCGAAGTAGAAGTTGATACAATCGATCAACTTAAAGACTGCTTATCCCATAAAATAGATGTTGTTCTATTAGATAATATGGCCCCAGCTTTATTAAAAGAAGCTGTTGAATTAATAGATGGAAAATTTACAAGCGAAGCTTCAGGCGGCGTCAATTTAGATACTGTAAAAGATATTGCAGAAACAGGCGTTGATATAATTTCAGTCGGTGCCCTAACCCATTCAGCAACCTGTTTAGACCTAGGTCTTGATATAGACATATCAGACGAGTAAGTAAGAAACTTATGTTTCTTAAAAATATTACGGCGCAACTTAATGAAAAAGCACTAAATGTAGCGGTTGCTTGTGCGAATGCATAGTGGGCATCTGAAGTACAAAAATAAACACAACTGAAAGAACACTTAATGCGATGGTTTCTGCTGAGAAACTAAAGGGGCATTAAAAGAGAAGAATTATGCAAGCAGGTGAATATCTAACTATCGCTCTTATCATTTGGATTCTAACTCCAATTCTAGCGCTTTGTCTGGCCAAAAGAAAAAAACGAGATCATAATTTTTGGGTTTTAACCTCTTTTTTATTTCCCCCAGCCGTCTTGTTTCTAGCCTGTCTCTCGAAAAGAACAAAACCGCTAAAAAAAATGTTCGGTGATGATAGTGAAGATGACGATCATTTCTTCTCTGGCAAGGACTAAACTCTAAAAAAACCTGCTCCACTACAACACCTGTACCTTTTCATTTCGAACAAAAAAAATGCTCCAAAGAATATCTTTGGAGCATTTTTAAATTTTTTACAGTCAAGCTTTAGCTTGTTGTTATTGAATTGCAGCCACTTCTGTCGGACGAGCAAAATATTTAGCTCTATAGAAGATATGTGCGCCAATTTTCTTGATAAATTTCATTGAATGTCGCCATTTTGGTTTCACATAAGTCGCATGGTAATGACTAGCATAACCAATATCTTTTAGCCAAACTTTGCCATCCGTAACACGCGTAGCAAGCTTAGTTGCAATAACCCAGCGCTTTTTATCCTTAGCCTTATCAGCTAAACCATCACAAGCAAAAGAGAACTGACAGCTATTGCGTCTATGAGCACCCTCATAAACCACACCACAAACAGTATCAGCATAATAGCTACTGCGTACCCGGTTCATAATAACCTGAGCAACAGCAAGCTGTCCTTTAATCGGTTCACTGCGCGCTTCAAAATAAATAGCTGTGGCCAAACAACGATGCTCCCGCTTGCGAAATTCATGTTCAGTCAAACCACCAAAGAATTTGCGAGCACCTGCGCTAATAGAAGCAACATGCTTCACTTCAAGTCCAGTATGTTTAGGACGTTCACCAGTTTCAAGTTTGGAGTTAAACCTGGAATTATCTTTTTGACCTGTTCCAAAATGACTATCACGTGGTAAATTAAAAACACCCGCAACACGTTTCTGACTAATGATTGGCAAGCCAGCAGTCACTTTTTCAGTGGGACGAACACCAATAGGATCTGGTCCAACGGCCCTACCAATTGGATCGGCAACAGCCACACCAGTTACACTATGACGGTTAACTTTCGCAGCTCGGTTCACTTTTTGTACATTTGTGGAATCATAAGTGTTAGACGCAGCGTCATTTTGCACAATCCCCTTAGTTTCGATGGATTGTAAAGCCAAACGACGGCGTTCTTCATAATTACCGTTATTTGCAACACGCTGTTTATAAAGCAAATCAGCCCGTGGGCCTTTTCCTTTAATATCAAATAAATCATTTGCCTCAGCAATGATCGGCAAAATTGGCTGTGTCGCATCAGGAATCTTACCATCATAATCATCACCAGAGCCTGATAATGACATTTCTAGATTCAAGCGATAAACAGCTAGCACATCACCATTACCCGCAATATACCCTAGCCCAAGCATAGGTACTGCTAAAGCAGCAATAGCTAAATAGTGAAGTGGTGACAAAATAATCCGGGACATACCCTAAACCTACTAATCTTTTAAATTATGAAACAAAATTTAAACCAGCTCCCAAAGGAAAACACATGAGTGTTAAAATTGCCTTTAAACAATTAACAAACGTTAATTTTGGTTAAATTATGTATCAGCTATTAAGCCATTGATTCGCTAAATCCCAAAAATTTTGGGTAAGCTTATCCAAAGCTTTCAGCATTGTTAATACACGCCGCATCGCAGCATATCAAGACATTTTTCGCCGCACCGCAGCATAAGTATGAATATAATAATATTTTCAATTAGATAGCCTGTGAATTATTCAGTATTGTCTAATTGACGAAGTTCATTGCTCCGAGGAAAACAATCTCCGAATCAACAAGTGCAGCGCTAAAAACCACAAATCTGAAAAAAATTCACCCCCTAAATGAGGTAATGAGACCATTTAACACAAAGTGTTGCTTTTTGAACGGCCTCTCAATTCCACTAGACAGAGACTTTTCAACCAAAGAGAGACCTTTTGAACCATATTCATTCAAAATCCTGTCCTGAAGCCATTTAATAGCCTGCGTCTCTCTTCCTTTCTCTAAAATTTTATTGTCTAACAAAGTTTGATAATGCCCGTCTATGGCATCAATAAGACCCGATAATCCCTCTTCCTTTGCAGCAGAAACACTCAAAACAACTGTTTCATGCTGTCCAGGTTCATAGTTGGTGATAGAAAGCGCCCCTTTAAGGTCTGCTTCAGCACGACGGGCTTGTGCCCCAATATCAGCTTTAGTAACAACAGCTATATCCGGAATTTCCATAATTCCCGATTTCATGAATTGCAAGCTATCCCCAGAGCCCGGTTGAACACATAAAATAACACTATCAGCATGCGATGTTATATCCGCCTCTGATTGACCAACACCAACAGTTTCAATTATCACAATATCAAATAGAGCACGCATCAACACTAAAGCTGGAAAGGTAAGTTGAGCAACCCCGCCCAATTGCCCGCGGCTGGCAAGTGAGCGTACAAATATCCCCTGGTCTTCAGGGTCAGTGATCATGCGTGTTCGGTCTCCCAGCAACGCGCCACCTGTTTTATGAGACGATGGATCAATAGCGATCACACCAACAGTTTGATCCCGGCGGCGCCATTCTTTAATCAATCCATTAATTAAAGTTGATTTACCAACACCAGGCGGCCCTGTAAAACCCACAACATGCGCTGTTGCGCTACCATAGGCTTCATCAAGTAATTCTATAGTCGTTTCATTATCAAAAGAATGTTCTGTCAAAGCCAAAGCTTCAGAAAGAGCTCGTTTGCCTCCCTCCCGAACAGACTTAATCCCATTAATCATCTAAATCCCTTCACTAGAGCGTCTTGCGCATAAGTGGGTACCGGTTTTAGTAACAACGCGGCTGACATCTAGGTTAGTTGAAAGTCCAGTTAGTTGTCAGACCAGTTGGCCGGTTGCTCGTGGGCAATCGAAGGCCCAGAAAAAAATCAGGCAACCGGATTGCAGATAAAAACAAAGTTCATACCTTAAAAGTAGTATGACCTTATGAAGTTTGTTTCTGCCCCAATATATACGCTTGTGCTGCAGCTAACCGCGCAACAGGCACTCGAAAAGGAGAACAGGAAATATAGTCCAAACCAACCTCTTCAAAAAACTGAATTGAGCTAGGGTCGCCGCCATGCTCACCGCAAATTCCCATTTTCATGCCATCTCGAGTACGACGGCCGCTTTGAACAGCCATTTCAACCAAAGCACCAACACCAGCTGTATCGATGCTAACAAACGGATCAACATCAATAATCCCGTTTCTAGTATAATCATTTAAGATCGTAGTCGCATCATCTCGGCTGAGACCAAATGTGGTTTGCGTCAAATCGTTCGTGCCAAATGAAAAGAATTCAGCTGATTGTGCAATATCACCTGCTTGCAGTGCAGCCCGTGGCAATTCGATCATAGTACCAACATCATAAGAAAGTGACGCTCCTCGCTCATCAAAAACTTGTTGAGCCATTTTATCAATCACGCCCTTTAAAAGGTCGAATTCAGCCACTGTTGCAATCAACGGAATCATAATCTCTGGATGCACTGGTTCTCCCGATTTTGACTTATCAAGCGCAGCTTCAAAAATCGCACGTGCCTGCATTTCAGTAATTTCAGGATAACTAATCGCCAAACGGCACCCTCTATGCCCAAGCATAGGGTTAAATTCCTTGAGCTCATCAACCCGAACTTTAATATCTTGCGGCTCAAGCCCAAGATGTTCAGCAAGAGTTTCAATTTCTTCCCTATCATGTGGTAAGAACTCATGCAAAGGAGGGTCAAGCAACCGAATGGTAATCGGCATGGCTGGCATAAGTGAAAATAATTCAGAAAAATCAGAGCGTTGCATCGGAAGTAGTTTATCAAGAGCAACTCTCCGGCCAGCTTCATCACGCGCCAAAATCATTTCCCGCATCGCCATAATTCGGCTTGTCTCAAAAAACATATGTTCCGTGCGACAAAGACCAATTCCCTCAGCACCAAATTTTAAAGCATGTTCAGTTTCTCGAGCTGTTTCAGCATTTGCACGCACTCTAAGACGGCGAACCTCATCAGCCCATCCCATCAGCGTGCCAAAATCACCAGTTAACTCAGCCTGGCGCATCGGGTGTTCACCCTGCAAAACCTCGCCAGTTGAACCATCAATGGTCAACATATCTCCTTCAGACAGCGTGATAGATCCAATACGCATCTTGCGGGATTCCATATCAATTTTAAGTGCGCCAGCACCTGAAACACAAGGACGCCCCATCCCGCGCGCAACAACGGCCGCATGGCTCGTCATACCACCACGAGCAGTTAGAATACCGCAAGCCGCATGCATCCCATGAATATCTTCTGGGCTAGTTTCAACGCGCACTAATAAAACAGATTTACCTAAACCGGCTTGTGTCTCGGCTTCATCAGCATCAAAAACAATAATTCCAACAGCAGCCCCAGGAGACGCTGGCAAACCTTTGGTTAAAACTTGCCGCTCAACATTAGGATCAAGTGTGGGATGCAATAGCTGATCAAGAGCTTTAGGCTCAACACGAAGAATAGCTTCTTCTTTATCTATCAAGCCCTCTTGAGCCATCTCAACGGCCATACGAACAGCTGCACCTGTGGTCCTTTTTCCTGACCGAGTTTGTAACATCCATAATTTACCATCTTGAATGGTAAATTCGATATCCTGACAATCTCGGTAATGAGTTTCCAATTGTTCTGTGATGCCGACAAATTCAGCAAAAGCTTTTGGCATAACCTCTTCTAAAGAAGGGCTCTCATCACCAGACTTTTCTTTTGCAGCTTTAGTTAATGGTTGCGGTGTACGAATACCTGCTACAACATCCTCACCTTGTGCATTCACAAGAAACTCACCATAAAGCTCATTCTCACCCGTTGAGGGATTACGAGTGAAGGCAACACCGGTCGCACTATTTTCACCCATATTACCAAACACCATGGCCTGCACATTAACAGCTGTACCCCATTCATGAGATATACCATGAAGGTGACGATACGTATCAGCACGGCGTGAATGCCAGGAAAGAAACACAGCACTAATCGCCCCCCATAACTGCTCATGAACATCACTAGGGAAAGGAGTACCACTTTCTTGAACCACACAGGCTTTATATTGTTCAATAATATCGAGCCAATCATCAGAGTCTAATTCTGTATCCGTTGAAAAGCCATTGAGATTCTTGAAGTTTTCTAGAATATCTTCAAAAAGACCATGCTCAATTTCCATTACAACTGAGGCATACATTTGAATGAAACGACGATAGCTATCATAAGCAAAACGGCGATCTCCAGACCGAGTAGCAAGACCTTCAACGGTTTCATCATTTAAGCCCAAATTAAGCACAGTATCCATCATTCCAGGCATAGAAACACGTGCGCCAGAACGAACAGAAACCAACAGCGGCGCTTCCTTACTTCCATAAACGGAACCAACAAGCTCACCAATATGGTCCAAAGCGGTTTGAGTTTGGCGCTTTAAATCTTCAGGTAGGGTTTTATCATTTTTATAAAAAACACTGCACACATCAGTCGTAATCGTAAAACCTGGAGGAACAGGCAAACCAATACTGGCCATTTCCGCCAAATTTGCACCTTTACCACCAAGTAAATTACGGTCAACAGCGCGCCCATCAGCACTGCCGCCTCCAAATTGATAAACCCATTTTGGAATATTAGAATTGGCAGGTGTGCCAATTTTATGTGACATAATTTGTACCCTTATGTTTTTTTTAAGAGTTTAGTTTGCAAAGCCGAGAAGAGCAATGAATGAGTGTATGTTTAATATGAAAAAAAACAAATGACACTCACAAATAAATTGTCAAGCAACAAACTTATAAATTTAAGGTAGGAATGGTCGCATTTTAGCATTCATTCAAAACACATATTATGAAAATCCCTCAGAAAAATCACAAATAATAAATATTAAGCAACACCAGTAGAAGGTTGATAATAACCTGAAGTCAGAACCCACTGCGGGTCTACAACTCCCTGATAAACATACACCCAGGCACGATAATCCATACCTTCATTATCTCGAACTGTGGCTAAAACTCTTGAGAATTCATGTGGCTGCTGGTCTTCTTCAGAACATCCCTCATAAGCATCTAATAAAGAAAGCAATGCATTGGGTCGAACAATTTCATAAAGTTCACCATAAACTGCCGTACCACAATCTTCCAAAACCAAGCCAGGGTAAGGACCTAAATCATAAATACGTCCTGCAATAATTGCTTCCGCCGTATAATTGGCGTGCGCACGCATCATCGCTCCCATAGGGTTCGCAATATTACGCTTCAAAGACCCATAAACAAATAGATATTGTTTTTCCAAAGTTGGTTGGGGCCCATTCGGTCCAGAAGAAAGATTATCTAAAGACATTCAGCCACACATTTCTTTTCATCAGTTAAAATACAATCGAACGCGCTAAGAATCACTTTTAATTTTAATCTTTCTCACTCAAATTGTCATGGCCACATTCAGCCATCCCCCATATCAAATGAACTACTCCACAAAATTAAAGCTTCTAACCCAAAAGTGGATACTGGTTTTAAGAAAGTTCAGTTGCCGCACAAGATATATAAGGAACTTTCTAATGCCAACTCTTTTAGCGCATTCAGTTTCCCACAAAGCAATCAACGCTGAAACTCTTCTAAAAATTTCATTAAATAACATAGAGTTAGGTAGCGCAGATCGGATTTCCTTAAAAAAAAATATCTTTGAATGGTTCAAAATGAACCACTCTTCAGAGAAAGTTAACGTTCTTCACGGTAATGTGAAAGCAAGAGTTTTAGTTTTTTATTTTAGTTCTAGTGGAGTTTATAAGTCATGCGTAGCGTGTCATCTCTGAGTGCAAAGGCACTTACAAGTCTTGCCTTAACTGGCATTTTGTCCCTTTATTCTTCTCAAGCACATTCATCGGATCTTTCTTTTGAAGACGGTGAAAAGTATTACGAAAATTCAATGAAGGATGAACCTGAAAGTGTTCTACCTGATCATTGGTTTGTAACAGCAAATACTGCCTATGCTGACGTTATTCTTGATTATGATGAAAACATAACAAGCAAAGCAATTGATCAGCTAATCTTTCGTAAAAATGGGCGCATTAAAAACAAAAAAGTCTATATATCCGGCCTATTAAAAGGGTCTTATCTAGGTGAATGGACTAATACAAATGATGCCTTTCCTATTTTAACAAGGTTTCCAACTCATGCCACTGGCACATCAGCTCATGGGTTCTTTGTAGATAATGCAGCCCTTGCGTTCACAGCAACACCAACTGATTATCTCACAATCTTTGCGCAACTTGAGTATCACGAAACACGATTTGATACACAAGACGAAGTGCAATTAAGAAAAGCATATGTGACCGTCGGTGATCTAAATCGCTCACCTCTTTACTTAACATTTGGTCGCAAAACCATTAACTTCGGTGACTTTGATCAATACAATCCTTTTTCTCAAAACATCAACAATCACTTCTTCAGAGCTGAAAGTGATGGTGTAATTGCCGAAGTCGGTTACGTCAGCAAACTCATGCATCTCTCAGCAACTGCTATTTCTGGTGGCCGTCATCTGCGCACAGCAGACACAGCAAACAATGATGATATCGACAACTTCGCCCTAAACGGTGATATCTTCATCCCAGTAAGAGATGACATGACTTTAAAAGTAGGTGCTGGTTACTTGCATGGCACAATCTACAATCACACATTGCCACACCACCCAGGACCTGAGATTGATTGTCCAGTGACACCAGGCACACAAGGCGTTCCAAAATGTCGTGGCCGCAATGCCGCATGGGATGTCCGCGCTGAGTTTACATCACCTATGTTTGACATCATGGCTGAGTACACAGCTACAGTTGATCCATGGCCGGCAACAAATCAAAAGCTTGAAGCTTTTACAGTCCAGGGTCGTTTTAAAACTGAGCTTTATGATCACAAAACTCATTTTACTTTAAGCTACAGCCATTCCGACATTGGACCATTTAGCACTGGCGGCCCAGGCTCTCCGATTTTTGATTCTATTGAGCAAATCGTTGGCGGTATGGAAGTCTTTATTAATCCAAACTTCTCAGTGGGTATTGAATATTCACATAATACAGGGTTTGCCCCCTTAATAAACGTCACCACTGTTTCAAAAGATGCAGAAGCTGACCAACTAGTTATCGGAGGACGTGTCGTATTTTAATTCCCTTTAAAATCGACTAATGAACTCCACAGCAAAAGCGTTTCTTTCATGTGCCTAACTCTAATAGGCAGTCATTCAAGTCAACCTGTCCCCCAAAAGACTTTGGCAATACGAAAAGACCCACCATGAAAGAAACGCTTTTGTTTTTTATTGACCTATTAAGCCTCATCAATTTCTTCATTCACCAGCTCATAATAGCCCGGTAAAATCTCGTATAATCTACTTCGTCCTAATTCCGTAATCAGAATTTTTTTAGCGCGGCCATCACTCTCACAATCAACCACAGATACAAGCCCCTCTTTTTCAAGTGATTTCAAAGAATTTGATATTACAGGTTTTGAAACATCCAGTCGGTGTACCAAATCACTAATAACAAAATCTTCCTGGTCAGGTTCGCGGTCTAAAACAATCAAAATCAAAAATCTGGTCTGAGAAAGGTTATAGGTCATAAAATATGCCTCTAGCTTTCGAATAAACAAGCTAGCTCGGCGCAGCATAACTAAAACAGCATCAGTTTTATCAATATCCATCTCTGGAAACTTATCAGCATAACGTTGCATCATTTTCTTAGTTGGAAGTTCTTTTAAAAAAAACATCTAAACCCTACCCCTTGAAAACAAAAAAGCTAAAACAATCAAGCTCAGATCAACTCACCGTTTGCGACCAAAACCGCATGCCCACCAAGACGAACAAGTTTAATTACCTTCGATTGAAATTCAACTTCAAGCTTCAATAAACTAGGCCGCCCCATTTCAAACCCCTGTTCTATAATCGTTTCAAATTTATTCTGAGCATCAATCTCAAACGCTTCAATCACTCTAGAGAACCCAACAGCTGCGGCCCCTGTTGCTGCATCCTCAGGAATACCAAAATCGGGAGCAAACATCCGTGCATGAAAACCACTATCTGCTCGCTCTCCTCCACGACAATAAACATACACACCCACAGGATCAGCTTTAGAAAAAGCATCCCTCCAATAAGCAAAGTTAGGAGAAACTTTTCGAACAAGGGAAAGATTTGTCAAAGGCACATAAACAAAGCGAATACCAATTTCCGCACTTATCAGTTTATGGTTTTCAAAACCAATATCTTGAATATCAACCCCAAGAGCATCAGCAACCAAATCAACCTCAGGTACATCTTCAATCAACTTAGGATGCACCGGCACATCAAACTCAGCATAAGAAGCCTTACCAGATGAGATAGAAACCGCACATCGAACAGGTCCTATTTCCTCATCAAGCACCAACAAAACATCAGACCCACCATCTTGAGCTTTAGCCTTGAGCGAACCAAGCAAAAAAGCGGTCCCTATAGTTGGATGTCCAGCAAAAGGTATTTCAGAAGAAGGAGTAAAGATGCGCACTCGCGCCGCAGCGGTCGGGTTATCACTTGATTGCAAAAAAACAGTTTCAGAAAATCCAAACTCACGAGTAATCGCAAGCATTTGGTCAGAAGTCAGCCCATCAGCATCTTCAACCACCGCCAACTGATTGCCCTCATAAGCTTGGTCGGTAAAAACATCAAGAATGTGAAATTTGCGGCCCATAATAACTCCAGATTTTAAATAAAGATTGAGAAAAAAGGCTAACACAAACCATAAAAAAACGCCCCTTTAAAAAAAGGAGCGTTTTAAATATCTCTACTTAAATCTTCCTACACGAAGAAGGAGCCCAGCCCATTTATTGGCTGAGTGAGATGGCGAAGTACTTCGTGCAGCCCGGCGCAAGCGCCCCCTCTCGGAGGCCCATGAGCTTCAGCTCATGGAATAGCAGTGAGAGAAAAAGAAGCTAGCCTCCTAGTTTTTCGTTTTATCAACCAAGGCTTTTTCTTTAATCCAAGGCATCATCTCACGCAAGCGGCCACCAACTTCTTCACAAGGATGCTCATCAGCTTTCGCACGCATAGCTTTAAAGCTTGTTTGGCCAACTTTATTTTCAAGCATAAAGTCACGTGTAAACCGACCTTCTTGAATATCAACAAGCACTTCTTTCATGCGCTCTTTAACATCAGGCGTAATCACGCGTGGGCCAGAAACATATTCACCATATTCAGCAGTGTTTGAAATTGAATAATTCATGTTGGCAATACCACCTTCATAAATCAGATCAACGATCAATTTCATTTCATGCAAACATTCAAAATAAGCCATTTCAGGAGCATAACCAGCTTCAGTCAATGTCTCAAAGCCAGCGCGCATCAATTCAACAACACCACCACATAATACAGCTTGTTCACCAAATAGATCAGTTTCACATTCTTCACGGAACGTTGTTTCAATCGTACCGGCCTTACCACCACCAATCGCAGCAGCATAAGAAAGAGCTACATCTTTCGCATTACCTGTTGCATCTTGGTCCATAGCAATCAAACACGGCAACCCACCACCACGAAGATATTCACCGCGCACAGTATGACCAGGTCCTTTTGGAGCGATCATGATCACATCGATTTTTGAGCTAGCTTCAATTAAGTTAAAGTGAACATTCAACCCGTGAGCAAAAGCAAGGGCCGCACCATCGCGAATATTCGGCGCAATTTCATCACGATATAAATCAGCTTGCAATTCATCAGGCACCAAAATCATCATCAGGTCAGCCCATCCAGCAGCTTCAGCCACTGTCATAACTTTAATACCTTCAGCTTCAGCTTTCGCCCGTGATGATGAGCCTTCACGAAGACCAACACAAATATCAGTAACACCAGAATCTCTAAGATTAAGTGTGTGAGCATGTCCTTGTGAACCATAGCCAATGACAGCAACTTTTTTAGATTTAATCAGATTTACATCTGCATCTTGATCATAATAAACGCGCATTATATTTATTTACCTTTTTCTTCGTCAATTTTGCCCAACTATGGCTTTATGTTTTTAAAGTCAAATGAGAGCCAAAACTTTTTCTCTATCCCATTAAGGAATGGGCGTAATGCCCAAAACCATCCTTGTCAATGTTCAAAGCCTATTTTAATGCCCTAGTTCAGTTAAATACCGCTTTACGGTCTCTTTAATGCCAAAAACCAAACAATCAGCCGTAAAGCAATGGCCAATAGACATCTCCGCAATAAGAGGTACCCGTTTTACAAGCGCCGGTAAGTTTAAAAGAGTTAAATCATGACCGGCATTAACATCAAGTCCAGCAGCTTTGGCCGCATCAAATGTCGCCTCAATCCGATCAAGCTCTTCTTTAATATGCCCTTCTTTAACCAAAGCCCCATAAGGCCCCGTGTAAATCTCAACCCGGTCAGCGCCAACCGATGCGGCGTATCTTACAACCTGTGGGTCCGTATCAACAAATAAAGACACACGGCAGCGAACCTCATGTGAAATATTAATTACACGTGTCAGTAACTCTTCATTTCTAGATACATCCCATCCATGATCAGAAGTATTCTGCGAGGGATCATCAGGAACAAAAGTCACCTGATCTGGGCGAATGTCCTGAATGAGCGCCATAAACCGATCATCAGGATAACCTTCAATATTAAATTCTTTTGTCGGATAACGATCAACGATCATATCTTTAAGATCATACACATCTTGTCGTCTGATATGTCGTTCGTCTGGTCGTGGATGAACCGTCAACCCATGCGCCCCAGCATCAAGTGCTAAAGCACCAATCCCGGTAACACTTGGCCAAGACAAATCTCTCCTGTTTCTCAACAGAGCGATTGCATTTAAATTTACACTTAAATGAGGAGCCATAATGCGAGCCTAAAACTTCCAGGAAAAATCATGAGTTAACTTGAAAAACAAATTCAGATTATTCGCCCATTTTCTCAGAGCCACGAGAAATAGCCGCAATACCTGTGCGGGCAACTTCAACAAGTCCAATTGGTTTCATAAGCTGAATAAACTGCTCAATCTTGCCAGATTTACCTGTGATTTCAAAAACAAAATGATCAATAGAAGCATCAACAACATGTGCCCGAAACGCTTCAGCAAGGCGCAAAGCCTCAACCCGGCTATCGCCTTTACCTGCAACCTTAACTAATGCTAGCTCCCGCTCAAGTGCCGGCCCTTTTACAGTAAGGTCCGTGACATGGTGAACAGGGATCAACCGGCAAAACTGAGCTTTAATTTGCTCAATAACCATTGGTGTGCCCTCGGTTACAACCGTAATGCGAGAGACATGCTTCTCATGAGAAGTTTCAGTCACAGTTAAACTATCTATGTTGTAACCACGTCCAGAAAACAACCCAATAACCCGCGCTAAAACGCCAGGTTCATTGTCAACCAAAGCAGATAATGTATGCTTTTCAATTTGATCAGTTTCAGTGCTCATAGAAATGCTCTAATCTTTTAATCTATTGTTCTTTATATAATAATGGGAAGTCAGTGCTATCACACAGATCCTTATTTAGAGTGACCTAAACAAGAACCTTACCCTCTTCTTTAATCGCGTTCTGCAAGTTTTTCGCCTCAACATCAGTCGCCAGCAACATATTATTATGCGCCTCGCCTGAAGGGATCATCGGGAAACAATTTGCAAGCTTTTCAATCCGGCAATCAAAAAGAACTGGCTTATCACACTCGATCATTTTCTTAATCGCATCATCAAGCTCAGCTGGGTCGTCACACCTAATTCCAACTCCACCATAAGCCTCAGCCAATTTAACAAAGTCAGGCAAAGCTTCTGAATAAGAATGCGAATAACGACCGCCATGCAGTAATTCCTGCCACTGACGAACCATACCCATATATTCATTGTTCAAAATAAAGATCTTGATCGGAAGCTTATATTGAACAGCTGTTGACATTTCTTGCATGGTCATCTGCACAGAAGCTTCACCAGCAATATCGATCACCAAAGCATCTGGGTGCGCAACTTGAGTACCAAGGGCCGCCGGCAAACCATACCCCATCGTCCCCAAACCTCCAGATGTCATCCATCGGTTTGGCTCTTCAAAACCATAATATTGCGCAGCCCACATTTGGTGCTGACCAACTTCGGTTGAGATATAAGTGTCTTTGTCTTTTGTCAGTTCATAAAGTCGCTCAATCGCATATTGCGGCATGATCGATTTCTTAGACGGCTTGTAACCAAGGCACTTCTTAGAGCGCCATTCATCAATCTGGCTCCACCAGGCTTTAAGAGATTTTTTATCAATCTGTTCAGCTTTGTTTTTCCAAATCCGAAGCATATCTTCAAGGACATGACCAACGTCACCAATAATCGGAACATCAACAGGAACCGTTTTATTAATCGAAGACGGGTCAATATCGATATGAATTTTCTTCGAGTTTGGAGCAAAGGCATCTAAGCGTCCGGTAATCCGGTCGTCGAAACGAGCACCAACACAAACCATAACATCACAATCATGCATAGCCCAGTTTGCTTCATAAGTACCGTGCATTCCAAGCATGCCGAGCCATTTATCAGCACTAGCCGGATACGCCCCAAGCCCCATCAAAGTGGATGTAATTGGTACACCTGTTTTATTCACCAATTCCCGAAGCAATTCACAAGCGTTCGGTCCAGAATTAATCACACCGCCGCCTGTATAGAACAACGGCTTTTTGGCATTAGCCAACAGATCAACAGCTTCGCGAATAGCACTTTGTTCACCCTTCACAACAGGGCGATATGTCCGGTGTGTAATTTTTTTCGGCCCGATATATTCACCAAGTGCAAATTGAATATCTTTAGGAATATCAATCACAACAGGACCAGGTCGGCCGCTTGATGCAACATAAAACGCCTCATGCATAACACGAGCTAAGTCATTCACATCTTTAACTAAATAGTTGTGCTTAGTACAAGGTCGCGTGATGCCAACGGTGTCACATTCCTGAAACGCATCTGTTCCAATCAAATGGCTAGGAACCTGACCAGTAATACAAACAAGTGGAATAGAATCCAAAAGAGCATCAGCCAGACCAGTTACCGCATTTGTAGCGCCAGGACCAGATGTCACAAGAAGGACACCAACTTTGCCAGTTGAGCGCGCATATCCTTCAGCAGCATGAGCAGCACCTTGCTCATGACGCACCAGAATATGTTCGATTTTTTTACTATTAAAAATCGCATCATAAATTGGCAATACAGCACCACCTGGATACCCAAATATATGGTCTACCCCTTGTTCCGCAAGAGCTTGCAGAACAATATCAGCGCCTGACATAGTCCGTGACATTCTTAATCTCCAAAAATTTAATATGACAAAAGCTCAAAAATTGAGCTCATCTGCACACTAACCTAAAAATTAATGACTTAAAATAACTCACTCAAAAAAGATGCAAAATTCCAAAAGCTAAAACTCCTGAAATAATAGATTTTACCATCCAAAAAAGTGAAAAAATAATAATATCAAGGCAGCCACACTAACCAATGCAAGCTCATTGGTCAACAGTCTTCGTGAATTATCGAAAAAATATCAGGCATTAATCTTTTCATATATTGCGCATCAAGGCTATTCCACGTAATCATGTTGCGGCGAAGCCAGGTTAATTGCCTCTTTGCATAACGCCGCGTTTGTTGTTGAGCCAAAGCAACCGCTTCAGCTAAATCCATATCATTTTTCAAAAAGCCTGCCAGTTCTGGCACCCCAAGCGCTCTCATAATCGGCAAACTTTCATCAAAATTAAACTCTAAAAGCCCACGCACTTCATCGAGCCCGTTGCCTTCAGTCTCATCAGCCACCATTTCTTCAAATCTGCGATCAATTCGCTCATACAATACAGCCCGCTCCCAAGAGACAACAAAACCATGAACCTCTTTGAATGAAAGCAGTGGCGCACTATTCGTCTGCTGCCAATGTTTTAAAGACTTTCCCGTCCCATCAATCACTTCAAGCCCACGAATAATCCGTTGAGTATCGCCTGGTTTTAAATCAACTGCCATCAACGGATCTTTTTCTGACAAAACCTTGTGTAAAGCTGGCGCTCCCAATCGTTCAGCTTCAGATCGCCAAAACTGACGAATTTCAGAAGCAATATCAGGCACTTGAGACAAGCCCTCAAGTAAAGCTTTATAATAAAGCCCCGTCCCACCGACAAAAATCGGGCGTTTTCCTTTTGTCTTAATCTCTTGAAGAACTTCAGCCACATCATCAAGCCAAGCACCGGTCGAATAAGCTTGCCCCCCGCTCACATGCCCATAAAGACGATGCGGCACTCGTTCCATATCGCCTGTGGATGGCCGCGCAGAGAGAATTGATAGTTCTTTATAAACCTGACAGCTATCAGCATTGACTATCACGCCATCGAATTCTTCAGCCAAGGCCATAGCAAAAGAAGATTTACCACTAGCTGTTGCACCTGCTATCAAAATGGGTTTAGTCATAAATTTTCTGATCCTAAAAAATCTCACTCTTGATTACTAAAAAACATAAACGGAGAGTACTCATGGCTCTTTAAATCAAAGGGTGAGTGAAGAAAACTAGTTCTTTTTAACTGCATAAAATTCGAATATAACTTCGATAAAGAGTGTCTAATTACCAATCTTTAAAACACAACTCAATTAAATAGAGATAACCATCAATGTCACAGCAAAATACAGTGTCTATTCTGACCATCATCGCCCCTGAAGGACAAGCTTTACTTAATGACAAGGTTCTCTCAGACATAAAAAGCAAATTATCAATTGACAGCCCAACCCAATGGTTAGCGAAAGACGAAGCCCTTGATTTTGAGATTAATGTTGCTTGGCCAGATAGCACTGGGCAAAGGAAACAACCTTCATTAGACATAAAAAATAAAATCGCTGAAGCTTTACAACCCCACTCATTTGACTTTGCACTACAACCAAAAGAACAGCGGCGGAAAAAACTACTCATTTCAGATATGGACTCAACCATCATTGGCGAAGAATGTATCGATGAAATAGCATATATGGCCGGCATCAAGCCAAAAATCGCTGCCATTACAGAGCGCGCCATGCAAGGTGAAATAGAATTTGACACCGCCCTTCGCGAACGCGTCGGCTTGCTTAAAGGTCTCGATACCAAAGCCCTTGAGACAGTCATCAGCGAACGACTAAACCTAAACAAAGGCGCAAGAACTCTTGTTCAAACAATGGCCGCCAACAATGCCTATTGCGCACTCGTCTCTGGTGGTTTCACTTTTTTTACAGAAAAAATAGCACAACTAACTGGTTTTCACACCACTCAGGCCAACACCTTAGAAATTAAAGATGATAAACTCACCGGAAATGTCATCCCCCCTATTCTTGGTAGTGCAGCTAAAAAACAAGCACTTGAGCAATTCATCAAAGAGCAAGAAATTTTGCCACAAGATACACTTGCAGTCGGGGACGGCGCAAACGATCTTGAAATGATCAAAGCATCAGGCCTTGGCGTAGCTTATTATGCAAAACCAATTGTAGCAGCAAAAGCAGATGCCTCAGTAAATTACACTGACCTAACCGCCCTTCTATATATGCAAGGATTTAAAAAGTCAGAATTTGTGACAGATTAAAAAAAACGATCTGAGAAAAAATCTGAAAAACAACGAAACAGAATTTTAAATATGATGACGAACAAAACACATTTCCGAAAATTTATGAAAATAAACATTCGCTTTCTCTACCATGCCTTTTTTTCATTCTTTTTAGCGTCATTGATAGCTATCCTTCCTCCTTTAATTCAAAATGCAAAAGCGGATAAGCATCAAGAAGCTGAATTAGAGAAACAAGTCAAAAAACAAGCTGAAACTGAAAAATCACAAAAAGCCATCACATCACTAACCCAGCTTTTACAAAACCAAATCACTCAAAAAACTCTGATAAAAAAATTAAAATCAGAATTACGCAGTGCCAGAGAAGATGTGAGTAAAAAAGAAATTGAAGAAGCCCTTAAAGCAGAAATCAAAAAACAAGAAACGATAGAAGAACAAATCTCAACTCTCACCTCAGGCGTTTCAGAAAAAGTCTACATCACCCAAGAAAACAAAAAGTTTAATCTTCAAGATGAACTTCAGGGGCTTGCTGAACCATTCGTAAAAATGATTAAAAGCAGCACTGAAAATGCGCGTCAAATTGATGAATTAAAACAAACCGTAGCAGAAGCAAAACGCAAACAAAATTTTGCCAAGCGTGCCATCTCGCGCATTGAAATTTTGCAAAAAACCCTCATTGAGACAAAACCTCTAAACTCCAAAGGTACAAAATTACATTTAAAAGAAGAATTAAAACTCTGGAGCAAAAGAAACCAGGAAGCCCAAAACCTGGAAAACACATCTCTACAACAATTGCGCCTAAAAGTAGAAGCTGCAAACTCAGACAATTTAGAAAATTACGCCACCAACTTCATCCGCACAAGAGGCGTTAACTTACTCATCGCCATCCTAACCTTCGTTGGCACATTTATGCTCTTAAGAGCGGTGAGCAAAATCGCGAGCATCGTCTTCCATAGACGCGGCATGAAACATAGTTTTTACACACGCCTAACCCGGCTAATTTTCGAAATACTCACAATCATAATCTCAACACTTACAATGATGTTTGTTCTAAATTACCTAAATGACTGGATATTGCTTGGTGTCGCAGCTCTCTTCACTATAGCACTCGCTTGGATAGGACTAAATTTACTCCCAGTCATCATTGAACAATCGATTTTACTTCTAAATCTGGGAGCCGTTCAAGAAGGTGAACGCTTGATGATTGATGGCGTTCCCTGGTTTGTAAAACGTCTTGATCATTACACCGAACTTGAAAACCCAGATCTAGATGGCGGGCATTTCTCCGTACCTATCAGAGAACTTGTTGGTCGTCACTCGCGCCCACCAGCCAACGACGAAGCCTGGTTTCCTACAAAAAAAGATGATTGGGTTCAATTAGAAAATGGAACAATCGCAAAGGTTATCATTCAAACTCCAGAGCTGGTTCAACTCATAGAACTGGGCGGAGCCAGAATAACTTTTAAAACCACAGATTTTCTCGACGCAAAATTGCGCAACATCTCAACAGGCTTTCGCATCAAACTTGAATTTGGCATTTCTTACAAACATCAAAAAGAAGCCACAAATGAAATTCCAACTCAACTCCAAGTATATATTGAAGCTGGCATCAGCAAATATATAGGCAAAGAAAACATACGAAACCTAGAAGTTGAAGTCCTGCGGACAGGCCCATCATCAATTGATTATGAAATAGAAGCTGACTTCAAAGGCAAGGTCGCCCCTAAATATGAAGATCTAGAAGGAGAGCTAACCAGGTTAATGATTGAGGCATGCAACACATTCGAGCTGGAAATTCCATTCCCTCAACTAGTCATTCATCAACCGACAAATTCATAAATTTCAATCATGGTGTTTATGATGTTTTTTGTGCTTTTTCGATTTTAAAATAGAAATACCAACATCAACTCCAAGGTCGATCAGCTCTTTCTTAGCGCTCTTTTTCTTCTTGTAAATTTTGCAATAACACTTCGTGCTATTTTGCACGCACTTGCCCTTATTGCCATTTGCATCTGAGCATTTCTTACCACGAATGCCCGCTTTGCATGTTGACTTATTATTATAATGTTTGTGAAAACACCGATCAGGCCGATCAGCCAAAGCAGGCGAGCTCAGCGCAAAGAAGAAAAGAGCAACAAAAATAGTTGTCGCTAATTTATAGAAAACAGAACAAATATTTTGAGAACAATTCATAACCAACTCCTAACAATCAAGAGCGGCCTCATAACCCCAAAACCAACTATACACCTACCCAGAGAATTCACATAATCCAGAACGAAATTGAGATTAACAAAAACCCGGCAACCAAATTAATGACCACCGGGTTAATGAAAATTATGTAAGAAGTTTCCTAAAGCATAATCAGAAAAGCGAACATATAAGCTCTTAATTCTGTAGGTAACAGCGACGGTTGCTTTATGGGCAACCGAAGGAGCACTAAAAAGAGTCTTCTAACCCGCAGGGTTAGAAGGCAATGCAACAAAACCAAACTCACCACGCCCACGCGCAATAAAGAAGATGATGTTCTTTTTGTTTGTTTTCTTTAACGCTTCAACTTTCTTAACGACCTGATCAGCTGTTGAGACTTGCTCTTGCATCACTTCAACAATCACAAACCCGGGACGAAGCCCTTTTTCAGCAGCGCGACTATTCGGAGCAACTTTCGTAATAACAACACCCTTTGTTTTCGCATCCAAACGATATTTACGGCGAATATCCGGTGTGATGTTTGAAAGTGTCATACCTAGAACAGCACTCTCAACAGGCTTATCAGGTTGAACACGACCAGCAAGTTCAGGGTTGTTCTTTTCAGCCGCCTCAAGGCGGGCAATCGTAACTTTAACAGTGACTTCTTTACCTTGACGAAGCAATTTAACATCAACTGTTTTCTCAACAGGTGTTAAAGCAACAATCTTAGGAAGCTCACGTGAAGATTTCACATAATTTCCGTCAAATTCTAAAATAATATCACTCGGCACAAACCCAGCCTTTTCAGCAGGGCCACCTTTGGTCACACGGGAAACCAAAGCACCTTCAGGCTTCGCCATTCCAAAACCTTCAGCAATTTCAGGTGTAACTTTTTGAATAAGCACACCAAGCCAACCGCGGCGTGTCTCACCATATTTTTTCAACTGAGAAACAACATTGACAACTGTGTCAGATGGCACTGAAAAACCAATACCAATAGAGCCACCAGATGGCGAAATAATCGCTGTGTTAACACCAATAACCTCACCCTTCATATTGAAAAGTGGGCCACCAGAATTGCCTTTGTTAATGGCAGCATCAGTTTGGATAAATTCATCATAAGGGCCTGAGTTAATGTCTCTATCTTTAGCCGAGACAATCCCAACAGTTACAGTGCCACCAAGACCGAATGGATTACCAATCGCCATCACCCAGTCACCAACACGAGCTTCTGATGATTTACCAAAAGGCACAGCAGACAATGGTTTTTTAGGTGAAACTTTAAGAAGAGCTAAATCCGTTTTGGCATCAACACCAAGAACTTTATCAACCTTTAGTTTTGTGCCATCGACAAAATTAATAAAGATTTCGTCAGCACCTTTAATCACGTGGTTATTGGTAACAATCAAACCACTTGTATCAATAACAAAGCCTGAACCTAAAGAGCTAACACGCTGAGCTCGGTTGTTTTTGTTATTTTCATCAAAGAAATCTTTGAAGAATTTTTCAAAAGGCAATCCTTTAGGTAATTGAGGAGGACGACCAGGAGCGCCTCTTTTATTTAATGCCGGTTTCACTTTTTGACTTGTTGAAATGTTTACAACCGCATTTTGTAAACTATCAGCCAGATCAGCTAATGTTCTATCTTGTGTATTCTTCGCATCTGCACGTGCAATCATCATTGCAGACAAGAGAAATAGCGTAATCCCAAAAAGAATTATTGCATCTCTTAAATACCGAGAGAAGTGAGTGTCTTTAGTCTGCGCAATTGCAACAGCTCTATTATTTTGTGAGGCACGCATTAAACGAGCTCTTTTTTCTTGTGCTGATAAGTCTGAACGATTGCGAACCATCGCATTTCTCCCTAATCGTACAAATGAACAAATATCAAAGGCTATATTGCCCCATTTATTGATCATGACAAAACCTTACATTATTCATCTATCTAGTTGAATAAACAGCTTGCAAAGCAAGCAATGCGAGGTCAAATAAGTAAATAACAAGCTATTGAATGCAGCTAAGAACTTACACCCAAAAGCAAAAAACTCAAAATTTGAAAAACTGAACTCTTAAAGGTTCTACCGCTTTTTTAAATGAGTTAATATTGCAAACATATTATATATAAGCCACTGAAACAAAGATACCAGATGTAAGTGCAATTATTCGTGTAAACACTCCATTGATAGTGAGGGTATTTTAAGGCAAAACAAGAGATTAACCAGAAACATCACAAAGAATTTAAATTCGAGCTTGTTGAACAAAATAAATTATACCAACCCCAAGAGCCAAAGACCCCACGCCAATATAACGCAGGGTCTGCTCATCAGTCTTTGAAATTTGCATAATTACTTTGGCGATTGTGTGTGGGAAAAGGCCCCATATAAGCCCTTCAATAACAAAGGCAAAGCCTATCCCCATCACAAAATCAAGCATGAAATAACCAATTCAGTCTATTCACCGCTCTTTATTCGCCACTTGGCTTATTAAAAAATCTGAAAAACTCAGATTTAGGTGTGATCACTAGCCGTGTATCACCAGAAGCCAGCCCTTTTTCATAAGCTTGCATAGAACGGTAAAACGCAAAGAATTTCGGGTCACGATTAAAAGCTTCTGCAAAAACGCTATTACGCTCCGCATCACCTTCACCACGAATAATCTCAGATTTCTTCGTAGCTTCCGCTTTAAGCTCAATCACTGTCCGGTCCGCTTCGGCACGAATTTTAATTGACTCTTCCTCACCTTCAGCGCGATATGTCGCCGCTTCCTGCTGACGTTCCCGCTTCATACGAGTGTAAACATTTTGCTCCAATTGCTGTGGCAAGTCAGCACGCTTCAGACGCACATCAACAACCTCAACACCAAAAGGCTGAACTTTATCCTTAACGATCTTAGTCACATCATTCATAAGCTCTTTACGCTTGTCTTTAACAATATCATCAAGACTTGCCCCAGACAGAACCTGACGGAAAGACGCGTTTACAAAGTCAAACAAACGGCTATCAAATTGCAAACGAGAGCCAATGTTTTGATAAAACTTCAACGGCTCAGTGATTTTATAACGAGCAAACGCATCAATGATAATCCGTTTTTTACCCGCGATTAAAATTTCCCGCGAAGGAACGTCAACTTCCAAAAGCTTCTTATCAAAATAAACAACGTTTTGAACAAAAGGAATTTTGAAATGTAGGCCTGGCTCAGAAATCTCTTTCTGCACAGAACCAAGTTGCAAGACCATCGCCCGCTCAGTTTGATGAACGGTGAACAATGAAAAATAGGCAAGAACCGCAGCAGCTATGCCAAGAACAACCAAAAAACTTAAAAATGCACGCATTAGATCTCTCCCTATCTCGCTGGTTTCTTGTTTAATTCATTCAATGGCAGGTAGGGTACAACGCCTCCAGACTTACCATCATTATCCAAAATGATTTTGTCAGTGCCAGAGAAGACCCTCTCCATCATTTCAATATAGAGCCGCTCCCTAGTCACCTCAGGCGCTTTCTTATATTCAGTATAAATTGATTTAAAACGTGCCGCCTCACCTTGGGCTTCTGCTACAACTCGAGACTTGTAACCTTCAGCTTTTTGAGTGATACGAGCAGCTGCACCACGAGCTTCTGGTACAACCTTATTAATATAGGCTCTAGCTTCTTGAATAAGGCGTTCTTTATCTTGTTTTGCCGCTTCCACATCGTTCACAGCTTTAATAACTTCATTTGGCACGTCAGGCTTGCCAATAACAACTTCCCGAACATTGATACCAGAATCATACTCATCCAAAGTTTGCTGCATGGATAGTTGTACCTGATCTTGGTTTTGAGCGAAATTTTCATTTAAAACTTCATTCAAAGATTTACCACCAACAACTTCACGCATGGCACTCTCAGCCACTTCACGAACAGTTTTAGCTGGATGCTCCACATTAAAGAGAAACTTTTTCGCGTCTTTAATGTTCCATTGAATAGTAAACTGAACATCAACAATATTATTGTCACCAGTGAGCATCATGCTTGCATTTCGGTCTGCACTATTATTCGTGTCAAATCCACGACCAGAAAAATCACGGCCACCACCAATGGTAATCTTTTGAGCAAATTGAGGCTTAATCAAATAAACCTGCTCAACTGGATTTGGAAAGCGTAAATGTAGGCCTTCAGTAAGTGTCCGGTTATATTTACCAAACTGTGTCACAATACCAACTTGGTCTGGGTTCACCTTAACAGTAAAGGCCAACCAACCAACAATAGCAGCTAGTCCGGCTATAAATAAGAAAAACAGCGGCCCACTAGGCGCTCCTGATTTCCCGCCGCCGCCGCCGGGCATAGCCCGCTTCAAGCGATCTTGGCTCTTTTTAAAAAGCTCTTCAATATCAGGCTGCTGGCCGCCACCTTTGTTGCGAGGTCCCCAAGGACCATCACCACCACCATTTCGACCACCATTATTGCCGTTCTGACCACTCCAAGGCATGCTTATTTCCCACAATGTTATTGACAAAAAATCATAAGATTTAAAACCTATAAAGCTTTAAACCTTAAAGAAAACGTAACAGCAAAAAACATCAAACCAGTATCATAAGAAAACTAAGTCAGTTTTGTTTTTTGCTAAAAATTATCTATATGTTCTAATTTAGGAAGAAAGATAATAATTTAAACCCCAAAATAGAAGAATAATGAGGAGAAAACAGCAATCTTTGTACCTAAATAACGTAAATTATCACCTCAACGTTATAAAAGTCCGAGCAAAACATTGCAATGGGGGAGAGAAAGAAAACACAACAAAGAAATCAGACGCAAAATAGAAAAGCTAAAACTTCTAAACAAAGAGAATAACTATAATCATCAAAAAAAAGTCTTAGTCAGGGGTATAACCAATTCTAAACCCACCCCAATGCCGGCCATTAATAAAAATCGGTGAACTAATATCTTTCATTGGAACAAAAACCCCTCCCCCCATATCTCGCTGATAAGTTTGCAGCAATAAAGGCTCTTGATTTTCACTTGCTCGTACCCCTGTTAAATCATTAAAATACCTGTGGTTTCGACAATTCGCCATATTCCATACAGGGTCATCACCCTGAGGTTGTGACACCTTCTTAATATTTGTCGGAATATAAGCCGTATCATCTATTGCCGCACACCAAGCAATCCGCACGTCACTTGCAACAATTTCCTCAATCAATGGTGAAACTTGTTTATCATTAAATTCAGTAAATTTTGCAATAAATTGCTCGGGGTCAGTATTTGGAACGGCTACATGATCTCTATCAAAAAAATCATTTTCTGTTAATTCACCAGAAGCAATAGCGCCTTCAAACAACTTTGCCACATGCTCTGCCGCCTCAGTTGCCTTATGTATGATCGCAGCTTCACCTTGATTTGTCCCACTCATAACTGAGAGCAAAACAAGCTTATCACTTTCATCCGCAACATGACGCATTGACTTAGAAACATCATTTAACTTTTCACTCGATCCTTGCATGTTATCTGCAAGGGAAGAGGAGTTCTTTGAAAAATCATGGCAGGTTGAATTGACAGTCGCCATTTGTTGGTCAATCACGCCAGTAGTCAGGTCAATAGTCTCCATGGCCTCAGAAACTTTGTCGAGTATTTCATTAAAAGACCCAGAATAATCTTGCACATTTAACGCTATTTTTGAGGTGTTTTCACTTGTCACATTAAGCAAATCAAAGCCCGTTTTAATATCTCCCAATGTCTCTTCAATTTGCATCGTCGCCTCAGATGTCGAAGAGGCTAGAGCCTTAACTTCATTCGCAACAACACTAAAACCTTTGCCTGCTTCCCCAGCGCGCGCCGCCTCAATCGTCGCATTCAGCGCCAATAAATTTGTTTGTTTCGCAATACCATTAATGACATTGGTAATATTGCCAACGCTTTCAAGAGAGGAATTCAATTTAATCAGGCGAGCTTCACTCTCACGAACTGCAGCAATCAGTTTAGAAATTTCTTCGTTAGTAGAAACAACAGTGCTTTGTGAAGCCTGAATCTCCTGGGTCGCATCATGAGATACCGATTTTGCTTGCGAAATATTCTCAGATATTTCGGTTGTCGTGTGAGTAAGGTCAGAAATTTGTTCAACAAAAACAGAAAATTGTTGAACATCCGTCGCAGCCGTCTCAGCTATGTCCTGAACAACATCAGCCGCCACAGCAACATCAAGACCAACACGGCTTAAGTTCTCACCAATTTGATTTAAACTATCTATCACAGAAGTAGATACATCAGCATTTTCTACCACATCTCCCTCAAACGGCGATGCAGTCTCTCGCATAATATCAGACATCAAATTATCCCCCTAAAGATCAAGCATTAAAAAGGCTACCTCGAAGGTATTAACTTATGATTACTTAAGTTTTTAAGCTCACCCTGTAAAAAGAAACATTTGTAGAAAAACAGATATTCAGATCTAAAACACAAGAACGCGGTAGCGATGTATTAAGTATAAATTACAACGAATTAGAACAAAAAAAGCGAAGCATTTTTCAATACTTCGCTTTAGAATGAAATGAGTTTAATATTGTTTAATAAACCACTGATAAACAAATCCAATCACAGAATATTATTTAAATGTTGTTTATTACAGATTGATAAATGCAGATGCTCATTGAAAATATGAAGCACAACCAAATACCGTGAGAAAAATTAAGGCTTGTAACCCACTCTAAATCCGCCCCAATGCTTGCCTTGCACCATAATCGGAGCAGAACAATCCTTCATCACAACGAAATTCCCACCGCCCATGTCGCGCAAATAAGTCTGTAACAGCACATCTTTCGTATTACTACCAGATCGACCGCCAGTCTTATCGTCAAAAATCCGGCGGTTACGTGAATTCGCAGCATTCCAAACAGGATCATCTCCTTGAGGTTGCGAAAATTTCTTATTATGAGTTGGCAAATAAGCTTTATCATCAACAGCCGCACAAAAAGCAATATTGTCATTCTTTGTAAGCAATCGCTCTTGTATTGGCGCTAAAACTTCATCCGTAAATTCAGTAAATTTCGTCATGTACTGAACAGGGTTTGTACCAGGAATTTCCTGGTAATTACGATCAAACAAATCAGAAACCTGAATACGACCACTTTGAACCGCAGTTTCAAAAATTTGAGAAATATCGTTTGCTGTATCTTTTGTATAATTAATAATCTCAGTATCAGAAATAGCCGCATCATGAGCAGCCGCTATCACCACAAGCTCATCACCCGCATCACAAACCTGGCTCATCTTCTTAGAGACCGAATGTAAAGCTTCGTTCGCTTGGTCTACATTCGCTGAAACCACATCACCTGAAGTGAGAATTCCGCTGCAAATATCAATAACATTCGTCATACGCATTGAAATTTGATCCGTCGCATCATCCACCTCAGAAAGAGATTGTGAAGATCCGCTTAACAATTCAGTGAACATAGCCGCTTGTTTTTCAACTTCAGTTGCCGTCGTAGTCGCTTCATTACTTTGTTGGCTTAATTCTCCAAAGCCATTTTTAATTTCTTCAAGAGTTTCCTCAATCTGAGCCGTAGCTTGAGATGTTGAGCCAGCTAAAGCTTTCACCTCACTCGCCACAACACTAAATCCTTTGCCAGCTTCTCCAGCTCGAGCAGCTTCAATAGTAGCGTTTAAGGCAAGCAAGTTCGTTTGCTTTGCGATGCCATTAATAACACCAGCGATATTTCCAACACTCTCAAGAGATGAGCTCATCGTCGTCATCGCAGATTGAATTTTCTCAACAGAAGAAACCAAACCTGTAATCTTATCAACGGTAGTTGAAACAGTATCTTGGGAAGCCATCATTTCATGATTAGCACCGCGAGCAATTTCACTTGAATGCTGAATCTCGCGTGCAATTTCATCATTTACATTGCGTAATTCTCTTATTTTTTCGATGAAACTTAGGAATACTTCTTTATCAGCACTCGATCGATCTGCAATTCCGTCTATCGTGCCTGAAGCCTCAGCAATATCCAGTCCTAAATGACTAACCCGCGTACTTAAGACATCAAAGGCCTGCTTAACAGCCTCTAATTGAGCTGCATCTGACTGATTTACATCTGACTGAGCACCTTCTATATGTGCCCCCTCATTTGATGCACCTAAATCAACCGCATCATTCACTAATAATTGCGCACCCATTAATCCACCCCTGAATTGCAATAAATAAAACTCTGAATAAAATAAAAAATTCTCCCGCAAAAATATGCCCGCAAAAGAAATAAAAATTAATTCACAAAGCTTAACTTTAATTCGTTAACAGATGATCAACCCAAAATAGGGAATCCTCCCCCTAAAGACTGGGCCTTTAGTGCAAAGTAAGTAAAAATATCGAGGTTTTAAAAAAAAGTCAGGTATTCGACGACGTTTTCTCATACAGAAGGTTACTAAAATCATAACAATCTTTTGGCCCCGCATTAACCAATTCCCTTTCAACTTCCTTCCAAAGAGAAAAATCTAATGCAGGAAAGGAGGCATCACCAGCTGGCTCTGCATGAACAAGAGTGTAATAAATGCGTGTAGCATGAGGCATAAACGCTTTGTATATTTCCGCCCCCCCAATAATCATAATCTCATCAACATCTTTAGAAGAGGCTTCTCTCTTACCAAGTTCTAAAGCAGCCTCAACAGTCTGAGCAACCAAAGTTCCCTCAACAGAAAACTCCTGATCGCGTGATAAAATTATATTTGCGCGTCCATCAAGCGGTTTTCCAATGGAGAGAAAGGTCTTTCGGCCCATCACGATGGGTTTCCCCATTGTTAGCTTACGAAACCGTTTCAAATCAGAAGGAAGGCGCCAAGGTAACTTGTTACCATCTCCAATGATGCCATTCTCTGCAACCGCTACCACAAATGAAATATGCATAGAACTAAGCCCCTAAAAATTAAAACTACAAGCATTCAGACGGATTAAACAGCAATTGGAGCTCTAATCGTCGGATCTGGATCATACCCAACAAGCTCAAAATCTTCATATTTAAAGTCAAATAAATCCGTCACATCAGGGTTGAGCTCCATAGTTGGCAACGTTTTTGGTGTTCTGCTCAATTGCAACTTAGTTTGATCAAGGTGATTAAGGTACAAATGCGCATCGCCTAAAGTGTGCACAAAATCTCCCGGTTTTAGCCCCGTAACCTGCGCCAACATCATGGTAAGTAGCGCATAAGATGCAATATTAAAGGGAACACCTAGGAAAATATCAGCTGATCGTTGGTATAGCTGACAAGATAATTTCCCATCTGCCACATAGAATTGAAACAAACAATGACAAGGCGGCAAAGCCATATGATCAACCTCAGCTGGGTTCCAGGCACTTACAATATGACGCCGAGATATTGGGTTAGTCTTCAAAGAAGTCACCAATTGCTCAATTTGATCAATTGTCCGATTGGGGTCATCTTTAGTAGGCGCTGGCCATGAGCGCCACTGAGAACCATAAACGGGTCCAAGATCACCATTTTCATCCGCCCATTCGTCCCAAATCGAAACGCCATGATCTTTCAAGTAAGAGATATTTGTCTCTCCCTTCAAAAACCACAGCAATTCATGAATAATAGACTTTAAATGCAGTTTTTTCGTTGTAAGCACAGGAAACCCTTCAGAGAGGTCAAACCTCATCTGATGTCCAAATACACTTAAAGTGCCTGTCTTTGTTCTATCATCGCGCGTGGTTCCCTCATTAGCAACAAGCGCAAGCAAATCTAAATATTGTCTCATAAGGCTAAGTTTTGACTGAAATTACTAAAGAGGTCCAGCCAGTTTCAGTAACAAACCAGTGCTTACTGACAACTTATCCATATAAATTCAACCATTCAGTTACCCTTTTGACAAACAACCCCTTTTTTTTGCCACGTAGGTACTCTATATTGAGTCTGCGGGAGAATTTCCGCTATGGCGATAAACTGTCATCGTAATAAACCATTCGGACCCGGGGGCGGTACCCGGCGCCTCCACCAAAAGCCCATAAAACCGCAAGTAATTTAGTGCAAGCCTTAGTTGAAAAATTACAATCAAAAAACCTAGAGGCAGGCACAAAACGAATTACAAACAGGCAAGCCTGTGGGTTTTTGATGGGGGCGAAATAGGATCGACGAGGGTGTAAAGGGTGGTCTTTCGCTCGGCATGGTACCACCGCATCGGACCATTACAGTAGTTGCAAATGACAACTCTGCTCCAGTTGCTCAAGCTGCTTAGTAAGCGGTGACGACAACTGAAATAAACTCCTAGTCGGTTAAGCTCGGCTAGGCGCGGTTTGGAGGGCACCGGGCAACAGAAGCTCTCCATTAGTTATATGGAATAAATAACTATCAAATAAGCATTATTTCTGCTTAAATTGATGGATAAAGCAACTTTTAAAACAATATAGATTTTAAGCTACTTATAGAGACTTTAAGTCACTTAAAGATTTTAAGACATTAAAAGAAAGAGGCCTTGCCGGTCATGAACGGTCAAACAATTAATTACGAAAACTTAGCAAAAGAAGCTCTTCGTTCCGTTGTCCATTCTGTTCTAAAGCAAGTGAAAGAAGAAGGGCTCCCTGGTGAGCACCATTTCTACATCTCTTTTCACACGATGGCACCCGGTGTAAAAATTTCCAATCGGATCAAAGCGCAATATCCAAAAGAAATGACAATTGTGCTACAACATCAATATTGGGATTTAAAAGTTGAAGATGAATATTTTGAAGTTCGTCTCTCATTTTCCAATATCCCTGAACTTTTGGTCATTCCCTACAGTGCTGTCAAAGTATTCTTTGACCCATCTGTGCCTTATGGCCTCCAATTTGATCAAACTCAACGCCCTGAGGCTGTTGAAGATAAATCAAGTTTCATTGAAGATCATTGGCAAATGCAATCAGATAATGTGGAAACTCCATTCAGCAAACTTGCTATGGATGATATTAGCAATTTCGGAAGCAATTCTTCTGAAAATGAATTCACTCCCAATCTCAATGTCGAAACAGACATCAATATAGATGACGAAATCTCTAATTTTCCACCCGAGGGTCAAACCCTTGAAAACGAAAATGAAGAAGCTTCAGATATAGCTGATAGTGATAGCGCTGACATTGTTTCCTTAGATTCATTCCGCAAAAACAAATAAACAAACTACGGCCTATATCTTTTATCGAACTGATAGCGCTTCCCAAAGTTCTATGTGGTAAAACTTTCACTTTTGTGAATGTAACATTCAAAAAAACTTTATTTTCACTAAAATACACTGAATTGGTATGGCCTTTCTGATCATTTACCTCTATTCAATGGGGGGATTTCCAACAGAATGTTCAAACAACATTTCCTTTAGCACATTAAAGGAGATGGATTACTAATCCAAACTATGTAGAACCCTTTTTGAGCTTATAAAAATAAAAAACTTTATACAGAAGTCAAAACAGAGCTCAATCACATAGGCAATGGAAAACAAAAAGTAAAAGAGCATCTACACAAGTCCTATTAAAAGGAGAATTTACAATGTCAACTCGCTCAGAAACAGATAGCTTCGGCGCCCTAGACGTCCCAAATGATAAATATTGGGGAGCACAAACACAGCGCTCTCTCGGTAACTTCAAAATTGGCATAGAAACAATGCCAAAATCATTGATCAGAGCACTTGGCATTGTAAAAAAAGCAGCAGCTCTAAGTAATAATGACTTAGATAACCTTGAAGCCGAAATAAGTGACGCAATCTCAAAGGCAGCTGATGATGTCATTGATGGCAAGCTCAATGACCATTTCCCATTAGTAGTATGGCAAACAGGTTCAGGCACTCAATCAAACATGAATGCCAATGAAGTCATTTCCAATAGAGCTATTGAAATTTTGGGCGGCACACTTGGTAGTAAAGAACCTGTACACCCAAATGATCACGTCAATCGTTCGCAAAGTTCAAACGACACCTTCCCAACCGCTATGCATATCGCAGCTGTTGAGGAAATTCACAAATCACTCATCCCGGCATTAAAACATTTACACAAAGCGCTCGACGAAAAAGCAAAGAGCTGGAACGACATCATTAAAATTGGCCGCACTCACTGCCAAGATGCAACTCCTCTTACTCTCGGTCAGGAATTTTCAGGCTACGCAGCCCAAATTGCCAACGGTATTTCTCGTGTGGAAAATGCCCTTCCAAGAATGTATGCTCTAGCACAAGGCGGAACAGCCGTTGGAACAGGCCTAAACGCAAAGCCTGAGTTTGCAGTCAAATTCGCAAACCATGTGGCAAAGATCACAGGTCTTGATTTCATTACAGCACCAAACAAATTTGAAGCGCTCGCCGCTCATGATGCCTTTGTTGAAATGTCAGGCGCTCTAAACACCATTGCCGTAAGCCTCTTTAAAATTGCCAATGACATTCGCTTGCTTGGCTCAGGTCCTCGCTCTGGTCTTGGTGAATTAAGCTTACCTGAAAATGAGCCAGGCTCTTCAATCATGCCCGGCAAAGTCAATCCAACACAGTGCGAAGCCCTCACAATGGTAGCAACCCAAATCATGGGTAATCACACAACAATCACGTTCGCTGGCAGCCAAGGTCATTTTGAATTGAATGTTTATAAACCAGTAATGGCTTACAATTTACTTCAGTCAATTCAATTGATTAGTGACGCCTCTGTTTCTTTCACTGACAATTGTGTTGTTGGTATCAAACCAAATTCAGAACAAATAGAACAATTGATGGGACGCTCACTAATGCTGGTCACAGCTCTTGCGCCTAAAATTGGTTATGATAATGCCACAACAATAGCTAAAACAGCGCATAAAAACGGAACGACCCTTAAAGAAGAAGCGCTAAATCTTGGATTTGTAACTTCAGAAGAGTTTGATGCCATCGTTCGTCCAGAAGATATGATCGGCCCCAAATAGAAACTAAATAAGCGCGGTTGCTTCGTGCCGGTTGCAGTAGGCAACTGAAGGCACGCCGAAAAGTGCCGGTTGCTAGTGGGCAACTGGAGGCACACTGAAAAGAGCAACCTGAAGCGTAACTAAAAAAGTCTGGCTCAAATAAAAAAGCGTGAGGAAATCAAACCCAATCACTTATGACTTTGAGCCAGCCTTATCTTTTAAACTTGAACCCTAACCCCTCCCCGGAGTTTATTAAAAATTAAAGAATGCAAGACATACCCAAAAAAAGATCTCTTACCTTAAAAGGACACCGCACCTCCATATCACTTGAAGACGCATTTTGGTCTGCCCTCAATGATATCGCTGGAAAACAAACCAAATCAATTTCAGAATTGGTCGAATTAATAGATGAAACAAGAGGTGAAGCGGGGCTATCCAGCACCATTCGCATTTATATTCTTCAATATTATCGAAGTCAGTTGGCAGCGGTTTAAGCGAAACAAACCACGGAACTAACAACACTGAAAATATCTCAGCTACTGGACCTTGAGTTGCCCACAAGCAACCTGGTCCAAGGCTGAGACCCATGGTTCAATTACGCGTTTGCTGATATGTATCTGAAGCAAAGAAAACAAAAACCCAGCTATACGAAGAAGAGAGTGCTCCGCTGAGGAGCACGGACATGACGCCAGCGCCGTTGCTTTGTGGGCAACTGAAGCGCAAAAAAAACACCGTAAGAGAGAAAACTACTTACTCAATCAGCGACGGTAAATCGGTTCGGTTTAAATCATCAAATTTCTCTTGTTCTTTTTTAAGCCGCGCTTTTTCTTCATTTATTCTTTTTAATTCTTCTTCAGCCTGCCGGCGTTCTTCTGCAAGTCGCCGCGCTTCTTGCTCAAGTTTTATTTTTTGAAGGCTACGCAATTCTCTCTCTTTATGTCTCAACGTTAGAAAACGCTCAAACTCATTCACATCCAATTGAGATTGAAAGCCTGCAACAGACTGAAAATCTCCTTGAATTTTTCTCAAAACACCGGGAATATTTCCAATCGATTTACGCTGTTCAGGTTGAATATTCCAATTACCAACCCAGCTTAAATCAACCAGCTTTAATTCAGCTTGCAGACCAATCACTCCTGGGCGAATACCAAAATCTTTTTGGCGCAACTTCACAGCACCATCAAGCAACTGCAATCCCAAATCAAGCGAACTAAATTTTAATGGTTTCACCGTCTCTATAACAGAAGCTAAGTCATCTTTTAACTGCTCGGCATCACCATTTTCAGATTGCAAAAAACGTTCAGCCAACTGCCTTAATAAAACAGGGTTTACTTGCCGCAAAGCGCCATCACTCAGTTTTAAAAATCCCTCCCCAATTAAACTCGACACCAATGCTTTAGGACTTGAGCCAGCTCCGCTTAATGAGAGGTTAAAAGAAAATTCACCCGTTCCAATACTTGCTTCTTCAGCCGCACCAATCTCTTCAAGTCGAGCTTTATCAAGCGATAAAACACCATTTAAACTATAATCTTCACCCTGTTCCCTTAAGACACCTGAAGCTTTAAAAATTCCACCAAGGCTTTTTCCTTCAATTTTCACAATCTCAATGTGATTTGGGTGAACACGCCACCTCACCTCAGCATCAGATAAACTTAACCGATCTGAAAGTTGCAATTCACCAGTACGAATAGAAAAATCACCAAGCCCAGATACCTCAACATCTGATGAAACCGTTTTCTTAATCTTGTCAGTACTACCAATTGAAAATGGCTGATTAGACCAAACACTTTTCAAAACATGTGTCGCCCCATCAGATTTATTGTCGCGCATCTCTAAGTTTGCAACTTGTACTCCTCGACGCTTTCCATCATTAGACGTTTGTCTTTGCAAACCACCAAGTAAAGTCTGCAAATCAAGCCGCTCGGTCGCAAGAGCCAAACGGTATCGCGGCTGACCATCTTTTTCTTCAAAAAGTCCAGTTCCAATAACAAGTGTTTCCCCAATGGCAATCTTCAAATCACTTAAAGCAAAACCATTTTGAACTTTAGAAAATTTGCCTCTAGCTCTAAAGGCTTGTTTCTCATTTTTCTCAGTAACATCTTTAGACTGGCCTGCTACCAAACGATCTACCAGGTGAGGAGCAAGGTGCCCTAAACCAAACATGGCCAAAACATCACTAGCCTTTTTACCACTGACTAAAACTTCGCCATCAGAAGTTAATTCCGTCTTTTTTAAAGAGAACTGGCCTTCATAAGATGCCGTCATCACCTCATTTGCTAATTTCACTTGACCACGAAACCCTTTATTCGCAGTTCCGCTAGCGGTAAACGTCACTTTTGCAGGGCCAAATTTTTCATAGCCCTCACGTCTCTCAATTGAAAACGGTAAAAATTTAGAAGCAAGTAAAGCGCCGTTAGGGTTTTCCATACCACCAAGAATGGTCATCACGCCTTCGGTTGAAGAAGCGCCTTCAAGAGGGATAAAAACAGAAAAAGCCGTATCACTTCCTCCCATCTGGCCATCAAATCGGTAATGCGTATATTCAGAAGAAATCTCTCGCCGCACACCAAACCTTAAGGGATAAAAATTTTCACTAACAACATTTGAAATCTGATAAGTCTTGTCTAATCCTGAAATACCTATGAGCTCTTTCAGTGCAACTTCACTGAGAACCTCAATGAAGAACTTATCTTCTCCATCCCTTTTACCAGTCGTATCACTAACATCAGTGGCATCAGTGCGACCATTTTCATAAACTAATTTTAAACCCTGCTCACTAACACCAGATAAACTTTCAACAAAAGAGCCAGCCGATTCATCACGCCAAACAAACCGTACATCATTCTGCACACTGTCATTGAAAATTACTTTTTGGGCAGCAAGCTCGATTGTAGTTTTTAAAGAGCTACCGGCTTTATCCTTTGAGACCTTAGATTTTTGGCTTTGAAAGAAATCAGAAAATTTAGTTTCAAAGTCCTTCAAACTAATTTCTTCCCCTAACACATCCTCAATTCTCAAAGGACCAGAGCGCAAAGAAAGTTTCAACTCAGAGCCGCGAGCATCACTCCCTTGCTTTAAATAAGACAAATCACCACGCAAAGAAGAACGCCCCAACGCACCCTGAAGACCGTTTAAATAGAAGCTTTCTCCCTCAGAAACTATCGTTCCTGAAAGCATATATTTTCCACGTCCAAACTTTTGATCCCCTGTATAAGAAGGTACAGCCCAGCGCATAAATTCTTGAAACTGCAATCCACGCAAATAAAGCGAACCACTAAAAGATGCACGATCTTCTTTTTCTGAAAAATCCCCAGAAACGCTCAACCGACTGCTTCCTGCCATACGCCCCGTTAAATCTTCAATGCGAATTCGACCATCACGGCCCTTCACTTTCAAAGAAAAATCCCGCACATCTCCTTGGCCCAAATAAATTTGCGCAACCTTCGCCGTAAAATCAATACGTTCAAAAAATTTAGCCTGGTTAAGAAGTAAATCATTGAGTTTAGATAACGCGGCACCTGGTGCCACATGAAGAGAAGAACTCAATTGCGAATTCGAAGAAAGAGAAGTAGTACCGTCCCCCTCTAAAACAGAAAGGGCTGAGTTTAAATCAATCACCTGACCATTAGCTGTACCAACAAGAGCTAACTCATCTCTCCAGTTAATTTCCAGTTTCCCCCGTACAGTTTGAGGCCGGGCTAAACTACCTGTTCGAATTAAAATATCAGTAAGTTGCGCCTGAGTAGAAAGAACATCAAGCTTCGATGTGAAAAAGACCTTATCTCCTTTCACACCAACTTCATTTAATTGCCCTGTTTTTATTGCTGTTTTTCCAGAACCATCTTCTTTTAAAGGTACATCACTCTTCACAGATCCAGGGGCTTTCTTCTTCACAGATAGAGGCACTTGTCTACCAATGCGCCCCAATTCTGCTTTTAAAGCCCCCTTAGCAAACCAGGCACCGTCCTTCGTCCCAACCTGACCATCAAACTCAATTTGCTTATCAGATTTAGGCGTGGTCACCTTTCCTTGCACAGGAAAAATCGCCTGCTTCAACTCTTTTTTCAAAGCAGACGTTTTAGTCAACTCACCAACCGCAAGGCGAATAAAGTTAGGCGTATCTTTCGTTAAATATTTTCCATTAAAATAAAACGGCCCCTTTAACGTAACAGCAGAAAGAACTCCATCAATATTCTGCATATCAAACGAACGCATTCGTAAAGCGTCTTTCACTTTAGCTCGTTTTTTACTCCCTCCTTTTCTCACATTTGAACGAGAAGCAGACTGCAACTGAAGAGACCCATTTTTAATCTTAACATTACGAAGAGAAATCAAATTAGGGCTAAGCTGAAATCCAGAAAGTGCAGCCTCTTGTACAGAAACTTTACCAGCTTTCTTATTCTTAGACGCTGGTCTGTGTTTAGCCTGCTTACCAACATCAAAAGAAGGTCGTCCGTTTTTATCAAATTGCAAAAGAAGCTTAGGACTATCAAGCGTCACAGTGCTTGCTTCAACAACCCCTTTCAACAAAGGTGGCACAGCAACCCAAAGCGTCAGCTCTTTCACTTCAAGAACTGGTTTACCACTATTCCCACTTTCACCAATCCGCAAATTCTCTGCACTCACAAAAGGCGCTGGCAATAACCGCACATTCAACCGGCCATCAAGCTCAACCTTGCTTCCCATAATCTCGGAAAGACGCACCTCAAAATCAGCGCGATAATCATCCCAATTAATGAGCAAGGGAACCGTAAACAGAGCGGTTAAAACCAAAATCATAAAGGCCGCTATGGCAGTAAGTATAGAATTCAAAGCACTGTTCCTTAAAACCGACAGGCAATAGCTAAAAAAATACGTAAACTTAAAAAAATAACATTCAATTGAGCATAAAACGAATTAAAAACATCAACAATATTCCAATCTATCAATAATTCTGCATTAATAATAATATGCTACCTACCGATTGCTTCTTGCGGATGCCTAGTAGGCATCTGAAGTAAATCTTGCGGATGCCAAGTGGGCATCTGAAGCAAAGAAAAGGCAACCTGAAGGCAAACTAAGATAGTATCAAAATAACAATTTACATCATTATCATCTATTTCAGTCATAAATTTGAACAAAGATCAATATTTAGAGCGTGTTGAGTAAAAATGGATGCATAGTAGGCATCTGAAATTCAAAAAACTGGGTACCTATTTTTCGAAAACAACTCGCTTAAACAAAAAACTTAAGAAGCCGATAGATCAATATTTGAGAGCCCCAATGGCAAAACAGAATTACTATATAAGAAAGTTAAAATGGGCTCTAAAATACAAATCCAGGGGCTTAAAACCTGTTTATAACGAATTGTACTATGATCGCATAGCACCGCACATAAGTAGCTTTATCAAAAACAAAGACTATTTTCTCTGGCTTGTTGCTCTTTTAATCGGAATTTCAGTTGGTGGAGCCACTCTTTTATTCCGTCATATGATCGGTGCATTCCAGTGGCTCTGGCTTGGAACTGCCAACGAACAAATCGGAGGTTTCTTTCAAACCACACCTAGCTATGTCTTCTTCATAGCCCCCATCATCGGTGGAATTATCGTTGGCCAAATCCTCCATCATTTCATGCCAGGGAAACGAGCACACGCTGTCGCAGACGTAATAGAAGCCAAAGCCATCAAAGGCGCGTACATAGACTTAAAAACCGGCATCTGGAGTGCAATAATCGCCGTCATTAGTTTGGGCTTTGGCGCAAGTGCTGGCCGTGAAGGTCCCGTCGTCCACCTTGGTGCTACTCTATCATCACTTATTTCAAGAGCCTCCGAACTCACCTTCGCCCATCGCCGCATCCTAATGGCATCTGGCGCAGCAGCTGCTGTCAGTGCTTCTTTCAATGCCCCCATTGCCGGCGTCCTTTTCGCACATGAGGTTATCTTAGCCCATTATGCCTTAAGCGCTTTTGTGCCAGTAGTGCTCTCAAGTGTCGCCGGCGCCATCATTGTACGCATCACAATTGGAGAATTCCCGGCCTTTATCATACCGGACTATTCCATTTCATCTTATTTGGAATTCCCAGCCTTCGCCGCTTTAGGGCTTTTTGCCGCTTTTATTTCTATTTTGTTTCAATTAAGCATGTCCACAACCGAGCGGATAGCCTGGAGCTATAACCTCCCCATCTGGGCGCGCCCAATAATTGGTGGTGTTCTTGTCGGCTCAATCGCTGTATTTTTCCCTGAAGTGTTAGGTGTGGGCTACGACACAACAGACAACGCCTTAAAACAAAATCTAAGCCTCACACTTTTGCTTTCATTATTGCTCGCAAAAATCATCGCCACCTCTATCACCCTCGCCTCCAGGTTTGGCGGCGGCATCTTCTCACCATCACTTTATCTCGGCGCTTGCGCCGGCGGAGCCTTCGGCCTCATCATAGCGCACTTTTTCCCGGGCACTGCCTCAAGCCATGGGCTTTACGCCATCCTCGGCATGGGCGGCGTCGCAGCCGCCATTTTAGGCGCGCCCATCTCCACCGCCATGATCGTCTTTGAACTCACCGGCGGCTATGAAATGACAATCGCACTTCTCGTCACCGTCTCTATTTCAACAGCTCTTTCTCACGCCGTTTTGGGAATGAGTTTCTTTCATTGGCAGCTCTCAACCAGAGGTTTATTCTTGGCGGCCGGCCCTCATAAACAAATTGCTAAAACTCTAACCGTCAATGAATTTTATACACCGTTAGAAGCCATGAAAGAAACATCTCAAGAAGAAGAACCAGCTCACCTAGACCCACCACACTTACAACCAGATGAAAACGGCAAATACCCCACCAGCCTTCACCTAACAGATAACATCGAAAAAGCACTGAGAGCCTTCAACCAAAGCGGCGAAGAAAAACTACCCGTCATCATAAACAAACACAACACCCAAATCCAAGGCCACGCCACCCACCTAAAAGCCTTAAACGCCTACAACAAATCACTTATTGATGCCCATGAAGAGGAGCATAAGTAGGTTCAGCACCCATTGGTTATTTGAGTTCTTTGTACCATGCTTCCATAGCTATCTCATGGAAGCCGTTTCGCATGTAACGCAAATCTCCGAAAGCATCTGACAAATTCAAACGTTTAGCTGCTTCATTAAATCCTAATCCCTTTTTATGAGAAGCAACTGCATGCTGTTCTATTTCAGCCAATAGTTGCTCGTAAGTCTTTGTTTGCAATGAATTGGCTTTAACAACTCCACCATGCCCAGGAACAATAATACTCTTCTCATTCTCCATGATTTTTCTCACCGATGTTCGCCATTTTGAGGGGGAAGAAGACATAAAATTAGGAAAAATACCATCCCACATTAAATCCCCGCCAAACACAACACGCGTCTCATCATCCCTGATGACAAGGTCACTGTTTGTATGACCGCTCATTGGCATTATCGTTACAGTCCGCCCACCCAAATCAAGGGTTATGTCTTTTGTTTCATCCACAATGATTTTGGAAGCATCCATTAAATTCCCCCCCCACTTACCAATGGAAGAAATTGAAAAATCGGGGTCTTTTGGATCTGTTTGAGTTTTAATATAAGTGTTAAATGCCAGTTTGCGTGTTTCTTGCGTCATAATGACTTCAGGCTTGGCCCCTGCATGGAAAAACCCCTGAGTTCCTCCAAGGTGGTCAAAATGAAAATGAGTGTGAACGATATGCGTTGGAAGCCTTCCTGTTAAAAACTTACAGACTTCAGAGATATATTGCCCCCCTGCCGGCATTCGATAAGAATCGATAGCAAGAATACGATCCTTTCCAACAATCAAACCTCCATTACATAATGTAGTCCGGTCACCAACACCACCTTTTGCATCAAACGGCGTTGAAATCAAAGCCCAGTTTCCATCTCCGACCTTTTCAATTCTTGCAAATGATCGCTGCCCAATAACTTCGCCAAACGGTGCTTGACCATAAGCCTTTCGAGCAGCAACAGGAGCAAGTAGCAAAGTAGCTGATAACCCGCAACAACTACTAAAACATGTTTTGAGAAAGTCTCTTCGGTGAGTATGCGTGCAATGTGGTTTACAATTTTCCATGTCTAAACTCATTCATTAAATTAAAATCGTAGACAGTGGCATTTTAAAATGTTTGCTCACACCATTGCTACCTACCATTAGGTAGGCAGATCAGGGGCTGCTTTGTCAAGAATTTCTATTAAACCCAAAACAAAAAGCAGATCATATTTATGTGAAGAGAGACAGGTAGGAAAAAAATCTTACAATAATCAAATAATGAGTATGATTTGGTTACTGGATATGAGAATTTATATACATGCCTACATCAATAATTTAATTCATAGAAATACCCCTCAAGTAAAAACAAAACATTGGCCGTTTTAAAATTTAGTGTTACTAGGTTATTTAGAAATACGCTAATAACAAAGAAATATCTGGCCATGACAATTATAAAAAATATATTCTTACTAGCCTTTGGAGTTTTATTTTTAAGCTCATGTGCCGGTTCATCTTACCAAATGGAAAACACTGCCAGCCAAATGCAAGTGTTTAAAAAATATAAATTAGCCAAGCTGAAGGTTGTCGGCGGATGGAAATCTGATTGGCAAAACGATCTTATGGGGCTTAAATATGATAAAAAACGAGTTGTCAAATTAGCCCGACCAATAATTTATAAAGAGCTAAAAAAGTTGCAAGGAAAAGTACCCGTCAATATTCACGTTAGTATTGAAAAGTTTTTTGTTCCTAAAGCCGTAAGAAGTAATGGCACTGGCCCCTATCCCTACATGTCAGGGCGGTTTACTGTCATCAATGCAAAAAATTTAAAACCGATAAAACAAAATATTGCGATACATGGAAATTACGGATCTCCAGAATTATTTGCTAAACAAATAATTCAAAAAATGACAGAGGGCTCTGAGAGCCCATAATTAACAAGCTAATTTGCAAATATACATTGCCTCACCCAAAAACAAACCACGACCTCACCTGCCCAAAACATAAGCATCTCCCTCAATCCCAACCATCCCCCAGCAAACATCAAAAACACCTATCTCTCTGTTAAATAGTCACTTTCCACCCCAGCCCCATTCTGGCCCAGTGCTTGCAAAATAAAAATGTTGATCAGAAATCTATAAAAGGATGTCTAAAATGTTTTTAAAAAAATTGTCTTCGGTTTTTGCTCTTTTTTGTCTCTTAATTACCTTAAGCACCACAATGACAATCAGTGCCTTCGCAACCGAACACACTATCGAAATTAAGGGTATGGAGTTCAGCCCCAAAACCCTCACCATTAAAGCCGGAGACAAAGTCAAATTCATCAATAAAGACAACGCCCCGCACACAGCGTCCGCCACAGACGGAAGGTTTGAAAGTGGTGAACTTCAAGAGGGGCAAAGCGAAATAGTCACATTCGAAAAAGCAGACACATATGCTTATTATTGCATGTTCCACCCCTCAATGAGCGGCAAGATCATCGTTGAGTAATCCTTTGCTAAATAACAATTAGCAGTTGATCTTAATCAACTGTTTTGTGAGCTCAAGAAGCTTAGGATTATCAAGCAATTTTTTAGCTTGGTGAGCATCCTGGCAATTTCTTGCCTTGTCTGTGTTCGCGATAGCGCGTAGCGCAAAAAAGGTGCCTGTCAAAGAATTGTGCTTCGCGGCATTATCAATCAGCTGCGTACAAGCTTTCACAATCTGAGTATTAGGCACCTTGCCACCACCTGTGTGCAAGTTGCATAATCTTTCTCCAAGCCCTCATAAGCCTGAACCTGTGAAGAAGCTAAAACACCAAAACAAAAAATTGATAGGATCAATAAAACTCTAATAAACTTCCTGCCTTCCTCAAATTCTTTAAGTAAATTTTGAAGTTAAAACAAGAGTGAGCAAATTCCCGCTCAGTGTAAAGTTAAATAAGTTTAATCAAGCCATACCCCAAAAGCCCAAAACCCACCTTTTAGCCTCTAAAATTGACTAACCCCCTCCTTACCTAACCCAAAAGTGGATAACCTCCCCTTTTGGCCTCAATAACCAAGCAGTACGCCCTACTCACCTTTTTTTTCACACAAAACTCCGATAGATTGATCTTCAAGAATCTAAAAGAAAAATCTAACTGAGAAAAAGCCTTCAATGTCTTCAAATGCTAAAGCCCCATCTCTATCAGAGCGCGCAAAAGGTAACATTGCAGCGCCAACACCACCTTATTTAAACGGGCTCAATGAGGAACAAGCTGATGCCGTTCTCACAACAGACGGCCCCGTTTTGGTACTCGCAGGCGCCGGCACCGGCAAAACACGCGTTCTCACCACCCGTATCGGGCACATCCTGGCCACAGGCAAAGCCCGCCCTAATGAAATTTTAGCCGTGACCTTCACCAACAAAGCCACCAGAGAAATGAAAAATCGCATCGGCGCGATGATCGGCGGCATGGTTGAAGGCATGCCCTGGCTTGGCACTTTCCACTCAATCGGCGTGAAAGTCTTGCGCAGACACGCCGAAATGGCAGGCCTCAAATCCAACTTCACCATTCTAGATGGCGATGACAGCCTGCGCTTGATGAAGCAACTCATCAAAGCTGAGAACATAGACGAAAAACGCTGGCCCCCTCGCCGCCTTGCCACCATCATCGATGGCTGGAAAAACCGCGGGCTTACACCAGAAAAAGTTCCCTCAAATGAACGCGGCCTCTTCGCCGATGGCCGCGGCCTCAGCCTTTATGCCGACTATCAAAAACGCCTGAAAGAGCTTAACGCCGTTGACTTCGGCGACCTCTTGTTGGAGATGAACAAACTCCTTGCAGACAACCCAGACATTCTCAAAGAATATCACCGCCGCTTTAAATATATTTTGGTGGACGAATATCAAGACACCAACGTCGCACAATATATGTGGCTCCGCCTCATCGCCCAAGGAACAGGAAACATCTGTTGCGTGGGCGATGATGACCAGGCTATATACGGCTGGCGCGGCGCGGAGGTTGATAACATCCTCCGGTTCGAAAAAGATTTCCCCGGCGCAAAAACCATCCGCCTGGAGCGCAACTATAGATCAACCGGCCACATCCTCGCAGCCGCTTCAGGTCTTATCGCGCACAATGAAGACCGCTTGGGCAAAACCCTTCACACAGAAGATGGCCTCGGCGATCAAGTCACACTCAAAGGCGTTTGGGATGATGCAGAAGAAGCCCGCTCCATTGGTGACGAAATCGAAGCGCTTCAAACAAAACAGCATCCACTAAACGAAATCGCCATTCTTGTTCGTGCATCATTTCAAATGCGTGCCTTTGAAGATCGCTTCGTCACCTTAGGCCTGCCATACCGCGTCATCGGTGGCCCGCGCTTTTATGAACGTTTAGAGATCAAAGACGCCTGCGCTTACTTTGATGTCGTCCTCAACCCGGCCAATGACCTGAAGTTCGAGCGGATCATCAACACACCAAAACGCGGCCTTGCTAAAGCAACACTAGAAGTCCTCCATCATCACGCAAGATCTAGAGGCATTTCTCTCTTTGAGTCTGCCATGGAAATCGTCGACACAGAAGAACTCCGCCCCAAACCACGCGGATCACTGCGCGCACTAATTGAACGCTTTAGTAACTGGCGCTCACTTGTAGAAGCCACACCGCACACAGAACTCGCCGAGCAAATCTTAGATGACAGTGGCTACACAGAGATGTGGCAAAAAGACAAAAGCCCGCAAGCCCAAACCAGACTGGAAAACTTAAAAGAACTTATTCGCTATATGGGCGAATTTGAAAATCTCGCCGGTTTTATGGAACACGTCTCACTCGTCATGGATGCAGATGCAAACAATGACGGTGACCGTGTGAACCTAATGACATTACACGCGGCAAAAGGCCTCGAGTTTGACACAGTATTCCTCCCCGGCTGGGAAGAAGGCTTATTCCCTCATCAGCGCTCACTCGACGAAGAAGGCAAATCAGGCCTCGAGGAAGAACGCCGCCTTGGCTATGTAGGCATCACAAGAGCGAAGAAAAAATCCCATATCAGCTTCACCCAAAACCGCCGCATCCACGGCTCCTGGGTCACACAGCCACCATCGCGCTTCATAGATGAATTGCCTGAGAAAAACATTGAAGTCATTGAACAAATGGGCAATTTCGGCGGCTATGCAACCTCTCGCTTTGAGAACATGCCACAAAACTATGAGCGCTCCCCGAAAGGTAACGCGAATGCTGGTAAAAATTATAATAGAAAATCAGCAAGCAATTTCAGCAAAACTATCGACGCAAAAGTAATCTCTAAGAAAACAGTGACAACAGATTATGAAGTCGGCGAACGCATCTTCCACCAAAAATTCGGCTACGGTGCCATCACAAACATCAACGGCGATACCCTAGACATAGACTTCGAAAAAGCCAGCCCAAAAAAAGTAAAGGCCAGCTTTGTAGAGAAGCATTAGAGTTGTTTCTCTGACTTCCCCTTTGTGCCAACTGCGGACAAACACTCAAAACACAAATTATATAATGCACATAGCCATCCTTTCTAACAAATACACCCAAGTTTCGGTATTTCTTTTGCCAATAGGTCAAATACGAAACGTATGCGACGACTGGTATGAAGCTCACTGTGGGTAACGAGCCAGATCGGAATGGGAATTGGATCAAGTTCAGAAAGGACTTGCTCAATATCGGGTATCGTTTTTGCGAATTCTTTAGAGAGGAGACCTATACCCAAGCCTGCCCGAACAAGTGCCACATATACAGTTCCACTTTCAGACGACAATTTCACATTGTCTCTTGTCAGGGAGATCCCAAGATCTCCTAGCATCAAAAGAAACCGCTCTGGATGTTCAAAGCCGATAAAATCTGCGTGTGATAGATCGTTAATAGTCAGAGGATATCCGTACTTTTTTAAATATTGCCGTGTTGCATAGAGATGACCAGAAGTTTGGGAAATCAAAGTCGCGACCAAATCTGGCTCATCTGGTTTTACATGTCGAATTGCAATGTCAGCTTCTCTGCGCCTCAAATTATAAATGTCATTTGAAGCTATGATGTCGATTTCAATTTCTGGCGCTTTTCTCCTGATTTCACTTAAAATCAGGGGCAAATGATAGGTCGCCATCACATCAGTCGCCGTAATGGTTACGCGCCCTTGAATGGTTTGTGATTGTCCCGACGCCTTCAGTGAAATATGGCTAGCCGCCTGTCCCATAGACTGAAAATGTTCAAGAAGTTCAATGCCTGATTTAGTTAATAAGAGCTTTTTACCGACGCGTTCAAATAGGACAACATCCAAGTCCTGTTCAAGACTTGCGACCTGACGACTGAGTGTCGGCTGTCTTTGACCTAGTAATCGTGCTGCTGCTGAAAGCGAGCCTTCTTCAGCTGTGACTAAAAAGGCGCGCGCTTGGTTCCAATCAAATGAGCAAGACATCTTCTTCATCGTTTTACGTATAAGCTAAATGCAAATTTATGCAATTTATTTCTTTTTTTGTATATGCATATAATAAATAATTCTATCGTCTGAAGGAATTATGGAATGCAAAAAGCAAGCTTGTTATAGGGTTGAAGCTCTCAAGCTTACAAATTTTGTGATCTTAAAGATGTTCGCAAGAAACTCATGTGCAGGCAATCCCGACATGGAGTTATGGAGGCATCGCCACAACAAAGAAGACTACAGACCAACGCAAGAAAGTGTCCTATGAAATTTCTGAGCAAGCTAGAGTGGACAATATTGGCCCTTATCTTTGTCTATTCCTTTATTCCATCATTTGGCGGATTATTACGCGTGCTTGAACTTGCAGGCGGGCCGATGATTGCACCTGAAAATCAACAGGCCTTATCCGACCCGCTACCTATCATCGTTCATATTTTGAGTAGTTTCCTATTCTGTATTATTGGTGCTTTGCAGTTTATGCCAAGCATCAGACACAATCAGCCCGCAATGCACCGTGAATTTGGTCGCATCATTGCGCTTGCGGGTTGCATCTCGGCAACAAGTGGCTTGTGGATGACACATTTTTACGCCTTTCCTGAACAGCTTCAGGGAGATCTGCTATATTGGGCGCGTCTCGCCCTTGGCTCAATGATGATCGGTTTTATTGTGTGGGCCGTGATTGCAATCAGGTCTCGAAATATCTTTCGCCACGGTGCTTCTATGCTTCGCGCCTACGCAATAGCTCAAGGCGCATCTACACAGACAATCATAGGCATTGGCTGGATTATCATTTTCAATAAAGAGCCTTTGGGACCAGTCCGTGACACTATGATGGTGTTGGCTTGGGGACTTAATCTGGTTGTTGCCGAAGTTTTGATAGGGAGATTATTACCTTCGAAAAAACGGCCTATCAAAGCAATAACTCATGACGAAAATATAATTTAGTCCCGCATGGTCAACAGTGCTATGACTGTGCCGAATTTCCACTTTGGGTCAAAAGCTGACAATCCTTACAAAGAAGGAGCTCAGACCACTTCGGGCTGAGGGACATGGCGCAGCGCTTCGCGAAGCCCGGCGCGTTGCGCCGCACTGTGCGGTTGCTGGTAGGCAACTGAAGCCACAAAAGTAGGCCCGCCGCTAAAGCGGCGGAATAGCCCGTGAGAGAAAAAGAGACTACAAAAATACCACTATCCTCACCTTATTCCTCAAATTAACCCTATCCCCTCTTAGATTATTTGCACTGGTTGCTCCAAAAAGTTATAAACAGGGCTTAATTTACAATAAAATTATGTAATGTTTGTTGTGCGTTTTTCGCTATATTTTCAACAAATTCAGCAATATAGTTACATTAAAACATAAAGCCAAAAGCGATCCACCTTAAAGTGGATGCCAGTTTTAGGAATAGCGCGGTTGCTTTAGGGCCGGTTTCTAATGGGAAACCTGAAGGCCCGTTAAAAAAGGCAACTGAAGCGCAGCTAAAAGAGTTAGAGTTAAGCGGAGTAAAGGTATGAGTAATGGGGACGTAGCTTTAGGAACTGACCACCCGTCAGCGCATCAGGAGCATAAAGTAAAAGGGTTCAAACGCTTTTATAACCTCTTTCGCCCGTCTAGTGCAGATGCCCGCAATAAAGAACGCACAGACAGAACAGCACCTAAAAAAATCGTCAAAGAAGGCCTCACCGCCATTGATGGCCCAGAAAAAGAGCGCTTCATCCCCGTCTCTCGTCAAGCCATTTTAGAATATTTGAACAGACCAGAAGTGTGGGCTGAGGGCGAGTATGAGAACGCTGCAACTTTCATGGAATATCTAGATGCCTGGCGCCATCAATCTTATCGCTCACGTCTCTCGATTTTAAAAAGTTCATATCTAACTTTCAGCCCCGACAGAGACACAGTTAAATCTCTTGAGTTCACACCAATTCAACTCTTAAAAATGCGCCATAACTTAATGGAACATTTAGGAGACCTGTTAGAGTCAGCCAATTACGAAAAAGTAACTCAAAAAGACCTCGATCTTCTTCTCACCTCAGACAGCCCCTATGGCTTGCGCCTCCATGTGGACTTAGATGCCTTTGATGATGTGGTAATTTATTTCAGAGGCGCGAGCACTAAAATTGTCGAATACCGCGACTGGAAATGGGCCTACCTGAGAAAAAAAGGCGTCGAGACACCAATTTTCCAACGCCTATTCATAGCCCTAAAATTAAAGCCTGAAGAAGAGATGATCAATCACCTCATGTTGAGGGAAGAACTCACTCATAAAAAAGCAGCAAAACTAGTTAAGAAAAATCGCCGCATGATGCCAGACGGTGTCACCAGCGAGAATATCTATTTAAAGCTATTTAAAAACATCCCTCAAGATGACCTAGAGATGATGTTCCCAAATACAAAAGTTGAGTTCAAACTACTCGACAAATTAAAAATTGGCCTTACAGCAGGCGGCGGTACAATCGCCGGTCTTGTAACAACAATTCCTAAATTAATCCTCGGCCTTACAGCTGCCGCTTTAAACCCTATTCTCCTGCTAACCTCTCTTGCCGGCATCATCGGACTACTTGTACGCCAGGTCACAAAAGTCTTCCATCAGCGCAATGAATATATGATGACCCTTGCGCAAAACTTATATTTCCACAATTTAGCCAACAACCGCGGCGTGCTCACCCTGCTCGTTGATCGAGCAGAAGAAGAAGACATCAAAGAAGAGTTACTGCTTTATAACTATCTTGTCCGCAATAAAGGCAAAGGCACAAACCTAAGCACAGCCAAAGCTGATATTGAGCAATTCCTACAAATGGAATTTGGCGTTGATATTAGCTTTGATCTTGAAGATGGCTTCTCTCGCCTGGTTCGTGATGGATTGGTTGAAAAAAACACAGATGGCAGTTATAAAGTGTTACCACCCAAACGCGCTTCAGCTCAAATAAAGAGATTATGGCGCGGCGTCCTGAATAGTGAAACAATAAGCTAGTCTCTTATAATTCATCGATGTAAAACTCCTTATATAAGAGGGGGCCATCAAAAATTTTATAGAGATGAATTAAAGAGCCCAAATGACCGACACACAACTTTTTCAACTCACCATCCGTGCTGAAAAATCTATCAACGCAGGTATAGCAGATCTATTGGAAAACATATTTCCAGAACCACTGTCTGTTAGTCATTTTGAGGAAAATGAGAAAGAAAATAAGTGGACCACCACAGCGCACTACGAAGAAAAACCTGATCAAGAAAATATAACAGAGCAAATCTCAAACATCCTCAAAATCTCGCAAGATAGCTATAAAGTTGAAATCTCAAAAGTTGAGAATATCGATTGGGTCTCCCATGTGCAAAAAGGCTTAAAGCCCGTGCGAGCAGGGCGCTTCTTCATTCATGGCAGTCATGATAGTGACAAAGCAGAAAATGAGACCTATTCTATTCTTATCGATGCAGCCCAAGCTTTTGGCACGGCCCATCACGGCACAACAGAAGGTTGCCTCAAAGCGATTAGTGAATTAAGCGAAACTCACAAACCTAAAAACATTCTGGATCTTGGTGCAGGTTCAGGCATTCTCGCAATTGCCGCCTCAATGGTCTTTAAAGATGCAAAAATTATCGCAAGTGACATAGACCCTATCTCAGTAAAAGTCGCCAAAACTAATGATGACCTAAACCGACCAGAAAATTCTAACAACGCCAAAATCACACATATTTGCGGCGATGCTCTAAATGATGAAACCATCCAAGAAACAGCCCCCTTTGAGTTACTCATTGCAAATATCTTAGCCAAACCACTTATCGCAATGGCACCAGATATCACAAACGCAGTTGCCCCAGATGGAACACTCCTCTTATCTGGCATCTTAGATGTCCAATCAGATGACATTATCAAAGCTTATGTGGCTGAAGGCCTCACGCATTTAAAAACAGATTTAATCGGGGAATGGACAACAAGCTTGTTCCACAAAAAAGGATAATGTGTTTTATCTTTTTTATGTTGTTTATAAAATAACACAACCCATACAAAAATAGCTATACGAAGAAGGAGCTCAGCCCCCTTCGGGCTAAGCGACATGGCGAAGCGAAAGCGTAGCCCGGTGTCTAACACCGCACCTCGTAGGTCTGTCGCCTTAGTGACAAATAACCGTGAGAGAAAAAAGAGAGATAAAATGTTCCAATCTTATGAAAACCGCGGCGGACCAGAACATTGCGTTGAGCGTATCAAAGCCTTACGTGACCTTTTAAAAAAACAAAAAATTGACGGCTTCATTCTTCCTCGCAGTGATAAAAATTTAAACGAATATGTCGCTCCACATGATGAGCGTCTCTTATGGCTCACTGGCTTTTCAGGCTCTGCCGGCCAAGCCATCATCTTAGCAAACAAAGCCGCCATTTTCATTGATGGAAGATATACTCTTCAAGTCCAGAACGACGTCGACCTAGAGTTAATCACGCCAGTTCCAATCACAGATCAGCTCCCGAGCAAATGGCTAGGCGAAAAAATAAAACGCGGGCAAACCATCGCCATTGACCCTACTCTCCATAGCGTAAAGTCTTATGAAACTTTTCTTAATGTGGTTGAAAAAGCTGGCGCAACACTTCTCTCTTTAAACAAAAATCCCGTCGATGAAATCTGGCAAGATCAACCAACCGTGCCAGAAAACCCGGTTATCTCACATCCCAAAAAATATGCCGGTCAAGATCCGTCTGAAAAAATAGAGCTTATACAGGCAAAGCTAAAAGAAAAAAAATGCGAAGCTTTTGTCATCACAGCCCCAGAATCTATTTGCTGGTTATTCAACATCCGTGGCAGCGATATCAGCCACACGCCTATCATGCTTGCAAATGCAATCATCCACACAAAAGCCAAACCTGAAATTTTCTTAAAATCAGGCCGTCTTAACGCAAGGTCTTTAGAGACAATTCGAGCAAACGCAAAACTTCTTCCCCCCGAACAATTTGAAGATCGGTTAAATGCGCTTGGGTCTAAATTTAAAAAAGTCCTCATTGACCCAACAAGAACCAACAGTGCAATTTATCAAACTCTGCGTTCTGCCAGAGCTGAAATCATTCGAGGCGAAGATCCTTGTTCACTGCCAAAAGCAAAAAAGAACAGAGCCGAAATTGAAGGCAGCCGCCAAGCTCACATTCGTGATGGGGTAGCTGTAACAAAATTTCTACATTGGTTATCAGAAAACTCTACGAATACTAGCTTAGACGAAATCAACAGCGCTAAAGCTTTAGAGAATTTTCGCATCGAGACTGGCGCGCTAAAAGACATCAGCTTCGAGACTATTTCTGGCGCAGGGCCCAATGGGGCGATTGTTCATTACAGAGTAAGCGAACAAACCAATCGCCGCTTAAATATAGGCGAACTATACTTGGTAGATTCAGGTGCACAATATCAAGACGGTACAACAGACATTACCCGCACCATAGCCGTTGATGCTCCGTCAACAAAACCAACGGGCCCCATGCGCCGTCACTACACTCTAGTGCTAAAAGCTCATATTAATTTAGCAACAGCTTATTTTCCTAAAGGGACACGAGGGTGCGATCTCGACCCCCTAGTAAGAGCACCCCTATGGCAAGCAGGGCTCGATTTCGCTCACGGCACCGGTCACGGCGTTGGGAGTTTCTTATCAGTTCATGAAGGCCCTCAAGGCATCTCAAGAAGAGCCACAGTTCCATTAGAACCTGGTATGATTCTTTCAAACGAACCTGGCTATTATCGCGAAGGTGCCTACGGCATCAGGTTAGAAAACCTAATCTTAGTAAAAGAACCAGAAGACATCACAGGCGGTGAACAGCCAATGATGCATTTTGAAACCTTAACTCTGGCTCCTTTTGATCGTCATTTAATAGACAGCAAACTACTCAGCAAAAACGAACTCAAATGGCTAAACAATTACCATAAAGCCGTCTACAAAACGCTGTCACCTGAACTAAAAGGCTCCGTAAAGGCATGGCTCAAATCTGCCACCAGCACAATAAAGCCAGAATGAAGAAAAATACGGGATTTAAGATATGTTTTTAAATTTAATATCTAATTGGTTTTCAAACTTAAAACGGCGAAGAGCAATTAAAAAATATGCTAAAAAGCTCGGTCCAACATTAAAGAAAAATTATGGAAGGTCCAAATACTATTCTCCTGGACAGATAAAAACAGCCGCTACAAAAGCCAAATTATCGATCAGTCATATTGACGTTGGTTATGCTATGTATTTGGAAAAAAATAAATTTGAGACACTGCATCAAGAGTTAGGTAAACAATGCAACTATGATGACATTCGAACTGAAATAGGAAATCTGTGCTTTTCTGGAGATAATACTTTCACAACATCAGATACTATGTCCTATGGAGGGTATAGTTCCGATTTCACTGACGGAGTCGGTTTTACAGGAGACGGAAGTGATTAATCAGTTAGTTTAATTTGCTAATTTTATTTCTTTTATAATTATATACACAACACTTCTGAATCCCTTACCAGCACAATAAAGCCAGAATAATACGATAGGCAAAATAAGTTCCCTTCAACCAGAGGAATATAACAATGTCTGATAAACCACTTGAAAATCTTATTATCGGAGCTGGTCCTGTTGGTTTAACGGCCGCCCTGGAGCTAAACCGCCGCGGCTTACCATTTAAAATCATCGATAATGATGGCGAGCCAACCCCAGAAAGCCGAGCCCTAGCAATAAACGCCCGCACTCTCGAAATTCTGCAAAGCTCTGGTGTCTCAGAAAAATTAATTAAGGCCGGCAATAAAGTTGAAAAAATCACAGTAAGAAATCAACTGCAGACTTTATTAAATGTCGATATCACTCAAAGCCCTCACAAATATAACTTCCTTCTCGTCCTCCCCCAATCTCAAACAGAAACCATTTTAATTGAAGCATTAAAAGAACAAAGTCAAAATGTAGAATGGTATACATCACTCAAATCCATAACTCTCATGGATAATCTTTTTGAATGCAATCTCGAAACAAATGATGAGCGTAAAACCATCACCGCCAAAAACTTAATTGGCGCTGATGGCGCCCATTCAACAGTGCGCAAAACTTTAGATTTCTCATTCGATGGTGAAAGCATTCCAGATATATGGAGCTTGGCTGATGTAGAAATCAGTGAATGGCCCTATCCCTTTAACAATGCAGTTGTGACCTTAACAGAAGATGGACCAATAGCTTTTTTCCCTTTCGGCGAAGGAAAAGGACGTTTAGTCTCATCAAAACCAGACATCCTCAATAATTTACCCATAGGTATGAAAGTTTCAAAATCCACCTGGCAATCTGAATTCAAAATAAGTTACCGTCAGGTCGCATCTTATCAAAAAGGCAATGCTTTTCTTGCAGGTGACGCCGCCCACATTCATTCACCAGCAGGCGGACGGGGAATGAATATGGGAATAGAAGATGCCGCAACTCTAGCCTATTTAATTGAGAACAACCAAACTGAACGATACACAAAATTACGTCACCCCATTGGTGAAAAAATCCTACAATTCACCAAGCAACAAACAGAACGCATCACAGCCCCAGGCATGGGCTTAAGCATAGCTATCAAATATTTAGTGCCAGTAGCATTCTCAATTCCATTGATTAGAAACAAAGCACTGAAAACTCTAATCGGCTTAGATACAACAAAACCCGAATGGCTCTAAAAAACTAAAACTAACCAACCAAATCTACCCATTCTTGTTCAGTCAACACTTTCACACTAAGCTCTTCAGCTTTTTTCAACTTAGAGCCAGCCCCAGGCCCAGCCACCAATATATTAGTTTTAGCTGAAACTGATCCGGCGACTTTAGCTCCAAGCCGTTCAGCCTGCGCCTTCGCCTCAGCGCGGCTCATCAATTCAAGCTTGCCAGTAAAAACAACCGTCTGCCCAGAGACTGAAGAAGTCACCTCTTCAAATACAACAGGTTCGGCGGTGACAACCTCAAGCAAAGCAAGAACTTGCTCCAGGTTTCTCTTTTCTGCAAAATAATGCGTAAGAGAAGTAGCCACAACACCGCCAATACCATCAATGTTCTGCAACTCTTCAAAAGCTGCACTTTCTTCATCTCCAGCACTAATCATAGCTTGGAGCCATTTATCTGCTTCCCCATAATGCCGAGCCAGGTCACGCGCAGTCGTCGCCCCCACATGGCGAATACCAAGTGCAAAAATAAATCTATCTAATCCAATTTTACGGCGATCATTAATAGCCGCCCAAAGTTTAACAACAGACTTCTCACCCCAACCATCCATATTTTTCAAAGATGTTAAGCGGTTTTCATCCTTGGCTTCCAACGAAAAAATATCCGCAGGTGTCTTCACCCACTCAAGACTATGAAACAGTTCAACTTGTTTCTCGCCAAACCCCTCAATATCAAATGCATTGCGAGAAACAAAATGTTTCAATCTTTCTTGAGCTTGTGCCGGACAAATAAACCCTCCCGTACAACGCCGAACAACATCCTGTCTTTCTGTTTTTGGGTCTATTGCTCGCTCAGCAGGCGAGCCACAAGCCGGGCAAATATCAGGTAAGGTAAAGGGCTCGCTTTTCTCAGAGCGTTTATCAAGCACCACTTCAACAATTTGCGGAATAACATCCCCCGCGCGCTGCACAACAACAAAGTCCCCAACCCGTACATCTTTACGCGCAATCTCATCTTCATTATGCAATGACGCATTAGAAACAACCACACCTCCAACAGTCACAGGAACCAATTTCGCAACCGGCGTTAATGCCCCTGTTCGGCCAACTTGAATTTCAATCGCCTCTAATTGTGTCACAGCTTTCTCAGCCTCAAACTTATGAGCTATAGCCCACCTTGGAGCACGGGATACGAAACCAAGGCGCTCTTGAAGCGATAAATCATCAACCTTGTAAACAACTCCATCAATGTCATAACCAAGCTCAGAGCGATTAAGCGCTATATGCTCGTATCTCTCAATCAACTCATCAACAGAACTGCAGACTTTGGTCAAAGGGTTAATCGGAAACCCCCATTGCCCAAACTGAGCCAATACATCTGAGTGATGCTTCACTCCCAAAACTTGCGCATCCCCTAAGCTATAAGCAAAAAATTTCAATGTGCGTTTCGCCGTTATTGAACTATCTAATTGACGCAAAGATCCTGCCGCCGCATTTCTAGGGTTGGCAAAAACCTTTTGTCCTTCTTTTTCTTGAGATACATTTAAGGCCTTAAAATCATCATGCCCCATATAAACTTCACCGCGGATATCAAATAAATGTGGAATGTTGCCCCCACTTATTCGTTTAGGAATTTCGTTTATGGTCTTAATGTTATGTGTAACATCTTCACCAACACGGCCATCACCTCTGGTAGCAGCCCGCACCAATTCACCCTTTGAATATGTCAATGAAATTGAAAGCCCATCAATCTTCGGCTCAGCAACAATAGAGAGAGACGCACCATCCGGAAGACTTAAAAACCGACTAACTCGGCTCACAAAATCATCAACATCCTCTCTGGCAAACGCATTCCCAAGCGATAACATAGGCACTGCATGAGCGGCCTTTTCAAAACCTTCAAGTGGCGCAGCCCCAACTCGTTTACTAGGGCTCGTCTCTAAAACAAGATCTGGAAACTTCAACTCGATTTGCGAGTTACGTTGGCGCAACGCATCATAATCAGCATCAGAAATCACAGGGTCATCATTTTGATAATAGAGCTGGTCATGCTTCAATATTTCTAAAGCCAAACGTTTCAACTCAGACAAGGCCTGTTGTTCATCAAGGTTTTTAATATCTATGTTTGAAAAATCACTCATTAAGACAACAGACCCAGTTAAAAATTAAACACTCTAAATGGATAACAGCTTTAAAAAAATCAGCAAGAGCTTGAGAGCCCCAAGACATAAAACATATGAAGATATACAGAATTTTATTTTAGGTTTTTCTCAAAAAAAACCTCGTGGAATATACTGTTCCACGAGGCTCAATTTTAAAAAATCAGCAGTGATAATTCAACTAAATTGGATTTAGTTTTTTCGCTGCATTTAAAGTGTTTTTCCAGGTTTTAGACAGCCAAGAACCTGAATTGTTTCTCGGTGCCAAACCACCAGATTTCAAAAGAGCATAAGTATCTTTATACCAAGGTGAGTTTGGGAAATTATGCCCAAGAATAGCACCAGCTGTTTGCGCTTCAGAAGCAATACCAAGCGCCATATATGCCTCAGCAATCCTCGCTAATGCTTCTTCCACATGCTGGGTAGTCTGATAGTTTTTAATCACAGATTTAAAACGATTAATCGCTGCCAAATAATTTTTGCGGGTCAAATAATAACGACCAACATTCATATCAGCTGCAGCCAAAACATCACGTGCTACACGGATTCGATTTTTAGCATCAGCAGCATAACGGCTATTTGGATAACGACGCACCAAAGTTTCAAGTGATTTAAGTGCTTCTTTTGTCCGTTTCTGATCACGCTTTGGATCCGCAATTTGATCATAATAAGACATGGAAATCACATGCTGTGCTAACGCAGATTCTTTTGTGCCCGGATGCAAAGCAACATAACGTTTACCACCAGCAATTGCTTCAGGGTATTTTCCGCCTTTATAATTAGAGTAAGCCGCCATAACAATCGAACGACGCGCCAAAGGTGAATAAGGATGAAGACGATCAACATCTTCAAACTTCTTGGCTGCATTATCAAATTTACCTGACGTCAAAAGTAGATCGGCCTCTTTGTAAAGCTTTTCGGCTGGCTCAACTTTTTCGGCATCTTGAAATTCTTTATTCTTTCCGCCAAACCAGCCCCCTAGAGAACTAACTGAAGAGCCAACATCCGACAAAGGAGAGGATGAACACCCACCCAAACCAGCAGTAAATAAAATGACTGTAACAAAAGCAAGTCGCTTAAGCGTCAACATAAAATCCCCCTAAAGGAAAAGAGAAAAACCAAAAATAAACAGGCAAAGGACCAATAAACCGATCAATAACAGACTTATTGCCAAAAGCCTCATAAAATATTCCCGTCAGCTAAATCCTAAATCAGTATTTCGCACAACTAAAATCCCAGATACTTCACCTGTTGCTCTCTGCCGATTGCTAATAAGCAATCCAAAGCACTAAGCGGATGCTTTGTGGGCATCATATCAGAAGCACAAAAAAGGCAACTTAGTGTGCAAGAAAAACTCAGCAACTGAAACACAATCAAAAATTTCCAATAACAGCTTCTCAAAAGAAGCCAAGAATGTGGAGATTCTATGCTCAATTATACGACTTTTTAGCGCAATTGCACAGATCTAGAAAAAAATATAAAGAATTACTTAACAAAGTGTCTTATTTACATAGATCAAATGGTTGGGTCACACAAAAAAAAGACAAGTACAGTTTTGTACTTGCCTTTAAAGGTGAACAAAATCAATGATATAATCATCAAAAAAGTGTTACAAACACTCAATTAATTCCGGTCTGCAGCAAAATTAGCAGCAGAAAGAACGGCAGCCCCTTGTCTATCCCCAACACTATGATGTTCAACAACATGAGCAGGTACGCCAGGTACAGAAACCCTCGTCCAGGCATCTTTATCAGCTAACAAGGTCGAAATCGCTTTCGCATTCAAAGCATGACCACCACGATAGGATTTATAAGAACAAAGCAGAGGAGATCCAGCTAAAGCCAAATCACCAACGGCGTCTAAAGCTTTATGACGAACAAATTCATCATCCCAGCGAAGCCCTTCGCGGTTCAGAACTTTGTCTTTATCAATAGCAACGGTATTTTCCAAAGAAGCACCAAGAGCACGTCCTGCAGCCCAAAGGCCTTCAACTTGCTCCATAAAACCAAAAGTTCGTGCACGTGCTAATTCTTCACGAAACACACCAGGGTTCAAATCAGACTTAAACCTCTGACGACCAATAACAGGTGTTTCAAAATCAATCTCAACGTCAAGTCTAAAGCCGTTGTAAGGCAATAATTCACCCCAACAACCATTCTCTTCAACACGAATAGGCTTCAAAACTTTAATAAAGCTGCGCGGCGCATCAAGGTCTTTCAAGCCAACCTCTTCGATTGCGCGCACAAATGGCATTGCACTGCCATCCATAATAGGCACTTCACCATTATCAATTTCAACCAAAACATTATCGATTGAAAGCCCGCGAAGCGCAGACATAAGATGCTCAACAGTTGCCACAACAGCACCGCACTCAGAGCCTAGAATTGTACAGAGTGTTAAATTTTTAATGAAATCGCAATGCGCTTGAATCTCGACATCTTTGCCATCTTTCAATACAGAAAAGTTAATTCCGCTATCGGCATCAGCCGGATGAAGAGTGATAGAAACCGGAGCCCCTGAATGAACACCAACACCAGTCATGACAACAGATTGACTGAGCGTGGTCTGTTTCGCTCCAACATATGAATTACCCATGAGAGTACACCCTCTAAATTACCCTGTCTTCTCTAGACATCCAGAACGCATAAGAACTTTAAAAATTCAAGTTCAGCTAGCAATTCGGAGCCCCCCATCCATAAACCTGACTGCTGTCAAATAATCTGATTAACAATCTGGAATAAAATTTTTACATTTTAATAACTAAAGCTCACACATCACCTTGAGCATTAATCTTCCAAACGAAATAAAAAACTTTAGTCTAAAACCTTACCAAGCTTTTTATTTAACCAGCTTATGAAACGCTAAGAGCCATGCTTATATTTTTATCACAGCCCTGAATTCCATAATCTCTCAAAATTATAATTTTGTGAAACTTAATTCATAATTTCAAAATCATAACTAAATTTGTAAAATTCTGTAAATTGCAACTTTAACAAAGTGTAATAAATACCACCAGTAACGAAGTGTAATAAACACCAACTGTGCTAAAGCGAAATGAACAAAGATACAAACTCATTTCAAGAGTTACAAACAACCAATCCTAAACTTTGAAAACAACACGATTAATAAAATTAATCTGAAATCTTAATCTAGAACAATCAAGCCTATAGCTATCATTAAAGAAACCTTACTATAGAGAAGAATGATCACACAAATCACGGTTTCTTACAGTCTATTACCAACAGGTTAAGCCACTGAAAAACATCAATAAAACATAAGAATCAGCCTGTGTATTTCACAAAAACTAAGCTTTAATGTTATATTTTTGAAACAAAAACCCTCTGCAACGGTTTGATTCGCTATAAATCTTACAAAAAAAGCGGAGATCAAATCCCCGCTTAATGTAAAAATAAAAAGTTTAAATGATAAAATTCCTAGCCCTTACGCTTCTCTTTAAGAAAAGGCGGAATATCTGTAATTGTCTCTTCTTCATCCAAAGGCAAAGATCCAACACCATTTTTATTCAGCTCTAATGTCGGATAACGCTCAGCAGGCGTTTCAGGTCGAGATGGCACCCAATCTTCCTGAGGTTGATTTTGATGAACCTGTTTCTGGTGAACTTGTGATGGATCCTTCATAATAGGCCCATCTGAATTTTGTTCAGCTTCTGTAGAAGGGTGCATTTTATAATGCTCTTCCATTCTTAAGTCATACTCACCTTTCGGTGCTTCTCCCCTTAATTGAGGCTGAGGCGGGCCACCAACAGGTTGAGCAGATTGTGAATTACGTTCGTCTTGATCTCTTTGAGCTTTGCCTCTGTTATTGTCAGGTCTGTGATCATTCCGGTCTCGAGAGGAATGATCCTGAAATTCTTTTTCCTGATATCTAGGGTCACGAGTTTGCTCACCCGGAGTTTCATATGGCATTTGTTTATCTGGCCGACCGCCTTCAGGTCTTTGAGGAGCGATAAACGCTCCATCACCATGGCGATGATCTTGAATAGGCTCTTGGCTCAAAGGCTCATGACTTAGAGTTTCATGGCTTAAAGGCCCTTGATTTAAAACCTCTTGAGAAGGTTCATATATCTCAGTTTCTTGCTTCCGGTTTCGCCCTGTTAAGCGACTAAAAAAGCCACCCTTTTTCTTAGGTTCAGCTTCTTTAAACTGACCTTCAGGCGCCTTATAAGCACGCAATTGATTTTGTCCAGTAACAGGCAAATCTTCCATACTTGGCATACGGCGCATAGAGCGATCAACACTTTGAGGCGCACCAGCGACAAATTCACGTCCTGTCATAGGGTTATTTGCACCCGGTGTTGCAGGTGGCGAATAAGTGGCATCACTATCAGGAGACATAAAGCGAGGCGGCTTGTTCACAATCTGAACATTACCTCGCCCACCATTTGGTCCACCATCTTGCCCTTGAGGCAAAGGACGGTCACCCTTTTGTCCGTTAGTTCCTACAAGAGATTGAGGAGGTTGAGGACGCAAACGTCCAGACGAATTATGTAATGCCGGATCACCTTGCCTCCCCCCTTGGCCAGTATTAAGAGTAGCTGGTTGGTCAGCAGTACCATCTAGAGACTGTAGACGTTCATTTAAACCAAGTGTATTTTGTTCAATTGTAGCATCAATTTCCATCCGGCGACGGTCAGCTTCTTGATGCATAGATTCTGGGTGTCCACGATTGAGCCCCGAAGCAACTAAAGAAACCCTTAAATAGCCCTCTAATTGCTCATCAAAAGTTGCACCAACAATAATATTCGCGTTCAGATCAACTTCTTGCCTGATCCGGCTTGCCACTTCATCCACTTCGAACAAGGTCATGTCTTGACCACCCGAAATAGAAATAAGCAATCCTTTAGCCCCAGCTAACGATATATCATCAATCAACGGATTAGAGATCGCTTCTTCGGCAGCTTTGCGCGCTCGGCCTTCACCATGCGCAACACCCGTTCCCATAACGGCGGCGCCCATTTCAGTGATAACAGTCTTCACATCAGCAAAATCAAGATTGATCAATCCTTCTTTCATGATGAGATCAGTTACACAAGCAACGCCAGAATTCAAAACAGAATCAGCCAAGCAAAATGAATCAGAAAATGTGGTTTGCTCATTTGCCAAACGGAATAAATTTTGATTTGGAATGACAATCATCGTGTCAACATATTGGCGAAGCTGCTCAATACCAGATTCAGCAATGCGCATACGGCGCTGACCTTCAAATTGGAAAGGCTTCGTCACAACTGCTACGGTAAGAACCCCTAGTTCTTGCGCAATACGAGCAATAACCGGTGCAGCACCTGTCCCAGTACCACCGCCCATGCCACAAGCAATAAAAACCATATGTACTTCAGAAAGAAGCCCTTTCATTTCTTCCATAACTTCTTCGGCAGCGCCCTCCCCAATTTCTGGGTTCGAGCCAGCACCAAGTCCTTCAGTCAGGTTAACCCCCAACTGCAAGCGAACATCAGCACCAGAAGTAGATAGCGCTTGTGCATCAGTGTTTGCCGCAACAAACTCAACACCATGCAGCCCAGATGCGATCATATTATTAACCGCATTGCCACCAGCACCACCAACACCCATCACAATTATGCGTGGGCGTAATTCTTGAAAATTATGGACATTTGAACTCATTTGTTTCCCCGCTTCATAAGGAAGCACATCTCTATAATAACTGATTCGGCCCATTAAATGCCAAATTCAATTTTCATATATCAAAAACTATCTTTCAGCCACGCTCCCATACGCGACCAATATCCGCCCTGATGCTGCCCTCTAGCCACTTTCATCGTAAATTCATCAGCTAAATCATAGCGTTGCAAGGCTTCAAACAAACCAATAGAGCTAGAAAATGCACCACCCAACATTTCTGAGGGCAATCCAGTTAAAGCTGGAGGAGCACCCAAACGAACAGGTTTTGAAAATATTTCGGAAGCAAATTCAGCAAGCCCGTTAAGTTGACTCCCACCGCCAGTAAGAATCAGCCTTTGGCCAGAATGCCCCCCAAAACCGCTATTATTAAGGCGATCCGTCACAAGAGATAAAATGTGCTGCACTTTAGGACGGATAATATCCGCTAATTGCGCCGCGCTAATCTGGCCTTCCGTCACTTGCCCCTCACCCACAATAGAATATTGAATTGGCTTATCCCAATCGGTTCCTTCAAGCTTAATTCCAGCTGAAAACGCAGAGCCATAAAGCACCTTAATGCGTTCAGCCTCTTGTAACGGACAATTGAGAGCTTGAGCTATTTCAAAAGAAATTAAATCACCGCCAACAGCAATGGCTTCTGAGTGAACAAAATACCCGTTAGCAAAAAGCGCTAGTTTCGTTGTCCCCCCACCAATATCAATCACTGTCGTCCCAAGTTCAATTTCACTAGGATCAGCCACGGCAAGCGCACTCGCATAAGACGTTGCCATGATACGAGCCGCGCGCAAATGACAGCGCTCAAGCAAAAGAGCAATATTTTTAAGAGGAGATACATCAGCAGTAACAGCATGAAGATCAAGCTCCAGCAACTCTCCAACCAAGTTAATCGGATCAATAACACCTGTTGCTTCATCTAGCGTATAACCAAGTGGCATAAGATGAAGAACTGCACGTCCATCTTCCGCAGCATAATCACGCCCTGCCACCATTACTTCATCAATATGGGAGGAGCGAACACCGTTCCCGTTTAATCGAACACTCGTCGTATAATTTAAAGATTGGAGACGCCCACAAGAAACTGAAACAACAACATTCTCAACCCGGTGTCCAGCCATCTTCTCAGCCTGGCTCACAACATCACGAACAGCATTTTCAGCAGCATCCAAATCAATAAGAACGCCAGCTTTCATGCCCCTAGCTCGTTGATGACCAAACCCAATAATCCGCAATACAGACCCAAGCGGGCGCTGTCCATACCCTTGATCATGCCCATCATTGTTATTCATATCAGGAGAAATAGATGCCCCACCTGCATAGGGAGCAGATAAAGGTCCAGAAAGCTGCGCAGGCATAGCCCCGTCCACCCATTCACCGATTAAACAGGTGAATTTGGTGGTTCCAAGATCTATAACCGCAACAGTAGAGCCCATTTTACTGGCTTGTTTCGAGCGCCCAAACACAGTGCTTCAACTTTCTGTTTAATATCATTTCAAGAGAAAACTTTACCTCACAAAAGAGGAGAACAAACTATAATTTATCTTTACCAGTCGTTTTACCGACAGAAATATCTTCATCTCTTGAAAAAATTTTTATATTTTTACTTTTTTTCGGCCGTAAAGTAATCCGATCCCCTAGACGCAAATCAATATGAGCCAGTTCACGATTTAAAATATTATGTTGAGCTTGTAAGGCCCGCAACCGACTTAAAGCTCCTTCTAGCCCATTTTCTGGCAATAAAACTTTCATTTCATTATGCAAAATCAAAGTCCATCGACGTTGATCAACTCTCTGAAAACGAACAATAAGAGGTTGTAGATCATCAAACTTTGTCAAAATTTCGCGCAGATCATTTGCTGTCTTAGGTGCCCCGCTTCCTTCATAAATTGGAAGTTGGAAATGCGAGCCAACTTTTACTCTTTCGACAATCACACCAAGCTTATCGAATACATAAGTACCAGAAAGAGTAACAAAACGACCAATTGGCTGGCGCTCTTCCACATAAATATTCAACCCATGCGGAAACACACGTTGCACATCAGCCCGCAAAATCCAGGGTAAACTTTCAATTTTACGCTGTGCCTCAAAAGTATTTAGCGAAACAAGAGACTGATCCCAAACGTCACCAAGACGCTCAATAATCACTTTTTCCTTCGTAAATTTATGCCCAGCTATATGAACTTCTTTAATCGGGAATTGAACAAGAGACACAAACCGTTGGCCATAATCCTGGGCAACAGTCAAAAAAACAAAATCATCAGGTATGTGGCGGCGAAAACCAAAAAACAAACCAACTGCAATGATAATGAAAAAGGATAAAGCAAACCCAAAACGCCCAAAAGACTTCTTTTTGGACGTTTGAGGCATATAGCGCTCCGAAGAGGGCGCAATATGATATTCTTCAGCAAATTCATCTTTAACATAACAACCAATAGAAGGAAGGCTTTCCGAAACTGACGTTTCAGAATGTGACCGTTTCCCTCTATTCATCATCGATTGCAAGATGCATCCTCCAAAATCCAGCGAACAAGCTCACCAAAACTCCACCCTGCTTTTTCAGCCATCTCAGGGAGTAATGATGTTGCCGTCATACCTGGTTGCGTATTCACTTCAAGACAAACAAGAAGATCTTTCTTCTCGTCATATCGAAAATCAGCACGGCTCACACCTCTGCACCCAAGTGCAGTGTGGGCTGTTAGAGTCCATTTCTGTATGAATTGGTAAATATTTGATGAAATTTCTGCAGGGATAATGTGTTGAGAGCCACCTGGTGCATATTTAGCATCAAAATCATAAAAATCATGAGCTTCAGAGCGAATTTCAGTCACATCAAGTGCTCTATTCCCTAAAACACCGCAAGTCAGTTCTAATCCACCAACAAATTCTTCAACAAGCATGTCATCATCTTCCAAACCAGCAGCCAATATAGCTGCTCCTGGTGGCGGAACATCCATATCTTTCACAATGAAGATACCAACACTCGAACCATCAGCCACAGGTTTCAGCACATAAGGCGGCAATTTTAAATGCCCCAATGCTGCTTCTCCGCGCTTAACCACCTTATCATTCGCAACAGGAACACCAGCACCAGCCATAATGTCTTTTGCGATCTTTTTATGCATCGCCATTGAAGATGCCAAAACACCAGAATGAGTATAAGGAATATTCAAAACTTCTAAAATTCCTTGTATACACCCATCTTCTCCGAATGGACCATGCAAAGCATTAAAGCAAACATCCGGTTTCATCTCTTCCAAAACGCTAGCAATATTTCGCTGCACATCAACTTCAGTAACTGTAAATCCTTCAGAACGAAGTCCTTCAGCACACGCCTTACCACTAGCAAGACTTACGTCTCGCTCAGCAGACCAGCCACCCATCAAAACCGCAACTTGGGCTGTTTCATCAATCATTGCGCCAAATCCTCTCCCATTACGTCAGCAACGCCCAGGCGTTTAATTTCCCAATCTAACTTAACGCCGCTCTTTTCAAAAACACGTTTACGAACGGTCTCTCCAAGAGTTTCAATATCCGTCCCTGTAGCATCGCCTTCATTTATTAAAAAATTACAATGTTTTTCAGAAACTTTAGCACCACCAACTTTAAAACCTCTTAAACCAGCCTCATCAATGAGCTTCCAGGAGCTATGCCCAGGAGGATTTTTAAACGTGCTACCGCCAGTTCTATCCTTAACGGGTTGTTTTTCTTCTCTATAAGCAACGACTTCCGCATTAGCCTTTTCAATCTCTTCCTTTGAGCCCGGTTGTCCTTTAAACACAGCCTCAGTAAAAATGAAATGATTTGGTAAGGCACAATTTCTGTAAGTGTGCCCCATTTCCTCAGCTGTAAAAGTGAGAATATTGCCATCATAATCAACGGCCCGCGCTTCAACTAAATAATCACGAGTTTCCCCGCCATGCGCCCCTGCATTCATACGAAGAGCGCCGCCAATGGAACCTGGAATACCACGATAAAAACTAAGTCCGGCTACGCCATGCTCAGCAGCAGCTCGTGCCAGTTTCATGTCTGGAACAGCAGTTCCAACTTTAATTTTATTGTCATCCAAAGCTTCAATTGAATTAAAGCCACGTCCTAAGCGCACAACAATCCCAGGGATCCCACCATCTCTAACCAACAAATTAGAGCCTAATCCTATAATAGTGATTGGCAAATCTACGGGTTTGTTTTTCATGAAATAAGCGAGGTCAGCTTCATCCGCAGGGGTAAATAAGAGCTGCGCAGGTCCCCCGACCCGAAACCAGGTAATTTCTGACATAAGCGAGTTCGCCTTAAGTCGTCCTCTCAACTCTGGCATTGCCTCTTGAAAGCTCTCTAAATGATCTTCAAACCCCATTAATCTCTCCAAATTGGAATGTGATCGCTTCTATTAGCGCAAAAATAAAACTCAACTCGACAAAATTCAAATACAAAAGTCTCTAAAACTCTTTTGATAAAACCTCTAACAACTAGAGCAGTGAAATTATGCTTAGGAGAGGTAAAAGAATTGAGAAGAACAACAAATTAAGCGGCAACCTCTTTCAATTCATTTGGCAAATTATGCATCCAGTTTGAAATGCTACCCGCACCTAAACCAATGATTAAATCTCCCGGTTCTGCAATTTCACTTAATAAAGGTGCCAAATCACTCGAATGGTGAACATAACGAACATCATTGCCACGTGCCGCCACACCAGCACCTAAAGTTTTATGGTCAAACCCATCAAGCGGGTCTTCACCAGCAGCAAAAACAGGTGCCATAACAACAATATCAGCATCATCAAAACAAGCTTGAAAGTCCTCAAAATGACATTGTAACCGCGAATAACGATGAGGCTGCATAATCGCAATCACCCGTCCACTCGTAGAAGATTTTGAAGCCCCAAGAACTGAACTAATCTCAACCGGATGATGGGCATAATCATCATATAAGTCAAAATTTTGTACAGAGCCAACATGAGTAAAACGTCTCTTCACTCCAGAAAACCCAGCAAGCCCGTCACGAATATCTGCAATCTCAACACCTATTTCATGAGCCACCGCCACAGCAACGGCCGCATTCAAAGCATTATAATGCCCCGGCATTGGAAGTTTAAATCCGGATACAGTCTGAGCGCCGCCGCGCATATTTTCTGAAAATTCCAAATCAAATGTCAGCTCACCAGAGCCTGGAATACAATTGACAAGCTGAATATCTGCGTCTGCAGGTGAACCATAAGTAAGAATTTTTTTGGATGTTAAGCTCTCATCGCTTCGCAGGTCATCCACCAATTCCCGAACAACCGGGTGATCAATACCAGCTAAAGTAACCCCGTAAAACGGGATCTGTAATGCAAATTGCTTAAATGCCGCCTTAACACCCTCAAAGTCCCCATAATGTTCCATATGTTCAGGATCAATATTAGTAATAATTCCAACCTGCGCTGGCAGCTTTAAAAAACTTCCATCAGATTCATCCGCTTCCGCAACCAGCCATTCACCTTGACCAATCCGCGCATTAGAGCCAAAGGCTTCGATAATGCCACCATTAATGACAGTTGGATCAATTGTGCCTGCGCAAAGAACGGCAGAAATTAAAGAGGTTGTCGTTGTCTTGCCATGCGTCCCCGCAACGGCGATTGAAGATTTAAGCCGCATCAACTCAGCCAGCATTTCAGCACGTAAAATAACCGGAATTCCAGCTTGACGCGCTGCTACAAGTTCTGGGTTATCATTTTTAATAGCAGAAGAAACAACAACAACAGATGTCCCTTCAACATGACATGCTTCATGTCCAATAAACGCTTTTGCCCCTTTAGAGACCAAACGTTCCACATTGGCATTTCTGTTCATATCACTGCCCTGAACCTGATACCCCATACTCAGCAATATTTCAGCAATGGCACTCATACCAATGCCGCCCATGCCCACAAAATGCAAAGAGCCAATATCCAAAGGCAGTCTCATATAAAATCCCTCAAAATAAAAACGCGGTTGCTGCTGGGCAACTGAAGCGCAAACAAAAAAGCGCGGTTGCTAGTCGGCAACCTAAAGCGCAAAATAAAAAGTCCGGTTGCTTCTTGTAGATGCTTTGGGCCGGTTTCTGGTGGGAAATCCAAGGCCCATCAAAATAGCATCTGGAGCAAAACAAAGGCAGCTGAAGCATAATTTAAAAATCAACTTCGCCAATTCATTAGATCTAGTCAGGTGGCACCATAAACGCAAACAAAAGCTTAGATACACAAACAACTTAACAACGACAAAAAAACTAAACTGATTCAATCACTAAATCAGCCAATTCCACAACTGCGTTCGCTTTTCCCACCGATTTGGCAGCATTCGCAGCCATTTGCAAGAGTGAAGGCTCAACCATAAATTCATTTAATTGCCTATGAAAGCCTGTCATTGTGATGTTTTTTTGCTCTAAAATCCAACCGGCACCCGCTTTTTCAAGCATTTTCCCATTTAAAAGCTGGTCATTATCCAACGCATGCGGAAGCGGCACCATTATGGCAGGGCGACCACAAACAGCCAATTCAGCGACAGTTGACGCCCCAGAACGTGAAATAACCAAATGAGAAGCACTCATTTCACGCGGTAAATCATCAAAAAAGGCTTCACATTTGGCGTCTATATCAGAATATTGATAAAGAGCACGCACCCGATCAAGGTCTTCAACCCGGCATTGCTGAACAACAGAAAGTTTTACCCTCACATCTTCATCAAGTTCAGCAAGAGCAGTTGGGAAAAAGTCAGAGAAAAATCGCGCCCCCTGACTACCTCCAAAAATTAAAATCCTAAATTTTCCCGCACCACTTGTTTCACCTGCCATCAACTGCAAATCAAGTTTTGGATAAGGCACATCTTTCACAGCCAAAACCTTACCCCGAACCGGGTTACCAGTTAACCGCACTTTATGCTCACAAGTTTCAGGTAAATATTTCACTTCACGAAAAGAAGTTGCAATCACATCAACACGATTAGCAAGCATTTTATTCGCTCGCCCCATCACTGCATTCTGGTCATGAAGGCCCGTTTTTATGCCTAATTGACCGGCTGCAATTAAAGGGGGAAATGTTGGGTAACCGCCAAAGCCAAGTACAAAGTCTGGTTTTATTTGTTTCAACAAACGACGTGCCGCCATAACACCGCGCCCAAGGGTGAGCGCGGTTTTAAGAAGAGCAATAGGGTTCTTACCCTTCATCGTGGCTGAGGGCACAACATGCATTTGATCAGCAGGGCTATTGCCAATCATCTCATCGACCCGCCCATCGGTTACAATATGTACTTCCACATCCCGGCGCTTTAATTCTTCAGTTAAAGCAAAGGCTGGGAACAAATGCCCCCCTGTTCCACCAGCTGCTAATAAAACTCTTTTTTTTGCCATAACTAAATACCTTAGAAACTGAAAACCACTAAAAATTATCATATCAACACGCCAAACCAAAAGGTTAGATCATGTTTTAAATTCTTTAAAAGCAATATGTCCTAGCCTTTTTGAATGCTTCAAAAACGCCCGACACTCAAAGGATGCCGCCTCGTTAAAGCTAGTGTCATCCCCAATAAAAGAGCAGTGCCAAGTAAAGATGTCCCTCCATAGGAAATAAACGGCAAAGTCATCCCCTTAGCTGGGATGAGCCCCAAATTCACACTCATATTAATAGACGTCTGCAAAGCAAAAAGAAGCATCAAACCCGAAACTGAAAATCTAACAAACGGGTCTTTCATTTCCCGCGCCCGCATCAAAGAGAGAAACACAATCCCCGCATAGATAAACAACAATAAAATGCAGGCAAGAACCCCAAACTCATCTGCGATGGCCGCAAAAATAAAATCATTATGAGCATCTGGTAAAAAATGTTCAGCCAAACTACCTTCCCCAGGGCCGCGTCCAAACCAACCAGCCTGACGAAATGCCTCCAAAGCACGGGCAATTTGGTAATTTTCTCCTGAAGGATCAAGGAAATGATCTATTCTCGCAGTCACATGTGGCAAAAATTTATAACCAAGAAACAAAGCTCCGACACCGGCGAATAGAAAAATCATTACCCAGCCCCACGCAAGCCCCGCCAAGAAGAACATACCAACCCAAGTGGCGGTCAATAAAAGCGTTTGCCCAAAATCAGGTTGTAAAATCAGCAAGAGCGCTGAAATGACATAAAACCCAATCGCCACACTATTAGCAGGCACATCACTTCTTTTCACCCCTTCAGAAAACGCCCAGGCTGTTAAAACAATAAACGCCGGCTTTAAAATTTCAGACGGTTGCAAGGAAAGACCCGAAATTCTAATCCAGCGCTGCGCGCCGTTAATTTCCGGACCAAACAACAAAACACCAATCATTGAAATGAGAGATAAAACAAAAAGCGCCAGTGAAAGACGCCTGATATTCGATGGACTAAGTAACGAAACTGCCAATAATAAAAGAGATCCAAAAACCGCAAACACAAGCTGCCGCTGAACAAAGAAAAAATGCGGCAGGTCTTTGCGCATAGCTACAGGCGGGCTAGCTGAAAGCAGCATCACAATCCCAATTGCCAATAATAGAAACGAAAGCCCAAGCACAGTCCGGTCGACAGTAAACCACCATTCAGTAAGATGGCTCCGCTCGGATCGTGACAACACCATGAATTAAGCCTCTTCAGTTACGGTATGCTCATCATTCATTACAACACCATTTAACGAGCGAACAATTTCTGAAAACGCATCCCCGCGTATCTCAAAATTTGCATATTGGTCAAAACTAGCTGCAGCCGGAGAAAGTAATATAGCAACTTCACCCTTTGCTTCGGACAAAGCCGTTTCAACTGCTTTTTTTACAGCCGTATCCATATCGCCGCATATCTCATAAGGAGTATGAACAGCATCCAAACTTTTAGCAAATTCATCAGCCGCTTCACCGATTAAAAAGGCTTGGCGAACAGCCCCCATTTGAGATGTGAGCCCATTGATGCCCCCCTCTTTAGCAACACCGCCAGCAATCCAATAAATATCCGCGTAGCTTTTCAAAGCTTGTTCACTTGCTTCAGCATTGGTTGCCTTGCTATCATTGACAAATAACAACCGGCATTCCAAATTCTGCGGCCCTATGATGGTTGTCAAACTTGCTATCTGCTGCATCCGATGTTCAAGTCCAGGGAAAGTCACAAGCCCATGAACTAACCCCTCAAAATTACTAGAAACTTTTAAAGCCAACAGTAAAGCAAATGCTGCATTTTGTGCATTATGTTTACCGCGCAAATGCGAAGCACCTTTTAAATCAACTTGCCGAACAACTTGAGTATCTTTGACTATAGAGAATTTGTCTTTTTCTATCACCACACCGTTCTCAACTGAAGGCGTAGAGCTCACAAAGAGAACTTCACTTTTTGTCGATAAACTCAAAGCAATTTGCTGACAATATAAATCATCAAAAGAAATCACAGCCAAATTTTCAGCTTCTAAATTGTCAAAGATTTTCGCTTTCACTTCAGCATAATGCTCAACAGTGCCATGCCGGTCAATATGATCAGGTGAGATGTTTAACAACCCTGCAGCTGTCGGTCTAAGTGAAGGTGTTAGGTCAATTTGGTAAGAAGAAAGCTCAAGGACATAAATCTTGCCGTCTTGATTTTCTGATGAGGCAAAATCCGGCATGTCCAACACACCCAAACCAATATTCCCGCCCATCAGCGCAGTTTCACCAGCTTCGTTTAAAATATGAGTGGTCAATGCTGTTGTCGTTGATTTCCCATTTGTCCCGGTAATAACCAAAACTCGGTCGCGCTCACCACGATGCAAGAATTCTTCAAAGAATAATTCAGTATCACCAATAACAGGAATATCAATTGCTTGTGCTTTTTTTACTGTCCAGTGCGGTTCAGGATGAGTGAGCGGCACCCCTGGTGATAATAACAATGCATCAAATGAAGACCAATTAGCCTCTTTAAGGTCAACAACCTCAAAGCCAGCGCCTTTTGCCGCAGCACACCGACTTTCATTTTCATCCCAGACAACAACCCGCGCGCCTCCTGCTTTTAAAGCTGCTGCAGCACTTAATCCGGTAATTCCAAGCCCAAACAAAGCAACGGTTTTATCTTTATAAACTGAGATGGGGATCATAGCGCCAGCACCTAATTTAGATTTCAATCATTTGAACGCATATAACATAAACAAAAAAGCGAGTAATGTTTTATCTCTGACATTACTCGCTCATTAATTTTTCTATAATTTTAACGCAATTTCAATGTGCTAAGACCAATCAACGCTAGCACCACAGCAATAATCCAAAACCGAACAACAATGGTCGGTTCAGCCCACCCCTTTTGCTCATAATGATGATGGAGCGGCGCCATTCGAAACACTCGTTTCCCCGTGAGTTTGAAAGATGCCACCTGAACAATCACTGAAACTGCCTCTAAAACAAACAAGCCGCCAACAATGCCAAGCACCAGCTCATGCTTCACCGCAACTGCGATTGCACCCAGCGCACCACCAAGAGCCAAAGAGCCAGTATCTCCCATAAAAATCATCGCAGGCGGCGCATTAAACCATAAAAACCCAAGTCCAGAGCCAACCAAGGCCCCACATAAAACCATCAGTTCACTGGTCCCAGGTACAAAATGAATTTGTAGATAGTCAGAAAAAGTCGCGTGCCCAACCAAATAAGCAATCACACCAAAAGTAGCAGACGCAATCATCACTGGCACAATCGCCAATCCGTCAAGTCCATCTGTTAAATTCACAGCATTACCGGCTCCAGCAATCACTATGGCGCCAAAACATATGAAGAAAACAGCACCAAAATTAATCATGATATCTTTGAAAAATGGTACCGTAATCGCTGTTGAAAAAGGCTCTTTGCCAAACGACATAAAGATAGCACAAGCTATGGCTGCAATGACCAACTCAAGGCCTAATCGAATGCGCCCAGAAAACCCAGCAGTCGTGCGTTTTGCAACTTTCAAATAATCGTCATACCCACCGATAAGACCATAAGAAAGCGTGACAAACAAAACCACCCAAACATAAGGGTTTCTCAAATTACCCCAAAGAAGCGTCGAAACAAAAACAGCCGCCAAAATCATCAAACCGCCCATAGTCGGCGTACCTTGTTTCTCTAAAACATGACGTTGCGGCCCATCGGCACGTATTGGTTGGCCCTTACCCTGGCGCACACGCAAATTTTTGATCAAAGCGGGCCCAAACAAAAACACAAACAAAAGCGCCGTCATGATCGCCCCGCCTGTGCGGAAAGTAATGTAACGAAAAACGTTAAACGCACCAAACTGGTCAGAAAAGCCCACCAACTCATATAACATCGAATAGTTCCCTCATTTATTGAGCATTTTACGTTCTATTATTTATATTTTTCACATAATGCAGTAACGACTGAGCCCATGTCACTCCCAAGGGACCCTTTTATCATAACAACATCACCAGATTGCAAGCTTTCTTCCAAAGGTACGATAAGGTCTTTAGACACCAAGGCAAATGCCCCTTTTTTAACTTGTGGTAACTCATTAAACATATGTGACATCATTTCACCAGAGGCAAACACTAAATCCACATTTAGGGATACAATTAACGGTGCAATCTCACGATGGTAAAAATCTGAATGTTTCCCAAGCTCTAACATATCCCCTAAAACTGCAATACGGCGGCAATATGTATTATCTTTCAATGCACTTAAATTTTTAAGCGCAATCTCCATTGAAGGTGGATTAGCATTATAACTTTCGTCAATAAGCAAAACTTTTGAAGAGCCATCATTTTCTAAATGTAATTGATGACGAACACCGCGCCCGGGTGGAGCAACCAATTCTGATAAAACTGAGCCCCCTTGAGACACGTCACAATCAGTAAGCTTCAAACATCCAAGTGCCCCAAGAAAATTAAGCGCAATATGCTCACCGGGAATAGACACTGTAAAATCAATAGCTTCATCAAAACAAGTCGCGTGAACCTCACTTTGTTCACTCCCAAACTCAGCTGAGATTAATTTAACATTCGCCCCGGTAGTTTTACCAAAGCTGTAAATATTTTGAACCTTCGCTTGGCCAGCAGCTTGCTTCAACCGTTCAAAATGCCGATTGTCAGCAGGGAGCAAAACTGAACCGCCATCTACCAAACCATCCAAAATTTCAGCCTTAGCATCAGCAATTTCTTCTTCATTCGCAAAATGGCCTATGTGCGCTGGCGCAACAGTTGTGATCAAAGCAACATGAGGCTGAATAAGTTTTGATAGCTTGGAGATTTCACCCGCATGGTTCATACCCACTTCAAAAATACCAAATTCGCAATCCCTGGGCATCCGCGCCAACGTGAGAGGAACACCCCAATGATTGTTAAAAGACTTAACAGACGCATGCGTGCGACCAAATTCCTCAAACATCACGCGCAGCGCTTCTTTTGTGCCTGTTTTACCAGCACTCCCTGTCACTGCAATGATTTTACCTGAGCACCGCTTACGTGAAGCCACTCCCAAATCTTGCAAAGCTTTAAATGTATCCTCAACCCGAATGAGAATGCCACCGGAGCCATCAGCACCTACGAAGCCATCAGCCCCTTCAGAGCCATCTAATTTGAAATCTTTTGAGACCAAACAGGCTTTCGCTCCCGCTTCAAAAGCAGAGCGAACATAGAGATGCCCATCCTGACTAACTCCCTGAATTGCAATATAAAGAGCTGCATTATCTAGCGTACGACTATCAATTGAAACACTATTTATTCCTTGATTAGCAAGTCCTTCAATGGAAGAAACAGCACGACCATCAACCACCCCGTCAATGTGTCCATTAACGGCCGCAACGATCTCACCCACAGTCCATAAATCATCCATACTGCAAACCAAACTCTTAAAAAATCCGTTAAACCACTCAACCTAATTCAAAGGTTTTTAAGGGCCGCTTCAACCGCCTCATGGTCCGAAAAGGGAAGTATTTCAGAACCTACAATTTGCCCTGTCTCATGTCCCTTACCAGCCACAAGCAATATGTCCCCTAGTCGCAACGCAGCCACTGCTGTCTCAATAGCCAAAGCTCTGTCACCAATCTCCTCAGCACCAGATGTTGCAACCATTATCTCCGAACGAATAACTGAAGGCTTTTCACCACGCGGGTTATCATCCGTTACATAAACACACTCGGCAAGACGGCTTGCAATTTCACCCATCATTGGCCGCTTGCCCTTGTCCCTGTCACCACCACAACCAAACACAACATGAAGTTTACCCTTTTTATAAGGCAGTAAAGCTTTAATAGCTGTCTCAAGCGCATCTGGTGTATGAGCATAATCAATAAATACAGGAGCTAATAAAGGTGCTGTTTCAGGTAAATCCGAAGCCTGCCTAGAGCCAGAACAATCCTTACTTCCAACAAGCTCCAACCGCCCCTTAGGCCCTTTTAATTTCTCCAAAACAGGCAAGATATCAAGAAGAGAAACACCCCCTGCCGCCACGAGAGCGGCCGCCACCAGCACGTTACTAGCTTGAAAGTCACCAACGAGAGGAAGTTGAATTTCAGAAGTTCCCCGATGATGAACCAATGTCAATTTTTGCGAAAACCCATCAATTTCACATTTTTTCAGATTTAAATATCGTCCTTTGCGGCCAATCGTCATCACATTTATGTGCCGCGCTTCACAAACTTCAATAACCCGACCAGCTCCAACCGCATCAGCATCAATAACAGCAATACCATTCTCACCCAGCAATTCAGAAAAGAGACGCTTCTTTTCATTGAAATAAGCTTCAAAGGTTTCATGATAATCCAAATGATCACGCGTGATATTCGTAAAAGCGGCAGCGGTAAAATTCAAACCATCAAGCCGGCGCTGCGCCAATCCATGGCTAGACGCCTCAAGCGCTAAATGGTCAACACCTTGTTCGGTAAGTTCTTTTAAAGCTTTGTGTAAGGTCACCGGGTCAGGGGTAGTATGATCCAGTTTTTTAGCACCGTGTTTGGAAACAACACCAATCGTCCCTAAACTAGCACCATCAATTCCAATATGTTCCCAGATTTGCCGCACAAAACTCGCAACAGAAGTTTTCCCATTTGTCCCCGTAACCCCAACGATTAAATCAGGTTGCGGCGCATAAAACCGTGCAGCAAGTTCAGCCAATCCAAGGCGAGGATCCACTTGCTGCAAAAGCGGCACACCCTCAGGTAAAGAGCCTTCATAATTCTCATGAGTTAAAATAGCAGCAGCACCATTTGAAAGTGCCTGATCAATAAAACGCGCCCCATCTACAACAACCCCAGGTAAAGCGGCAAACAGAAAACCATCTCTGACCTCACGGCTATCAGCTGTGAGCCCCGTAATCTCAACATCAGCCCCACGAAACCCTTCAATTAGTTCAGATAATTTCATAAATTGCTTGCCCGCCCTCTATTCTCACTTTTGCCAAAACATGTCATCAAAAAAGCAGATACCAGTTTATGGATAGCGCGGATGCTACACCGGTTGCTTTGTGGGCAACCTGAAGGTGTAATAAAAACTAACATCTGAAGCGCAACAAAAACAACATTGCTTGGTTGCTTTATCAATATCATAAAGCAACCAAGCAATGTGGATTTAGCACAAAGCATCAACGGAAAACAAGCTAACACCTTATGAGAAAAGCCAAAAACAACCGCCCATACAAAAAAGCACGGCTAAAACGGTGAAAATTTAGTAGAAGGCCCCCTCTAAAGCAGGTACGACGCCAGTTACATGCCGTGAATGACACACCGCTAGCTTGTGGACAACTGAAGTCCTAAAGGCACATGAAATAGATGCAAAAGAGAAAAACTAAATTAGCCGCAAGAAAATTCACCGTATGAAGAAGAAGTGACGCCACTTCGGCGGTAGGACATGATGCCATTGGCGTCCGGCGCAAGAGCCGCCCCTCTGAGGGCCCCCGCCGCCTTAGCGGAAAAATAGCCCGTGAGAGAAAGAGAAATCAAAAAAACTACTTCTCCAGTGAAACTCGATTAAGAACTGGGTAAAACGGCTTCATTTTAAACAAAGGCGCTAAACGCGAAATAATCCGTCCTGTAGTCGGCGCTGCATTCATACCAGCAACAGTTAAACCTTGCGCAGCCTTAGTGGCCTGCGGCTCATCTAACATAACAAATACCACATATTCAGGTTTGTCAGCGGGGAAAACACCTACAAAACTTGTCAAAACTTTCACTTTTGAATACTTGCCTTTAACAACTTTATTCGCTGTGCCAGTTTTCCCACCCACACGATAAGGCGCCACTTCAGCCCGGCGTGCTGTACCATGACTATCAGTCACATTCGCTCGTAATAATTTTCTTATTTTTTCACTAGTTGAAACAGAAACAACACGTTCTCCAGCTCGTTTAGCATCTCTCTCACTGCGCTTAAGGAAAGTTGGTTTCACATAAATACCACCATTGACCAAAGCACCAATCGCAGAAACAAACTGCAAAGGAGCAATAGACAAACCATGCCCGTAAGAAACTGTCGCTGAATGTACATCTCCCCAGCGCTTAGGTGTTTGTGGTATGGGCAAAGCACCAAGCTCAGTTTTCATAGGTTCTAACAAATGAAGCTTATTTAAAAATTTACGGTGCGCTTCCGGTCCCATTTGCAAAGCAAGCTTAGCCGTACCAATGTTAGATGAGCGAACAAAAATATCCCTCACGCTCAATTCACCCTTAACACCATGATAATCATTAATCTTATGCGCACCAATTTTCAGTGGGCCAGAAACATCTAATTTTGTATCAAGGTTCGCTTTATTAGCCTCAAGCGCCATTGCCATCGTCACAGTTTTAAAAACAGAACCAAGCTCAAACAAACCACCAGAAATTCGGTCAAACCGAGCTTTATCTTTTTGCAAAGAAGGTCGCTGCGGATCAAGGTCTGGCAAAGAAGAAAGCGCAACAACTTCACCACTATGAACATTCATAACAACACCGGCTGCTGACTTAGCTTTATACAGCCTCAAAGCGCGGCTAAGCTCTTGTTGTAAAATGTAATTAGCACCAACATTTAAAGATATGTGTACTTGCCCATTCTCATTCGTATTAATTTTATCAGCACCAAAAAGGTTCGCATCAGCACTGCGCGCCCGATCAATAAATTTCTCAATTCCTGAACGACCAACATTATCAATATCAACATGCCCTAACACATATCCACCAAGCGCACCTTTTGGATAAACTCGGCGAATTTCAGGGGTCACATCAACACCCGGCAACCCAAGATCAAAAATCTCTTGAGCGCGTTTTGGATGCAAACCTCGTTTAATGAAAACGAATTGTTTGTTCTTCTTTGTAAGCTGGCGTAGAAGGTTCATCTCATCAAGTTCTGGCATCGCATTTTTAAGCTTTTTAACCACCAAGGCCGGCTCCATCAAACCTGATGGGTTTGCATAAAGTGAGGGCGCCTCAATATCTGTAGCAAGCAACCGGCCCTCAGCATCAACAATATCAGGTCGGGATTTTTGCACCCCAATAGGAGATGCCAAATGCATCTTGATTTCATTTGGTCGAAAAACAGCTAGAGACACTAAATTTCCCGCAATGAGTGAGAACAAGCTAAACAAAACAAAAATCAATAGAGAATGACGCAAATGAGTTTGGTTCAAAAAACCACTAGCTCGACCAGCAGTCACACCATTGTAAGCAGGTGCTCCTTGGAAATTCACATTTTTAGCCATTAAATTAATGCGCATCATTCATCCTCCTGATTTTCAAGCAAAACAACAGAACCAATCAAACGGTCAATTTGTGAAAATTCTTCTCGGCCAACCAAGCCCATCTCATCACTTTCAAGCTCATCAGCAGACACTTTCTCACTCATATTCAAAGTAGATTTTGTCTTCAAGGCAGCAAAAGGCACATGCCTGTTCTCAGGCAAGTTATTAAGGTCTCGGTAGGAAATAATTTGTTTGGGAGAAAGAGGTTGAAGCCCAATTGAACTGGCAAGTTGCTCAATCCGTTTTGGTCTCGTCAAGATACTCCACTCAGCCTTCAGAACAGCTAAGCGTTGGCGCTCAAGCGCAATGTTTTGGCGCAACTGAACTGCTTCAAGCTGCAAACTACGGGTATCATACTTAATCTTATATAGGACGCCAGCCATACACAGCGTGACGCAAAAGATCGCAACTGTCAAAATACGCAACATTTTACTCTACTCAATCACTGCAAACTACTAAACACAGACTGCAAAAAACAGTGAACTCATGAATTACAATTGAAGAGATTTAATCCCAAGGTCCCCCTCAAAAAACTCAAGTGGCGGCGCCTTAGTACGTATCCCAGATCGCAACAAAGCAGAACGCGCTCGTTTATTCTGGGACATTTCTTCATCATTAGCTTTAACAGCTTTAGGGTTAATGATTCGAAAACTTGGAGAAGATTCTTTATTTATTTCTGGTAAATGCCTGGATTGATTTGGCACACGCCCCGAAGCTGTTCGAAAGTAATTCTTAACTATTCTATCTTCAAGAGAGTGAAAACAAACAACCACCAAACGCCCACCAGGCTTCAAAATACGGCTTGCAGCGTTTAAACCACGCAACAACTCGCCTAATTCATCATTCAGATAAATACGCAAAGCCTGAAAAGAGCGCGTCGCTGGATGGATTTTATCTTTTGCTTTTTTATATACAACTGTTTCAATAAGTTGCGCTAAGTCAGTTGTAGTGCGAAATGGCTCAGTAACACGCCTCTCTACAATTGCTTTTGCGATATATCTGGATTTCTTCTCTTCACCAAATTGATAAAGTACATTGGCAATTTCTTCTTCAGATAATCCATTGACCAAGTCAGCAGCCGTCGGACCAGATTGAGACATCCGCATATCAAGCGGGCCTTCTTGGCGAAAAGAAAATCCACGATGGTCCTGATCAAGCTGCATAGAGGAAACACCAATATCCAAAACAACCCCATCAACTTGAGCTATCCCAAAACCTGAAACGAGCTTTTCCATTTCAGAATAACGACCATGCACAACTTCAAGCTTGGGCCCAAACTCCCGGAGCATCCCTCTGGCATCACGCACAGCATCAGGGTCTTGATCAATACCGATCACACGCACATTACCCTCATCTTTTAAAGATGTGAGGATACCACGCGAATAACCACCTGCACCAAATGTACCGTCAATAAATATCCGTTGCTGAGAAGGTTGTGCTGTTTCTTCTTCAGAAGAGAGTGCTTGATCAGACTGTTTTTTCAAATAGCCCAGTTCATCTTCGTTAGATTGCTCATCTTCATTTAGAAGCGCGCTCAAAACTGGCTCCAAAAGAACAGGAATGTGACGGTCAGTACCGCCTGCATTGACATCTCTTTTAGTCATGCCCACCGTCATCATTCCTACCCCTTACTAAACTGAGCTTAAACACTCAGTACTAAACTTTACAAATCATTGCAGCTTCATTTTACACTACAAAAAACAATTCACCTAAAGTTTGATATTACTTAAGATCAACAATTAAAAATCATCACAATTAGAAAATTTTATTCGCTGTAAAAACACCCCATTTATTCAGCTGCCCGCCCTTTGCCTAATAATTTGCGCAAATCACGCACTTTACTACGCGCTGCATTCCGTGCGTCTTCAAACTGAGTGGGCTCCCACATCTGGAACTTATCCCCAAGACCAACGAACGTCACCTGCCCATCAAAGCCAGCAACATCACGCAAACGTTGCGGTAATACAATACGACCATCGTTATCAATTTTTAAATATTCACTTTCACCAAATAGAGCTGTCGCCAACTGATCTTTTTCATCAGAATAAGGCGCCAAGTCTTCTAAAAGCCCACGAATATGCTTCACCAAACGTGGTCCACCAGCATCCAAAGCCGCGCTATCAAGCGCCGGGTGGCAAAATATTTCATCAGATTGTTCTTTAGCTAAAACAGCGCGAAACGATGCCGGAACAGAAACACGCCCTTTGGCGTCTATCTTATTAGTAAAGCTGGAAACAAACTCATCCATCTAACACGGCTTTCAGATCTCAATTAACAGACAACCAATATGAAATGACCTAGCCCTTTGATTTAGCTAAATCCCTCCAAAGGCTTATCCCCCTGAAATTCAGTCTCATCCTAAAATTTGAGTAGCCCCTTGCACTCAAATCTCATAACAAAGCCCCCGCTTCATTCCCCAAATTCTGTGTCCTCAAGTACGCCTTAAGTCAGACCTCATTTAAGAACAAAGATGATGTGTAAAAAAATGGGGGTGGCGGCTCATATCCTGTGGCCTCTTTGGAAGTGAGCTAACACCATCCCCCAATGCCCCACATCATCCGAATGGGTATCTATGGGATACTCTGGGATACTATGGGGTGTCAATGGAAATTAATGGTTTATTTAGGTTTAAACATGGGTTCATACTGACAAAAAGAACTTAAAAGAACCCGCCTTGTTAAAAAATAGACATAAATATCAATAACTTAATTGATTTAGCTTGAGGCGAGACTGCATGTGGCCGTTTTACCACCACAAGTAGATTTCACCAGAACTGTTGATAAAACGGGGTAAAAAATAAGAAATGCTGAGAAAATAACCGAAGGAAAATCATCCCATTTGACGAGTGATTTGGAAAAACAAATAGAAAACAAGTATCTAATTTGATTACTCATGACCAATAGTTGTTCTTAAAAATTTGAGAACAAAACCAGGCACAGAATTGACAGAACTAGCCCAGAAATGGCACAACCGTGCAAGAGCCCTTCTAAAGCGACCGAAAACGTAAAGTAATTAGTCCTAAAACTTAGGAAAGCCGAGTATGAGCAACGTTGCCGCATCTAGTTTCACAGTAACATCATGGGAAGAACAACCCTTCGATGGGCCGTCAGATGGACTAAAAATAACACAAGCCATAGTCACAACAAGTTTTGCTGGAGATATAACAGGCGTCGGTTCTGTTATTTACATTATGAAGCATCAGGCAAACGGCATGGCAAACTTCATTGGCTTGCAACAAATCAACGGCTCTATCGGCAATCTCAAAGGAAGCTTCGCCATTGAACAAAATGGTTTCTTTGATGGAAAAGAAGCAAAGGGCACTTGCGTCGTACAAAAAGGCTCCGGCACTGGCGATTTCGCCAACCTAAATGGCGAAGGTGAGTTTATCGCCCCCATGGGCAAAGAAGGCAGCCTAAATCTCAACTACAGCTTTTAAGCTTTACCTAACTTCTCTAATAAAGAAAAATCAGCAACATGCATATAGCCTCCATTCAACGCGATGGTTCCTAATAGGCAGCTTAAAGCACGGCCAAAATACGCACATCTTAGGCCCAAACGAAACAGCATTAGTTAAGTTATCAAAAATTAAAACCACACTATACGAAGAAAGAGCTCACCCCCCCTTCTGAGGCTGTGGGACATGACGCCGAGAGGCGTCCGGGGCAAGCCCTGCCCCTCGGAGGCCATGAGCTTCAGTAGCGCAGTTGCAAGGTGGGTAAACTAAAGCGCCACTAAAAAGCAATAGCCGTGAGAAAATAAAACGGTGGTTTCCGATGGAAAATTAATTCAAAAAACTCAAACCATAAATCAACTAGGATCAACAGGAGCTGTTGCTTGCATAGAAGCACGAAGTCTCATTTCTTGGTACCATGCAGAAAGCTCAGGATGCCGATCACGCCATTTAAGATGCGGCATGCGAAAATCAATATAAGCCATCGCGCAAGCAATCGATATATGACCTAAATTCAATTGGGCATCCATGCCTTTGATCATCTTAGCAGCAGCACCAACCCCGCGAGCAACCGCAATCTCATCACGTGTTATTTTTTCTTTTATTTGCTTCTCAACTGGGCGTTTGCGCTCGAGCATCGAGCGAATAGCAACATCAATCATTGTATCTGCATGAGCCTGCGCTTGCAGTACAAACCAACGACTTGCTCCAGCCTCAGGTACAAACTTAGGGCCCTGCATATTACTTTCAATATAATCAACTATGAGTTTACTATCATAAAAAGCCACACCGTTTGTCAAAATCATAACAGGTACACGGCTCATCGGGTTATGAGCAAGAAGTTCTTTTGGGTCTTCAAAAGCATTCACATTTTCAACTTCAATATCATCAAAACCTTTTTCGATGAGCAACACACGCACCTTACGAACAAATGGTGATGTTTGGCTACCTATGAGTCTCATCGCGTTTCTCCAAATTAAAGTTAAATTCTTTAGTAACTATGCATTCCAGTGATTTGGCACCTAAGTCAAGTTCAAATCAAAATCTTTAGCCAGCTGGCCTATAAGCCGGGTTCTGTAATGTCCATTTAAAAAACAAACACTGATGACCATTCATCTAGGCTTAATGTTACCATCAAGCTCAAGCAACCAACCCGGATGTCGCGAGGAAACACACGTCAAATCAATTCAAAGAATTAATTTGAAACATCCCTATTTGGTTTTGCTCCGGATGGGGTTTACCCTGCCACATCTTTTACAAGATGCGCGGTGCGCTCTTACCGCACCCTTTCACCCTTACCTAACTAAGTCAGGCGGTTTTCTTTCTGCGGCACTTTCCCTAAGGTTCAGCTCCCATGCAAGCATGAAAACCTCCCTCGCCGGGATTTCCCCGGCATCCTGTTCCCTTGGAGCCCGGACTTTCCTCTTAAACTCTAACAAGTAGAGCCAAGCGATCATCCAGCCAGCTGACATGTTATGGTGATGCAATCAATCTTGAAAAAGGTCAAGCTTTAATCATACCCAGCAATTGATCAACGTGATCAATTGTTTGAAGATCAAGCATTCCATCAACTTTTGAAGTTCGATAATGACGTTGAAAAGCTGTAATAACCTGAACGGTGCGCTGATCTAACTCACCAGTAATTTCAATCCCATAACCAATGGCCACAAACTTGCGCTGCAATTCAATTAACAAAGCTTCTTCCAAATCAGGACATTTATTATCAACCACATCATCAGACCCTAGCCAAAACCCAACACCTTTTTTAGCAAGTCTTGCCCAATCAAAATGAGCACCTGGGTCTTGCTTACGATGAGGAGCAACATCAGAATGCCCCAACACTCTGTGAGGTTTGATTTTATGTCGTTTAACAATATCAGCACACAGCTCCGTTACAGCCACCATTTGCGCTTCACCATAAGAAGGTACACGTTGGAGCGCATAACCTTGGTTCTGGATCTCAATGCCAATTGAGCAAGAATTAATATCAGTCTCACCCGCCCACTCAGCTTCACCAGCATGCCAAGCTCTGTGTTTCTCGGCGACCATTTGAATAATACGCCCTCGCCCATCAACCAAATAATGGGAAGAAACACCACCTTCAGGTGTAGTGAGCAATTGAAGGGCATAGTCATTCGTTGGTGTCGCCGTATAATGAAGCAACAACAAATCAATTTTAACGGTAGGGCTTAGTTCAAAACCGGATTGCATGGCCTCAGTACCACATAAATCCACTGTCGGCCGCCGCTCATTAAAATTAACAGACGGCACCCAATCTCCATCTTTCAAAAGGGCTGTATCTGTCGGAACAGGCAGGCTTGAAACATCAATATCTACAGACACATCAATTCCTTATTTTTTGGAGCTTTGGTTAAAGCCCACGCTGCTTGGACACAACATCATAAGCCTCATTAATCCCCTGCAACCGCTCTGTTGCAATGGCAATAAATTCTTCAGGCACACCGCGTGCGATTAATTTATCAGGATGATTATCACGGACAAGCTGGCGATAATGTGTTTTTAGATCGTCATCCGAAGCATCTGGCTCAAGCCCTAATATCTGATAGGGATTTTCTTCTTTATTAATCACATGCCGCGCTTGAATATTAGCAAATTCACTTTCAGAAAAACCAAAAATACGAGCAACCTCTTCAAGAAAAGCAATTTCATTTGGATGAAGAATATTATCAGCCTTAGCAATATGAAACAAACCATCAAGCACATCAGATAAAATCTGCTTATCACCCTTCATACAGGTCGCTAACTGTTTGGCATAAGCATCAAACCCAGCCACATCTTGCTTTGCCAAATCAAAAAGACGAGCCACATTTTTTATGTCATCATCAGGAACTTTAAAAACTTCTTTAAAGGCTTTTATCTCATCTTGAACAACAACCCCATCGGCTTTGGCCATCTTGGCTCCAAGCGCAATAACACCAACTGTAAAGGCAACTTCACAATCACTCGGGCGCTCTTCTTCCATCCAATGGTCAACAGCAAAATGCCCAGCCATTAAGCCAAGCACACCGCCAACAGGCCCTCCAACGGCAAGACCAGCAGCACCACCAGCAAGTTTTCCCCAAATAGACATTTTGCATTCATTCCTTCGACAAGACAAAAATTCAACGCAATAACACACGTCAATAAAACTAAAACACAAAAGAAAGCTTTTAAGCAGCTACAATGAAATTAACAAAACCGGCCCACATCTCTTTTAATTTCTCTTTTATTTGTTATTTATAGTATGTTTTCATCAATTTAACAGCCCCTTTAAAAATGCCAGTAACTCTATAAAAATCATTCTTAAGAACGTTTTACTTTTCGCAATAAAGCTACAAATCCGGCAAAACCCATATATCGAGCTAAAATGAACACCAGTAAATCAGTAAAACCTAAAAAAGAAAATCAAACAGAAAACAATAAGTGGTCTTTCTGGATTGATCGCGGCGGCACATTCACTGACATTTTAGCAAAAGCCCCGAATGGTAAATTACACCCCCTAAAGCTTCTTTCAGAAAACCCTGATGCTTATGAAGACGCCGCCATCGAAGGCATCAGACAATCATTAAATATAGAGCCAAACACTCCAATTCCAGCTCATATGATTGATACGGTTAAAATGGGAACAACCGTCGCAACAAACGCCCTTCTTGAGCATAAAGGAGAACCAACGCTCTTATTAACAAGTTCAGGATTATCAGATGTCTTAGAAATCGGTACGCAGGCCCGAGCAGACATCTTCGCTCTAAACATCATCAAACCTCAAATGCTCTATAGCAAATCCATTCCCATAGAAGAACGCATAAATGCTGATGGCACCATAATCATCCCTCTCAATAAGAAAAAAACAAAAGAAGTTCTACAAGAACAATTTGATAATGGCCTACGCTCCGTTGCCATCCTTTTAATGCACAGCTACAAATACCCAGCTCACGAAAAAGAAGTCGAGAAACTTGCCAAAGAAATCGGCTACACTCAAATTTCCACCAGTCACAAGACCAGCCCCTTAATCAAATACATCCCACGCGGCGACACAACAGTAATAGATGCATATCTCTCACCAATCCTACATCACTACACATCCCAAATAGCTAAAAAACTAAACATCAACACATCAAACACCAACTCATCAAATATAGACCTCACTTTCATGACCTCATCAGGGGGGCTGACCTCTTATGATAAGTTTGATGGCAAAGACGCCATTTTGTCTGGCCCAGCTGGTGGCATTGTTGGAGCAGCGAGAACAGCGGCCAATGCAGGCATAGATAAAATCTTATGTTTCGATATGGGAGGCACCTCAACTGATGTCGCACATTTTGCAGGGCACTACGATGTTAGCTTCGAGACGGAAATCGCAGGCCATCGTCTCCAATCTCCAATGCTTCATATTCACACCGTCGCAGCTGGAGGCGGATCAATCCTCACATATAAAAACCAAAGGCTAGCAGCCGGGCCTGAAAGCGCTGGCGCAAATCCAGGCCCAATGAGTTACGGCAAAGGCGGACCTTTAACAATTACAGATGCCAATCTAATAACAGGCCGCATCAACAAAGATTACTTCCCACATATTTTTGGCCCAAATCAAAACGAACCCTTAGACCTTGATGCTGTCAAAGACGCCTTTCAAAATCGTGCCGACGAAATTAACAAGCAATCCGAAGCCAACCTCACAGCTGAAACATGCGCAGAAGGCTACTTGAAAATCGCGAATGAAAACATGGCCGCCGCTATTAAAAAAATATCTATCGAGCGCGGCATTGATATCAAAGATTACACCCTGCAATGCTATGGCGGTGCTGGCGGTCAACATGCAGCAGACATAGCCGACTTACTAGGCGTGAAAAGAATATTCATCCACAAACACTCAAGTCTCTTATCAGCTTACGGCATGGGGCTAGCCAAACAATCTGCCCGAAGAAGTAAAATGGTATCCCATGCATTATCAACCATCAATAAAGACGAGTTCAATAATTTAAGAACGAACCTAACCCAAGAAACAGAAGCTGAGTTAAAAACCAATATGAACTTAGTCGAAGGTAGCGAGCTAAAACTTCAAAAAACCATCACCTGTTACCTCTCCTATCAAGCCCAAGAAACAAAAATCCCCGTCCTTTTAAATGATGCGCCTTTAAACAACCCAGGAGAGATGCAAAGTGAATTCGAAAACGCACACTTAAAACAATTCGGTTTTCTTCAACCAAATACTCCGGTCATTCTTCAACAAGTTGAAGCTGAAGTGTCTCTAGATCCAAGCTCAGCTGAAACAAGTATAAACTCAGAAAACACCGTTCCAAAACAACAAACGGAACAAGAGACACAACAGGAAAAAGAGCAAGAGAAAGACGACGGTCGAGAACCAACTCAAATATTTCATAATGGCCAATGGCATCAAGCCACACTACATGATGAAAAAAACAAAACATCCCAAGAAGAAAAGCAGATTAAAGGTCCAGCCCTTCTGATCACAGATCATCAAACCATTCTCATACCGAAAACCTGGTCTCTCACCAAAACCAAAGAGGGGAACATGTCCATGCTGCGTGAGACAAAAATCACACAACATGAAACAATCAGCACATATCAAGCCGATCCTATCCGCCTGGAACTATTTAATAATCTTTTCATGTCAATTGCCGAACAAATGGGTGAAGCCCTAAGAGCCACAGCCCAATCGGTCAATATAAAAGAACGGCTTGATTTCTCTTGCGCCATCTTTGATGCCAATGGCGCACTCATCGCCAACGCCCCTCACATGCCCGTTCACTTAGGCTCCATGGACAGAGCGGTCGAAGCCATAATTAAAGCAAATCCAAACGGAATGAATGACGGCGACGCCTATATGATCAACGCGCCCTATAGTGGCGGCACACACCTACCAGACATAACGGTCATTTCCCCTCTCTTTCACCAGAAAAAGCTTGTCGCCTTTGTTGCCTCAAGAGGTCACCATGCAGATGTAGGCGGCATCGCCCCAGGCTCAATGAGCCCAAACGCAAAAACCATTCATGAAGAAGGCATTTTGATTGAAAATTTCAAACTCCTCGAAAATGATATCTTCAGAGAAGAAGCCGTACAAAAACTTCTAACGGAACATAAATACCCTGCCCGCAATCCAACCCAAAATAGTGCAGACCTAAAAGCACAACTAGCAGCCAATGCAAAGGGGATGAAAGAACTCCGTAAATCAATAGCTGAAGTCAGCGAACCTGTTTTCACCGCCTATATGGAGTTTGTTCAAGAACAGGCAGAAAAGGCAGTGCACACACTCATTGAAAATTTAGATAAGCAGCATCAAGAAGGAAAGTTAAAAGGACACTTCACCTGCCAGATGGACCAGGGAACACAAGTCACAGTCGAGGTCATCCCTCAATTAAAAAATCATAAACTCATAGTAGACTTCACTGGCACCAGCAAGCAAGCTACTAACAATTTCAATGCCCCCGAACCTGTCACGAGAGCAGCAGTACTTTATGTTCTCAGAACTTTAATAGCTGACAAAATTCCTATGAATGCAGGCTGTCTGCGCCCGGTTGAAATCATCATTCCTGAAAAATCTCTCCTCAAACCAGAGAGCCCAGCAGCCGTTGTCGCAGGCAATGTCGAAACAAGCCAGGTGGTAACGAACTGCCTTTACGGTGCCTTTGGCGTCCTTGGATTAGCCCAAGGCACAATGAACAACCTCACCTTTGGGAACGAGACACATCAATATTACGAAACTCTATGTTCAGGAGCGCCAGCAGGACCACCCTATAAAACCCAAGAAGGATTTAATGGCGCAGCTGCAATTCACACCCACATGACCAATTCACGCCTAACTGATCCAGAGATTTTAGAAACAAGGTACCCTGTTTTATTAGAACGTTTTACAATCGACAAAAATTCCGGCGGTAAAGGGCGTTGGTCAGCGGGCGACGGTATAACCCGTACCATAAAGTTCTTAGAGAATTTAGAGGCCTCCCTTCTCACCGGCTATAGAGAGCAAACAATCCCTGGAATTGCAGGCGGAGAACCTGGCCGCAAAGGGCAAAACAGTCTTCAAACAAAAGAAGGAAAGCTCATAAACCTAAGCTCTACGTGCTCCATAAAGGTCCAAATAGGCGACAGTTTAACGATTAAAACACCTACAGGAGGCGGTTTCGGCCCTTCTGAGGAACAAAATGAAGAGTGAGAGAACGCTTACCCTTTGTTAACAAAGGAAAATAAAAAAGACTTGTATCTTTTTAAATATTAACCAATACTTTTTGTAATCAAGAACAAAAAAACACAACCATAAATTGATATTAATAGAGGAGGAATGATATCATGAATCTGGAACGCAGCCTGGTAACAGCTACGACAATTCTAGCTTTCAGTGTTATCGCAGCAGCTATTATGGGATTGCTTTAAACCAATATTCCATAATAAAAACAAACCACTCCTCCCCGGAAAATCAGATCTACGCAGCTAGGTCTACACAGCAAGAACTAAAGTGAGTAGTCAGCTCATATAATCCTAGAGCTCCTACACAACAGAGCTTCTCCCCATTTTATATTAAATAATGCTTGCAAAGCTCAGTTCATTAACTCTTCCTACACCATAAGAAATGAAAATTCTCAAAATTTCGGCTTAAAAAATGAAAAATTATTCATATTTTTCAGCGCATTACATCATTTTGAGACAGCTTTAACCTCGAGTTAACTCTAGCATCCTATGGTACCTCTAATCGCTCAGAAAGAGCGTGAGTCTAATTTTAGTACCTAGGAAAGGGTAAGTATTATGGCTGGAGATATCACACTATCGAGTGCAGTTCGCTCAAATCTATTGGCTTTGCAAGACACTGCAAGCCTTCTAAGTAAAACCCAAGAAAAGCTAGCAACCGGACTAAAAGTCAACAGCGCGTTGGATGACCCAACTGCGTTCTTTACTGCAAGTTCACTGAATAGTCGTGCAAACGATCTATCTCGCTTGCAAGATTTTGTTGGCAACGCAGTACAAACAATTAAAGCAGCTGACGAAGGCATCTCAGCCATCACCAAATTGGTAGAAAGTGCTGAAGCAACAGCCCGTCAAGCGCTACAATCTGCTGGTCAAACAGCAACAGCAACAGGTACTGTTGACACAACAGCAACTGGTTTCGACAGCTTCACAGCAACGGAAACCAGCTCAAACACAGTGACCACAGCTAACTTCGATTTGGCTGCCACAAACACTGGCGCTGGTGGTGTTGTAACAGCCGCTGATTTTGAAGATTTTGAAGCCACAACAACTGGCTCAAACGTTGCTGGTTTAAACAGTTCAACTGACATTGTTACAGATACAGCTGTAACTGTCGGTCAAACTCTAACTCTTGCACTAGATGGCGGTGCTGCAACCACAATCACATTGGGCGCAGGTAACGTAAACACTGCAGCTAACCTTATTTCTGCAATCGACGGTGCTCTTGGCGCTGGCTCAGCGGCAATCGACGGCTCAGGCGCAATCACCATCACAACTCAAAATGGTGAAGACTTAACATTAGGTGGCACAGGCCTCGCAAATCTTGGTCTAACAGCTGGTCCACACGTAGCTCAAAACTCTTTGGGAATTTCAGCAGGTGACACATTCACAGTTGACGCTGGTTCAGGCTCAGCAACAACCATCACATTTGGTAATGATGGTGGATCTGGTGAAGTCAATACATTAGCCGAACTTGAAGCCGCTCTTGATGGTGTAGCTGGTGTCCAAGCCTCAATTGATGGCTCAGACAACCTTGTCATCACAACTGATAATGGCGACGACTTAGCCCTGGTTGAAGGCACAGGTAACCCTCTGGCAAATCTTGGTATTACAGCCGGAACAACAACATCAACCAATGCATTAGGTGTTGATAATGGTGACACATTCACTGTTCAAGTTGGCTCAGGCACACCTGCAACCGTCACATTCGGCACAGGTGCTGGTGAAGTCAATGATACAACAACATTACTCTCAGCTCTAAACGGCATCTCAGGTGTAAGCGCTGAAATCGATGGCTCAGACAACCTTGTGATCACATCAACTGGTGGTGAAAACCTCACATTTGCTGAAGGAACTAACACGCCTCTTGCAGATCTCGGCCTAACAGTTGGCACAGTTGAAGCTACCAGCACATCAGGCATCGAACTTGGCGACACATTCACTGTTCAAGTAGGAACAGCAGCAGCCACAACCATCACATTCGGCACAGGCTCAGGTGAAGTTAATTCAGCAGATGAAGTTCTTGCTGCTTTAAATGCTATTACAGATGTAACTGCAACAGTCACAGATGATGGGTACCTAAACATTGAAGCAACAAATGGCGAAGACTTAATTTTAGCTGAAGGAACCAACACTCCTTTGGCAGATTACGGTCTAACTGCAGGTACCACAGCACCGACAGAAAATACAGATCGCACAGCCTTTGCAACTCAATTCAATGAGCTACGCTCACAAATTGACCAATTAGCTGCAGACGCAAGCTTTAACGGCATCAACCTTCTTACAAGCGACAGCCTAACAGTTACTTTTAACGAAGATGCAACTTCAAGCTTGTCAGTCAGCGGTGTTGACTTTGATGCAAATGGTCTTGGAATTTCAAGCGCAACAGATACTTTCCAAACAGATGCATCAATCAACGCAGCTGTCGCTGATTTGAACTCAGCAACAGACACTCTACGTTCTCAAGCGTCGAAGTTTGGTTCTAACTTGTCGGTTGTTGAAACTCGCCAGGACTTTACAAAGAACCTGATTAACGTTCTTGAAACTGGCGCTGCGAACCTAACTCTTGCTGACACAAACGAAGAAGGCGCGAACTTGCTAGCTCTTCAAACTAGACAGCAATTGTCATCAACAGCGTTATCACTAGCGTCTCAAGCAGACCAAAACGTACTACGTCTCTTCTAAGCATTTTAGAAGAAACAAGTGGAAAATCTCATCTAATTGTTTC